>Ga0080006_1251373_pt1 | contig 139182 bp, 121 predicted proteins | sample RS3BMetagenome_FD_69209 | JGI IMG/M metagenome (GOLD analysis project Ga0080006, IMG submission 69209) | Ferric oxide microbial mat and aquatic microbial communities from Rainbow Spring, Yellowstone National Park, USA - RS3B (SPADES... ...
CTGGTGTGTCAAGACGGCGATTGAGTCGGCAGGAGCGGGAGAACCTGGCTCACTACTTTCTGGCGGTCGAGCTAGCGATACGGTATGAGGAACGCGAGACCGCTCTCCCGATCCAGGATGAATATTGTTGGATGCACTTCGATCAGCCCGACGGGGGCGGCTGGCGCTGCGCGGTATGTTGGGCTGAGCGGCAACGAAGTAAACCGTCATTGGGAACCGCTCATGACCAGGAGAGCAAATGAGAAAGGAAGGTACCATCATGTCTACCGAACAAGAACACCCACATAAGTACTACCGCAAGATCACCCCGACGGTGGCCCGTGTCCTCACCGAGCTGGATTACCAGATCTATCAAGGTATCATCCAGACCCGTGAAGGCCCAAAGGTCTTTTTGCCTGGTGACTATCTAGCAAAGGATGGGCTAGGCTGCTGGCCGATTCCGATTGAGACGATCCGCGCCCATTATGAGCGTGTGGGCGCTGCGGATAAGGAGGGGTATGTGACCTTCCGCTCAGGCGAGGTACGCGAGGCGGTGCAGATGCCTGGCTCATTTACCATCAACGGACTGACAGGTCAGCCCGGCGACTACCTGGTGTTTGGTCACGGCAGTGCCTGGCCCGTTGCCCGTGAACAATTTGAGCGCAGCTATGTCCCATTGGAAGAGGAAAAAGCGAGGTGAACTGATGAGACATATGTCGTACACGCTTTCGATGACCTCAGGTGCTTTTCTGCTTGGCATCATGGTCAGCGCGTACAGTGGAATCCCGACCGCTGTGTTGGAGAGCGTGACGTCTTTTGCTTTGCTGGGATTCATCGTCTCGTCTGCTGTCTACCTCTGGGTGACAAGAAGAGGCGACAGGGAGAGATAAAGATGGTACATCGCTTACTGGTGGGTTCGCTCTTTTCTGGCATTGGGGGGTTAGACCTGGGTTTAGAACGTGCAGGGATGCACATTGCATGGCAAGTGGAGATCGATGCGTATGCAAGACGAGTCCTTGCCAGACACTGGCCTGATGTTACCCGGTTTCGAGATGTGCGTGAAGTCGGGGCGCATCATCTCAGCCCCGTTGACCTCATCTGCGGCGGCTTTCCCTGCCAGGACATCTCCGATGCGGGCAAAAAAGCAGGGATCACAGGGGCGCGCTCCTCGCTGTGGAAAGAGTTCTACCGGATTGTTGGCGAGCTACGACCGCGCTACGTCCTCGTGGAAAATGTTGCAGCCCTCACTGGACGGGGACTTGGCGTCGTACTCGCAGACCTGGCCGCCTGCGGGTATGATGCGGAATGGCAATGCTTACCGGCGTCGGCCTTTGGTGCCCCGCACGAGAGAGCGCGTCTCTTCATTGTGGCCTACGCCGACGGCGCGGGACTGGCGCTCAGGCAAGTCTTCGGCCCGGACGCGCGCACGCAACTCGCGGCCTTTAAACGAGATTGCGGCCCCTGGTGGGTCACTGAACCCGCTGTGGGTCGAATGGCTGATGGGATTCCCGCCAGGGTGGACAGACTGAGAGGGTTAGGCAATGCGGTTGTCCCTCAAGTCGCTGAATACATCGGACGCTGTATTCTCGTGTGCGAAGATCATCTCAGAAGGCCAGAAGGAGAGAAAGGAGGTGAATCCTGATGAAAGAAGGATGCCTGTATCTGGTCTGTTTTGTCTTGATCGGGCTGATGGCCTGCTGGTTGTTGGTCTCGTTTGTCCACTAGCTGCTGTGAAGGTGATGAATGAGGGAAGCCCTGCTATGCTTTGTAGCAGGGCTTTGTGTATGGAGTAAAGGATGTGATTGATTTCTATTGTGGCTTGGGTGAACAGCAATGGAATCATCATCCAGTCGCCCCTGGCAGGCTGGCCTGTGTGGCTCCGGTCTATGGAAGAACACTGGCAACGAAGGCGGTCAATCGTGTCGTGGTGCCTGCTGACACCTGGGTCATTCAGGATAGTGGCGCGTTCAGTGATGGGCCTGGACAGCGCTTGAGTGTGGAGGCGGCCTTAGAGCGTCAACTAGAGCATGCTGAACGGTTTGGCTATGCCTCTCGTGTCACTCATCGGGCAAGTTATGACTGGCTGATTGACGAAAAATGGGAAGGGGGCAAACGCTTCAAGGCTCGATGGACGGAGCAGGATGCTGAAGAGGCGGTAGGAGTGACGATAGCGGCGGCAGTCTACTTGGCATCGCATCGTCATGGAGGTCATGTCATTTTATCGGCTCAAGGTGTTTCAGCGCGGCAGTATCTTTACTGTGCGCAACAGATTGTGCCTCTTTTAGAGGAAGGTGACATCTTTGCGTTAGGAGGCTGGTGCGTGGTGGGCAAATATCCAGCGCAACTGATGCCCGTGTTTCGAGAGACGATGAGGCAGGTGATTCCTTTTTTGGGACGGGAGGGGGTCAAGCGGGTCCACATTTGGGGGGTGTGCTATGCACGGGCGTTAGGTGAATTGCTTTGGTTGTGTGATGAGCAAGGAATCAGGCTGTCAACGGATAGTGTGAGTCCGTCTGTGCGTCCAGCATTAGGAGAATGGGGCTATGCAGAGTGGCGCAATCCTAGCTATCAACGCCCACCAGTGGAGGTGCTAGGCTTAGAGCGCGCGCGGCATGTGGAGATGACGCCGACCTGGTTGCATGGATTTCGACAGACGTGTCACTATCGCCCGATACCGCCAGGTCAGTTGTCTTTATTCTGACCGGAAAGTTTATCCTGCTCGGTGTTGGTCTCTTTGATTCATGAGTGTCCTCTCAAGGGAGGAACTGAGGAAAGCCCTGCTGTGTGGAACCACCCAGCGGGGCTTTTGAGATGGAGGGAGAAGCATGAGAAAAAAAACGTGGACAGGTATTCGTGTCATTCATCCCGTGATTCCCTGTATGCTCCAGGTAAAAAAGGAGTATGGGGATGGATGGTTTGAGGCTCCGGTGCAGGTGGTGCAGGGAACAGGTCTTGGGTATATGCACTATGGGGGAGCCGAGCGGAGTCCCTATGTGTTGCTGCATCTGCGCAGTGGATTGTGCCTCACCTCGGAGGGAGTAGAAACCGAGGCAGCAGCGCAACGCTGGCTGTCGCTGGTGGCCCCGTTGGCGGAGTGGTCACAATCGGAGCAGGAATTGGTCAAAGTAGCTCATCTAGGGCGGATGGTGCGAGAGATGCGAGCGCGAGCAGTGGCGGAGGGCGCGCGCTAGTAACACGCGCCCTCCTTTTTACAGAGCAGGAGAATTCAACGTCCAGTGGGACGCTCTCAAGAAAGGTGAGAAGTATGGGTCTATTCAGAACACGGAAATAGCAAGAGGCGCTTGATGCGATCAACGCTCGCATTGAATTTCACCATCATCTGACGCTGGGGCCAGATGAACAATGGATATACGAGAATGAGGAACAACGAGAAGAGGAAGAGCGGCTTGAGGCACGGGTCACTGAGACGATCAGGGCCTATCATGAAGAGGAAAAACAGCGTCAGGCGTTGCCTTCTTGGCGGCGCTGGCTTGGTCTGTGAAGTCTAAGGGAGAGACAAGTGATAACAGAGCAAGGGGCGCGTGTTACTAGCGCTCTCCTTTTCACAAGAGAGAGGAACAGCATGACAGAGCAAGAGGCACGTACTTGTATTATGCGCTGGGCAAAGTGGTATTTTACTCAGGATGACCCCTTTGAAGCTCCTCCTGATGTAGAAGTACTAGAATGCTCCTATGATACACAGTGGGAGGAATGGGAGGTGAAGGTAGAGGTGTCGTCGAGTGCTGATAAGGTGTGGGTGCAATTCTGGGAGGATAAGCAGCGTCCGTATGGAATCTACGTAACGGGAGTGGAGTACTGAGGGTGAAAGCGTTGTATGTGTTCGTAAGGAGTGAGGTGTGAGTCAATCTTCGATAGTGCTACATGGTCTGGATACCGTCAAGGTCAATGTGCAGTTTGTGAGTGAGGAAGGCATTCCTTGTTCTCATCAAGAACTGCCCCAACCGCTGCTCGACTGGCTGGAGTGGTGGCAAAGTCAAGCTCAGCAGTCCAGGAGGCCGGTTCCCACAGCGTTCAGTTTTCATGATGCTCGGTTGGTAATGTATCCTAACGGGGCGTCGGCGTGGCGCTATCTGTTGCGCAATGATTGTGTAGAAATCAAACTGGGGCCGCGTTTGTCCCTGCGAATGGTGGCAAAGATCACCTTGCTGAGTGCCTACTTGTGGGATAAGGGTCATCCGCAAGCGGCGATAGAGGAAGTCCGAGGACTCGTCTATGATCTGCTGAATGGGAAGCGCTTCCAGTTCCAGGTGGCCCAACTGGATATGTGTGCAGATGTGGTGGGACTGTGTTTGCCGACGCAGTGGGAGGAAGTCTTTGTGACCCATGCATTAGTGAAAAGGCCGGTAGCAGAGTCACAAAAAGAGAGAGCGTACTATCGTGGGCGTCAGTTAGAAACCATCATCTTTAGTGGGCACGGCGCGCCGGTGAATGCCAAGCTGTATCACAAGGTCAAGGAAATTCATCAAAAGAAAGATGAAAAGGCATGGTTCTTTGACCTGTGGCGACGACATGGCTGGGATGGGGTTGCTGAGGTGTGGCGCTGTGAATTCTCGGTGGAGCGCGAGGGGTTTCGAGAGATGGGCATTGAGACGATTGAAGAGGCGTTGCGCAATCTGAAGCGCCTGTGGGCCTACTGTTCACGGGAGTGGTTACGGATGGTGATTCCTGATGCGGAGGATAGGAACCGACACCGGTGGGCAGTTCATCCGCTGTGGGAGGAACTGCAACATGCCTTCGACCAGGACGGTGATCCTGCTCTGGATGCTCTGGGGCCACTGGTACGGGTGCCACGACGGGCAAAGAATATTGAGCAGTTGACAGCCCAGCTAGCAGGGTGTGCGACGACGCTGGCGGCCTGGTATGGTGAGCAAGAGGTACCCAAAGAGGCAGACCCCTGTGAGATTGCTCTTCAGGTGGCACAGGCTATTGTGGAGCGATGGGAAGAGCGCGAGGTCAATGTCCAAGATGAGATACGTGCCAAACGCTTCATCTACAGTCAGGTACCCTAGGAGTGGCAAGCCATGAGGTGAGCAATGCCCAAAGGAGCTGACTATAAAATCATCTGGTCAAACACCATGCAGGGGTATGAAGTCATCCATACCCCTTTTCATTTTCCGTTGCACAACGAAGAGACACTGCACTCCTGGCTAGGCATGATAGATACTTTTCACTTTTGTTCTGCAACGAATCAAACGATGACTGTGCGCAAAGAGACACGCAAACGTGGCGGCGAATATTATTGGTACGCCTATAAACGGGTGGGAACGGAGGTGAAGAAACGCTACCTGGGCAAGAAAAGTGAGATCACCTTGCTCTTGCTGGAAACGGTGGCACGTCAATTGGTCGAGCCAGTGGAACCGTCTCCTGTTCCATCATCACAGCCACAGGAGCCAGTACGTAAGCCAACGCTGGTGTTTACCAAAACGTTAGATAGTGCGTTGCACATCTATGGCTTTCGGTCTCTTCCCACGAAAAAGGACTTGGTGAACCGTTATCGGGAACTCTCCAAGAAGCATCACCCTGATGCAGGCGGGTTGCATGAAGATATGGTAGCGGTCAATCTGGCCTATGACTACCTCAAACGGTTTCTGTCGTAGAAAGCTATGTTACCCAACAACAAGGAGCATACTATGAGACGAAAAAAACAACCATTAACAGGAGGTGTGCTGATGAGCAATCAAAACGTGCAATGTATTGAGTCCGCTGCATGTCTGCTAACTATTCCTCAAGTCTGTCAGATATTGGGATTGGGGCGTACCAAAGTGTATTACTTGATTAAGGGTGAAGGGTTGCCGGTGGTACGCTTTGGTCGTGCTGTTCGGGTGTCTGCTGACTCGTTAGAACGCTGGCTGCAAGAACGGGAACAGCGTGGGTTGTTAGCGTAGCATCTTTAATATTATACCCGCCTTTATTGCTCATAGCTTGGTGATAAAGGCGGGTTGCTTGTTGTCTTCATGGAGGTAATGATGAGTAAGCGGGGGAATGGTGAAGGTTCCATTTATCAGCGCAAGTCTGATGGTAAATGGGTTGGAAGTGTAACCCTGGAAAATGGGAAACGTCGAGTCTACTATGGAAAGACTCGTAAGGAAGTGCAAGAAAAGTTGAAAGTTGCGCTTCATGAACAACAACAAGGGGCGCTTGTGCCTGCATCTCGTCAAACAGTTCAGGCGTATCTCGACTATTGGCTAGAGGCTCATAAAGTGACGATACGTCTGAGTACCTATGTCAAGTATCAGAAGCTCATTAAGTATATTGTCCCGATACTTGGGGATGTGCCGCTACAGAAGTTGACACCATTGCAAGTGCAGTCATTCTATGCACAGAAGCTGCAAGATGGTCTTGCGCCGAAAACGGTCAATAGCATACATGGTCTCTTGCATGAGGCTCTCGATCAGGCAGTCAAGTGGAATATGATACCGAAAAATGTGTGTGATCTGGTGTCTGCTCCGCGCATCCCTAAAAAGGAATTACAAGTCCTAACGAGAGAGCAGGCGCGGGCGCTTTTGAAAGCGGTAAAAGAGCATCGACTAGAAACCATTCTTCTGCTGGCCGTGACAACTGGTATGCGGCGTGGAGAATTGCTGGCTCTGCGCTGGCAAGATGTGAACTTGGAGACCGGTACTCTTCAAGTCCAGCGTACAGTTGACTACATTCCGAAGCATGGCTATGTCGAGACTGAACCAAAAACAAAAGCAGGGAGGCGTAAAATCGTGCTGCCGTCGTATGTAGTAGAGGCGTTGAAAGCTCATCGATTGAGGCAAGATGCTGAAAAGGTGGTGTGTGGTGATCTATGGGTAGAGAAGGATTTAGTATTCTGTGGCCTACATGGTAACTATTTCAACCCTGGCTACCTGTGGCGTTCGTTTAGTAAGTTCCTGCGTGATATTGGATTGCCTCATATGCGCTTTCATGATCTGCGGCATAGTGCGGCGACTATTCTGCTAGAAATGAATGTGCATCCTAAGATTGTACAGGAGCTTTTGGGACATAGTACCATTGATATGACGATGAACATGTACTCTCATGTGTTGCCGTCGCTTCAGAAAGAAGTGGCTGAGCGATGGGATGAAACATTTTCGCAAGATTCGTAGTGTGTTCAACTGCTGTCAATTTGGGGTTGCTTTCGACGTTATAGAGCATGATGAGAAGCGGTTTTATGGCTGGTAGCGGGTTGCTACATGCGTTGCTACATGGCCTAAACTGCTGTCAAACTTGCGAATGATCTGGACTACGTGAAAGAAGGCGAGAAGCGGCTTCATTGCGCTACTTCTCGCCTTGATGGTGGTGGAGATGAGGGAGAGTTGAACTCCCTGTCCAAGTGGGCCTATCGGAGAATGTACTACAAGCTTAGTCGATGTTTTAGCTATGCACCGCAGGCTCCCATCGACAGGATCCTACTGTGCTGGCCCTCTGGTCTTTAGTGACGGTGAGAGGGCGTGGCCGTCACTGCAACCTGTGTTTCTTGCGCCCTTACCTGACCCCACAGGTGCAGGTCAGGAGGACGACGCTTCACTGATTCTTAGGCAGCGAGAGCGTAAGCTGGTTTTGCTGTTTTGGCAGCTATTTTTTTGTCGGTTGTTTAACGAGAGTGCATACCGACACCTCGGCTTGCAATTCTTCAATCAACCCACCTGTCGAAACCCGACATCCCCAGGTAAGACATCAAATGCTTCTGGTACAGGGGATTTGATGTACCAGTATTGTACCATATCTCTTGACAGATCGCAAGAGGCTATCGACAAAACAAGAAAATCTTCTGTATGTCAGTGCGTCAGCTAGAAATATTCTCGCCATCCTATGTACGGCGCATATCCCCTGGTAGACCTGTGCTATGTAAAGCTACTGCAAGCGGCTCAAGAAGCGTTCTAGCTGGACGATGTAGCGTTCGTGGATGCCTTCGCCGATCTTCTGGCGCTCATCATAAGCCTCGACTTTGAAGACCAGGCGGCGACCATCGATCTCCAGCAACTCGGCATAAGCACGTACCTGCTGACCGAGGGGCGTAGCGGCCAGGTGTTTGACGTTGACAAGCGTTCCCACTGTCACCAGGCCCGGCTCCAGCTTATCCTCGACGGCACGCCAGGCGGCCATCTCCATTAACGCAATCATCATGGGCGTACCGAAGACCTCGACGCCACCTGCACCGACAGCAGCAGCAGTATTTTCATGAACGACGGTCGTCGTGGCTTCTCCGGTTAATCCTGGGGTAAGAGCCATGTAGGAGCAACCTCACTTCTTTCATGCATTGTCTGGGCACCCGCAAAAGTGCAGGGTGCCTTTACCAATGATAGCACATGCAACGGGCGTCGTGTCGTTGTAGAGGCCACATATCCCCTGAACAGCATTCGTGGTAGATATTCTGTGCCAGGGGATCTGGGTATGGAAACGAAGGGGGCGGGAAGTTAGTCGCCGTAACCGAGGTGCGAGGTATCGACGTCGCCGCCCAGTGGCTTGTGGCCTATATACGAAGGTAGGATGGTTACAGGCACAGTGTAGCGACTGAGTTCGCGCATGATCGCTGCGTGTACCTGCTCAACACTCTGGTTGCCGTTGACCTCGACCAGTTTGTGTTGCCGATTGTAATAGTTGAGAATATGGATGGTTTGACTGAAAAAGATGTCCAATCGGCGTTGTACCGCTTCACCTGTATCATCTGAGCGCTGGTAGAGTTCGCTACCATCCAGGTCACAGATACCGGCGACACGGGGCGGACGGGTATAAATGTTGTAAACGTGCTGATGAGCGCGACAGATCAGGCGGCCTGAGAGCCTTTGTAGCAGCTCTTCGCGAGGGACGTTCAGATAGATGGCATTGTCGATGTGTTGACCGATGCTATGTAGGCCTTGATCGAGAGCCTGAGCTTGCTCGACCGTGCGTGGGAAGCCATCGAGCATTACATCCTGAATGCCGTGCAGGGCACGGATGGCGTCGAGTACCATCGAGACGGTCAGTGAGTCGGGGACGAGTTCGCCTCTGTCAATATAGGCCTTAGCTTGCAGACCTAACTCGGTCTGTTCTGCAAATGCCTTACGGAAGAGATCGCCACTGGAGATATGCCGCACGTTAAGCACCTTAGAAAGCAGCTCAGCCTGCGTTCCTTTGCCCGATCCTTGTGCGCCAATAAGCACTATATTCATGTTCCTCTCCTGTTGTAGCACAGCAGGCACAACGACGTACCTACCTGCGTATGGTATACAATCAGACCCAGTACGCACTCCATCGAGAACACTACATGGGGACGGGACAGCACCCGCTGGTGCATGTCGAAAAGACTAAGGTGGAGTCTTAACAGTAGACTCACACTAGAATTGTAACAAAAATTGGGGCCAAACGCATAGAGTAACGGCTTGAATCTCACCAATTTGTGATGCTTTGTTTTGAAAACAATCTCAGCAACTGCTCCTTAAAACACTGGATGCCAGAGAAGTATTCCGGCATCACTGCTGACTGCGCTGGCGTTGCTGTGTACGTTTACGCTTTTCCGCCAGCAAGCGCTCCGCCATTGAACTGCTCGTGCCGGGTTCTGGCTTAGTAACGGTTGCGACCGGCGTCTGTTTTGCCTGTTGCTGCTGGGCCGACGAACTCTTTGGCCCTGGTTCAATGGAAGACTGGCTAGAAATGATACGTTTGCGGAGGGTTTCACGTTTCGCGCGCAGCGCCCCAAGTTGTGTCCCCAGCGCGCTATCCGGTGCCGCTGAGGTTTTGTTTCTGCTGACGACAGTTGTCGCAGGTGCAAATCTTCTGGAAACCCGTTCGACGAACCATTGATAGCCGGACACCAGTGCCTCTACACCGGCGAGGCGACGGAGCGCGACATCAACCGGTAACAAAAATGCAGCTAGCGTGAGCAGCAGGAAGGTAATGGGGATAGCTGCCGTCACGGGCACAAGGCTTTGCGTAAAAGCGGTCGAGGGGTTGCCTTGCGGCAGCAGTGTGCCGCCGCCTTCCTGAGCCAGTAGTTTGAGGAAGGGCAGATTGGTGCCCTGGGTGCGATATTCGGGTGAATAGGGCACGACCAGCCCTGTAGTGGCGCTGAGTTGACGCACATCCTGGTGAGCATCGGTGCCACGCCACGTGACCTGTAGCAGATAAGTACCGACCTGGAGCGCGGGAAAATCACCCTGCCACTGACCGGGAGCGTCGGGTTGGAGCGAAATCTGCTCCTGCGCGAGATTGGGCAGAATGATATGTGCCTGCATCTGTTGATTGCTGACATTACTGTCTGTACCCTGTGGTAAATTAACGGTCAGTTGTCCCTTGCCGCCGACCACATTGCCATTGATTGTCATGGCGCTGTCGGGTGTGGGCAGCGTCCAGGTGACGAGATTGGCCCACCAGCGCGGGGCATTGCCCCACTGCACCCAGTTTTTCGTCCATTCGCCTTGCGCATCGCTTGTCCAGGCGGCGACACGCCCCAGACCATACTGCCAGACGGCCAGCACAGGGTCGTCCAGATTGCTGACCAGTACCTGTTGTGCAGTAGGTTTAGGTGTGGTGGCGACGTAGCCGTCCAGTTCCGGCAAAGGGCCAAGTCCACTGAGAATGGGGTGTGTGCTCACAATGGCGGGCTGGAACGGGTCGGTAATGATCGCACGTCGAGCGGCCTGTTGCGTTTCTTGCAGGAGAACCTGCGGAATCGTCGCCGGGTCATCGGCGCGGTAGAAACGTCCCTTGCCCCAGGTGGCGATATTCTCCATCGTTGCCAGGTCGGCGTAGCTATCCGCGTTGGTCGCCACGGTCGAGACGGTGATATTCTCGTTCGCCATCTTTGTCACCTGCGCCTGATAATTATCGAAGGCATCGCCGTCACCTAGCAGAATGACATGCTTTATTTTGGCATTTGTCTTCAATAGCACCTTTTCCGCGTTCACCAGGTCAGGGATATAGCTGGGCGGGTCGTTAGGGTTCATGGTGTCGATGATGTGATCGATGGCTGATTTGTTCGTGACGTGCTGCATTGGTACAATCAGGGAGCCGTAGGCGTCGGAGATACCTACCTGGTCGTTTGGCGTCAGCAGGTTCACCACGCCCTTCGCAGCCTCCTTGGAAATGTTGACGGCCATATCGCTTTCCAGGCTCTCCACGATGAGGACGACGGCGATGGTGGGTGAGTTTTTGTGCTGAGGAATCGCCATACTCACCGGCAGCGTCTGCTCCAGGGGAGTGTTCGCGTAGCCACCGACGCCATAACTATCCTGACCGCCGCTCACAACCAGACCTCGCCCCAGATCGCGCACGAAGGACTGTAAAATCTGCATGCGTGCTGTACCCAGTTCGACAGCGGGCACGTTAGCCAGCACGACTGAGTCGTAGGCGGCGAGGCCGCTTAGTTGCGTCGGCACGTCGTTGGGCGTGCCTGTGACCGTTTTGATACCACTGGCATTGAGGGCAGAGACGATGTTGGCTCCGCTGTTGGGTGTACCTTCAATGACCAGCACTTCGGGTGGCCCCTGCACATTCATGAACGCAGAAGCTTCGTTATTTTGCAGGATGGTATCCTTTGGCGCATCCAGCGTGATGTGAAAGGTGTGGAAGCCGACGGGTGGCGCGGGCAACTGATAGCTGACCTCCTCCGTCCCGACAGCCAGGTGTACCGCTTGCTGGATTAACAGCGCCTGGTCAAGATAGATACGTAGAATAGCGTTCTGTTCGACGTTGCTATAGAGCTTAATGTGCATAAAAAAACGCTCATCGGTGCGCAAAGAGGTGGGGGCATCGACACCATCAACACGCGCTTCCGGGCCGGACGAGGAAGGCAATGGCACGACATCGAGCCGAATGCCTTGCTGCCGCAACAATTGTGCCTCCTGAAGCGCGTCGCCGAGATTCTGCTGTCCATCAGTAAGCAGAACAATATGGCGCAGGGTATCTGAGGGCATGATCGCTGCCGCCAATCGCAAGCCCGCCGCCAGGTCGGTGAAGTTCGTATCAGGCGTGGACTCGAAGTGTGAGAAGTCAATGTTGCTGCTAACAGCTTGCTCAACCAGCGCGTTGCGTCCTACGGCGACGATACCAACCTGGTCGCCGGGTTGTTTATGGCTCAGAGCTGTCCTGATCCATTGTTCGATGAATGCCCGTTGCGGCAGCGTGCTGGCCGAAATATCGCCGACGAAGATAGTGGTCTGGCGCGTGGCGGGTTGCATCCAGGTTGCTCCGGCCAGCGCGGCGATGATGAGCGTGAAGAGTATCAACCGGCAGGCCAGGATGAGGCGCTGTTGCGTGCGCGAGAAGGGCAAGGCCATGTTGCGCCATGTCAGGTAGACCAGCGCGGCTACCGGCAGCAGGAACAGGAGCAGTAAGGGCTGCGTGAAACTTACCATCAGCGATTTCCTCCTGGTGTGCTGCTGTTATGCGCCTGCCACTGTTTCCAGGCTTTTCGTACCCGCTTGCGTCCTCGTATCAATGTGCGTTTCGTCGCTTGATAGTTGTCGATGATCTCCGCTTGTAGACCGACCAGCGGGCCAGGCAAATGGAGCGTATACTGCTGGCTATACTTGCTTTGCTGGCTCAAGCCACATCGTCCTTCTCCCTGTAATGCCAGATTTTTCTTATAGCCTAGAGAAAAGAGCCACCATTCTGCGCAGAGGACGAGGAGCAGAATGGCCGCTACCCAGGGCCAGACCTCGCGTAGTTCGCGTGGGATAGCGTTTTTGTTGCCACTGATCGCAGTACTCTGGACAACCGGCAAGCTGCGCGCGGGAGCTAGTTGCGATTGAGTAGGGTCGAAGAGGTTGACGGTAAAGGCTCCGTAACGTATCTGTCCGTTGACGCGCTGTGCTACCTGATAGACTCCTACCTCGTCGGTCTGGTCAAAGGGCAAGACCGGGAAAGGTGGCCCGACGATGACACTTTTGTGATCCGGTGTTGTAACGGTCACCTGGTCGGCACCAGGCCATGTCTGGATAGTGACGGGCGTTCCGGCTGTGACCTGCCCGCTCGCGCCAGCTGGAGCGGGCATGAACCATTGCATCATGTTATAGACCAGGATGGGAAAGCCGGGTTGGAGCGGCAAGTCCGTGTCGTGTAGATCAAAACCAATCACCGCGATGCGCTGGTTGGCATCCGTTCCGGCGATGAGTAGAGGCGTCTCAGGTGCGGTTACAATCGCCTCGGCCCACGAAGCTGGTTTCAACTGATGACTGGCACGCAAGGTGTGGATGCTGCTCAGATCAACGTCCGTTAGCAGATTGGCGTCATCGACACCGGCATTGATACTGCTGACTGCGATATCAGCACCTACCTGGCCGAACAGATATGAGCCAGCCGGTGGATTGATGAACAGCAGATTGCCTTTGGGCAAAACCGGGGGTGCATAGCCGTCGAAAATGGTCAGGTCGTATTGAGCCGCGCTGGAGTAATGGACAGGTGTAGTCTGATAAAGATTGAGGCCCGGCTGCAAGCGCAAAGCCGCCAGCAAAAACGTATTGCCTTTTGTAACGAGCAGGACGCGACCGTGCATAGGATTGCCGACGGTGGCCCAGGCATCGTGATCGACGCTCAGGGCATCCTGTGTCAGCACTTTCGCGTGCAGCATCTGCACGGTTGGCTTGAGTGGCCCCCATTGTAGCGCGCCCCTGCCATTAGCCGGGAGAGAGATGGTTTGCACGCTGACGAGTGTGCCATCGGCATAGAGCGCGACAGGGATGGAACGCTGTTGCGCGCTAAAATTTGCCACCTGGGCCAGCGCGAAGGGTTGTCCGTTGAGTGTGCGCGCTCCCAGCGAGAGCAGCGCGGCATTAGGGGCGTTGGTTCCAATGGGGAGATAGTGAACCGGGAAGGGTACGTTCAGCGATTGATCTGGTTGTAGCACGTGGCCGTCACCAACAACGATGGCCTGCGCATTGCTATGACCCGCTGCCAGCGATTCGGCCAGCGAGAGCGCCTGTTGCAAGTCGGCATCCTGATTAGTGACGCGCGCCTGTTGTAGCGCGGCCTGCAATGCTGCTTTATTTTGTGAGTTAGCAATTAAGACCTGGGGTGTGCGCGCCATAGTGATTAGGGAAAGATAGTCGTTAGGGCCGAGTGTGTCGATGAAATCTGCGATCTGGTTTCTGGCGGCCTCGAAGCGGTTGGGTTTGACATCGGTGGCCTGCATGCTGGCCGAGGCTTGTAAGATAACGATAGTATCGCCACTGACCAGGCTATTGCTGAAGATAGCCGGGCGGGCCAGGATCAGCACGATCATAGCGGCAGCCAGCAGTTGCAGCAACAAAAGTGGTGTGATGCGCAGACGTTGCCAGGGACGACTGGCCTGCAAGTCCTGCACGGCCTGTTGCCAGAGCAGCGTGCTGCCGACCATACGCTCCTGCCGTTTAGGGCGCATGAAGTAGAACAGCAAAATAATTGGTATGATGAGTGCAAAGGCCAGAGCTGCCGGAACCAGTAAATCCATTACATCACCTGTTTAGCAATATAGCCCATTTATTTTACCAATTCAATCTGTCGCAAAAGCCGTTGAATCACGTCTAAGATATTGGTATCGCTGGCAATTAAGCTGTAACTGGCGGCGTTGGCGTGCGCGAACGAGGCCAGTTCTTGCGTAAAAGCAGACAAGCGCTGGCGATACGCCTGGAGTATCTGTGCTGAGATACTCACATCAATCGTGCCGTTTCCCTCACTATCACGTAAACGCCAGTCGCCTTGTAGCTCTGGCTCAAGTTCGTCGGGAGCGAGAATCTGCAAAAGAGCCACTTCCTGCCGCAACTGGCGCAGGGCACGCACACCCGTCTGGTAGCCGCCAGGAGCCAGAAAGTCCGAGATGACGATGCTCAAGCCTGGTGAACTGGTCACACGTCCGAGATCATACAAGGCTTTGTTGAGATCGGTTTTGCCGGAGCGGGGAAGCTGGTTGAGAAATTCACCTACGCTCCAGATGGCGTTTGTGCCGCTACCAGCCTTGCGGTAGGCAGCCAACCGGTCGGTCAACGCGCCGACAACGACAGTATCTTCGCATTTGAGCGCGATATAAGCAAGCGCCGCCGCGATCAGCGTTGCCAGTTGTATCTTAGCAGGTGTGCCGTAGTGCATAGAATCGGAGCTATCGATGAGGATGGAGATGGTGATGTTCTCCTCCGCCTCAAAGACACGCAAAAAGAGCCGTTCCAGGCGCGCATACGCTCGCCAGTCGATACGCCGGAAGTCATCGCCGGGCGCGTAGCGACGGTAGTCCGCAAATTCCATAGAGGAGCCAGCCTGCGGCGAGCGACGACGCCCCGGACGCCCCGTCGCTAGCGGGCGTCGTGTGAGCAGAGTCAGGTTGTCGAGCCGTTGCAGTATTGCGGCATCGAGCGGGAAACGGCCGATGGCATATTCTTCAGGCATAAACCTTCCTTTTGGGCTAGCTGTCGTGACACAGTACTTACGCGGTTTCCAGTTCTTTCAGAATTGCCTCAATCAGTGCTTCGGGCGTGATGCCATCGGCCAGGCCATCAAAATTAAGGATGATACGATGCCGTAGCGCGGGATAGGCCACTTGTTGAATATCCTCAATAGAGACGTTATAGCGACCCTCCAATAGCGCACGCACACGCGCTGTCATAATCAGTGCTTGCAGACCGCGCGGGCTGGCACCGTAGCGGACATAGCGATGCACCTGCTCCGGCGCATCCTCCTGGTCGGGGTGGGTAGCCAGCAGGAGTTGTACGGCGTACTCTTTGACGTGTGTAGCGACGGGTACGGCTCTGGAAGTCTCAATCATGCGTAACAGTTGCTCACCGTCGGCTATCTGCTGCGCTCGCAGGTGTTGCGTTCCCACTGTTGTATCGATGATGCGTAGCAGGTCTTGTGCTTTGGGGAAATTGACCATGATTTTGAGCAGAAAACGGTCGAGCTGGGCCTCCGGCAAGGCGTAAGTGCCCTCCATTTCGAGCGGATTCTGTGTTGCCAGCACAAAGAATGGTTTTGGAAGCGGACGTGTGCTGTCACCAACGCTGACCGTGCGCTCCTGCATCCCCTCTAACAGCGCCGACTGCGTCTTCGGTGTGGCGCGATTGATCTCATCGGCCAGAACGATGTTGGCAAAAATGGGGCCGGGTTGGAAGCTGAAGATGCGGCGACTGCCAATGCCGTTCTCGCCTGGCTGCTCACTGACAATCGTGGTGCCGACGATATCGGCAGGCATCAAGTCAGGCGTGAACTGGATGCGCGCGAATTTAAGCGCCAGAGCATCGGCCAGGGTGCGCACCAGCAGCGTTTTTCCCAGGCCGGGGACGCCTTCCAGCAGGACATGGCCTCCGGCCAGCAGGGCGAGTAAGAGTTCGCGGATCACACGCTCCTGACCGACAACGATAGAACACAACTCCTTCTCAAGTTGTTGCGCGATGGTGATAAATTCATGAGTATCCGCTTCACCTGGTCCCTCTGTAGCCGCTTCCTCGGCGGCGGGAAGTGCCAAATCATCTTTGTGTGCCATAATGCTTTTACTGCCCCTGTCCTTCTAGTGAGTTAAAGTAGCTTTGGATCAAGTCTTTCATATCCGGCGGGAGTTCGCTATTATCAATTGCATCATGGGCCATCTGGCTATATTGCGCGATAACCTGCGAGAATGGCTGATCACTGCCCTGTTGTACGACGCCGTTCTGGCCATTATTGCTTTGCGTGCTGCTCCCGCTGCCAATCTGTCCAGGAACATAGACCTGCTCACCACTGCCATGCTGGTTGCCCGCGCCATTGCGCCCGCCAGAGCCTCCCTGTCCTTGTCCTTGGCCCTGGCCTTGTCCCTGAGTTTGCCCCTGGCCTTGCCCCTGTTGATTTTGTCCCTGAGTTTGCCCCTGGCCTTGCCCTGGATTCTGCCCTTGTCCTTGAGCCAGCCCCTGATTTTGCTGCTGACTGCCATCGGTACTTGCCGTCAGGCTGTCGGAAGCCTGTTGAACGCCCTGCTCAACCTGCGTAATACTGTTATCCTGTGCCTGTGCAGTGATGTCCTGCTGCACAGCGGATTGGACGGCGCTGGCGGCGGCAGCCTGGTCACTGGCGTTACCATCGGCGATGGACTTTGCCAGTTGGTGCAGCGAAGTACTGAGTTGGGAGTCCTGACCGGCCTGGTTGGCGGCGTTCTCAATCTGCTGTGCAAGCTGGCTGCGTTGCTGTGGCGTGAGCTTGTTTACCTGCGATAAGAGGTTCTGTAGCGCTTTGGATAGGCCCTTCGCGTCGCTATTTGCCAGTGCCTGCCCAACTGCGTTGAGTGCGGCGTTGGTACTGCTCTGGAGCGCGTTGCCTGCGGCTGTCTGTGCGGCGACTTTTTGCGCCGTTTGCTGGTTGCGCAGTTGATCTAGCTTCGTCTGCGCGTTTGCCAATGCCTGCTGTGCCTGATTAGTATTTTTGGCCTGTGCTAGTTGTTGCTCCAACTGACGGAGAATCTGATCGATCTGGGCTTTTTGTTGTGGCGTCAGCGTTGGATTATGCGCCACTTGCTGACGTAGCTGCTCAATATGCTGAATCTGGGTGGCGATCTGTGCCTGGAAGGCTGCCTGCTGTTTCAGCACAGCATCCATTGGATTCGGGAGCGCGAGCAGTAGCACGCAGAGCGCGGCGCTCAGCACAAAGAGCAGCAGGAGAACGCGACCGGGGCGCAATGACAGTGTTTTCGCAGGTGTGTGGTTGGCGAGTTGTTTGAGCGCATCCTTACGCTGTAACCCTGCCAGCGCGGAGTGTTCATTGCGTAGCTCCCAGGCGGTGCCGAGACGGTCTTGCAAGGCGAGATGGCGGTCTACAAGGCGCGCCGTCTGTGCCAGCGAGGGGCGCAGCCAGAGTGTGGCGATAACGGCGATGAGCGGGCAGGCAAAACCGAGGCCCACTGCCCAGAAACGCGCGTTGGCGAGTGGTAACAGGCGTGAGAGCAGCAGCACCAGTGCGGCCAGTACAAGGCCAGAAACCAGACCACGCATGACCCGGCGCGTCAGTTGTTGAGTGAGCAGGCGGTGACGCCAGGGGCGTAGCACATATGCCAGATTCTCGCTCTCGGAGCGGCCCTGCCGTAGAGGGGCCATACGAGACGGCGTAAGTGTTGCCATAGATGCGCCTTTCTGAGAGATACTGTCGTGCTACCAGCGTATCAGAGAAAGATGGTAGAGTAATTACCGCTTTTCTAACTATTGTAGCACGCTCTGTTCCCTTGTTTTGATACAGACTCTCATTCTCTACAAGAGCGGTCATGCCATCACGGATGGCTTGTCAGGCCGCAACAAACGATTGCGCTGAGCTAGCGTTGATGCGCCAGGACGTACCAGCTTCATACTCAGCAGGATAAAAATAACGCTCGCGGTAAGGCACAAAACAATATAGCTAATCCAGGGCGAAAGATGTATTGAGCCAAATGAGAAGTAGAAAGCTGACCCGACCGTGTAGGTGCTGAGCAGCGCGATGATCGGGTTCCAGATGAATAGTGTTGGCGGCTGGTTGCTGCCAGCGTTATTGCCGGTTGTCAGCAGGATCACGTAGAGGATGATAGGCAGGATGAGCCAGGCTAAGCCGATCATATAGGTAACGGCGGTAGAAACGGCAGGGCGGTTCAGCAGGGTAGAGAGGAGCAGACCGCATGAGCCGACCATAACCGTTGTAGAAATGTAAACGAGTAGCGCCCAGATCACCTGTTGGGGAGAGATGCCGCCGAAAAAGAAGACCAGGCTAAACAGTGGCAGTGCGGCGGCGACCAGCATAAAGGCGTTGGTCAGGCCTGCCACCAACTTGCCTGCTATTAGCGAGAAAGATGTAAGCCGCGAACAGAGTAACAGGTCGAAGGTCTGGCGTTCCTTCTCACCGTTAATCGCTGTTGCGGTAAATGCAGGCGTAATGAAAAGAATCAAAAAGAGTTGGACTTGAGAGAGCAAGGTGTACAGCGAGATTCCCGTGTTAGCCAGCCCGAAGGGGCCATAGCCATTGATTGTGCTGAAACGGCTGAGGTAGAACCAGCCCAGAAAGCCCATCAGCAGGATATAGACAATGATAATCCACATTGTACGCTCGCGGCGTAGACGCAGGCGCAGTTCTTTAATCAGAAGTGCGGAAAAGGTCATGAGAGGCTGCTCCCTTCTGTAATACTCATAAATACCTCTTCGAGTCGTCCACCGCTGCTGCGCGGCGCGAAAGAAATTACCGGGATCTCATGAGTAATCAGTGAGACGAGCGTAGTGTGCATGGCCTGATCGTCACCCACGAAATCGGCCAGGATCAACCCTTGCTCTTGCTCACTGACATTGCTGACTCCCTTGCTGGCTTTGAGCAGGTTGATGGCCTCTTCAGCGCGTCCCAGCACGCGGATTTCTAGCTGGCGACCGCCGTGCAGTCGGCGCGTCACCTCTTCCACGCTGCCCGCGGCCATCAGTCTGCCGCCCTGAATGATGGCAATGTCGGTACACATCTCTGCTAATTCAAGCAGAATGTGTGAGCTAATGATAATCGTTTTGCCCATGCCTTGCAACGTTTTGAGCAGCTCGCGCAACTCGACGCGAGCGCGTGGATCGAGGCCGGAGGCGGGTTCGTCAAGCAGCAGCACTTCCGGGTCATGTACCAGCGCGCGTGCCAGGCAGAGACGTTGTTTCATGCCGCGCGAAAGTGACTCGACAGGCGCGTTAGCCTTGGAGGCCAGGTCAACCAGTTCCAGTAGATCATGAATGAGTTGTGGCTGTTGTTTGCGCGGAATCGCGTGGATGCCAGCATAAAATTCCAGGTACTCGTCGGCGGTCAGGTCGGGATAGACGCCGAAAAAATCTGGCATGTAACCAACCTTCCGTTGAATGGCCTCTGGTGAGCGAGAAATCCGCTCCTGGCCGAACCAGACTTCGCCCGTCGTGGGCATAAGGAGCGCGGCGAGAATACGGATCAGAGTTGTTTTACCCGCACCATTGGGACCGATCAGTCCATAGATTGTTCCCTGTGGTATCTCCAGGTTGAAGTCCTGCAAGGCATGAATAGTGCGATAGCGCTTAGAGACATGTTCTATTTTTATCATTATTTGTATCGACTCCGCGTATAGCTTGAGAATATAGACGTACTTGTCTCCATCGGGATGTATTACACAATGCATCTATTGTGCTGTACCCTGTACCTGAAGGGTTGGAGAACTAAACGCAATAGTCCCCTTTGTGGCATCTTGATTGGTGAATTGCACCAGCAAGCGTCCATCAGAGCTAATATAGGCTTGAGGGTTATTGACGATGATATTGTCATTGTTGTCGATACTGGCCATATCCCATTGATGGGTTCGCCAGTTATACAGGTATGCCTGTGCCGCGCTAACATCCGAGACGGGACTATTTGCCATGCCAGTTTGCTGAATAATTTGATTCATATTGGATGACTCGTTGATAGTCGCGCTCGTGATATGCAGTTGCCAGCTTGTTGGAATGGTAATCTCGAAGGTGGCGCTACCTGTCGTCATGGTATATATGCCGGGGAGTGCCTCCTGTACCCCTGTGTTACTGCCACTACTACTCTGACTTTGTGCATTAATGAGTTGTCCCGTCAACAGCGTAGATGGCAACGAAACGTTGCCCGCGTAGGTCATATTCAGGGGAGCCTGAATCATTACCTCTTGACTGCCGGTTGGTGTATTGCCATTGACGGTAATCGCATTGATGGCGTCGGTGGGATTATCGGCCCAACCGATGAGCGTTGCTGGAGCATTATTCAACAACAGTGGGTCTTGTTTATCGACCGTTGGTGGACCACCACTGTTATTGATCACGACACCGTTAGAGGTCATAACTTTATATGCCGGGCCGCCGTAGCAGGTGCCGCCGCCGCCACAGGCATAGGGGCCGTCGCCACTCAGCGCAGCAAGCATGGCCAGGTGACGTTGTACTTCATTTTGTGGCGGGTTGCCATAGCTATTGTAACCATAACTGTTGGCTATCTCTTCTCCCAGCAGCATACCTGAATTTGAGGTGTTAGCACTGATGGGCAGATTAACCTGGCGTGTCTGACCGGCGACCAGTGTGCCAAGATGGGTATAATTAGAACCCATTAGCACGTAAACGTCGCTGAGCGGATAGGGGAGCATGTTCGTGACACTGCCGATAAGGATGCCATTATTGAGCGTGAGATGTGAAATGATGCCACCCTGGGTGTGTTGCTCCTGCTCAATGCTGATGGTATGCAATGTCCAGATATCTACTCCGTGTAGTTCGACATCGGTACCGTTTTGTTCAGGTACGACAATCATATTTTGACTCGGTGTCTGGCCGAAAAGACTGCTCTGCGCTTGTACCATACTGGCGTCATTGATATGAATATGATAGTCACCCGCGTTCGGTACAAAGACACCGAGGTAGGTGCTGATATTGGCCTGGCTACGACCACTGTGAGGATAGCTGAGTTGAACGACTGAGATAGTATCACTGACAATTGTGGTACCCTTTTGCTCTAATGCGATGCCGTAACTGAGCAGCGAGAACAGGATGATCGTGGCCAGCACGATGCGCCAGTTCCAATCACGCCGCTTGAAGCGCCGCACGATGAAGAAGCGCGCCGGGCCGAGAATAAAGACATAGCTCAGCAAGATCACCAGGATGAGTGTGACAGAGGGGAAAGTGTTAGGCAGGAAGGTCTGCACTAAGCCGCTGATGTACTGGGCATTCTGATCGAAAGGTTGAGCAGAGGCAGGTATGGCCATAGCATTACGCACCAGCATGGCATCACCCAGCGTGCGGAAGAGTAGTCCTTGCCACAGGAGTGAGGCTCGCGGCCAGTTAGCGATAGGATCGAGTGTTGGGTCAAAAGCGACATAACAGACCTGCCCATTGCCCACCGTTTCCTGACTAATGAGCGGTGTGTTATTGGCGGAGAGGACGGTAACGCTATTCGCGTTGGCCATGCCGGTGCTGACGATAACCGGCGTCGGCAGCGTAGCGTCGCTAGTATTTCCCGTGCCACTATTGCCGGGGCTGCCAACCGGCAAAATGGCGGTTCCGGCAGGCAGTGTAGTTGTATTATTAACCTCGATTGGGAGTAGCTCTGTCGGCAGTGGGCTGAGCGTCCGTCGCCATTCGGGGCCACCGACCAGCAGCAGTTCTCCGCCCTGACTAACCCAACTCTGTAAAGCGGCAAGCTGCTGCTGGCTTAAGGTGCTGGACGTGAAGTTGTCAAAGATCAGCAGGTCAAAATTCTTTAGCACATCGGCTTGCGTTGGAAAGTTACCGGCAGTGAGAGGTTCAATAATGAGTGATCCAGTTTGATTGGGTAGAGAGACGGCATTAAGCGAGCCAAAACCGCCGGTTTGATCGGAGAGTAGGCCGATAAAGAGATCACCCTGGCTTAACGCGCGCAGTGCGAGGCTTTGTGTCTTTACCCGGTTGCCTGCGCTATCGATCAGGTTGACATCCACATTCGTTGTTGAGCCGCTAATGCCCAGCGAGAGTGGGATATACAGCGTGACCTGTTTTTGCGCGCCGGTTGCCAGCGCAACCGGCATCTCATACGTGGTTGTTGAGCGAGAACCGGTGTAATACGGTGTTGGAACGTTGACCGCGACCGCGCCCGTGAAGTCTGCCCCATTATTGCTGAGCGAAACCTGCACAGGAACCCAGTTGCCGTCGCGGTAACGCGAGTCAAAACCCATCGTGATGCTCATGCTGGGGCTGCTCGCTGCGGCAGTGACCGTCGTGACCGTTGCGGCCAGCGCGGGTGAGGTGCAAGCCAGAGTGGCGAGCGATAGGGCGAGCAGCGCCAGCAGAGGTCGCAGTGTGCTATAGAGTATGTTGTATGGTCTACTATAGAGTGCGCTGTCTGTAGATGAGCGCCGAAAGCGAAATACTATTTTTCTCTCAGGCATGCCGGTAAGCCTCTCTTATTCCAAATAGGTCGTTGTCGAGATCAGAGATCACGATGATGTCCTTCTTGATAGTATAGCGGGTTATGACGATTTTATATAGTGCATGTATCCTATTTTTGTCACGAAGACAAATACCGGCCTGTGTACTATACGCTTTCAAGCAGAGTTTTGTTGCGGTAAGGGCAGATTGTATTGACTTGCTGTGCGCACTGTGCCCATTTCCTGCAATGAAAGTAGTAGCGGGGTGTGACCGGGACATGGTTGATGTAGTAGCGCATCTGACAAAGGAGCAATATATCCTTTGATAATCGAGTTTGTGTAGAAGCTTGCATGCCATATCCGAAAAAGGGGAAGCTACCGCTTCCCCTTGATAGCACATGGGATGAGGTACCGCTTTTCCCTGGTTAGTTCCTGGAGAATGCGCGCCTCAGTGCATCTAACCGGTCGCGTGTAGCGGCCTGCGAAACCTTCGCGGTCGGCATCAGATCGAAGCCATGGAATGCACCGGGGTAGACATGCAACTCGGTGGGCACGCCTGCCCGTATCAGGCGACGGGCATACTCCATATCTTCCTCTAAAAATAGATCAAGGTCGCCCACGCTGATGAAAGCAGGTGGCAAGCCTTCCAGATGTTCAGCACGGGCGGCGGCAGCATATGGCGAGATATCAGATCCGCCCGGCTCCTGTCCCAGCAATGCCTTCCAACCGAAACGGTTGCTCTCGGCGGTCCAGATAAATTCTCCCGTATAGGGATGGGGGTTGGCCATCGTGACTGTTCGGTCATCGAGCATGGGATAGATCAAAAGTTGGAAGACCAGTGGTACTTCACCCCGGTCACGTGTGAGTAGCGCCAATCCGGCGGCCAATCCGCCACCCGCGCTAGCACCACCAATGGCGATGCGGGTGGGGTCCACGCCCAGTTCTTGAGTATGCGTGTACAACCAGCGTAAGGCGGCGTAACAATCCTCAACCGGCCCCGGATGAGGGGTTTCAGGTGCCAGCCTGTAATCGACCGAGACGGCGGCGCATCCAACGGCTGAGACAATGCCTTTGACGGTGAGGTCATCTTGATCGGCAGTACCCAGCACATAGCCGCCACCGTGAATCCAGAGCAGGGCTGGAAGCGGGGGCGTGATAGTGGTTGGCTGGTAGATCAGCACCCGCACGTCTGGCGCATCTGCTGGGCCGGGAACAAAGCGCTCGCTGACAGCAATGTCAGGGAACGCGGGTAGAGTAGAAGCCATCTGGGTTCCCATTTCTCCAAGCGTGGCGCGCATCTGCACCAGGGTTTCATCGCTGAGTTGCAGGGTAGGGAACATGTCGAGCATGGCAAGAAGCTCAGGATCAACGAGGTTTCTAGTCGTCATCGTCTATTCCTTTCTGGGTATTTGGAACAAATGTTGGTCTTGAGAACACGATCAGGTACCCGCTAGAAAGTGACGGGTAAGGCAGTCAGACTCCGTGAGTTCAGACTGAAGTTCCAGGTAATGCTCTCTCTAGGGACGCTGAGCCGCAGATCGGGCAAGCGCCTGAGCAGAGTGGTACCGCTTCCTCTGATACGGTCTGATTCGTGGTATACACAACAATCTTCCTTTCGTTAGTATACATCTTTTTAAAGAGATATGGCCCTTGTCTGCTGCCTTTCATCGGGGCGATCTGTTGTTGAAATCAACAAAATGTGTATACTGTCTCCAGTTGCCCTACGATAGCTCGGATGGCGACAATTACGTCTGGCAGATGGCTACTCTTGCGTCCAGATCTCTTTTGGGGTACGCTCTTGAAAAGAGACTGTTCTATTAGCACAAAAAGCAGGTTATCATATGACAGCGATGGCATCTGAGCCGATCTCCTACTGGCAACGTACTTCACAGTTTTTACCTTTATCCTCTGCATTGCCTCAGAGCGTTGACACACTCGTGATAGGAGGGGGAGTGTTTGGGGCGGTCGCTTGCTACTGGCTGGCGCGTGAGGGTCGAGCGGTGGCACTACTGGAGCGTGAGGGGGTGGCATACGGAGCAAGCGGGCGCAACGGCGGTTTTGTTGTGGCAGGTATGCACGAGGATTATCCGGTGGCTATCCAACGCCTGGGCCATGAGACGGCGCGGGCGGTGATGTCGCTCTCCTACGAGAATCAGGCGCTGCTCCGTCAGGTATTGATAGAGGAGGAAATCACCTGTGATTACCGCGAACCGGGAAGCCTGGGCCTGGCGCTGGGCGAGGCGCAACTGGCGCAGGTGCGAAAGAGCGTGGAGATGCTGCAAGCCGATGGTTTTCCAGCGCTGATGCTAGAGCGATATGAAGTGCAGGAGCTGATCCATACACCTCTAGGGGCAGAAATCCTGGGGGCAAAGTTCTTGCCGGGGCAGGCGCTGGTGCATTCAGCGCGATTGGTTCAGGGACTGCTCAAGGCGGCGCAGAGACGTGGCGCTCATCTATATCAAGCGCGGGCATTGCGTTTGCTGCAAGATGGGGAGGGAGTTGTTGTGGTGACAGAGCAGGGGAGTATCAGAGCCGGAAGCGTGGTGCTGGCCATCAATGCCTGGACAGGTGAGGTAATCCCTGAGATGCGAGGATTGATCGTGCCTGCACGTGGTCAGGCGCTGGCCTATGCACCGGTTGAGCCGATCTTTACAACGGCGGTATTTGCCGCGCTCACCGCGACTGAGGAGTACTGGCAACAGACACCGGACGGCTCGATTGTGTTAGGTGGTTGCCGGGCGCTTGCTCCGGGGCGCGACATGGGTGTGTGGGAAGCTGTACCAACGCCGGACGTGCAGGAAGCTCTTGAGCAGATTTTGCCACGCCTCTTCCCGCAGTTACCCAGGTTACAAGTGGTGCAGCGCTGGGCCGGGTTGATGGATTTCACGCCCGATTGCATTCCAATTGTAGATCGGGTACCAGGGATCGAACATGCGTGGTTTGTAGCGGGTCTTTCGGGTCACGGGATGCCCTTTAGTATGCTCATTGGTCGGATGCTGGCCGAGGCGGTACAGACGGAAAAGCTTCCTGCCGCGCTCTGGCCATTGCGGTTTGGACGGGAGACACTGAGATAGAATAGATAAACTTATAATTGAAATATATTTCATTATATATGACATGCTGTCCTGCTTGTTTAATGCAAGACAGCATGTCATCAGGCGGCAAGCCACGTGTCACGTCGTATCGGTCGGTTGTTCGGAAGATGTACTTTCTCTAGTGGTACCTTGAGGAGAAACGCATGAACCCTGCACTGAAGAAACTTGGCTTTGGTGAACAAGACCGCGTCGTCATCATTCATACTGACGACATCGGAATGTGCCAGTCCACCATCACCGCCTACGAACACTTACTTGACTTTGGCTTAGTTTCCTCGGCTTCCACGATGGTGCCGTGTCCCTGGTTCCCTGCTGTGGTGCGCTTTTGCCGTACCCATGACGGCGTAGATATGGGTGTGCATCTCACACTCAACTCTGAATGGGAAACCTATCGCTGGGGGCCGATTTCTACGCGCGATAGGGCGTCGGGTCTGCTCGATGAACAGGGATATTTTTTCTCACATCCCAGAGAAACGGTTCAACAGGCTCGCCCCGCTGATGTTGCCACAGAGTTACGGGCACAGTTGGAGCGGGCGCTGGCAGCGGGTATCGATGTGACGCATATAGACTCTCATATGCTCGCGGCGACGATGCCGCCCTTCTTGCAGTCCTATATCGATCTCGCCCTTGCATATCGCTTGCCGCTCGCCCTGCTAAGGGCCTCTTCCGCTTTCCTGATTCAATTTGGCCTCGATGCCGACCAGCAAGAACACTATATGCACGTCGCGGGCGAGTTGGAGGAGCGTGGCATCCCGCTGTTCGATGCGGTGATGCTACTGCCGCTGGACGGTACCACCGATCATATTGCCAGGACAAAAGCCCTCGTAGATGCCTTGCAACCTGGTCTCACCTACCTGGTGTTGCACCCGGCAGTAGATACGCCAGAATTAAGAGCCTGCGCTCCCGACTGGCCGTCACGGGTAGCCAATTACGAGGCGCTGTCGAGCCGGGAGGTGCGCGATTATATACGACAGGTGGGTGTACAGGTTATCGGCTACCGACCACTACGCGATCTGGTGCGCACCTCCACGTGAGGGGAAGGGCGATCATCTTGCCGTAGATTGAAAAGACAAGAGGCGGCGAAGGATTTTACCGGAGGCCGATTTGGGAATCTGGTCGATGAACTCCAGGCGGCGAATTTTCTTGTGTGGTGCCACTCGCGCAGCCACATATGCCATGATCTCTTCTGCTGTCACTTCCACTTCGGGTTTGCGCACTACAAACGCTTTGGGAACCTCGCCAGCTTCTTCGTCGGAAGCTGCGACGACGGCGGCATCCGCAATAGCGGGATGCGTCAGCAGCAGCGCCTCCAGTTCTGCCGGGGCAACCTGCATGCCTTTGTACTTGATCAGTTCCTTCAAGCGATCCACAATATATAGATAGCCATCCTCATCAAAATAGCCAATATCGCCAGTATGTAGCCAGCCATCGGTCTCCAGGGTAGCGGCGGTCGCAGCAGGATTGTTCAGATAGCCTTTCATAATCTGCGGGCCACGTGCGCAAATCTCTCCCTGCTGATTAGCGGCTAACTCCTCGCCGGTACGAAGATCAACGACTTTGCATTCGGAATTTGCCACGCAGACCCCGACGGAACCCCACTTGATAGCTCCAGGTGTCAGTGGATGGAAGGTCACATCAGGGCTGGTTTCTGTCATGCCCCATGCCTGCACGACCAGGCAGTTTAGACGAGAGGCGCAGGCTTCTTGCAGTTCCTTGCCCAGTGGTGCAGCGGCAGAGAGGATCACGCGCATGTGCGAGAGATCGTAGTTATCGACCACAGGCTGTTTAGCGAGTGCCAGCATGATGGGGGGAACCATGTTGCCTACTGTCACCTTATAGTCTTGCAAAGCTTGCAAAAACTGTAGAAGGTCAAAGCGCGGCAGCGAGACGACGGTCGCTCCGTTCGCCAGGCTCAGGCTCAGGATGACTGTCAGGCCATAGATATGGTAAAAAGGCAGAACGCCGATCACGGTATCTTGCTCTCTGACAAAACCAATGGGAGCCATCTGGCACAGGTTCGCCACCAGATTGTGATGGGTGAGCATGACGCCTTTCGCCAGGCCGGTGGTGCCACTGGAATAGGGCAAGACGACCACGTCCTCTTGCGTATTGATCTTCACATCCGGCACGTTCCCATCCCCGCGCACAAGGTCTGTAAACGACGTTGCGCCGGGTGCCTCACCAAAGACAAAGACCTCTCGTACCTGTGAGCGTTGCATGCCTGCCAGCGCCTTCTCCACAAAGGCAGGTGTGGTTACGAGATAGAGCGCGCGGGAATCGTTTAGCTGGAAGGTAAGTTCGTCCACCGTATAGAGCGGATTGATGGTAGTTGTAATGCCACCGAGCAAGGCTGCTGCCAGCAGAGGAATGGGATACTCTGGCAGGTTAGGGCTGTAGATGGCCAGGACATCGCCCTTTCCAAAGCCACGTGCAGCCAGGCTTGAAGCGACGTGTTGCACCGCATCGGCCAGTTGTCCGTAGGTGTACTGCTGGCCTGTGAGGCCATCGATCAGCGCGGGCTTCTCGGCCAGTCGCTCAGCATGCTGCAAGACAAATGAGGCAAAAGGAATATCAGGAATGGTGACGGCAGGAAAAGGGCTGCGAAAAATCATGTGTGTTCTCCTTTGAACGTTCAATCTTGCGAAGCTATGCTATGTTCACACCATAGTGTGCTTCTTCGTTATATAAGCTAAAGTAAGAGAAGGCTGGAATCAGCATGAAAACGCCCAGAATAATCAGCGTGCCTTGCAGTGTGCCATCTGTGGTGGTAAACATGCCGAGCAGAGTAAGGATAATAGCGATAACTAAAAAGGCAAGTGATAAAAGTGCATAGAGCATTGGATGACGATAGACCATCATGCACCTCCTTGTAGAATAAAGCTTTTCTATTTGCAAGTATAGTGAAGGTATGGGCTGACTGCAAGAGTGGGAGGGTGGATATATGTCAACTTCTGGCATTGCGCTCGCTCTGCTGGCTGATATTTGACCTGGACGTGATATACTTTTCAGCGTGATACATCTTCTTGAGAGAAAACGAGGGAAGTTATACGATGTCATCTTCAATGCGTATCCTGACTAGCGATGTCGGTACCGGTACTCAGGATATCCTGCTCTTCGAGAGTGGTAAGACGATAGAGAACTGTTTCAAGATGGTGATGCCTTCACCGACCGTTATTGTCGCTGAACGTATCAAACGTGCCACTGAGCGCGGGCAAGCTATTTTACTGACCGGTGTCACGATGGGGGGAGGTCCCTGTCACTGGGCGGCGCGCGACCATGCGCTGGCCGGTTATCCTGTGCTGGTCACGCCGGAGGCCGCGCGTACTTTCGATGACGACCTGGCGATGGTCGAACAAATGGGCTTTACCATTATCGACGAGGAGGCAGTGAGCGAACGCACTCAGCAGGCTGATCTGGTGCATATCGAGATGCAGGATTTCGATGCGCAGGCTATCATAACGGCTTTGCAGGCTTTTGACGTTGATCCGCGCGTCGATGCACTGGCGATTGCGGCTTTCGATCATGGTGCGGCCCCTCCAGGGGTTAGTGATCGTCGTTTTCGCTTTGACTTTATCGAGCGTACCGTCAGGAAAGCGCCTCTGCCGAGTTCTTTTGCCTATATGCTGGAAGCGACACCGCCTGAATTGACCCGTTTGCGTTCCGTTGCTGTGAGTGCGCGCCGTTACCTGCATCTGAGCCAATCGAGCATGCAGGCACCGTTGCTGTTGATGGATACCGGCTCGGCGGCGGTGCTGGGCGCGCTGGAGGACCCGGTAGTGCGTGCACAGCGCGAGTGCCTGCTGTGCAATATCGGCAATTTTCACACACTGGCCTTTCACATGCTGGATGGGCGCATTGTTGGTATCTTTGAGCATCACACGGGCGAAATCAATCGGGCACGTCTGGAAGAGTTGCTTGTCAAACTGTCCGAGGGTACACTGACCAACGATGAAGTGTTTGCCGATAGCGGGCATGGGGCGCTGGTGCTGGAGGAAGGGCGTGGACAGTCAAGCAATGGTCTGCCTTTCCTGGCAGTGACCGGGCCACGCCGCGAGTTATTGCGTGGCTCTGCCCTGCATCCCTACGAAGCTACTCCTCATGGAGATATGATGTTAACAGGTAATTTCGGCTTACTGCGTGCTTTTACGAAGCAACGTCCTGATCTCGCCCCGTTTATTGAGCCATCGCTGTTGTCATAGAGGGGCTGAGGAACGGCGGGTTGGTTTTCGTGGGTGTCAGACTAAGCCGGGAGAGAGGTGGAGCGTTTGGTGCGACTGCGGCGTGGTGTGACTTCTGGGGCAAGGACTTCATTCTGAGTGTATTGGAGACGTGAAACTTTTTCTTTGATCAGGGCGATTTGTGAATGGATAGCTTGACGGGATTGTTGAAGTTTACGTGCTATTTCCGAGGGACGTTCATTGCTGACTAAGTATTTACAGATGGTTGCCTGTCGTTCGGTCAGGTTCACTGCCGGGTTATTGAGGGCGGTACTGGCCATATCCTCCAGTTTGCCATACTTGCTACGGCGGTAATTATCCAGGTCATCAGGGGAGAAGAGCCAGCGATCAACGACGCGCACACCGGGGATACGTCCTGCTTCGACGAGGTGCATAAAATGCCAGTAGCTCAAATCGAGTTGTTTAGCCGCCTCGTGCGTGGTCAGCATACCATTGAGATGTTGCAAATTCTGATGCAGTTCTTCGCTCCTGATAGCCATGTCGGACACCTTTCTACAATCTATTCCAGGGTTGCAAGTGTCTGGCAACGACCTTCTCTCTCGCCAATTGCCTGCCACGTTCAGCGCGCGGCGAAAATGGAACATGGGCAAACCACCGACTTTCTTCGAGTATACCATACGGTAGTGCCCTGTCGCAAGATTGGTATGCTTGCGGTTACGGTACCGGTCGGTGTCAAGCGGCCTTCCAAACAGGTGAAAGGCCGCTTAGATATGGGTAGTTGTAGCGATCAGGCTCGATTAACGTTTGAGAGGGAAAATCTGCTGGATGCGCATGGCGAGAGAGAGATCGCCGGTGGCCTTCACCTTACCGGTCATGAAGGCGCTCATGGGATCCAGGCGGCCCTCCGTGATGGCGATCCAGTCCTTGTCGCTCATGGACATGGTGAGATCGGGCTTTTCGACGCCGCCCTCGATCAGTTCACAGGTCTGGTTGGCGATTTTGAAAGCCCATTTGCCAGCTTCCTCACCGCTAATGTTCCATTGCATCGTCTTGTTCAGGCCCGCAGCAGCGGCGGGATTGAACAGCGTCTTCATTGTCTCAAACGTTTCAGCAACGGTGGCCATTGTTCTACAAGCTCCTTTTTACTAATCTAAGACAGGAAATGTTCCTGCCAGCACTGCTTTATAGTATAGCATATCACTGCGCTAAGCTGTGCCAATCAGGAGTTTTCTTATGCAAAGAGGCCGGGACTCTCCTGCTTATGTTTCCTGACAGTGCTGGCAAAGATGATGTGTGGCGCTTGCAGTCAGGATAGCCTTCTGCTACCATGTCATTGAAGCTGTGAGCATGAACGATGGAGCATGGTTATGGATGAGAAAATATTACGCAAGGTGAAGGTTGAGGGTGGCGATCTCAAATTTAGCGCTGCCCATTTTATCACTTTTGGGGGCAAGTGTGAGCGCTTACATGGGCATAACTACGGGGTGCTGGTCGAGGTCGAGGGAGCATTGAATAGTGATAGTATCGTGCTAGACTTTACGGTATTGAAGCAGTTGACGCGCGAGATCTGTCAGCGTCTCAACCACCGTTTCTTATTACCGATGAAGAATCCACACCTGGAACTGGTGGAAGGGGTGGATAGCTGGGAACTGCGTTTCCAGGAGAAACGCTACGTTTTCCCACAAAGTGATGTTGTCGAATTGCCCATCGATAATTCTTCGGCGGAGCGGCTGGCTGAGTATATTTGCAATGAACTTTATGCAAAATTGCTGGCATTGGGCGTTGCGCGCTTACACTCGATCATGGTTGGCGTTGAAGAGGCACCGACGCAGATGGCCTACTATCGGCGCAATTTTATATAAAAACATTAGTTTCAGGACACTGATGGCCTGACGCTTACGAAAAGCATCAGGCCATCAGTGTCCTGAAACCAATCGACGATTACTATCCTGTAATCATTGTGCGTCCGATGGCTCTGGCAACGGTTTGTGCCTGTGGCATTAACGCCTGGAACTGATCAAGTGTCAGCGATTGTGCGCCGTCTTTCAGCGCCTCGTCGGGGTTGGGGTGAACCTCGATCAGGAGCGCGTCGGTTCCAGCGGCGATAGAGGCGAGTGTCATAGGGATGACCAGGTCGCGCCGCCCGGTGCCCTGGCTGGGATCAGAGATGATCGGCAGGTGCGAGAGTTGCTTGATAAGCGGGATGGCACTGATGTCCATAGTGTTGCGCGTGGCCTTCTCGAAAGTACGAATACCGCGCTCACACAGAATGACATTGCGATTCCCTTGTGAGAGAATATATTCAGCCGCCAGCAGCCACTCCTCAATCGTTGCCGACATGCCGCGTTTGAGAACGACGGGCTTCTGCGAGCGCCCAACCTCGTCGAGCAGCATGTAGTTTTGCATATTACGGGTGCCGATCTGCAAAATATCAGCGTATTCGCTGACCATCGGCACGTCGGTCGGCGTCATGACCTCGGTGATGACGGCCATGCCAAATTCGGCACGCGCCTTCGCCAGCAGCTTCAAACCGGCCTCGCCCATGCCTCGGAAGCCATAGGGCGAGGTAGAGGGCTTGAACGCGCCACCGCGTAAGATGACCGCGCCCTGCTTGCGCACAGCCTCAGCGGTGGTCATAAGCTGTTTCTCGCTCTCGACGGTACAGGGGCCTGCCATCATCACAATAGCGTTGCCGCCAAGATAGACCCGGCCACCGGAGACACAGGCCGCCGGGATGGTGATGATAGTGTCCTCAGGATGAAATTCGCGGCTTGCCAGCTTATAAGGCTTGGTGACGCGGATCACGCTTTCCACGTCCGGCATCGCTTCCAGCGCACTTTCGACGGATGGGTTAATGCCACCGATGCCGCCGGGGGCACCCCAGGGGCCAACGCTGCCCAGCACACCAATGATCGTGCGCTCAACGCCGCGTGAGGGATGCCCCGTCAAGCCCTGCTTTTCCAGGAAATTCATCACGCGCTCAATACTCTCTTCACTAGAATGTGGTTTCATTACGACAATCATGCGTTTACTCCTTCAAGGTCTACTGCAACTGCTCAAGACTGGCATGTTCCCGCCAGCACTGCGGTTCCATCGTGACCTCGTTGTCATGATTGCCTGTCGCTCGTTACTCATGGGGGAAAATCCCATCCTGCCCTTACCACACTGTAGGACGAACATTATACGACACTAATTTTTCACGTCGGGGCGCAAGATAACTGCTTTGCGCTGATACACGTGTTGCATCTCGGACTGACTGCGTATCGTATTCACATGAAGCAATACACGAATACACATCCCCAGACTGCCCTGCACGGGAATCTCACGCGCACACATCAGTGGTACCTCGACCCAGCCCAGCGAACGGGCTGCCAGAGCCGGGAACTCCGCGTCCAGGTCGGCGGTCACAGTGAAAAGCGCGCTGGCAATATCTTCCGTATTCAGCTCGTTTTTCTGCACAATCGCCGTGAGTAGCTCTCTGGTAGCAGCGAAAATCTCTTCCTTTGTATTGGCTTCGACCGTCGTGGCCCCGCGAATACCTCGACAATACATCATCATTCCCCTCTCGTGGATACGTAGAATCGCCTTCTGCCCCTCTGCTCAGATGGCTGTGCAGGTGCGTGAAGGCAGAATAGTGTTTCTATTGTATCGAATGGTTGCATACTTTGACCAGTGCACTCTGTCCACAAAAGGGGCCGATGCAGGTTCTCTAATTACAATGTAGTGTACCCGCTCCTGGCTCCCAGGAATATGGAAGGATTGTACTACTTTTGCACCAGACTCTGGATATAGTGTCTTATAGCCTCTATTTGCGGCGCTTGTTCCTCCTCTGTATCACCATATTGATCGATTAGATTGACCAGTGCGCTGCCAACTACCGCGCCATCGGCATAGCTTGTAACCTCTCGAATATGCGCGGGCGTCGAGAGGCCGAAACCAACGGCGATTGGCAGGCGGTCTTTCGTATAGCCATGAACGCGCTCGATGAAGTTGCGCAGGTGCGGCGGTAGTTCGGCGCGTGAACCGGTGACGCCGCTCAGCGAGACGCAGTAGAGAAAGCCCCCCAGGCCGTTGAGCATGAGATTGACGATGCGCTCTATACGCTCGTTCGGTGTGGTGGGTGGCACAAGAAAGATCAGTGCCAGTCCATGCTGCTGTGATAGTGCATACAGTGTGTCGGCCTCTTCGGGCGGCAGATCGGGAATAATCAGGCCGCAGACGCCATTGGCCCGCGCGGTAGCGCAAAAGCGTTCCAGGCCAAAGGCCAGCAGGGGATTGTAGTAGCCCATCAGAATCAGCGGCGTTGTCGTGTGCGCTGAAACTTGCCGTGCAACCTCCATGCAACCTTTGATGGTCATGCCGCGTTGGAGAGCGAGATATCCGGCGTGCTGAATGGTTGCGCCATCAGCAAGTGGGTCGCTGAAAGGCATGCCCAACTCGATCACATCAGCACCTCCTTCAGCTGCCGCGAGGGCGAGTTTGATGCTCTGCTCAGCAGAAGGATAGCCGCACATGAAATAAGGCACCAGTGCGCCGCGTCCCTGCGCTTTAGCCAGTGCGAAGGCGTGTGTGATACGTGTCGCCGGTACCATTTCATTGGCCGTTGTTTGTATTTGCATACGCTATGTCCTGTCTATTAGCTAGTTTGTGTTTGTTCTTCATCGCTAATTGCCCGTCTCTGTGCGTTCAAGATGCCGCTGCGAAACTGGCCTCCACTATAGTGTTGTAGCAGCGTGAGCAGATTGTCCAGCGCGTCGGCGATGTCGCGTTCACTGTTAGCGTGGTGCGCTTCGACAGTGATAAGCGCGTCGGTGGTATCGGTCTGCGCCGCGCTCGGCTCGCTCTGCCGCCAGCACCAGCGACGGGCGATGACCAGACCGGTTTCGTCGGCAAAAATCACTTCGCCCGGTTCTGGATGCACAATGCCCTGCTCATTCAGCGTGGTGTAGCGTTCCGTGCCGTCGGCAAAACGTACCGTAACTGCGCCTTGCAGATGGCGGGTATCGAAGATGGCCACAGGCAGCGCATAGCGGATGCTGACCATATTGCCGATATCGACCAGCGTGTTGATGCTCGGAATGTCGCCCTTTCTGGTCAGGCGACGCAAGAGTGCCTCGGCAGCACTGCGATACTGCGTGGGTTCCAGGCCAAAGCCACGAAATACGCTACGCCATGCTGCCAATGATGGCAACTGGCTCAGAGGTGTTGTGCCGATGCGCTGAAGCACGGCCTGCTGTTCCTCCATGTATTGAGCGTGCAATGGTGCTGGCGTCGGCCCGTTGCGCAGGCCATGAGCCAGAATGACGCCGCCAACGGTAGATGGAAAACGTTCTATGATCTCAGGATGATAGCCAAATGTGGTCATAACGTTTTAATCCTATAACTGCACATGCAAGGCTTTGGCAACGGTTAGCATGTCCTTGTCGCCGCGTCCCGACAGATTCACGATCACGATGGAGCCTGCTGGTATCTGTCCTTGCTGGCCCATCTCTAGCAGGTAGCCGATAGCGTGTGCGGACTCAAGAGCGGGAATAATGCCCTCGCTGCGCGTTAGCACTTGCAGGCCGTGCAGCGCGAGCGAATCGCTGGCCGAAACGTAGGTGGCGCGTCCGCTCTCCTTGAGGTAGCTATGCTCCGGCCCAACACCTGGATAGTCGAGGCCCGCCGAGATGCTGTGGGTATCGAGAATCTGTCCGTCCTCGTTTTGTAGCAGATAGCTGTAGGTGCCGTGTAGTACGCCGGGCCGTCCAGCTACCAGCGTGGCGGCATGTTTCCCTGATTCCAGCTTCTCGCCGCCCGCTTCGACGCCGATCAGCTTGACCGTGGGCACGTCGGCGAAGGGATAGAAGATGCCAATAGCGTTGCTACCGCCCCCGACGCAGGCCATGATAAGATCTGGCAGGCGACCGGCCTGCTGCACGATCTGTTCCCGCGCCTCTTTGCCAATGATCGACTGGAAATCGCGCACGATGCGTGGATAGGGATGTGGCCCCGCCGCCGTGCCGAAGAGGTAGAAGGTTGTCTCAACGTTCGTTACCCAATCGCGGATGGCCTCGTTAATGGCGTCTTTCAATGTGCGTGTGCCGCTAGCGACAGAACGCACCTCGGCTCCCAGCAGTTTCATGCGGAAGACGTTAAGCGACTGGCGCTGAATATCGGTTTCGCCCATGTAGATGATACATTGCAGGCCAAGCATGGCGCAGACTGTCGCGGTGGCGACGCCATGCTGGCCTGCCCCCGTCTCCGCAATGATGCGCTTTTTGCCCATGCGTTTCGCCAGCAGGCCCTGACCGAGCGCGTTATTGATCTTGTGTGCGCCCGTATGTGCCAGGTCCTCGCGTTTGAGATAGACCTGCACGTCTGGCCCGATCAGTTGCGAGAAATGCACAGCATGGTAGAGCGGCGTGGGCCGTCCGACGTAGTGGCGTAGCAGGTCTTTCATCTCCGATTGAAACGCCTCGTCATGCAGCGCTTCCTCGTGCGCCTGCTCAAGCTCGCTGAGCAGTGGCAACAGGCTTTCCGGCACGAAGCGTCCGCCAAAATCGCCAAAGCGCCCCCGCTTGTCGGGATAGACGTTATGGTGATATTGAATGTTGGTTTGTGTTTGCATTGTATGACTGATCTTTCTGTTAATACCTGTTAGAGCGCACCTGTTCGATAAATGCGCGTATTTTCTGTACATCTTTTTGTTTGTTGGTTTCGACGCCGCTGCTGACATCGACACCCCAGGGATGAACTTGCTGGATGGCACTGGCTACATTGGTCGGCGTGAGGCCACCCGCCAGAATGATGCGGGTTTCCTGGGCAGCGCGGCGGGCTAGTTGCCAGTTGTGCGTCTGACCTGTGCCGCCCCAGGATGGGGTCGGGGTATCGAGCAGGATGCGCCAGCTTACCGTATGGTAGGCGTGCATACGGGCCAGATCGGATTCGTCATGCACGGAGATAGCCTTGATAACAGGACGCTTGATTTCGGTGCACTGTTCCGGCGTCTCGTGCCCGTGCAGTTGCACCATATTCAGGCCAACCTGCTCAATCACCTCATTAATAAACGTTGTGGGTTCGTTGACAAAGACGCCCACGAGGTCGGGCGGCTGCTGCTTAGGCGATGAAGAGGCATAGCGGCTATCGCTGAGCAGCGCGGCTACCTGTTCCGGCGCGATATAGCGATGGCTGGGTTTGTAGAAAACCAGCCCCAGCATGTCGGCCTCGGCCTCAACGACCGTGTTGATGGACTCCAACTCGTGCAGGCCACAAATTTTGACCTGCGTGCTTTCATTTGCGCCTTGCAGCAGCGCGCGTAGCTGGGCGGGAATGTCGTGAGAGACGACCAGCGATTCGCCGACCAGCATACCCTGTACGTCATAACGAGCGAGACGGCGTGCATCGGCAATACTGTGGATGCCGCTCTCTGCGATCACAACACGGTCGGCAGGGATGCACGGGCGAAGCTCGCGGATGAGATCAGGGTGCATCTCGAAGGTTTTGAGATCACGGCTATTGACACCAATGATCTCGGCCCCGGCCTCAACGGCACGTAGCGCCTCTTCTTTACTGTGTACCTCGACGAGACAGCGCATATGCAGGCTGTGTGCAAGCTGGAGCAGAGAACGCAACTGCCGGTCGTCGAGAATGGCGCAGATGAGCAGAATGGCGTCGGCTCCCCAGGCACGTGCCTCGTAGACCTGGTAGGGGTCAACGATGAAGTCCTTGCGTAACACAGGCAACTGTACCGCCTGTTTGATGGCAGTTAGATATTCCGGTGCACCCAGAAAGAAGTGCGGCTCGGTCAGCACGGAGATGGCCGAAGCTCCATGTGTCTCGTAAGTGCACGCCAGTTCAACCGGGTCGAGATGCGGTGCCAGCAGACCTTTCGAGGGTGAGGCGCGCTTGACTTCGGCGATCAGGCCGATGCGCGTGCGTTCCTGGAAGGCGGCTAACAGGTCGCGCGGCGCAGATTGCTGATGCGCAAGTTGTTCTATTTGCTCTGGCGGGCAGTCGCGTTTGCGTTGCTCCAGATCAAGTTGTGTCTGTGCGACAATGCGGTCAAGAAACATAGCATATCCTATTTTTGTGCCTGTGAACAGGCAATGACATCGGCCAACTTCTGACGTGCCTTGCCCTCGCGCAGCGTCGCGCGTGCCAGTTTGATGCCATCGGCCAGGGAATCAACCTGTTCGCAGGCGAGCAGCGCGGCGGCGGTATTCAGGCAGAGCATATCGGTGGCTGGCGACTCAACGTAGTTGCTAAGCAGTTCACGCATGATAGCGGCGTTGCGCACGGGATCACCACCCTGAAAGGGCTGGCGGTCGCTGATGGTGGTCAGACCCACCTCTTCGGGTGTGATGGTGTACTCGCGTAGTTCCTCACCCGCTCGTACCTCGCAGATGCGTGTGGGTGCGTTGAGTGAACACTCGTCGATGCCGTCCTCACCATGCACGATCAGAGCGTGACGGCAACCGAGATGCAGCAGAACCTCGCCCATTTTGCGCAGCAGGCTGCCATCGGCCACGCCAAGCACCTGATAGCGTGTGTGGGCCGGATTGGTCAGCGGCCCCAGAATGTTGAAGACGGTGCGAATGCCGATCTCGCGGCGTGTCGGGCCAACATATTTCATTGCCGGATGGTAGGACGGGGCGAACATGAAGCCGAATCCGACCTCTTGCACGCAATTGGCAATCTGCTCCGGCCCCAGATCGATGCGCACGCCCAGGGCTTCCAGCACGTCGGCGCTGCCACAGCGACTGGTGGCCGAGCGATTACCGTGTTTGGCGACGGCAGCACCGGCGGCAGCAGCTATAATGCCAGCCGCCGTTGAGACGTTGAACGTACCTGCGCCGTCGCCGCCTGTACCGCAGGTGTCGAGGGCTACTTCGGCCAGATTGTCATTCAGGTACACGCGCACAGCCTTTGCACGCATCACCCGCGCCAGCCCGGCAAGCTCTTCTACCGTCTCGCCGCCGGGGCGCAGGCGCAGGGCAGTGAGGAACGCGCCCAGTTGCGAGGGAGTTGCCACACCTGTCATAATCTCTTCCATTACCGCCGCCGCCTCGCTCTCTGTGAGCGTGGCACCGGCTACTACATGTGCGATAGCTTCGCGAATCATCATCGGCCTCCTTTATCGCCGCGTTTGTGCCAGAAAATTGCGCAACAGGTCTTTTCCCACCGGAGTCATGATCGATTCAGGGTGAAATTGCACACCCTCAACCGGATAGTGACGATGGCGTAGGCCCATGATCAGGCCATCATCCGTCTCGGCGGTGATCTCCAATACGTCAGGTAGCGTTGCGCGCTCAACAATCAGGCTGTGATAACGATTGGCCTCGAAGGGGGTGGACAGGTTTTGAAACACTCCCTGCCCTTGATGGTATATGAGCGAGGTCTTGCCGTGCATTGGCTCAGGTGCGCGAATGACACGCCCTCCATAGACTTGTCCGATAGCCTGATGACCGAGGCAGACCCCCAGCGTCGGAATCGCAGAACCGAATGTTTCGATGAGTTGACAGGACAGCCCTGCCTCGTTGGGTGTGCAGGGGCCGGGGGAGATGACCAGGTGCGTGGGCTGCATGACCTCCACTTCATCAAGCGAGAGCTGATCGTTGCGGCGCACGACCACCTCTGCTCCCAGTTCGCTGAGGTACTGATACAGGTTATAGGTAAAGCTATCATAGTTATCGACCAGTAACAGCATCTTACTCCCGTCCTCTCTGCTCTTGCGCGATTTTCTCCGCCTCGTCCAATGCACGCAACAGCGCCTTCGCTTTATTCAAGCTCTCCTCATATTCCATTGCTGGTTGAGAGTCGGCGACAACACCGCAGCCCGCCTGGATATAGGCGCGTCCGTCTTTAATGACCATTGTGCGCAAGGCAATCGCCGTCTCCTGGTTGCCGGAGTGGCTGAAGTAGCCAACGGCCCCGGCGTAGACGCCGCGTTGCTCCTGTTCCAGTTCGCTGATAATCTCCATTGCGCGTATTTTGGGTGCGCCAGAAACCGTACCGGCTGGGAAACCAGCGCGTTGTGCATCATAGGGGGTCATATCGGGTCGCAATTGACCGACGACATTAGAAACCAGATGCATGACATGCGAATAACGCTCGATCTCCATCAGCTCAGTGACGCGCACGCTGCCGGGTATACAGACACGCCCCACGTCATTGCGCGCCAGGTCTACCAGCATGACGTGTTCGGCGCGCTCTTTGGGATCGTTCTTAAGTTCTTCGGCCAGTTGGACGTCGCTCTGGCGGTCATGCCCACGCGGGCGCGTGCCGGCGATAGGACGGATCGTGACCTCGTTATCCTCGTAACGCACCTGCAATTCCGGCGAGGCTCCAACAATATAAAAGTCTTGCAGGTCAAGGTAGAACATGTACGGTGATGGATTAATAGCGCGCAATGCTCGATAGACGGTGAATGGGGCGGCATTCACGTGACGGCTCAGGCGTTGCGAGGGCACGACCTGAAAGATGTCTCCGGCCTTAATATATTCTACCGAGCGCCGCACCATGTCCTCGAATTCTTCGCGCGTGTGGTTTGAGGTGACACGCAGGGCCGCAGCGTCGTGAATGGGTTCCGGCTCCTCCGGTAGACGAATGGGCTGGCGGAGACGATGCTGCACGTTGTTGATGATAGCGATGCAACGCTGGTATTCGGTCGCCAGGTCGGGCGCGTCAAGATGCAGATGAGTGACGACGCGCACGCGATGCTTGACGTGATCGAAGACCAGCACGGTTTCGGTGAAACAGAAGACTGCCAGAGGCAGATCGAGCGGATTGCGCTGTGGCATCGGTAGCCGCTCGAAGCGCGTCACGGCATCATAGGAAAGGTAGCCGACTGCGCCGCCATGAAAAACCGGCAGACCATCCTGATTATTGTCATCCGGCGTCACAAGCTGATACTGGCCCAGCTCGGTCTCAATGAAGGCCAGTGGGTCGCGGCATGGTAGCTCCTCACACGTCGCGGGTGCGTTGGCGTGCATGCGGTGCAGCGTGGCCGTTTCGTCGCGCAGTACCATCACCATATAAGGGTCGATGCCAATGAAGGAATAGCGCGCGACCTGCTCACCGCCACTTACGCTCTCTAGCAGGAAGCTGTAGGGATGGCGTGCCGTCTTGCAGTAGGCTGAAACGGGAGTCTCCATGTCGGCCAGAATATCGCGGTAGAACGGCAAGAGCGGTCGCCGCGTCTGGGCATCTATCGTGGAAGCCCTCACGTAGCGGTCGCGCAATTGTTGAATAGCGTCAAACGGTGGATAATACATACTTTACCCCAATCCAATGACTTGTTTCACATGCTGCAATGTAGCTGCCGCTATTGGCTCAACCTCTGCCGCTCCCTGTCTGAGAATGGCCTCCAATGTCGGCAGGTCGTTGATTAACTCGTAGTAGCGTTCTTGAATGGGCCGTAGTGTTTCGACCAGCCGCTCGGTCAGCGCCGCTTTGAAGTCGCCATAGCCTTTGCCTGCGAACTCATCCTCAATCTCCTGCTCTGATTGCCCACTGAGTAACTGGTAGATGGTGGCCAGGTTGGTGATGCCGGGGCGCTGTGGGTCGAAGGCCACTTTGCGTTCCGAGTCGGTAGTCGCGCGAGCGATCTTCTGCTTGATAACCTTTGGCTCGTCTAGCAGATTGATACGCGATTGCGGATTCGGGTCGCTCTTGCTCATCTTCTTTGTTGGGTCATCGAGCGACATGATGCGCGCTCCAACCTCGCGGATCTGCCCCTCTGGGATGGTGAATACATTCTGTTTGTACAGGCTGTTGAAGCGCTGTGCCAGGTCGCGCGTCAGCTCAATATGCTGGCGCTGGTCATCGCCAACCGGCACGTAATGCGTCTGATAGAGCAGAATGTCGCAGGCCATCAAGACGGGATAGCAGTAGAGGCCGGTACTGACGGTCTCGGCATGCTCGCCCGCCTTCGACTTGAACTGCGTCATGCGGTTGAGCCAGCCCATCGGCGTGAAGCAGTTCATAATCCAGCTCATCTCGGCGTGTTCATGGACGTGTGACTGGACAAAGAGCTTGCAATAGCGCGTATCCAGGCCACAGGCCAGGTAGAGCGCGGCCAGTTTGCGGATGTTGGTGTGCAATTCTTTCGGTTCAATGGGCAAAGTGATGGCGTGCAGATCGACAATGCAGAAGATATTATCGTACTCCTGCTGGCTGGCGACCCAGTTGCGAATGGCTCCCAGGTAGTTTCCCAGGTGAATGTTGCCCGTTGGCTGCACGCCGGAGAAGACGCGCTTCTTCGTCTGTGCCCCTACCACTGTATTTGCCTGTTCTGGTTTGATTTCCTGATTCATTTCAACTGTCATTGTTGCAACCTCCATAAAACACGTGATCAAGAGATGAGATAACGGGATGTATGCGGATGTGAATGAAGTAGAGCAATAAAAAAACGCCGCTCATCCCATACAAGGGACGAGAGGCGTGAAGCTTTCGTGGTGCCACCCTGATTCAGAATACCCGTGCTACATGTCCAGGACTTTGTGTAGTAAGCGGATATTCCCTCATTTACCGGATACGTTTTCATATCCTGTCCTCGATAACGGGGGACATTCCGAACCAGCACTACTATGCTCATGCATGACAAGCAGTTTGCGCTGTAGCTCCCAGGCCCATTCCATAGCTGCTGTGGCGTCGGTTTCCACCAGCCCCGACTCTCTGTTGTCCACGATGAGCTATGTACTCTTCCTGTTCATTGCTTTCGCTATACAGTTGTACCTATGCAAACAGTATAGGGATAATTAGGCGCTGTGTCAAGGGTTTTTGTGCAGTGCTTATTTGGGTCTTCATCCTTTAGGGGGATGGTGGTGGTCGGTGTAGGGGCGTCATGAATGACGCCCTGACCGACGGTTGTTTCGCGCACGGGGCGTCATGAATGACGCCCTGACCGACGGTTGTTTCGCGCACGGGGCGTCATGAATGACGCCCTGACCGACGGTTGTTTCGCGCACGGGGCGTCATGAATGACGCCCCTACACCCATTTCCCCCGCAAGGATAGAGAGCCGCTTATTTGCTTATTTTCCATCCTTGTCTCTCACCAAATGCTATGCTACACTACGCGATAGATAGTAAGTTGAAGGGGGATCAACCTGATGGCCGGAGGCGTATGAGGCAGCATGTGAAGAAGGATGGTAGTGTGATTGAGCCACCTTTCATCAAATGCTCGGCATCGGGACGCGAAATCCACCGTTTCTTTTTTCAAAATATTAAGTTGTGGGAGGTACCAACTGACGAGATTCGGCAGTTGGGGGTAGTGGGCCTCTACCCATTGTTGCCTCTTACCCGTGAAGGTGCAAGCACCGAAGTGGTAGAAGAGGTCGTGACCCACTTGTAAGCAGAAGAGGAGGAAGAGACAAATATGCGTGCAGGTGGAAGGTTTTGGCTTGAGAGAAGGAAAGAATGGTATGCAACGGCGCAATGAGACAGGTAACAGACGTCGTCATCATTGGTGGGGGTGTGATCGGTTGTAGCATTGCTTATTACTTGCGCAAGGCTGGTATAGACGTTATTGTTCTGGAGCAGGGGGATATAGGAGCGCAAGCGTCAAGTGCGGCAGCCGGTTTGCTGGCACCGTTAGGCCCACTGTCAGGGCCAGGGCCTTTCGCCGATCTGCTTCTTGCCAGCTTTGCTCTCTTCCCTTCTCTTATTCCAGAACTAGAAGAGGTAAGCGGTATCCAGGTGGGATATGAGCAGACAGGGGCATTACGCACTGTCCGCAATCCTAAACGGGTGGCGAACCTGAGAAAGAGGCTGACTGGCTGGCAACATCTAGGACTACAAATATACTGGTTAAGCGGAGAAGAAGCCAGGCAACGCGAACCCTTGCTCACCCCGGATATATGCGCCGCGATCTATGCCCCGGAAGAGTCACAAATCAACGCGGCCCACGTGGTTAAAGCCTTCTCACAGGCTGCCAGCAACATGGGTGCGAAGGTCTCCAGTCATACAAAAGTCACAGGGATACGGCAAGAGAAACGTAGAGTAACCGATGTATACGTCTCTCAGGATGGAGTGATTGCTTGCCATCACCTGATCCTTGCCACAGGGGCCTGGTCAGCACACTATGCAGCATGGTTTCACACCAGCATTCCTGTCTCTCCCCTCAAAGGCCAGATGATTTGTTTTCAGCAACCATCACACCCCTTACGCCATCTCATCTTTGGAGAAGCGGCGTATATGATACCGAGAGGTGAGAGCATTCTCGTGGGAGCGACAAAAGAAGAGGCTGGTTTCGACACGCAACCAACTGGAGAAGGGATAATCTGGCTACGCGAGACAGCAATCAAACTTACACCTGTTTTAGCGCAAAGTACGATACAAACCTCGTGGGCCGGTCTACGGCCTAGAACGCCCGATACACGTCCCATTTTAGGCCGCCTGCCAGGCTGGGAAAATGTCATCCTTGCCACAGGCCATAATAGCGTCGGCATTCTCCTCAGTCCTTTGACAGGAAAAGCTGTTGCGGAATGTATATCAATAGGAGATGAGCCAGCGATTATGCAGCCATTCTCATTAAAAAGATTTTTGGCCTGAATCTCCTTGACAAAAGAGCCTGCTACGTCCTATATTCTGCTTAGGAACAGCTACGCATGGAGCCTGTTCTGAGTCTGATGATAAAGGAGTTTGCACATGGATCCTTCCAGTTGTTGGCGTTTTGGGGGGATAAAGGCCAGGATGGCATGTGTCTCTGGAAGCTGCTTGAGGATGTTTGGATAGCACAGAGCTAATCCTGTACTTAGACGGTGTATGCTCTCCAACCAATATTCCTGTCATCCTCGCGCTTTTTGCCCTCAACTGCCTTTTCTCTCCACTGCTCCTATCCGACCACGTCTTGTCCGATGAACTCTACATATCTTTGTGATATGGCGGGGTGTATATATCTGTGTCTATTAAGGGAGGTGATACGGCGTGGACGCCGATCCTGAACCACGTATTCTGCGTCTGAAAATCATTGTACTGATAAGTAGCTTGTGCAGCACGGGAGGAAGGCGCTCTCCGCGTCGTGTGATGCTCTCTGCGTGATAAGCTTGGCTTCTCCGTGCTGCCTGGAGTGATACCATGATGTACGGAGGATGTTTCCAATGGCTCAAGTCTACCTTCCTGAGAATGTACGTGAGCGTGAGCAGCTAGAGCAGGGGTTGCCTGCTCCTGAGACGCGACCCCCGCTTCCTGGCTCTGATCAGGAGCAGCCCACGCGCCGTTTTGGCTATATTGATCTCGTGCTGGCACTGGTAATCCTGTCGGTGATTACACTGCTTGTCCTGGCGGCTTCGCGCTGGGTGGCCCCATTTACTCCGCAGGTCACGATTAACCTGTCAGCATCTATGTTGCCCATCTACGCGGGCTATTCACTGCTGCGTATGGTGCTGGCCTACCTGCTCTCGCTGATCTTCACCCTGATCTACGGACATATCGCGGCCACCAACCGGCGTGCTGAAATGGTCATGATTCCCTTGCTCGATATCTTACAGAGCATTCCGATTCTTTCGTTTTTGCCAGTCGTGGTGTTGGCCTTAGTCGCGGCTTTCCCACATTCTAACATCGGCCTGGAACTGGCGAGCGTCCTGCTGATTTTTACCAGCCAGGCCTGGAATATGACCTTCAGCTTCTACCATTCGGCCAAAGTCTTGCCAACTGAGTTAAAAGAGTTTGCTGTTATAGCGCGTCTGCGCCCCTGGCAGCGATTCTTTAAGCTGGAGGTACCGTCTGCCATGATCGGGTTGATCTGGAATAGTATGATGAGCTGGGCGGGTGGCTGGTTTTTTCTGATGGCTTCCGAGCAGTTTGTGCTGGGGAACCACTCCTTCCAGTTGCCTGGATTGGGATCATACCTGCAAGTGGCGGCAAACGAAGGCAATACCGGTGCGCTCCTGCTGGGCCTGGCCACGTTGATCGCATTGATTGTCCTGCTCGATTTCTTCTTCTGGCGGCCATTAGTGGCGTGGGCCGATAAATTTAAGCTGGAACAAAATAGTGAGGGCGAGCCACCCGGTTCGCCGGTATTAAATCTCTTACGCCGTTCGGCTCTGGTCGCTGCCCTCAACCGACGATTGTTTCGACCGCTTGGCACAGCTATGGCAGTGGTTTTAAATCGTCTGCAGCCGTTACCTTCCCCAGAAATATATGTGGAAAAGCGGAAAACGGGCAAGGTGAGCGTAAGGCCCTGGCTACAGCGCCTGCTGCTGCTAGTAGTCCTGGCCGGTGTCCTGTATGCACTCTGGCAGATGCTGCTGTTGCTCACACAGGTACCGCTGGCAACCTGGGGCATATTGTTACTCGCGGCAGGAGCAACCTGGCTGCGCACGTTAACGGCGTTGCTGGTTGGTGCGGCCTGGACGGTACCTGTAGGGGTGGCAATTGGAATGTCGCCGCGCTGGTCGAGAGTGCTACAACCGGTGGTACAGGTGGTGGCCTCTATTCCTGCCACTGCCTTCTTCCCCGCGTTATTGCCACTCCTGATCGCTTTACCGGGACATCTATCGCTGGCGGCGATTGTGTTAATGTTACTGGGAACGCAGTGGTACATTCTCTTTAACGTCATTGCCGGTGCAATGGCGATTCCGACCGATTTAAAAGAGGCAACGACCATCTATCATGTCACATCATGGCGGCGTTGGCGCACCTTAATCATTCCGGCCATTTTCCCTTATCTGGTAACAGGACTGCTGACCGCGAGTGGCGGGGCCTGGAATGCCAGTATTGTCTCTGAGTTTGTCCAGTTTGGTCAAACGACAAAGACTACCTTTGGGCTTGGAGCGCAGATCGCCTTAGCGGCCAGTGCAGGCGATTTTCCACTGCTGCTGGCGGGCACTGTCCTGATGGCGGTGGTTGTGGTGGTGATCAATCGGCTACTCTGGAAACGGCTCTACGCGCTGGCGGAGCGCCGTTTTACCTTGAGCTAGGAAGAGAGGGGATGCAAAGCGATGGAACACATGGTAGCGCCGACGAATGGTGAGGTTCTTTTAGAGGCCAGGCATGTCACGAAGGTCTATGAAGTGCAGGGCAAACCGAAGCGTGGAGTACACCCGCCGGTTGTACTGGAAGATGTTTCGGTGCAAATTGCAGCGGGAGAATTTGTAGCAATCTTAGGCCCTTCTGGCTCCGGCAAGTCCACTTTGCTGCGCATTCTGGCCGGATTACTTGCGCCAACGGAGGGAGAGGTGTTGTTTAAGGGACGACCACAGCACGGCCCCAATCCGCACCTGGCAATCGTCTTCCAGACCTTCGCACTCTTTCCCTGGCTAACGGTGTTGCAAAACGTGGAATTGGGTCTGGAGTCGCAGGAGCTGACCCGCACTCAACGGTTGAAACGCGCTCTTGCCGCCATTGATATGATCGGGCTGGATGGTTTTGAGGATGCATACCCGAAGGAGCTTTCCGGCGGCATGCGCCAGCGGGTCGGCTTTGCTCGTGCGCTCGTCGTTGAACCAGAAATGCTCTTTATGGACGAACCTTTCAGTGCCCTTGATGTGTTGACGGCGGCTAATCTGCGCAAGGAACTGATGAGTTTATGGCAGCAGCATAAGATTCCCACACGTGCTATTGTGATGGTCACACACAATATCGATGAGGCGGTCAGCATGGCGGATCGCATCCTTGTGTTGGGCGCAGACCCAGGCCATATCCGTGTTGAATTACAGGGTCTACCGGTTCAACAACGTGACCCACGCAATGAGGAGTACACGCGCATGGTAGACCTGATCTACCGCATTATGACCAGCCCGCAGACAGACGTGCAGACACTGCTCTCGACGGAGGCAGCTAAGTCGGTAACAAAAAGGCTTGCTCCACCCAAACCAGGGCGGCTTTATCAAGTCTTACCACATGTCGCCATCAGCGATGTGACCGGATTGGTAGAGCTAGTTTATGCAAAGGGGGGGCGCGAGGATATCTATCAGTTGGGGCGTGATCTGCAATTAGAGGCTGACGATTTGCTGCCTCTGATAGATGCGGCGGTTTTGCTTGACCTGGCCCATACGCAGGAAGGCGATCTAATCTTAACAGAGGTGGGCAAGCGCTTTGCAGAGGCCGATGTGTTGGAAGAGAAGCAGATTTTCCGCCAGCAGGCGTTGGAGCGCGTCAGGATGTTGCAGCAGATCGTTCATGATCTGCAACAAGACGAAGACCATGTTGTGCCTGAACATGTCTATATCGATCAATTGAAGGAACATTTTAGCGAGAATGAAGCCTGGGCGCAGCTTGAGACGATCATCGATTGGGGACGTTACGCTGAACTGTTTTCCTATGTTGAGGAGCGTGGCGTTTTCCGTTTAGAAGACCCTGAAACGCAGGGAGTCAGGTAGAGTAACCAGCGCAAAAGGCGATGGTTGAAAGAAGCCACCAGGGGATGGAACCAATTCCATCCCCTGCTGCTGTTGTGTATCTGGACATTTAATGCTGGAACGGATGGCGAATGGTCCCCGATGTTGCCACGCTGCGAGCCTCTGCCTGCAAGTCTTCCTCTAGCAAAGTAGAGTGTATCATTACAGCGACCTCTGCGCCGCTGGCGACCGCACCGGCGACCCAGCGTCCGAAATAGGCATCCCCTGCTGCATACACGCCGGGTGCGAGCGGTAGCTGAATGGGCGTCGCGGTTGGCGGAAATGGCGTATGGGCGAATTTTTCATAGAGTTTCGTCTGGCGTGGTTGGGTTGCGCAAAACATGGCACGACAGGGTAAAAAGAGATCGTCGTCGAAGACAACGCGCTCAAGCTGCGAGCCGTTGCCTTCCAGACGTTTGATCTCTGTCTCGCAGACTTTGATACGATGAATGGCAAGTTTAATCAGGTCGCGTCGCTCCAATTCGCAAGGCCCATTGCTGCACAGCACGATGTCACGGCTCCAGGTAGTGAGTTGTAGTGCCGTGACCAGCGCCATTTGCCCGCGCCCATAGATGATGAGCGGCAGATCACGTACCTCCCAGCCGTGACAGTAGCCGCACTGGAAGACACTCTTGCCATAGAATTGTTCGATGCCCTCTAGCGGTGGCAACAAATCGACCAGTCCCGTTGCCAGCAGAAGAGTGCGCGCGTTGACACGACTTTCGTCGGCGAGCAGCACCTCGAAGTGATCAGCAACACGTTCGGCATCGATCACCTCGATAGAGCGGTATTCGACGCTGGGATAGGGTTGCAACTGTTCGCGCCCGATGCGCAAAAATTCCTCCGGCGGGGTGCCATCGCGGGTAAGGAAATTATGCATAGCCGCCGAGGCGGCATTGCGTGGATGACCACTATCACAGACCAGTACCTGGCGACGACAGCGCCCCAGCATCAGCGCTGCACTCAGACCTGCCGGGCCGCCACCAACGATTACGACATCGAACATAGAAATACCTCCTCATCAGTCTTGTTTGTACATATGTTTTTAATTCATCTATCAGGTAGAAAAACACTTTGCTTCCTCTGATAATCATAATGAACACATGCACATGCTATCTGATGAGGTGTCCTGCTTTTTATTGAGTTATGTTCGTGCCTGTAGCGCGGCATAGTCAACGCCGGTCAGGTCAGTGGAGACTTCCCACAGGCGGGCGGCTGTCACCGGATCGTACTCGCGCTGCGCCTGTCGCTCGATTTTTGGATAGCCGCGCAGGCCACCGAGGCTGCCGGGGCCGACCAGCTCGCCACCGTGAATATCCGGCGAGGTGCCCGCGTAAAGTTGCGGTAGTGCGCCCATCGCGGCGGATTGAGCGAGGATGGGGCCGAACAGTTTATAGCCTATTGCTTCAAAGCGTGAGGTGGCGCTGTTGCTTTGCAAATTAGTGTTGGCATAGCCGGGATGCGCAGCAACGCTAATGGTTTGAGTTCCGGCGGCTGCGAGACGCTTTTGCAGTTCAAAGGCGAAGAGCAGATTAGCGACCTTGCTTTGTCCGTAGGCTTCCCAGCGGTTATAGGCTTGAGTACGGTTCAGGTCATTGAAGTTGATGCGGCCAAACCGACGTGCCATGCTGGTTGTAGTAATCACGCGGCTCCCTGGCGTTGCCAGCAGTAGTGGTAGCAGCAGGCCGGTGAGGGCGAAATGGCCAAGGTGATTGGTACCAAACTGCATCTCGAAACCATCTTGCGTCTCCTGGCGTGGAATCGCCATCACACCCGCATTGTTAAAGAGCAGGTCAAGATGCTGGTGATGGTTCAAGATGCTGGCGGCGCAAGCTCGAATAGAGGCCAGCGATGCCAGGTCGAGTTGTACCAGTTCTGGTGACGCGCTGGGAACTTTTGTGGCTATGATAGAGAGCGCCTGCCTGGCTTTCTCCAGATTGCGGCTTGCCATGATGACATGCGCCCCTTTGGCCGCCAGTGCCAGGCATGTCTCCAGACCCAGGCCACTGTTGGCACCTGTAACGAGGGCGGTGCGACCGTGTAAATCGGGAATATCATTTGTTGTCCAACGACTCATGCAAAATCTCCTGTATCGCCAAAATTTGAAGGCCATCTATATGATAGCTCAACATCATGGAAGCAGCCAGTACAGGGAAAGCTTAAAATGCGGGTACGTCGGTGTAGAAATAGAGATTTATCTGGCTTGAGCCACTGATTTGTGCGAATGCGTGGTTCAACGCCGTTCGGAAGCGTGTTTGCCTGGGGCATCTCGCGAGTCAGTGGTTCAAGCAAGGTAAATCTTTGTCTCTACAACAAAACGAAGATTTGGCCCTGTCCGGCCTGGTATTTTTTAGGAGTAGATGCGCATGAGGTACAGGACGTTATTTACATAGTTCCAATTGAAGATACCGATGTGCATGACATTCCAACCCCCCTCATTGTAGGCGCTGATAACCTCGACCAGATTGCCGTGAAAGTTATGCCAGAGCCAGGAGAGATAGATTGCCCCCAGGTTGAGGTTGTCCCACAGCTTATAGGGGTCGCGCCGGACACCGGTACCGATGTTAATGCTCTGGGCGGTATAGGGCATCAATTGCATGACGCCAATGCCGCCATCGCGCGCGATCACATGCTGCGTCCAGCCGCTCTCTTGCCAGGCGATAGCCAGCAGCAGGTTAGCAGGTAAACCATAGCGAGCAGCAACTCCTCTGATTTGAGCGACGACCTCGCTTTGCGTGGACCATTGCAGGGCGTCGTAGGCATACCAGCGCACGGTGCCGTTGGGATATAGACCGCTATCGCTACCGGTGCTACTGGCGCGGCGGGGAATACAAAGCTGTTGATTGACAAAGATCAGATTGACGTTAGCAATATGATTGACCTGCGCCAGTATCCAGATCGTCGTTTGATAGCTCCAGGCGATGCCGCTCAGGGTATCTCCGGCACGCACAGTATACCAGAGACAGACATTGCCACTGCCAGGGTCTACGGTAGCATGGGCCTTTGCCTGTGTCTGTGTTACAAGTAGAGAAGTGTATAGCAGGAGAATCGTGATGGCAATGAGAAACAAATTTTGATAGAATTGAATACGCGTTTTGTGCCTTATCATTGTTGTCGGTTGCTTTTTTACCTGTATTATTGTTTTTTGTGGATTATTGTGTAGTGGCGTAGGAATATAAGCCATAGTTTTTTAATCTCCCCTCTCTATTCACTCTAAGGTTATGCTGTATAGAAACCGATACATGCGCTGATATACCGCACCATCGTGATCCTACCTGTTGTATCGGCAGATACATGGCAAGACTTAAAGTGAAGAAGATCGATGCCTTGACGGCCTTCTAACAAGCGTGCTAAAGTGGAGTTGTGGCGAAAGCTCTGGAAGGAATGGGCTATGAAAGCGAATGAACTGCCAAGCGCAACAGTAGAAGAATATCTGGAGACGATTTATAACATGACAATGGAGGGTGAGGTCGTGATTGGAGCGCGATTGGCTCAGAAATTCGGCGTCGCGCCGCCGACCGTCACGGAAATGCTCAAGCGCCTGGTGCGTAGTGGCTATATTGAGATGGATAATAGGCGTCAGATCACGCTGACAGAGACCGGTAATCAGATCGCGGAGTCGGTGCTGCGCCGCCATCGCCTGACAGAACGCTTCCTGGTGGATATCCTGGGTATGCAGTGGCACGAAGTCCATGAAGAGGCCGAGCGGCTGGAGCATTCGATCTCCGGCGCGGTAGAAGCTGGTGTGATTGCGCGCCTGAAAAATCCCACGACCTGCCCACACGGCAATCCCATCCCCGGCCTGGTACCGAATGCGCGCAATTATTTGAAAGATCATCACGCGGTTCGCCTTTCAACGGTATCCCCATCTGAAACCGTCACCATTCTTTGTATTTCCGAGGTAGTTGAGGACGAGCAGGCGCTGATTTTATACTTGCATGAGAAGGGCCTGACCCCTGAAACGCAGTTGACCGTCTTGCCGCCCCCTGATCCCGCTACCACGCCCGATGATGAGCTATTTCGGCTCCAGGTAGGCGAGCGGGAAGTCATGATCAGCAAAACCGCCGCTGCGAAAATCTGGGTTACACGATAACCCTGTCACGTATGGGGTATCCACGAAGAAGACAAAGGTGAGTCTGATGCGATGTTCCTGTTGCTCTTCTGCTGTCATGTCCTCAGTATAGCAGCACAATCTGAACAGTTTCGTAGGGATGCGACCAATCGCGTCCCTACGACATTAGCGGCATCAGTAGTTAAAGTTGACCGTCTCCCCTATGTGAACCGGCCAAAGAAAAAGGGCTATTCCTTTACAATGGAAACTAGCCCTTTTTCTTCTCCTTTGCCTTCTGCTGTTTATAATACGAGCGCGGCTTGGGACGGCGTTCATGATCCTCATAGGCAGGTGGCGCGGCATCCTCGCGGGCCGCGATGTCATACTCGTCGCGGTCGCCAATCAGTTCCTGCAAATCATTGTAAATGTTGTAATTATCGATGACTTCAGGCATACGAAGCATATGACGCAATACCGCTATCTGCGTCATGCTGGTTTTACTCCCCTTCGTCGCCTCTGCTCGCTTGATCAACTCTTCCACTAGATCCATGCTATCATCATGCGCGCCAATATTTTCAAGCCGCTCGCGCACAACTAATAGCTGCTCATATAAGTTCATTGGTACATCTCCTCCTGGTTGCAGACAAGGCCTGCTGCTACAACTATGGTAACATAGCATCCATGCTCCGTCAAACTAATAGTGACCCTTGCAGGGTACACCCCAGGAACGTCCCTATGATGATGACGGGTATGCAAGAAGTTGCCTTATGACTCCTTATCATCGCTCTCCATCGTTTCTAACAGCGTGGCAGGGCCACATAAAAGGTCGTGCCCTCACCCTCGATGCCGCGACTTTCAACCCAGATACGCCCCCCCATCGCATTGGTCAGTTGGCGACAGAGATAGAGACCCAGGCCGGCCCCGCGCTGTGGGCTATTCAAGGCATTGGATAACCGCATGAACTTCACGAAAAGATTACGTTGATCTTTCGGGTCGATCCCTGGCCCCCAATCGCGTATGGCAACCAGGCAAAACTGGGCGCTGGTCGGGCAAGGTGGAAGAGTCATGCCGTCAGGAAGGTACTGATGTAGTTGCTGCCAGTCCACAATAGTCGCATGCAAAGCGATTTTTGTTGGCGGTGGAGTGTATTTGAGGGCATTACTTACAATGTTCAGGAGAATCTGGCGTAAACGCAAATCATCGGCCCAGACCAATAGAGTATCATCAATAGATATCTCAACGGGGCGCTGTTCGCGTGCAATCGTTGGTTCCAAAATCTCTAAAATGGCCTGTGCCGTCTTGTTGAGCGGGACAGCGCTCAGTTTCAGTGAAACACGATCTTGATCGACACGGCTGGTATCCATGATATTGCCAAGCAAAAGTACCAGTTCATCGGCGGCACGACGCGCATTGGTAATAAAACGCTGCCTCAGTTGCGCATCCAGCGTATCGTCATAACTGCCCAGCAGTTCCAGGTAGCCCTGCACTGCCGTCAGTGGGGTACGTAATTCGTGAGAAGCAGTCATCAAAAAATGGTTTTTCAGCCTCTCCGACTCCTGCGCTATCTCCACCGCACGCCGCAGTTCTTCGCTGGAACGGCGCGCTTCGGCATATAGACGCGCTCCCTCGATCACGACGGCTGCTTGATTGGCAAATAGCTCTAGTAGCTCTAGTGTCTCCACCGTTGGGCGCAGACCATTGAGCGGTGCATCGGGATTTAACCATCCCAACAAGGTGTTATCAGCGCTCATCAATGGCACCATCAAGAAGTCTTCCTCGCGCCAATCCTGCGGCGACAGGCCCGACCTGAGTATAGCGGTACGATAGTCAGGATCGTCAACAATCACAAAATAGGCTTCAATAACTTTATCTTGCCAGATGGGGTCTTCAGCGGGCACAAAATATGAGCGGCTGATACGATAGTCCTCACTCATCAACCGCTCGGCCACCGCTTTAGGAATGGGATGCTCCTGTAAATACTCTTCTTCTTCTTGAGATAACCCTGATGCGGCCCGCACCCGCAAGAAACCTTCACCATCATCCAGGTAAAGTGCCGAATAACGGAATTGCAAAGCTTCACAAGAAGCCAGCACGACCCGTTTGAGCAGGACATCTATATCCATATGTAAACGCAAGGATGCGCCGATATCGGTAATATGACGCAATACCTGCCGATACCGTTGCATTGCGTCATCAGGCTGGGAAGGCTCACCCACCATACTTTTTTCCTGTCGTTCACGTATTCATTTTATCGTTCAGTTTAAGCCTAACCTTGCTATCGCATTATAGCACAGGAATTACTTTGTGACACTTATTTTAGCAACGGACTCAGTTCAGGGCCACTTGACATATCCCTATGTCTATTTCTATAATCGATTAGAACTTTCTATCTACAACAATCGAGAGAAAATGGTTATTTCCAGTCTTGCCAACACACGCATCAAACAGATACGCGCCTTGCGTCATCGCCCGGAACGCGAGCGGAGTGAACTCTTTTTTATCGAGGGCATTCGGCAGGTGATCGAGGCTGTGCAGCTTGGCGCGCCTATAGAGCAGATTGTCTATGCGCCTGAACTATTAAAAAGTGAAATCGCTCTGGAAACCATCCAGCAGCAGCAGAAAGCAGGCATAATTTGCCTGGAAGTAACGGCAGAGGTATTCAAGAGTCTCTCTGTGAAAGAGGGGCCACAAGGCATCGGAGCAGTAGTGCGCCAGCGCTGGGAGCCACTGACGCATCTTCACCTGACTAACGAGCTATGCTGGGTAGCGCTGGACGCGGCACAAGACCCTGGCAATATCGGCACGATTCTACGCACCGCCGACGCCGTAGGGTGCGCGGGCTTAATACTGCTCGGCCACAGCGCCGACCCTTATGACCCTGGCGCGCTGCGTGCCAGCATGGGTGCGATCTTCTCACAACGGCTTATCAAGGCCAGTTTCGAGGAGTTCGCGCGCTGGAAAAAGCAGGAACGAGTATTCGTCGTCGGCACTTCCGGCGCTGCCGCCACCGATTATCGCGCCGCGCGCTATCCTCGACCACTGGTATTGCTGATGGGGAGCGAACGCGAAGGACTCTCGCCCCAACAGCAGGCAATCTGTGACCTGATGGTGAGTATCCCAATGGTAGGCCGAAGCGATTCGCTCAACCTGGCCGTCGCCACCGGCATCATCCTCTACGAGATTTTCTATCAGGCCCGCTCCGCCGCTACATCTCAACCGCCTCGACCCTGACAAGGTTGGTATAAAAAGTGCTGCCACCATTAAGATCGGCGAGGCGGTCGGAGGTCGTCCAGTTGATATTGCGTCCATCGAAGCTAAAACGCGGCCACCAGACCGAGGTCGTCGCCAACACACCCGGACGTACATCCTCGCATACCTCTGCGATGAGATGACACCAGCCACGCTCGTTACTTACGCGCACTCGTTGCCCGCTACGAATGCCACGCGCCTCTGCATCTACCGGATTGATACGTAGCGTAGGCGCGTGTTCTTTGCGCCTCATGATATCCAGATTGCCGAAGCTGGAACTGACAAAGTGATGAGCCGCCGCGCAGATCAATGGCAGCGGGTCGGTGGCTGCTGCGGGATGAATGCCCTCACGGCTCACCCTCGTCTCCACATCTGGCTCCCAGCCCGGCAACGGGTCATATCCTTTGGCCGCCGCCGCTTCAGAGTACATTTCTACCTTACCGGACGGCGTGCGGAAAATCCCGTTGGCAAACGGCACCTGCTCTTCAGGCGGAATCGCCAGTTGAACCGACCCCTCAGTCTGCAAACGTTCCAACGTAATTCCGGTCAGCAATGGCTCATGTTGGGCCGTCGCCTCTAATACCTCGCGGATCACGTCTTCCGCGCTGGCTTGCAGCCAGGGTTCATGGAAGCCCATTGCCGCTGCCAGAGAACGCATGACATCCCAGTTGCTGCGCGCTTCCCCCAGGGGAGCAATGGCTGGCTGGTTGTATTGTAAGAAGAGATGACCATAGGGCTTATGCAGGTCAACCTGTTCAAGCTGGCTCGTCGCGGGCAACACAATATCGGCGTAGCGTGCCGTCTCCGTCATAAATAGCTCATGCACAACGGTAAACAAATCATCACGTCTCAATCCCTCGGCAATTTTGCCAGCATTCGGGGCTGAGGCCGCCGGATTCGCGTTGTAGACATACAGCGAGTAGATGGGGGGTTCGACCTCGCCCGTAAGGATGGCCCCCAGACGATTCATATTCACCTTGCGTAGAGCAGGAGGACAGACCGGCTCGTGTTCGTGATCGCGCGCTGCCGTGTCCCAATGAAGCCAGTCGCTGGTGCTATACATCAGGCCACCACCACGCACGCCATACTGACCGGTAACGGCAGGCAGACAGAGCAGTGTGCGCACCGTTTGACCACCATTCGTGTGACGATTGATGCCATCCGTCACGCGCAAGAGAGCCGGTGTCGAGGTAGCATATTCGCGGGCCAGCGCGCTGATCGTTTCAGGAGCCAGACCGGTAATACGTGCCGCATATTCTGGAGGGAACCGCATAATGCGTTCCAGCATCAATTCCCACCCCTGCACATGGCGCGCAATCCACTCCGGCTTATGCAGGCCCTCTGTGACTATGACATACATCATACTCAGCGCCAGCGCAGCATCCGTTCCCGGATAGGGCTGAATATGTTGATCGGCAGAACGAGCGGTCAGCGTGCGCACGGGGTCGATTACGACAACACGCGTGCCTCTCCGCTGCGCCTCGCGCAAGAATGGCATGATATGTGGTGCGGTACTGGCCGGATTGCTGCCCCAGATAAGAATGAATTTACTCTCCATCAGCGTCTCCGGCGAGGGAGCCAATCGACCCCCAACGGTCAGCAGCACGGCCTCTTCGGCAGCGTGACCGCAAATAGCACGTTCCAGGCGACAGGCACCGAGGCGATGCCAGAAACGATTATCAGTGACTGCTCCCTGCACCAGTCCTAGCGTACCGGCATAGCTATAAGGCAAGATACACTGCGCTCCATAGAGCGCGATGATATCCTTCCAACGACTTGTAATCTCGGCAATAGCCTCGTCCCACGAGATACGCGCAAACTGTTCGCTACCCTTCGGCCCAACGCGGCGCAGTGGATAGAGTAAGCGTTCAGGATGATAGACCCGATCCAGGTAACGATTAACTTTGGCACAGAGCCAGCCGCGCGTAATGGGGTGATCAGCACGCCCTCTTATCGTCACCGCGCGTCCCTGCTCATCTACCAGCGTCTCCAATGCGCAGGTATCCGGGCAATCATGCGGACAGGCCCCGCGAACGACGCGCAGCGCACGCCCCGCTTCAACTCGTGTAGCGATATCTAACGACATACAATCTTCTTCTCCCAGATAATGATGCGAACGATACAGGGCTACTTTGCAACATAGCGCCACGCATCGTCAAGAGCCAATACGCGATGATAGCACAAACCATTCACTCTTTAAAGGCCCGCTTCTTTGTGTCCCCATTACAATGACTGTGTGTGGTTATCATCACAGGATGATACTAGCGGTTGATATAGTGGGAGGATGAGGTTTTATGGACAAAGGCCACACGCCTGCCGGTTATTTTATCGCCATCTTTGCCGTACTGGGAGCTACCTGGCTCATGCCACCGTTGCCTATACTCATTCTGCTCAGCCCCTTGTTCTTAGTGCTTGGGATTATCGTATGCACGCTGTATAGCACGGTACATCGGCGTGGTCTGTCAGGTCGGCTGACGTTGCGTGGACTACTCCCACGCGCCCGTATCCGTTAGCCAATCCAGAATCGTTTCGGGCATATGTGACATGGCGGCCTGCCGCTGTGAGCAGCGCGGCAAGCTATGCATAATCACCTGCCCATAATCTTTGGAGAGGACGCGCCGGTCAAACAGTACCACTGCGTTGCGGCGCGTATCACTCCATAACAGCTTGTTCAATGAGCGTCGCATACGCAGAGCGGCCACCGGCACGGTAAATTGACGCAACTGGTCGGTGTACTGCTCGGCACGCGCTGCCAGAGGGGGATCATTTAAGACGGGCATCGGCAAACGTGTAATAAACAGGCAGGAAGGCGTCTGCACTATTTCATCCAGGCCATCCCAGAAACTACCCGCCCCCAATACAACTACCCGTGTCTGGCTCTGAAAAATTTGCCAAAGTTGACGTGGTGAGCCATCCATTCCCTGTCCTAACACCAGAATACCGCGCGCCTCCAGAATCGGCTTGATGGTCGCGTAAGAGCTACGCAGCGCTGCATGCGACGTAAAGAGGGCCACGACCTGTCCATCCAAAGCAGTAGCCAGGTGTACCAGGGCCTCATCCAGATGTCGTTGGTACTGCGGCGTATTCGGTTCCGGCACATCATTGGGAATATACAACAATGTCTGTTCATGATGCTCCGTGACCACTGAAAGGGCGGGACAGGCTTCATGCTCCAGACCCAGGCGTGTGCGACAGAACGAAAACGATGCATCGACAGAAAGAGCCGTACCCGCGAAGATAGCACACGAGGTACCATCTAACAGGAAGCGTTTCAATTGCGAAGCGGTCTGGATCAATTGAGCATAGAGAACAGGTTTGCTTTCCGGTGGGCGCGTAGAGGCTTCTTCGCTAGCACGCTCAATAGTACGTGGTTGGCCTGCATGTTGCGTCATAGAAGGCATCTGCGGGGGCAACCGCAACCAGTAGACGGTATCTGCGTCAAGCAGCGAAAGCGCCCGCTGCCCCAGTTGCTGCTGTTCCTGGAGTTGCTGCGCGACAGCGGCCAGTTCTGAAGCCACCGAACTCTCTTCACTGCTCCCACTATCAAGGCGTGATCGTCCGCGTTGCATTGCCAGGATGATTCTTTCCGCTTCGTGAGCCAGGTCAATCACCGCTTGCAGACGTTGCGCGGTTAGTTGCCAGGCCCGCTCGGTATCGGCCCAGGCACTCAACGTGCGTATCTGACCGGAGAGACGCAAAGGTTGATCGACCCGCTCACCGACACGCGCACTATGGCCCCCACCACGCCCACGTCCCTTGTTACTCGCGTTCTGCTGCGAAAATTCCTCTAAGAGCCGCTCAAAGGCGGCGAAGAGGCTCTCGACTGCTACACGCGCCTGACGTAACACCTGAAACCAGTTTAGCAGGCGCGCATCTACATCTGTCTTCGCAATCGTTGGCGTTGTCGAAAGCCCGCCGGGGCCACGCTCGCGCAAAGAAGGGGCGGCCAGCGCTAGCAATCCCTGATATCTGCCATCGGCCAGTTCCGTTCCCACCGTGTCTAGCAGGCGGAACAGGTGCACACATTCTAGCTCGCCACTATTCCAGCGCGCGGTCTCATCTTCCAGCAGGTCAGCATCGAGGATCAGGCGGCGGGGAATAGCTGTCAGCAGCGAATGGGATGAAGAGAGATCATCGAAGAGTCCCGCATGCGTTGTCACCACAATTTGTGCCTTGTTGACACGCTCCTCAGCACGGCTTACGAAGCAGTAGCCCTTGCGGCGATAGGTACAACGCTCATAGGCGGTACCGGCCCGCTCGTCTGCTGAAGGAATGCGCTCAACACCAGAACAGATACGTTCCCAGGCCATCGCCTCTTGCAGCAGGAGCGTGAGTTCGCGTCGCTCGCCCGTCTGCGTCTGCTGCGCCCAGAGCGCCAGCTTGGCCAGCCCACGCGCCTGTTCCGCCGTCAATTCGCCACTGGTACGACGTAATGCGGCCCCAAACCAGCGATGGGTACAGAGGTAGCCACCCTGCTCGGCCAGATAGGCAACAGGAAACGCACTTTTGAGCATCGCCTGTAAACGCGGCAGTACTGTCTCCATTAAGCGGTTCACATGCTGCTGAGTGGCACACGCAATCACCAGCCGCCGCGACCGCCCCTGGCTCTGCTCCAGCAGCAACCATTCCAGCGCAGGCAAGAGCGCGGGCGCATAATCACTGCCGCCCACCATCACTTCCAGTAACAAAGGATGGCGCTGCTCCAGCGCATCGTAGATCGCCGAGCGTGCCATCTGATAGCTGTGGGGTTCCGAGATAGCCTGCTGTTCGCCTTGCCTATCCTGTTCGGGAATTACCTCAATACACTCCTGCATCTGTTGCATTTTTTCCATGAGCGGTGTAGAAGCCACTACCGCGTCTGCGAAGGCCATCTGCGGTTGTTCGGCAATGGAGAAGGACAACACGCGGGGATTCATACCTAACTGTGCGGCAAACTGGTCGCCTAAGCTGCCACGCGCGAGAGAGCCGTACACGCCATCCTGCTCCTGGCGCTCACGCAATTCCTGACGAAAGAAATGGAGCAGAGGCCAGGAATGTGGCGCATCGAGATTAGCCAGGTCTTTCAGTAACGTGATATCCACGCTTTGCAGACGCTTATGCAGGGCCAGAAAGACGCGCATCGCCAGCACAGTATCTACCATCGCACGATGCCTGTCTTCCGGCACATGCACACCCAGCGTCTCTGCCACCTGTCCCAGGTTGTAGCTACTCAGTGAAGGTAACAAGACGGTTGCCAGTTCAAAAGTATCAATCAGAGGATTGGTGCGCGCCAGCCCGCGACGGCGTAAGAAACCGACATCAAAAGGAATACTATGGCCAACAATAGGGAAATTGCCGAGGAAATTCTGTAGTGGTCGCGCAATGGCCTCGAATTGTGGTGCGCCCACTAGCAATTCGGGCGTAATACCGGTGAGACGCTGTACACGAAAGGGCATGGCACGTTCAGGAGCCACAAACGACTCGAACGTATCGATGATCTGTTCTCCTTGAAATTTAATCGCGGCAATCTCCAGGATCGCATCCTGTTCCGCATATAGACCTGTTGTTTCCAGGTCTAAAGCAACACGAATCGGCGGCTTTTTCGCCATAGTAGTCCTATACTCTCTCTGTCTCTCAGCTTCTCCCAACAGCTCTCTTATTCCACTAATTATGCGAGGGCAAAGAAGATGGCCAGGTCTCCAGCAATGCGCGTGCTTTGCGAACGGCCCGCCCACGATGGCTAATCATATTCTTCTGCTCAGGTGACATTTCAGCAGTGGTCATGCCAAATTCAGGGACAAAAAAGATGGGATCGTAGCCAAAGCCATTGTTGCCGCGCGGCGCGTCGGCAATCATCCCCTCAACCACACCTTCAACTGAACGATGATAACCTGATGGCTCAGCTAAAGTAATCACACAGCGAAAGCGGGCGGTGCGATTCTCCGGCGGCACGTTGCGCATCTGTGCCAGGATATATTCAAAACGCTGCTCGTATGGTGTGTTGACGCCAAGAAAACGCGCCGAATAGACGCCGGGCGCGCCGCCCAGTGCATCGATCTCCAGTCCGGAATCTTCGGCCAGCGCAAGCATCTGCGCCGCCTTAGCGTAAGCCAGCGCCTTTAACTCCGAATTTTCCTGAAACGTCCTGCCTGTCTCTTCAACATCCATATCGATGTGCAGATCGCGCAACGAAAAAAGTTGCCAGGGCAGATCGGCGAACATTGCTCGTAACTCTTCTATTTTATGACGATTCGTGGTTGCCAGCAACAGGGCGCGCATGAAATGCTCCATCCAGGATAGACAATAAACGCTGAGTTCTATCTTATCATAGTGCCGTTACGTTGTCGAGATTGTACCAGTAAAGCAATCCTACGCCGTCCCACTTGACCGGCAGTGTTCTCAACACTCGAAAAAGCAATCTGTACAAGCCTCTCAGGCCCCACAAGACACTTTGTAACCCGTTCTCATTATATCAACACTGCCCCACAGCGACAAGCACACCTGTTCTCCCAAACGAGAGAGAAGAAATGCTTGACAGAGCAACACCTTCCCGTTATAATAAGCACCATCAAGGCCATCCAGAAATTGGCAAGCCGGTGTAACTCAGTGGTAGAGTAGTCGCTTCGTAAGCGACCTGCCGTCGGTTCGAGTCCGACCACCGGCTCTTTTGGTGTTACACTTCATAATCTTTTGTCTGTTTTACGCCTTTCTCCTGATCATTTTTGGTCGGCTGCTGGCACAGCTTCATTGAGTATTCGAGGACATTCTCTACAGGCACTAAATATACTTTTCTGGTATCAAGAATTAAAAAATCATCCAAGTTTTGCAACAGTCCATATCTTCATGCTCCCTATAACAATGTTCGTGATCCTCGCCAAGCAAGAAAGAAGAATGGCAACGCCAGCAATTCGGCGATGAGCGAGAACGCGACGAGAGCAGGCAGGGAGATATTGTAGAGAGCGCCGATGAGAACGCTACCCAGGAACCAGAAGATGCCGTATACGGCGGTGAACAGGCCATAGGCCGAGGCACGGTGCTGGGGTGCAATCATTGGCGCGACCGCTGCTGGCACAATGGACTCGTGAACCCCTATACCCAATCCCCAGAGCGCAACGCCGATCAACGCCACCCAGAAGTTGCCCAGGAAGACGAGCGGGGCGAAGAGCGCTGAGAGAAGGGTCAGGGGAATCAAAACAACGAGTCCCGCACGGTCAAAGAGGCGTCCGAAGAGCAAAGAGCCGGAGCCGCTGATCCCCATGGCGATGGCGTAAAAAACCGGTACAAGGCTTGCAGGGACAAGCGAGAGACGTGCAAAGTGATACGCGATGAGCGGAAAGTCGGCAAAACCAGCTCCCACCAGGGCAGTTCCGACCAGATAAATCCAGAAGACACGTGGCAGTGCTTTGGTGTGAATCGCAGGTGGATTGCTCTCCAATTTTTCTGGTTGTGGATAGATCAAGCGGGCGGCGGCCAGAATGCTGAGTGTGATGAGCGCAGGAATCAACAGCACAGCAAAGGCGAATTGGTACTGACCATGCCAGGCCAGCACCACCGCCACAATAAGCGGTCCGAAGAGTGCGCCGAACTGATCTAATGCTTCGTGAATCCCAAACCCCCATCCGTAGCCCATCTCCTTTGCTGCATGAGAAAGCATTACATCGCGCGGTGGGTTGCGCGTCGCTTTGCCAATCCGTTCCAGCAAGATCAGCACCGCCGCGACTTGCCAACTTCCAGCCAGGGCGAGTAGCGGGACAGAGGCCATCTGGACGATATAGCCGAAGATCGCTACCGGCCAGAAGCGTTGAAACCGGTCACTCAGTCTCCCCGACACCAGCCGTAAGCCATAGCCTAGCAGCTCACCAAAGCCAGTGACGGCACTGATAATCAATGCCCCGGCACCTAACACCCCCAGATAGGGACCAATAATGCTACGCGCCCCCTCATACGTGAAGTCAGCAAAAAAACTCATCACGCCTATGAGGAGTACGAAACGTAGAGCGATACTGTATGCCCTTCTTGTGCTTCTGCTCATAACAATTACTTTTTCCTTTCAAATCATCCTTCGGGCAAATATGCAGAAAAAAAAGCTTCTACAACACGACTGGTGCATGTTGTAGAAGCCATCACCCAGGATGGGATTTTTTCGGCGAGCTTCATCGCCGGAAAGATAGTCTGTTCACTAGAAAATATACCACAAAGTATGCGCGTAGGGCGAGGGCAAGGAGAGCAGGGCGACCACAGAGGATATACCTCTCTCCAATAGAAACAGGTAAAACAGGCACTTTATTATAGCAGGAACCTACCCCAGGCGTTCTCCTCACTTTCTGGCTTTCTGTGTTGCCCTTGACGACAGACGCTCTGCAATTTATACTATCTATGACAGAAGAAACGATCACGCGATGAGGCTCGCATAACGCTGTAAGGCTAATGGCTTCTACCCTGTGATGAGCAGCATGGTTGCTCAGCCAGGTGGTAGAGGTCTTTTTTTGTGCGCTGAAACGTAGATCGCTTTCTGGAGCCGTCTTCTATTCCCCACCTTGTAGAAGAACGGTTCCGTCTTTTCATATGAAACTCTATGAGGTGGGAAGGAGCATGGCTATGGTGTTCCAGAGCATCCTTTTTGCCAACATGGACAACAGCATCCGGCCAGACGAGTTGAAAGCACCTGCGTGTTTCGTTGACTTAAACCTTGATCAGATCGTCGATACCATCACAGCAGATAAGCAAGAGTATCGTTTAAAGCCGTTTTTCTATACTCCATTGAAGAGTGTTGATGAGGTCATGTATCGCCAGGAGATCATGCGCGACCTGGAGAATCCCACGCTGTTTGCTCATATCCAATCATTTGCCCAGGCAATGCGTGCAATGCGTGAATCGCTTGGGCATGTTGAGAAACTTCATTACAGATATCAGAAGGAACGCTGGTTTTTGGACGCGGTAGATATCTACTGCCACGCAGTTAAAGGGCTTGTCCACGATATCAGCGGCGTGGCGCTGCAATCACGCGGCTTGCTGGCATTCCGCACCTACGTGACAGACTATCTCCATTCAGAGCGTTTTAGCGCGTTGCTCGCAGAAACGAGCGGGTTGAAGGCCGATTTATCGACCGTCAAATACTGCCTACGCATCAAAGGAAACAGTGTCAGAGTCAGCAAGTATGATGGCGAGATCGATTACAGTGCGGAGATTGCGGCAACTTTTGAGAAATTTAAGCAGGGGGCCGTTAAAGATTATCGCGTCAAGTTTCACGATTGGCCGGATATGAACCATGTTGAGGCGCAGGTTCTGGACATGGTCGCTAAGCTATACCCTGAAATATTTCTCCATCTTGACGACTATTGCGCGAAAAACAGCGCTTACCTGGATGAAACGATAGCCAGATTTGACCGGGAAATCCAATTTTATGTCGCCTACCTGGAGCATATGGCACGTTTCAAAAAACAAGGTTTACCGTTTTGCTATCCAACCTTCTCCAACCCATCGAAGGAAGTGTATGCTTATGCCAGCTTTGACCTGGCGCTGGCTCACAAGCTTACACATGAGCAATCTCCTCTTGTCTGTAACGATTTTTATCTCAAAGGGAAAGAGCGCGTCATTGTTGTCACCGGCCCGAACCAGGGAGGGAAAACGACCTTCGCGCGCATGTTCGGGCAGGTGCATTATCTGGCAAGTATCGGATGTCCCGTGCCGGGCAAAGAAGCGCGGCTCTTTTTGTTCGACAGCATCTTTACTCATTTTGAACAGGAAGAGAATATTAAAGATCGTCGGAGCAAACTGGAGGATGATCTGGTGAGAATATACGACATTCTTCGGCAAGCTACACCCGCCAGTATCATCATCATGAACGAGATTTTAACCTCGACGACGGTGAGTGATGCTTTATTCCTGAGCAAAAAGATCATGGAACACGTCCTCGCATTAGATGCCCTCTCCGTGTGGGTAACATTCATTGATGAACTGGCATCGCTGGGTGAGCAAACCGTCAGTATGGCCAGCACCATCGTGCCCGAAAATCCGGCCCAACGAACCTTCAAAGTGATCAGAAAACCTGCTGACGGGCTTGCGTATGCGATAGCCATTGCCGAAAAATATCGGCTGACGTACCACGCTGTAAAGGAGCGCATACCGTCATGAAAGCTTTTCTGATGTATCGAGATCGTAATTTTGATCCACAACAGCCGCTACCTTCAAACGCGCAGGCACTGATCCAGGATTTGGACCTGAATACGCTTTTCAACGCCATGGCGCTCGGCGACAAGTTTTTACTGGCGGTTGCCCAGAGGGCTGTTTTAGCCAGTGTAGATGACCTGGCGACCATTCACTATCGCCAGCATGTGTTACAGGATTGCCTGAACAATGCTCCAGTGGTCAGAAGCATCTACGCGCTGGCCATCGAAGCGATTGAAAGTGAGAAGCATCATTACTGGGGCTTTTTCAGAGATTATCCCGATGCCATTCTGCACCGTTCGGTAGAAGTGTTACAAATGTTTGTAGGTGTGCTGAAAAGGCTCAGAAGTATCGCCGATGAGCAGGAGCGGGCCGCAACCTTCACGTCAGAAGGCTTTACAACACTTTTTGCCATGCTGCGTAAAGAACTCGATGATGAGTATTTTGCCATCATCCAATCTCATCTCAAGGAGTTGAAATTTCGCAACGGGGTTTTGATGAGCGCAGAATTGGGGGTAGGCAATAAAGGCATCAATTATGTGCTAAGGAAGCCACAAGATAATCAACAGAGCTGGATCGAGCGCATTTTTGCCGAGAAGCCACCCTCGTATACCTTTTTTATCAGCGAGCGCGATGAAAGCGGAGCCAGGGCTTTGTCAGAACTGCAAGACAGGGGCATTAATCTGGTAGCAAACGCATTGGCCCAGTCCGCCGATCATATCCTCAACTTCTTTTCCATGCTACGGCTCGAACTGGCTTTTTACATTGGCTGCCTGAATTTGCATGAGCAGCTTGTTCAGTGGGGAGAATCCCTGTCTTTGCCTTCGCCCCTGGAGGCTGGTGAGCGCAACCACACCGCGAGCGGCTTATACGATATCTGTCTGGCTTTGACGATGAAGCGGGGTGTGGTGGGCAACGAGCTTCATGCTGAGAACAAAGACCTCATGATTATCACCGGGGCGAATCAGGGCGGTAAATCGACGTTTCTGCGCAGCATCGGTCAGGCTCAACTGATGATGCAGGCTGGCATGTTTGTACCGGCTACCTCTTTCTGTGCCAACGTCTGCAAGGGCCTCTTCACTCACTACAAGCGGAAAGAGGACATGACCATGAAAAGCGGCAAATTAGACGAGGAGCTGAGCAGAATGAGCGAGATTGTCGATCACATCAAGCCGGATTCCATGCTTCTACTGAATGAATCTTTTGCCGCAACTAACGAAAGGGAAGGCTCGGAGATCGCCAGACAGATCATCAATGCCCTTGTGGAAAAGCGTGTCAAGGTATTCTTTGTCACCCATCTGTACGAATTTGCCCATGACTTCTACGCGAAACAGATGAAAAACACCCTGTTCCTGCGCGCTGAGAGACAAAGCGACGGCAGACGAACGTTTAAGCTGATAGAAGGTGAGCCGCTGCAAACCAGCTATGGGGAGGATGTGTACGAGAAGATTTTCCGAACGTGACAAACGATGGATAACCCGTCCGGTTTGTTCGAGCTTTCGATGATTGAGGCATTGCGCACGTAGGATATCACGCTCCTGCTGTACTCTTTCCCGTTCGCGTTTGGGCGGCGATTTTCTTCTTCAAGTTCAGTTTAATGTCTTTTGCCCGGAGGGGCAAACGCATCACGGTTCGTAGATAGGCGATCAAAGTCGCCACTTTCACCCCTATGCGTCCCTGCCCTACCACCTCTGCACTGACATCAAGAGTGGCCTCGCGCCACTGCTGACAGTGAGTACACCAGTCATGATAGACCACATGCCCTGTCACCTCTACAGGTGGGGGGACAATCTCGATCACCTATCGCTATCGAGTCACACTGACTCTGCCAAGCCGACCGCGCACACCAGGCAAGCTGTGATCTGGTGCTCGACAAAGCGGGTGGGCGGTTCCCATCGTCGCCCATGATTGTGCTGAGCCACCCTTCTCTTTCGGAACCACGTTCCCCTGGAAACTTGCCACTTCACATTCGCTTTCACGAAAGCTGGCGAGGGCATCTTCTGCTGTTCCCGTTCCTCAATGTGTCGCTGAGCCGTCGCCAACTGCTCTTCGAGCAGGCATATTCGCTCCAGGGCATCTCTCAGTTGTTCTTCTAAGCTGGTAATACGTTCGTTTGATGTCATGCTTTGAGTCTATCAGAAACGTCAAGTCTGAACAATTTCATGTCCCATCTTTAGAAAAGAATCCCACTAGTGATCGAATAGCCCTTGATAAAGATGGGTAACCAGAGAAGGGAAGTTAGCATTTAGTATCATATTTATACCACATAAGATATTGCTAAAACGCGGATGAAAATTCTTTCATAAAAGTGGGTAAGATAACACACCTGATTGACTTACCACAACCATTCTGGTAAGATGGGTAGACGAGGAATGAGCGGTGCGTGTGAAGTGTATAGAAGTGTATAGAGATATGCAAGAAGAAGGGTATACGAACACATGGGGACACAATGGCTCACCACCATGAAACCGTCGTTCCAGACGGCATGGCTCGCTCTATCACCGAAGGAAACACACCAGGTACTGGAAAAGCTCACACTCTTGAGCCAGGACCCGTCGCCAGATGGCAAAGTCAAGAAGCAACTGAAGTACCTGGATGGGAAATTGCACCGGCTCCGTTGTGGTGACTATCGCATTTTCTACACCTTTCAAAAGCCATATATTAGCCTGCTGGCGCTGGTACGCCGTAGTGAAGATACTTATGATGAAGAGCAAGATGCGGAGTTTCTAGGTGGCCTGAACCCGTTTGTCCCCGGTTATCCAAAGGCGGCACAACCCGATTGGGAGCGTCTTTTTGCTCCTCGACCAGCAGAGAAACGCCCATTGCCAGAACCAATCACAGTGCAACTGCTCACGCTACTGCATGTGCCAGAACAGTATCATGCCCGACTGATTCCTCTCCAGACCGAGGAAGACCTGCTCGACTGCCCTGGCGTGCCAGATGATGTTCTGCTCACTATAGACGAAGTGATGTATGAACGTCCACTCACGCAAATCATCCAGCAACCGGATTATATTCTGCCGAAAATGGAGGATCTGATGCGGCTCAAAGAGGGAGAGTTGCTGGCTTTTCTGCTCAAACTCTCCCCGGAGCAAGAAAAGGCGGCACAGTGGTCGGAAACCATCAACGGGCCAACACAGGTCAAGGGAGCACCTGGGACAGGAAAAAGTACGGTGGCACTCTATCGTATTCGTTCCCTAATCGAAAAATTGCGCCAGCAGAGTCTGCCTCTGCCACGCATCCTGTATACCACCTACACGAACGCCTTAGTCGAGTCATCCCGACAATTGTTAACCCAGTTGCTGGGAGAGGATGCCAACTGCGTAGAAGTGACAACCGCTGATAAACTAGTAGTTGCTATCGTTGGTAAAGCGTATAAAGCCACCAATCGCTCCTTAAAGATTGCCGAAGAAACGACGTTGATGGGGGCGCTCAAGCGCGCCAGAGCAGCCTTCCAGGCCAAAGCCGATCCAGCACTGGTCAATACATTTGCCAACCTTGCCATCAGCGACAGCTATCTGCTGGAAGAACTGCTCCAGGTGATCATTGCGCGTGATATTCCAACCATACAGGAATATATGACGACAGAGGCCAAGCGTAGTGGTCGCCAACGTAGCTTAAATGCTGATCAGCGGAGAGCCATCTGGTATATTTATGAATATTTTCTGGAACAATTAGCAATCACACGCTGTCAATGCTGGCAGCAGGTACGACACGAAGCGGAACGTCTCTTTCAAGAACAACCGTTACAAGGCAGGAAGATGTATGACGCGGTCGTGGTCGATGAGGCGCAAGACCTTGATCCCGCCGTCATACGACTGCTCTTTGCCATGTGTAAAGCCACCAACCGCTTTTTTATTACCGCCGACGCCAATCAATCAATTTATACAGGCAGTTTTAGATGGACGGCTGTCCATGAGGCTCTGAAGTTCACTGGCGGGCGAACCACCAATTTACGCACGAATTATCGTTCAACGCAACAAATTAGTATGACGGCTCAGGCATATCTGGCGGAGGGGGCGTTAGAGACGGAACCTGTTGAGAGCCTGCATATCTATCAGGGGGCCTTGCCGCTCGTCTACAAAGCCAGGAGTCAGCAGGAAGAATTCGAGGTTCTCGCCAACTTTTTGCCCACGACGGCGCGTGGAAACCATCTTCCACTCAGCGCGTGTGCTGTACTCTGCCCCACGAAAGAGCGGGGGAGAGAGTTCGCGGAGGAGTTGATACAACGAGGCGTGCAGGCACAATTTATGGCAAGAGAGCAACTGGATTTGACGTTTCGTGGAGTAAAAGTGCTGACCCTACATTCCGCAAAAGGTCTGGAATTTCCTCTCGTCGCGCTGGCAGGCTTCAAAGGAAGCCGCTTTGACCATCCATCGGAGCCGGTTCAACCTGAAGAGCAGGAAGAGACACTGAGGCGTAACAAGCGTATCCTCTTCGTGGGCATGACGCGAGCTATGCACACGTTGCTCTTCATTGTCCCTGCTAACACATCATCCCCTTTATTGACCACCTTCAATCCCAGATATTGGACCATTCTGGAGCGTGAGGCAATAACCATTGGCCGGACACTCACTGCGTAGCAAGGCCAGAAGAGAAGAACAAGGAGGTTTTCGTCTATGCTTGCGCCCTATATCAATCTAGCGGCGGCGTCACTGGCAATGCTCAAAGAATACAAGCAAAATGTGCATCATACGCTGCAATCGACGAACGCATCGGAAGAGCTACGCACACAGATTCTCACGGATCTTTACGCGCTCGACAATGTCTACTTTTCGCTCAACAGAAAATATCAGACTGCCTCACGCACTTTTAGTGATTTTTGCAAGACACACAATCTTCATACAGAGCTTCGCAATCTGTTTCCAGCCTTTCAGCGCCACCAACTGTATGTTCACCAGGAGGTGGCTATTGAGAGTATTCTCGCGGGGAAAACGACGATTATTGCGACCGGCACAGGAAGTGGCAAGACGGAAGCGTTCCTGATTCCTATTCTCGATCATTGCTTAAAAAACCGGGGGAACAAGGGCATCAAGGCCATTATCCTATATCCGATGAACGCACTGGCTAACGATCAGTTGCGCCGCATTGAAGAGGATGATGCCTTAAAAAGAGCCGGTCTGACCGTGCGTAGTTTCATTGGTTCGACGCTTAAAGAGGATCGTGAGGCAATGAAAAGTGATCCTCCTGATATACTGGTCACAAACTATATTATGCTAGATCGCTTGCTTACAAAGTACAATATTTTGTTTCAAATATCCGCGCACACATTACGTTATCTGGTTATTGATGAGATACATTACTACCGAGGGTCAAAAGGTGCGAATTTGAGTCTTTTGCTTCGTCGGCTTCGACCACATTGCAAAGATCAGAACCAGTTGATCCAGATAGGCGCAAGCGCAACCTTGCAGCAGGGAGGCGAGTATTACCGAAATCAAGATAGAGAACAGATTGAGAACTTTGCCAGAGCTATTTTTGGTATGCGCACTGTTGCCAATTTTTCGTTTATTACGCCTGTTTATGCAGAAAAAGAAATAGGAGAAGGGGGGCAGTCTTCACAATTATTAACAGCGATAGATCAAATTGAAGGGGAGTCACTGGTATCACATGGGGATGAAAAGGCTATTTGCAGTTTGGTAGAGCAGTTTGTAGGTCAACCACTTCCACAATCACCGGTTAGTAGATGGCAACGTATATATCAATTCATACAAGAAGATCTCTTTGTATATACATTACGTGAAGAACTTCAAGCAACTCATGATAAGCAGACAGAGGAGATAGGCGAGAAACAACCCAGGCGTACTATCATTGATTTTATCGAGCTATTTAGCAGACTCTACCATGAACAGTATCAAAGAGAACCCAGAGATGCTGAGTCTGTTGTCTATGCCTACCTTAGCATCATCAATTATCTGAACTATCATTATGCTGTTGGTAACAGCCATATTCCCCATGCTATTCTCGACTACCGCATGCATCTGATGCTCAGTAATCTGGGTGGACGGCTTTCGCGCTGCCTGCATTGTGGTCACTATTCGGACGGGAGGCGTTCGCGTTGCCGACTCTGTAACGGCTTGTTATTCAGCATCAGTAAGCAACATCTCACACTTTGCCTGGCTAAAAGTGATGGCGCGGCTATCTGGCCTATTACCAGTTATAGTGCCAGCGAGGGGAAAAATGTCTTTCCTGTGCTGGTACAACGCATAGATGATACCCCTGTGCCGGAGGAGAGTACAGAGGTTTTCTTCTCATTGGAAGAAACCTGGAACCGGGAGTACGAACGTGCCTATTACGCGCTCCATCCTACACGCGATCATACCAATGTTGTACGTATTGTTGGTATTGCCACAGAAGAACAGCAGGAAGAACTACTGCTGGAGCATCCACGCCTGTATTGGATCAATGTGCATAGAGTGGTAGATGCTCTGCTTAGTAAACCTTCTACTCAGATTGCCTCAAAATTATTAGGATTCATTGATAACCGCGAGCGTGCATCAGGAATCCGTTTTCGATTACGCGATGAGATTGCAGATCGTGTGCTTACCGAGCAAGGGTATGAAGAATGGTCAAAACTTGGAGAAATAAGTCTTCCTGAGGCGTATCTCTCTTTAACACGTAAGGACTTTCCTGATAAAGGTCTCTGCGCAGAGGTAGGACGTGAAGTCCCTTTCTGGTTTGCTCGTATGCTTACCCGGTTGCCTGACTATGAAGCGTCGTGGGCTGTCGTTCTCAATTCAGAAAGGAGCGATTCCTGTTGTGGTGAAGCTCTGGAGTTGATCCATCAGATTTTCCTGAAACAAGGGGCAATAGATAGATCCGCATTCCCAACTCCTGTCACACATCATTTGCAACATTTTTACCTGGAAAAGTATCGGGTCGAAACAGAGTATGGGGTAGGCATTGAAGGAGTACAGGAGCAGGGGTACAACATTATTTCCTTAGGAAAGGAAGGCGAAAAGTACAAAGAATACATTCAAAGAGTTGGTAGCGAGCGAATTCAGGAGATATTGTCGGATTTGCAATCCAAAGGCATTATTACCTGCAAAAAGACTCGTCAGGGGAAAACCTACTACCAGGTGAACCCTGAAATGCTGGTCTTAAACTGTTCGAAAGGGGGGGAAAGTCAGCACACATATGCCGAAAACCCTCCTCTTGTCGAATGCCACACTGCTGACAATAGCGATGTTGAGCGGGCTGAGGCCGAAGAAAAGTTTCGTACTGGTGATATCCATGTGCTGATCTGTACCCCTACGCTGGAAATGGGGGTAGATATTGGCGATCTTACCTCGGTCATGATGATTGGTTTTCCTCCAAGTCCTGCCAGCTATGCGCAGCGAGCCGGACGGGCAGGCCGGAAAGGACTGGTGCGTTCGGCCGCAATCGTTACTATCGCTTCATCGGGTGACAGTCATGACGAGTATTACATGGCAAATCCCCTTAAGATGATTGAAGGAACTATCACCCCTCCACAATTTACCCTGACAAATCTCAAGTTGTTAGTGCCTCATACGTATGCATATCTCCTGGCAGGCCAGGAGAATTTGCCTTTACTCAAGGACTATGACAGGTTTACCGCCCGTCTCCAACATTTCTTTACACGCGACGAGATGAACTTACGACAAGAGATAGGAGAGGTCTATGAAGCGCTAGCCACGTACTTGCGTCAAGATGTCCATCACTGGTTAGGAACAATCTCACATCACGAGCAAGCCTATCGTGAGGGGCTATTCCCTGACTATGGCTTTCGCAGAGATGGCGTGCCACTGATTGATGCCTCTCAAGCCAGCCCTGCGAAAGAAAAGGTATTGACGTTTCGCGAGCCAGAGATGGCAGCGCGTCAGTTGGCCCCTGGACGGATCGTCTATTGTGGGGGCAAGCCAGTGAAGGTCGCCGAGCGGCAACCTTTCGATTCATATACCATTGAATACGATCCAGAACATCATCCCTATCGTTCTCCTCAATACATGCAGGCCGATCTCCTGGAAGAAAAATATCTGTATGCTCATCGTGATCCAGATGAGCGATATAAACTCAAACGGATGCTACTATGCAAAGGCGCTCTGGTTGATTTACCTGCCGTAGGGCCTAGCTATTGTCGCATCTATCTGGTACATCAAGGAAAGATACATATCATCAATGAGGGAATACGTAACAAAGAGGGAAAGAGCCTGCAACCATTTCAGGAAGGATCGAACCAGTATCGTTTTGGGACGTCGCTGGTTCGTGATGGTCTCCTGGTGTATCTCTCCAGTCACATTTTAAGCCAAGATACCAGAGCCAATTTTCTGGCTGTATTGCTGTGGGCTATTCCCCACTACTTCAATCTGGACGATAGTGAATTGCGCATTCTATCTGATGTAGCTCTGTATACGGAAGCTGGCGATATCAAAGGTGAGGAAGACTACTACTTTATATATGGGCAGGATGAAAGCGGTGCAGTTCCGTTTCCAGGCATCTTTGAAAACCTGCACGGTATGTTACAGCGCTATCTGGAGCAACAGAAAGACCATATCTGCTCATCTTTTTCTACACAATCGCAAGAGCCAGTAGCAACGTTAGCACACGCAAGTAATCAGACCTCCAGTTGTTACCACTGTTTGCTGAGCTTGAACTCGCGTTATCTCGCAGGTATTCTCTCACTCAAGGATGCTCAGGTCTTTTTGCGCAGCTACCTGCAACAGAGTTTACTGCAACCCTATCTTCCAGCGCAGAAATCGGCCCTTGCTCGCCCCGATTTGCTGCTTTCCATCGAGTGGAAAGGAACATGCCAGATTAGCGCCACGAATCGGCTAGCGCCAGTTCACGATAAACAATATACCTTTCCGCAGCAGCATGCTGATCAGAACACGAGCATCTATGATGGCATTAGAACGGTTTTACTTGAGCAACTGGCAAGCAGCAATGTTCGCACAGTGAAAATGGTCTGTAAACCAGCCTATATTGCGGATCATTTAAATAGCGAGAACAAGGTAAATAAAGGTAGTCAGGCTTACTTACAGCTCAAATTAGCTTTGCAGCAGTATGAGGCGTGGACAGCAGAAAGGATGCAATAATGTTAAACGAGCGAATTATTCCACAGCGAAATCTCCCCGATACTGGTGCTGGTGCCGAGGCAGAGCAGCGAGTATTGCAGTTTCTGCTAGGCCTGCCGGATGAATATTTCCTTCTGCGAGAACTACGTATACTTCCAAGCCTGGAACGGCGTCAGGCGGGAGGCAACGAAGATCGCATTGACCTGGTTGTCGTTGGTCCGCAGACCGGGATTATCATCCTGGAAGTAAAGGATTGGAATATCCGGCGCAACGTGTACGAATGGGTTGACCAATATAATATTCGTAAGATCAATGAGCAAGGACATGAAATCATGCTTCGCAATCCACAAGAGCAGGTAGACGAATATTTTCGCGCTATGTGTGAATTTTTGACTACACAGTCACTCGCGTGGGTGAGAGTACATCGTTTTCTCGTTTTCCCGAAAATTTCACGGGTAGAGTTCGAAAACCGGCTCCTTTCTGAAAACGGGCGAGCTAAAAATCCGCAGGAACGATTTACGATTGATCTTGAGCGAACATTTTTCAGAGATGACTTAGATCAGTTCCGTACACAGCCCCTGCACCTCTTTACCAATCATATCCGCTCAACGCCCAATACACCTTATGTCATGGAAACGGTGCAAAAGGTTGTCAATGTGCTTATTCCTGCTAAGATACGTGTCGGGGTACTCAGCAAGGATGAGCAGGCATATAAGCATTTGCTCATTCTAGACCAGAAGCAACAGCAGTGGGCACTTGGGAACGATGCGATGACTCCTAACTATATGTTAGATGTGGCCGGTAGTGGCAAAACCAATGTGCTGCTTTCCCGCGCAATGCACCTGGTTGACCAACATGAAGGCGTTGCCGATTTTCGCGTTCTCGTACTGGCATACAGCGTTGCCCTGACAAGAGACCTGGAACGCATCTTGCAGAGTAAAGCATTGGAGCAAGTAAAAACGTATCTCGATAAAATTGCTATCTTCGACATTGGCACGCTGATGGAAGAGATTGTTACAAGCGGATTGGGGGCACTGGAAGCAGAACAGTGGCGTGTGCAGACACAACGATCTCTTGTTATACCAGAAGATTATCTTGAGTATACGTTACCGGATAAATGTTTAGATATTCTAGATAAACAGCCTGAACGCTTCCGCCGATATGATTATTTGCTGGTTGATGAGGTACAAGATTTTAGCAGTATCTTTCTTGACATCGGCATGAGCCTTCTCAAGGAACGTGAGCATGTCTTCATGGTAGGTGATGTAGGTCAGAAACTCTTTCCTCGCAACCATAACCTGAGTGAGTTAGGGCTAATAGAACAGCGTGTACGTATTCCAGCGACGTATCACATGTATCGTAGTCCGCAGCATATTGCACGTCTCGCCTGGTCATTCTTGCGCAATGATAGTTTGCTCAGTTATGAACTCCGTGAAAATGGCTATGAGAGCACCATAACCCCTAAAAATACATCACCTATCAAGCCAGTATTCAAAGAATGTACAACTAGAGAACAGATGTTGGAAGAGGTGTGCGACGATATCAGCGATGATCTCATCAAATACTTGCAACCGGAGCATGTACTGTGTATTGGGCTACCAGAAACGCTGGCGATGCTTAGAGAGATGTTACAGACCAGCAACATTCCCAGTTGTGAAGCATCAGAAATTTCTGCCCACGAGAAGAAAGTCGTGCTGGCGGAATTCACGATGGCAAAGGGCCTCGAGCGCGATTACGTCTATATTCTCGATAGTGATCGTTTGCCAGATGGTCATCTGGATAGAAACCACCTGTTTGCTAGTGATGATACATTAGCTGAAGAGGCTAGGAAGAGCCGTATCAAAATCTTTGTAGCGCTCACCCGCGCGCTCCGTGAAGTTTCTCTTTACTATACGCAACGCAGTCGTTTTGTGCAAGAACTACTAACGCTACAGAGGAATGTATGAGTAATCAGGAGCTTTTACAGACAAAAGCCGAGCAGATAAGCGCCTGTTGTGCTGAAGTCGGTTTGGCTCAACCTGTGATACGTATTGTCAGTGAGTATGCGGTGAATCTTATCTGGCATCATGAGGGGCAAAACCATACTTTGTCTCTCAGCTGGTCGCCGAACCGTCAGAAATGGACGCCAGTTCCCAATACAGATTGGTTAAAACAAGAGGTGATGCCTGCAATTGCATCGATAGTAGGTGTAAGCACTTCGCGCACTGTTCTTCCCACAAAAACTCAAAAGAAGGTTACAGAGGATACAGCAACTGAACATCTGCTACGGCTCTATTTCGCTGACGCCCGCGACAGTTTGAAGCAGCTTGAGCCATTTGCTCAGGATAATGTTGATTGCCGCATTGTTTGTAGACGTGCAAAAGAAGCCTTAGAGCGCATACTTGATGATCCCGCGTGTACCCATCTGGATCGCGTAGCGCTTCTTTCGCTGTGTAGCCGACCTGATAGAAGTGATTTTTCTGGTGCAAAGGAGTACCTCACACAATGTCTGACTTTGTGCAATATTATCAATTAAGGCAGGAAGCAAAGCTCCTTGACGATGAGATCAAACAACTTGCGCAGGCTCAACCTGGCAAAGCCCTCCAATTACATCAGGAAGCTGCCACATTGTACCAGCAACTCTTTCAACTGCGTCCAGATAGCTATAACGCAAACAGATACATTCATCACATGCGGAAAAGAGGGGTGAATGAGGCGCGTGAGGCCAGCAAATTTGCCAGAAAGGTTGCAGATCAGTACAAGGATTTTCTCAGCGACACCTACTTTGTCAGTGAATATGTCTGGTCTATTTATGATGGATACTTGAAGAATTCTAGACGACAGAATGATAGTTTTGTGGAAGATAATGAAAATGAAGAAACTTCTGTACAGGTTTCATCGAAGGATCTCAGCGTTAAGGTAGAGGCGGCACGCCGTATTTTTGCGCTAACCACTGAAGCTTTTCCCCGCATACGTACTGCATTCGTGATTTGCAAGGAAGCAAAATTACACAAGCGTTGGGATATAGTGCAAGAATTTGGGCATAAGTTACAACCGGAGACGATTTCTACAAAACGAGAGAAAATCAATGGTCGGTTGGGCCTTTCAGATTACCAACAATGGTTGTACGCAGTCACGCGGGCAGCATTGGAACTCCAGCAATACGATGAGTGCAGAGCATACGCCCATATGGGGATCGAGAAATATCCAGATGAGAGCTTACATTTTCAACGCTGGGAAGCATTAGCAAAGATAAGAACTGGCGACGTGCAAGGTGGACTCGATCAACTGAAGTATATAGATGCCCGCTTCCCTAAACAGTGGTATATCCAGGGAGATATCGCACAGGTATATATGCAGTTAAAGCAGCAGCAGGAAGCATGGCTCTGGTTTTGTCGCGCGGTGAGTGCTCCAGGTGATGTCAAGGGACGTATTACACTGCTGAAAGCGATGTGCGAGCTTCTGCAGAGTCAAGAGGAGTGGCAGGCGACCTATCACCATCTTCTACTTGTCTGGGCAATCGAAACCGCATTCGGCTCTAAAGAAAACTATATAGAGCGAACGAGGCAAAAAATTCTTGCTCTGAAAAAAGCACACGCCGACGTCCTTTCCCCACTTCCGGATGACAAAGGTACAAAGGCACCTCCACTGGGAAAGGTTCTCAAGTTATGCCGCATCATCTGGCAGGAAACACTTCAGACAGCAACACCCACAAAAACAGGGAAAATAGTACAACTGAACGAGCAGCAACAATTTGGATTTATTGAAGACGAGCAAGGGAATCGCTACCATTTTAAGTTTAGTGCCTTTGTGCGAGGACAACCTGAGATGCATATGCAAATAAAATTTGCATTGGTGGAAAGTTTTGATAAGAAAAAAGATCGAATGAGCGTGACTGCCACGAATATTCGCCCACAGAAAAACGCTCAAGATTCCATCTCAAACTAAGAGGGCTGATAGAGCGAAAAAGTGTTCCCATCTTTGGTAAGTGGTTGACGTGTCTCGGAGAGGAAGAGATGATCTTCGCCGACGCTGCCCCACTCAGCCAGTTCTTCTTTATCCGGGCGATGCTTGTCCAGGTAGTAACAGAGGTTGCGCAGACCAATTTGCTCCAGAGCAATACGCCGCTACTTGGAACTCTTTCCCAGCATCATGATCACTTCTTTTTTGCGTTCCAGATCATCCACGTGCAAATTGACGAGTTCCGAAACGCGGATACCTCTATTATAGAGTAACCAGAGAATCGCTCGATTGCAGACTGCCACACGTTCGCCCGGAGGGCCAGTCTCGTGGGGCGGCGCACACGCCAGCAACAGTTGCTCAAACTCTTCCGGCTCGATGGTGCGGATGAGCGGCTTGCCTACCTTTGGGAAGGTCACGCTGTCAAAGGGATTGCGGTCAATAATCTCCTGGCGTACTAACCAGTGGAAGAAGGCGCGGGCTGAGCGGGCATAGGTCTGGACGGTGCGCTCGCTGCGCGGCTTGCCGTGGCCCCCTGGCGTCTTGCGTAGATGCACAAACCAGGCGTTGAGATCGGGCGCGTCAATCTCTCCGACCAGTGTGATGCCGCGCTCCTCCTGTAGGAAATCTTTCAGCAGCCCTAGCGCAGTGCGGTGCCATTCCAGCGTCTTCGGGCTGTGATTGCCGCCTTCATGGTCTGCAAGGTAATCCGCCAGGGTACGTTCAATCGTTATCGTGGCACGCCGTTTGGCGAGAAGCTGCTGTTGATCTTTCTTGCTCTTCATGTTTCTGGATGATGTTTCGGCCTGAGCCGCTGCCTGTTTTTCGCTGGCCTCGCGGGCCTCGGCCTGGGCCTCAAGTTTGGAACGTTGCGCAGCGGCGCGGGCCTCTGTCACCTGATCTGAGGATTTGCCTGATCGTTTCGATGTCATGGTTGCGTGTCTCCTTTTGTGCGTTCAGGAGGCAACCGGGTGGTGTAAGAAGAGAGAGACAGGCTTTCACGTGCGTGATGAGGCAGGCTTTTACAACACATGGTAGGCAGGCTTTCATTGCACGCCTTTTCACCAAAAGCAAAACCGCCCTCTAGCTCTTTCATCCGCCGCCTGGTTGTCACCAATCGGCCTGAGAAGGGCTTGTAGAGAGACGGTTCCATACGTTAGAGCGGGAGACGGGACTCGAACCCGCGACAGCCTGCTTGGAAGGCAGGAACTCTACCACTGAGTTACTCCCGCATGGTCGGGGTGCGCGGACTCGAACCGCGGACCTCCTGGTCCCAAACCAGGCGCGCTACCAACTGCGCCACACCCCGCTTTCTTTACCACCTGGACTATAGCATGCTTTTAGCGACTTGTCAAGTATGCGGGCATTCCATCCTATCCGTTCACGCTCCCCTAGTCGTTACGACGTCGATACCGTATCTTCAAGATGAAGAGATTCCACTGCGTTTTTAACCTCGAAATTGGCCCACGCCGAATTGGCTTGACTTTCCCATACGCTGTCGAACGACTACTTCGTGGCTGAAAAAGAAACTGCGAAAACATCACCAGCACCAGGCAGAGCATGGCAAATGAAGCCACTACACCCGTGAAAATATTCTGCACACTGGTCACAGAATAATATCCCCCGGCGATAAGCGCAGCCGCAATTGCAACCGCCAGCAACCACTCCGGCATCGTCAAATGTAGAGAGAAACTCCTTCGCTGCCGAGGACGCCTGGAGGTCGCTGCCTTACGGAAATGGTCGCCGAACTTCTGGCCTCGCCCTTGCCTGGGAGTCGCCTGCTCTAAATTTCGCAGTATTTCTTCGATCTCGCGTTCATATCTGTTTGGCATGCCGCATCGCTTCCTTGAACTTATCAGGACGCTCTTGCTTGTAATGATACCAACTTTTGTGCGTCCAGACAAGTCCTTTCTCTCGCAATTTTCCTACAATATACAGAACTGGCCACATCCAGTCGTCCCACTACTCATTCAGCAACGCTCTCACCTTCTCAACCAGCGCAAATGGATGAAACGGCTTCGTTATATGCTCCGCCGCCCCCAGGTCAACACTGATGCGCGCATAAATATCTTCCGCGTGCGCTGTCACCATTATGATAGGAATAGCACTGGTACGCGCATCGGTGCGCAAGTGGTGACAGATGCGATATCCATCCTCTCCCGGCATCATGACATCAAGAATAATTAAGTCCGGCAAAACACTTGCCCGTGCTAGCAAATCCTGAAGTTGCTGGCCGCTTTCTGCGGCAACAACCTCAAAGCCGCTACGAGTGAGTGCGAACGATACGATTTCTCGTACCTCTCGATCATCATCGACAATTACGACCCTCTTTGGCATATGCCCCCCCAATCTGTCCTGATTCCTACCTCTATGATACAGGCTAGACGCAAAAAGTACAACTGATTTCGTTTCCTCCTTTTATTCCAACATTGACGTTCCTCGTTACCTCTGCTATCATACAAACCGATACAGGTAGAATAGAGAGCTTACAGTTATGAGGTAGAGTAATGGGGCAATCTCAGGAACACTGGTCGGGCATCCTTGCCACAATCCTTAAAACTCCAGGTGAAAAACAACGGTTAGCATCCGCGCTCGGCATCGCGCCTATGACGCTCAATCGCTGGGCCTCCGGCGACGCGAAACCGCAACGCGCGCACCTGATTAAGCTCGTACAGGTATTACAGTCTGAGCATAGACAGGCTCTGCTGGAAGCATTGGAATTGACATACCCCGATATCCAATCCTGGCTGCGTGACGACACCACCGAGCAGATACCCTCCAGCTTCTTTGCCCAGGTTCTCCACGAACGCACGATTATCACCGAGGGACTGCGCTTCTGGCGTATCAGCGACATGGTGCTGAAACAGGCCCTCGAGCAGCTTGACCCCAATCATCTGGGCATGGCCGTCAAGTTGATCCAGTGTATGCCTCCAACAAAAGCCGACGGCAAGGTGCGTAGTTTGCGCGAACGGATGGGCAAAGGAACGCCACCCTGGACAGCCGACCTGGAGAGTGATGTGCATTTTCTGGGCCTCGAATCCATGTCCGGCTACGCCGTCGAAGTACGCCATATTGTGAAGGATGACGATGTAACCAAACCCAGTTCTATCCCCGTTATTCGTGACCCCTACGAGAACAGTGCCGCCGCGCATCCTATCCGTCTTGGTGGGCGCATCGCAGGTTGCCTGCTGGCATCGAGCAGACAATTCAACTATTTCTCCCAGCAGCGCCTTGCACTCTTAGCAACCTTCAGTGATCTGCTGAGCCTCGCCTTCGACCGTGAGGATTTCTATGATCCGGCCCAGATTGAATTACGTATCATGCCCACCCCAGAAGAGCAGGCACCCTACCTGGCAACATTCCGCGAGCGCGTAACCAGAAAATTTCAAGAGGTTTCGCCCCGCCATCAACATTTCAATCAGGCAGAAATTGAACAACAGGTCTGGTGTGAGATCGAGGCCGAGTTGCTCACGCTCACCGGCGGCACCACCTCGTCAGAGCATTAATCAGATGCACGGCTCTCTATGCTATATTTGCGCATCAAGTAACGCAACCGATCCACCTTCGATAGACCTAATAGCTCTGCCGCCCGTGTACGGTTATGGTGTGCCGTCTCCAATGCCCAGCGAATAAGATGTTGCTCCACACGTTCGTTAATGTCTTCCAACGAAACCGGGCTTGACGGATGTTCGTCTAACCACGCTTCCCAGGGATCACGCATCTCCATATCCTGCGGCTTATCTGTTGCCGATGACCCCATCATCTCTTGCGGAAAATGTTCAGCACTCAACTCATCGCTATTACTGAGAATCATAGCACGCTCAATGACATTCTTTAGCTCACGAATATTACCGGGCCAGCTATATGCCCGTAACATTCGCTGCACATCCGGTGCAATCCGTCGCACGTTCCGCCCCAACATCTTGTTGAAGTCTTCAATAAAATAAGAGGCAAAGAGTAGAATATCCTCCGGTCGCTCGCGCAGAGGTGGCAAGACAATCTTTAGCACCGCCAGACGAAAATAGAGATCAGCACGGAAAGTTCCCTCTTTCACTGCCTGCTCAAGATTGCGATTAGTAGCCGCCAACACACGCACATGCATCCTGACCTCTTTATTACCGCCCAGACGAAAAAAGGAGTGCGTTTCTAGCACGCGCAACAACTTCGCTTGCATATCCAGTGACATCTCACCGATCTCATCCAGAAAGAGGGTACCACCTTCTGCCAGTTCGAGTAGCCCTTTCTTTTGCTTTTTTGCATCGGTAAAAGCATATTGCTCGTAGCCAAAGAGTTCACTCTCTAACAGATGTGGTGGAATAGCTGCGCAGTTAAGAGGATGAAACGGGCCACCGGCACGTGAACTCTGTTCGTGAATAGCCCGTGCCACCACCTCCTTGCCCGTGCCACTCTCACCCATTATGAGTACTGAGGCGGTTTCGCTGCGCGCCACCCGCTCTACCAGTTCAAAAATAGCCTTCATCTGTTCACTGCGACCGATGATATGCGAAAAATGGTAATTATCATTACGCTCACGGCGCAATTGTCGCAGTTCACGCCATAGCGCACTCATCTCTAAGGTACGTTGCACCACAAGCAGGAGTTCGTCCAGATCAAAGCCCTTTAGTAGATAATCAGCCGCGCCGAGCTTCATTGCGCGGACAGCGGTTTGCACGTCTCCATGCGCCGTGAGCATCACAACGGGCAGTTCAGGCTCCAGCTTGCGCAGTTCTTCCAGCACCTCAAGCCCGCTCATACGGGGCAGGCGCAGGTCGAGCAGCACCAGATCGATCATCTCCTTCTGCACTAGCTTTAGCCCGCTCTCACCATCTACCGCCGTCTCCACCTCATAGCCATGCTTGCGCAAAAAACGCGCTAACTGATGTGGCAAATACGGTTCATCATCGATAATCAACAGTGTACAACCCATCTCACAGCCACCCTTCCTCACATGCGCTCTTATTTATTTTTATTATTCTTTGACCTGCTTTCAGGCTCACGAGGCACCAGCACAGGCAAACGCACCGCGAAGCTGCTACCCATCCCCTGCTGGCTTGCCACGACGAGACAGCCACCATGATCCTCCACAAAACGGCGCGAGATCGGCAATCCCAGTCCGATGCCGTGCGCCTTCGTTGTAAAAAATGGTTGGAAAATGCGCACTTGCTGCTCAGGTGCAATACCGCAGCCGGTATCGCGCACCACGAGTTCCACCCATGTCTGTCCATGCTGCATACTGCGGCAGGTCTCATCAACAGTATAGCGATGGCAGATAACCGTCAGTGTCCCTCCGCTTTCCATCGCCTGCACAGCGTTCATACAGAGGTTGAGTAGCACCTGCTCAATCTGGGCCACATCGATCCATACTTCCGGGACCTCCTGATAGATGCGCTGCACAGTGATTCCGGCCTGCTCGCATTGAGAACGCATGATATGCAAGACATGCTCACACAGCACTGTCAGATCACAGGCACGGCGATGAAGACGGCGTGGGCGCGCAAAGAGCAGGAGATCACGCACGATAGTATCCAGCCGCTCGACTTCTTGCAGCACAATGGTCATCGACTCCTTTATCTCTTGCACATGCTCCTGTTCAGTGTGAGCTTCATCATCTCCCGGCAAAGGTGCGTGGGGCAACGTAGCGGCCAGATCATCCATTGCCATCTGGATAGAGGTCTTAATTGAGGCCAGGGGATTGCGTACCTCATGGGCAACACTGGCTGCCATCTCACCCAGGGAAGCCAGACGATCCAGACGACGCTTCTCTTCTTCGAGACGATGCACAGAGGTCACATCGCTGAATGTCACAAGGCAGCCCTCCTGGCGGGCATGTTCACCATACAGAGGCTGCGCCGTCACATCTAACATTAACGGTTGACCGTCATGAGTCTGTGCCTCTAGTGTAACATGGCTCACCTCGCCCCGGCGCACCACCAGAGCTTCCTGTTCAATCGGGGCATCCAGCGCGAAGGAAGCTGCGCCCGTGATGCGGCGGGCATCCAGTAACCGATGCAGTGGCTGACCGATCACCTCACGAGCCTCATAACCCAGAATCTCCTCTGCTGATCTATTACATGTTGTAATGTTCCCATAGCGGTCTGTTGTAATCAACCCGGAAGGGATACTTTGCACTATTAACTCTTTTAGCCGCCGATCATCCAGTACCTGCCGTAGCAATCTCCGCGCTTCATTGCGCGCCTCCACCACCTCGGCCATCAAGCGGATATTTTCCAGCACCGCACCGGCCTGACTTACCAGTACTTGCAGCACCATCTGCTCCTCTTGCCGCAGCTTGCGTGCATAATGATAGCCTCCCACAACCAGACCGTGTAGGCGTGGCTCTAATGACCCTTCGCCCAAAGTGTGTACCAGCGCACCATGCTCTCTGCCATCATACCTGCCACCGACCACCGGCAGTAAAAACAACGTTTTGACCTGTGGCGCAAGCTGGCTAAGACACTCAGTTACCCAGGCATTGTGGTGGTCGCCTGGACGTTCGATAATCAGTGGAGCAAGCAAATGTTTCTCCCGATACTGTTGAAGTAGCAATGAACGCAGTGCAGGGGAGAGCCATTTTGCGTCTCCCGTTACCGTCTCTGTTTGTGAATCAATAAGAATACACCACTCAGCTCCGCTGATCTCGCGCGTGCGCTGCACAACCATTGTCTGAATACGCTCCTCATTGTAGAGAGCATAGTTCATTTGCTTGCTTACACTATTCAGCAGCAAGAGTTCCTGAATGCGCTCACGGTCATGTTCCAGGAGACGAGTGTTCTCAAGCAACAGCGCTACAATGCTCGCCACAGCATTGAGGTATGGAAGCTCATCGGATTGCCAGCACGAGGGAGAAGAGGGACGCCCGCGTAGTGCTACTAGCACCCCGATAGCGCGCTGCCGATAAAGCAGAGGAAGTGCTATGCCGCTTGGATGGATGACTGGCCACAAGACGGCGCGTCGCTCCCGCCACGCACGTGCCTCCGGCACATCCTCATCCAGCTCGATAGGATTGATACGGGCTACCGCCAGCAGCGAGGCCGACCAACCGGGTTGATCGTCGAATGTGCCGGCCGCAAATTGTAATGTTGCCCCAACGCGCTGATAAAGCAAGACGCAGCGACAGCGTAGAAGCGCGGTCAGGCGTCTGGGTAAGCTATCACGCAGCGTGCGATAATCGGCTATCGCACTACATTCCTGCAAGAGAGTCGTTATCACTTCTATACCCTGAGTAACTTCGGAGTCTTGCTTCACTTCCACCATCATTATCAACCTTATATACTACATATTCCGATATATTGCCTCTCAATATCGTGCCATTAGTATAACAGATTCTGTGACAGAAATGTGTAGTTTGGCAGAGTTAATGAACAAATTGTCATACTACCAATAAGCAGAATATCCGCGAGCAAGGAGAACATGAGGTATCACTCCTACTATGAACGATATGCCTGCTCATTTATCCTGTGAACTTGCTTACACCGTAGTGTTTCAGTACAATGAGTGGTAGAGTAGCGAGAAGGAGAGGAACAGAATCGATGGCTCAGACTGGTCAAACCTCGCCACAACATAGCCCACAACGGCAGAACGATAGAGCTGACGCCTCAATGGATGAGATACCTCTGGCACCGCGCTGGCAGGCGGCAATAGGCATTCTTGTCCTCGGCCTCATTAACTTCATCCTGCCCTCCGACCTTACGCTGGGACCCCGGTGGCTTCTACCGGTCATTGAACTCATTTTGCTGGTACCGCTCGTCGTGGAAGGACTGACCAATCGTGGTTTGCCTCCCCGTATCAGGCGTCTATTAGCACTGATCTTGCTCGGTGTTGTCACCGTCGGCATGCTGGGTACAGTTATCTTGCTGGTTTTATCGCTCTCTAATAGCACCACTAAAGCTGTGGTGCTCTTGCGCGACGCAGTACTTATCTGGGCCTCAAATATTCTGGTCTTTGCCCTCTGGTACTGGGAAATTGATGGGGGTGGCCCACTCAAGCGGCGCGAAAAAGGTCATCAAGCAGCGGATTTTCTGTTTCCACAGCAGGCCGATGGCAACAGCGGCGGCTGGGTACCTCATTTCCTGGATTATGTTTTTCTAGCCTTCACCGCCGCCACCGCACTCAGCCCTACTGATACATTTCCATTGAGCCGGGCCGCTAAGTTCCTGATGATGCTTGAGGCCATTATTTCAATGGTGGTCGTGGTGCTGCTGGCGGCGCGCGCGGTGAACATTCTCTAATCGGACGCGGTGAACCCGTTCCTACACTAGCCCTTCCGAGGATGGAATACGGAATGTTACCTCTTGTCCACCCTGGTCGCCGACACGCCTGACAACGCTGCGTCCCGGCGTCGTGGTTGCCACCTCGCGGCCACCTTTGAAGACATGCAGACGCGGCGGCAGCAGGCGCAACGCCTCAAAAGCGGAAGGTGCATCCAGCACCAGGAAATCCGCCGGTTTGCCTTCCTCGATGCCATAGCGATCTTGAATGCGTAGTACACGGGCGGCATTGGTGGTTATCAGATCCAGCACATCATTGATTTCTTCGTAGCCGCTCATATGGCACAGGAAGAGCGCCAGTTGTGCCGCCGCCAGCATATCGCCGCGCCCCAACGGGAACCAGGGGTCCATGATCGAGTCATGGCCCAGCGCGACATTTACGCCCGCCGCCAGCAGTTCTTTGACGCGCGCGATGCCTCTGCGCTTGGGATAGGTGTCGAAGCGCCCCTGCAAAACGACATTATCAAACGGATTAGCGACCACATTCACCTGTGCGCGCGCCAGCAGACGGAGCAGTTTGAAAGCGTAAGCGTTATCATACGAGTGCATCGCCGTACAATGGCTCGCAGTCACACGCCCTTGCCATCGCTGCTCCAGCGTATCCGCCGCCATCACTTCGGTGAAGCGTGAGTGAGGATCATCGGTTTCATCACAATGGCAATCGATATCGCGGTTAAATTCCTTCGCCAGGGCGAAGGCGTAATGCACATCTTCAACACCCATGTCGCGCGTGAATTCGTAGTGCGGAATGCCACCTACCAGATCGCAACCTAGCTCCATTGCCTTGCGCATCAGTTCGCGCCCGTTGGGGAACGAGAGAATGCCATCTTGCGGGAAGGCTACCAGTTGCAGCTCGCAGATATCGCGCACCTCTTCACGCACCTCCAGCAGAGCGCGTAGTGCTGTAAGCTGCGGATCACAGACATCGACGTGACTGCGAATATAGAGTGTACCTTGTGCTACCTCCCAGCGAATCTCTTCCAGGGCGCGCCGCTTCACATCGTCGTGCGTTAAACTCGGCTTGCGCTCACTCCAGATTTGAATGCCTTCCAGCAGCGTCCCCGTACTGTTATAGCGTGGCTGGCCGACGGTCAGCACGGCATCCAGGTGGACATGCGCATCAATCATAGGCGGTATTAACAGGCGTCCCTGCACATCCAATACCCGTGCTGCCGAATTAGCCGAGAGATCGGTGCCAATGGCCGCGAATAGACCATCCTTGACCGCAATGTCAAACGTCTCATGGCGGCGATGCAGCCGCGCATGACGAATCAGCAGATCATACTGCATACACAAACCCTCCTGAAAATATTGGAGTTTAGACTAATTTTCCGTGAATCGGCCTGGGAAGCCACTGGAGCAATTTTCGCAAGAATGTGTCTCATCCCGCTCTACAGGCCGTTCTATGAGAAATAAGTCTAAACATCAATGAAAATAAGAAGGCGTCCGCGAAGAACGACGCCTTCAGTGTTATGCATGCGACATGTCGCACAGGCATAACACTGAAGGCTGCGGCACGCGAACGCCCGTCAAGTATCAACGATAGACTAACGCCCCGTCTGTCGCTTTTCGATAGGGCGTAAGATCAGGAACACGACAGCCGCAAAAATGATGCCTAACTCGAAGCCGATATCCATTCCATAGGGATGGTTGAAGAGACCGGCAATCGGGCCAACAAACAAGCTCTGAGCAGCGCCTAGATAGGCACCGATCAGACCGGCGACCATAGCGACGATGGCCGCCCAGCCAACTGGCAACTGGCTGGGCGTGTTCCAGTCATCAACATTGTATTCGCCATGTCGGAATACAAAATGCTCCAGGATCAGGATGATGGCCCAGGGACCAAGCCAGTAGGCCACAAGCAGCAGGAAGTTGTTCAATGTCTGATCGAACTGACTGGAAGCAGAAACGGCGATGATGATATAGACTACCGCCCCGATCAATGTCCAGATAGCACGATTGACGCGCTGGAAGGCTTTGCCAAGCACCTGCATCGAGAGGCCGAGGCTATAATCGTTAGGAATATTGTTGGCAACGACGCTCAACGCCAGCAGGACGAGCAGTAACGTACCGAAAGCGCCCAGAGGCTGCACGACCGCGCCTAACAGTGCGCCACCGCCACTGGCACTGGCCTTACTGTAGGCCGCTACCGTCGTCAGGGCCATACCAAAGATTTCCAGTATAACGCACGGGATGGTGACACCCAGAAAAGTCAGCCAGAACACGCGGCGGGGCGAGGTATTTTCCGGCTGATTGACGTTGTAGTCAGCGGCGTAAGAGGACCAGCCAGTAGCAAAGCCGTAGATTGCGCCACCAAAGGAGATAAAAGATGCGATTTCAGCCATGCCGCTGGCCTGCGGGGCGACGATGCGCATATGAGGGCCAGCCACAATGGCCAGGATGATAAAGATAATCGCCATCGGAATCCAGGCGTAACGCTCGTAGCGATGCACGTAGCGATAACCGTAGATACTGACCAGCGTGGTCAAAATGGCGATAATGAGGACACCTAGCCAGACTGGTACAGTGCCATGGCTTAACGAATTGATCAATTGTCCACCCACAATGACATTGACCGCCGACCAGCCGATGCAGGCCGCAACATTGAAGAGTGCCATGATGATCGCACCCACCCAGCCAAAGGAGAAGCGCGAAATCGTCATTTGACGCAGGCCAAGCTTTGGCCCCAACGTCGAGAAGAAGGCAACTGGTAGCACTCCGAGAACATTAAAAATAATTATAGCGGCTATGCTATCCCAAAAACCCAGCCCGAAGACCGGAATCGCTAGCGCACCCAGTGCTACGGTCGAGATGACCAGGTTCGCTGAGAGCCACATGGTAAAGTTGTCGAAGATACGCACATGAGTGCGCTCCTCTGGCGAGACACGCTCAATACCACGTGTCTCGATACCTTGTACAAGAGGCGGAGCAACAGTTTCTGAAGCCATAAACTCAGGTTCTCCTTCTGTGATGTGACACGGCGAAACTATGCCGCCCAGCCCATCATTTGCTGCCATATGACAACACTGATAAACTATACGGCATCATATATTAAAACGTGTGGGTTGTAGACATCATAACACAAACTCAACCAATTTTCCAGCGATTTCGCCCATCGCTCGCCAGGGGCTGGACGCGAGGCTAGAAAGTGGGTACAATGACTACTATACAGGTATGTACATAACGTCCACATTGCGTTCTTGGTAGCCGGTTCTCTCTATCTAAACGAGAACAACGTGGCCCTCCCCGACCCACCGTTCCAATGGCTGTAGCGGTGATAGGTACATACCCCTGTTTATAAGTGAGTTTTCACATTTACTCAGGAGGTTACATGTCTTCTAAGACCGGTACCGATCATCAGCTTGCCCGTGATGGCGCATCAGTCGATGGAACAAACTCATTGCTGGCGCAGCTCCAGGCCGAGAATAGTCAGCTTCGGCATACCCTGGAGATACGCACGCAGGAGAATATGCTGCTTAACGAGGTTATCTCTACTATCGGCTCGACGCTTCGCCTGGATGAAGTGCTTCGCCACCTCGTCGATATTGTTGTGCGCGCCACTTCCTGCCAGATTGCCTTCATCTACATCTATGACAAGGAAAAGGAACGATTGGTGCTGGCGGGGGCAAGCGAAAAACACCAGCACCTGGTCGGCAAGATTTCGATGGCCCTCGGTGAAGGCATCGCGGGCTGGGTCGCGCTTCATCGCACACCTGTCTTCCTTAAAGAAGGGGCAATGGATGATCCGCGCTTTTGCTACTTCCCAGAACTGGAAGAAGAGAAATTTCAGTCGATCATGACAGTTCCTATTCTCGCCAAAGACCGCCATCTGGTCGGCGTCATCACACTGCAAGCCACCGCCCCACACGATTTCACAGAGCAGCACCAGCGCTTCATCAGCACCACCGCCGCGCTGGTGGCAAGCGCTATTGAAAATGCGCAGCTCTATGAGAATACGCAACGCAAGCTCAGCATCCTGACATCACTTTCGATCCTGAGCCAGACCATCAGTTCCGGCCTTTACCTGGACGATATGCTACGCTCACTGGCTACACTGACCGTGCAGATTATGGAGGCCGACCTCTGCGTCATCCTGCTTATGGATCAGGCGCGCGAGTCGGGCGGCGAACATAGTCGTCAGCAGCGTCGCCTCTTTGTACGCGCTACCTCGCCGAATCTGAACGAACGCGCCCACCTGCGCCCGATTGAGATTGATCGCCATACTTTCGACCAGTTACGCGCCATTAACGAGGGAACTCTCTCCAATAGCCGCGTGGAACACATGAGCAACGAGTTCTCGCTGGAGCAGGTTAATCCGCTCAAAGACTCCCAGTACAAGACGCTGGTTTCTGCACCACTGATCGCAGGCACCGAGCAGCTTGGCCTTATCAACTGCTACTCGAACCGCGCGCGCCGCTACACGCCGGAAGATCAGACCTTGCTCACCACTATCGCCAACCAGGCCGCGATTGCTATTAAAAACAGTTACCTGGTCAATATGCTGGCACAAAAAAATCTCGTTAAGGGCTTCTTCGAGGATCTTCAGCAGGGAACAGCAGAGAGCGAAGAGTCACTCCGCCAGCGCGCTAACTTCCTGGGCTGCGACCTGAGCAAGCCTCATGCCGTTGTGATGATCGAGGTTGCTCCCCTCAATGACGAGAAACTGGATGGTATCAGTGGAATAAACGGGCGCAATAAAGAAAGTCGTCTGCCGGTCTTCGCCAACCGCATCCAGGAGAGTGAGGAAGAGGCATACGCTCAGGGCGCAGCAACAACGCTTCAGGCAACCTATAAACGTACTGGCACCCTTATCCGTCGTCGTATCCAGGATAGCTACCCTGGCTCCATTTTGCACGAGCAGGAAAATATCCTCACCTGCATCGTCGCGTTGAGCAAGGACCTCTCCGGTATGCGTCTGAAAAGCTGGCTACAAGACCTGGCGCGCCAGCTTGAAAATGAGTATCAGGTACGCCTGGCCATCGGCATCGGCAACCCCTGTCAGCATATTCAGGACTATCGGCGCGGCTTTGCCGAAGCACAAGAGGCACTACAGATGGGACAAACCATGCAGGAGCGGCAAAATGAGGATCAACCTACCAGCGTGGTTACGCACTTTAACGACCTCGGCGTTTACCGCTATCTCTATAAAATCGCACACATGGATGATCTGCGTGATGTCTATCAAGATCAGGTTATGCGTATCGACAACTATGATCGACGTAAAAATACCGAGTTGCTAGACACATTGGAGACGTACCTGGAATGCGCAGGCAACCTGACCAAGACCTCGGAGCGCCTCTTTGTCCACCGCAACACACTGATTCAACGTCTGGAACGCCTGCAATCGCTGTGTGACATCGATCTGCAAGAGCGCTCTAACTGGCTCACTCTCCAGGTCGCTATCAAGGTCTATAAGCTGCGCATGGGGCGAGCGTAACCTGTAAGGGCCAGTTTACCGGCCCCTACGACGTTGCAGCTACACCTCGGAAATAGATACGTGCAAGATGGTTCATTAAATCCTCGGTGGGCATTTGCTCGCCGCGCATCAGACGCACACGCGGGGAAAGCAGATTGAAAAACGCCGTCAACATCACCTCTGTAGGTATAGTCGCATCAAACTCACCGCCGCGCTTCCCCTCTTCCAACAGCAGACGTACACGCGCCGCAAATTGCTCCCACAATTCGCGCATGCGCGTCCCTTTCTCTTTAAAGAGACGATGCATATCTACATTGCTATACATGTTATAAATGAATTGCGCGTGTTTACAGAATAAACCTGTATACAGTAAATGGAGAATGGCCTCCAACTTCGCCTGGCTGGTCGGCTTCGTCTCTACGGCCTTGTCAATATTCTGCAAAAAACTCCGCATATCGCGCGCGAAAATCGCAATCACCAGGTCTTCTTTGCTGGGAAAATGGAGATAGACCGTCCCTTTGGCAATGCCGACACGCGCGGCAATCTCATCTATCGACGTCTCATAATAGCCTTTCTCCAGCAAGACTTCCTCGGCTACCTGGAGAATCAGCGCCTCACGCTCCTGCCGCTGACGCTCCTTCAAAGAGCGAGACGCCGACGTCGTTTGCATCACTGGCCCTCCCTCAACCTGCATGTTCATTGCAGTTCAGATTATGACTGCTATTTATTTTTTGACTTTTCAGTCATATCTTACAAAAGAATTGTCTTATTGTCAAGCATGTTTATAACTTAGCGCGTTGTTACTCCTGACATTCACAATCGCGTGCCGCTCCGGTATGCGCCTCCTGCAGCGCCTCCTGTCCCTCTCGCACAATAAAATAGACCAGGGCGAGTGCTGCCAGTGGATCGGCCCACCACCAGCCAAAGAGCGCGTTGAGTCCCAGGCCAATGAGCAGCGTCAGCGACATGTAGGCACAAGTGGCACTGCACATGGCATCAGCTTTCAATGCTGCACTACCAATACGCTCTGCCACTCGTAATTTACCCTGCCACAATACAGGCATGATGACAGCGGCGGCCAGAGCAAGGCCCATTCCCCACCATGAGGTCTGGGAATGACTGCGCGTCCAAAACGTCCACGCGCTTTCAGCAACAATGTACAGGGCAAGAGCGAAAAGTCCCAATGCCGCAATCCAGGCAGCTACATGTTCCACCCGCTCTACCGTCTCAGCGTTGTGTCCCCGTTGCTCAACTAGCAAGCGCCAGAGCAAAACACCTCCACTGATCAGCTCGATGATACTATCCAGTCCAAAACCTTGCAAAGACACACTATGCGTGTAATAGCCAACAATTAGTGAGATAGTTGCCTCAATAACCATCCACAGCAAGGCAACAACTTCAATCCAGATACCCAGTGTTAATTGATGCTGATGCCCTTGCGCTTCACCTGACAGCGTCTCATCCCCTGCAACATGATGCATGATGTCTTCTCTCCCAATCTTACCATATTACTGGCAATCATTCACCATGCTCTTCGTATTTATCATGGTCATCATGCATCCTATGCCGACCCTTCAGATCACAATAGAGGCCATCCATCTCACAACAGGCACCCTCATGGTGATCATTCTCAAATTGGATGGTAGTGTGGCCAATATGATATTTTTCGCCGAGCATGGTATTGATCGTTTGCAGTATCCGTGAGCTACTACTGAGCGGCAGGTTGTCGATCAGGATATGACAGGAAAGGGCATACATTCCATTGGTAATACTCCACACGTGCAGGTCATGAACATTTTGAACACCCTGCACATGGCGAATGTCCTGCACCAGTTCCTTCATGGAGATGTCTTTGGGCGAAGATTCCAGCAGAATCTCGGTAGTTTCTCGTAAAATGCGCCAGGCCCCAACAGCGATTAACAGCGCGATAGCAATGGAGAGCAAAGGGTCTATCGGCGTCCAACCGGTGAGTAGAATGATCAGACCGGCCACGATGACGCCGACTGAGGCACCGATATCGCCGATGACATGCAGAAAGGCGGCCCGCGCATTCAGATCATTTTCCTTGCGCAGCCCAAAACCAATAGCCAGGTTGACAACAATACCAATACCCGCCGCCAGAAACATAGCTAGAGGTTGTACGATTTCGGGCCGCTGGAAACGTTGAATGGCTTCCCAGATAATAGCCAGCGCTATCACGATCAGCGTTACCGCGTTCAGCAGAGCCGCTAGAATACCAACGCGATAGTAGCCAAAGGTCTTGCGCTCATTAGAGGGGCGTTCAATCTGCACCGAGGCAAACCAGGCCAGACCAAGCGCGAACAGATCTGTGACGACATGACCAGCGTCTGAGAGCAGAGCCAGTGAATTTGCCAGCAGGCCGCCGGTCACTTCAGCCACCAGAATAATCATCGTCAAGAAGAAAGCGAGCCGCAAGCTGTGTTTTGTCATGCCCTGTGTGTGGTCGTGCCCATGTCCATGCTCATGCCGATGATGATGCCGACGCTCCGTCTGTGACGTAACCAGGGAAGTTTCAGATACGCCAGAAACAGGCGCATCGCCAGCTACATGCTCCTTTTTCATGCTGCTCATGCCGATACCTCTACTTCTCGTGTACGTGCCGCGACCGGAAGTTTATCTGTATACGATTCACAGGTATGGGCAAGGCTCATCTCTAAAAGCTGGCGAATATGGGCATCTACCAGGCGATAATAGACGACGCGCCCAACTTTGCGCATCGCCACTATCTGCTGATTACGCAAAACACGCAGTTGGTGCGAGATTGTTGTATCATCACGGCCAAGAATGGCAGCAATGTCACAGACGCACAACTCTCCCTGTGGTGCTGACAGCAAACTATAGACCACCTGCACCCGTGTGGGGTCGCTCAATACGGTGAAAAGTGAGGCGATATTCGCAGCCTCCTCGCTGCTCAACGTCCTGCTGCGCACCTGCTGCACTTGCTCATCATGCACCACGCGCTCCTGACACATATCACCGGGCGGAATTACTATCGCCCCTGCTTCTCTGCTTCTGGCTCCCATGACCAAAGCTCGCTTTCATCGATCTGCTTGCACATTTGCATACCTGTACACCTATGCAACTATTATTAGTATAGCATAGAGAAAGCGTCTCTACAAGGTCACAAGAAGCAGTAAAGTAGCCGTCGGATTTTTGCATAGTGTGTACATCCCTCACGGTCGCCTTGCCGTTCGTGCAAAAAATTAGCGCTTGCTCCCCTTCCCGCTCGTTCGTCTCCCCCTTTACAGTTATGGTACTATTGCTAATGAGAAGGTTTTTCTCTTCTGTATGCATGTTTCTTGCAAACCAATCAATCTGCGTGTTAGACTGAAGACGTGTCGAGTTCATCTGTGCAATCAACATCTATCTGGTGGAGACAACTACGTCCCCGGCTCACACTCATCTACATCCTGGTAGCGCTGATCCTGCTCGGATTGAGTGCGGCAGGGCAAATACGCCTGCTGAACGAGGTCGGCAAGACTTTTGGCGGTTTCTTCTGGGCCATCGATAACACCGATGGGCAGATTGTTGTTGTCTCCACACCGCCTCAGCTTCCAGCAATCCCGATCTCCGCCAGTTCGCTCACAAGCAACAACTATATCATTGCTGCTGACGGACAAAAAGGTGCAAAAGCCCTCCAACATGTCTATCGCACGGTGAAGCCAGGCACGCCTATCACCTACACAGTAGAACATAACCGGCAGAAGGTGCAGTTTCAGCTACCTGCCCAGACCTTCACGTTTAACATGTGGTTTGAGAACTATGGCCTGGCGTTTCTGGCCGGATTAAGCTGGCTTCTCGTGGGCGGCCTTTTACTGGCAACTGCCGGTGATTGGAGCGGCGCAGTTGAGGGGATTACACTGCTGCCGCCTGCCATGCTCTTTCTGCTGTATAGTCACTGGGGCAACGTACAGCAAGCCTCTCCGCCTGATGCCGTTTTCCAGCTCCTGTGGGTTCCATCTTTTGCTCTGCTTGGCGCAGCCTTTATTCATCTCAGCCTGACCTATCGGCCAGAGGCACTCAGAGCGGTACGCATGCCGCGCCTCACCATTGACGGTCTACCTTATCTCCCGCTATTGGCTCTTATTGCCTATGAGTGGAGTTCCTACCTGATCTTCCGCCAGGTACCAACACGCATCAATTTGACCGCCAGTCTCAGTTACGGCGTAATTGGCGGTATCATCAGTCTCTGTATCGGTATCACTTCGCTGGTGCACGTCTGGCGTATTGTGCCTCCAGGGCAGGGCATAACACGCCTCCAGGTCACGATTCCTGAGCATATCCGCCGTCGTATCGGCGACCTTCTCACGATCTGGATTGGTGGCGTCGGTCTGGGCTTTTGCCTGGGCATCTTGCCTATTCTACTTACGGGCCAGACGCTGCTACCACTCTCTATGTTTTACATGCTGGCAAGTGCCTATCCCTTGTTGCTAGGCTATGCCATTCGCTCTCTGCGTCTGGTAGACCGCTTGCAAACCAGCCTGGAACAGCGCGAAGAGGCCATACGTCAGCAACAAAGAGCCATGGAGGAACAACAAAGGATGGCAAACGAGCTACGGCAGGCCAATGAAGAGCTACACCGTGCCACTTCACTGCTCCTCCACGCCGACGCACACCTGCGCTCCATTTTATCGCAACGTATTCACGACCAACCCAAGCAGCAGGCACTACGCATCCGCTCCCTGCTCGGTTACTGGCAGCATAAATTGCGTGTCGAAGCGGAACGAGACCCTTCTGGCAAAGTTGCCGTACAGCCGGTAATTGAAGCACTGGGCAAGGTGCGCAAAATCAGCGAGGAGCTAGAAAGCGATCTGCGGGGCCTGCAAATGCTGGTCGAGGATGCCTATCAGCGCCGCAGCCTGGGCTTGAGGTTGCACCTGGAGAAGCTGATCCGCGAAGATTTACCTTCGCTCCACCCAGAATCGTCGCTCAAGGTGCAGGCCGACCTGTGGGCGCTGGACGAATTTAGCGCCACTATCGAGCAGACAGAAGAGGGCGAAAAGATTGCTGAGGCCATCTCCTACACGGTGACACAAGCGCTCCTCAACATCTATAATCACTCAGGTGCCACATCCGCGACAGTACGCACGGCAATAAACGCCAATACTATTGAGGTCACAATCAGCGATAACGGACGTGGTTTCGATACGGAGTGTGTTCCACCGGACAGGACCAGCCTGTTTAAAGCGCGTTTGAAGGCCCATGAAGCCGGAGGAACACTGATGATCCATTCCACCATGCGCCCCCAACCCGATCATGGCACGCAGATCACCTTGCGGTTGCCCCTGCCTGCCGCAAACTTATCGGAAGAAGAAAACATGCTGATCGAAGCGAAGCTACAAGGTCAGGAGTTGTAAGGTTCGGAGAAAAGCGTATCCTGGCGTCGGCCTGCATACGCCTCATAAGCGTGCGCCAGGAGTACACGGCGTCCGGGATCACTGGGCGCGCCCTCAATACTGAAGAAGTTGTAGAGTTCGCTCACCAGGTTCTCCAGAGGGCCAATATTCGGTCCGCCTTTGGGATTAAGAAAACCCATCCGCATCGCTATCTCATCATTGCTCAGGCCAAGTGCGATCAACGATGCGCACTCTTCTTGCCGGGGCGTCAGACGCTGCCCGTGCAATCGCCTGAGCAGATACGTTAGCACCTCGGAGTCGATAAAAGTTTCGTTGCGCTCCACGACGGTCGTGGCGATGCGTGCAAGATAGGCAGGCTCGATGTTGTTAAAGAGGGCATAGCCATGTAAACCTTGTGATTGCCCGGCTCTTTTCGTTGCACCCCTGGGCTTGCCGCGTCGTGTATATTCGTGTCTAAAAATTTCTGCTGCCAGTGTCCAGCTTGGGTCTTGGGTGTAGATCACCACGCGCAATCCGGGCGCAATCTCCAGGAGTACGCGCCCCAGTTCTACACCATTATCGCGCCCCAGACGCAGGTCGGACAGCACCAGCCAGCCGGTGAGAGGTATTTTTTTGGTCGCCTGCTCCTGCACCAGCTTCTCAATCAGTGCAGTGGCGCTGGCGCTGTCTCCTGCCTGACCTTGCAGGAGCAATTGCGGCGTCTCTTCAACAAACTCACAGACACCGCGCCGCTTGATCGGCGTATCATCAATAACGATCACAGGAATGCGTTGGCTCATGTCTCATACTATACACATTGAGCGGAACGAGTGCAAGGCATCGCCCTGTCTCCTCCATCCAAAGCCCTATGTCGGCCCATAAAGACGTGTATCAGATTATATCATTTGCGCCTTGATTGTAAGACGTGATAGAGTAGAAGGCAAACAGGACGTCGCATGGCCTTAAGCAACGAAGACCAACCTGTGATGAAAGATACTATACGAGCATACGAAGGAGCTTGATCGTGGCCGGTACACAGAAACCTGACAACAACTTCCAGCGAAACGGACAGCCAGCGCACAGAAGACCGATTCTGGGTCAGGGGCACGGGCTAACCGACGAAGAGGGACGCATGATACAACAAATGATTCGTGAGGAGCAGCATAGCGCACGTGCATTAGAAATCCCAAAGGAAGACCTGGCCGCCGAGGCAACAACCAGGCTGTCGCCAGAGGCAGAACGGGTGATCAGAGCCAGCCGCGTGCGTGAAGTATTGCATATGTTTAATCGCGATTACCTCTATGGGCAGGGACGTTTTGATGAGTATAAAGATGGTCTGCTGCTCAAATGGGGCGATGGCTATTCACGCAAACACATCTGGATGACGGTCGAGAACGGTAATCTCATCTTTGAAACCAGTCACACAAAGAAATGTGATAAACCCTATTGCACCGGTACACATCACGTGCTGACACCAGACCTCTATACCAATCTCGATGTCATCAATCAGGAATTAGGAGATCGTTTTCGTCGTCCTGTCTATGAACGATCAGACGATTGATTATAGAGGATGGCCGAGCCGTGACTAGCGCGATTCTCGCACTCGAAAAAGACCTCTTCTTCTCCGTGAAGATACGTGATACGCTTCAGCATCATGGATGGATGGTGACAACGGCACGCACGCTCTCCGCCTTCGAGCAGCGCCTGCTTGCTGAGGGGGACGAAAAACCGGCGATGGTCATTATCAACATCTCCACAAAGGGGGTAGATTGGGAGAAGGCTATTCGCCTGGCACGCGCGCAAGGGCTTCCTGTGCTGGCCTTCGGTTCGCATATGGACCTTGAGGCTCGCACAAAGGCGCTTGCCGCCGGAGCGCAAAAAGTGGTTGCCAATTCCAAATTCACCCGCGATATGGTCACGCTGGTGCAACGCCTGCTTGAACCTTCGGTAGTTACCACAACCGGCACAGAAGAACAGATCAAAGAAGACGAAAGCAAAGCAGGCTCCCATGAGACCCAGCAGGGGCCTCACTACATAGAGTGAGGCCCCTGCTGGGTCTCATGCTCCTCATACCCATCATATAGGTCTATACCCTCGCCACTTTTAGCGCACCAGAACGCCTTGCACCAGACGATAAGTAATGGGAATGAACGAGAGGCCATAGCCAAGCGGGCGTTTCTTAAATTCTGTATGCTGATGACGATATGTCCAATGCTTCGTGAAGAAATCTCGACGTGCGCATTGAGATATGTGTACTAATTGATGTATCGTGCGATAACGAGGACGATGTGCAATTCTTCTGCTCATGGCCGCTCCTTCCAGGAAAATAGCAGAGAAAAAGTCAGAAAGCCCAACCAACGTTATTCCCTATTAAAGAGTACGTCGGTCGGGCTTTTCTTTCTCTCATGCCACCTCGTTACCGCATGAACAAAGCACTTTTAGTTAGTGATCGCTCGTATCCACTAGTGTCCGCAACCACAGCTACGAGGTGCGCCGTCACCCCCAGCCGTTCTGAAGGAATGACCGCAGCCACAGGTAGAGACGGCATTGGGATTGTTAACGGTGAAACCGGCACCCATCAGGCTATCGACATAATCGACTTCGCTGCCAGTGATGTAGCCGACACTCATTTCGTCAATAAAAACCTTAAAGCCTTCCTGCTGAATTACTGTATCGCCTTCTTGCTCTTCGTCCAGGGTCATTCCATATTGCAGACCAGAACAACCGCCGCCGGCGACAAAGATACGCAGACCCAGCGTGGGATCGTTCTCCTGCGCAAGCAGTTCACGAACCTTGTCCGCCGCCGTGGTTGTCATAGTAATCGGGCTAACTTCGATCATGTAAATTCACCTCTGCGTTTAAAAACACGTTGCTATTCTAAGTAAGTTGTACCACGCTCGCACGCAAAAAGTCAAGCTGACAGGCCAGTTTTCTTGCCCGTCGTACCTGATTGCACAGTCGAACTATACACTATACAAAATGAAGTGTCAAGCGGTCATGGAACACAGTAGCCCAGAATGTGCTTTTGCATATTGCGCTTGAGACCCGGCAGGGGCTTCACTCCATATAGCGAGGCCCTTGCTGGCCCTCAAGCGCCAGGCCGGTATCAGGTTTATCAGACCACACCAGCGATAGAACAAGTACTAAGCGTCGAGCGTGCTGATATCACCGGCAGGCTCTCCAAGCTCCTTAGCGCGCAGGACACGGCGCATGATCTTACCGGAGCGCGTCTTTGGCAGGGCTGCCGCGAACTCTAGCTCATCGGGCACCGCCAGAGGGCCAACCGTTGTACGCACATGCAGCTTCAACTCTTTCTCCATCTCCTCAGAGGCGGTGAAACCAGTTTTGAGAATGACGAAGACCTTGATATGTTCGCCTTTGACCGGATCGGGCTTGCCAATCGCGGCGGCCTCGGCCACGGCGGGATGGCTCACCAGGCTGGACTCAATCTCCATCGAGCCGAGACGATGGCCACTCACCTTGATCACATCGTCAACACGACCCTGAATACGCAGGTAGCCATCCTTATCGATGGTCGCAGCGTCACCGGCAAAGTAGACATCAGGGATCGTCTCCCAGTAGGTGCGGTAGCGCGCCTCATCGCCATAGATAGTGCGCATCAGGCTCGGCCAGGGGAAACGGATAATCAAGAAGCCGCCCTTGTCAGGGCCAACAGGATGGCCATCCTTATCGACGACAGCAGCTTCGATAGTCGGCAAAGGCTTGGTGGCGCTGCCGGGCTTTAGCGTCATGACAGGTGTCGGGCTAATCATGATCGCGCCTGTCTCGGTTTGCCACCATGTATCCATGATCGGCAGCTTATCATGGCCGATATTGTGGTAATACCACATCCAGGCTTCGGGGTTGATCGGCTCGCCTACAGTACCGAGAATACGCAGGCTGCTCAAATCATGTTTGGCGGGCCATTCCTCACCGAAGCGCATCAGGCCGCGAATGGCCGTTGGCGATGTATAGATGATCGAAACCTTGTACTTCTCAACAATACTCCAGAAGCGGTCGGGCTGCGGATAGGTGGGAGTACCCTCGAAGAGAACGCCGGTTGCCCCATTCATCAACGGCCCATAGACGATATAGCTGTGGCCTGTGACCCAGCCAATGTCGGCGGTACACCAGTAGATATCATCCGGCTTGATGTCAAAGACAAACTTAGTAGTCGTATATACGCCCACCGAGTAGCCACCGATGGTATGAACGATGCCTTTTGGTTTACCGGTACTGCCACTGGTATAGAGAATATAGAGCATATCTTCGCTATCCATTAGCTCACAGGGCACCACCGTGTCTTCGGGGACATCGGCCAGCATATCCTCAAAGTAGACGTCGCGTCCCGGCGTCATGGGCACATCATCTCCCAGACGTTTGACCACCAGCACATGCTCAATCGACGGCGTTTCGGCTACCGCCTCATCGGTGATCTTCTTGAGTTGGATGTGCTTGCCACCGCGATAGTTGCCATCGGCAGTGATAACCACCTTCGCCTGAGCATCGATGATGCGGTCGCGCAGTGCGCTGGCGGCAAAACCACCGAAGACGACGCTGTGGACGGCACCAAGACGCGCCACCGCCAGCAGAGCCGCCACCTGCTCAGGGATGGCCGGCATATAGATAGCAACGCGATCACCCTTCTTGACACCCAGGTTTTGCAAGCACTTTGCCATGCGGTTCGTCAGGACATACAGGTCCTTGTACGTCAGTGTGCGGCTCTCACCTGCATCACCTTCCCAATAATAAGCCACCTTGTCCCAGGTAGGCGTACCCATGTAGCGATCCAGGCAGTTATAGACAGGGTTAAATTTACCGCCGATGAACCACTGGAAGAAAGGCTTGTTCGTCCAGGCAAAGGTGGTGTGCCATGGCTCATACCAGTGCAGTTCTTTGGCGAGGTCATCCCAAAACTCGAAGCGATGCTCCAGCGACCACTTGTGGAATTCGTCGTAGTCGGTAAAGCCCTTCGACTTCATATATGCCATGATGTTGGAGTTTTCCGCCACTTTAGGATCAGGTGGAAAGAGCCGATTCTCGATCAGAATAGTATCGGTATTCTCGAAGCTAAGGTTGCTCATACCTGACATATTCTCCTTCCCTAGTACACTATTACAACACACCTGTAAAACAGCAGGAGCGAACAAGAAGATGGTAGAAAGCGAGCATCCGATTCGACCAGCCAGATGCCTCTGGTTGAAGTTACCGAAGGCACCCCAGGCGAATACTGCATTAAGCACATCACCAGTTCGCTATACATCAATAACCATGAGAAGAGACCTTCAGCTAACAGTGGGTGTTACAGGTGGCTCCCGATAGCTGAAGGACTCTTCACAGTTAAACGCGCATGTCTATCGAGAGAAGCGGGCTAGCCGCGCGGGCCAACGGGTAGCGTAAATGCAGATTTGGTCGAACTGAGCAGGCCGGCCAGCGCCGTATACCAGGCCAATAGCGCGGTGATAATGCCGAGGTAGCCACCGATGACCCCGAAGCCAGACACGCCAAAGGCACCAACGGCCAGAGCCAGGAAGGTCAAGGTCAAAGCAGCGAAGACCAGCATCAAGGCTATGTTCGCACGTAGTGTTCCCAGGAACATGAGAAGTGTGAAGAACCCCCACGCTAGCAGGAAGAAGCCAAAAGCCGTTGCGCTGATCCCATGTGCCTGACCGGGCAATAATTGGGCCTGGATCATAACACCAACCGCCAACCAGAAACCACCATAGGAGGAGAAGGCTGTTCCACCGAAGGTATTGCCTCCTCGGAACTCCCACCAGCCGGCTAATAACTGGCCCAGGCCGCCATAGAAGAAAGCCAGGCCCATCACGCCTAGAGCATCGCCTTTACCAGGATACCACCCGGCGTTAGCAGCACTGAGGAAGAAGGTCGTAAGAGCGAAGGCACAGAGGCCAAGAGGGGCTGGATTAGCCATAGATGAAGACGCGGAGGCTGCATGTTCGGTATCTGCTGCAATTTGAGCCATGTCAGGTTCCCACCTTTCTGAGCAATCACATTGCTCATACAAACATTGCTATGCGACTTACAATAGCGACGGGCAAGCCGTCTGTCCATACGCCGACAAATTCAGATTTTCGGCCGCCAGGCAACAGTGCCTGGGAATGGTGGTAGGATTGGATTGGCTACCTTCGCAAGCAAGCCGTTCTGTGGAAAGAAGGAGATGGGATGAGGACAGAACAGGCTACTGCGAAGTGTGAACGGTGTAACGCACTATGCTTTCGCTAGCTCGTCTTCCCTCCTCTCTATCGAGAAAACCACCTCTCTGTAACAATGAAGTTGAGGTGTTACCTACATTATAACATAGACTGTATGCTTATTGCTATGGTTAATATGTCTAAATGGATATAGGATTCATTCGTGAAATAGCCTTGCGAGTCATTCCCCTACGTGTTACACTGAAACCGCTAACCACATCCACATTTGGCAACTAACCATATCCACATTTGGCAATGAGAGGAGAGGAAATGCAAGAGATATACATTGTAGCGGGAGCTAGAACTCCTGTCGGCGTGCTTCAGGGGTCGCTCTCTGAGGTCAGCGCCATTGATCTCAGCGTTATCGCCGCCAAAGGGGCACTGGAGCGTAGCAGCGTCGAAGCAAAACAGATTGATCAGGTCGTAATGGGGAACGTAATTCAAACGAGCAAGGATGCTATTTACTTCGCACGTCACGTCGCTCTTAAAGCCGGTCTCCCTATCGAGGTACCGGCGCTTACCGTCAACCGCTTATGTGGTTCCGGCTTGCAAGCTATCGTCAGCGCCGCCCAGATGCTCCAGCTTGGTGAGGGGCAGATTGCTTTAGCTGGTGGCGGAGAAAACATGACACAGGCACCGCACGTCATTCGTGGTGCGCGTTTCGGCTATAAATTGGGAGCCGCGCCGCAACTGGAAGATAGCCTGTGGGAGGCATTGATCGATACTTACGTTGGCTGCGGCATGGCCATCACTGCCGAAAACCTGGCCGTAAAATATGGCCTGAGCCGTGAGCAAGTCGATGAATATGCCTTACGCAGCCAGGTCGCCGCGCGCAAAGCCCAACTGGCCGGTTATCTCGCGGAAGAAATTGTGCCGGTCACGGTGAAAGACCGCAAGGGAAAAAAGTTCGAGTTTACGCAAGACGAGGGTATCCGCGACACCTCAATGGAAGCACTGGCAAAGCTTCCGGCCCGCTTCCGCGAGGGTGGCGTGGTCACGCCTGGTAATGCTAGCGGCATCAACGATGCCGCCGCCTGTGTAGTTCTGGCTACCGGCGAGGCGGTGCGACAATATAACCTGAAACCACAGGCGCGCCTGGTTTCCTGGGCCACTGTTGGCGTTCCACCAGAGATCATGGGCATTGGCCCTGCCCCGGCGATCCGCCAGGCCCTCAAACGCGCCGACCTCAGCCTGGAAGCAATGGATCGCATTGAGGTAAACGAAGCCTTTGCCGCTCAATACCTGGCCGTCGAAAAGGAACTGGGCCTGGATCGCAGCAAGACCAATGTCAATGGTGGGGCTATCTCCATTGGTCATCCTCTGGCCGCCAGTGGAACACGCATCACTATCGCACTTATGAACGAACTGAAACGCAACCACCTGAAATATGGTGTTGCCTCACTGTGCATCGGTGGCGGTCAGGGTATCGCCGCCGTCATCGAAAATGTGGCATAACCACTCACTATAAGCGCAACAGTAAAACGCTAACGGGAATGATAGCATGCATGCTAAAGCATCCTCATCATTCCCGCTCTTCTGTAAAGAAGTTACGGGTTTCACATTACTCTAACATCATTTAATAGTACTTCATACCTAGCCCTTGCGACAAGCGTTATAGTAAGTTTAACAATAAGAATTTTACATAAACTCCCTTCCCATCTCGCTTTATATTGATGAGATTTTAAGGAAAAACGAACTCCACACTACCGATTCGCAACAAAGCATGGTATAGTGTTACTTACTTGTTTATTATTGTTTACTACACAAGAGGCATAGAACAGGGAAGTAAATACATGCATGGTCTCATCTTTGTGACATGGGAAAAATATCTGGCCGAACGCTTTGGCCCTGCGTTCCTTAACGATTATCGCAAAACAATTGGAGAAAATCCAGCAAATGCCCCATTGACCAGCAAAACGTACAACGACGATGTTTTATTAAAAGGAGTTGGGGCTGCCAGCAAGCTTTCTCAATTTCCCGTCGAGACGTTGTTGCGTGAATATGGACGTTACTTCATCATCAATGGCTTGACCAGCCATCTCTGCGCCTACCTGCTGCGCCAGGTTCATAGTGGTCGTGATCTACTGTTAAAAATGAAGAGCGCACATGCCCAGATGCGGATGACTCCCGACTCATTAACGCCACCTCTTTTCAACTACGAAATCTTTTCCTCAGACCAGAATTATTTTGCGCTCATCTACGACAGTCCACGCCAACTCTGCCCCGTTTTGCTGGGCGCGATAGAGGGAGCCGCCGAGCGCTATCATGAACAGGTACAGGTCATGGAGCGCACCTGTATGAAGTTTGGAGCCGCCGTCTGCCGCTTTGAAGTGCATTTCATGCCGACAAAGCAACAGGATAACATCGTTCCTTCAGAACAGGAAGCGCGCTTAGATGCTCAACAAAAATTGATAGAGTTTGTTCTCATGATCTTACCCGACCGAGAGGGCGTGACCCTGAACGAACTCTTAGCCATGCTGCAAATGTATAAGGCACAGATAGACAGACAACTTCTCCGCCCAAGTCTGCTCCTCGACGCGCTACGCCGCCTGCAACACGCAGGACTGGTCAGCAGCACGGCCAATCAGCCAGGTGATGATTTCGTGCATCGGCGCTACTGGCGCACACCGGCAGTTACTGATATTCACTGATCATATGCTTGAGAGTCGCAGAGGCGGTTCTCACGGCCATCCTGCATCCATTGCAATCATGCACCTGGCAACATACAATGACAATAGTGTCTCCTATGACTGACACACAACTTATTACACATTGACGTGGAGAGACAGAGCATGAAAGCAGTTTTATTTACGCAGTATGGTGGCCCGGAAGTACTGCAAGTTAAAGAGGTTGCCGATCCCGTGCCGGATCCAGATGACGTGCTGATCGCCGTCAAGGCCGCTTCCGTCAATCGGCTTGACCTTTTTCAGCGCGATGGTAGCCGACCCGTGCCCTTGCCGTTCACGCCGGGCCTGGATGCCGCCGGTATCGTTGTGCAGGATGCTAACGGTTTCCGTGCCGGTGAGCGTGTCCTGACCACGCGCGCACTGTCCGCGAAGGGCGGTGGTGGTTATGCCAGTCTGATTGCTGCACCCGCCAGCCATCTCTCGCGCATTCCTGACGGCGTCAGTTTTGAGCAGGCTGTCGCCGCCGGATTGGCTGCCTCCACCGCCTGGGCCAGTCTCTTCGACTACGGCCAACTGAAAAAAGGCGAGCGCGTGTTGATCTGGGCCGGCTCCAGCGGTGTCGGCACGGCAGCGATTCAGCTTGCTAAGCAGGCCGGTGCGTGGGTTGCCACTACCAGCGGCAGCGAAGAGCGTGGTGAACATCTGCGCAAGCTTGGCGCTGATCTCGTCATCAACCGTCGGCAGCAGGATGTCTCGCAGGCACTTGAGCAGGCAGGGGGCAAGGTCAACCTCGTGCTGGAACTGGTCAGCACAACACTTCAGACCAGTATTGATGTCAGTGCCAACGATGGACGTATCATCCTCGTCGGCAACCTGGGCGGTCAGAAGGCCACTATCGATACCCAGGTCTTGCGCCTCAAACATGTCATGGTCGTTGGCGCAAGTCCCATCATTGCTTCACCTGCCGACGAACAGCGCATACTCAACCTGATCGCGGAGAAGTCCTTCACACCCATTATCGCTCGAATCTTTCCGGTGGAACAGGCCGCTGAGGCGCACCGCCTGCTAGCCTCCGGCGAACCGCAAGGGAAGATCGTACTTGTCCATCAATAAGGTATAACAGGTCACATGGAAGGCAAAAACGAAATTTATAAATTTCGTTTTTGCCTTCCATGTGACCTGTTATACCTTATTACAACAGAATCTCTACCCGCTTGCCTGTCTCAGCGCTTTCGATAGCTCCCAGCACCATAGCAAGACTTTTGATGTTATCAGTAGCGCTGGTTTCGGGGATTGCACCAGCGCGCACGCAGTTAATAAACTCGCGGATATTGCTGGCGTGGCCGTGACTTTTTGCCTCATCCTGATACTCAGGGATGGCAACATCCGCAACGGTCGAATGGAAGCCGCCGGTCGCGGTAACGACCTGCGCGTTCATTTGAGTGCCCCCATCCCAACGCGCACTTCCTTGCCGACCGATGATGCGCCAATCGCTCTCCCATGTCGTAGGTAGTCCCTCAGCACACCAGCTTCCACGATACGTATAAACAAGACCGTCGGTCATCTCGAAGATAGCCACTGCCGATGCCCCGTGTGCGTACCATGATCCCGCCGGATTCCATTCGTGACAATAAACAGCAACAGGGTCGGATCGCGTCAAGAAGCGTGCCGCATCAAAGGTATGAATTGCCATATCGAGCAGCAAAACATGCCGCATTACATCACGAAAACCACCGAAATGCGCACCAGTATAGAAATCGCTATTGACCGTCGTCAATGGCCCCAACATCCTCTGATCAAGAAAAGTCCGTAAGCGACGAATATTAGCATCATAGCGACGGTTTTGAATTACCGCGAGCAGTTTCCCAGCATGCTGTGCCGCTTCAATCATCGCGCGTGCATCGTCCAGCGTCTCCGCCAGCGGCTTCTCTCCCAGCACATGACAGCCGTACTTGAGCGCGGTCAGCGTCACATCTTTATGTGCCGAGGGAATAGCACAGTCAAAGACGACATCTGGCCAGGTTTGCTCCAACACTGAGGCCAGGTCTGTGCTTATGACGCATGAAAGATGATGTTTTTCGGCCTCCTTGCGGGCCGCTTCCTCTATCACATCCACCAACCCAACGATCTCTATATCGGGCATCGTTTCCAAAATATTTTGCCAGACACTTCCCATGCTACCACAACCAACCTGCACCGCCCGTATTTTTCTATCATAAGATATAGCCTGCACCTTGTATCCTTTCTATAATGGAGCAACGATCCTATTCGCTCCCGCATACTGTCAAAGCAACAAATCCATCCACATAGTACCACTTACTCGCTCGCTGGTAGCACCGGCGAAGGTGTGTTAAAATGGCACAGTCACGACACTTCCAGAAACTAAGAGGAGAGATATGCAGAGTACCCAAACCGAACAGATTCTTTTCACCAGAGGCGTTCCCGCTCTCGAAGCCCTGCCCAACCAGCTTATCAGCGAATGCTTAGAAGCGGTACTTGCGGGGCCGGATAAGAAAATAATTTTACAATACGGCCACAATGGCGGCTACCTACCCCTGCGTAAACTGCTGGCCGAGCAATATAACGTTACGCCAGAGCAGGTACTTGTCGGCAATGGCTCTCTGCACCTGCAAGACATGCTTGCCGCTCTGCTGGTCAAGCCAGGCAATGTTGTGTTCGTGGAGCAGCCAAGCTATGACCGCGCCATCAAGACCTTCCGCCGACGCGGCGCAAAGGTGATCGGCATTCCGCTCGAACACGACGGCGTGAATCTGCAAGCGTTGGAGCAGGCCATCGCCAGACAAGTGCCGACATTCATGTATGTTATTCCTGATTTCCAGAATCCCGCCGGTGTCACCACTTCCGCTGAAAAGCGCCAGGCGCTGGTTGAGCTAGCGCAACGCCACAACTTCTGGCTGGTCGAAGATATACCCTATCGCACCTTGCGCTACTCTGGCGAGTCGCTCCCGCTTCTGCGCGAGATCAACGCGGAGCATGTGCTAACGCTCAGTTCATATAGCAAGCTCATCAGCCCGGCCTTGCGCGTCGGCTATCTCATCGGGCCAACCGATTTTGTCAAGCAATTGACCAAACTGGCCGAAGATACCATCCTCGCCCCTGTGCTACCAACCCAGGCCGCAGTGGTCGTCTTCCATCGTCGTGGCTATTTCGCCTCCAATCTTGAGGCATTGAAAAATCTCTACGCGCCACGCCTGCACGCTATCGTCGGCGCGCTCAAAGAGCATCTTCCCGGCATCCCCTTCGCGGAGCCAGAGGGTGGCTTCTTCGTTAGCATCACGCTCCCTGAAGCGGCCAACAGCAGCAATCTGCTCACACGCGCCCAGGAAGCGGGCCTCGCGCTCACCGATGGTCACGGCTTCTTCGCCGACCCGCTGGACGAAAGCGAAGACGTAGCCAGCCTGGGTGCACGCTTTGTGCGCCTGCCTTTCTGTGCCCTCACCCCAGAACAGATCACAGAGGGGGTGCGCCGCCTGGCAACACTGATCTAGCTGCACAAAATGTGGGACATGTTCATCATGTCCCACATTTGCATTTCCTGATAGCTTAATGGAAAAGAGAGTACACAATACTCTTGAGCGTTTCCATGACTAGAAATTATCTTATGTCCATGCATTTTCCATCGCATTTATTCAATCTCATCCCGATAGCGATGCCATTTTTGCCTTTGACCATCATATGACACTTGCTGGCGTTCCCGTTTTACCGGATACACTCTAGCACAAAAAATATGATTGCAAGGGGACTTTTTGTAAGGCACAAACTACTTTACAGCGCAAGAATCCGATAGTGATTTCCTGCTCACCGCCGTATACTTGAAACAGAACGACATGAAAGAAAGGATGCACGGCATGATCTCTACTGAGAGCATAGAACAGGAATATTTAGGAAAAGCCATAAAGGCGCGCTGCTGGCCTTGAGTGACCGAACCCGTCGCCCATGTGTTGTAACAGGATATTTATCGATTTGGTCGCTCAAGGTTAGCAGCGCGCCCTTACAGTATCGGGCATGGTTTTATATTATACGTGGGCCGGTACCCGATGCTCCTGGCGCGTATGTGTACGCGCGGCCATTGCGATCTCTTCGTGATGGCTGGCGAGCCAGTCCATTAGCTGCATTGTCTCTTCGGGAGTCATTTTGGTACTGAAGCCGAGGGCACGACCAAACTCGTGGCAGTACAGATGTAGATTGCCATCTTCAATCCAGGACTCGTAGCGACCGATCTTTGCTCTCTCCATCATAGCTTTGCTCCTTCGCTTGCTATCATTGACATGCACGGTATTTATCGGCTAACCATTCTGCCGTGAACGGCTCCAGCTTTTTCGCTTACCTGCTGGGAATCCTAGTATAAAATATACATAGCCAGATAGCCATATGGTTTTTATATACATTTTATCCACAGGTCATTGGCAACTATCACATAGTCAATCACCAGAAGACCGGCTTCTTCAAGAGCAATACCCCACTTACACAGGTTTAGAATGATGAATAAGCTGCATTATTGTGTAATTCCTCATCTTTATTCATATGGATACTTCGTACATACCACAGCATTACGTATGGCCGCGTATGGAAAATTAATCCATAATTTTCCAGGATGCAGACGATCATTCTTGAGAGTAGAACTCAGCACGTGAGTAACGACCGGGCAAGGTAGCCACAAGGGCATATCCCTACAATGAGGCCGAGTTGAAGCAGTATCGTATCATCGTGGGAGTATGTCCTGGCGGCTACCCTGCCTCACGCTTGCGTTCGCCCTGCTAGCTTGCGGCATGATGGATGTGATACACTCACATTACACACCATTGTTGTCGCACGAAGGACGAGATTACCAGAATGCAACAGTTTGATGCAATTGTTGTTGGTGCCGGGCCAGCCGGTAGCAGTGCCGCACTCGCAATGGCACGTGCCGGATTACAGGTTGCGCTCATTGAGCGGGGAGAATATCCTGGCGCAAAAAATGTCTCCGGTGCAGCTCTTTACGCACCAAACCTGCTAGCCGACCTGCTGCCCAACTATTGGGAAGAGGCTCCTGTCGAACGCTATCTCACGCGCCGCATCGTGACTCTGCTGGGCAGAGAGTCGGCACTTTCACTTGATTTTCGCACCAACCACTTCGGCCAGCCGCCCTACAACGGCTTTACTATTTTACGTCCCAAATTCGACCGCTGGCTGGCCGGGAAAGCCGAGGAAGCCGGAGCGCTCCTCATCACCTCTACGGTCGTCGATGACCTGCTCTACGAAGGAGAACAGGTTGTGGGCGTGCGTTGCCGACGCGAGAATGGTGATCTCTACGCGCCTATCGTCATTGCGGCGGATGGGGCGAACTCGTTTCTGGCAAAGAAGGCCGGACTGCAAAAGGAATTTCACGCCGACGAAATGACGCTGGGTGTCAAAGAGGTACTGCGCCTGGATGCACATACGATTGAGGAACGCTTCAATCTCAATGGGGACGAGGGCATGACCAATGAATACGTCGGCTACGCTTCCGGCGATGTCAAAGGCGGCGGCTTTCTCTATACGAACCGCGACACGCTCTCCATTGGCGTGGTGACACAGATCGCCTCTCTGGCACAACAGCAGCGACGCGCGTATGAACTGCTCGACCAGTTCAAGCAACATCCCGCCGTCGCACCGTTAGTGCGTGACGCGGTGACGCTTGAATATTCGGCGCACATGATTCCAGAAGGCGGCTGGTCGATGATTCCGAAGTTATCGCGTGCAGGTATGCTGGTCGTGGGAGATGCTGCCAGCTTTGTTTTTGCTGCCGGCCTGTTTCTCGAAGGCATGAACTTTGCCATTGCTTCCGGCCTGATCGCCGCGCAGGTAGCTCAATTGGCCCACCAGGAGCGGGATTTTTCAGCGCGTAGCATGGCACGCTACCGCACTCGGCTTGCAGAGAGCTTCGTATTACAGGATATGAAGAAGTTTCGTCACGCCCCCCCCTTCATCAATAACGAGCGACTACAAAATGTCTATCCAGAACTGCTTTGTGAGGCCGCCGAACGTGTCTTTCGCTCCGATGGCCGACCGCGCCACAAAGTCGGACGCACCGTGTTCCGCACATTACGCAGCAAAATACCCTTGCTTACCCTGTTACGCGACGGCTGGGAAGCTGGACGCGCACTCCTTTTTTAGCTTTTCTTAGAATGAGGATACACGATGGTTGCTATTTCTCTCATGATTGAAGGGCAAGATGGCCTGAACTGGTCACGCTGGCAACGATTAGTTACCGAGGCCGAAACGCTTGGTTTCGCCGGTCTTTTTCGCTCCGACCACTTCACGAACGCCACCCCACCGGATAAAGACTCGCTGGAGATGATCGTCTCGCTGACCTACCTGGCTGATCACACGCAGCGCATCCATTTCGGCCCACTTGTATCCCCGCTCACCTTTCGCGCTCCGCAAATGCTGGCACGGCAGGCGGCGGCGCTCGATAACCTGAGTAGCGGACGCATGATTCTCGGCCTGGGTGCGGGCTGGCAGGAGCGCGAACACCGCCTCTTCGGTTACGATCTCGGCACAACCGCCACGCGCATGGCCCGTCTTGAAGAAGGTTTAGAGGTCATCACCCGTCTACTGCGCAGTGATACGCCGGTGACATTCGAGGGGAAATACTTTCAACTGCGCGAGGCCACGCTGCTGCCACGACCACAACGCCCCGGCGGGCCGCGCATCCTTGTTGGCGGCAACGGGCAGAAACGCACCCTCTCGCTGGTCGCGCGCTATGCTGATGTCTGGAACGCGCTCTACCTCACACCGCAAGCCTTCCATGAACGCAGTGTGGCGCTCGATGACCTGTTGCGCCAATCCGGTCGGCAACCCGGCGAGGTGAAACGCACCATGATGCTCACGCTGCTTTTTGGACGCGACAAAGCAGCACTGGAGCAGCAACTGGAGCCATACCGCAAACGACCAGAGTTGAGTGGAAAATCAACCGAAGAGATAGTACGGACGCTAGGTCTCTCCGGTCGCTGCATTATCGGCACAGCAGAACAGGCAGAGCGGGTCATTGAACAGATCAAAGCCTATGAGGCGGTGGGGGTCGAGGAACTTATGATGCAATGGTTCGAGATGGATGATATCGACGACCTGCGTGCCTTCGCCAGCAGCGTTTTCCCACACATAGCATAGGAGCAGAGCAGATGGACCTTGGTATACGAGGCAAAGTGGCTATCGTGCTGGCCGCCAGCAAGGGGCTGGGACGCGCCTGCGCAGCGGCCCTGGCGGCAGAAGGCGTCAATCTCGTCATCGGAGCGCGCAATCAGCAGGTTCTGGAAGAGGCTGCACGCCAGATTGAGCGCACAACGGGAAGCAAGGTACTGGCAGTACCAACGGATGTCACAAAGGCCGAAGAACTGGTACGTATTGCTGACAACGCCTTGCGCGAATTTGGACATATAGATATCCTGGTCAATAATGCAGGCGGGCCACCAGCAGGTAACTTTGAAGCCTTCAGTGACGAGCAATGGCAGGCCGCTTTTGAGTTGAACCTGCTCAGTGCCGTGCGCATGATTCGCCTGGTGCTGCCCTCTATGCGGGCGCAAGGCAGTGGACGCATCATCAATATCGTCAGCACTTCGGTCAAGCAACCTATCGATAACCTGCTACTGTCGAACTCTATTCGTCCTGGCATCATCGGTCTGGCAAAGTCGCTCTCACTCGAACTGGCTCCCGCTAACATTACCATCAACAACGTCTGCCCCGGTCGCATTCTGACAGATCGCATTCGGCAGCTTGAACGCATCGATGAAAAAGTGCAGCAAGGCATGTCGGAAGAAGAGATTTTGCAGAAGTCCGCGCAAGGCATTCCAATGAGGCGGCTTGGCAAGCCCGAAGAAGTAGGGGCGCTGGTGGCTTTTCTGGCCTCACAGCAGGCAGCATACATCACTGGCACCACGATTCAGGTCGATGGTGGGCAGACCCGCTCGATACTCTAAGGAGCAACGATCTCATGCAACCAATAGAAGAGCGCCTGGAACTGGTACGCTTCAAGGTCGATAAAACGCCGCATATCCGTCTCAACCGCGAGACATGCAAGGACTGCGACACACGCGCCTGTGTCTATGTCTGCCCGGCAGGGTTATTTGAACTGCTCGGTGGTGAGATGCACTTTTCCTATGAGCATTGCCTGGAATGCGGCACCTGCTACGTCGCCTGTGAACGCAAGGCCATTGAGTGGAGCTATCCACGTGGCGGCTGGGGTGTCAGCTTTCGTGCTTCATGAATATATAATATAAAGGATTAAGAAGTCCCGCCCTGTAGGCAAAGTTACGAACCTTCTGTTCAAATGTGAACGCATTACTGAATAATTGCATCGCCAGAACGAGGTCTGCCTGCTTGAGAACCTGCTTGCGATGGAGATCAAAGTATGGGAACTGCAACAGCAAGGGATACTGTTCCGGCCTGGTATGAGCGAAATCCCAGACCTCGTGTTCGGTAAAATTCTCGTCCTGCGGAGTCACGCCGAGCCGCTCGTCGTAGGGAATATACATCTTTTCCGCCTCACGCCAGCTTGCAACCTCGTTGGCGTCCACGCCGAGGGCCTTTGCTTTCTCCGGGTGACGCTTCACCGCGTCGGCAGCCGCATACAGATTATGCTGTGCTATGAGATTCGTGTAGACATTATTATCGACGATGGCGCTGTATTCATCAGGGCCGGTAACACCATCGATACGGAACAGACCAAGAGCGGTGTTGAGATAGCCGAGAGAACGCCATAGCCGTGCCGTCTCGACCAGCAAATTATTCCGGAGTCTATAGTACAATCAGTACAATGTTAGTGGTAGAATCACCTCCCATCCATAGCGATTAGCCAGTTCTCAACCTCTCCCAACGCCATGCCCTTATTACAAAATAGTTCACGCACAGTCTATCCCTCCTCTACCATCTTCCCTCCCTAAATGTAGCATACAGGAACATGCTGGTCAATTACACTAATCTTGCAATTGCCCGTGCTGGCAAAGTTCACCCAAACGCTCCTGTCTTTTGCACTCATCACGGCAAGTAGTATGAAAGATAGCATTTCTCTTCTTCAACCATTCTCCAAGATAACAAACACATTAATCGGTCTTTATGAGTGTGGTAAAATAGGGAGAGGAAACATGCCACCTAAAATTAGGCAACTGAAAGCGGCGCTGTCTAAAGCAGGTTTTCTCTGGCGTCCTGGCAAAGGCAGTCATACTTTTTGGGTGTATCCAAACCTACCAGGAGAAGAAGTCACGCTCTCAGGCAACAATGGTGAGGATACCAAACCCTATCAAATCAAAGATGTTCGTAATGCGCTGAGAAAGTTGGGAAAAGACTTATGACATCTGACTTGAAACACTACTCTATTCTCATTCAGTGGAGTGACGAAGATCAGGTCTATATCGCCACTGTACCCGAACTTCCAGGCTGTAAAACGCATGGAAGAACCTACGAAGAGGCACTGAAACAAGCACAATATGCGATTGAGGGCTGGATTGATTTTGCCAAAGAGCTGGGCTGGCCTATCCCTTCGCCACAGGTAGCAGCATAAAAGCCGGTGCTTTTCCAACCTATGAGAGTTTTAATTGTTTACTATCTGGCAGCAGACACACTGCACAAACGGTTACAATTATAGACAATCATAAACAACTGATCACGATGCATAGCATGATCTGAGCATAAACCAGGCTCACAGGCCATCTTCTGAAGGGTAAACAAGTATGTACATTTGTGTATGCATCAAACAAACGCCGGATAGCGCGTCGGTCTATGTTGATCCCATTACGGGTCAAGTTGATGCTGAACGCTTTGTTCAGATACTTAATCCGGCGGATGCGTGCGCTATTGAGGCGGCAGTACGGCTGAAAGAACAGTTCGGCGGCGCTGTACTGGCACTCACATTGGGGCCGCGTGACGCTGAGGGAGCATTGCGCGCCGCTCTCGCCATTGGAGCCGACAAAGCATTGCGCCTGTGGACACGCGAAGCCGAATCGTGGGGGCCATTTACCGTCGCAGCGGCGCTGGCAGCCACATTGCAACGTGAAATTCCGCCACCAGACTTGATCCTGTGTGGCGATAGCACCAGCGACTGGTCATCTGGCATCGTTGGCCCGGCCCTGGCATACCATCTCGACTTACCACAAGTAACTGGCGTCATTTGCCTTGATAGCATACAGAACAATCGACACATCACACTACGCCTCACCCGCAGGCTGGAACGAGGCTATCACGAACTCCTGGAAGCCGAGCTACCACTGCTCGTCACCGTGACCGGCACATTGAACGAGCCACGCTATCCCTCGCTACCCGCACACCTGGCCTCTCTCAAAGCCAGCATCCCTGTTCTTGATCCATCCACACTGATGAGCAACACCTGGCACGACGAGGTTGACCAGATCACTCTACTGGAAATGTACATGCCGCGCCCGCGTCCACGCCGCATCGTCACACCCGATAGCCACCGCAGCGCCTACCAGCGTATCGGCGAGATCATCTCCGGTGGCGCTATCGGTCGCAAGACCCGCCTTGTAGAAGGCACACCGGAAGAACTGGCTCAGACCCTGGTTACTTTTTTGCACGAACGCGGCTTCGTGTAGAAGACGACTCTCTATTTCTTCAGAAAACACAAGCACTAACGCAAGTGGACATATCAGCATGAACAAAACCAACCAACAGCTCGGTCTGTGTGATAAGATTCTTGTATGAATGGGGTCTGGTATAGGACAATATCCGTGAAGGGGTATTGTGATGAGAATAGAATTTTGCGCGGCAACCATATTATACAGTTGCTATTCAAGAAATAAAGTAAAGGAGGTATTACCATGATAACGCGAACATTCACAGCCGTACTTCATAAGGAAGACGACGTATATGTCGCAGAATGCCCAGAGGTAGGTACTGCTAGCCAGGGAGATACCATAGAGGAAGCGCTGGCAAACCTCAAAGAGGCCACGGAACTCTATCTGGAAGAATTTCCCGTAAAGGATATAAGCAGACCACTTGTGACTACTTTTGAGGCTAGCTATGCCGCCTAGAATGCCTCAAGTGTCGGGTGAGGATATAGTTAAAGCGTTTAGGTTTTGAACCAGTACGGCAACGGGGCAGTCATGTCGTTCTAAAAAAGCAATTACACGATAGAGAAGTACGATGTGTTGTACCTTTGCATCATGGGCATAATATTGCGCCTGGTACACTAAGAAGCATCCTACGTCAAGCAGAGATTACGCTAGAAGAACTTTTAGAAGCATTGTAGTCTACGAGCGAAGATACCCTTTGCTATACCTTCACTCGTAGAAAATTTTTATGGCGTCACACCCAACCCTTTTTGAATGAAGAGGCCCATTGGGTAGTCACCGTCGGTACTGCCGATAGCTTTGCGATACCACCACCAGTCCCAGATGTTTTTGGCGGCTAAGGCCAGATTGAAGTGCGCTCCGGGTGGAGGATTATCGCCATAGCTGAGCCAGAGACCCAGGCCCACACCGCCGTAGGTCGGCTGACCGGCACACTCGTTATTGGCTTTCGTCGGCACACAGGGGGGCGGCTTGTAGCCTTCATCCCACCAGGTACGCATACGATACTGATGGTAGAGATACTGCTTGCCGTATTGATTTTCGGCGGTATAGAGGTTATCGCCGCCGGTAATAATCACCGGAGGATTTTTCATGCCGGGACAGGCGGTCGGATAACCATAGCAGACATCAGTATAATCGCGCAGGTACCACGCAAAAGGCCAATCAGCATCCGACATTACACCGATAGCGATCTGATGCCGTCCACCATCTATCTGCCGGTCAAGCTGATTGATCTTGTCCATGACGATGTTGACATCAGGCGTCGTCTGCACATAAATCATCATCTCGTGGGGGCCATCGGCAGGATCAACGAAATTCACCTCATACATGTTGTGCAGCGTGGGTATCAGCAGCAGAATAGCGCATACAACCCCAAAAACCGCGATCATGCCTGTGCCCATACCGACTCGCGGTCGCCCGCTCCATACCGATTGCACCAGGGAAGGTACCTCAGTTTCAGTGTTGGTAACAGGAGTCACGCTGGTGGTGCGCCTATTCTCTTGCCAGCCTTTGAACCAGTTCCATAGCGTTATGATGCACGGCTCCAGACCGATAGCGGCCAGCAGACACATGGGCATTACCATAAAGATCATCAACCAGGGCATCTTCTCGCCGGCCCAGGAATAGATCACAAAATTGCCGATGAACCAGTAGACCAGGAAGAGCCGGAAGGGATTGGGCCGCAACAGGCAACGAATAATACCTACGATGCCAAACCCAACCCCGATCTGTTCATAGAGAGGAATGAGCAAGAGGTAGTAGTACCAGGGCTGTCCGCCGCGTGCCACCTGCTGCTGTTGCAACCAGTAGTAGAGTCCCTGCCAGATGCCATCGCCGATGCCCCCGCGAATATTGGTAAATAGCGCGGTAAAGAGTACCAGGAAGATCGTCCAGGCGGCGAGAACGGCAAAGAACCAGTGTGTCCAGGGCATGGTCACAATCGAGTCCAGCAGTGGTTGACGCTCTGGATCAACATGTTGCGCCAGCCCGCGTCGTCCTTGCGGTGGTATCTTGCCACGCAACTCGCGTACCAGAATGCTGAGGATATAAGCGCCGAGCAGAATGCCGATCCAGGGCACCAGATCGACCGTAATATTCTTGAGGTTCTCTACAAAAAGATTCGCGCTCGGCGTATTTTTGGGATTGGTGACATAAGCTGAGAGCGCATCCAGTATCCCCAAACCGATTTTCGCAACAGGCAGGAAGATAATGAAATAGAGCGCAACCAGCAACAATCCACCATGTTGGGGCAGATAGCGCTTGAGTGGCTCGCCGACCTTCTCACGCACATACCAGCGTTTACCTAGTTCCCAGCAGACCAGCGCACCCAGGAAGCTACCGAAGACGGCAATCGTCAGGAAGGTTGCCTCAGAAGTGGCATAGGAGAGCGAAAAAGCTGCTGCGCCGATCACGAGCCAGCGCATCTTGCGTTCGCGAATATAGCGGCCCGTTGCCACCACCAGTAGCAAGGTAAAGAAAGCCATGTAGATATCTTCACGGGCGAAGCGCGAGAAGTAGACCATGCTTGGCGCGACCGCCAATAAGAATGCCGCCAGCCATGCTCCCAATTTGCCCAGATAGTCACGCATAAAGTAGGGCAAACCGATCATCAATGTGCCGAGCGTGGCCGCGACGATACGCACCGTGAAGGTATTGACACCATGATCGGGTGCGCCCAACCACTGCGCAATCAGGTAGACAAGGGCAATTGCGTGAAACTGGAACGGGCCATGTAATAAAGGATCATAGGTATAGCAGTTGGGATTGGTGCCACCAAGACAGGATGCCCAGTTTTCTATATTATTATGCAGCAGTTGCAGCGCGAAGTACCCATGCAGGCTCTCATCATGGTGCAGCGGCCTCATGCCCAGTTCCCAAAAGCGTAGAATACCGCCCACCAGGATCAAGGCCCAGAAAGGCAACCAGTTGAGCCATTGCTCACGCGAAGGTGGCTTGAAACCGGGTTTTACCTGCTCCTTTGGCCCTTCTTCGATTACTCCATATTCGTCATTCTGCTCCGCTACATCCAGTTCCATGTTCACCGCCTCAAGCGATTGCACTTCCTGTTCATCGGCAGCATGCTCGACCTGAGTCTCGGCGATACTTTCCTTGTTGCGTGATTCAGTATCATAACTTTTCAAAGAACTTTTCCTCCTGAGTTAGAGAACTACGCCCAGGACAGCCCACCTGAACGCCTCTACCCTCTATGCAAAGCGGCAATGACACGCGACCAGCAACAACAATCAGCCAGCCGACCATCTTTTACTTCACCTTATAAATAGCCACTCCATCTGCATTATAAACTACTTGCATAAACGTCTTAAAGCGCGTAAGATTGGCCCTCTGGTACTTCTGATACTCCAGAGGCCCCACGTAGAGATAAGTCGCGTGGTAGCGCGCCATCGTCGCCAGCACCACCGTCGGATTCGGATTGGTATAGATAGTATCAACGTCCACGCTCCGCCGATTGAAGTCCAGGGCATGCTGGGGATTATTGAGCCAGTTGACGCGCCATTGATACTCGTGCCCAACCCAGCCCATGATTGTCGGTAAACCAGTAAAAGCTGAAACGCGCGCGTACTCGCTATAATCCGGCCCCACCGCCTCGACAATCACCGGATCGCCCTTAATATGTGCATTAATCCAGCGAATGGCCGCGTAGTCGCCCGGCTCATCCGGCACATATTGCAGGTACGTCAAACCGTCCAGGCTGTTAGTGCGATGAGCGAAGAAATTTGTGCGCGCGTAGGTGCCATAGATCGGATAGACCGCTCCGGCCAGCAGTAGCGCCAGCAGGCCAAGCGACCATACACCTTCCAACACATGCAACACCATCTTTTGCCTGAATACAGCGTCAAGAGCAGGCTTAAAGCTATCCAGAATAAAGTAGAGGCCCGTCCCAGAGGTGATCGCCAGCAAAGACCACGCCTGAAAGTAGAACTTGAAAACGGTGTTCATGCGCGGATAGTTGCTGGCAAAGACATCGCGCAGAAAGATGATCTCGCACATCGCAACCAGCGCGAAGGCCGTTGCTCCCAGCAGTACCGTAAAAGCCTGCGCTCGATCATCCAGCGTGTAGAAGACCAGTACTGCCCCCATAATGGCTATGCTACCCATCACCACCAGCGTCGTGCTATTGCCAACCAGTACCAAAGTGGCCAGACCGACCAGCAGAAATAGGAGAATACCCGCAATGCCCAGATAGAACTTGCGTTGCTGCACCGCCTCACTCTCCATACTGCCACTCGACACACCGCCGCCTGGAAATGCTGCAACGACCGGTTTCTTGAGTGTACTGGCGACTAGTAGCGAGACAAAGACGAAGGCGAACAGACCATAGATTAGCATTTCATTGCTTAAGGGCGAGCGATTAGCGGCATCAACAATACCGAGGCCCTGCGACGGCGAGATGAAATTGAGGTAGAACGGGGTATAAAGCAGGAAAGAGAGCGCTACCAGCAATGCGCCCGCCGTCAAGACATCCAGCACAAGGCTGAGATTAATGCGTGAGCCATAGGCACGCCACTGCTGCAAAGCGATACAAACCAGCGCCAGTCCCATGTAGGTCGGATAATCCCATCCGTTCATCACGAAGAGGCCGCCGAGCAGCAGAGCCGTCATCAGGAGCGTGAAAGGCAAGCGCCAGCCGCGCCCGAAGGCATTCAACCCTTTGCCGTCCGCTTCTAAAAAGAGATTGAAGGCCATTGCAATGCTGGTGATGGTAAAAGCCAGCGTGAGGACGTGCGCGTGAAAGCACGAGAGCAGGAAACTGAAGGCCGGAAATTCGTTGATAGTCTTATCGATGACACGTGAGGGACTGAACCAGTTATAGATCATCGGGTTCCCATGCACGATCCACCACTGCTGAGTAGCTGCCAGATTACCCAGCACCAGCCCCATTACAAAAGACATAACGCCAAATGGCGCAGATTTCCATAACGGCAACAGCACCACGTCAGGCCGCTCCAACTCTGAAGCTCCCTCCTTTGCCCGCGTGCGTGCGTAACGTGCCCATGTCACAAGATTGCAGGAGACACCAAACATACATACTGCCGTTAAGCCAAAATAGATAGATATACCTGTGTTGAAGGCAATAGATGGAATCTGACCCAACAACTTCGCCAGCGTAGCAATCACAAAATGGGCATAATAATAGTAGTTGATAGAATAGCCCGCGTACCACATATCATTCGGTGGCAGATGAGGACTACGCATAATGGCCGCGATAAAGCCTTCATCCATGAACATCTCAAAAGACTGTATGTTCGGGCCATAGGAGCGAATCCAGCCCAGCAGGAAGACCATGCCCAGAAAGACTACCTCGGTTAAGAGAATATAGGGGATGTTACTGCGAATGAACTTGACCAGTGCATGCCGTACTCTCACGAAACCAACGATGTTCAGCACAACCAGGAACAACAACGCGCCCACGATAAAGAGCCGGTTGTAAGGTAGCGCATGAAAGACCATCAGAGGAAACCAGACAGCAAAAGCCAGGCTTGCCATGCCAAGAGCTTTAGTAAAAGCCCATCCCCGGTCGGGCAGATTATGAAAGACGGTGATTGTGAGCGGCAAACACACAATCCCCAGCGCCTCGACCATAGCCCACATCTGAAATAGTTGGATCATAGATTCTCTCTACAAAAATTAGCTGGTAACATGAAAACATAGCGCCGCGCGATAATGATAGCGACAAGGGCAAGGCGACCGCAAGGGTACACCTCTACAATGGTATAACGCTATCATTGCCCGTCATCATTGTAGGAATGCCCCCTTGTGGTCGCCTTGCCTACAATGATACTGGTTGCAATCAAAGTACTCTACTAGTAACGTGGCTGCGAGGCTCTGAGTTCCTGCTTATCCCCTTTTTTGCTATTATAGCAGAGTCGCCATGACCGGGAAACAATCATATTCCCAACAGACCTCAATCATACTACTTCTATATAGCGAGCAATATATGCTAAGATAGCAGAAACGATTAATGCTGAATGGTTGAGAGGTTATGTGCGTATCTTTTTTCTCCGCGTAGCTCAACAAACAGGCGTGTTGTTAGCACTGCTTGCATTACTGCTCGGTGGCGACTGGCTTTGTTATCAGTATAGCTTGCCTGTCTCAATAGTTGTCCATCAGCAGAACATTACGCTACATGTCGGTAGCCAGGTGCTTTCGCTCAACACGAACGGCGTCCCACTTCAGGTGCAGTTTGCCCCGCACGCCCAGGTTGTTCATGAGTATCAGCTTGACGGCAGCGATAGCACCAACAACTTCACCCTCGATATATCTTACCTGCACAGCATCTCTTCTACATGGTACTATCGCCTGCAAGCCTGGATGCGCAATCTGAACGGCCTGAGCCGCTGGCGTAACGCGCAGGTCTGGAACGGTTCGCATAGACTGACGACGATAGCCTGGCCCGTCAACGGTTCCTCAATCATCCTCCCCGATAGTGAAAATGAGCGCTTCACCGTCGAGTTACAGCAGCCGGAAACACCGATGACGCTCAACCTGCTCTTGAGCAACGGCACTGCCCTGGCAATCACCCTTGACCGCAACGACCGCTTCATCGCGGTGACGCGCACCAGCGACCAGGTAACGCTTGCCAGCACTTTCTTTCCGACCGATCCCCTCCCCTTTGCCGCCATGGTGATCGATTTCCTGCTCAAAAATTTTATCTGGGCCATCGTCCTGCTGCTCGTCATCACGCTCGGAGAAAGCACCATTGCGCTATTGATCGGCATCAGAACGCTCACAGTCGCAGCGGACTCTCTTGCGAACTCACTTCGCAATACCGCACAGCGATTTCTGCATACTATAAACGCCGCACGAGCGAAAATGATACAGTGCAAAAGATTCAAAAACATTTTTTACCTGCATCCGTTTGCTTTCGTTGCGTTAATCGTCTCCTTTATCTATACCTGCTGGATCGCTCTTTACGAGTATCGCGCTGAACCACACATCTTCGACGCTACAGCCTACTTTTTCACCGCCAAAATGTACGCGCAAGGACGACTCTGGCTCTCGCCTCCACCTGCTAGCAACCTTTTTCCAGGGCCATTCATGGTCGTACATGATGGACGTTGGTTCGCCCAATATGGGCCAGGAACATCCTTGACGCTTGTACCGGGCATCTGGCTAGGCGTTCCCTGGCTGACCGAGCCACTCCTCGGCACGTTCGCCCTTCTGGGTATCGGCCTGATAGCGGCGCGACTGTATGATCGTAAGATTGCCAGCCTGACCGTCGTCCTGGGCACGCTTTCACCCTTCTATAGCTATCTTGCTGCCAGCTACATGAGTCATACCATTGCGCTCTTCTATCTAGTCTGGGGCACGTGGGCACTGCTGTGCTTGCTACAAGGCGCGCCTGGCTGGAACCTGCCGTTAGTCACCTTGCTCTTCGGCATGGCTATTCTGACCCGCGATGAGGTAGCACTTATGATAGTCACTCTCATCGTTTTGGGACTGTTTGTGCTGCACTGGCGTGTCTTCAAAAAACTCAAAACTGGCTGGCGCAAACAGTGGTGGCGCTGGCTCATCTTTGGGCTGGCAACACTGAGCATCATCCTCTTTTTCGTTGTCGTCAGGCTGGGCTATAACCAGATGTTGACTGGCAACGCACTGACGACGCCGCGCTCACTCTTCTTCCCCGGCGACCACTGGGGCTTCGGCAAAGGTGTCGGCTTCTACGGGCAACACACGCTAGCGGCGGGCTTCGTCAACCTCGATGAACTGCTGACCAGCCTGGCCATTGATCTCTTCGGCTGGCCCTTCTACCTTACACTCGCCTTCATCGCCGTTCTCTTCCTCACGCGCCGCACGCGGGCCACCGATTGGATATTACTCATCATCACAACGCTCGTCGCCGGAGCTTTTATCGGCTATTTCTATCATGGTATCTACCTCGGCCCGCGCTACCTCTACGAAACCTTGCCCTTCCTGCTTATCCTCACGGCTCGCGGCATCTACGCGCTAATGGCTACAGGTCAGAGCATTGTTAGCACCTATAAGACGTCCTATAATGGGCAACTTCTCAGTATTGCACTTGTTCTGGCCTTGTTTGGCTGTAATCTCTTCTACTATCAGCCACGCCAACTACAAATCTATCATAACTATGCTGCTTTACCGGCAGGCTCGCTCATCAATACGCAAGAGCTATACCATCCGCCAATGCATCACGCCATCATCGTCACCGACAACTTTTACCTGTATGAAGTCGATCTCTTTGCACTCAACGACCCACAGTTTCACGGCGATGTCCTCTACGCCTTTGCCAGTAACTCTGCCGATTACCAGGAATTGCAGCAAGCCTTCCCCACGCGCACTATCTATAGCCTGATTATCGCGAAAGACGGAAATGTATCCTATAAAGTTATATCGTAGAGACGGCTTTATCTCATGCAGCGAAACCAGATGATGGGGTATAATGAGGCTGGCAATAGTATTAACCATATCCCCTCAGTGGACACGAAAGGGTGAGTAGATGCAACTTCGTTCGTTAAATCACGCATCATTACTGGTACAGGACGTCGAGCGTTCAAAGCATTTCTACGGTCAGGTGCTAGGTCTGGAAGAGATACCGCGACCGGCTAGCTTTAATTTTCCGGGAGCCTGGTTTCGCCTGGGCGATCAGGAAATCCACCTGATCGGTGAAGAGCAAGAGGGACGTACAAAAGAGGTCAATCCCGGCTATCGTGGGAATGAGCTGGCACGAGGACATTGCACGCACATCGCCTTTGATGTTGATGACCTGGAAGCTACTATCCAGTATTTACGCGCGCAACAGATCGAGATCGTCGGTGGGCCACGTCCGCGTGGCGATGGCGTACAGCAGATGTATATTCTCGATCCCGACGGCTATGTGATCGAACTCTTTGTCTGGGGCGATAAGGTACGATAAGCCATTATCTACCAGAAAGCCGTATTTGTATTATTTTATGCAAATACGGCTTTCCTTTGCGGCTATTTTTTCAGCCAGAGGGTCATTAATTCCTGATCGAAATACTGGTCGTGCAGTTTGAGCGCGTGACGTTCCAGGCCATACGTCTCGAAGCCGTGCGAGACAAAGAGTAGACGTGCCTCTTTGCTCACCAGCACGACGCTGAGATTAATCTGTTCCAGTTGCGGCAGCGTTTTTGCATACTCAATCGCTGCCTCCAATAGTGCTTTGCCGATGCCCTGACCACGTAGTTCCTGCGGCACATACATCCCGCCAAAGACGGCCTTGTGACGCTTTTTGATCTCCTTTTCACGAATCAGGTTGGCGATACCCACCAGTACTTTGCCATCGAAAGCACCAAAAGTCGCATCCTCTGCCGCAGCATCCTTACTGCGCAAGCCATGTGCAACACCGGCAATGCCACGTTCCAGAATCTCCTCATAAGAGGCACCGAATGATTCAGGATTATCGCGCAAAGCACGCAAACGAATATTCCAGAATGCCTCAGCATCCGCCTCAGTTAAAATACGAACCTCAATGCCCATCTGTACATTCCTACCTTTCTCAGCTTCCCCTCAGTGGGTAGGCCGTCTTTTCTCTATCAGTATGCCACCACGCTCATTCCACCATTGCCACAGGCCGCGAAAGAGCGTCATTACCTCAGCTAATAGGATGGTTACTGATATTTTATCATAGTTCTCTTCTTCTCACGGCCCGACAAACATAGCGTATACAATCTCACCGCCTGCTCATAATATAATAGATTGATGGGCTAAAAGCATATTTTGAGGCCACATAACAAGTGACGACAAGGAGATAATAAACATGGACGTTTCTCCACCCGACAAACAAGTTGGACCACGACGGGAAGCAAAAGAGCTGGAATTGCAGCAAGGAGTAAGTCAGCAGGAACAACAAAGCTCCCAGCATGTACCGATGTGGCGTAAATTACTGGCGGAGTTGCTAGGAACCTTCGCATTAACGCTCGTTGCGGCGGGAGCTGACGTGATCAGCACCATCAGTCACGGCGAGGTTGATTTTATCTCCCGTATGGTTGCACCCGGCATGCTGGTGACGGTGATGATCTACACAGTAGGTAACATCTCAGGTGCGCATTTCAACCCTGTTGTTACGCTCGCTTTCGCGTTGCGGCGTGATTTTCGCTGGCGGCGAGTGCCCGCGTACTGGCTGGTTCAGTTCATCGGCGCTCTCCTGGCTGCGCTGCTCTTACGCACCCTCTTCGGACTAACAGACCACCTCGGCGCAACACTACCCCACTACAGCCAGCTAGCCGCGCTCGTTATGGAAATTGTGCTGACCTTCCTTCTGATTACCGTCATACTGGCAACAGCAACCAACGAGATGCTGGTCGGTCACAATGCCGCGCTGGCCGTGGGAGCCACCATCGCGCTGGACGGACTATTCGCCGAGCCAATCAGCGGTGCATCCATGAACCCGGCCCGCTCACTGGGGCCAATGCTTGTTGCTGGCGACCTTTCTACCGCCTGGCTTTATCTCGTCGGGCCGGTCGCCGGAGCGCTGCTTGCCGTCCTGGTGGCCTGGCTGTTGCGCGGGCCTACAACGCCACAAGCAGTTAAAACTGCCAGTGGAGAATAAGCTAACTTATTGCTCGATTAGCTCTCCGCGCAGCACCGTCACGGCCTGACCTCCGAGGTATACACGGTCGCCCACTACACGCACGCGCACAACGCCGCCACGAGCAGAAGCCTGGTAGCCAATCATTTCGTCTTTGCCCAATTTCTCACGCCAGTAGGGTGCCAGGCAGCAATGCGCCGAACCGGTCACGGGGTCTTCGTTGACGCCTACCTGGGGGCCAAAGAAGCGCGAGACAAAATCGTAGCGCGGCGTGCTGGCCCGGCTGGTCACAATCACGCCGCGCGCCGGTATCGTTGCCAGCAACGAGAAATTGGGCTGCATACGCCGTACTTCCTCTTCAGAGGACACCTCAATCAGATAATCGAAAAGGTTTCTGCCGCTATACGTTGGAGAGATGCCCAACGCAGATAACAGATCAGATGGGGCCTTCGCAGGTTGTGCAATGGTGGCAGGAAAATTCATCTCGATCCACTCACCATGCTTTTCAGCAGTCAGCAGACCACTTTTCGTATAAAAACGCGCCTGCTGGTCGGGCTGCAAATATCCCGCCTCCCACAGCACATGCGCACTGGCAAGCGTGGCGTGACCGCACAGATCTACCTCGACGGCAGGTGTAAACCAGCGCAGGTTAAAACCATCTTCCTGGCGCACGAGAAAGGCAGTTTCCGATAGGTTCATCTCCCTCGCCACATATTGCATCCATTGCGCATCCCGTGCCTCTGGCAGCACGCACACCGCCGCCGGATTGCCGGTAAATGGCACACTGGTAAAGGCGTCCACCTGGGTAATCATCAAACTCATAACAAACTGCTCCTTATCAGTCATGAGATAACATATACCTCACTTTTCGATATACACAATCCACTATAGACCTGCAAGGGCCAATAGATACTTATAGCACAAGCCATTATCAGCAGTCCTTTCGGTAATCCGCTTTTCCCAAACCGTCGTAGACTTATATGAGAACGATGTACATTTTTTGTACGACAGGAGAAATCAAATGAATACAGCAAAAATCTATCGCTGGTTTGCACTTGTACTCGGTATTGTGTTTATCGTTATTGGCATCCTGGGGTTGATCTTTGATACTAACCACGGTGCGCTGCTCGGCATTTTCTCACTGAATCTGGTGCATAACCTGATCCACGTGATCTTCGGCATCCTGGGTATCATCGCAGCTTACACGCACTGGTCACGCCTCTATGCGCGCATCGTCGGGGTGATCTACTTGATCGTGGGTATCCTGGGTTTCATTCCGGCGCTGGCTCCTGGCGGCATGTTACTGGGCCTGGTCGAGATCAATCTGGCCGACAACATTCTGCATGTGGTCATCGCCCTGGTCGCTCTCTATGTTGGCTTCGCACTCACCTCGCGCTCGAAGGCCGCTATCGCCTAGACACTGGCTTGTTTGTTCATGCTCACAACCTGGAAGCTCACGACTCACCGTGAGCTTCCAGGTTTTATGCAGTTGCTCGACGCTGCTCAACCAGTGCAATCAAATCCTCCAGAGGCATTGCGGCCATTGAGGTCAGGCGCAAGTCGGCATGATCGAGCGGAAGCTGGCTGGTAATGACGTTGGGAATGGCAACACAGAAGATACCGGCGCGTTGCGCGGCCCGCACACCATTGGGAGAATCCTCTAAAGCAATAGCCTGCTCGGCTTGTACTTCCAGGTTGGCCAGCGCCGATAGATAGAGTTCTGGGTCGGGTTTCGCGTGCTGTACATCGTCGCGGCAACGAATTACATCGAAGTAATGTAGAATGCCGAGGCGCTCAAGATGTCCCTCCACCCACGCACGCGAGGAACTTGAGGCCACCCCCAGTTTTAAGCCAAGGTGCCTGGCCATGTGCAGATATTCCTCAACCCCCGGCAGTAAGAGTTCTTCGGCCAGCATGGCCATACGACGTTGCAGGCGGCGCTGGCGTATCTCCTCACGAGGAATAGGGCGTCTGAGGAGAGTTTCCAGATGGGTATAGGGGTCGAAGGTATCGGCTCCCGCACCGATACACACGGCCCACTCTTCCAGCAATAGTTGTACCTGATGCTCGGCATACATTTCTTGCCATGAGACGAATTCCGATTTTTCTGTGTCGAGAATTAAACCATCAAAATCAAAGATTAACGCGCTTATCATGTTTCCTCATCTTATGAAAATCATATCCAATAAGACTATTGTACAACACAGGCCCTTCCGCTAAAATGGGTTGGAAGAAACCAACCGGTTGAGCATTGGAAACGAGTTGTAAGAACAAACGTGTAATAACATTATCGTGTCTATAGAGAAAGGATAAGTTTTGTATGGCGTTACAGCGTATATGCGTTTTTGCTGGTTCTAACCCCGGCAAGCGACCGGAGTACCGTGAGGCAGCACGCGAACTCGGCAAAGAACTGGTCGCGCAAGGCTTAGGGGTTGTCTACGGGGGTGGAAGTGTAGGGTTAATGGGCACGCTAGCCGACAGCGTGCTGGAGCATGGCGGTGAGATCATCGGCGTCATGCCACAGGGACTATTCCGTCGCGAAATTGCGCATGCTCATCTTACGAAACTGTTTGAGGTGGAGAGCATGCACGCTCGTAAAGCGCTAATGGCCGATCTGGCCGATGGTTTTGTCGCTCTCCCCGGCGGCTTCGGCACCTTCGACGAACTATTCGAGATCACTACCTGGGCACAGATCGGCATTCATAATAAGCCTGTCTGTCTACTCAATATCGCCCATTACTTTGAACCACTGCTCGCACTGGCACATCACGCCAGTAATGAAGGTTTTATTCCACCAACTCACCTCAAATTACTTATGATGCAAGATAATGTCAAAGAGTTAATTACTCAATTGCTCAACTATCAACCTTATGAACGTGAAGAGAAATGGATAGAATTACCGCCAGCACGCTAGCAGCAGCAGGATATAGATCAACTAGAGAAGCGTCGTAAAGGCCGAAATGTTTTTTGCTAGTGCAGTTTGCTTCTTTTTACGTCACCAAACGCTGTGTCTATCCGTTACATCATCATATAGAAATGAATAGCATGAACTCAACCGTTGATGTGGAAGGAGATTTTATGCCGAGGGAAATCATTCCACCTGCTGCCCACAGTTTTGACAGCAACACCATTCTCATCGTGGATGATGACGAGGCCGTCACCCAGTTCTTGCAACAGATTATTGAGGAGGAGACACCCTACCATACCGTTGTTTTTAACAATGGACAAACAGCTCTTGAACAGGCCCCATCACTTCATCCCTGTCTGCTGCTCATCGATTACCGGTTGCCCGGCATCAACGGCCTGGAACTGTATGATCGTTTGCAACAGTTTGAGAATACTCGTGGTATTCCCGCTATTATGATGAGTGCTGTTTTGCCCGTGAATGAACTCCAGCAGCGTGGCCTGTATCAGTTGCGTAAACCGATGGATGTTGGTAGCGTTATCCGTATGATTACGCACGCCCTGGCCAGCTTCGAGGAGAGCCTCTGGCAGCAACGAGCGATGCAAGAGCAGTATCGTTAGTTATCCATCTCGTCTCCTCGTCCCTTGAGTCCTGAACTATTCCACAACCTGTGACGATTCTGCTACAATAAAAAGACCCTTTTTGTGAGGGTGACTTTTTTCATTTTACGCTTTACTCGATGGACAGGAGGCGTTTCTCGTGGCAAACAAAGAACAACACAAACAGCAAAAGGCAGCGCCTAAATCAAACAAGCAGAAGAAAGAGGCGCTCAAAGAAAAGAAGGCGAGCAAAGCTGCCGGTAATATTGCACTTAAGAAGGAATAGAGTGTTAAGAGAACCGAGAAAGCTCGCCGGACAAACCCAAACACGATAGAGTTCAAAAAAGCAGGGCGACCGCGAGGATATGCCTCTACTATGATTTACGAATATAAGTCGTAAAATATTATAGCAAAGGCATATCCTCGCGGTCGCCCTATCTGGTGCTATGCCTCGTGATCGCCCTGTTTTGCTCGCTCTGTCTCTCGTGCCAAAATCTGACACGCCTCAAGTGCTAAAACCCTATTGCAAAAACGTGACACTCTTGCTACAATGCGGTTAAGCTAAAAAACCTTTTGATAATCCCGTACACACCTGCTCATGGTAGCAACTTCCATCTGCGGAGTCTGCTTGATTGACAGGATTTAGAGGAAGATGGGGGTATGCATGCAATCAAAGCCTCATGATGCATCTAAACGCGGAAATTCCCCTGAGCGTTGGGTAGGACAATCCGGCAGGAAAGAGTCGGTTGCTAGACCGGACGTGTACGACGAGCAAGCCGACCAGTGGGCGCTGCTCCGTCATGAAGTCGAAGGAGCAAATATGCAGCGATGGAACGAGCGCAATGAGGCCGGTTGGGATGTACGTCACACCGATGCCGAGGCCGTGAATACCCCCTACCTGTATGGTGAGCAACAAGAGCAGCAGGTCGATATTGTAGTCGCAGGTATTGGCGGCGGTGGCATGAACGCGGTCAACCGCATGATCAGTACACACGTGCGTGGGGTACGCTTCGTCGCCATGAACACCGACGCGCAGGTACTCGCGCTTTCGCCCGCGCCCGCACGCCTCTGCCTGGGTCTGCATCACACAAAGGGGTTGGGGGCGGGAGGAAATGCCGCTGTTGGAATGCGTGCCGCCGCCGAAAGCGCCGACGAGATCAAAGCGGCGCTGGGCCATGCCGACCTGGTTTTCATTGCTGCTGGCATGGGCGGAGGAACCGGCACGGGAGCCGCTCCTGTCGTGGCCTCTATCGCTAAGAAACTTGGTGCGCTCACTGTAGGTATTGTGACACTTCCCTTCTCTTTTGAAGGCTCCCGGCGACGCCGTGCCGCGATGGAGGGCATCAACGAATTAAGCTCGCAGGTTGACGCATTGATTACTGTCCCCAATGATCGCCTGCTCGCCACTGTCGGGCGTGACCATAGCCTCTCCGATGCCTTCAAACTGGCCGACGACGTACTACGCCAGGGTGTCCAGGGTATTGCTGAGGTCATTAACGTTCCCGGTATGGTCAACGTTGACTTCGCCGACGTGCGTAGTGTGCTGCGCGAAGCCGGTACCGCGCTGATGAGTATTGGTCAGGGGCAAGGGCGCAATCGTGCCCAACAGGCCGCCGAGGAAGCGATTGCCGGTGGGTTCCTGAACGTGACCATTCGTGGCGCGAAACGAGTCCTTTTCAATATCAGCGGCGGTGAGGATATGACGCTCTTTGAGGTCAATGAAGTTGCCGAACGCATCGGAGAGGCCATCGATGACTCTGCCGACATCATTTTCGGCGCGGTGATCGATCCCGCTCTCAATGATAGCATACGCGTGACCCTGATTGCGGCTGGCATGGAAGAGATGCACACTTTGCGCCTACAGACGGTGCGCTCTGACCAGCAGGCCCAGCCTCAGCCACGTATTGGTACGTGGGGTCAGCGTTCAGTACCACCCTACCGACCAACAGCAGAGCCACACGGCGCTTCACCAACTCCCAGCGCGAGCAATAGCACGCCGCCTGCCCGATCACCAGCAACGCAACACCCGTCGTCTTCGCCAGAGCAATCACAACAGGCGCAGCCAATGCCCCATCGTCCGGGCGCGCAATCCGCTCAGCCTGCGCAATCGTCGGCGCAGCCACAGCAGCCACAGCGGCCATTGCGCAGTTTAAGCGATCTGCGCGGCCTGCGTAGTATGGGTCAGCGGAGTGATCGCCGACCTCGTTACCCTGATGAGGATGAGGGTATCGACGTACCGCCATTTTTAAAACGCTAATATCAGATCAGCGTAGCAGCACAGCAAAACGAGGCGCGTATCACTACGCGCCTCGCCTCATTATCGTCATAATCTCCGCAAACAGGACTATTGCTCTTTTCCTTCAGCAGCGGCGCGGCCACGCTCACCGCCCTTCTTCCCAATCCGCGAGTAGAATTCAGACCCCTGTTGGCGTTTGGTAGATTCGCCGCCCTTCTTGCCGATCTCGGCATAGAATTGAGGGCCACGCTTCTCCTTTACCGTCTCGCCTCCCTTTTTTCCGATTCGTGAGTAGAATTCTGGGCCGTACTTCTCACGCACAGCCTGACCGCCATGCTTCGCTTTCTGAGATCCTGGTTCTGGTCCACGCTTACTATTTGCCATAGAAAGTCCCGCCTCTCTAAAACTCGATCCACATTTACCCAACAAACAACGCGGTGAGACATTCTACTTTCTTCCGCCCTCCAACACCACATGCGCGACGCTCACTCATCGACAAGCGATCTGGAGCGCGGAAGCGCAGTAATAAGAATATCTCGCTGCTTCCTTACTGCGATTGATGCTCTCGCAGCCGTGCCGACGCAACACGATTGGCCATCAGTGCTGCAACGCTTCCCGCGCCAACACCATTATCGATATTAACTACCGAGAGGCCAGGCGCGCACGTCTGTAACATCGAGAGCAACGCGGCAAACCCCTTGCCGCCAATGCCATAGCCAACCGACGTTGGCAATCCAATGACAGGAACCGGGGCCAGCCCTGCTACGACCGATGGTAAGGCTCCATCCATACCAGCAGCGACGATTATCGCATCTACGTCTTCCGTGAAGAGGCTTCGCAAAGGCTCTAGCAGACGATGGAGTCCTGCCACACCCACGTCATAAATGCGTGTGATACGGCATCCCATCTCTTCCGCAATCAGTGCCGCCTCCTCTGCTACCGGAATATCAGAAGTGCCAGCACTAATCACACCTACATGCCCACCGGTATCACGGCGCACGTAATCAGGGCTATAGATGACCATAGAGCGCGCAGCTTCAGAGACCCGAACAGTGTAGTCCTGGAAGACCGCTTGTACAGGCGCGAATGTTTCCGGGCGCATTCGGCTAATAATCGCCCGGCCTGAGCCGCGTAGCAACTCCTGAGCCATCGCCACTATCTGTGGCACATCCTTAGTTTCACCAAAGATGACCTCCGGCACCCCTTTCCGTCGCTCGCGGCCTGGGTCAGAGCGCGTTTCCACCACTGGCAACTGTGCCGATGATGCCAATCCTGGTGAGATAGGTTTATAAGCCTTCGTGGCCATCAGATCGTCCGATCTCTGCTGCCCCTCTGTCAGCCCCTGCGTTAGCATGTGGCTGATCCATTCCAGATGCTCATCACGCTCATTAACCTCATGAGACATGTTAACCATACCCTCCAGGAAAGACTAATACTCAGCAATATTTACCAGGGAAATCTCTGCACACGCTACAGTGTAACATACTTCATGCTCATCAGCAAGCCATCAAGCGAACAGAAAAGTCTGTGGCACCCATTTATCATCGCCCGTTAGTATTCCATGCCTCCGAGCGCGATAAACCTGCACTCTCCGCATCCTGCTAACCAACGGGTTCCATCCGAGACGAGCTGGCCCCTCGCCCCATTATGATATACTGTAAGCACGCTATCCGGCATACGACACTATGCCGTGCTTCTTCATACTTTACACAGTATCCTATGACACTACCGTAATACCCGAAAACCTGTATACGCGAGCCATCAAGCGAGGTGCGTATACAGATAGCTGGTGTATGTAACACGGGTCTGTTGCGAAAATCGTTTTAGCGATTGACTGGAATTTTTGGAAAACGGAGCATGAAACCTGGAATTTTCTCTCTCTCGGCTCTGCTCTGCCTGGTTTTGCTACTCATCTTAAGCGCCTGCGGCCCAACAACAGTAAACCAGCAAGCAGTACAAGCCACCGTGACGATCAATCCGTCTTTTCAGGAGCAACTCTCGCCTATCCCGACGGCAGCTACCTATCGCTGTGGTGCGTGGGCCTCAAACAATGCCCCTAACCCCTATAGCACTATCACGATCTATGCCAGATTGACAAAGAATACTCAAGGCGTGAGCGGGGCTACGGCGCAGGCGGTCGTGCATTTCCAGAATGGCGATCAGACGCTGGCCCAGGAACCAACCAGCGATAGCGGGGGCTATGTCAGCTTTACGCTGTCGCTCAACGGACAACAACCCCGCCTGGTACCGGCTACTGTGGATGTTACCTTTCATGTCAGTAACACCCAGGTCACTTGCCAGGCATTCTTTACACCTGAGTAACTCCCTGCGCCGCTCGTGGCTGACAAGACGGACAATAGTGCGTGCTACGCTGTGTGACGATAATACGCTCAATAGGCGTTCCGCAAATCACACAGGGCAGACCGGCACGCTGATAGACACGCACATGATTATAATTATCGCCCGCCTCGCCCCAGAGGTCCCGATAATCGTTAAACGATGTGCCGCCATGTTCTATGCCCCGTTCAAGCACAACAATAATTCCTTCGTGCAAGCGCGCAACCTCCGCTACGTTTAACGAATTCGCGGGTCGTAAGGGATGTACACCGGCATAGAAAAGTGCCTCGTCGGCATAAATATTGCCAATACCGGCTATGACCTCCTGCGCCAGCAGAGTGGCCTTGATGCTGGTACGGTGCTGCGCCAGGGCCATCTGAAATCTTTCGACGGTAAAATCGGCGCTCAGCGGCTCCGGCCCCAGCGTGGCAAAAATCTGAGCCTCGCGTTCACGGGGCCATAGCTCGATGCGTCCAAATTTGCGTGGGTCGGTAAAAAGCAGGTAGCGCCCATCACCGAACCGAAAACAGGCGCGACAGTACATAGTATGTACCAGCATTGTGGCCTGCTCCTGCCCTGTAGTGATCTCGATAGTACGCACCGTACCGTCAACAACAGCAGGCACGATAAAGTGTAATTCTCTGTCAGCCGGTGGCACGAAGGTTGGCCCCTTCACATTCCACGTCGCCACATCGCGCTCACGCAGGCTCGTATCCACCTGCCAACCCGGTGGGAGCAGAAGGAAGTTGCCAGTCATACGCCGGTGGATCGAAAGCAGGTAGCCGCCGCTCAAATCCATCAACAAAAACTTGCCGCGCCTGCGAATGCCCTCAATGCTTCTTCCGGCAATCTCGGCGCGCAGTGTCTCCACATCAGGGTGCCCGACGATACGTGGCCAGAAGACCTGCACTTCCTGTATCGTCGCTCCTACCACACTCTTGCGCAACTGACGCGCGGTATATTCAACCTCTGGTAACTCTGGCATTGCGTCTCTATCTCGTTAGATAAAAAAGTCAAAGTAGTCCCTACAGTATACCATCGATGAGACACAATGCCATCTCTTATGCCCAATAGTCCATTACCAGGACAGGTATTGCCATGCTTGCCACCTGGCGGGGAAGTCCAACGCCACCTCGTCGTACTCTGTTTTCACAAGTACGCGCAGGTGCTGCGAACCACGCGCGAAATATTGGAAATGGAGTTCTATAATCGGACGTTCCTCCACCTCGACCCCTTTGAAGAACGTGCGGATGGCGCGTTCACGCATCTCCATTGCCTTCTCGTCGTCCCGCTCCGCCAGTTGAATACCGGCAATTTCATCTAATGTATAATGCGTACCGGCCAGTTCATTGATAGCGTTCAGAACCGTCTCGGCCTCCTCGCGTATCACCGCCAGGCCAATAAACATCGAAAAAATGGTCATCACGGGTAATCCGGTGCTGGTCACGAGTGGTTGCAAGGCATCGCGGTGCCGCTGCCAGATCTCCAACATGGTTAATTTTGTCTCTTGCATGCTTATGTCCCCCTCATTAAAAATAGTATTACCTGCTAATGACTGCTCATCAGTATTATTTCGCATAGAAGCACTTTGCCGATCCCACAGGATTGCGCCCGCTTGCTGTGGGCCTACCAGTTCCACCAGCTTGCCCACGCAACGGCTCATGTTCTCCATTCGTTGTGTGATAAAATCGTGACGCGCGGTGATCGCCGGAGCGGTCAGGGCACGTTGCGCCGCCTCGTACTCCAGCTCGATCTGGCGGCGTAAACGCGCCACCTCGCTCGCTATAGTTGCATCGTCCATCATGCACTGTTCTCCTGTACCGGTTGCGTTGGCACAAACATGATTACTATGAAATATATCTGCTAGTGAATATGTGATACCATCCTCCGGCTTCATGTACCCAATATTACAGGCCCGCAACGTCCTCTATCCCTATATTCAAAAACCTGTTGCAATTCGTTACAGTCCTTCGTCTTTCCTTCAACAACACATGGTACAATGCATCAGGAGTTAGCACCTCTCCCTACTCAAACGCTAAAGAGAAAATACACACGTTCCGTTGCCTTTCATTAACCAGCATGCTATACTCAGCGAAGCACTTCCGACGACAATGGAGTGACACAACATTATGAACCAGGTTGTTTCTCTTACATATAATGCAGGTAATGATAGTAATAAATTGCAAGCAGAAGACAGAGCTTTTCATGACTGGTACCGTTTTGTTCTTTCATTTCCCCCCCCATCTTGTGCGAGAATATCTGGAACGTTTCGGTATTACCGGCAACCAGTGTGTACTTGACCCGTTTTGTGGCATCGGCACCGTTCCACTAGAATGCCAGAAGCTGGGTATCCCAGCCGTTGGTTTTGATGCTCACCCGATGGCTTATTTTGCCTCGAAAGTCAAAGTAGACTGGCAGGCCGATCCCGACTTACTCATAGAACATGCTCGTACTATCGCTGCATATGCGACCAAACAATTAAGTGCCGATGGTATCGAAGATAATCCTCTTTTTTATAATGCATATTCTCCTCAACCGTTAAAACCTTTACGAACGCTCTCAGAAGAGGAGAACGCATTACTTTTGACAAATTCCATCAGTTCATTGCCCTTACATAAAACGCTGGTTTTTCTTCATTATCTGAAGCAACTCCGGCATGAACTATACTATCAGTATGAACTGTTAGCTCTTGCTAAAGCACTTGTAACCGTTATTGGCAATTTACACTTCGGGCCAGAAGTGGGTATTGGCACAATCAAAACTGACGCTCCTGTCATTTCTCCCTGGCTACAATACGTTCAGATAATGGCAGATGACTTGAGAGCAGTCACCATGCCCCCTCAAGCGCCTGCCACCATCTTTCCTGGCGATACCCGTCAGGCGTTGGAACAGCTTGAACCGCAATCCATCGACGCGGTTATCACGTCACCCCCCTATCCTAACGAAAAAGACTATATCGGTGAGCAGGCTTCCTATTTTCGGCTAAAGATTCCCACAGGGAAGCTGCTTGCCGACATCGCTGTTTCGCTAGGCTACCAGCTTGTGAGCATTGACCTGTTCCGTACCCGTTTTTCTAGCGTCACAAAGGAACAATTACGAGAAGAGGTGGTTGTGCTACGATGGCCTGCATCACATATTCACGCCATTCCCGCGACGGGTATACAACAAGGAAGGTTAGTAGAAATGGATCTTTTCTCACAGGACGAACAAAACGAAGAAGAGATACAAGCTAAAGTTACACCCTCAGCACCTAGAATGGCAGTATGTCAAGTAGTGTGTAAAAGTGCAGGGTCTGGTTGAGCCTGAGTTGGCGCGGGCATGGTCAGCTTGTTGAACTTCAAACTGCGAATGACGGCATAGAAGAGCAGCAGACAACTG
>Ga0080006_1209075_pt1 | contig 139032 bp, 144 predicted proteins | sample RS3BMetagenome_FD_69209 | JGI IMG/M metagenome (GOLD analysis project Ga0080006, IMG submission 69209) | Ferric oxide microbial mat and aquatic microbial communities from Rainbow Spring, Yellowstone National Park, USA - RS3B (SPADES... ...
CGCAAAGCCTGCGCCGGCTCAACAAAGCCCAAAACCGCCCCCCATGACGCATACCTTCGCAGCGATTCCCGCTCGCAGCCGCCGCCGACGTACCTCACATGCCACACACCAGGCAATACCTCTGACCAGCCATTTTACAGAAAAAGTACAGATAACCTATGCGATGTCGTTGTTGCAGGCCGGGGTCGACACGGCCGTCATCGCCCTGTGGCTTGGTCACGCCGACCTGCGTTCGACCAGCATCTACTTGCACGCCGACATGTCCATCAAGCAACGCGCACTTGACGCCACCACGCCATCGTCGACGGCGCCGGGCCGATACCGGCCTCACGACAAGCTGCTCGCCTTCCTCGAAAGCCTCTGACGATATGCCGACTCCCCAAGCCATATACCCATCGAGATCGCCGCCGCCGCCGAGGTTTCCGGCTCACGCCGCCACACGCTCGGCATAGTTGCGGGGTCGGCATAGATCGATCTATGCCGATATCGGGATAGATCGACGAAGTCGGCTACATCCCGTTCGAACCCGAAGCCGCCAACTTGTTCTTCCAGCTGGTCTCGGCCCGCTACGAGCGGGCCAGCCTGATCGTCACCTCCAACAAGCCCTTCGGCCGCTGGGGTGAAGTATTCGGCGACGACGTCGTGGCTGCCGCCATGATCGACCGCCTCGTCCACCACGCCGAGGTCATCGCCACCAACGGAACGCAAACCGTCTTGAGTAGACACTGACACTGGGCGCGGGTGTGGTGACGGTTGGCGTGGTGGACCTGTTGGGCCCACGGTCGGGTGGGGTGGCGGCGGGTCGAGTGCGATCCGGAGCCGGATCTGGACGTGCCAGCCGGTGACCCGGACGTCTTCGATGAGCAGGCGCAGCAGCTGCTGTTTCTGGGTGTCGTCGAGGGTGTCGATGACGGCATGGATGCGGGCGGCGAAGTCATGCACGCGGGTTCGGAGCTGGTTGTCACGGGCGAGCGCCGTTCGTTCGTCGGCGAGGCTGGTTCGCCTGTGCTGCAGCTCTTTTCGGCGGGAGGAGACTTCGGCGGCGCGGCGCTGCATTTCGGGGAGCTCGATAAACCCGCCCTGGTAGAGGTCGATGAGGCGGCGCCGTTCGGTGTCGGCGGCGTCGATCTTGCGGTCAAGGCGGGCCAGTTCGGCGGTGAGGAGTTCGTCGTCGGGGATGGGGGTTGTCAGGGTGACCGCTTGTTCGCCGGCCAGCAGCGCATCGGGGTGGATAATCGCGGCGCGGATGTGGTCGAACACGAACGTGTCAAGGGCGTCGGCGCGGATGTTGCGTTCGGGACAGCGGCGCGATTCGCCGCCGGCGCGCAGGGGGTCGTGGTTGCGGCAGTAGTAGTAGCGATGCCAGGTCCCGTTGCGGCCGCGCATCTTGTGGCAGTTGGTGCCGACACCGCAAACACCGCATTTGACAAGGCCTTTGAGCAGCCACTGGCCGGGTTCAGCGCGGCGGGGGCTCCACTTGGTGTTGTCGGTGGCGACGCGGCCGGCGGCTTGGAACAGCTCATCGGAGATGATCCGTGGGCAGTCGATCGGGATCCATTCGTCGCGGTCGCGCGGGACCTGCCGGGTGCGGCGGGTGGGCCGCCGGTCGGGCACCGATTCGGTGCGGTTGTAGTACACCCGGCCGATGTAGGCCTCGTTGCGCAGCAGCCGGCTGAGCGTGGAATGACCCCAGGTGGGCTTGCCCGTCGGTGAGGGTATCGCGTCGGCGTTGAGCCGACGGCAGATCTCGCGCACGGTGATGCCGGCGGCGCGGTCGGAAAAGATCCGCCGCACCACCGCGGCCTCGGTCTCGTAGACCTCGTGGTGTGCTTGGCCGGTCGTAGTGCTGCGGGCAATACGGCGGTAGCCATAGGAAGCCTTCCAGGTAACGACCTCACCGGCGCGGGCCCTAAACAGTTTGCCGCGCCGGTAGCGTTCGGCGATCTTGGCCTTCTCGTATTCGGCGATCACGCCCTGGACCTGGGTGAGCAGGATGGCTTGTGGGTCGTCGGCGGCCAGCCCCGGGGAGTCGGTGAACGCCACCACGACGCCGAAGCGGTCCAGCTCGTCGAGCACGAGCACCTGGTAGGCGTAGGCGCGGGCAAGCCGGTCCGGCGACAGGCACCACACCCGTTGGATGAGCCCGGCCTCGGCGGCATCACGCAATGCGTCCAGGCCGGGGCGGTCCAGTCGAGCCCCGGACTGCCCGTCGTCGACGTACTCGCCGACCAGCTCATCACCGGCGGCGGCGATGTGTTCGCGCAGCAGCCCCAGCTGCGAGCCGATGGTGCCGCGGTCGGCTTGGCGCTCGGTGGACACCCGCGCATACAATGCCGCCCTCACCGCAGGCCCCCACCCGGGAGTGCCAGTGCGGCAACCGAATCCACGCCTGCGGCGGCGTCGAGCAGGAACTCATAACCGGCGGCCAGCGCAGCCACCCGCGGATCCTGGTGCGGTGTCCAGGCCGGGCGGGCGGCGGCGAGAAGGTCGGCGACAAACACCGGCTCGGCGCTCGGCCAGGCGATCAACCCGGCCAGCCCGCGACGGGCGAACCGGGCCGCGGCCAGACCCTCCGGCAGCCCGGAGTGCTCGCACACGTGCGCGCGCAGTGCTTCGTAGTCGACCTGCGCCGCCTCGAGCGGCGGCCAGAACGACCGGGCGCTCACCGCCCGCGCACCCGCTCGACGGTGCGCCGGTGCAACCGCACCCCGAACCGGTCGGCCACCTGTTCGGCGATCTGGGCTCCCGACCCGCCCTCGGCGTGGATGAACTCCACGATCTCCGGGCGCAGCTTCACCGGTCCGCGGCGGCCGCGCCGCTCGTCGATCAGCCCCGCCATCCCCGACTGCTCGAACGCCGCCGCCACCACATAAAACGCTGCCCGCGAATAGCCGTGGGCCGCAGCAGCTTCGGCCACAGGTACACCCTCGACCAGACGCGCCCGCAGCATCTCGTACTTCACCTGCACCTTGTCGGAAGCCAGAAAGAAACCCGACCCGCCGGTGAACAACGGCGCCAACACCGCATCCGGATTCGGATGCAACAACCCCGCCTCGGTCAACGCCCGAAGCCGTGTCGTATCGCTCACCGGCCTCACCTCCCCCACCTGAGCCTAAGCCCCACACGAGCCAGCGTCTATTATTTACTGCCGCGTGTCTGCGAACATCCATCGATAGAACATCGAAATAAGCTCTATACATGCAATACCAGCGGACCATGCGACATTGAACGCTAGATATGCGGTCATAATTACTAGCCATCCAACTGACTCCGAACAACCGGCCGACGCCGTCGACGACGGTGATCAGGATGCACATACAGCCCCGGAACCGCTTCCGCCGGAGCCAGCACCACCGTCAACTGCAGTTTTGCGTTCCGTTGGTGTTCCTCAAAGGCGACTCCTACCGCATCAAAGACCGCGACCTCGGGCGAGTCCCGGGATCGACCACCGAAGAATGAACACCAAGGGGGTCAATTTTCAACCGTCGAAAAGGGGTCAATTTTCGGCCGCCGTTGACACATCGATGCGACACGATGAATTGGCTACTTTCCGGGCATGAGAACCTTCACTGAAACCGAATGTCAGCAGTTTCTCGCCGACCCGAAGCGTATCGCGGTGCTGTCAGTTGCAGCCACTGACGGCAGGGCCCCCGCCAGCGCCCCGCTCGGGTACGACTACACGCAGGGCGGGAACATCCGGATCATGACCGGGAAGGGAACCCGTAAGGCGCGGCTGATGGACCGGGCCGGTGTGGTGACGCTGGTGGTGCAGCGCGAGGAGCCGCCCTATCAGTACGTGGCAGTCGAGGGCACCGTCGTTGAAACCATCTGTCCCGCAACGGCGGACATGCTAGAAGCCTCCGCCATCAAGTACCTCGGCGAGGAGCGTGGGCGTGCACACCTCAAAATCATGGAGGGTAGCGCGGAAGAGTGGGGAGCGAACTTGGTCATGTACACCATCCGCCCCGACCGCTGGATCAGCGCCGACTTCACCGGCGACGTGTGAGGTCTCGGCTAGTCATAGTCGGCGTTCTCTCTGACTTGGGCTCGGCTCGCCTGCGTAGGCCACGGATCGCCTGACAGGCGGGGCCGTATGCACTCCGGTCACCCAACAACCAGGCCACGCAATACCACCAACGGTTGAGTACCAGAAACCGGCAGGGCCAGGGGATCTGGACACCAGATCCAGCCCACCCACCCCGCTGCCAGAACGCGGTACGTGGACCGGCAACCGTTACCCCCCCGGCAGCTCGGCCAACTAAAACGGTATCGGCTCATCGACATTCAACAGACATCCTTTGTTCTCTACATTGTGCGGAGCAGCTGCTATTGGAGCGGGTCCAACCAGCCCGGGCACCTTCACGCCGCGGAAACGAGTCCGACGAGTGGAAGCGCAATGGAGGGCGCCGATGAAAGCCAGAAGGCCGCAGCGCCCGTACGAGGCGGTCAAACCTTCGGTAGCAGCTCCCGCTCGGATCACCATGCCGGATAGCCGGTCATTTTTCGAAGGAGTTGTGATGCACATCGAGATCAACAGCTCAAAGTGTCAAGGGCACGCGCTGTGTGCGCTGATGTCTGATGACTACTTCACCCTCGACGACATCGGCCACATCGCCTCGACATCTGGTGAGGTGCCACCAGAAGACGTCGACAGAGCGCGACAGGGTGCAGAAGCCTGCCCCGAGCGCGTCTTGACGATCTCTTAACCCGACCAGGACACGAGAAACTACGGAGTCCACCGATGACATCAACCGAGAGTTCGCCGCGGCGAGAAGCCGACGAGTTCGACACCGACCTGGACCCTCGCTCTGCGGAGTTTGCAAAAGATCCGTTGCGGACACTCTCGGAGTTGCAATCTAAGTGCCCCGTCGCCAAATCCAGCCATTGGGGCGGATTTTGGCTGTTGACCGGCTATGACGTGGTGTTCGAAGCTCTGCACACACCGGAGGTCTTCAGCAGCAGGCCCAACGAGCACGGCGTCCGCGGGGTACCACCGCAGCCCGGCGCGGGCAGTCTGGCGCCCATCGATTTCGACCAGCCCGAATTGGGCTTTTACCGCTCATTCCTGCTGTCGGCGTTATCGCCGGGCTCGGTTCGTGAGATGCAGCCGACGATCCGAAAGATGGCAAATGATTTCATCGATCAGTTCATCGAGCGAGGAACAGCCGACGTGTCGGATGAGTTGTTCACGCCGCTGCCGGCTCAGTTGATTCTGCGCATCCTGGGGCTTGACGCCTCGCGCTGGGCGGAGTGGGTCTCGTGGGTACACGGATTCGTTCACGAGGTGAGGGTTGACCCCGAAGGCGCGGAGGCAAAGGTGATGACGATGTTCGCCGAGATCTACCAGGAAATAAGCTCGGCGAGGGCACAGCCCAAGCCGGGGCTGCTCGGCGAGCTGGCCGTCGCAGAACGCGACGGTCGCGCCCTCACCGACGACGAACTGGCCAACATGGTGTTCCTACTGATCCTCGGTGGGATGGACACGACGGCCGGTCTATGCGGAAATTCGTTGCTGCTCATCGACGCGCAGCCCGAGTTGCGCAAGCAGATCCTGGCCGATCCATCGGTACTGGACCAGGGCACCGAGGAGTTCCTGCGCTATGCAACTCCGACGTTGTCATTGCCGCGCACGGTGACCAAAGACACCGAGTTTCACGGCCGACAGCTCAAAAAGGGTGAACAGGTACTCATCATGTATGCCGCGGCCAACCGTGATCCGAGCCAGTTCGATGATCCTGAGACGATCGACCTATCCCGCAAAGCTACTCGTCACATGGCATTCGGACTGGGCGTGCACCGGTGTCTGGGATCAAACTTGGCCAGAGTCATGTTCAAGATCATGATCACCGAGTTACTCACGCGGGCACCGGATTTGGCTGTTCGTAGAAGTGAAGTGGTTCGCTATGCCGATGCCAGTCCGGTGTACGCGGTACGGCATCTTCCGATCACCTTCACCCCTGGACAGCGCAAGTCTTCCGAGAACTCATTAGCCGGTTAAGCGCACCGGCTGGCTGTCGGACAGCCACGGCTGGCGGAAGCATCAGCGCAGCAAGAACTTCCGGATCTTGCCGACAGACGTGCGCGGGAGTTCGTCGACGAAGATGTAATCGCGTGGACGCTTGAGCGGGCTCAGCCGGGCGGCGCACCACTGCGCCAACTCGTCACCCGTCGGGCGGGCCACGGCTTCTCGGGCGACCACGTAGGCCACTGGTACTTCGTCGCGGATCGGGTCTGGACGTCCTACGACGGCCGTCTCGAAGACCGATGGATGCTCGGCAAGCACCGCTTCCACTTCGGGCAGCGAGACGTTCTCACCGGCGACCTTCAACACGTCGTTGCGTCTGCCGGCGAAGTAATACCGACCTGCCTCACATCGGGCCAGATCTCCGGTGCGAAACCAGCCGTCCTCAGTGAACGACTGTGCTGTGGTAGCGGGATCGTCCAGGTACTCACGGAACACCTCCAGTCCGGGTCTGCCCCCCACCAGCAGTTCCCCGACGCCCTCGCCGTCTACGTCTCTGAGGGTGACAGCGCACCCGGGTGTGGGCCGACCCATCGAACCGTCCCCATCAGTGTCCTGGGCCGGTGCAGCCAAGACCGCCGGGATGGTCTCCGTCATGCCGTACAGCTGCCGCGGCCGGCACCGGAGAAGCGCGCTGAGCGACCGATACTGCTCGCCGGTCACGTTCTGGGCATACCAGACGTGGCGCAACCTGAGGTCGTCGCGACCGAAGGCGCCCCGTGCCAGGATCATGCGCATCGGCGCGGCGAACAGACTGGCATGGGTGGCGGCATGCCGCGCTGCCTGCGCGGTGAAGCGCGATGCAGAAAACCCGCTCATCAGCGCGACGCTGGCGCCCACCGCAATGGCGGAGGCGAAGGAGTAGTACTGGGCATTGGCGTGGAAGAGTGGTAGTACCACCAACTGGCGGTCGTCAGGGCCCAAATCGGCCGCGGCAGCCATGATTTCGCCCGCGAAGGCGTAGTTCGCCTGCGTGATGACCACACCCTTGGGAGTACTCGTCGTCCCCGAGGTGAACATGATTGCGGCCGTGTCCAGCGGCGCGGGATCCTCCAGCGCGGGAGGCGCGGAACGGTCGAACATCTCGAGCGCGACGTCGTCCTCATCCAAGCTGAACATCTCGATCTTCACCGACGCCGCCTGGCGGTAGTCCTCCAGGCGACGCATGGAGGCGACACCGACGGCCGGTTTGGTGCGTTGGAGTTGGTGCGCGATCTCCGGAGCCGCGGCATGGGGATCGCAGGGAATCACGAACGACCCGAGGCGTACCGCGGCCAGCCATATTGCCACGAAGGCCGGCGAGTTGGTCAAAGCCAGATGGACGCCTGCTCGCGGGCCGGCCCCCGCCGCGTGCAGTGTTCCCGCGACCCGGTCGACGAGGCGATCGAAGGCCCCATAACTCCACTGCGTGACGTGACCAGACGACGACTCCCACACCAAGAAGGGCCGGTCTGGCCACGTCAGCACCGCACGGGACCAACTGTGTGCAAACGTCTGCTCAAGCGGCATGCGGCAAAGCTCCCAACGGTCGTGCGCCACGTTGCTTGTCGAACGCTATCGAGGCCAGCATTTCGAGACCATGTCCTCGACGACGTTGGACGGGGCTACTGGACGCTCGGGCATTAACCTGTATGCGGTGTCAGAAACATCGGACTGGGCTCGATTCCGGGCCGCTGGCCGGTCGACGGTTCGAGGAGACACAACGTGGACTTGCAATACCCGCCCGACTTGCGACAGCTTCGGGACGAGGTCCGTACCTGGCTGGGCGAAAACGCACCTCGCGACGAGCGTCCGCGCGAAGCCAAGGCCATCCGCGAATACGATCTGGCCTGGCAGCAAGCACAGTGGGCCGGCGGCTGGGCTGGCATCGACTGGCCCCAAGAATACGGCGGTCGGGGCCTTACGCTGTTGCAGCAGCTCATCTGGCACGAGGAGTACGCCCGCTGCGGACTGGCAGTGATGGACTCCTGCTTCGTCGGCTTGCGTCATGCCGCTCCCACCCTGATCGCCATGGCCAGCCAAGAGCAGAAGAGTTTCCATCTACCCAAAATCCTTCGTGGCGAATCACTTTGGTGTCAGGGCTTCTCCGAGCCGGGTGCGGGATCGGACCTGGCATCGTTGTCCACCCGTGCCACGGTCGACGGTGACGCCTTGATCGTCAACGGTCAGAAGATCTGGACCAGCTTCGCCAACATGGCCGACTATCAGGAGCTGCTGGTACGCACCGGGGAGCCCGATAGCAAACACCGCGGCATCACCTGGGCGATTTGCGATATGCACAGTCCCGGCGTGGAGGTGCGTGAGATCGAGACGATCGATGGCGGGGCAGATTTCTGCGAGGTGTTCTACGACAACGTCCGCATTCCGTTGAGCAATGTGGTCGGTGAGATCAACTCGGGATGGGCGGTGGCGATGTCGACGTTGTCGTTCGAACGGGGCACGGCCTTCACTGCCAACCAGGTGACCTTGGCGGTCATGGTGGAAGAGCTCATCGCGCTGGCCAATGGTGGGTTGTGCAGGAACGGATTGCCCGCCGTGATCGAAGACCGCGACGTCGCAAGGCGATTGGCTACCGCGCGCGCCGAGGTGGCATCGCTGCGAGCTATGACCTATGCGGGAATCTGTCGCAATCTGCGGGCGGACACACCGGGGCCTGAAGGGTCGATGCTCAAGCTGTACTACGCCGATCTGGTGAAAGAAGTCACCCGTCTGGCCTTGGACATTCTCGGACCCGAAATGCTGCAGTACCCGTCAAACACTATGGCGGGGAACTGGACCGGGCGTTACTTGTGGGCGCTCGCCCAGGGGATCGGCGGCGGCACCTCCGAGATCCAGCGCAACATTATCGGTGAGCGTGTACTCGGCCTGCCACGCTGAGGCTATCGACATGCTGCCGACAGCCGCTGTCCTAGGTCCGAGTACCAGACGTTTCCGCGAGAGGTAGGTGTGCGGTGCGCTACAACCTGATATTTCCGATGCGGGCCGTCAAACACTGGAACCGATGGTGTGAAGGTGCCAGTATCGGAGAAGTTGCAAAACTGGTGGAAGACAATGGCTTTCACGCATTCTCGATGTCCGAACACCCGTATCCAGACAAGGGCTGGCTGACCAAGGGCGGCCACCATGCGTTCGATCCGTTCGTGTCGCTGAGCTTCGCCGCGGCGGCGACGACCCGGATCCGGGTGATGACATGTCTCCTAGTGTCGGGTTACCGCAGCCCTTACCTGACGGCCAAAGGGGCCGCGAGCCTCGACCTGCTGTCAGGCGGGCGCTTCACGCTGGGCACCGGCGTCGGCTACCTGAAATCCGAATTCGACGCGCTCGGTGCAGATTTCGACCGCCGCGGTCCCCTGCTCGACGAGGCGATCGCAGCATGGAAGGCGACCTGGGCCGGCGTCGACCACACTGGTCCGGCGTTTGGGGTAAGCGGTCACATCGCCCTGCCGCCACCAATGACCACCAATGGCCCCCCTATCTGGATCGGCGGCAATGGTGCAGCGGCGCAGCGCCGCGTCGTCGAGGTGGCCGACGGCTGGATGCCGATGGCCGCGTCAGGCGAACTGGCCAAGACCACCGGCATGCGGCCACTCGCGGACATCGAGACACTCGGTGATTGGATTGCGACGGTGAACAAGCGGCGGGCAGACGCGGGCCGCGAACCTGCTGACGTCGCATTCGTCCCGTTCGAGGCCCAGCTGCTGGTCAGCGGCGACTGCGCCGCGTTCTGTGCGGCCGTCCAACCCCGGATCGAGGCCTATGCCGAAGCCGGCGTCACCTGGCTCACCGTCGAACCGGCGAGTAGGAGCTTCAACGACTTTCGCACCGACGTCGACGTGCTGTCCTCACATCTGATTAACCGTTCGAGCGGCTCGTGATGGTAGGCAACGAAACTCGCGATCTTGGTGTCGTGCGCTACGAGCGAGACGGCGCGGTCGCTCGCATCGTGTTGAACTGGCCGGCACGCGCGAACGCACAGTCCTCGGAAATGGTGCACCAGGTCGATTCCTGCCTCGATGAGGCCCGCCGGGACTACGGGGTCAAAGTGGTGATCGTCAAGGGCAGCGGCAAGGGCTTCTGCGCAGGACATGTCATCGCCCCCGACGCCTATCCCGAATTCGCGGAATCGAAGGCCAATATGGGCAACAACTTCCAGGGCAGCAAGGAACTCTTCCTCTGGCCCACCCTACGGTTCTGGGAGTTTCCAAAGCCGATGATCTCCCAAGTGCACGGATACGCGATCGGCGGCGGTACGTACTGGGCACTGCTGCCCGAAATCACGATCGCCTCCGAGGACGCGTACTTCCAGATGCCGTTGGTCCCCGGCCTCGGCTTCCCCGGTGGGGAGACGATGATCGAACCGTGGGTGTTCATGAACTACAAGCGGGCCGCGGAGTACCTCTACACAGCCCAAACCTTGTCCGCCGATGATGCTCTGCGAATGGGGTTGGTGAACCGAGTCGTGGCCCGCGAAAATCTCGAAGATGTGACTGAGGCAGTGGCGGCCAAGATCACCCGCGCACCGCTGTCCACCTTGATGGCCACCAAGACGATGCTGGTGCGCGCCTGGGAGCAGATGGGCATGCGTCAGCATCTCCAGCTGTCGGCCGATCTGATGTCGGTGCTGGAGCACACCTCTGACGCCCAGGCGCTTCGAGCTGACTTGCAGGCCCGTGGCCGACTTCCCCGGGAGTATGTCGGCGAGGAGTAGAGGTCGGCGCCCCACAGAAAGCGTCATCGGAGATCGTGTACTCGGCCTGCCGCGCTGAGGCTATCGACATGCTGCCGACAGCCGCTGACTGGCACGGTCGGAGGAAAGTTCGCTGCCGCGATTAACGGCCGAAGGGAAAGTACGTGGGCTGTCCAGTCGTAGCTGGCTTCGATCCCCTGTCGGACGGGTTCCCGCGGGAGAATCCGTACCCTTTGCTACAGCAACTCAGCGACGAGCACCGAGTCTTCTATTCGCCCGAGATGCAGATGTACTTCGTCACCCGCCATGCCGACGTCGTTGAGGTGCTGTCCGCCAGCGACGGCAAGCGGTTCTCGGCCGGCAACGCATCTGCGCCGGTGTGTCCGATCACCGAGGCGGCGCAGGCCGTGCTGGCCGAGGGCGGCTACCGTCGCCTGCCTGCCCTCACCAACGCAGATCCACCGCGGCACACCATGATCGCCGCAGGGGTTCGCAAATGCATGTCGGTGCGCCGCCTGAAACTGCTCGAACCGATGTTGGCCGCCAAGGGCGAGGAACTCGTTCACGCGGTGGTCGCCAAACCCATGGCCGACCTCGTGGCCGACCTCGCGTTTCCGCTGCCTGCATACGCCGGGTTGGGCCTGTTGGGATTTCCTGAGGAGGATTTCGAACAGATCAAGGCGTGGGCGGGCAACCGTGCGCAACTGACCTATGGTCGCCTGACTGCCGACGAACAGGTTCAGGCTGCCAGGGATGTCGTCGACTTTTGGCGCTTCTGCGACCAATTTGTGGCTAGCCGCGCCGAGGATCTGCGCGACGATTTCACCAGCGACATGATTCGACTGCACCAGGAAGATCCCGACACTCCCGACCTGACGGATCTGGTCAGCATTGTGTACTCGATGGCGCTGGCCGGGCACGAAACCACGACGAATTTCATCGCCAACGGGGTGCTGACGTTGTTGCGCCACCCCGAGAGTTGGCAGCGACTCGTCGACGACCCCGCCGTGATCCCGCGCGCGGTCGAAGAACTGCTTCGATACGACCCGCCTGTTACCACATGGCGGCGGCAAGCCGTCGTTGACACGACGATCGGAGAGGTCCCCATCCCCGCCGGAGCCCAGGTGGCGTTGCTGTTCGCAGCGGCCAACCGCGACAGTGACCAGTTCACGAGACCCGACGAACTCGACCTGGCGCGACCCAACGCCACCGAACACCTGACATTCGGCAAGGGTCCGCACTACTGCAAAGGCGCCCCGCTAGCGCGCCTCGAGATGAAGGTGTGCCTGGAGGCGCTGACCCAGCACGCGCCGCACCTGCGGCTGGAGGGCGACGTCAGTGCGGACGATTACCCGCCGAATCTGTCGCTGCGCGGGCCCAGACGGCTGCTTGTGCGCATCGCGTGATCAGCAAGCGCGTGTGCAGTGTCAGCCTTTGCGCATCGGTGACCACAGCAATTACGCTGCCCCGCAGTGGAATCCACTGAACGGGGAGCGCATTGGCAAATGAAAGGATGACAATGATGGCGGGTGCAAGCGGCGGTGTCCTCGAGGGCCTGCGGGTGCTGGAACTGGGACAACTCCTTGCCGGCCCCTTCGCCGGTCACCTGGTGGCCGACATGGGCGCCGAAGTGATCAAGATCGAACCGCCTGGGCGCGGCGACCCGATGCGCGAGTGGGGACATCACGACGCGAGTGGCCACGGGCTGTGGTGGCCGTCTCTTGCCCGCAACAAGAAGTCCGTCAGCTTGAACCTGGCCCACCCAGAAGGACAACGGCTGCTGGGTGAACTCGTGAAGCACAGCGACGCGTTGATCGAGAACTTCCGACCGGGAACGCTGGAAAAGTGGAATCTCGGGCCCGACAAGCTACGTGAGCTCAACCCTCGGCTGGTGGTGGTGCGAGTATCGGGGTATGGCCAGACGGGTCCGTACGCCGACCGCGTCGGTTTCGCCAGTGCAGGAGAGGCGATGGGCGGCCTGCGCTACATCAACGGCTTTCCCGATGAGCCACCGCCACGCGCAGGAATCTCAATGGGGGACATGCTCGCCGGAATGTTCGCCGTGCAAGGGTTGCTGGCGGCTCTCTACCGCCGCGACGGACTGAAGGCAGGCACCGGCCAGGTAGTCGATGCCTCGATCCTCGAGTCCTGCATCGCGATGCTAGAAGGTGCGATCACCGAGTACGACAAACTTGGGATCGTTCGACAGCCGAGCGGAACAGGGCTGCGCAACATCGCGCCGTCGAACATATACAAGTCGCTGGACGGCAAGTGGGTCGTGATCGCCGCCAACGCCGATACGCTGTTCGCCAGACTATGTGCGGCCATGGACAAGCCCGGCCTGGCCGCCGATAAACGGTTCGCCACCCATCTGGCGCGCGGCGCGAACGCCGAAGAGCTCGACGACATCATCGCTGCGTGGGCCGCGGGGTTCGACGCACAGGAGATCGACAAACTCCTCACCGCACACGGGGTGGTGACCAGTCCTATCTACACCGTCGCCGACATCGTCGCCGACGAACACATCCAAGCCCGCGACATGGTTATGCGCGTGCAGGATGACCAGATCGGCGAGCTCGCCGTGCCCGGATTCGTGCCGAAATTCAGCGACACCCCCGGCTCGCACCGCTGGACGGGCCCAGCGCAGGTAGGACAGCACAACGGTGCCGTATTGACTTCACTGCTAGGACTGACCGAGCAAGAACTCGCGACGCTGCAGGGGCAGGGGGCGATCTAGTGGCGCCGGTACTGATCTGCGAGGTTGGTCCACGCGATGGACTGCAGAACGAAGAGCGGGTGTTGTCCGTGGCGGCGCGTGTCGAGTTCGTCAACCGGCTATCGGAATGCGGCTTTTCCCGAATCGAGGTCGGCAGCTTTGTCAGCGCCCGGCGGGTCCCGCAAATGGCCGACGCCGAGCAGGTTTTCGACCAAATCGACCGCCGGCCCGGCGTCGAATACACCGGCTTGGTGCTCAACCTCAAGGGCGCCCAGCGTGCGCTGGCCTGCGATGCCGACCGACTCAACTGTGTGGTGGTGGCTACCGAGACCTTCAACATGCGAAACCAGGGCAAAGCGGTGGCCGACACGGTCGCTGAATTGGACGCGGTCATTGCCCTGGCCGCACGGGCGTCGGTGCCGGTCACGGTGACGATCGGCGCCGCCTTCGGCTGTCCGTTCGAAGGACTGGTGGCCCCATCGGCTGTCGCCGCCCTTGCCGCCCATTTCGCGTCAGCCGGAGTCGCGGAGATCGCGTTGGCTGACACGATCGGCGTGGGCGTGCCGACCCAGGTGCAAGAGCTGTTCGCGCTGGTGTCCGATCAGATGAGCGGCACCCCGGTTTCGATCGGATTCCACTTCCACAACACCCGAAACACCGGTATTGCCAATGCCTTCGCGGCGCTGCAGGCCGGAGCGAGGGTGCTTGACGCGTCTGTTGGCGGTGCCGGCGGCTGCCCGTTCGCACCGGCCGCGACCGGAAACATTCCCACTGAAGACCTGGCGTACATGCTCGACGGCATGGGAAGGAAGACCGGGATCGACCTCAACGGCGTTGTGGGGACGGCACATTGGCTCGCCGGGCAATTGGGGCGCGAGCTGCCCGGTATGGTCAGCCGCGCCGGCGCCGACTGGTGCGCCGCGACCTGACGCCGCCCACCAAGTCAGCGGGTGACGTCAATGACCACCCTGCCGCGGATCTGCCCGGCCAGAATCTCGTTGGCAAGCTCAGGCAGTTTTGACATCGGCTCGACGGTGGTGATCGAGGCCAGAACCTCAGGACGTAGGTCCTTGGCCAAGCGCTCCCATGCGGCCTCGCGTAGAGCGGCAGGGGCCATCACCGAGTCGACACCGATCAGGGATACGCCGCGCAGAATAAAGGGCAGCACGGTAGCTCCCGGCATGTCGTTTCCCCCGGCCAGGCCGCAGGCTGCCACGGCTCCGCCATAGCGGATCTGCGATAGGACATTGACCAAGGTTTGGCCGCCCACCGAGTCAATCGCGGAAGCCCACCGCTCTTTCTGCAGAGGCCGCCCTGGAGAGAGCAATTCCTCTCGGTCGATGATTTCGGATGCGCCCAATGCTGTGAGGTAGTCGTGCGTCGAGGCGCGACCCGTAGAGGCGGCCACGGTCACCCCAGCGGCGGCCAGCAGTGCCACGGCCACCGAACCGACGCCCCCGGCCGCGCCGGTAACCAAGACGGGCCCATCACCTACGGAACCCCTGCTGGCAAGGCTGTCCACGCAAAGCGCCGACGTATAGCCGGCCGTGCCGATCGCCATTGCCTGTTCGGTGCTGAGACCATCGGGTATCCGAACCAGCCATTCACTGCGCACGCGCTGATAGCGGGTGTAGCCGCCGGACTCGGTCTCCGACATCCCCCAGCCGTTGACGACTACCCGCGTACCCGGCGCCCAGCGCGGGTTTCGGCTCTCGACGACGGTGCCGGCCAAATCGGCGCCGCCGACCAGCGGTGTCCGTCGCGCGATCTTCTGACGCCCGGATACGGCCAGGCCGTCCTTGTAGTTCAGCGACGAGAACTCGACCTGCACCAAGGTGTCGTGGTCGGGGAGATCGGCCTGTGTCAATTCCCGGAAGCCGGCGACGGGTTTGCCGTCGACGTCGTCGATGACCAGTGCGGTGAACGGCTCATTCATGGCGGTTCCAATCGGTGGCGTCGTGTTGGCGGTGATGGACGTTTGTCCGGGACGGTCGGCTGTTTCCAGCTGCCGAAGGGATTCTGCTGGCAGCCATGAGCCGCTGAACTGTGCGTTGCGGGCCCGTTTCAGGCCGGCCATGCCCTCCTGCCGGATGATGTCGGCGAATCGGCGGCCGTCGGGCGCGGTTGCCCATTGGGCGTGCGCCTTCGTGGTGACGTCATATGCGCGGCCGGCCAGGCGTCCGGCCAGGCGCCCCATCGCATCGCCGATAGCATCCACCGCGGCCTTGTTCATGATGGCCGCCTCACGGGGTACCGCGGCGATCCGGTGCGCCAGTTCGGTTGTGCGCTCCTGCAATTCGTCATTGGCGACGACCGATAGCACAAGGCCTATACGTTCAGCCCGTCTGGCATCGAGGAGTTCGCCGGTGAGAATGAGGAACTTCGCCCACGCGCCACCGATGATCGGCACCAGTTCGGTGGCTCCCGGATGACCGATCCGCCCCTCGATGAGCCCAAAACGCGCGTCGTCGGCGGCGATGACGAGGTCGCACTGCGCGATCAACCCCATGCCTGCGCCCAGACACAACCCGTTGACGGCGGCGACGATCGGTTTTCTGACCTGGCGTACCGAGGTGTAGAAATCGTCGAGCTGGCGGACGAAGCTGTAGTTGTCGTACGGGGTTACCGATTCGGGCGCGCCGGACAGGTTGCCGCCGGCGCAGAAGTTGGGGCCGACGGCGCTCAGCAGAATGCAGCCACTGGAGGAGTCCTTGTCGGCGGTGTGCATGGCGTCGGCGATCTCGTCACGGCTGGATCCGGGGCCCATTCCCAGGGCGTTCATTCGCTCGGGTCGGTTGAGCCGGATGTGGGCGACTCCGTCGCTGAAGTCCAGGTTGATGTGCGAATACACGTTGCCTCCCGGGAATGGACTTGCCGATGTCAGCTTGGACGGTCAACTCACGTCGGCCCCTCGGCAGTCGTGGGCGATCATGGCATGAAAGGACTACTGACAACAATGGATTCGGCCCTGCGTATCGAAATCGACATGACAGCGACAGCTTCGGTGATCGAGCTGACCAATCCTGATCGACATCATGGTGAAACGTTGCGGCGGCTACCGTTCGCCTATGGCTGTGTCCAGTAGTGAGCGAGCGATCACCCTGCGTGCGGGTATACGGCTGAAGAGCAGTGTCGACACCACCGAGGTGCTGGTGGTTCGTGCACCCGCAGCGCCCGCGATCGTGCGGTGCGGGGGAGAGCCTATGTTTGCCGTTGCCGACTCCTCTCCGAGCGAGCCCACAGATAGCGGCGCGGGCGTGCGACCCGGCCAGTGGCTGCGTCCAGAAGGATCCGTCGAGTTTGAAGTTCTGGTGCTGCGGGGTGGGTCGCATTCGCTCTCGATCGATGACCACCCACTCCGGGTGCGCGACGAGCGCTACGGATCGAACACGTCGGAGCCCAGCCCGTGACACCGTGGGCCGACGTCGTCAAACAGGACGGGGATTGCTGAGTGGACCTATTGCCTTCGCCGGATCAACTTGAACTGACCGGCGCCGCAGCGGCTTTCTGCGCACAGGTCGGCACGACGCAGCTGATCCGGCGGCGTCGCGATGAGCCGACTGCCTTGCCTGCCGAAAACTGGTCGGCAGGAGCTGAACTCGGCTTGCTCGGTATATCCGTGCCGGCGTCCGTAGGTGGTCTGGACATGCGCCTGGCTGACGAGGCGTTGGTGTTTCGTGAACTTGGGCGTGCGCTGATGCCGGGCCCGTTCTTGCCGACCGTGTTGGCGGCTCGCGTCGCAACGCTGTGTGGTGACGCAGAACTGGCCGCGCAGTTCGTGTCCGGTGAGGTTCTTTGTGGTCTTGCCATCGCGAGCGCGGCGCGCCTATCGCCCGATCGGATATCAGGGCGGGTGCACTTGGTGGATGCGGTCGGCGCCGACTATGCCGTCGTCGCCGACCCGGCCGGTGCCGGTCTGCTGTCAACGGCACCCTCCGATAGCTTCGATTGCTTACCAGTGAACTGCCTGGATCCCGGATCACGGCTGGCCGTCGGTGACGTCGATGGGGCCGATTTGCGCTGCTTTGTGCCGGCCGAGCGGGATCCGATCTGGTTGCGAGGCCTCGTGCTGGCCGCCGCCATGCAGGTTGGCATCGCGGAAGCGTGCCGCGATCTGTCAGTCGAACATGCCAAGAACCGCGTCCAATTCGGGCGCCCTATCGGTGTGAACCAGGCTGTCAAGCATCGCTGTGCCGATATGGCGGTTGCCGCAGAGGCCGCACTGCAGCAGATGGTGTACGCGGCGTTGTCGCTGCAGGAGGGCAACAGCGACGCGGAGCTGCACGCACTGGCGGCTAGGATTGTGGCCAGCAAGGCGGCGTTGTCCAACGCCTCGGAGGCCCTTCAAGTCCACGGCGGCATGGGCTTCACTTTCGAGCATGACGTGCACCTGTACCTCAAGCGGGCCCATATCCTGGATCATCTCTTCGGCTCGCGCGCAACGCATCTCGATGAGTTGCTGGTGCTGGGAGCGGCGAGTTGACCCGGCGGACAGCGATCGTCGGGGTTGGCCTGGCCGATGTCGGTCAAGGGCCAGCCAGTCCCTACGACCTCATCGCGAGCGCGGCACAGCGTGCGCTCAACGAAGCGGGGCTTTCGCCGCACCAGGTCGACGGCCTGGCGTCAACGGGCCTCGGGATGATGCCCCCGGTGGAGGTGGCTGAGTACCTCGGCCTGCGCCCGCGGTGGATGGACTCGACGTCGTTCGGCGGTGCCTCGTGGGAGGCGATGGTGGCACACGCCGCAGATGCCATCGCCGCCGGACACGCCGACGTGGTCTTGGTGACCTACGGCTCCACCGCGAAATCAGATCTGCGCCAAGGCCTGCGGACGGCCAATCTGGACTGGGGGTCGCGTGGTGCGCTGCAATGGGAGGTGCCGTACGGGCACACGCTGATCGGCAAATACGCGATGGCGGCGCGTCGTCACATGCACGAATACGGCACGACGATCGAACAATTGGCCGAAGTGGCGGTGTCTGCCCGCGCAAACGCGAAGGACAATCCGCAGGCCGCCTACCGTGACCCGATCAGCGTCAGCGACGTGGTGTCCGGCCGAATGATCGCCGATCCCTTCACCAAACTGCATTGCTGCATCCGCTCCGACGGCGCAGCGGCGGTGGTGCTCGTCGCCGAGGACCGCCTCCCGGATATAGGAGGCCGGCCGGTTTGGGTGCTGGGCAGCGGTGAGGCGCTGTCGCACATGTCGACGAGTCAGTGGCCGGACCTGACCACCGGACCGTCGGCGGTGTCGGGTCCGTTGGCCTTTCAACGAGCCGGAGTCACGCCCGCCGACATCGACGTGTGCGAAATCTATGACGCCTTCACCTACATGATCGTGGTCGCGATGGAGGATCTGGGTTTCTGCGCCAAGGGCGAGGGCGGCGCGTTCGTCAGCGGCGGCCGCCTGGACATCGGCGGAGCGTTGCCGACCAACACCGACGGCGGCGGGCTGTCGGCATGTCACCCCGGACAACGCGGCCTGTTCCTGATCGTGGAGGCCGTCCGCCAACTGCGCGGTGAGTGCGGGACCCGCCAGGTCACCGACGCCGAACTGGCGTGTGTTTCCGGGACCGGCGGATGGTTTTGTTCCAGCGCCACACTGATTCTCGGGGCCGGGGACTGACGGCGCCCGTGCACGCCTACCAAAGGGAATGACATGAGAATGCAAGGCAAAGTTGCCTACGTGTCCGGGTCGACGAGGGGGATCGGGCGCACGATCGCTGAGCTATTCGCCCGCGAGGGAGCCAAAGTCGCCGTAGCCGGGCGTACGGTCGCCAAGGGCGAAAAGGTGGTCAAGGGCATCCGTGAGGCGGGGGGCGAGGCCGAATTCTTCCGCCTCGACGTCACGGACGAGGAGAGCGTGCGCAGTGTCATCAATGGGATCGTCGAGCGCTTCGGCAAATTGGACACTCTGGTCAACAACGCAGCGCCCACCGACGCCATCAGCACCACCGTAAAGCCCCTCGTGCAGTACACCACCGAAGAGTGGGAACACATCCTGCGTGGCACCTTGACCGGCAACGTCTTTTGGCCGTGGAAGTATGCAGTGCCCCACCTTAAGGAGGCCGGGGGAGGCAGCGTCATAAACATCTCGTCGGGGCATGCGGTAGTCGGTATCGGTGGCTTCGCTGCCTACGCCGCGGCCAAGGGAGGCATGAACGCCATCACCCGCGTGCTCGCCGTCGAAGGGTCGCCCTACAACATCAAGGTCAACACCATCAGCGTCGGGCGCGTCATCTCCCACTCTGCGGACACAGGGGTCGCTATCGGCGGAGGACACCTCACCCGGCTCGGCAGCCCGCATGACATCGCCTACAGCGCGTTGTGGTTGGCCTCGGACGAAAATGGTTTCACCACAGGATCGTTGGTCACAGTGGATGGCGGCATGAGCATCAACGGAAGCGCGACACTCGGATTCCCACCCGAAGGTCCCTCCTAGCCCCCAACCCGCAGTTGGGTCTGCCGACCCCGGTTGACGACTACGTTCGCAAGGAGTGATAAGTGCAGGAGATTCGGTTCGACGACATCGAGTCGTTGAGGGCGGCTGTTTCGGATGAATACGGCGACTTCGGTGCCGAAGTCGAGGTGACGCAGGAGGACATCGACGCGTTCGCCGAACTCACCGGCGACCACCAGTGGATCCACGTCGACGTCGAGCGCGCGACGCGGGAGAGCCCCTTCGGTGGCCCCATCGCGCACGGCTTCCTGACCCTCTCGCTGCTGCCGAAAGTCGCGACGCGGCCGCCGGTCAAGGTCATCGGTCACACCGCCGGCGTCAACTATGGCGCCGACAAGCTGCGCTTTCTGTCCCCCGTACTCGCTGGGTCGCGCCTGCACGGCCGTGCGCGCCTCGCGAACGTCGTCGCCAAGAGCGGGGGCACGTTGGTGACCAACGAATGGGACATCCGGGTCGCCGGGGCCGAGAAGCCCTCCGTGCTCTACGGGATGCAAATCCTCTACCGCTGAGCAACATCGGGCGTGAATCGGGCGCGCAGCTCACTCTTGACCACCTTGCCCATGCCGTTGCGGGGTAACGCGTCGAGCACTTCGAGCTGCTCGGGGAGCTTGCGCGTCGACAGGCCTAGGCCGCGCAGATACGTGCCGAGGTCTGCGAGGTTCGGTGGGTTTCGGTGATCGGCCGCGACGATCACCGCGCACACCCGCTCGCCGCAGCGTTGGTCAGGAATGCCGACGACTGCGACGTCGGCGACCGCGGGATGGGTGGACAACAGCTCCTCGACCTCCTGGGCGGAGACGTTTTCCATCTTGCGGATGATGATGTCCTTGAGGCGCCCGGTGATTCGGACTACTCCGCTCGGCTCGACCACTCCGAGGTCACCGGTGCGGAAGCGGCCGCGGTCGTCAAACGCGTCGGCGGCCAAAGTTGGGTCCGTATAGCCCAGCATCATCTGCGGGCTCTTGACCCTCAGCTCACCTTCCTGGCCAGGCGATGCAGGCGTTCCGTCGGGCCGCACTGCCTCCACGGTGGACCCCGCCGCGGGCCTGCCCTCTGCTGCTCCCTCGCCGTCTTCGGGCCGTCCCATGGTCAAGAACGGGCATTCCGTCAGCCCCCAGCCTGAGGCCACTCCTGCGCCGCCCAGCTCGCGTTTGACCGTTTGCCGCAGCGACGGCGGGCAGGGCGCGCCGCCCGACAACGCGACGCGCAGGTGCGGAAACAGCGGGCCGTGTTCGCGGGCATGCTGTCGCTTTAGATAAGCGTGGAAGAACGGCACTCCTGATCCGAGGAGGGTCACGCGTTGAGCGGCGAAGAAGTCGATCGCCGCCTCATCGAAGGCGGCACAGGTCAACATGCTGGCGCCGGCGATCAGAACCGACAGCACATGAAGGATGCCTCCGACATGGGCAAGCGGAACCGGTGCGGCCCATTGATCTTTGGGCCCCAAACTGATGGTGTCGGACAGGTGGGCGGCCCCAGCGATCAAGCTCTGGTCGCAGTGCCGGACACCTTTCGGCGACGACGTGGTGCCCGAGGTGTAGAACAGCCAACGACACGGGTCATCGATTGAGATGTGACTTCGGGCTTGGTCGACGACACCCGAGGGCAGCTCACCGTCGAGGCCATGAACCCGAAGGCGACTCGCCGGACCGGCAATGGGTTGTGTAGCCGTGAGGTCGTCCGGCACGTCGGATCGGCTCGGCACCACCAGGTGGATGGTGCGGGCCTGCTTGCATATGAAGGTGACCTCGCGCGGACCAAGCGTGGTGATCAGCGGATTCTGCACCGCGGACAGCCGGCGCAGCGCCAGCATCAGCACCACTGTCGAGCAGCCGTTGGGCAGCTGCCAGGAGACCACGTCGCCAGGGTTCACACCCCATTGCGCGATGCCTGCTGCCGTGCGCTCGACCGCCTCGGCAAGTTCACCGAATGTCAGTGTGGCGCCGCTGGTATCAGCCATGAAAAGCGCATGGGGGGTGCGTTCGGCGCGCTGCGCCACCACCTCGGGGATGGCAGTGGGCAGCCGCTGGGTCACGACTGCCGACCGGCGCCGCGCACCCTATCCACTAAGCCATCGACGTCTTCGGGTAACTGGTCACCCCTCCATGCGACCATCCCATCAGGACGAACCAGTACCAGGCGGCGCTCGTAGAGTTCGACGATCTGTGGATCATCGATCGCATGAATCTCCAGCGGCATACCGACATTGTCTGCAGCCTTGGTGAGCGTGCTCACGTCGCCGGATTCTGGTCCGAATGCGAGTAACACGAATCCGCCACCGAACAGATCAATCGTGGATCGGCCCGGAGCCAACCAAGCGTGCGGCGCACGATGGCCGGGGCGGGCTGTTTGGATATAGGTGCTCGGTTCATCGGGAGGGGCCGGTGTGCCGTCGGTGATGATGATCGGTGAATCCGCATAGTTGTAGCCCATGGCGACTCCGAAGGACTGCCATTCCTGTTTGAGTAGCACTTTCATGCGTGCGCCCAACGCCTGTCGCTGTTGCTGGCCGGCGTCGGAGTCCTCAAGAATGTGTTCGCGCCCCTCGTTTTCCACCCACACCTTGTAGTTACGGGTGGACTGCGAGCTGGCGCGGATGGCGGCGGGGCGCCGTTCGGCGGTGTACGCGGGCAGCAGACCCGCGCCGCCCCACCCCTGCAGCAGTGCGGGCAGCATCCAGCCCAGATCGCTGCAGTCGCCCATACTGGTGTTGAGACCTTGGCCGCCGGTAGGTGAGGTCGTATGTGCGGCATCGCCCGCCAAAACGACACGCTTGCTGTGGAACACACTCGCCGCGCATTGGCTGCGTCGCCATGGCGCGACGTTGACGACATGCCACGGTATGTCGATCGTGTCGTCGCCGATGGCGCGTCGAAGTAGGGCGTCGACGTCCAGCTTATCGGGGGCGATGCGGTCCGGGGATCCGATGATGCTGAACCTGTACAGGCCGCGGCCGTCAACGGTGGTGATGTTGGCCCAGGTGCCGTCGGGCGCCATAAACATCCACCGTTCGCATTGGCCGTACGGCTGGTATCGCTCGAAGTCGGCGCAATAGATCATCAGGCTGACCGAATAGTCGAGATGTTGACCCTCGAACGGGATACCCAGGGCCCGACGCACCGTGCTCCCCGCCCCGTCGCAGCCAACCAGGTAGTCGGCGTGCACGATCAGCTCGTCGCCGTCGCCCGTTTCCACGGTCGCCGTGACGCCGTCCTCGTGCTCGACCAGTCCGCTGAGGCGGTGGTCGTAGCGCACGTCGGTGAGCCCGAGCGCCAGCACCTCGTCGGCGAGGAGCGGGTCGAAGACGTACTGCGGACACCGGCGCAACAGCTCGGGCGTCTCAGGGTGCAGTGGCCTCTCGGCGGTGGACGGCAGCGGATCGCGTCCGATGGGAAACCCGTGCAGCGCTGTGCAATACACCGTGTCGCGTGGGTAGTTGTCGGGAAATCCGACCGCAGCAACTTTCTCTGCGATGCCGAGCCGGCGGCAGTACTCCATGCTGCGCTCAAAGAGCGTGCCCGCCTTCGCCAGCAGATGTAGAGCCGTCCCCGCGTCTCGCTCCACGAGCGTGCTCGACGTGCCGCGCTGCGCAAGGTCAAGGGCCAGTGCAAAGCCGACCGGTCCGCCCCCGACGATCAGCACCGGCGTGCGCACCGTGGCTGGTGTCATGAGCCCAGCCTCAAGCCTGGTGTGCGCACCTTGAACACCTCGGTCGCCAGTCGTTGGCCCAGGGTGTTGGCATCCCAGCGAGTCGCCCCGTTGGAGATGGTCACGGCCTTCGACCAGCCCGACATGAGATCGATGGTTTCGCCGATTGCGCGGACGACTTGCCCACTCACGTATCCGGCCTCCGGGCTGGCCAACCAGGCCACGACCGGGCTGCACAACGAGGGGTCCATCGGATCGAACGCATCGGGATCACGCTGATCAGGTTCGGGCGTGTCCGCGGCCGCAGTGACGCCGGCAGACAACCTGGTGTGGCCACCGGGGCTGATCACATTGGCGGTCACGCCGATCCCCGCCAATTCCAGGCTCAATGTCTGAGTCAGGCCGACGATCGCCGCCTTCGCGGCGCTGTAGTTCGTCTGGCCGAAGTGTCCAAGCAGCCCCGCACCTGAGGTGGTGTTGATGATGCGGCCATAGATCTTGCCGTCGCCGGCCTTGGCCGCCGCTCGCCAGCGGGTGGCCGCGGCGCGGCTGGTCAGCCAACTGCCGCGGACGTGTACCCGCATCACCAGGTCGAAATCGGCTGCCGACATGTTCCAGATTGCGCGATCACGCACGATGCCTGCGTTGTTGACGACGATGTCCAGCTTGCCGAACTCGTCGTGGGCCCGCTGCACCATCGCATCGGCCTGCTCCTCATCGCCGACATCGCCGTAGTCGGCTACCGCCGACCCACCGGCCGCGCGAATGATGTCGACGACGTCGTCGGCGTCCTGGCCGCGGCCTTCACCGGCCACCGACGACCCCAGGTCGTTCACCACCACCGCGGCGCCTTGTCGTGCGAGTTCCAGCGCGTGGCCACGGCCGATGCCGTGTCCGGCGCCGGTCACGAGTGCGACCTTGCCGGTCAGCAGGGCGCTCACTGGGCACCGCCCGCCGGTGCCGGTTGGGTAAATGTTCTCACTGAACCTCCATGTGTCATCGGCCGAGAAAATTTGTTGGGCGGCGCTCGACGAACGCGCGAACGCCCTCGCCGGAATCGTGCGCGTGCGACTGAAGTTCCTGCGCCATCGCTTCCGCGAGAAACGCTGCGGTGCGGTCGGTGTCCAGTGCGGAGTTGAACAATCGCTTGGTCAGGGCAATCGCGCTGGTCGGCGAGGCGGCCAGCCGCTCAGCGAGGTTCTCCGCGCACGCAGGCAGATCCTCGGCGGCGACGACCTCGTTGACGAGACCAAGCGCATGGGCCTGCTCGGCAGAAATCGCGTCGCCGAAGAACGCCATGTGTTTGGCCCTCTGCAATCCGATACGGCGGCTGAGCAGGTAGGCGCCTCCGCCGTCGACCACGATTCCCCGTTTGACGAAAGATTCGGCGAAGCTCGCGTTCTCGCTGGCCACCACGAGGTCGGCCGCGAAGGCCAGGTGGGCGCCGACGCCGGCGGCAGCGCCCTGCACCACGGCGATCACCGGTTTGCCGCAGTCCAGCACACTACTGATGAGCCGCTGGGCCCCCGTCATGATCGTGCGCATGGCGTCGCCGACATGCATCTGTGTCTTAATTTTGTTGGCGAGCGCTTTGACGTCGGCGCCGGCGCAGAAGTGTCTGCCGGCCGCCGATATCACCACGACACGAACCTCGGGGTCATTGTCTGCGGCCGCCAACGCCTCGATGACGGCGTCGCGATCCTGCGGGCGCAGAGCGTTAGCCGCGTCCGGCCGGCTCAACACAATGCGTCGAATCGCGCCGTCGTTGACGACAACGACGCCGTCGCCCTCCTCGCTCACCGTCGACCGTCCTTCGAGGCGGTGCCGGGCAGGGTATGTCGGATCACAAAGGTCCTCTCGCGTTGATCTGTCCGCGTCACGGTTCCCGACGGCGTACGGGGCGAACCCGGTTCCGATTTCTGACACGCAGTGTACTATCGATACGTACAGTAATTGGGCGCTGAGGTCAATATTCGGGACATTCGTGCGATATGTTTTATCTTGTTTCTGACTGATTGGATCATGAATCGCTCCCCCGGTCGGGACCGGCGAACGGCGTGGAGGAAGGGCAGCACCGGAGTGCAGGGCACCACGTTGATTCCACCGCTGGGTAACTGCACCACGTTGGGCAGCGAAATGGATCGAGCCGCCCTCACATTCGGCACCAGGGATGCCTACGTCGACGGAGTTGCGCGAATGTCCTTCGCGCAATGGGCTTCGAGGTCCCGAAAACTGGCCGCCGCGTTGTCGTCGCGCGGCGTCGGTCCGGGCGACGTTGTCGCGTTGATGCTTGCGCCAGGGATCGATTACGCGGTGGCCTATGTGGCGACGTTGCGACTGGGCGCGGTGGTCACCGGTCTGAACACCCGGCTCGGCCCCCTTGAGGTCGACCGCATCCTTGCGCAATGCGTGCCGGCGTTGGTGATCTATGACCAATCAACCGGCCTTCCGGCGCCTGCGGGCCTCACGGTGATGTACCGCGACGAGCTGACCGACGCCTGCGCCGGCCATCCGGTGTCGCCGATCCGGTGGTCGGGGACCGCAGATGCTCCAGCGGTCATCATCTGGACGAGCGGGACGACGGGCCATCCGAAAGGCGCGTGGTTTGACCATGCCGGCCTTGCCGCAGCGGTCGCCTCTGCCGGTGCCGTGGGCGGGCGTGACCAACGACGACTGGTGGCGACGCCGTTCGCCCATGCCGGCTACATGGCCAAGGTGTGGGAGCAATTGGCCAACGGCACCACGTTCGTGCTCGCACCGCAGCCGTGGAGCGCGGAGTCGATGGCGCGGGTTCTGATGGAGGAGCAGATTACGGTTGCGGGAGCCGTTCCTACCCAATGGGAAAAGCTGATCGAGCTGCCGAGCCTGACACCTTCGCGGTTGGCGAATCTGCGCATCGGTGTCGCGGCGACGGCAGCGGCGTCCCCGGCGCTCATCGAGGCCGTCCGGCGCAAGCTCGGATGCCCGTTGGTGGTTCGTTATGCGATGACCGAATCGCCCAGCATCACCGGTACCGAACCAGACGATCCACCCAACATGGGGGGCGGCACTGTCGGTCGCCCACAGGGTGGCATGTCGGTCCGCATCGTTGGGGCCGATGGGTTGCCGGTTGCCGCCAAAGGTACTGGTGAGGTCCAGGTCCGCGGTGCCTGCGTGATGCGCGGGTACTGGAACGATCCCGACGCAACCGCGGCGGCGTTCGATGGAGTATGGCTGCGCACCGGCGATGTGGGCCGGTTCGACCAGCACCAGAATCTCGTGCTGGCTGGCCGCTCACGCGACATGTACATCCGGGGCGGATACAACGTCTACCCATTGGAGGTCGAGAGCGTCCTGGCCACACATCCTGCGGTGGCCAAGGTCAGCGTCGTCGGCATGCCGGCCACGGTGATCGGCGAGATCGGCGTCGCCTTCGTCGTTCCGACCGATTCCGCGCGGCCTCCGACTCTCAATGATCTGCGTGGCTTCGTCCGCGAGCACCTCGCGGACTACAAGTGCCCGGACGAACTCGCGCTGGTCGATGAACTTCCACTCACCCCGATGATGAAGATCAACAAGGAAGACTTGCGACGCCGGTTCGCCGATGTCGTCACAGATCGATCAGGTGCCCGCCGCGGTCACCGGAAAGCGGCGGGCAAGCCCTCATGAGCGAGGACATCAAGCGTATCGAGCAGGGCAACGTCCTGACCATCGTATTCAACCGAGACTCCAAGTTGAATGCGCTCAGCGACAAGATGATTGACGAGCTGCGTCGGGCAGCTGAAGACCTCGGCGATCGGCGCGACCTGTCGGTCATGGTGATCCGCGCCACCGGCCGCTACTTCACAGCCGGGCTGGACATCGGCAGCCTTGCCACCAGGGTCGGTGAGGCGGACGGGTCAGGCAGCGCGCTTCGACGGTCCTACCGTCGGCTGCATCTGTTGTTCGACGAGCTCGAATCGATCGAGCAGCCAATCGTTCTCGCGGCACACGCACCCTGTGTCGGCGTCGGCGTCGAACTCGGCGCCTCCTGCGACTTCCGAATCGCCTCCGACACCGCCACATTCGCCCTACCTGAAGTGGCCAACTTGGGCGTCATACCCGGCTCAGGCGGCATCAGCCGAGTGACCCGGCTCATCGGACCTCACTGGGCCAAGTGGCTGGTCATGGCAGGCCACACCGTCGAGGCGGGGCAGGCTCTGCAGATGGGCCTGGTACACGCGGTCCATCCCCAAGAGTCCTTCGACGACGAAGTCGACAAATTCGTGCAACGAATCGCGCAGCTGCCGCACGAGGCGGTCGGCGTGGCGAAACTGGCTATCGACGCAACGGCCTCGATGGACCGTGGCACTGCCCGAGACTTTGAGCGGCTCGCCAATTCGGTCCTGGCGCTGTCGGACGAGCACCGCGCGCTGATTCGTCGGTTCCAAGAACGAGGGCGGCCGCGCCGCGAGACTGGGCCGTAACGAGGCCGGCGGTGGTCGCTGGTCCTCGGCAAAAGTAGGAAGGAAGGGCACCATGGCAGTACTGGAAATGGGGCAATCCGGGTCCGATGAGGACTCGACGCACTGGGGCGGTGCATATGCCGGGCGCTGATCGTCCAACTATCGACGCAACCAGCGCCCCGTACTGGGACGCCGCGCGGGAGGGACGGCTGCTGATTGCCGCCTGCGGAGCCTGTGGCAGAAAACATCACTACCCAAGGCCGATGTGTCCGTTCTGCTGGAGTGACCAAGTCCAGCCCGTCGAAGCCAGCGGCCAGGGGACGCTGCACACGTATTCGGTCATCCATGCCAACGACTTGCCGCCCTTCCGGGACCGCCTGCCCTACATCGCGGCGTTGGTCGACCTGGCCGAGGGCCCGCGAGTCATCACGACGATCGAAGGAGCCACAGCTGACGAGCTGGCGCTGGACATGCCCGTCACCGCCGTGTTTCGGCCCCTTGATCCCGACGAACCGGACGGTGTCCACCTAACGGTGTTTACGCCGAACCGGTAAAGGCGGCGATGATATGCAAACGTTCCCCCTCGGCTCATTCCACGTCGGCCGCGTCGGCTTCGGCGCCATGCAACTTCCCGGGCCTGGAGTGTTCGGGCCGCCGCGCGACCACGACCAGGCGATCGCGGTGTTGCGACGTGCAATTGAGTTGGGTGTCAACCACATCGACACTTCTCAGTATTACGGTCCGAACGTCTCCAACGAGCTCATCCGCGAGGCGCTTCATCCTTACCCCGCCGACCTCGCTCTAGTCAGCAAGGTGGGAGCGCGCCGCGACGCCGCCGGTGGGTGGCTGCCCGCGCAGGAGCCCGACGAGTTGCGGGCCGGCATCGAGGAGAACCTGCGCACGCTGGACATCGACCGCCTCGCCGCGGTCAATCTGCGCAGCATCGACCCCGGTGATGCAAGGTCGGTCGGCCCAGTGGACCGTGACCGTTTCGACCGACAGCTGTCCGCAATGATCAAGGCGCGCGACGAAGGCCTCATCGCCGGCATCGGACTGAGCGGCATCAGCCTCGACCATCTGCAGTTCGCGCTCGACCGCACCGAGATCGTCTGCGTGCAGAACGCCTACAACCTGGTCGACCGCACGGGGCAGCCGGTGCTGGATGCCTGCATGGAACGCGGCATCGCGTTCGTGCCGTTCTTCCCGCTCGGCTCTGGCTTCACTGCCGACAATCCCGTACTCGGCCACCCAGCCGTACAGCGCGAATCGTCGAAGCTTGGACGCACTCCGGCGCAGATCGTGCTCGCATGGACACTGTCCGTCGGGCCGAACGTCTTGCTGATTCCTGGCACCTCGTCGGTGCAGCACCTCGAGGAGAACACCGCCGTCGCCGACATCGAACTGGATGACGAGACGCTTCAGGAGCTCAACGATGCACTCGCCCCTGGTACAAGCGAGTAGGTCTAACCCTGATGCCTGACGACCCGCAACGCCTCGCGAAGCTCTTCGCACGGGCCAACGCAATCATGCGACCGCTCTTGAAGTCTCCGCTGCATGGCTTACTGAGCAGCCGTCTGATGCTGTTGAGTTACGTCGGTGGCAAGACCGGCAGCAAGTACACCTTCGCCATCGGCTACTTCCCTTGGGGCAACGGAGATGTGCTCGTACTGAGTTCGGCCAGCTGGCCCAAGACGATCGACAGCGCTAACGACATCCAAGTGCTCATCAAGCGCCGCTGGTTGCATGCCGAACCCACCGTCATACGACAAGACGACCAGAAGGCCGACATTCTCGGTGAGTTCGCCCGACGCAACGGGCCAAAAGCCGCGAAGGGGCTGATGCTTGGATTGCCGGGAGATCGCCAGCCGGATCGACAAGAGTTGCTCGCTGCCGCCGCTAAAACGACGCTCGTCCGCTTCGCCGTGGGAGAGTAATCTCGCTGAGACTGCAACGTCGCAGGAAAAGTTCGAGTGAGGGCCTGCCGGAATACCGTTTCGGCGCAAAGCATTTCCGCGGCTTGCAAAGCAACGACGGCTAGTCCACCGGACGGAACAACGGAAGCCACACCCGGCTGTCTTCTTCGCCGGACATCGCCGTCCAGTCTTCGAAGAACACCTCGACCGGCAGGCCGACGCGGATGTCGTCAATGGACACATCGACGACATTCGTGATGAGCCTGACATCGGGCTCATCGGCCAGCTCCACCATCGCCACGATGTACGGAGGGTCGAGCCCGGGTATCCACGGCTGCCGATTGACGGTATAAGCGGCGACGATGCCCTTGCCGGAGACTGGCTCTGGTGCGACGTCGATGCTCCGGCAGCGCCAGCATGCAGGTCCCGGTGGATGGAAGTAGTGCCCACAGCCGTGACAGCGATTCATGAGTAATTGTCCGTTGCGGCCGCCCGTCCAGAACGCCGTCGACTCTGCAGTCGGGCTAGGCGCCAACCGCGTCTGGGGTCTGCTGTATGCGGTGTCGCTCGTCATGCGTTAGCCCTCCTGACAATCGCCATGGCCCTCAGTTTGGCACAGCGGCGTGACCGTACTCATGCTGATCGCTGCGGCGACAGGCTTCTGACATGTCGGCGCAGCAGTGAGGTTTAGGATTCATCACCCCGCGCCGGGGTGTGCGTGCAGCTCCGCCGCGCACAGGCCCAAGACCTAAGGGTCCCTGTGTATTTCCGGCAGGTTGCCCGGCGTGAGCAATCCGCGGTGATTTGCTGCGATTCCCCGCAGGATCTCGACGACCGCGCGCACTCGAGCCAGTCGCCGAATGTCGCGTGGTACGACTAGCCAATACGTGCGGTTCACCGTGACCGTGTTGGCCAGAACGCGAACCAAACGTCGATCTGCGTCGCCGATGTACACCGGAAGCGCGGCCACACCCAGGCTGGCACTGGCCGCAAGCCACTGACCGGTGATGTTGTTGGTTTGAATGTGGGCTCGTTTTTCGGGCACCACCTCGTCGAGAATGCGTAGTGGGAGCACGTCCAAGACCGCCTCCACATAGCCGATCAGTGTGTGCTCGTGCAGATCGGCGAGACCGGTGATGCGGCCGTGCATGGCCAGATATTCCGCGGTGGCGTAGAGGCCGAGATGATAATCAGCGAGTTTGGTGATCTCTACTGCTCGGGGCGGGGGGCGCTCCAGTGTGACCGCGAGGTCGAACTGTCGGGCCGCAAGCGCGTCATGCCGTGTCTCAGTGACGATTTCGATACCGAGGTCTGGATGCTTGGAACGCAACGGCAGCAGATTCGGAAGTAGAACGAATGCGCCGAACCCATCGGGAGTGCTGATACGCACGGTGCCCGAGAGACTGGGCTCGATGGCCCGAGGATTGCCGCGGGATCGCCCGCCGGCTGTGGCGGCGCGACCGGGGCGTCGGTCACCTGCGGCGCATCGATCTCGGTGAGGCTGGACACATCGAAGGTACCGAGATGGCTCGTGAACTGGACCGTGCCGGCCGTGCCGCCCTGCTGCTGTTGAACGCCGCCGATCCGATGGTCACCAGTGTCGAAAACTCTTGTCACGCCGTTCATCTGGATCACCAAGCGCCGGGTGCTTGGGAATATCGCATAGCGCGCGTCGTTCTGACCACCTGATGCAGACGGGGCGCCGAGGTCGGCCGGCCACCAGTTGCCGGTCGTGAAGCCCGCCTGTCGCCCTTTTGTCGGTGGCGGGGAACACGGTGGTGGTGCTGATCAACTGATCCAGCTCGCCACACAGGGCGTCGACGCGCGCCTTGAGGGCGTTGTCGAACATGTTGCCGCCGACCATCGTCATCCCGCCCCGCATCCATTGCCCGGATCCGCCGACTTCGGGGATCGAGAACTGCGCCATCGTGCCGCCCCTGGCGTGGACTGCGACCAGCATGGCCAGGGCTGCTTCGCGCGAGAGGCCGTGGCGCTCGGCGATGTCGGCGATCGCGGCCTCGGGCGTGACTGGTCCGTTCATGAGCGCTTTTTACCCCTGCCGTGCACCGATCACACCCGCAGCGGTAGCGGCCCCACCAGATTCGACGGTCGGCACCAGAGCGCCACGACCGCCGTCAGAGCTGCGGCCGCCGCAAAAGCCGCGTGCAGGCTGATCAGATCCGCAGTTCCCGCGAGCAGTGCCGCGGCGATCGGTCGCGAGCCGACGAATCCGACCAGCCATAGCGCCATGATCCGCCCCCGCAATTCTTCGGGCGCGCGCTCCTGCACCACCGTGCTGAGCCCCGTCATGCCCCAGCCGAAGCCCAGACCCGACAACGTGAATCCGGTCAGTGCTAGAGCAGGCGCGGTGGCGATCGTCAGTACTCCGCACCCAGCGGCCAGACCCAGCATCCCGATCGACGACACCCGCGCCGAGGCCATCCGGCCCCCCATGATCGCCAACGCCGCCATCCCGACTCCTGCGCCGACACCGAAGCTCGCCGACAACAAGCCGACCAGATGCGTGCCGCCGCCGAGTTCGTCGGCCATCGACGGGGTCAACGTGATCGACGGATCTGACGCGATCCCGACGGTCGTCACCGCGACCAGCGCGAGCAGCAGTGGGCGGTCCCGCCATACGTACCTGATCGCGGTGCGGACGCGGAAGTCGGTGCCCGCGCGACGTTCGGAAGGCGACGGGAAGGTCACCACGAGCAGGAAGATCGCGAACACGAGGTGCAGCGCGGCGCTGACGGCGAATGCCGAGGCCGAACCGAGGTGGGCGGCCAGATAGGCACCCGTCGCGGGCCCGACGATGCGCCCCACGGTGTTAGGCATGCTGTTGAGCGCCATGGCGGTCGAGAGTTCGCCGTCGCGAATGAGATTCGGCACGATCGACTGCATCGCCGGGCCGCCCACCACGAAACCGAACCCGACGAGCAAGGATCCGATGAGCACGGGGATCGCGATCGCCGTGCCCTTGAGGTCCGAGTCGGCGAACAGCCACACTGCCGCGAAACCTGAACCGGCAACGCACAACACCCTGCCGAGCAGGATCTGACGCGCCTGATTGCCGTTGTCGGCCCACTTGCCGCTGATCGGGCTCAAGATGAGCTGGGGTCCGAACTGCACCACACCGACCATGCCGACCATCAGCGCCGAATGCGTTGCGTCGTACATCACGATCGCCGCGACGATGCCGTGCGTCCACACGGCAACGACGGCGAACATCTTGCCCCAGAACAGCGCCCCGAAGACGGGATCGAACATGAGCTGGAATGCGCTGCGGGGCCGCGGTGGTGCGGTGGCCTCTGCCGTCATCGGCCCACCTGGAACTCAAATCGCTCGGTCAGTCGCTCCAACAGGGCGACCAGCGTGTCGACGTCGGCGTCGGGCCAGTCGGCGATGGTCTCGGCAACCAACTCGCGGCGGCGAACGGTCACCGCCGCGAGCGCTTTCCGGCCGATGTCGGTCAGCACCAGCACGCATCGGCGTTGGTCGTCGGTGGCGTACTCCTTCTCCTTCGTCAGCAGGCCGGCGGCGACGACAGCACCTACGGTTCTGCTGGCGGTCGAATGTTCGACGGCCATGTACTCGGCGACATCGCTGACAGAGGCCCCTACACCCGTCTGCTGAGCGTGTTCGACCGCCCGCAGCACACGCAGCGTCGAAACGTTCGCCACCGTGTCTGTGTCGAGAAGTCTGCGGCGCCAACTCGGTCGCTGGCGCGCGAACGCCTTTTGAACCAAGGGACCCATGACCCTCAGTTTGGCGGAGCGGCGTGACCGGTTCCATGCTGATCGCTGCGGCGACAGGTCTCCGAAATGTCGCCGCAGCAGTGAGGTTTAGGACTCATCACCCCGCGCGAGGGAGTGTTGACGATGGTCCAGATGTAGCCCAGAAGCGACGGTTCACCCGGCCATCTCCTCCGCCCGACTCGCGATGATGCCCGCGGCTTGTGCTTTCAGGGCGAACTCGGCCTCGAATATTCGGCTTGCTGGCCCACTCCCCGAGCCCCCTACGGCGTCACACACCACGGGAGCAGGCACGATCCAGACTGCTATAGACAACTAGCTGAATCGACCCGCCGGGATCACTCCAGGACGAAGACGGGGATCTGACGGTCGGTCTTGGTCTGGTACTCGGCGTAGGGCGGGTAGGCCTCGACGGCCAGCTTCCACCACTGCTCGCGCTCTTCGCCGTCGACCTCGCGGGCGGTGAGGGTGGTGACCTTGTCTCCGTCCTGCACGGTGACGGTGGGGTTGGCCTTGACGTTGAAGTACCACGACGGGTGCTTGGGATGTCCGCCCCTGGAGGCGACCACGGCGTACTTGCCGTCGGACTTGACGCGCATGAGTGGGACGTAGCGCTTCTTGCCGGACTTCACCCCGGTCGTGGTGAACAGGACGACCGGACAGCCGAATACCTCGACTCCGTCGGTGGTGCCCTGCTCGAGGATGCGCGTGGTGTGGTCGCGCAACAAGTCGGGGGGATTCATTTCGGCTTCGGTTCCGGCGTTGTCAGTCACGGGGCGTTGCCCAACGTCTTTTGAACCAGAGAACCCATGGCCCTCAGTTTGGCACAGCGGCGTGACCGTAGCCATGCTGATCGCTGCGGCGACAGGTTTCCGACATGTCGGCGCAGCAGTGAGGTTTAGGATTCATCACCCCGCGCCGGGGTGTGCGTGCAGCTCCGCCGCGCACAGGCCCAAGACCTAAGGGTCCCTGTGTATTTCCGGCAGGTTGCCCGGCGTGAGCAATCCGCGGTGATTTGCTGCGATTCCCCGCAGGATCTCGACGACCGCGCGCACTCGAGCCAGTCGCCGAATGTCGCGTGGTACGACTAGCCAATACGTGCGGTTCACCGTGACCGTGTTGGCCAGAACGCGAACCAAACGTCGATCTGCGTCGCCGATGTACACCGGAAGCGCGGCCACACCCAGGCTGGCACTGGCCGCAAGCCACTGACCGGTGATGTTGTTGGTTTGAATGTGGGCTCGTTTTTCGGGCACCACCTCGTCGAGAATGCGTAGTGGGAGCACGTCCAAGACCGCCTCCACATAGCCGATCAGTGTGTGCTCGTGCAGATCGGCGAGACCGGTGATGCGGCCGTGCATGGCCAGATATTCCGCGGTGGCGTAGAGGCCGAGATGATAATCAGCGAGTTTGGTGATCTCTACTGCTCGGGGCGGGGGGCGCTCCAGTGTGACCGCGAGGTCGAACTGTCGGGCCGCAAGCGCGTCATGCCGTGTCTCAGTGACGATTTCGATACCGAGGTCTGGATGCTTGGAACGCAACGGCAGCAGATTGGGAAGTAGAACGAATGCGCCGAACCCATCGGGAGTGCTGATACGCACGGTGCCCGAGAGACTAGGTCGGCCTGAACCGGCGCGTTCCATCGCCGCCTGCAATGCCGATTCAATCGACTCAGCATGGGTGAGAAGTTCGTGGCCTGCATCGGTGAGGATCCAGCCGGTTGGCGCGCGGTCGAACAGTCGATTGCCGAGCGACCGTTCCAACGCGGCAATACGGCGACCCACCGTCGTGTGATTGACCGACAGCCTGCTCGCCGCGGCGACGAGACGACCCGTTCGGGCGACCTCGAGGAAGTAGCGCAAATCATCGGCAACGATCACGGCTGACACATTAAGCCGCGGTGCACAAATGCACAGCGGAGTGCTGATTTGTACGTTGAACTTCACCCGTGCGCACCCAAGACTGGGCTTCGGAAGCAGCTAATCCGGCATGAGTCGAATCTCGGTGGACCATGCGGGCCTCACCGAAGTGAAGGGTGGCAAGGCAACGATGGCAGTCCCCATTGCGATGCCCCGCATCATGCGCATCGGCGCTGGTGCCGTCACCGAGATCGGTGACGTTGTAACGACTCTCGGTCTGAAGCGGCCACTGATCGTCACAGACTCGTATCTGGTTGGCACAGGCAGCGCCCAAAAGATGATGGAAGTCTTTGTAGCGGCTGGGCTTTCACCGGCAATGTTTGATGGCACCGTGCCTGATCCGACTACGGAATCGCTCGAGCCGGCTGTGGCGCTGATGCGCAATCATCGTGCCGACGCAATTGTGGGATTCGGGGGCGGCAGCCCGATGGATACCGCAAAGGCGCTTGCAGTCATCGGACACCACGGCGGTTCGATGCGCCAATACAAGGCTCCCGCCGAGACCGCGGGGCCGGCCCTTCCTATCATCGCCGTGCCGACGACCGCCGGTAGCGGTTCAGAAGCAACGCAATTCGCGATCATTACCGACAGCGATCACAACGAGAAGATGTTGTGCCCAGGCTTGGCGTTCCTGCCCATTGCCGCCATCATCGACTTCGAGTTGACCGTGTCGATGCCGCCCCGACTGACCGCCGACACCGGAGTCGATGCGTTGTCGCACGCCATCGAGGCCTACGTCAGTAAGAAGGCGAATCTGTTCTCCGACGGCATGGCACTGCGCGCAATATCGACGATCGGGCAGTATCTGCGTCGGGCCTACGCCAATGGCGCGGACACCGAGGCGCGCGAACACATGATGCTCGCCGCCACCCAGGCTGGCATCGCCTTTTCCAACTCGAGCGTGGCCCTGGTACACGGAATGAGCCGTCCGATCGGCGCGCATTTCCACGTGGCCCACGGGTTGGCGAACGCAATGCTCTTTCCGGCGGTCACAGCGTTCTCGGCGCCGGCAGCCCAGGGACGCTATGCCGACTGCGCGCGCGCCCTGGGCGTGACAACAGTTGGGGACAGTGACGCCGCTGCGGCCGATGGGCTCGTTTCCGCATTGACAGAACTATGCCGCGACGTCGAAGTGCCCACTCCAAAGTCGTTCGGGATCAACGAGTCCCAGTGGCACGAGCTGATTCCACTGATGGCCGAACAAGCCCTGGCGTCAGGTTCACCAAACAACAACCCGCTGGTACCCACCAACGCCCAAATTCGTGACCTCTATGTACGAATTTACAGCTGACACAAGGAGCACGCCGGCACAGGTGGTGCCCACGACACGGTGTCGGTGCAAACGGAGCGCCTCGGCGATGCGCACGTTTGTGGACAAGGAGTTCGACGTCTCGGTCAGGGTCAGTCAGCTTCACCGCGGACCCGGACAGCGAATAGACAAGCGGCCCAAGCTCTCTGGCTTTTGCGAGTCCGGCGCGATCGAGCAAGGGTGGTGACGTCGTGCTGCTGCATCGCCCCGATGCGTTCGGCCGAGATCACCCGCAGGCCCGCGAAGCAGAGATCATCGTCGGCAAGCGTCGAGCGGAACCGGCGGAGAGTGTGGTATCCCTCGCGCCGGTTTCTGCACCTACTTCACGGACAAGCGACGGATCTTCAACGTCCTCGGGGAGACCGCCTACCGCGACGTCCTCACGGTGATTGCCGAGTGGGTCGATGCCAAGGAGCCGTTCGGCCCAGTCGACGTCAAGGCGTGGGTCGGTCACTACTTCGACTGCATGGATCAACACGGAGCGTTCGTGCTTCCCTCGGCTCACTCGGCGCCGGACGGCGACGCGTTCCGGGTGTCCCGGAATCGCATGGTCTCCCGCGCGTCGTGGAAGTTGGGCCAGGCCTTCGCGTGCAGCGGCGCGCATTCACTTGACGTCATCGGTGTCGCGGTGATGGGCTTGCTCGAACGGGCCTGGCTCATGGTGCAACGGCAGACCGTCGCCGTCGACCGCGACGAGATGGTGGCCGTGGTCGCCGAGACGATTGCCGCCATGGCGTCTTTGGGTAGGTAGACACCGTACGGTCCAGTCCGGCGCCGACTGACCCAATCTCAAAGGGGCGCAATATGTCCGGTTTCGACAACGGTCAGCCCATTGCCGACGACGCCGACAAGGCGGACGCCGACGAGCTGGGCGATGCCGCGCCGGGACCGCGTCGACCCGTCGATTGTGTTCGTCGCCGAGGAGTTCGCGCCGGTGCTCGCGGACATCGTGGGAAGGCGGGCGTCGGCACCGCTCGTGGTGGTCATCGGTGGCGGCTCCGCCGCGGGGACCACCGGCCCCGACGACGTCGCCTGCCTACTGTTCACCAGCGGCACCACCGGTGCCTCGAAGTGTTGCATCGTCGGGCAGCGCGAGCTGCGTCGCATCAGTTTCGCGATGAACAACGAAATGCATTGCGGCAGTGACGATCGCGGCGTGATAAACATGCCGATGTTTCACGTCGGTGCGCTCGCCATTGTCGCTGGTCTGCCCTCGCCCCGCCAACACCGTAGGCAGGTCCGCCCCCCTCGTCCAGTTCCACGACCGCCGCGACGTAGCGCACCAACTCCTCGAGGACCGGGATGTCAGGGACCGCGATCAATAGACCACGCAGTGCGTCGCCCCGCCGTCGACGGCAATGGTCTGTCCCGTCACAGCTCCACTCAGTGGAGACGCGAGGAAGACCGCCATTGCGGCCACGTCGGCCGGCTCGACCATCCGTCCCACCGGAACCTCCTTGGCTCGTATGGCCTCGGCCTCGTTGAAGCTCACGCCCAAACGCGCCGCGAGCTCGGCGATTCGCGGTGGGTGGCGATCCGTGTTGGTCACCCCGGGATGGATCACATTCACGGTGATGCCATCCGATGCAACCTCGACGCTGAGGCGCTTGGCGAAATTGGCGACGAACGCATTGCCTAGGCCACTCGCAAACCCGCCTCCTGGCCCGGCCACTGCGCGGGCTGACGTACCGCCGAGCAAGATCACCCTGCCGTGACCGGACGCTCGCAGGTACGGCAATGCCGCGCGAGTCACACGCACAGAAGTCAAGCCCTTACCATTCACCCTCTCCATGAGTTGGTCGTCGGTGACCACCTCGAGGTCGGCCGGGTGAGAGTCGACGTTGGTCGATGCGTTGCTGACGAGGATGTCCAATCCACCGAACGCCGACGCGCACTCGTCAACCGCACGCCGGCAGTCGTCGGCGTCCAGCAGATCCATGACGATCACCGCACTCTTGACTCCCTCGGCCTCGACGAGTTCGGCGGTCGCCTCCAGCGGCTCGCGCGTCCGTCCGCACACCGCCACGTGAACGCCCTCACGCGCCAAAGCCACCGCGATCGCCTGGCCTATGCCACGACCGCCGCCGGTGACAAGCGCGGCTTCGTTAGTGAGTTGCAGATCCACAGCTCTCCTCTTTCTCGGCGTCGATACCTAATACCTACAAGGCGCACCATTTCGCCGACGTTTCCGTGCACGTTCGCACGGCAGCCCGACCGCCGCGGTGGACCTGGCTAGGACGCCGTGGCGCAGGTGGGATCGACTCGGCCTACCGGCGATCGCAGTGCTGAGCAGCGGCTCGGACGTTGGTCAATCGCACGCACGATCGAAAGGCAAACGAAATGTTCCCTCCGCCAAGATGGCACCATGCCGCGACCTCTCGATCGTCACGACCGGGGGAACCGGCGCGAGGACCAGCGCCAGCTGGACGACGCCCTCCGCCGTTTCTTCAGCCTCGCCTCCGGTGGGACGCGATGACCGTCACCGCCGGAACCCGGCTGCGCGTCGGGATGCACATTGGCGGCGAGGAGGTGTCGGCCGTAGGCGGCCAGTGGTTCGACAGCATCGACCCGTTCACCGGCCAGGCGTGGGCCGAGGTCGCTCGGGGCGACGCCCGCGACGTCGAGCGGGCCGTCGCGGCCGCGCACGCCGCCTTCGTGGACGGCCCATGGTCCGAGATGACCGCGACCACCCGGGGCAGGCTCCTGCATCGAGTCGGTGACCTCGTGCTGGACCACCTCGACGAGCTGGTGGCGGCCGAGAGCCGCGACAACGGAAAGTCGTATGCGGAACTGCAAGCGGCGCTGCGGACGATGGCTGGCTGGTACCACTACTACGGCGGCCTGGCCGACAAGATCCAAGGCGACGTCATCCCGGTCGACCGGGATGACGTGCTGAACTACACGCTGGACGAGCCGTACGGAGTGGTGGTCGCCATCCTCCCGTGGAACTCGCCGCTGCGGCTGGCGTCGTGGAAGCTGGCGCCGGCCCTGGCCGCCGGCAACACGGTCGTCGTAAAGCCCTCGGAACACACCTCGACGTCGATCGTCACGATGATGGGCCTGCTCGCCGAGGCGGGATTGCCGGACGGCGTCGTGAACGTTGTGAGCGGCTTCGGTCCCGACGTGGTGCCGCCGCTCGTAGAGCATCCGCTCGTCCGGAAGGTTTCGTTCACCGGCGGGGCGGTCGCCGGCACCGTCGTCGCCGAACTCGCCGCACGCGCTGGCAAGCCGGTCACGCTCGAGCTCGGCGGGAAATCTCCGCATCTCGTCTTCGCCGACGCTGATCGGCGGCGGGCGGCTGCCGGTGTCGCCGCGGGCGTGTTTTCCTCCGGCGGCCAGACGTGCCTCGCAGGATCACGACTCATCGTCGCGCGGTCGGTGCACGACGAGCTCGTCGAACGGGTGGTCGCCATCGCCGAGAAGGTCCGCTTCGGCGATCCTTCCGACCCCGCCACCGACGTCGGGCCGGTGGCGACCGAAAAGCAGTTTGAACACATCATCGGCTTCATCGACCGTGCCGGCGCCTCGGGGTCCACGCTCGTCACCGGCGGGCGCGCGGTCGAGGCGGCCGGGTGCCCGCGCTTCGTCGCACCGACGGTGTTCACCGACGTCGACCCCGCCAGCGAGCTGTTCCAGGAGGAAGTGTTCGGTCCGGTCCTGGCCGTGACCGCGTTCGACAGCGAAGCGGAGGCGGTAGCGCTCGCCAATGGAGTCGCCTACGGTCTCGCCGCCGGCGTCTGGACGCGCGACCTCAGCCGGGCCCACCGGGTTAGCCGCCGGTTGCAAGCAGGGACGGTATGGGTGAACGGCTACCGCTACACCACGCCGCAGTCGCCGTTCGGCGGCTACAAGGCCTCGGGCCTCGGCCGGGAGAGCGGTGTCGATGCCATCGGCGAGTACCTGCAGACCAAGAGCGTGTGGATCGACCTCGGCGACACCGGGGAACCAGAGGCGACCAGCGATGAGTGATGATGTGTATGAGCTGTACGCCATCCGGTACGGCACGAACCCGCGTCGGCGGCGAGTCGAGAATTTCATGTGGGTCGCGCCTGACGATCCCCACGACACTCCGATGCCGATGGACTTCTTCGTCTGGGCGGCCGTCTCGTCATCACGCGTGGTCGTCATCGACACCGGCGCCGACGAGCGCACCTGTGTAGCCCGCGGGCACCAGTTCCTCCGTTGCCCGACGGAGGGCCTCGGCCTCATCGGCATCGACGCCGCCGAGGTCCAGCAGGTGGTGACGACACACCTCCACTGGGATCACGCCGGCAACCTGGCCTCGTTCCCGAAGGCGCAGCTGCACGTGCAGCGCAATGAGCTAGCGCACGCGTCCGGCCCGTGCATGGCCCGGCCGTTCCTGCGACGCGCCTACGACCCGGAACAGGTCGCCGCCTACCTCCGACGCGCCTACGCCGGGCGCGTCACCTTCCACGAAGGCGCCGACGAGGTCGCGCCGGGGCTGTCGATCCACGCGGCAGGCGGCCATACGCCCGGCATGCAGGTGGTGCGGGTCAACACCCGGCGAGGCCAGGTCGTGCTGACGTCCGACGCGGTCCACTTCTACGAGAACCTCGACGCCGAGAACCCGTTCCCGGTGCTGGTGAGCACCATCGACTACGTCGAGACGTTGCACCGCTTGCGGGATCTGGCCGATGGCCCCGACCACCTGGTGCCGGGGCACGACCCGTTGGTTCTCGCGAGCTATCCGCCGGCTCGGCCTGAGCTGGCGGGCCTGGTCGCCCGCCTCGACGTCGACCCGACGAAGCCTACGGATACGGTCCCGGCGTGAAGGTCCGGGCAGCGATCCTGTGGGAGCAGGGGCACCAGCCCCACGAGAACGGCCCACTCGTCGTGGAGGAGGTCGACCTCGACGGTCCCGGCCCCGGCGAGTTGCTGGTGCGAATCACGGCTGCGGGACTGTGCCACTCGGACTTGTCGGCCATCACCGGAGACCGGCCGCGCACCATGCCCGCCGTCATCGGCCACGAGGCGGCCGGCGTGGTGGAGGAAGTGGGAGCGGGCGTCGATGGGCTGGCCGTCGGTGACCAGGTGGTGATGGTCTTCGTCGCCAGCTGCGGCCAGTGCGAGTTCTGCGGCTCCGGCCGGCCGAACCTGTGTCAGTCATCGTGGTCGGCTCGCACCGCCGGGACGCTCCAGACGGGGAGCCGGCGTCTTTCGATCGACGGCCGGTCGCTGCACCACTACAGCGGGATCTCCGCCTTCGCCGAGCGGGCGGTGGTGGTGCCGAGTTCGGTCGTGCGGATCGATCCGGACGTGCCGCCGGAGGTGGCCGCGATCTTCGGCTGCGCGGTGATCACCGGCGTCGGTGCAGTGGTCAACACAACGCGCGTGCCGGCCGGTGTGTCAGTGGCGGTGGTGGGCCTCGGGGGCGTCGGCCTGAGCGCGCTGTTGGGATCGGTCGCCGTCGGCGCAGGACGCATCGTCGCAGTCGACACCAACGCGGCGAAGCTCGAGCTGGCCCGCACGCTGGGGGCCACCGACGTCTTCGACGCCACCGACCCGTCGTGTGCGGAGGCGATCGTCGATGCGTTGGACGGCGGTGTTGAGTTCGCGTTCGAGATGGCGGGCGCGGCGGCCGCCGTCGAACTGGCGTGCGCGGTCACGAGACGAGGTGGCACGACGGTCACAGCGGGCCTGTCGAAGCCGAGTGAGCGGCTCTCGGTCCAGTTGTCCGCGATGGTCGCAGACGAGAAGGTGCTGCGCGGCAGCTACATGGGGAGCTGCGTGCCGCGTCGTGACATCCCTCGCTTCGTCGAGCTCTACCGGCAAGGCCGTCTGCCGGTCGACCGGTTGCGCTCCGCCACATTGCCACTCGACGAGATCAACGCCGGCTTCACTCGGCTGGCGGCCGGCCAGTCGGTGCGCGACGTGGTGGTGCCCTAGCGATTCCGGGCGCCCCGGCAGACACCGACAGGGGCGAACGTGACCCGAAGCGAAATCCCGCGGACATGGATGCGTAGTTACGGTCGCAGGGCACAGGACTCGTCAGGGTGACGGTCGAGCGTAGGAGGCATGCTGAGATGGACCATCTCGACGAACGTGGGAATCTGACGGGAGCGGTCGCGTGCGATCCCTTCGTCCGCCGGGTGGCACCCGAGGCACTCGCGTGACGGGCGATCCGCAGATGACGTCGTGGTCCGACGACCTGGCCGCCGACGTCGTTGTCGTCGGCGGCGGCAACGCCGCCATGTGTGCCGCCCTCGCCGCCCGCGAGCGCGGTGCCAAGGTGCTCGTGTTGGAGCGGGCGCCCGAACACGAGCGGGGTGGGGACACGGCGTTCACCGCCGGCGCCATGCGCGTCGTCTACGAGTCCGTCGATCAGCTGCGGGAACTGGTGCGCGACCTGAGCGACACCGAGCTGGCCACCACAGACTTCGGCGTCTACTCGGCGTCGGCGTTCTACGACGACATGGCGCGGGTCACCCAGTACAGGGCCGATCCCGACCTCGTCGCAGTGCTGGTGGAACAAAGCCACGCCACCCTCCGGTGGATGGCCGACCTCGGCATCCGGTTCGTCCCCGCCTACGGCCGCCAGGCATTCAAGGTGGGCGACATCATGCGATTTTGGGGTGGACTCACGATCGACGCCTCGGGCGGCGGGCCGGGGCTCGTCGAGGCGGAGCACACCCTGGCGGCCAAGGCAGGCATCGAGATCCGCTACGGTACGCCGGCGCTGCATCTCCTCGCCGACGGTGACGGCGTCCACGGTGTGACGGCGATGATCGACGGGCGAATCGTCGATGTTCCGGCCGCCGCCGTGGTACTGGCCTGCGGCGGCTTTCAGGCGAACGTCGAGTGGCGCACGCGCTACCTCGGGCCCGGGTGGGACCTGGCCAGGGTGCGGGGCACGCGGTTCAATACCGGCGACGGGCACCGCATGGCCTTCGAGGCCGGGGCGTCGCCTGCCGGCCACTGGTCCGGCTGCCACGCCGTGGGCTGGGACCGCAACGCCCCCGAGTTCGGCGACCTCGCGGTCGGGGACGGTTTCCAGAAGCACAGCTATCCGCTCGGGATCATGGTCAATGCCGAGGGCCGCCGTTTCGTCGACGAGGGCGAGGATTTCCGCAACTACACCTACGCCAAGTACGGCAGCCGCATCCTGGCCCAGCCGGAACAGTTCGCGTGGCAGGTCTTCGACGCCAAGGTGTTGCACCTTCTGCGAGATGAGTACAGGATCCGGCAGGTGACCAAGGTGCAGGCTGACACGCTCGAGGAGTTGGCCGTCAAGCTGGAGGGCGTCGACGGTGAGGAGTTCCTCGCCCACATCGCGGAGTACAACGAGGCGGTGATGACCGAGGTGCCGTTCGACCCCTCTGTGAAGGACGGGAAAGGGACCCGTGGCCTGGCGGTGCGGAAGTCGAACTGGGCCAATCGTCTCGACAAACCGCCATTCGTCGCCTTCCAGGTGACGTGCGGCATCACCTTCACCTTCGGCGGCCTACGCATCACGCCTGACAAGGCGGAGGTGGTGTCCAACGAGGGCGTACCGATCCGCGGACTCTACGCCGCGGGTGAGATCGTGGGCGGGCTGTTCTTCCACAACTATCCGGGCGGTACGGGTCTCACCGCCGGGTCGGTATTCGGCCGTATCGCCGGCGCGGCGGCCGCCGAGCACAGCGGGCGCTGACCGACAAAGGTCGGCCCGCCGTCAGCGTCTTCGGGAGAGGTTGATTTCGGTTCACTGTCGCCGGTTCGTCAACCATTCAGGCGCAGTCGCATTCCTGTTCCTTGGCGTCGGATCGAAATCGAGCGGAATCTGCTGGCCGCGCCTCAGGCGACCCACCAGCGAGTGGAGGTCTATCGGGCGTCGCCCGCTGGCGAAGACGGTGTGGCCGAGCGAGGTGCGGCTGGCCGGCCACCCGGCCGACGACGGCGGTGATGATCTGCCACCCGACCGCGAACTTCCTCGGGCATTACGCGTTGCCGGGTCTAGCCGCCCGGGGTGTCGCCGCGATCGAGCTGACGACGCGCTATCTCGGTAACGACACGTCGCTGATCGTGGAGAACTGCCTGCTCGACATCGGGTCGATGGTGGCACACCTACGCTCGATCGGTTACGAGAAGATCGTCCTCATCGGGAACTCGGGTGGGGCGTCGATCGCTCCGTGCTACCAGGTGCAGGCCAGGCCGAGGCTCCTTCGGTCACCGTGCTGACGACGGTCGCTTTCCAGGCGTCGAGCAGGAGGGCGACGGCAGCCGCCGGCGACGACGTCGAGTCGAACGCCTCGACGAGCGACGGGCACTCGGCCTGTGCCCAGGAGCGGCACCTTTTGGCGATATCGCCGCTCGACCAGCCGCTCGAGTCGCCGTTGCCCTCGAGTTGCAGCACCCGCCCGCCCGCCATGTGCAGTTCGAGCCGGGCCTGAAGTGAAGTGAGTTCAGCGGCCGGATGCACGACCACGGCTTCGGGGGGGACCCGCCGACGTGTGGGAGGCTCCGCGATGGCGGCGCTGACGAGGTCGGGAATGCTGGCTACCCCGAGCTGGCGCCCCGCGCCGTCTGTTGCGTATCCCGCTGCGAACGGCGCCACGTGGACGACGACCTTGTACACCGGCTCATCGATATCCCCGGCCCCCTCAAGCGCTGCGATGATGGCCTGGGCGAACATCGGCGCCGCGTACTGCTTGAACGTCACGCGCATGATGGCCGGTATCGGGTCGTGGTGGGCCGGCTCCCATGGCTCCCCGAGGACCTTCGCCGCCATGGATTCGAGTGCACCCACGGAGCCACGCACGCCCCCGCCGCTGGCGGCGCGGGCGGCATAGACGCCGGCAAGAGCGAACAGTCCAGGCTGGAGTCGCCAGTCGTCTCCGGCGAGAGATCGGATGTCTCCACCCATACATGCCGCAGCGGTGCGCAACGCGGAGACGGCATCGTCGTCGTCGAGGTCGAGCACCACCGCGGCCACAGATGCGGCTGTGACGGGTGCAGTGAGTGCCGCCAGACGCCAACCGGCTTCCGACGCTCGTGGCGTCAGCCCGTCGGTGAGGCCTCCGGCGATCGCATAGCCGACGGCCACCGCCTTTAGCAACTGTGCGGCGTCGTCGGCGCGTTGCAGCGCGAGCGCCGTCGGGACCACCACGAGCCCCGGGTGGGCCGCGACTCTGTAGGAGTCCTCCCGGTTGAAGGCGTGCATGAGCAGGGAGTTGGCAACGATCGCCGACGTGGTGTCGGTGCTCCGCTCGAGCCCGCTGACCTTCGCGTCGCCGTCACCGGCGCTCAGCGCCCGTGCGACGTTTCGCCAGCGCGGGTCACGAGCCGAACGGACCATCTCCATCACGCCGACCCGCAAGCAGTCGAGAGCTCGCCATCGGACCTGTTCGGTGGTCGAATCCTGTAGCGCCTGTTCCCACAGGGCGCGGAGTGCGTCGGCGCTCATCGGAGGCCGTGTCGATGTTCGATGCTGCTCCAGAGCGTCGCCAACGTCGCACCGGCCTCGGACTGACCACGCGGCTCGGGCGGGAGGCTCATAGCACCGTCTCCGTGGCGGCGATGGCTCAGCGCAGCGATAGCCGACGACAAGCTCGTGCCGGTGTTCTTTGCGGTCGCCTTCATCTCATTCCAGTCGGCGAGGGCGGAGTAGGCCACCGGTGCATCGTCGTTCCAGCGGTCGTCGGTCGGCGTCGCGATTTCGAGCCGGTTGCCGTCCGGATCACGGAAGTAGATGCTGTCCATAATGCCGCGGTCGACCGGACCGATCACGTCGATGTCGTGGGCCAGTAGCCGCGCGTGCCACGTGTCAAGCTCCTCGGTCGAGGAGACCTGCGTGGGGGGGTGCCGGAACGTGTCGTAGGCGGGGTGGGGCGCATCGGGTAAGGGCGGCAGGTCCGGGGCCTCGAAGTATGCCAGCGTGGACTCTTCCGCTGTGCGGAAGAACGAGTGGAAGTACGGAACGACCTCGCCGGTCGACGGGATCTCGTCGTTGAGGACTGCAGCGTCGAACGCCATGCCGAGGACCTTCGTGAAGAACTCGACGGTCGCTGCAGTGTCGCTTGAGATGAATGCTGCATGGCTCAGCATCTGTGGCAGCACCGCTTGCGGATGTTCCGCCTCTCCAACTGGTGACGTCGATCGAATCGTTTCCATGGTCCACCTCCGGGGTGTCGTTTAACGCGTGACCAGGATATTGCTCGGTACATGTCCGAACGATGTGGTCTCGATCGCCGATGCCAACCACTCGAGCGGGGTTGTGTGTTGGTTCGCCGCGCGACGACGCTGGAGATCATGTCGACGATGAAGCGACCTCGTCCAAGGAACTGAGCGTGTCGCTGCCGGTGACTACGGTCAGCGTCTGTCGGTGGTGCAGGACGATGACCTCGGCCTAACCGCGTCGTTCAACCGGATGCAGGCCGGTTTGGCTGAGTGGCAACGACTTCAGGCGGCGTTCGGCACTTATGTCGACCTAGCGCTGGCGGTGCGGCGCCGTAGCGCTGCGCAGCCTTCTCGGCGTGCCGTAGGAACGATGAGTACACGCCGGCGTATCCTCCGCGGACACGTGAATGCCGACCACCCTATCGTCGAGGATTTGGACGACGGGCAGGAGTCAGCCCGTGAGACAGAAGTCAACGAAGGCGCCGTCGACTGGATCTTCCCGAATGGATACCCGTCGATCCCTTCACGGATTAACGCGCCCTGGGTAGAACAGAAGGCAGCTGAACTCGGTCTTGCGCGAATCAGGCTGATTGGTCAACTGCAGAAACGAGGTCGCCTGACTGGCGGACGACACTAGCGAAAAATGCGCCCACAGTAACCGAGGTTCTCCCGCACTGGAAGTAGCAGCGTCGCGCAAAGCCACGTGCTTGATCTGCGGCAGGCACAGTGCCGGCAATGAGTCTGTGGCGGCTGGCGCCGTTGGATACTCGATGGGGCGGCCGAGTCTCGGTCGTTGGCAATCGATGGACGCATGGCGTCATGTGACGAAATAAGCGAAGCGGGGCCTGGCCGATCGCAGGCGGGACTCTGTGTCATCGCCCGGCGCCGAAGGGGCGGCTGAGGAAATGACGCGAATCTGAGACAAAATCCCTATGAAAAGACGTGAGACAACTCGCGTTATCGCAGGTCACGGTTTCGCGATATGACACCAAGTTTGAGAACCTACAGCGCGCACGTCAGCTTCAACAAGGCTTTTCGCGACGTCGGATCGTGGCTACCGCCTGACCCTGCGTTTCGGTGCGCCTTTGTCGCCCGCGCAGTGGAGGTGAAGACGGCCTATCGACTCCGGGTGTCGGGTAAGGAGCAAGGTGGCGCTGCACCGCGCGCTGCGGGACTGCTAACCGCCCAGTTCGACCAGGCCCCGCCCAGGAGTGAGCGCGTGCGTCATCGGCACGTCATGCGGCTCGTGCGGCACCTCGTCGAGCAGTTCCTCGTCGCGGACCACGGCGATCAGCCGGGCTCGCGGCCCCCGCAACACCAGCGTCCGGTCGTAGAAACCACGGCCCCGCCCCAGCCGCGCACCGGTGCGGTCGACGGCCAGCGCCGGGACCAGCACGATGCTCGCCTCGGCGACAGCCGTCGCCGGCAGCCAGGGCCCGGCCGGTTCGAGCAGCCCGAAGCGGGCCGACACCAACTCTCCGGGCCGGTATTCACCCCACCGCAGCGCAACCGCGTCGTCGTCGGAGGTGGTGTGTGCGACCGGCAGCAACACCCGGTCCGCATGCCGTGCCAGCACATCCAGCATCTCGATAGATCCCGGTTCGGTCCCGACCGGAACGTAGCCGCACACCGTGCCGCCGCCGACGGCCAGCGCGTCGACATGACCGGCCAGCGCGGCGGCCTGCTGCGCCCGCGCGACAGCGCAGACCGATCGACGCGCTGTCAACAGCCGTTCTCGCAATGCGGACTTGCCCGCGGTTGCCATGGAATCAACGATATGGTTTCAACGATGGCAACCCCACGCGTTTCGGTTCCGCGGACGGCGATCGTGCCCGCGGCCGGTCTGGGCACCCGTTTTCTGCCCGCGACCAAGACCGTGCCCAAGGAACTGTTGCCGGTCGTCGACACGCCCGGCATCGAGTTGGTGGCGGCCGAGGCGGCCGAGGCGGGCGCCGAACGTCTGGTGATCGTCACCTCCGAAGGCAAAGACGGCGTCGTCGCCCACTTCGTCGAGGACTTGGTGCTGGAGGGCACGTTGGAGGCCCGGGGCAAAAAGGCCATGCTGGCCAAGGTTCGGCGGGCGCCGGGGCTGATCAAAGTCGAGTCCGTCGTACAGACCGAGCCGCTGGGTCTGGGGCACGCGATCAGCTGCGTGGAACCGGTGTTGTGGCAGGACGAAGACGCGGTATCGATCCTTCTTCCCGACGACCTGGTGTTGCCGACCGGTGTGCTGGAGACCATGTCGAGGGTGCGCGCGCAGTTCGGCGGCTCGGTGCTGTGTGCGATAGAGGTGACGCGCGAAGAGGTAAGTGCCTACGGCGTTTTCGACGTTGAACCGGCGCCCGGCGCCGATACCGACGTGCTCAGGGTCAAGGGCATGGTGGAGAAGCCGAACGCCGAGGACGCGCCGTCGTTGTACGCCGCGGCCGGGCGCTACGTTCTCGATCGCGCCGTCTTCGACGCGCTGCACCGGATTCAGCGCGGCGCCGGCGGCGAAATGCAGTTGACCGACGCGATCGCGTTGCTGATCGACGAGGGACACCCGGTGCACGTCGTCGTCCACCGCGGCTCCCGACACGACTTGGGAAATCCCGGCGGCTACCTCAAGGCTGCGGTTGACTTTGCTTTGGACCGTGACGACTACGGGCCAGATCTGCGGCGGTGGCTGGTGACTCGGTTGGGCCTGGCCGAAGACTAGCCGCCTGCGGGGGTCGCGCCCCCGCTGAGAAAGAAAGGCGCGCTGTGCGTTCGGTGGAAGAGCAACAAGCCCGGGTGACGGCTGCCGCGGTGGCGCCGCGGCCGGTGCGGGTGGCCATCGCCGAGGCGCAAGGGCTGTTGTGCGCCGAAGAGGTGGTGACCGAGCGCCCGTTGCCCGGTTTCGACCAGGCGGCCATCGATGGCTACGCGGTCCGCAGCGTCGACGTGCTCGGAGCGGGGGAGATCGACCCGGCCGACGAGCATTCCGACGACGACGACGATGCGCCGGAATCGGCGTCTGTTCGTGGCGGGGTGACCCTGCCGGTGATGGGCAGCGTCACGGCCGGGGCGCGGACGCCGAGCAGGTTGCAGCCGGGGCAGGCCGCGCGCGTCCAGACCGGGGCCCCGCTGCCGACGCTGGCCGACGCGGTGTTGCCGCTGCGCTGGACCGACGGCGGCCAGTCCCGGGTGCGGGTGCTGCGCGGCGTGCGGTCGGGCGCCTACGTGCGGCGCACCGGTGACGACGTACAACCGGGTGACGTGGCCGTGCGGGCCGGGACGATCATCGGCGCGGCCCAGGTCGGCCTGCTGGCCGCGGTGGGCCGTGACCGGGTGCTGGTGCATCCGCGCCCGAGGGTGTCGGTGCTGGCGGTCGGCGGCGAACTGGTCGACGTCTCTCGCACTCCGGGCAATGGACAGGTCTACGACGTCAACTCCTATGCGCTGGCGGCTGCGGCCCGCGACGCCGGTGCCGAGGTCAACCGGGTCGGCATCGTCAGCAGCGACGCCCGAGAACTTGGGGAAGTCGTTGAGGGTCAGGTGAATCGCGCCGAGATCGTGGTGATCGCCGGCGCGGTCGGGGGCGCGGCGGCCGAGGCGGTGCGCGCGGTGCTCTCCGAGCTCGGCGACATGGAGGTCACCCGGGTCGCCATGCATCCCGGCTCGGTGCAGGGCTTCGGGCAGTTGGGCCGCGACGGGGTGCCGACATTTCTGTTGCCCGCCAACCCGGTCAGCGCGCTGGTGGTGTTCGAGGTGATGGTTCGGCCGTTGATCCGGTTGACGCTGGGCAAGCGGCAGCCGATGCGCCGGGTGGTACAGGCCCGCACGCTGTCGCCGATCACCTCGGTTGCCGGCCGCAAAGGCTTTCTACGCGGCCAACTGATGCGCGATCAGGACACCGGCGAGTATCTGGTGCAGGCGCTCGGTGGCGCCCCGGGCGCCTCGTCGCATCTGCTCGCGACGCTGGCTGAGGCAAACTGTCTGGTGGTGGTTCCCCGCGAGGCTGAGCAGGTCCGCACCGGCGAGATCGTCGACGTCGCCTTCCTGGCCCAGCGTGGCTGAGCGACCCGCCTCGTGAACGTGTGGGGCCCGGGCTCTCAGCACCCCGGCTGGCCGGGCGCGGTGGGGCCGCTGCGGGTGCCTGCCGGCGTGATCCGGCTGCGACCGGTGCGCCTGCGTGATGCTGCGCAGTGGAGCCGGGCCCGGCTCGCCGACCGAGCCCACCTGGAGCCATATGAGCCCAGCACCGAGGCTGATTGGATTGCGCGACACTCGAGGTCGGCGTGGCCGGCGGTCTGCTCGAGCCTGCGGTCAGAAGCTCGCAGAGGTCGCATGCTGCCTTATGTGATCGAGTTGGACGGCCAGTTCTGCGGACAGTTGACCATCGGCAACGTCACGCACGGCGCGTTGCGGTCGGCTTGGATTGGTTACTGGGTGTCCCACTCGGTGACCGGTCGCGGTGTCGCCACCGGCGCCTTGGCGCTCGGTCTCGACCACAGCTTCGGCCCGGTCAGACTGCATCGGATCGAAGCCACCGTGCGGCCGGAGAATGCGGCGAGCAGGGCCGTGTTGTCGAAGGTCGGGTTCCGCGAAGAAGGATTGTTGAAGCGCTATCTTCGCGTCGACGGCGACTGGCGCGACCACCTGCTGGTGGCCCTGACGATCGAAGAGGTCTACGGGTCCGTGGTGTCTGCGCTGGTCCGCGAGGGCCATGCGCGATGGGCCTGACTGAGGTAAACCCGGCGACGACTCGCGGCGTGTCGTGTTACAAAGGTGACTTTTGTGACTAATGATACTTGTTGTAGGCGTCGTCAACTGGTCGCGTCTGGCGGGGAAAGGAGCGGGTCGCCATGCCAAGCATCCCGCAGTCATTGCTTTGGATCTCACTCGTGGTGCTCTGGCTGTTCGTGCTGGTCCCCATGCTGGTCAGCAAGCGCGACGCGGTGCGGCGCACCAGCGACGTCGCACTGGCGACGCGTGTGCTCAACAACAGCACGGCGGCCCGCCTGATCAAGCGCGGCAAGCCCGCGGCCGGGCATCGCAGCGACCCCGACTGGCAGCCCGAAGTAGACGAACTCGACGAGCAGGACGAACTCGACGAACACGACGAGCACATCGCTGACGACGCCCCGCCCTCGCCTGTCCTTGCGAACGTCGCCGCGCCGGTATCGGTGGACGAGAACGGCCTGGAATACCTCGACGTCGACGCGGCCGACCCCGACTCGGCCGGCCTGGTGGCCGGCCACGCGGTCACCGACGAGGAGGCCGCGGACGACACCGACACCGAGGTCAACCTCGCCATCGAGTACGACGACGAGGGCGAGGCGTTTGGCGACGACGAGAACTCCTACGAGTACATCGACGACACCTCGGGCATCCCGATCGCCGAGGAATTGCCGCCGCGCGCTGCTCCGGGGCACGACCGGCTGCATCGGTTCGACCCGGACAAGGCCGCTGCGCTGGCCACTCGCAAATACGCCGCCCGCAAGCGGTTGCTGATGGTCATGGCACTGGCCCTGGTGCTCTCGGCGATGACGGCGTTGCTGGGGAGCCCTTCGGCGTGGTGGTTCGTCGGCATCATGTCCGCGGCGACCATGCTCTACCTTGGCTACCTGCGCAAGCAGACCCGGATCGAGGAGCAGGTGCGCCGGCGCCGGATGCAGCGGATGGCCCGCTCACAGCTTGGCGTGGAGAACACCTACGACCGCGAATACGACGTGGTCCCGTCGCGGTTGCGACGTCCCGGCGCGGTGGTCCTGGAAATTGACGAGGAAGACCCGATATTCGAGCACCTCGACTATGCGCCGTACGCGCGGGAGGAAAGCTGGAGCAGGGACCTGCCACGCGCGGCCGGGCAGTAGCGGTTCGGCCGCACCCGCCGCGACTGGTAGCCTGATCTACCGGTCAGGGGCTATAGCGCAGTTGGTAGCGCGTCTCGTTCGCATCGAGAAGGTCAGGGGTTCGATTCCCCTTAGCTCCACTTCAGTTTGAGCCAGCTAGACACCTGCAAACCGGTAGACACGACGAGCGGCGCACATGGCTGGGCCCGCGTGGCCACCATGATTGGCGCGGCGCGCCGTAGCGGCTCACCGTGTTGGCGACGTCACGGCTGGCAGAGCCTAAGAGTTGACCTGGTGGGCGGGGTAGGCGTGGATCATCGCGCTCGCGAGCTTCGGCAGGGCGTGCGTCAGGTCGTGCTCGCTGTCGTGCGCAATGCGATGTGCCGCAGCCAGACTCAGCGTCGGGTCGACGTCGAGTTCGGCGTCGGCGTGTAGCCGGTGACCGATCCAGCGCAACCGCACGCTGTGTACCGACTGCACGCCCTCCCGGGCGGCCAGTACGGCTTCGGCGGTGTCGACCAAGTGTGGATCCACACCGTCGACGAGGCGGCGGAACACGTCGCGCACGGCGGTGCGCAACACCGCCAGGATGGCCACGGTGATGATCAGGCCGACGATCGGATCGGCGAGCGGGAAGCCCAGTGCAACACCGCCGGCGCCGACGACCACGGCCAGCGAGGTGAACCCGTCGGTGCGCGCGTGCAACCCATCGGCCACCAAAGCTGCTGAGCCAATCCTTCTTCCGACTCTGATGCGATAAAGCGCAACCCACTCGTTGCCGATGAAGCCGGCAACGCCGGCCAGGGCGACCCAGCCGAGTTGGACGACGGGTTGCGGGTGGATGAGTCGCTCGATGGCTTCAAAACCAGCGATCGCCGCCGACAACGCGATCATCGCGACGACGAACAGTCCGGCGAGGTCCTCGACGCGGCCAAATCCGTAGGTGTACCGGCGGGTAGCGGCTTTGGTGCTGAGCGCGAACGCAATCCACAGGGGGACGGCGGTCAGGGCGTCGGAGAAATTGTGGATGGTGTCGGCGGCCAGGGCGATTGACCCGGAGACGGTCACGATAACGATCTGCGCGATCGCCGTGACGCCGAGCACCAGTAGGCTGACTTTGACGGCGCGGATTCCCGCGGCGCTTGATTCCAGCGCGCTGTCGATGCTGTCCGCCGAGTCATGCGAGTGTGGCGCGAAGATCTCTTTGACCGCGCCGCGTAGCCCGCTCTGATGGTCGTGGTCGTGGTCGTGGTCGTGCGTATGCGGGTGGGTCTCGCGGCGGGTCATCGTAGGGTTGCCTTGCGCTGGTTCCGGTTTCGAGCGATGGCCCGCACCATGGCGTCGCCGTGATGGTGGGCTGGAACTCCGGGGCCGGCATGTTCGGCGTTGAACACCGCGTCGGCGACGAGCTGGCTGACGTGTTCGTTTTCCAGGCTGTAGAAGATCGTCGTGCCTTCCCGGCGGGTGCACACCAGCCGGGCCATCCGCAGCTTGGCCAGATGTTGCGACACCGACGGAGCGGGCTTGCCGACCCGCTCGGCCAGTTCGCTGACCGACAGTTCACCGCCCGTCAGCGCCCACAGCAGCCTGACCCGGGTGGCATCGGCCAACATGCGGAAGACTTCGACGATCAGATTGACTTCGTCGTCTGGGATCGTCTCCGGAGCCTCAATACCTGCGTTCATACGCAGATATTAACTGATGCGGTGATGCGCGCTGTCGACTCGGGACGTCCCGCTTCAGGAAGACCCGCTCGCGCCGAGGTCGACGACACGACGGTGCCGTATTGGTTATGGTTCGGCGGTTTCGCCGGTCGCTTCGAAAACGATGCGGCGTCCGATCTCGACGGCGTGGTCGGAGAAGCGTTCGTAGAACCGACCGAGCAGGGTGATGTCGACGGCTGCTGCGACTCCATGCTTCCACTCGGTGTCCATCAGCACGTTGAACAGCTGCTGGTGCAGCTCGTCCATGGTGTCGTCCTCGCGGCTGATATCAGCGGCCTGTTGCGGATCCTTGGATGCAACAATATCTTTGGCGCTTTTCCCCAGTTCGACCGCGACCCTGCCCATTTCGGCGAAGTGGTCCCGTACCTCGCCGGGCAAGACGTGGTTGGGATGGCGCCGGCGCGCGATCTTCGCGACGTGCAGCGCCAACCCGCCCATCCGCTCAGCGTCAGCCACGTTCTGCAACGAACCGACGACGAGTCGCAGGTCTCCGGCCACCGGAGACTGCAGCGCGAGCAGGACAAAGGCAATTTCCTCTGCCCGGGTTTGCATCTCGACAATACGGTCGTGGTCGGTGATCACCTGCTCGGCCATCGACAGGTCCGCTTCCAGCAGCGCCCGTGTCGCGCGGTCCATCGCCAAACCGGCCAGCCCACACATGCCGCTGAGGGTCTCGGTCAGTATCGCGAGCTGTTCCTGGAACGCCGTCCGCATCGCCCTATCCTCACATCTGTGCGACCAAGCGCGCGCAGTCGTTGCCGTGGTGGGTGAGGTGCCCCCGTTGCTCGCTGCGCAGGACGCCGGCCACGATGGCCGACAGCACACCGTCGAGCTGTTCGGGAGTGTCGATGATCCGGTCGTCGCGGACGAACCGCAGCATCAGGCCGTTGATGAAAGTCAGCGTGACGTTGCTGAGGTCGTCGACGACGGCGGGATCCAGATCCGCGCCGTGTGGCACCAGTTGGACCAGGATGTCGTGATGCAGCTTGGTGAAGGCGTCCGTGGCGCGCTGCAGGGTGGCCGCGATCGCCGGATCCCGGGCGGCCTGAATGGTCAATTCGTGACGCGCCCGGGTGCGGCTCAGCTGCGGGTCCAGGCCGGACTGGAGGACGACTTTGGCCAGTGTCGATGCCGCCGACCCGTCTTCGACCGCAGCCCTGTCGGCGACCGTCTGCAGTGCCGCCAGGTCGAGTTCGACCATCCGCTCCGCGACCGCGTGCAGCAACGCCGAGCGGGTGCGGAAGTAGAACGAGGTGGTGCCGTCGGGCACGCCGGCGCGACCGTCGACCTTCAGGTGGCTCAGACCCTTGGCGCCCTCGTCGGCGAGCAGTTGGAGAGCCGCGTCACACAGGTCACGGCGGCGTTGATCGGGATTGGGCTTGCGTCTTTTTGGTATCCCGGCAGTGTAGCGGCCACCGACCCGGGCCGACACGCGCTGACCTGACCGTCAACCGGGTTTGCCGGCCGTGACGAACTGGAGCGTGCGCTGGATCTGCTGCTCGATGGCGACGAGGCCGGATGTGGCGAACAAGTCCACGAACGCATCCCGGTCGAACAGGCGCAACCCGATCGCCTTGGCGGCCGCGGTACTCACGTACCGGATGGGCGGTATGCGACTCGCGTAACTGGTCAGGATCGCGATCCGGCCGCCGGGCCGCAGCACCCGCACCATTTCGTGGGCGACCGTGAACGGTTCGGGCATCAAGTAGAGCGCCCCGAAACAGCAGACGGCGTCGAACGTTTCGTCATCGAACGGCAGCGTTCCGGCGTCGCCGCGGACGTAACAGGTGCGCGGTCCGCTGTTGTCTTGCACAGCGCGGCGCAGCATCGGCACCGAGATGTCAAGCCCGACCGCGAGGCCGCCCGGCGGAAGTTCTTCAGCCAGTTTGCCGGTGAAATTGCCAGGGCCGCATGCGATATCGAGCAGCCGAGATGCGCTCGACAGGTTCAAGGCTTCGGCGGCGCGGCGCTGTTCGGCGCCAGTGGTGACGCCGCTGGCGACGTAGAAGGCCGTTGGACGCCACAGCCGCTCGTACACCCTGGCGACCAACGGACTGTTCATCGCCTGTTGAGCCAGCGTGGGGGTCGCACTGGCCGCAGACGCGCCGAGCACGTCGAGGAAGCCGAGCCGCAGGCGCGCGTCGCGGTCGAGCAGATCACGGGTTGTCTGCAGCGGATCATCGGGGCGGGTCACCGGAATGAGTCTGCCGGGGCGCGCATCCTTGCTGCAACACGATGGATGCCCCTAGCCTTGGCAGCATCTTCAACGGCGACAGGGGCGGCATGGTGAGCGAGCTGACCACAGGGCGCGCCGAAGAACTCGCCACCCTGGAGATCTTCAGCGGATGTCCCGCTGAGGACCTGATGCCGCTGGCGGCCAGCCTGCAACCGCTGCATGCTGCGGCGGGTCGGGTCCTGATGCGCCAGGGCGAAGCGGCGGTGTCGTTCCTGCTCATCGCCTCGGGCACGGTCGAGATCGAGCACGTCGCCGACGACGTGGTGACCGTCGAGCATGTCTGCGCCGGCACCATCGTCGGCGAGATTGCGCTGCTGCGGCACCTGCCACGCACCGCGACGGTGACCACCAGCGAGCCGCTGGCCGGCTGGATCGGCGACAGCGACGCGTTCGCGCGCCTGGTGCACATCCCCGGCATCATGACCCGACTGGTGCGCACAGTCCGGCAGCGCCTGGCGGCGTTCCTCACGCCGATCCCGGTCCGTACCCGCGACGGCTCAGAACTGCTGCTGCGTCCAGTGCTGCCCGGTGACAGCGCCCGAACCCTGCAGGGGCACGTGCGGTTCTCCAGCGAGACGCTGTATCGGCGGTTCATGTCGGCGCGGGTGCCGAGTCCGGCGCTGATGGATTACCTGGCCGAAGTCGATTACGTCGACCACTTCGTCTGGGTGATGACCGACGGAGAGGGGAACCCGGTCGCCGACGCGCGGTACGTGCGCGACAACCACGACACGGCCGTCGCCGAGATCGCATTCACCGTCGCCGACGCCTACCAGGGCCGCGGGATCGGCTCATTTCTGATCGCCGCACTGTCGGTGGCCGCGCGGGTCGCCGGGGTGGAGAAGTTCTCCGGCCGGATGCTCGCCGACAACGTCGCGATGCGCACGATCATGGACCACTACGGCGCGTTCTGGCAGCGTGACGACGTCGGCGTGGTGACGACGGTCATCGATGTACCCGACACCCGGGATCTCCCGTTGAGCTGCGACGTGATCGCGCAGATCAAACACACTGCGCGCCAAGTCATCCAGGCCGTCAGTTAGCATGCGCCGGTTGGCGGCCGCGGCAGTGCTGGTGTTGCTCGCCGGGTGTGGTCAACCGGGTGAACGGCCTTCGGCGCCGTCGGTGAGCGCGGCGGCGCGCCACGTCGACCCCGCTAACGTCAGACGCGTGCGGCGTGACCTGCCGCCCGGTTATGAGGTGGCTCCGGTGCTGGACGTGACTGCGCCGGTAGGTATTTGGGCTCTCGGCGGAGTCGTCGTGGCGAGCCCGGCTCGTTGCGCGCCGTTGGCCGATCCGGGCGGTGGCCATGGTCAACGTGGGCAGGGTATTTCGGGGTCGGGCGCGGGAGGAACGGTGTACGCGGTGGTGGTGGCAGCCCCGGCGGGGGCTGTCACGCTGGATCAGTCCCTGGTGGCCCAGTGCCGGCAGTGGGGTATCACCGGTCGGCGTGCCAGCGCACACGTGCACCTCGTCGATGCGCCCCAGATCGACGCCGCCGACACCGTCGGGATGGCCGCCGACATCGTCACCTCGGTCGAGGGCGGCAATGAAATCGTTTCGCACGTAAGCACCTTCACCGCATACCTGGGTGATTACTATGCGTTCACCACGTTGATCAGTGAACCCGGCTCGTCCAATACGGCGCTGAGGCCGCAATTCGCCGCCGACTTGCTGGTGAAAACGGTATCGGCCGTGAGGGGCTAGCGACGGTGCGTTAGTTTGGCCTTGATGATGCGGATTGCGGTTGCGGTCGGGGGGGTCTGTCTGTTGGCCGCGTGCTCCCACGGATCGACGGAGGCGCCCCCTGAAGCGGACATCACCAAGATCGCGAAGGTGAAGTCTGACTTCGGGCCTGGCTACAAGGTGAAGGAAACGGCGAAGACCGGGATCGACCCCAAGGCGCTGGCGACGCACAAGCTGCCGCCCGGGTTGACCTTCGATCCGCCGAACTGCGCGTCGTTCGTCATCGGCGCGGACATGCCGGCGGGTCTGCAGGGAAACATGGCCGCGGTAGCCGCCGAAGGCGACGGCGGGCGTTTTATCGCGATGGCGGTGCAAACATCGGCACCGGTGCCGTTCGAGGAGCCGTCGCGCAACTGCAAGAAGGTGGCGTTCCAGGGCGGCCGGGTGAGCGGCCTGATCGAGGTCGTCGACGTGCCGCAGATCGCGGGCACCCACACCCTCGGTGTGCACCGTGTCCTGCAGACCGTGGTGCAGGGCAAGCCGCGTACCGGTGAGTTGTACAACTATTCTGCGCATTTCGGTGATTACCAGGTTATTGTCACGGCCAACCCGCTGCTGGTGCAGGGTCGGCCGGCAAAGCCTGTCGACACCAAGCAGGCCCGCGACTTGCTGGTGAAATCGGTCGCCGCGATCAGAGACTGAGCGCTACCGGACATCTCGGGGCCGGAACTGGATGCTGACCCGTGGCCCGACGTGGGCCGAGGTCTTGGGCACGGAGTGCTCCCAGGTCCGCTGACACGAGCCGCCCATCACCAACAGATCGCCGTGCGCTTGCGGCAGCCGCAACGAGGAACCCCCGCCACGGGGGCGCAGGGCGAAGGTGCGGGTGGCGCCGAGGCTGACGATCGCGACCATGGTGTCCTGGGTGCTGCTGCGGCCGATGGTGTCACCGTGCCAGGCCACGCTGTCGGACCCGTCGCGATACCAGCACAGGCCAAGGGTGGTGAACGGTTCGCCGAGCTCGCCGGCGTAGATGTCGTTGAGCCGCCGCCGGATTCGGGCCAGCTGCGGATGCGGAGCCCCGCCGGTCGTGAGGTCGTGGAAGCTCACCAGGCGGGGGACGTCGAGCACGCGGTCATACATCTGGCGGCGTTCGGCCCGCCACGGGAGGGTCTCGAGCAGTTCGCCGAGCAGTTCGTCGGTGCCGTTCAGCCATCCCGAGCGGATGTCGATCCAGGCTCCGTGACCCAGCGATCGCCGTTCGTTGCACTCGAACAACGACTCCTGTACCTCGATCGCCACGGTGCGGATTCTATCGCACAGGTGTTCGACGGAGTCGCGCAGGCGTGCAAGCGCAGACTGCCGCAGCCGATGCAGTCGGCGAGTTCATCGGGTACCGGCTAGGTCACGACACGCCCGGAACAGGACACCAAACGATCACGATGCGGCAACTGATCTGCCCTTGCTTCATAGAACCTGGCACTGTCGTAGCTGTGACTATCGATGTTGACGACGACTTGATTCTGTACACGGACAGCCGGCCCTACCGATGCGCACGGGGCCACTGGCTGCTGCCCGGACACATGATGGTCGCAAGCCGGTCGTGCTCCTGCGGGCGGGGTCGACACACCACGTGGGAATGCGAGTGCGGCGACATCACCTACTCGCCGAGGCTGCGAGCCTCGTGCGAGTTGGGTTGAGTTTTGATCGCGAAACAGAAACTACGGCAGTCAATCACGCTGCCCACGATGGCTACGTCCATGCGCCCGACGATGCTCGGCCCGGGCCGCCCGCGTCACCAGTCAGGTTGACGCCCAGAGCTAACGCCAGCTGGGTAGCCAGATCTCCATGTTCCAGGTGTTCTGCGAAATCGGCTGCCCGGTGAGTACCGGGAACAGCCAGGCGAAGTTCGTCAAAACCATTGCGATGTAACAAGACACGACAATGAGCCCGAGGCTGCGACGCTCCGCTCCTTGACCCGGCTGGTAGAGGATGTCGCCGAGGATCAACGCGATCGCCATCGCCAGGAACGGCGCCATGGTTGCCGCGTAGAAGAAGTACATCTGCCGGTCGATGTCGGCGAACCAGGGCAGCCAGCCCGCGCAGTAGCCGACCAGAACGGCCGTGTAGCGCCAGTCGCGGCGTACCAGCATCCGCCAGCAGGCGTACAACAGCACCGGCACCGAAATCCACCACATTGCCGGTGTGCCAACCAACATCACCGCTTTGACGCACGACTGCGCGCCACAGCCCGGGACGTTCTGCTGGTCGATCGCGTAGAGCACCGGCCGCAGCGACATCGGCCACGCCCACGGCTTGGATTCCCACGGGTGATAGTTGCCGGCGGAATTCGTCAGACCGGCGTGGAAATGGTAGGCGTTGGCGGTGTAATGCCACAGCGAGCGAATCGCATCGGGCAGCGGGAAAATCGACTTCGCTCCGATCGACTGACCGACCTCGTGCCGGTCGATTGCCGTCTCAGAGGCGAACCACGGCGCGTAGCTGGCCAGGTACACCCCGAACGGAATGACCAGCAACGCATAGGTCGTCGGGCACAGGTCGCGGCGCACCGTGCCCAGCCAGGGCCGCAGCACCCGGTACTGCCGGCGGGCCGCGACGTCGAATCCCAGTGACATCAGACCGAAGAACACCACGAAATACAGCCCGGACCACTTTGTGCCACAGGCCAACCCGAGCAATACGCCGGCACCGAAGCGCCACCACCGCACTCCGAGCCGCGGCCCCCACACCGTCGCGTCGACGCGGCCCTGGGTGTACGCGACATGCATTCGCTCACGGACCTGATCGCGGTCGACGATCAGCGCACCGAACGCGGCAAGCACCAAAAACGCCAGAAACCCGTCGAGCAGCGCGGTGCGCGCCACCACGAAGCTGACCCCGTCGGCGATCACCAGCAGGCCCGCGATCGCGCCGACGAGCGTCGAGCGGCTGATCCGCCGCACGATCCGCACCACCAGCGCCACCATGATGGTTCCGAGCACCGCGCCGGTGAACCGCCAGCCCAGCCCGGTGTAGCCGAACAGCGCCTCGCCGATCGCGATCAGCTGCTTGCCCACCGGCGGGTGGACGACGAGCCCGTAGCCCGGGTTGTCCTCCACCCCGTGGTTGTGCAGCATCTGCCAGGCCTGCGGCGCGTAATGCTTTTCGTCGAAGATCGGGGTTCCGGCGTCGGTGGGCGAGTCGAGGTTCACCGTTCTGGTCAGCGCCGCCAGCGCGGTCAGCACGCCGGTGACCACCCAGCCCTGAAGCCGGTCGACGGGCCCGAAATCGGGCGCCGGCGCCAACGGCCCCGGGCTGATCACCGGTACTTCCTCGTCGGCGACGAGTTCGTCGGTCAGGGCGGTAGTCATCGGGATCGATCGTAGGCTGTGCGCTATGACAACCGGCCGACTGCTGCTGGCCGCCACGCCGTTGGGTCAGCCGTCCGACGCGTCGCAGCGGCTGATCGCGGCACTGACGACTTCGGACATCGTCGCCGCCGAGGACACCCGACGGCTGCGCACCCTGACCAAGGCCCTTGACGTGACGATCAGCGGAAAGGTGGTCAGTTTCTTCGACCATGTCGAGGCCGCCCGGGTACCTGCGCTGGTCGAGCAGATCAGCGCCGGTGCCACCGTGCTGGTGGTCAGCGACGCCGGGATGCCGTTGATCAGTGACCCGGGCCACCGGCTGGTGGTGGCCTGCGTGGCGGCGGGCATTACGGTGCAGTGCCTACCGGGTCCGTCGGCGGTGACGACCGCGCTGGCGGTGTCCGGGCTGCCGTCGGAGCGGTTCTGCTTCGAGGGCTTCGCGCCGCGTAAGCAAGCGGCGCGCCGGAGTTGGCTGGCGACGCTGGCAGCCGAGCAGCGCACCGCGGTGTTTTTCGAATCGCCCCGTCGCCTGCATACCTGCCTGCTCGACGCGGTTGCCGAACTCGGTGGGCACCGGCGCGCGGCGGTGTGCCGCGAACTGACCAAGGTGCACGAGGAGGTGGTGCGCGGATCGCTGGAGGAGTTGGCCGCCTGGGCCGCCGACGGCGTGCTCGGCGAGATCACCGTCGTACTGGCCGGTGCCGTGCTGCAGGCCGATCTGGCCACCCTGGTGACTCAGGTGAGCGATCTGGTCGACGACGGAATGGGTGTCAAAGACGCTTGTGCGCAGGTGATTTCGGCGACTCCGGGCGCATCCTCACGGCGCGAGCTCTACGACGCGGTGCTGCGAGCCCGACGATGATGCGATGCCGGCCCCGATGATCGGCGCCGCCTTGTGCAGGCATTCCTGCCACTCGGCGTCGGGGTCGGAGTCGGCGGTGATCCCACCGCCGGACCCCAGCACCGCGTTGCCCACCGCGTCGAACTCCACCGTACGGATCGCGACGTTCAATTCGCATCCTGCTACCGGCGACGCCAAACCGACTGTGCCGCAATAGACGCCACGCCTAGAGTGCTCCCACTGCGAAATCAATTCTCGCGCCCGCAGTTTGGGTGTACCGGTGATGGATGCCGGCGGGAAGGTGGCGTCCAGCAGCGCCGACGTCGACAACTCGAGCGGGACTTGCGCCGATACCGTGGACACCAGATGCCACACACCCGGCGCCGGCCGCACGACGAGCAACTCCGGCACCGTGACCGAGCCGGTCACCGCGACCCGGCCCAGGTCGTTGCGAACCAGGTCGACGATCATCACATTCTCGGCGACGTCTTTGCCCGAGGCACGTAGCGCCGATGGGGGAGCGTAGCGCGGCAGCGTGCCCTTGATCGGGCTCGATGTCACCAGATCGCCACGGCGACACAAGAACAGCTCCGGTGACAGCGACGCGACCGCGCCCCAATCGCCGGCCACGTAGGCCGCTCGGTCCGGGCCGGTTCGGGCGACGCCGTCGAGGAAGAAGTCCAACGGATCCCCGTCGATCGTGCCGCTGAATTGAGTGCATACGCACGCCTGATAGACCTCGCCGGCGCGGATGGCCTCCAGGCAGGCCAACACCCCCGCGCGATGCGTCTCGCGGTCGGCGGCGTCCCAGTCGATCCGGTACGCGCGGGCCGGTGCCCGGACCGACGCCGACAGAACCTGAGTGAGCCAGCCGGGCATCGGTGCGCCGGAGAGGCTTTCGAACCACCACTGCCGGTCGCGGTCGCAACGCAGCACGCAGTCCGTCCAGCCGCCGGCCGACTCGGGTACCCGCGCGGGTCGACCGTCAGTGCCCGGATCGGGGTAGGACAGATAGCCGATCCAGCCTCCGCCGACCGTGGTGCTGTGCGAGCCGGGTCGGACGTCGAACGCGTCGGCCGCGTCCATTGCGCCGATGGCCACGCTCGGTGCGATCACCGCCAGCGCGCCGAACCACTGGCCGGTCAGTGCGGCCGGTGGTGGCATATCCAGCCGGTTCGTGGCGTCGCCGACGGCGCGCAGCACCTCGTGAGGGCTGCCCAGATCGCCGAGCCGGTCGATTCGCACGCCCCCAGCTTTGCAGAAATCTCAGCCGCGGCTGATTTTGCGTACGGTCGCCGCCGCTACGAGCTTGTCGGGGTTGCGCATCGCGTAGAAATTGGTGATTTTGCCGTCGACGATTTCGACGGTGAAAACACCCTCCAGATAGTCGGCGACGTAGATGGCGATCGCCGGGGCGGCGTTGCACGTGACCAGTTCGACCCGGGCGTCGGGCACCTGCATTCCTTTGCTGACCAGCCCGACGAGCGCGCGGGCGACCTTGTCGGCCCCGATCACCGGCCTGCGCGCCGCACTGGCCTTGCCGCCGCTGTCGGCAGTCCACACCACGTCCGGGGCCAACATCGATATCACCGCCTGCACATCTCCGCCAGCCGCCGCGGCCATGAACTGCGCGGCGATGCGGGTGTTCTCCGCCGGGTCGACCGGGGTGAACCGCTTGCGTCTGGCCTGCACATGTTCGCGGGCCCGGTGCGCGACCTGCCGCACCGCGGCCACCGATTTGTCGACCGCGGAAGCGATGTCGGCATAGTCGAAACCGAATACCTCGCGCAGCACGAACACCGCCCGCTCGTCCGGGCCGAGGGTCTCCAGCAGCACCAGCATGGCCATCGAAACCGATTCGGCCAGAACGACATCGGCCGACGGGTCGTGCTCGTCGAGCAGCAGCGGCTCGGGCAGCCAGGGCCCGACGTAGTCCTCCCGGCGCCGGGCACCCGCGCGCAGCGCGTTGAGCGCCTGATGGGTGACCAGCCGAGCCAGATAGGCCTTGGTGTCGTGCACGCCGGACAGGTCGACCTGCGCCCAGCGCAGGTAGCTGTCTTGCAGAACATCGTCGGATTCGTTTGTCGAGCCGAGGATTTCGTAGGCGATGGTAAACAGCAGCGGCTGCAGCAGCGTGAACCGTTCGGCGTGATCGTCGGAGGCGGTCACGGCACCGGGACCACCTCGGCTGTCAGCCGTTGCGCCCGCTTACCGCCTTTGAGCCAGCGGTACCACCCCGGCTTGGCGGCTTCGCGGCGAAGACCCCAGACCGTGCCTTTACAGACCAGTTCCTTGACCGACGCGGCGGCCCGCCCGCCGACGAACAGATTCAGCGGGCGGTCATCGGGGCGGGCCAGCTGGATGGTCGCGTAGGTGCGGCCGATGCTGATGCACTGCCCGGTGAACGCCTGGTCGACCACCGCGGGTGGCGTGCCCGCGATGCGGCTGAGCACGGTGTTGGCGGCTTGGGCACCAAGCGGCATCGCAGCCTGGCAGCTCATCCGCAGCGGCTGGCCCGACGGCGCGGCGGCGTCTCCGGCCGCCACGATGCGGGGGTCGTCCACGCTGGTCAGTGTCTCATCGGTGAGCAGCCGGCCCAGCGCGTCGGTGTGCAGCCCGCTGCGGGCGGCCAACTCCGGCACCCCGAAGCCCGCCGTCCACACCGTCACCGCCGAGGGCAGCACCTCGCCGCCGGCCAGCACCGCCGCGTCGGCGCGGACCTCGCTGACCGTCGCGTTCTCGAGCACGTCGACCCCGAGACGGCGCAGCCATTTGGCCACCGAACGGCGGCCGGAGCTGCTCAGCGACGGACCCAGCGCCCCGCTGCACACCAGGCTCACCCGCCGACCCTGCTCGGCCAACTCCGACGCCGTCTCGATGCCGGTCAACCCGGCGCCGACGACGGTGACGGGAGCGTCGGGATGCAGTTCGCCCAGCGCGTCGCTTAGCTGTTCGGCGTGCTCGAATTCGGAAACCGAGTAAGCGAAGTCGGCGGCACCCGGTACTGAAGCCGGTATGGCGCCGGTGCTGCCGACCGCGTAGATGAGGTAGTCGTAGTCCAGTGCTGTGCCCGAGGTGAGCTCGACGGTGCGGGTAGCGGCGTCGATCCGCTCGGCGCCGTCGACGATCAGCCGGACGCCCTGGCCGAGCAGTGTTCGGTAGTCGACGGCGGCGGTGCCGGTACCGGCGACCAACTGGTGCAACCGGATTCGCTCGACAAACACCGGTCGTGGGTTGACCAGGGTGATGTCTGCGATGTCGGCGCGCAGCCGCAGATGATTGGCGGCCAGCGTGCCGGCGTATCCGCCGCCGATCACGACGATGTGAGTGCGCTGGACGGTCATGGGTGTCTCCTGTTCGTGTGGGATGTGCTGCCCTTCAAGACACCGCGCCCGCTTCGGATGTGACAGCGACGGTTCCAGTGTGACCGGGCTCACGTCCTCGCGCACACCTCGCTGACCAGGATGTCGATCCGCGCGTCGCGAAATTCGGGACGTAGCCGGCCGCTGCGATCGAGGGTTATCAGTCCGTGTAGTGCTGCCCACACCACCTCGGCCAGGGTGTCGGGATCCCGGGCACCGGCGACCGCGTCGACGGCCGCGCGTAACTCGTCAAAGGCCGCGTTGAGCTCGGGCGGCGTGTCGTCAGCGGCGAAGGGAACGGTTGTCGCGCGGGTGAACATCGCATCGAACAGCGCCTGATTGTCTCGGGCAAAATCGATGAACGCGTGGGCAACTCGGGCCAGAGCATCCCGGCCGTCGGCCGCGCCGCTGCGGGCCGCGGACAGCGCGTCGCCCAATTCGGCGAAACCCTGAACGGCGACCGACGCAACGATGCCTTCCATGCCGGCGAAATGTTTGTAGAGCACGGGCTGGCTGTACTCGATCTCGGCGGATAACCGGCGGGTGGTGACGGCATCCCAGCCTTCTTCTTCGGCCAGCTTGCGAGCCGTGGCGGTGATCAGCCTGCGACGAGCGGCCCGTTCGCGCGTTCGGCGGTCGGCGATTGCCATGCCGATGATGTTAGCGCTGATACATATGCTAGCGACGCTATTGACGCGCATTGGTTCAAGGGTTAGCGTCGCTAACACCTACCGGAGGAGTGCTCGACATGACCGTTACCACCGACATCGGCTACGTCCTCGCCGGACTCATCGCCGTGGCCATCATCTTCATCGGCGCACGGTTTATCGTCGCGCCGCGCGTCGGGGCCGCCGGCTACGGGGTGCAACCAGACCTCAGCCAGCCATCCGCCCGCGCCTACCTTCGCGTCAAAGGTCTCCGCGACATCGCATCGGGGCTGTTCCTCGTCATTCTCATGGTTGCGGGTGCGACCCACCTGCTGGGCTGGGTGATCTTGGCCGCCACGATCATTCCGTTCGGCGACGCGGCCATCGTGCTCGGCAACGACGGCCCCAAGTCAATCGCGTGGGGAGTCCATGGCCTGACCGCCGCCGTCATGCTCATGACGTGTGCGCTCCTGCTCACTTCCTAGTGGGCGAGGTCCGCGACGTTCGTTGAGGTCCAACAAGCTTTCGAGGCCTCAGTCAACCTGGTAGCGCGGGAAGACGCCGGTGGGTGCCGGCAGCGCGGTTCCCGGCTCCAGCCGTGCGGCGACGGCGGCGAAGCTGCGTTGCTCCGGCGATTGGCCGAGCAGGTCGAGTAGCTTGCCGGCCGACTCCGGCAGCACCGGCGCAACCAGCAGCGCTGCGATGCGTACCGCCTCGCAGGTGACGTACAGCGTGGTGCGGAACCGTGCCTGGGCCGCATCGGATTCGTCCTTGCGCAACACCCACGGCTGCTGCGCGGAAAAGTACCGGTTCGCCGCACCGAGCATCAGCCAGATTGCTTCTAACGCCAGATGCATGGCCTGGTTGTCGAATTCGGCGCGCACCCGCTCGAGCAGACCGTCAGCGAGGGTGAGCAGTTCGGTGTCCTCGGCGCTGAAATCCGCGGGTGTCGGAACGATGCCGTCGAGATTCTTGGCGATCATCGACAGCGACCGCTGGGCCAGATTCCCCAGCTCGTTGGCCAGGTCTGCGTTGATCCGGGTGATGATCGCGTCTTCGCTGTAGCTGCCGTCTTGGCCGAAAGGTACTTCGCGCAGCAGGAAATAGCGCACCTGGTCCACCCCGAACGTGTCGATCAGGGTGTTGGGGTCGACGATGTTGCCCACCGACTTGCTCATCTTCTCGCCGCGGTTCAACAGGAATCCGTGCGCGAAGACCCTTCGCGGCAGCTCGATTCCGGCCGACATCAAAAACGCGGGCCAGTAGACGGTGTGGAATCGGATGATGTCCTTGCCGATCATGTGCAGATCGGCCGGCCAGTAACGGTCAAACAACTCGGATTCGGTGTCCGGATAGCCCACGCCGGTCAGGTAGTTGGTCAGCGCGTCGACCCAGACGTACATCACGTGGTCGGGATGGTCGGGGACTTTCACCCCCCAGTCGAAGGAGGTGCGCGAGATGGACAGGTCCCGCAAACCGCCGGAGACGAAACTGACCACCTCGTTGCGTCGCACCTCGGGCGCGATGAAGTCCGGATGAGAAGCGTAGTGCGCCAACAACTTCTCGGCGTACGCCGAGAGGCGGAAGAAGTAGGTTTGCTCCTCGGTCCAGGTCACCGGCGTGCCGGTCTCGACGGCGACCCGGGTCCCGTCGACGACCGCGGTCTCGGATTCGACGAAGAACCGCTCGTCGCGTACCGAGTACCAGCCGGAGTAGGTGTCCAAATAGATGTCGCCGGCCGCCTGCATCCGACGCCAGATCTCCTTGGACGCCTCGTGGTGGTCGGGGTCGGTGGTGCGGATGAACCGGTCGAAAGAGATGTTCAACCTCTGCTGCAGGCGGCGGAACACATCGGAGTTGCGCTTGGCCAACTCTGCGGCGGTAATCCCTTCCCCGGCGGCGGTCTCGACCATCTTGAGGCCATGCTCGTCGGTGCCGGTCAGGAACCGGACGTCGAAGCCGTCGAGGCGCTTGAAGCGGGCGATCGCGTCGGCGGCGATGTACTCGTAGGCGTGCCCGACATGTGGGTCGCCATTCGGGTAGGTGATCGCGGTGGTGAGGTAGTACGGCTTCATCAAGATGCACCCTATGGTGTGCGCGTGGGTTCCAAACGTCCGCCGCCGCCCGCTCCGCCCCGGCTGAGCCCGCTGATCGACGCGCACACCCATCTGGACGCCTGTGGCGCGACGGACGCCGAGGACGTGCGCACGATCGTCGATCGCGCCGCTGCGGTCGGTGTGACGGCGGTGATCACCATCGCCGACGACCTGGCGTCGGCGCGCTGGGCCACCCAGGCCGCCGACTGGGACCCCCGCGTCTTCGCCGCGGTGGCCTTGCATCCCACCCGTGCCGATGCACTCAACGACGACGCCCGCGCCGAAATCGAGCGACTGGCGGCGCACCCGAGGGTGGTGGCGATCGGCGAAACCGGCGTGGACCTGTACTGGCCGGGCCGATTGGAGGGCTGCGCCGATTCGGCTGTGCAGCGGGAAGCCTTCGCCTGGCACATCGACCTGGCCAAGCGGTCCGGCAAACCGCTGATGATCCACAACCGCGACGCCGACGCCGAGGTGCTCGACGTGCTGCACACCGAGGGTGCCCCGGAGACGGTGATCTTCCACTGCTTCTCCTCCGGCCCGGAGTTGGCGCGCGTCTGTGCCGACGCCGGCTGGCTGGTCAGCCTGTCCGGGACGGTGAGCTTCAAAAATGCCCGTGAACTGCGCGAAGCCGTCTCACTGGTCCCGACGGCGCAGCTACTGGTGGAAACCGACGCGCCGTTTTTGACGCCACACCCGTACCGTGGCGCGCCCAACGAGCCGTACTGCCTGCCCTACACCGTGCGGGCGCTCGCGGAGCTGCTTGCGCGGCCCGCCGAGGAGTTGGCCGAGATCACCACGGATAACGCGAGCCGGGTCTACCGGTTACCGGACCGGGGTTGAAAGTCGGTTAAGGTGTCCTGGCTCGAGTTGCTCTGGGCAGGGCTTTTCGTTACCGTCCTGTTATCGAAACGGCGGGCGGCCTAGGAGGCCCCCTTTAATTTGTTGCTTGCATGGTCGAGGTCGGGGATACACGCGCGTTGAACGTTATTACGAAACTCCATCAGGCTCCCTCGCCGGCTCTGCGTCTTCTGGTCGCGGGCCTTTTGCTGGTCATGGCATTCGCCGGAGCATTCGCAGTTGCCGACTACAAGACCGTCACGCTGAGCGTCGACGGCACCGCGATGACCGTGACGACGATGAAGTCGCGGGTGATCGACATCATCAGTGAAAACGGGTTCACGGTCAGCGACCGCGACGACTTGTACCCGGCTGCGGGCGAGCGGGTCCACGACGCGGCCAACATCGTGCTGCGGCGTAGCCGGCCGTTGGAGATCTCGCTGGACGGCCAGAACACCAAGCAGGTCTGGACGACGGCCTCCACGGTGGACGAGGCCCTGGCCCAGCTGGCGATGAACGACACCGCGCCGGCGGCAGCCTCGCGTGGCAGCCGTGTCCCGTTGGCCGGCATGGCGTTGCCGGTGGTCAGCGCCAAGACCGTCGAACTCGATGACGGCGGTCAGGTACGCAATGTGCGGCTGGCTGCGGCCCGGGTCGGCGATCTGCTGGCCGGCCTCGGTGTGCCGCTGTTGCAGAGCGACCTGGTCATGCCGGGCGCCGGCACGCCGGTGATCGACGGCATGCATATCCAGGTGACCCGCATCCGGATCGAGAAGATCACCGAGCGGGTTCCGCTGGACCCGCCGCGGCGCCGGATCGAAGACCCGCAGATGAACATGAGCAAAGAGATCGTCGAGGACAAGGGTGCCGCGGGCAGCCAGGACATGACCTACGCGGTGTCCAAGGTCAACGGTGTCGAGACGGGCCGCCTGCCGGTGGCCAGCCACGTCATCGCACCCGCCCGCGAGGCGGTCGTGCGGGTCGGCACCAAGCCGGGCACGGAAGTGCCGAACGTCGGGAACGGCGAGGTCTGGGATGCCATTTCGCGCTGTGAGGCCGGCGGCAACTGGGCGATCAACACCGGTAACGGCTATTACGGCGGGGTGCAGTTCGACCAGGGCACCTGGGAGCGCAACGGCGGTCTGCGGTTTGCCCCGCGCGCCGACATGGCGAGTCGCGAAGAGCAGATCGCCGTCGCCGAGGTGACGCGCGCCCGGCAGGGTTGGGGAGCATGGCCGGTCTGCAGCGGACGAGCGGGTGCGCGCTGACCATCCAGCTGCTTGGGCGCACTGACATCCGACGGCTGGCCAAAGAACTCGAACTCCGGCCGCGTAAATCGTTGGGGCAGAACTTTGTCCACGACGCCAACACCGTGCGTCGGATTGTTGCCGCATCGGGGGTGACCCGCAGCGACCACGTGCTGGAAGTCGGACCCGGACTCGGGTCGCTCACCCTTGCGCTGCTGGACCGCGGTTGCGCGGTGAGCGCCGTCGAGATCGATCCGGCGCTGGCCGAGCGACTGCCGCAGACGGTCGCCGAGCATTCGAACAGCGAGGCCCAGCGGCTGACCGTGATCAACCGAGATGTGTTGTCCCTCGGCCCCGACGACCTGGATTGCGAGCCGACGGCGGTGGTGGCGAATCTGCCGTACAACGTCGCGGTCCCGGCCATCCTGCACCTGCTCGCCGAATTTCCCACGCTCCGAACGGTGACGGTGATGGTGCAGGCCGAGGTCGCCGCGCGGCTCGCCGCCGAACCGGGTGGCAAGGAGTACGGCGTGCCCAGTGTCAAAGCCCGTTTCCACGGGCAGGTTCGCCGGCACGGCACGGTGTCGCCGTCGGTATTCTGGCCGATCCCGCGGGTCCACTCCGGGCTGGTGCGCATCGATCGGTACGCCCGCCCGCCCTGGCCGACCGACGCTGCCTTCCGCCAGAACGTGTTCAAGCTCGTCGACACCGCATTTGCGCAGCGGCGCAAGACATCTCGCAACGCCTTTGTCGAGTGGGCCGGTTCCGGCAACGAGTCGGCGAGCCGCCTCCTGGCGGCGAGCATCGACCCGGCCCGCCGCGGTGAGACGCTGACCGTCGACGAGTTCGTCCGGCTCTACCAACGCTCGGGTGACGTCGGCGAGGCGCCCCCGCGAGGCCAGGCTGTGCGGCAGGCGTCGGCGAGCTGACCGGCGGGCGATAGTCTCATGCGGTGCCGATTGACGGGAGCACCGCAACTCAATGGGTGCCCACTGGCTCGGTGACGGTCCGCGCGCCCGGAAAGATCAACCTCTATCTGGCGGTCGGGGATCTCCGGGAAACCGGTTACCACCAGTTGACGACGGTGTTCCACGCCGTGTCACTGGTCGACGAGGTCACCGTCCGCAATGCCGACGTGCTCGCGCTGGAGATCACCGGCGAGGGCGCCGACCAGCTTCCCCTCGACGGGCGCAATCTGGCCTGGCAGGCGGCCGAACTGATGGCCGAGCACGTCGGCCGCTCGCCGGATGTGTCGATCATGATCGACAAGAGCATTCCGGTGGCCGGTGGAATGGCCGGCGGTAGCGCGGACGCGGCGGCCGTGCTGGTCGCGCTCAACTCGCTGTGGGAGCTCGGCGTGCCCCGCCGCGATCTGCACACCTTGGCCGCGAAGCTGGGCAGCGATGTGCCGTTCGCCCTGCACGGCGGTACCGCGCTGGGTACCGGTCGCGGCGAGGAGCTTGCAACGGTGTTGGCCCGCGACACTTTTCACTGGGTGCTGGCCTTCGCCAAGGGCGGACTGTCGACCCCGAAAGTCTTCCGCGAGCTGGATAGATTGCGCAAGGTCGGTAAGCCGCCGCGACTCGCCGAGGCCGGCCCGGTGCTGGCTGCCCTGGCGGCCGGTGACCCCGAGCAGTTGGCGCCGCTGCTGGGCAACGAACTCCAAGCGGCCGCCGTGAGCCTGAGTGCGCCACTGCGCCGGGTGCTGCGGGCCGGTGTCGAGGCCGGGGCGCTGGCCGGCCTGGTGTCGGGATCGGGGCCGACATGCGCGTTTTTGTGCCGGTCGGCGTCCTCGGCCGTCGATGTGGGCACCGAGCTCTCCGGGGCCGGTGTCTGCCGTACCGTGCGGGTGGCCAGCGGTCCGGTGCACGGCGCCCGGGTGGTGCCCACGCCTGCTGCCGGCGGGTGAATCCGCGACACAGTTTGGCAGTTCCTTAAGGGGAGTTTAAGATATCTGACGGTGATGATTACCGGTCGAGCAATGAGCCTGGTTCCTTCGCCCGCCGTCCCCCTCGGCGGGCGTTCAGGTGTCGACACGGCAACGTTGCGCGGGGATATCGGTTCACCACCGATTCGAGATGAAATCGCTGCCGGATTGTGGGCGCGCGGCTATCCCAAGATGTGCTTGAGCAGGAGCAACATTGAGTGCCGGGCCGCGGCGCCGGAACCGAGGAGGCAATCGTGAGCAGGTTTACCGAGAACATGTTCCGCAGAGCTCACACGAGCTCGCGCGGCATGGTGACCGGCGAGCCGCACGAGCCCGTCCGGCACACCTGGTTCGAGGTGCACGAGCGGGCCCGCCGCATCGCCGGCGGACTGGCCGCTGCGGGCGTCGGACACGGCGATGCCGTCGGCGTACTGGCCGGCTTCCCGGTGGAGATCGCGCCGACCGCGCAGGCCCTCTGGATGCGTGGCGCCAGCCTGACGATGCTGCACCAGCCCACCCCGCGCACCGACCTCGCGGTCTGGGCCGAGGACACCATGAACGTCATCGCGATGATCGAGGCGAGCGTCGTGCTGGTCTCCGAGCCGTTCCTCGTCGCCATTCCGGTGCTCGAGGAAAAGGGCATCAAGGTGCTCACAATCGGCGACCTGCTCGTGAGCGAGCCCATCGACCCGCTTGAGACCAGCGAAGACGACCTGGCGCTGATGCAATTGACGTCCGGATCTACTGGGTCCCCGAAGGCGGTCCAGATCACCCACCGCAACATCTACTCCAACGCCGAGGCCATGTTCATCGGCGCCGAGTACGACGTCGACAACGACGTCATGGTCAGCTGGCTGCCCTGCTTCCACGACATGGGCATGGTCGGGTTCCTGACCATCCCGATGTACTTCGGGGCCGAGCTGGTCAAGGTCACGCCGATGGACTTTTTGCGCGACACCCTGCTGTGGGCCAAGCTGATCGACAAGTACAAGGGCACCATGACCGCGGCGCCCAACTTCGCCTACGCGTTGTTCGCCAAGCGGCTGCGCAAGCAGGCCGAGCCCGGCCAGTACGACCTGTCGACGCTGCGGTTCGCGCTGTCCGGCGCCGAGCCCGTCGACCCCGCCGACGTCGAGGACCTGCTGGACGCCGGTAAGGCATTCGGGTTGAAGCCGTCGGCGATCCTGCCCGCCTACGGCATGGCCGAGACCACGCTCGCGGTGTCGTTCTCGGAGTGCAACGCCGGCCTGGTGGTCGACGAAGTGGACGCCGATCTGCTGGCCGCGCTACGTCGCGCCGTTCCGTCCAGCAAGGGCAACACCCGGCGGTTGGCCTCACTCGGTCCGCTGCTGAAGGACCTCGAGGCCCGCATCGTCGACGAGAACGGCAACGTGATGCCAGCTCGCGGCGTCGGCGTCATCGAGTTGCGCGGCGAATGCGTGACGCCCGGATACCTCACCATGGGCGGATTCCTGCCGGCCCAGGACGAGCACGGGTGGTATGACACCGGCGACTTGGGCTACCTGATGGAGAACGGCCATGTGGTGGTCTGCGGCCGCGTCAAGGACGTCATCATCATGGCCGGCCGAAACATCTACCCGACCGACATCGAGCGCGCAGCCGGCCGCGTCGAGGGCGTGCGTATCGGCTGCGCCGTGGCGGTCCGGTTGGACGCCGGGCACTCGCGCGAAACCTTCGCCGTCGCGGTGGAATCCAACTCCTGGCAGGACCCGGTCGAGGTGCGGCGCATCGAGCACCAGGTCGCCCACGAGGTGGTCACCGAGGTCGATGTGCGCCCGCGCAACGTCGTGGTGCTCGGCCCGGGCACCATCCCGAAGACGTCGTCGGGCAAGCTGCGCCGGGCCAACTCGGTAACCCTGGTCACGTAGCGTTCACCGCCTCCGCTTTGCGTGGCTGCGGGCCGCAGCAGAGCCCGCCTTCAGCTGGGCCCGACTCACCAGGCGTGTACCCGGTTCTGAGCCGGCTCCAGACCCAGCTCGATCAGCAGTTCGGTGGCGTCGGCGGCTTGCTCGCAGATGGTCGGCACCTCGGGGCGTTCGGTCGCGCTGAAGTTTTCCAGCACAAACGCGGCTGGGTCTTTGCGTCCGGGCGGGCGGCCGATTCCGATCCGGACCCGTTGAAAGTCCTTGGTGCCGAGCGTGTTCGCCACCGAGCGTAAACCGTTGTGGCCACCCTCGCCGCCACCGAGCTTCAGCCGGATCTGGCCGAACTCGATGTCGAGCTCGTCGTGAATGATCACGACGTCAGCGGCGGGCACCGAGTAGAACTTCGCCAGCGGACCCACTTGGCCGCCGGACTCGTTCATGTAACAGCGCGGCTTGGCCAGCACGATCGAATGACCGCCGAGCCGGCCGGTGGCAATCTCGGCGCCGGAACGCTTGTGCACCTTGAAATTCGAGCCCAGCCGAGCGGCAAGCCGATCAGCAACCATGAACCCGAGGTTGTGCCGCGTCTGGGCATAGTTCGGTCCGGGGTTGCCCAGACCCACTACCAAATGTGGGCCGGCCACAGCTTATTCGGAATCGGACTCGGCTCGGGACGCTCCGTCCTCGCCTTCGGCGCCCGTGTCGGCCGGTGCGTCGCCCGCGGCCGCCTCGCCGCCGCCTTCGCTCTCCAGGTCTTCTTCGGTGGGCGCGACCACGACGTTGACGACCAGGCTCTCCGGGTCGGCGATCAGGCTCACGCCCGGCGGCAGCGAGATCTGGCCGGCGGTGAATTGGGTGCCGGGCGCGGCCCCCTCGACCGACACGGTCAGCGACTGCGGGATCGACAATGCGTCGGCCTCGATGAGGATGGTGGTGGCTTCCTGGGTGACCAGAGTTCCGGGGACGGCGTCGCCGACGATCTCGACGTTGACCTCGACGCTCACCTTCTCACCGCGACGGACCACCAGCAGGTCGGCGTGGGTGATGCTGCGCCGGATCGGGTGGATGTCGAGCGCCTTGGTCAGCGCGAACTGCTCTGTGCCGTCGATGTCGAGGGTGAGCACGGCGTTGGTGCCGGCGTGGCGGAGGACCGCGGCGAAGTCGCGCCCGGGCAACTCCAGGTGTTGCGGCTCAGCGCCGTGGCCGTAGAGCACGGCGGGAATCTTGCCTTCGCGCCGTGCCCGCCGGGACGCGCCTTTACCGGTTTGGGTCCGCACCAGCGCGGTGAGTTTGTTGACGGCATTAGCCATGGTGTCGCTCCTGGGTCAGGTTTCTGGCACGGCCAGGATCGCGACAACTGAGTCGGGTCCCCGTCGATAACGGCGGCTCGCGTGAGCCACCCTCGCCGTGACGCCTGGCCAGGCTAGCGCATCAGCGGCTCAGAGCGGAAATTTGGTGTCCGTCAGCCGCTCGGACAACTCCCACAGCGCGCCGGCGGTGGCAGTGCGTTTGGCCAGCGGGCTGCGCCCGACCGGCCGGCTGCGCCCGCCCACCCCGAACGACGGCCCGATGAAGCTGTTGCCCGGGACGTCCTGTGCGACGGCGTACAGCGTCTGACGGGCGCCGAAGTCGGCGTCGGAGGCCAGCCGGTTGCCCACCGACATCAGCGCATCACCGAGTTTGCGACCGGTATGGCCCTGCAGGTTGGTGGCCGAGTAGCCGGGGTGGGCGGTTACCGCGCGAAGCGGCGATCCTGCCTCCTCGAGTCGGCGCTGCAGCTCGCTGGTGAACAGCAGGTTGGCCAGCTTGGACTGGCCGTAGGCCACCCACGCCGAGTAGGGCCGGGCCGTCCAGTTCAGATCCCGCAGGCTGATGTAGCCCATCCAGTGCATCAGCGACGACACCGTCACGACCCGGTCGGTGATTTTCGGCAACAGCAGGTTGGTCAGCGCGAAGTGTCCGAGGTGGTTGGTGCCGATCTGGCTCTCGAACCCGTCCTTGGTGACCGCTCGCGGGACCGCCATGATGCCGGCGTTGTTGACCAGAATGTCGACGGCGTCGACCCCATCAGCGAATGTGCGCACCGACGCCAGGTCCTGCAGGTCGAGGGATCGCACCTTGACTTTGCCTTTCATACCCCGGGCCGCGGCTTTGCCTTTGTCGGTGTTGCGCACCGCCAGGATCACGGTCGCGCCGACCCGGGCCAGTTCGCGGGCCGTCACTGCGCCCAGTCCACTGTTGGCGCCGGTGACAATGGCGGTGCGCCCGGCGAACGAGGGCAGGTCTGCGGCGGTCCACGACGTCATGGCAAACACAGTAGTGCCGCGACGCCACCGACCGAGCGCGGAGCTACTTCGTCGCGACGGTGAAGCCGCGCAGGATGGTCTCGATGTCGACCGCGTCGGCGACTGCCTTGTCGGCCAGGCTGGTGACAGCGAGCTGGATCAGGTATTTCTCCGGGTCTTCGCCGGTGCCGTGCGCGATCACGATGCGGTTGATCGTGTGCAGCCGTCGATCGCCGAGGTTGTAGCTGCCCTCGATCATCGACGAAGGGAAGCCGTGGAAGTCGGCGTTCGACGACTCGAGCTGTTTGAAGTTCTGGATGAGCCGGGAATCGTCGTTGCCGTGCTTGGCCAGCTCTTTGGCGTCGAACACGCCGCCCAGCTTGAACACCATCAGCATGGCGTTGGGGAAGCTGTCAGCCTTGGCGATCAACTCCGTGGTCGGCGGGATGTTCGCCCGGTTGATCTTTTGCCAGCCCGCCGGGATCGGGATCGACACAGTCAGGTCGGGAACCTGATCGGGCGCGACGGGTGAACCGGACACTCCGTTGCTTTCCAGATACTGCGAGAAAGGCACCGGCTTCTCGGTGGGGGCTGCGCTGGTCGTCGTCGGCGTCGTCGACCAAATCGACTGATAGTCAGGACTTTTCGGCCCACACCCGACGGCGGGCGCGATCAGGACCGCCAAAACAGCGGCGACTCGGACCAGCGGCCTCACAGGATCTCGAGCACCGCGGCCCGTACCCCGATACCGAAGGCGTGCAACAACTCCAGAGCCTTGCGTGAGGTGCTGCACCGCGGGTTGTGGTAGACGACGGCGGAGCCGGAGCCCCCGCAAGCCGAAGCCATCTAGGCGTCCCCGTCGAACAGCCCGGTGACCGAGCCGTTTTCGAAGACCGCGCGAATGGTGCTGGCCAGCAGCGGGGCGATGGACAGCACCGTCAGCTGCGGGAACCGCTTCTCCTCGCCGATCGGCAGCGTGTTGGTCACGATGATCTCGCGGGCCCCGCACGCCGCCAGCCGCTCGGCTGCCGGGTCGGACAGCACCCCGTGGGTGGCCGCGATGACCACGTCCTTGGCGCCGTCGTCGTGCAGCAGTTTCACTGCGCCCGCGATGGTGCCACCGGTGTCGATCATGTCGTCGATCAGCACGCAGGTCTTCCCGTGCACCTCGCCGACCACGCGGTTGGACACCACCTGGTTGGGCACCCGCGGGTCTCGGGTCTTGTGGATGAAGGCCAGCGGCACGCCGCCCAGTGCGTCCGCCCATTTCTCGGCGATACGCACCCGGCCGGAGTCGGGGGAGACCACGACCATGTTCCCGTCCGGGTAGTTGTCTCCGATGTAACCGGTGAGCAGGTTCTGCCCGCGCATGTGGTCGACGGGACCGTCGAAGAAGCCCTGGATCTGGTCGGTGTGCAGGTCCACGGTCACGATCCGGTCGGCGCCGGCGGTCTTGAGTAGATCCGCGACCAGACGGGCCGAAATCGGCTCGCGCCCGCGGTGTTTCTTGTCCTGACGGGCATAGGGATAGAACGGCAGTACCGCGGTGATCCGCTTGGCGCTGCCCCGCTTGAGCGCGTCGATCATGATCAGCGATTCCATCAGCCAATAGTTCACCGGTGCCGGGGCCGATTGCAGGACGAAGGCGTCGCAGCCGCGCACCGACTCGTTGAAGCGGATGAAGATCTCGCCGTTGGCGAACTCGCGGGCAGTCTGCGCGGTTACGTGGGTGTCGAGCTCCTTGGCGACCTGTTCGGCCAGCTCGGGATGGGCGCGGCCGGAGAAGAGCATCAGGTTCTTGCGATTATCGGTCCAGTCGTTGCTCACGTGCCGTCCTTCACTGCTCCAGGTCGAATGACTGCCTTACGAATACTAGGTAGCAGACCGTCTGCCGGCTGCACCCTCGACGTCATGTCGGCTCGTCCGGGGCACGGCGGGCCTGTGCGGCGGCCTGTGCGGCGGCGCTCCCGGGTCGCTTGCGCTCGACCCAGCCCTCGATGTTGCGTTGCCGGCCGCCGGAGACCGCCAGGGCGCCGGGTGGCACATCCTCGCGGACCACGGTTCCCGCTCCGGTGTAGGCGCCGTCGCCGATCGTGACCGGTGCGACGAACATGGTGTCGGAGCCGGTGCGGACATGCGAGCCGACCGTCGTGCGCTGCTTGGATGTGCCGTCGTAGTTGACGAAGACGCTGGAAGCGCCGATGTTGCTGTGCTCGCCGATGTCGGCATCACCGACGTAGGTCAGATGTGGCACCTTGGTTCCGGTGCCGATGACGGCGTTTTTGGTTTCGACGAACGCGCCCAGCTTGCCGTCGGCGCCCAACGAGGTGCCGGGCCGTAGATAGGTGAACGGGCCGACCGTGGCGCCGTCACCGATCGCGGCGTCGGTGCCGTGGGTGCGGACCACCGACGCGCCGTCGCCGACGGTGACGTCGGTCAGCGTGGTGTCCGGGCCGATGGTGCACCGACCGCCGACGCGGGTGCCGCCGAGCAGCTGGGTGCCGGGCTGGATGACGGTGTCGCGGCCGATGCTCACATCGACGTCGATCCAGGTGGTCGCCGGATCGACGACGGTGACGCCGGCCAGCTGATGCGCGGACACGATGCGACGGTTGAGTTCGGCGGCCAACTCGGCCAGCTGCACCCGGTTGTTGACCCCGGCCACCAGCCAGCTGTCGTCGACGTGGTGGGCTCCCACCACCTGCCCGTCCTGCCGAACGATCGCGATGACGTCGGTCAGATACAGCTCCTGTTGCGCGTTGTCGGCCGACAGCCGGCTCAGCGCCGAGCGCAGCGCCGCGATGTCGAAGGCGTACACACCGGCGTTGACCTCGCGGATCTCCAGCTGGGCGGGCGTCGCGTCGGCCTGCTCGACGATGGCGGTCACCTCGTTGTCCGGCGTTCGCAGCGTGCGGCCGTAACCGGTCGGGTCGTCCAGCGTGGTGGTCAGCACGGTGACCGCCGCGCTTCGGGCGTTGTGCTCGGCGACCAGGTCGGCCAGCGTCTCGGCGTCGAGCAGTGGGACGTCGCCGGAGGTGACGACGACCACGCCGCGAAAGTCGTCGGGCAGCGCGGTCAGGCCGCACAGCACCGCGTGTCCGGTGCCGCGCTGCTGGTCCTGCATCGCCACCTCGATCGGGCGGCCGAGGCCTTCGGTCAGGTCACCGATGGACTGCTCAACGCGCTGGTGACCGTGGCCCAGCACCACCACCAGATGTCGCGGCGCCATCTCGGTGACCGCGTGCAGCGAGTGCGCCAGCATGCTGCGGCCGGCCAGGGTGTGCAGCACCTTCGGGAGGTCTGACCGCATCCGGGTACCGGTCCCGGCTGCCAGCACGATGACCGCTGACTCGTCGTACGCCGCCATCCCACCTCCTCGCATCCGTTCAGCGTGTCATTATCCGCACGGCTGCGGCAAAACAAACTCCTCGACGCCGGATCCGGCAAGCAACGCCGCGATGGACAATAAACCGTCACAGCGATGCGTCGTGCTTGACGTGTCGCAGTGCCTCGCGGGTGACATACTCGCGGTAGTAGGCCAGTGAGGTCTCGGCGACGATGGCGGGCAACAACAGCTCCCACATTTGGGTCAATCGCTCGATCAGGTCGTTGTTTCCCGAAATAGATTGAGACAGCATCCGGGTGCCGAAGGTTGCGCCGATGATGGCCTCACTGACCGCCGTCGGGTCGAGGCCTTCTCGCATGTCCCCTTCGGCAATTGCCCGGCCGACTTCAGCGGCCATGCCGTCCACCAGGCCGGCGTAGACGCGGGTACGATTTTCGTCGAACTTCCCGTAGGCAAGCATCAATCGCTCGGCAGTGCGCGCCACCTTGTCAGACGCGAACAAATCGGCAGCTACAAACGAGCCGTGCACGATGTTCTCCAGGGCCGGAGAGAGTGGATCGAACACTCCGCCCAGGACGTCGGAGACCAGTGCGGTGCCTTCATCGATAATTGCCGACGCCAGGGATTCCATCGAAGCGAAGTGATGATAGAACGCACCCTTGGTCATCCCCGTGCGCTGAATGATCGCGTTCCGATCCGCTGACGCGTACCCGACCGCGGTGAACACTTCGATGGCGGCATCGAGAATTTTTCGGCGTGTTGCTTCGGATCGAACTTGGCGGGCCATCGTCTCTACCTCCGGAGTTCCGGTTGCACGGGTGAAGCTGGAACCTCGGCGCAGCAGCGTTGCCTGGTCAGCGGCAACCTTCCGGCAGCGCTGGGCTGGTTCCAACAAATGGTCAGTCAGTCGATTGGCGGTGTGGTCATGATGTCGAAGCGGCCAACGCGGTGACGTTGCCGATCGCGATTGCCGTCCGTCGCCCGACGAATTGGCGGAAATAAGCGATGCGCTCAGGACGCACGAAACCGGGCATCGACATCGTCCACGTCGTCTCGAATTCGCGCAGAAACTTCTCCGGTTGGTCGAGGTCGCCGGCCTGGCGAAGCCCAATATAGGTCGACACGAGCAGACGTCCGACATCGTGCGGGTCGCAGTCCTCGATGACGTCGCCTTCCCCGATGGCGCGCCCGATGATGACTGCCAGGCTGTCAACCCACGCCCCCAGCGGCTTCACCTGCAGATCCTCGATCCGGCCAATCGATTCGAGCAGGTGCAGCGCCGCCCGAGGGGTCTCCTCGGTGATGTCACGCACCGCCACCTAAAAAGAAAAGTCGATCAGCGTCTCCAAGCCGGACACCTTCCGTGCCACCAGGTCCAGCAGCGCTGCGCTGGACCGCGCCATCTGATCCTCAATGACGGCAACCGCCAACGCCAGCTTGGAGGGGAAGTGGAAATACATTGCGCCCTTTGTCAACTCGGCGTCGACGAGAACATACTCCAGGCTGACTTGATGATAGGGCTGCCGGGCGAATCTGTGTGCGGCTGCCCGGAGGATTTGCTGGCGGGTGGAGTCGGCTCGGGTGTCGTTGGTCGCGGTCATAGGGGCCACCTTGTGCTGCTTCGCTGGGGGAATTCAACGCGGGCAGGGGTCGCGCCCGAAGCTCCGTCGCCAGGACTCGAACCTGAACTGTCTGAACCAAAATCAGAAGTGCTGCCGATTACACCACGACGGATTGCTGCGACCAGCGGTGAAGACCGCGTCCACTCTAGACGACGGCGTGGGCACATCGCGGACCGCAACGACAGAGCTAACCTGTTGGGCGTGGCCGCGCCGGAAAAGGAACCCAAGGCGCCGCGCACCCGGATGACCGGGAGCGAGCGCCGTCACCAACTGATCGACATCGCGCGGTCGCTGTTCGCCGAGCGGGGCTACGAGGGAACCTCGATCGAGGAGATCGCCCTTCGCGCCAACGTCTCCAAGCCCGTCGTCTACGAGCATTTCGGCGGCAAAGAGGGCCTGTACGCGGTGGTCGTCGACCGGGAGATGTCGTCGCTGCTGGACCGCATCACGTCGTCGCTGACCAACAACCGGTCCCGGGTGCGGGTCGAGACGGTGGCGCTCGCGCTGCTGACCTATGTCGAGGAACACACCGACGGATTCCGGATCATGATCCGCGATTCGCCGGCGGCGATCAGCTCGGGCACCTACTCCAGCCTGCTCAACGACGCCGTCAACCAGGTCAGCTCGATCCTGGCCGGCGACTTCGCCCGTCGCGGGCTGGACTCCGATCTTGCCCCGCTGTACGCGCAGGCGCTGGTCGGATCGGTGTCGATGACCGCGCAGTGGTGGCTCGACACGCGGGAGCCCAAGAAGGAAGTGGTGGCCGCCCACCTGGTCAACCTGATGTGGAACGGTCTGACCCATCTGGAAGCCGACCCACACCTGCAGGGCGAGTAGCCCACCTGAGAGCTGCGGTATTCCAAATGCCCTGCCGTGACGGATCGTTGACGGTACTGGGTCGATATTGACGAGGTGGTAGCCCATACAATGGCGGCATCATGACCGCATCGGGGCCGGAGTCTGTCGTCACCCCGATTTCGGGGCTGATGGAGTTGGCGCTACGCACGCCGACGCTGCAGCGCCTGGCCGACGTGGCAGCCGACCGACCCGAGGACTTGGCCTTGGTCGGACCGGCCAGCGCGCGCCTGTTCGTGGCCGGCGCGCTGGCTCGGCAGGGGCCGCTGCTGGTCGTCACCGCCACCGGGCGGGAGGCCGACGACCTCACGGCTGAATTGCGCGGCGTTCTCGGCGACGCGGTCGCGATGTTCCCGTCCTGGGAGACGCTGCCGCACGAGCGGCTCTCGCCCGGTGTCGACACCGTCGGCGCCCGGATGATGCTGCTGCGTCGGCTGAGGCATCCTCAGGATGCCCGGCTCGGTCCGCCGCTGCAGGTGGTGGTCACCGCGGTCCGCTCGCTGCTGCAGCCGATGGCCGCGCGACTGGATCTGGCCGAACCTCTCACCCTGACCGTCGGTGACGAGGTGGCCTTCGAGGCCGTCATCACCCGGCTGGTCGAGCTGGCCTACACCCGGGTGGACATGGTCGGGCGGCGCGGCGAATTTGCGGTCCGCGGCGGCATTCTCGACGTTTTCGCGCCGACCGCCGAGCATCCGGTACGTGTCGAGTTCTGGGGCGACGAGGTCAGCGAGATGCGGATGTTCTCGGTGGCCGATCAGCGGTCGATCCCCGAGATCAGCGTCGACTCCGTCGTCGCGGTCGCGTGCCGCGAGCTGTTGCTGACCGACGATGTGCGGGCGCGAGCGGCCGAGCTGGCCGGACATCAGCCGGCGCCCGAGCACGGCGTCACCGGCGGCGTCGGCGACATGCTGGCCAAACTCGCCGAGGGCATCCCGGTCGACGGCATGGAGGCACTGCTCTCGGTGCTATGTCCTGCGGAAAGTGGGGCGATGGCGCTGCTGACCGATCAACTGGCCGACGGCACGCCGGTGCTGGTCTGCGACCCGGAAAAGGTCCGAACCCGGGCGGCCGACCTGATCAAGACCGGCCACGAATTCCTCGACGCGTCCTGGTCGGTGGCCGCAGTGGGTGGCGATTCGCCGATCGACATCGAGCAGCTCGGTGGATCGGGCTTCCGCGGACTCGCAGAGGTGCGCGAGGCCGCGCGTCAGTCCGGGCACCCGTGGTGGACGCTGTCGCAGCTGTCCGACGAGTCGGCAATCGAACTGGACATCCGTGCGGCCCCGTCGGTGCGCGACCGGCAGAGTGCCGTCGCCGGTGTTGAAGCGCTCTTCGCGATGCTGCGCGCGCACGTGGCGACCGGCGGGGTGGCCGCCGTCGTCGCGCCCGGCGCCGGAACCGCGCACCGGGTCGTCGAGCAACTGGCCGAATCCGACACGCCGGCAACAATGTTGGAGCCGGGAGCCGAACCCGAGCCAGGCGTCGTCGGCGTCCTGAAAGGCCCGCTGCACGACGGCGTGATCTTCCCCGGCGCAGGCCTGGTGATCGTCACCGAAACCGACCTGACCGGCAACCGGATGACCGCCACCGACGGCAAGCGACTGGCCGCCAAACGGCGCAACACCGTCGACCCGCTGGCGTTGACCGCAGGCGATCTGGTGGTGCACGACCAGCACGGCATCGGCCGATTCGTGGAGATGACCGAACGTACCGTCGGCGGCGCGCGCCGGGAATATCTGGTGCTGGAATACGCCTCGAGCAAGCGCGGGCAGAACATCACCGACAAGCTCTACGTGCCGATGGATTCCCTCGACCAGCTGTCCCGCTACGTCGGCGGGCAGGCGCCGTCGCTGAGCCGGCTCGGTGGCAGCGACTGGACCAACACCAAAACCAAAGCGCGCAAGGCGGTTCGGGAGATCGCCGGCGAACTGGTGGCGCTGTATGCCAAGCGGCAGGCCGCCGCGGGACACGCCTTCGGCCCGGACACGCCGTGGCAGGCCGAGATGGAGGACGCGTTCGGGTTCACCGAGACCGTCGACCAGCTCACCGCGATCACCGAGGTCAAGGCGGACATGGAAAAGCCGATCCCGATGGATCGGGTGGTCTGCGGCGACGTCGGCTACGGCAAGACCGAGATCGCGGTCCGGGCCGCGTTCAAGGCGGTCCAGGACGGCAAGCAGGTCGCGGTGCTGGTGCCCACCACGCTGCTGGCCGACCAGCATCTGCAGACTTTCACGTCTCGGATGGCCGGCTTCCCGGTCCGAGTGAAGGGCCTGTCCCGATTCACCGAACCTGCTGAATCCCGTGCCGTCCTGGACGGGATGGCCGAAGGCACGGTCGACATCGTGATCGGCACCCACCGGCTGCTGCAGACCGGGGTGCGCTGGAAAGACCTCGGCTTGGTGGTCGTCGACGAGGAGCAGCGTTTCGGTGTCGAGCACAAGGAGCACATCAAGAGCCTGCGCACCCACGTCGACGTGCTGACGATGAGCGCCACCCCGATCCCGCGCACCCTGGAGATGAGCCTGGCCGGCATCCGGGAGATGTCGACGATCCTGACTCCGCCCGAGGAGCGCTATCCGGTGCTGACCTACGTCGGGGCATACGACGACAAGCAGGTCGCCGCGGCGCTGCGCCGCGAATTGCTGCGCGACGGGCAGGCCTTCTACGTGCACAACCGGGTCAGCTCGATCGACGCCGCGGCGGCGCGGGTGCGCGAGCTGGTGCCGGAAGCCAAAGTCGCCGTCGCGCACGGGCAGATGCCCGAGGAACTGCTGGAGACCACCGTCGAGGGGTTCTGGAACCGCGAGTTCGACATCCTGGTCTGCACCACGATCGTCGAGACCGGGTTGGACATCTCCAACGCCAACACGCTGATCGTGGAGCGGGCCGACACCTTCGGGCTGTCCCAGCTGCACCAGCTACGCGGCCGGGTCGGCCGCAGCCGGGAGCGCGGCTACGCCTACTTTCTGTATCCGCCGCACACGCCGCTGACCGAAACCGCCTACGACCGGTTGGCGACCATCGCGCAGAACAACGACCTGGGCGCCGGTATGGCCGTGGCCATGAAGGACCTGGAGATCCGCGGCGCCGGCAACGTGCTGGGCGCCGAGCAGTCCGGGCACGTCGCCGGCGTGGGCTTTGACCTCTATGTCCGCCTGATAGCCGAGGCCGTAGAAGGATATCGAGCGGCATATCGCGCCGCGGCCGACGGCAACACCGTCAGCGCCGTCGAGGAACCGAAGGACGTCCGCATCGATCTGCCGGTGGATGCGCATCTGCCGCCGGACTACATCCCGAGCGACCGGCTACGGCTGGAGGGATACCGGCGGCTGGCCGCCGCGGCCGACGATGCTGCCGTCGACTCGGTTGTCGCCGAGCTGATCGACCGCTACGGCGCGCTGCCCGAAACCGCCGAGTTGCTGGTGGCGGTGGCGCGGCTGCGGCTGGTCTGCCGCGCCGCGGGAATTACCGAGGTGTCGGCGGCGTCCGCGGCGACGCTGCGGCTCTCGCCGCTGAACCTGCCCGATTCCGCCCAGGTGCGGCTGGCCCGCCGATACCCGGGCGCGCGCTACCGCGCCACGGCGTCGGCGGTGCAGGTTCCGATCCCACGCGCCGGTGGCGTGGGTGCCCCGCGCATCCGCGACTTGGAATTGGTGCACATGGTCGCCGAATTGGTAGCGGCGCTGGTCGGTAAACCGGGAGAATCTGGGCCGGGGACCGAGCGGCGCGCACTATGACGTGCGCCGATGACGAAGACCCCGGCGTGGCCGGGGTTGAGGAGTGGCGCCAATGACGTTCGCCGGGGTTGAGGAGTGGCGCCGATGACGGTCATCTTGGTGGACCCGCGCCGACCCTCGCTGGTCCCGGTCGAGGCCGTCGAGTTGCTCTCCGGGCAAGTGCAGTACACCGAGGAAATGCCGGTCGCGGTGCCCTGGTCGTTGCCGGCGGCGCGCCCGGCGCACACCGGGGAGGATGCGCCGGTGTTGTTGTCCTCGGACCCCGAGCATCCCTCGGTTACCGCACGGTTGGCCGCCGGTGAGCGGTTGATCCCGGCGCCCGGCCGCCAGCCTGGAGAGCGGCTGGTGGACGCCGTCGCGATGATGGACAAGCTGCGCACCACCGGGCCGTGGGAAAGCACGCAGACCCACGATTCGCTGCGCCGCTTCCTGTTGGAGGAGACCTACGAGCTGTTCGACGCGGTCCGCAGCGGGGATGCCGATTCGCTACGCGACGAACTCGGCGATGTGCTGCTGCAGGTGCTGTTCCACGCCCGCATCGCCGAGGACGCGCCGGCGCACCCGTTCGGCATCGACGATGTCGCCGACGCGCTGCTCCGCAAGCTCGGCAACCGGGCTCCGGGGGTGCTTGCCGGAGAACCGATTTCGCTCGAGGAGCAGCTGGCGCAGTGGGAGGAGCGCAAGGCCCAGGAGAATCCCCGTCATTCGGTGGTCGACAATGTGCCCACCGCTCAGCCGGCTTTGGCTTTGGCGCACAAGGTCATTCAGCGCGTGTTCAAGGCCGGCTTCCCGCCGGACCTGGTTCCGGCGAACGTCACCTCGATCACGGTAACGGCCGATGGCGACGCCGAAGACTCCTTGCGCACCGCAGTGCTGCGGTTCATGGACACCGTGCGCGGCGTGGAAAAAGCGGTCGCCGCCGAGCGACGCTCGACCGATGTTCCCGCCGAGCTCGACGTGGCACCGGTCGGTTCGATCACCGAAGACGAATGGCGGGCCTGCTGGCCGGGGGATGCTGCCGAACCAGAACCGTCCGATGCCGTCGAGGAGGACACCGAAATCGATTGAATGCCGTATTGACGCGCGTGAAAGCGCACGGCTGGACAACAGGGGTCCAGCCGGGTCGCTGCGTCCGGGCCGGGTCGAGGAACTCGAATCCCATGGGACGATGTTGGGGAAGCCGTGAATTTAGGGGTGTTGTGTGTCGCCGGTCCGTTGGCTGCGCGCGTTGGCCGTCGTAGGCGCAACGGCGCTGCTGTTGGCATCAAGCTGCTCATGGCAGCTGGGTCCCTACATTCCCAAAGGCGTACCGCCGCCACCGGGCGCGCCGGTTCCGCCGGTCGACACCCATGCCAAGGGCAGGCCCGCTGACCAACTGCACGGCTGGGCGGCCGCCCTTGCCCCGAGCCTGCACATCCCGGTGACCGCACTGGAGGCCTACGGCTACGCCGCCCGGGTTGCCGAGGTGGAGAACCCGAACTGCCATATCGCCTGGACGACGCTGGCAGGCATCGGGCAGGTGGAAAGTCGGCACGGCACCTACCACCACGCGACGCTGTTCAGAAACGGTGACGTGCGCCCGCCGATCAGGGGTGTGGTGCTGGACGGGACCAACGGCACGATGCGCATCATCGACAGCGAGGCCCGGCTCGACGGCCGGCCCGGCGGGATGAACGGCCAACCGGACACCGTGCGGGCGATGGGACCGATGCAGTTCATTCCCGAGACGTGGCGGGAGTACGGCGTCGACGCCAACAACGACGGCAGGGTCGACGTCGACAACATCGACGACGCCGCACTGTCCGCCGCCGGTTATCTGTGCTGGCGTGGGAAGGATCTCGCCACCCCGCGAGGGTGGATCACGGCGCTGTGGGCTTACAACGACTCGGATGTCTACGCTCGCGCCGTGCGAGACTGGGCTACCGCCTATGCGGAGGGCCATTCGTTGTAGCGCAGGCTCTAGGCTGCTGAGTGCTGTAGCCCGCACAACGCAAGGAGAACAAGTGCCGATTATCGAGCAGGTCGGGGCCCGCGAGATCCTCGATTCCCGCGGCAACCCGACGGTCGAGGTCGAGGTGGCCCTGATCGACGGGACGTTCGCGCGGGCCGCGGTACCTTCCGGCGCCTCCACTGGTGAGCACGAGGCGGTCGAGCTGCGCGATGGCGGCGACCGCTACGGCGGCAAGGGCGTCAAGAAGGCCGTGCAAGCAGTGCTCGACGAGATCGCGCCGGCCGTGATCGGCCTCAACGCCGACGACCAGCGGCTGCTCGATCAGGCGCTGCTCGACCTGGACGGCACCCCCGACAAGTCCCGGCTGGGCGCCAACGCCATCCTCGGCGTCTCGCTGGCGGTGGCCAAGTCGGCCGCCGATAGCGCCGAGTTGCCGTTGTTCCGGTACCTGGGCGGGCCGAACGCGCACATTTTGCCGGTGCCGATGATGAACATTCTCAACGGCGGAGCCCACGCCGACACCGCCGTCGACATCCAGGAGTTCATGGTTGCTCCGATCGGGGCGCCGAGCTTCCGCGAGGCACTGCGCTGGGGCGCCGAGGTCTACCACGCCTTGAAGTCGGCGCTCAAGAAGCAAGGGTTGTCCACCGCGCTGGGGGATGAGGGCGGGTTCGCCCCCGACGTACCGGGAACCAAAGCGGCGCTGGACATCATCAGCCAGGCCATCGAGTCCGCCGGCTTCAAGCTGGGCGCCGATGTGGCGCTGGCGCTGGACGCCGCGGCGACCGAGTTCTACACCGACGGCGTCGGATACCAGTTCGAGAAGAAGAACCGGACCGCCGACGAGATGTCGCAGTTCTACGCCGAGCTGCTGGACTCCTATCCACTGGTGTCGATCGAAGACCCGCTTTCCGAGGACGATTGGGACGGTTGGGTTTCCATGACGACCGCCATCGGTGACCGGGTGCAGATCGTCGGTGACGATCTGTTCGTCACCAATCCCGAACGGCTGGAGGAAGGCATCGACAAGGGCGCGGCAAATGCCTTGCTGGTCAAGGTCAACCAGATCGGCACGCTCACCGAGACACTCGATGCGGTCGCGCTTGCCCACCACAGCGGCTACCGGACGATGATGAGCCACCGCAGCGGCGAGACCGAGGACACCACGATCGCCGACCTGGCGGTGGCGGTGGGCAGCGGGCAGATCAAGACCGGTGCCCCGGCCCGCGGCGAGCGGGTGGCGAAATACAACCAGCTGCTGCGCATCGAAGAGGCGCTCGGCGACGCCGCCCGCTATGCCGGCGATCTGGCATTCCCCAGGTACACGCCGTAGGTCGGACCGTCAGCAGCTGTCATGCCCGAATCGAAACGGCCAGAACCGAAGCGGCGCTCACCGGCGTCGCGTCCTGGTCGGGCCGGCGATTCGGTGGCCGGCCGGCCGCGGAAGTCCCCGGCGGGCCGTCGCGGACCGACGGCGTCGCCGCGGGCGATGCCCGAGGTGGTCGAACCGATCAAACAGAGGATCGCCGAATCAGCCGAGCAGCGTTCGGATCAGCGGCTCGGTCTAACCGCGCGGCGGGCGGCCATTCTGGCGACCGTCGTCTGCGTGCTGACGCTCACCATCGCGGGTCCGGTCCGTACCTATTTCGCGCAGCGCACCGAGATGAAGCAACTGGCCGCATCCGAAGCCGCACTGCGCCAACAGATCTCCGACCTCGAACGGCAGAAAGGCAAACTCGGCGACCCCGCGTTCATCGCGGCGCAGGCCCGTGAGCGGCTCGGGTTCGTGATGCCGGGCGAAATTCCGTATCAGGTTCAATTGCCGCCGGGTGCGGCACTGCCCGTCGATCCCGGGGTGCAGCCGAAAACCGCTGTCAGCAACGAACCCTGGTACACCTCGCTGTGGCACACGATCGCCGACAGCCCGCACGGGTCGCCGGTGGCTCCGCCCCCGCCCAGTCTCCCCCCGCCCGGTCCGCCGCCGCCCAGTCTGTTGCCACCCCGTGGTTGATCCCGTCGACCTCGAGGCGGTCGCCCGTCAGCTCGGCCGGGAGCCGCGCGGCGTTCTCGACATCGCCTACCGCTGCCCTGACGGTGAGCCCGCAGTGGTCAAGACCTCCCCGAGGCTGCCTGACGGAACACCGTTTCCGACGTTGTACTACCTGACGCATCCGATCTTGACCGCCGCCGCGAGCAGGCTGGAGACGACCGGGATGATGCGGGAGATGACCCAGCGGTTGGCGTCGGACCCCGAGTTGGCCGCCGCTTATCGGCGCGCGCACGAGTCATACCTGGCCGAGCGGGATGCCATCGAGCCGCTGGGGACCACATTTTCCGGCGGCGGTATGCCCGACCGGGTCAAGTGTCTGCACGTGGTGATCGCGCACTCGCTGGCCAAGGGTAAGGGCGTCAACCCCTTCGGCGATGAGGCGTTGGCGGTGCTGGCCGTCGGGTCGTCGATGGCGGGTATCCTGGAACCGGGGGAGTGGTTATGACACTGGCGGCGATTGACTGCGGTACCAACTCGATTCGGCTGCTGATCGCCGACGCATCCGACGGGCAACTGATCGACGTGCATCGCGAAATGCGCATTGTGCGGCTCGGTCAGGGCGTCGACGCCACCGGCCAGTTTGCGCCGGAGGCGTTGCAGCGCACCCGTTCTGCGCTGGTCGACTATGCGGAGCTGTGTAGGGCACACGGTGTCGACCGGATCCGGATGGTCGCCACGTCGGCCACCCGTGACGCCGGCAATCGTGACGTGTTCTTCGCGATGACCGCCGAGGTGCTCGGCGGTGTTGCGCAGGGCGCGGTTGCGGAGGTGATCACCGGCGGCGAGGAGGCCGAGCTGTCTTTCCGCGGTGCTGTCAACGAATTAGATTCCGCCGCAGGACCTTTCGTCATCGTCGATCTGGGTGGCGGGTCGACCGAGGTGGTGTTGGGCACCGACACGGTGACGGCCAGCTTTTCGGCCGACATCGGCTGCGTGCGGCTGACCGAACGCTGTCTGCATTCCGATCCGCCGACAGCCGCCGAGGTGGCGGCCGCCCGCGAGGTGGTTCGCGCACGGCTCGGCGAGGCGCTGCGGGTCGTCCCGGTTGAGCAGGCCCGCACCTGGGTCGGGGTGGCGGGCACCATGACAACCGTCGCCGCGCTCGCCCAGGGCATGACTTGCTATGACGCTGCGGCCATTCATCTCCTCCGCGTGGGCGTGGACCGGCTGCTGACGGTCTGCGACGGGCTGATCGGAATGACCCGGGCGCAGCGTGCTGCGTTGGGGCCCATGCACGAGGGCCGGGTCGACGTGATCGGCGGCGGGGCCATCGTCATCGAAGAACTGGCGTATGCGCTACGGGAGCGCGCCGGCATCGAGGAGTTGACGGTCAGCGAGCACGACATCTTGGACGGCATTGCGCTGTCGATCGCCTGATACGTCACGCCAACGGGCGATGTCCGGAGGAGATGTCGAGCAGGCGTTTCTTCTGCTCGGTGTATTCCAGTTCGCTGAGCCGTCCCTCGGCCCGCTGCCGGGCGATCTCGCGGATCGCGGCCGCCACCCCCGTGACGACGGTGCGGGGTGCCGGTTTCGCTTCGGGTTCACCGCCACTCACCAAACCGGTGACGCCCGGCGTCAACCGGGTGTGCGTGGTGGCTTTGCCGTTCTCCTCGGTGGCGGCGGGCGCCGGCGGGCCGGCCATCGCCTGCCCGGCCATACCGCCAATTCCCATCTGGTTGACCGTGTTTGCCACGCCCGCTTCCATTGCCGGGCCGACGGTGGCGCTGGCATTGCCCAGCGGCGACGCCAGCGCCACCGAACGCACCTCGGGTGCGGCGGTCGTCCACCCGGACGGCACGGACAGCCCGCCAACGGTGTTCGCCTCGCCCAGGCCCGCGGCCACCTGTCCGGAATTGCCGATGTACGCCGGGAAAGCTGTCGGCGGCACCTCTGCTTCCCCCGGATATGGCTGCACGCCGTCCCACCCACTGGCGATCCGGTCTTCGTGGATACTTACCTGATTCGTAGCGATCGCGTACGGAAGGTCAACCGGCCCGCCCAGGATCGACAGCGGCACGACGACGCCGAACAGCGAGAGCTGGGTAGGTGTGCCGATGAGGAGGTTGATCAGATCGGCCACGAGGTCCAGCGGGGTCACCGTGGACGACGAGGCGGCAGGCACCGCCGTCGCCAGGTTCTGCAACGCGGTGGGCACCGCCGAGAAGGTCTGCGGGATGCTCGCGACCAGGCTTTGTGCGTTTCCCGCGGACGTGCTCGCGGCGTCGCCGACGGCGGCGGCTTGGCCTCCCGACCCGCCGGGATCGGTGTTCGGTTGCGGTGAGGTGAAAGGTTTCAGCGCTGTCGCCGATGCCGCCGCAGCCGCGTAGCCGTACATCGCCGCGGCGTCCTGAGCCCACATCGCGGCGTACGCGGCTTCGGTGGCCGCGATCGCCGGGGTGTTCTGGCCGAGGAAGTTGGTGGCCACCAGCGCAGCCAACGCACTGCGGTTGGCCGCGATGACCGGCGGGGGCACCGTCGACATGAATGCTGCTTCGTAGGCTGCGGCTGCGGCTCTGGATTGAGTGGCGGTCGTCTCGGCCTGCATGGCGGTGGCGCTGAGCCATGCGACATACGAACCGGCGGCGGCAGTCATTGCCGCCGATGACGGACCGGCCCAAGTCCCCGACGTCAGCTCCGACACCGACGACTGATAGCCGGTGGCCGCAGCGTACAACTCGTCGGCCAGCGCCGCCCAGGCCTGCGCGGCGGCCAGCAGCGGCCCCGACCCCGGACCGGTATACATCCGACCGGAGTTTACCTCCGGCGGATAGAAACCGAAATCCATTGCTGCGCATTCCTTTTCCAGACGACCAACGGGTACCTCAGATAGCGGTGAATCTGTCAGCGACCAAGCAGACGGTTCTTCTGCTCGGTGTATTCCTCGTCGGTCAGAATTCCCTCGTCACGAAGCTTGGCGAACTCGCGTAGTTCGGCCGCGACTCCGGTGACGACCGCCCGGGGTTTCTCCTGCGACGCCTGACCCGCTCGGTCAGGTAGCACGCCGCTGCCGGGGACCGGCGCTGCGCCCCGAACCGCCGCACGAGTGCCGTTCGACCCCTTACCGGCCCCGGCGCCGACGGTTCCGGCCAAGGCCCGCCCGGCCATGCCCGCCAACGCCATCTCGCTGAGCGTGCTTCCCGAACCGCCGTCCACCGGTTGCCCGGCGGTAGGGGCGGCGGCCGGCAGGGTGGGCAACGTCACCGCGACCGGGCGCACCGCCGGAGTGGCCGCCGCCCAGGTGGGCGGAACCGACAACGCTCCGACCGTGTCGGCCTCGGCCATTGCGGCGGCGATGTTCGACGTCGGGGGTATGGTGCCCGGCGGCAAGTTGGTCAAGGTCGCCGGGAATTCTGTGACGGGCGCCGGGCCTTCCTCCGGCCAGCCCTTGACCCCGTCCCAGCCACTGATGATGTCGTCGGTGTGATCACTGACCAGGAAGCTGGAAATGTCGAAGGGCAGGGACACCAGGGCCACCACGCTCAGCGGTATGGCAACGAAAATGCCCACCAGGTCCGCCGGCAGGTCCAGGAAAATGGTGACCAGGTCGCTGAGAGTGTTCAGCAGGCTGCTGAATGAAGCGGTGGACTGCGCCGGGGTTGCCAGGCTTTGCAGCGCGTTGGGCACCGCGGAGAACGCTTGCGAAACGGAGGAAACGGTGCTCTGAGCATTGCCGGCCGTCGTGCCGGCGACCTGGCCGGCTGCGGCCGACTGCGCAGCCACGCCGCCCGGGTTGGTGTTTTGCTGCGCCGGAGCGAACGGAGTCAGCGACGTCGCGGCTGCCGACGAGGTTGCATAGCCGTACATGGCGGCCACGTCCTGAGCCCACATCTCGCCGTATTGCGCTTCGGTCGCAGCGATCAGCTGGGTATTCACTCCGAACACGTTGGTGGCGATCAGCGTCATCAGTTGGCTGCGGTTGGCCGCGACCATCGCCGGCGGCACCGTCGCCGAAAACGCAGCCTGGTAGGCCGCGGCCGCGGACTTCGCCTGGGCGCCGGTCTCTTCGGCTTGGGCGGCGGTCGAATGCAACCACGCCACGTAGGTGGCGGCCGCCGCGCTCATGGACGCCGACGCCGGTCCCAGCCAGGGACCCGACGTCAATCCCGATACCACCGACTGATACGAGCCGGCCGCCGAATGAAGTTCGCGGGCCAGCGCATCCCACGCCTCGGCGGCGGCGAGCATGGGTCCTGCCCCGGCGCCCGCATACATCCGCGCAGAGTTGACTTCCGGCGGATAAGATCCGAAATCCATCGCTGGCCGACCCCCTCTAGTTCACTGCGACCGCGCCGGCCTGGCTCTTGGCCGTGGCCGCGCTGCAGATCGTCGGGTGAATGGTGGCACGCGCAAAGAGCTGTGTCGCTTCCGAGTGCGGCGCGGCCTCAGCCGACGTGACGGCCTGCACGCCGCTCATCGGACTGCGCCAATTCGGATCCCCGAAAGCATGCTTTCCCTTTCCGGCAATGGCCGAGCAAGCCGCTCAATTTGTGTCGTCAGGTCGTGGAAATAACGCGCCCACCAGCGGAGCGTCGTGTCCGGCAGGTCATATCCCTACCAGTTCTTTACGGCATTCGTCCAGGTGATGAAGCCCACTCAATGGCACAATATGCTGGCTTTCATGCAGTCCTCTCAGGTCTGTCCTTCGTATTTCTCACGTTCACCGGCTTTTTGTCTGTGCATTTCTTTCACCCCTGACGCGCACTCGAGACGATTCTAAGCGTTGTTCGACTGCGTCTCGCGCTGGCAACGGCCGGTTCAGCGAGTTGCCAGGTTTCTGGCAGCGTCGCGCGGACGCCAGGCTTCCTCAGCCTGTTCGGGCTTGCCGGCTGGTGTCGACGTCGTGCCGCTGCTGCGGCACCTCGGCGGCGACATCGGCGACGACATCGTCGGTGCTGACCGGATGCCGAGGCGGCAGCCCCTTACGCAGGGTGGCGACCAGATCCCGGTAGGGCCCTACCAGGTACACGATGTCGCCGTCGCGGAGCTTGGTCTCGTGGCGTGGGTGCAGGTCGATCGGGGAGTCCTGCCGGCAGATCGCGATCACCCGGGTCCTGTTGGACAAGTTGGCCATCTCCAGGCCGTCGAGTTCGCTGCCCTCGGCCACCAGCATCGCGCCGACCATGAACGAGCTCTGGCCGACGGAGAAGGTGCCCAGCACCTCAACCCCCATCGCGGCGCCGATGAACCACGGCGCCGCCAATGCGACCGAGGAGCGGACGTTCTCGAAACCGAATCGCTGTGCGACCGCCAGGCCCAGCGCCCGGTCGTACACCCGCAGTACCACCGAGATGTCCGCGCGTTTGTTGGCCTTGGGAATCACTTTCGGGCCCAGCATCTCGGCCAGCACAATGCCGGTCTCGATGTTGATCATGTCGTCACGGGTCAGCACCGCCACCGCGCGGGCACGGTCGACCCGTGCCGCCTGCAGCGTCTGAACCAGCGTCGCGTCGCCGAAGATCACCGGCACGTCCAGGGCACGCGCGGCGGACAAGAACCGGTTTTCTTCGTTGATCTCGATGACAGCGACGTCGTAGCCCGCCTTGTTCAGGTCGGTGACCACCCGCATCCCGAGCGCGCTGAGCCCGACCACGATGACGTGATTGCGCAGGTGGCGCGCCCGCGGGCGGGAAGAGGCGAACACGAAGCGGCGCGACAGCAGGACGTCGGCGATGAAGGCGACCAGCAATGCGACGGTGGTTGCCCCGCCGAACATCAACGTCACAGCGAACAGCCGCAGCCACGTCTCCTGATGAGCGAAGCTGAAGTCCCCGTAGCCGGTGGTCGTGACCGTCTCGATGGTGAAGTACAACGCGTCGACCCAGGTCATACGTGGGTGCTGATAGTTGTAGTGCAACAACGTCATCGAGATGACGACGATGGACAGCGCGGCCGCCAGCGCGGGGTAGAACGCCGGGTTGAATTCGTTGCCGACGGCCCTCACCCCGTCGAGGAATCGCCGCACCGCCGCGCGTTGCGACCGTGTGCCCACCGGGCGGCGCACCTTGAGACCGCGTTGCGCCGACTCGTCGGCCGTGCCGATCATCACCGCGCGGTCGCCCGCGAGCACCCGTTGATTGCGGGTCGGGCAGACTTCGATCTCGCCCGGGCTCGACGAGTTCTCGCCGTGGACGATGGCCACCGGAGCCAAATCGCCGTAGATCTCGCGCAGGGTGGCCGCCCGCGGCGCTTCGCTGCCAGAGACCAGGAACTGCGTTCCCGCCGCCTCGAAGGTGTGCGTGCGGTACGCCAGGCAGGCCTCCACGACCGACGGTGCGGTCAGCTCGGCGACGTCGAGGATCGCACCCGGTCCGTTGTCGGCGGCTACCGCCGCGCGCAACACGTCGTTGGCGAGCCTGGCGACCACCCGCACCGAAGGATTGGAGCGCCTTGCCAGCAAGGCAATTTCAAGGTTGGCCGCATCGTCGTCACCTGCGCACACCACCGCCAGCGCGTCGGAGACGTTGGCGCCATCCAGTACGGCACACATCGTGCTGAGATCGTCGGTGGCCAGCCTGACGACTTTCGCGCCGGCACGTTCCAGCTCCTCGATGATAGTGGTGGCCAGCGCATCGTCACCGCTGACAATGATGTGATGCTGCATCTCTATCCGCCACTCTGCACGGGTGGGCTTCGGCTTTGCCGACGCTGTTACCGAATTAGGTTACACCAAGGGTTTATCCGGCCCATGCGTAACGCGCGGCTTTGCTGGCGGCCGTCGCGGCCGCCGAACCGCCGTTAATGTCTTCTCGCCGGCCGGATTTCACGCCTCGAAGCGATAGCCCATGCCGGCCTCGGTCAGCAGATGGGCGGGATGCGACGGGTCGTCTTCGAGCTTGCGCCGCAACTGAGCGAGAAACACACGCAGATAATGGGTTTCCGTTGCATACTTGGGACCCCATACCTCCCGGAGCAGCTCCTCGCGACCGACCAGTTTGCCGCGGTTGCGCACCAGCATCTCCAGCATGCCCCATTCGGTCGGGGTCAGGTGGACCTCGGCGCCGTTCTTGATCACTTTCTTGGCCGCGAGATCGACGAGGAACGACTTGGTTTCCACCACCGGGTTGTCGGCGCTGGTGGCCACCGCCGTGCGTCGCACCGCCGCGCGTAGCCGGGCCAACAGTTCGTCCATGCCGAACGGCTTGGTCATGTAGTCGTCGGCGCCCGCATCGAGCGCGCCGACCTTGTCGGAGGAATCGCTGCGGGCCGACAACACGATGACCGGGACCGTCAGCCAGCCGCGCAGTCCGGCGAGCACCTCGATACCCGACATGTCCGGCATCCCCAAGTCCAGGATCACCACCTGGGGCGGGTGCTCGGCGGCGATGGTCAGGGCCCGAGACCCAGTGGGAGCGGTCATTACCTCGTAGCCGCGGACCGACAGGTTGATGCGCAGTGCACGCAGTAGCTGGAGGTCGTCGTCTACCACCAGCACCCGAGTCATTGGCACCGCTCCTTTTCGCCTGCGCCGCTGCGGCGCCGGTCGCTCAGTGGCGCGGCCAGGTCAATCAGAATGGTCAGCCCGCCGCCGGGTGTGTCGCAGGCGGTGATGGTGCCGTCCATCGCCTCGACGAAACCCTTCGCTACCGACAGGCCCAGCCCCAGGCCGGTAGTGGTGTCGAAGTCGCCGAGTCGCTGGAACGGCTGGAACATCTGCTCCGCGGCTCCTTTGGACACGCCCGGTCCTTGGTCGACGATGTTGATCAATACCCGCGGTCCGACCTGGCCGGCGTTGACCCGCACGATGCTGGCCGGTGCGCAACGCAGCGCGTTGTCGATCACGTTGGACAGCACGCGCTCCAGCAGGCCCGCGTCGCCCATCGCGATCGTCCCGCCGACTTCTACCTTGACCCGGTCGATGCTCGCCCGGCCGTAAATCGTTCTGCGCCCGCCGATTCCGACCAGCGCGCGCTGCACGACCTCTTCGAGGTAGACCTCGGTCAGCGCCGGCCGGACCACGCCGGCCGCCAGTCGGGACGAGTCGAGCAGGTTGGCCACCAGCAGCGTCAGCTGATCGATCGACTCCTCGACGGTGGCCAGCAATTCGCTGGTGTCCTCCGGCGAGAACCAGACGTCCTCGGCGCGCAGGCTGGACACCGCCGCCTTCGCCGCGGTCAGTGGGGTCCGCAAGTCGTGGCCGAGCGCGGACAGCAGCAGACGGCGCAACTCGTCGGCCTCGGCGAGCGATTTGGCCTTGCCGGCCTCTTCGGCCAGCTCACCCCGCTTGACCAGTCCAGCGGCCTGCGTGGCGACCACCGACAGCACCCGGCGGTCTCGGCCGGTCAGGCCGCGGCCGGTCATCAGCATCCAGAATTCGTCGTCACCGACCTTAACCGCGGTGTCGGCCGCGTCGACGGTCACGCAGGACTCGGTGCCCACCCCGGCGACCGGGATCGGGCGGCCGTCCACCTCCCGGACCAGACACACCGATCGCTGGGAGTACGCCTCGCGCACTCGCTCCAGCAACGCGTTGAGGTCGGCGCCGCGCAGCACCGACGCGGCGAACAGCGACAGCAGCTCGGCCTCCTGGCTGGTTCGCCTGGCTTCCCGGGTCCGGTTGGCGGCAGCGTCGACCAACACGGCGATCGCCATCGCAATGCCGAGCAGGATCAGGATGGTCAAGGCGTTGCTCAGGCTCTTGACCGTGAACGAATAGCGCGGTTCGGTGTGGAAATAGACCAGCAGCGCACCGGACAGCACTGCGGACAGCACGGCCGGTGCCACACCGCCGAAGAGCGCCACACCGACGACCCCGGCGAAGAAGATTGCCGACTTGCCACCGACGTCCAGGGTCGGGTCGAGCCGCAAGGTGAGGGCCAGGATCGCCAACGGCAAGATGACGGCACCCAGCCAGGAGGCCACCTGGCGCGTGCGGGGCGGGATCGGTGAGAATGCCGAGCTGCGGTGGGCCGCCTCGTGGCTGACCATGTGGACGTCGATCTTGCCCGAGTTCTTGATGGTGGCCGCGCCGATGCCCTCGCTGAAGATGCTGGCCCACCGCGACCGCCGGGAGGTGCCGAGCACCAACTGGGTGGCGTTCGTCTCGCGGGCGAAGTCGAGCAGCGCGCAGGACACGTCGTCGCCGACCACGATGTGCACGGTGGCGCCGATGCTGCCGGCCAGCTCGCGCACCTTGCCCATCTCACGCGGGGACACCCCTGACAGCCCGTCGCCGCGGACGACGTGCACCACCATCAGTTGTGCGCTGGACTTCGACGCGATGCGAGATGCCCGGCGCACCAACATTTCCGACTCCGGACCGCCGGTGACCGCGACGACTACCCGCTCGCGGGCCTCCCAGGTTTCGGTGATCTTTTTGTCGGCCCGGTACTTCGCCAGCGCGGCGTCGACCTGATCGGCGAGCCACAGCAGCGCGATCTCGCGCAGCGCGGTCAGGTTGCCGGCGCGGAAGTAATTGGTCAGCGCCGCGTCGACGCGGTCCGAAGGGTACACATTTCCGTGAGCCAACCTGCGCCGCAACGCTTCCGGTGTGATGTCGACCAGCTCGATCTGAGCCGCCTTACGGACGATCTCGTCCGGAACGGTCTCGCGCTGCTCGACGCCGGTGATCTGGGCGACGACGTCGTTGAGGCTTTCCAGGTGCTGGACATTGAGCGTCGAGATCACCGTGATACCCGCATCGAGCAGCGCTTCGATGTCCTCCCAACGTTTTTCGTGTTTACTGCCCGGAATGTTGCTGTGGGCGTACTCGTCGACGAGCGCCACCTCCGGCTTGCGGCGCAGCACCGCCTCGATATCAAGCTCCGGGAACGTGCTGCCGCGGTAGGTGATGTAGTGCGGCGGAATGACCTCGATGCCCTTGATCAGCTCGCCGACCTTCGTGCGGCCATGCGTCTCCACCACCGCTGCGACGACGTCGGTGCCGCGTTCCAGTCTGCGATGTGCCTCGCCGAGCATGGCGCAGGTCTTGCCGACACCCGGTGCCGCACCGAGGTAGATGCGCAGCTCGCCCCGCCGCTGCTGGTACACCCGGTGAGCCAGCGGGTCGTCGTAGATCGCCGGCTGGTTCGTGGAGGTCACCCCGCCATCATCCACCGGAAGGGTCACGACTTCACCGGAGCTACCCGATCCAACTCGAGATTCACCGCCAGCACGTTGACCACCGGCTCGCCGACGAAGCCGAACATCCGGCCGTGCTGGTTGTGGCGTACCGCGTCCCGGACCTGGCCGACGCTGATTCCGCGGGCGCGGGCCACCCGGACCACCTGAAGCTCTGCGTAGGCCGGCGAAATGTCGGGATCCAGACCACTGCCGCTGGCGGTGACCGCGTCCGGCGGTACCTCCGGCTGGTCGGGCGCCGAGCCGCGGACCGGAACGAGTCGGCCGGCCGAGTAGTCACGGCCGTATTGGGCGCACTGAACCACCACGCCCTGGTAAAGCCGTTGGAAAACCATGGTCGGCGGGCTGCCCGGCTTCGAGCAGGGCTCGTTGACGCTGACCACCGAGACGGGGTGGGTGACGTTACCGGCCCGGTCACGCGGACCGATCACCGACAACACGGCGCCGACGCCGTCGGCGGTGCAGAACGGCCGTCCGCCGTCGACCCTTTCGAGCAGGCCGATCGCCCGACTGCGCGAGCACACCTGAGTCAGCAGGCTGGGTTTGAAACCGGCATCCGCCGGATCGGTTCCGGGAGTCAACTTGGCCGGATCGGCGGGAGTGTCGACGATGCTCTCCGGCCCCAGGTTGCTGGCACCCGAAGCGGTGGGATCGTAGCCGGCCGCCCCGGCCGCCGACGGCCTGCTCTGGAAGTACCGCGGCAGTGGGTTGCCGTTTTTGTCGGTGAAAGACTGCCCGATCAGTGTGCTGCCGACACGCCTCTCCGAACCATTGGGCCCCGAGGCGCTGACTATCGACCCCTCCGCTTTGTCGTGTAGACCGGGGAGTTGTGCGATTCCCCAGATGACGAGCGGGTAGATGACGCCGGTGATCACCGTCAGCGCCAGCAGGGCGCGCAGGGCTGCCCAGTGCTGACGGAGCACATTCGAGAGGAACATGTCAGCCCACCCCGGGAATGAATTGCACGGCCAGGTCGATCAGCTTGATGCCGATGAACGGCGCGACGACACCGCCCAAGCCGTAGATATAGAGGTTGCGGCTCAACAACTTTGCTGCAATACCCGGCGTGTACTGGACACCGCGCAGTGCCAATGGGATCAGCATGGCGATGATGATCGCGTTGAAGATCACCGCGGACAGGATCGCCGACTGCGGGCTGTGCAGTCGCATGATGTTGATCGCAGCCAGTCCGGGGAACAGCGACACGAACATCGCCGGGATGATCGCGAAATACTTGGCGATGTCGTTGGCAATCGAGAAGGTGCTCAACGCGCCACGGGTGATCAACAACTGCTTGCCGATCTCCACGATCTCGATCAGTTTGGTGGGATCGGAGTCCAGGTCGACCATGTTGCCGGCCTCTTTGGCCGCGCTGGTTCCGCTGTTCATCGCGACGCCTACGTCGGCCTGCGCCAACGCCGGCGCGTCGTTGGTGCCATCGCCGGTCATGGCCACCAGCCGACCGCCCTGCTGCTCCCGTTTGATCAGCGCCAGCTTGTCTTCGGGGGTGGCTTCGGCGAGGAAGTCGTCGACCCCGGCCTCCTCGGCGATTGCCCTGGCGGTCAACGGATTGTCACCGGTGATCATCACCGTGCGAATGCCCAGCGCGCGCATCTCGTCGAACCGGGCCCGCATGCCGTGTTTGACGATGTCTTTGAGGTGGATCACACCGAGCACCTCGGCCTTGTCGCCGTGTTCGCCGCCGTCGTGGGTGGCCACACCCACCACCAGCGGCGTCCCGCCGGACGCCGAAATGCCGTCGACCACGCCGCCGAGCTGGGGCGGAACGTCACCGCCCCGCTCGCGTATCCAAGTGGCAACCGAGTTGGCCGCGCCTTTGCGGAGCTGCCGGTCGTCGAGGTCGACACCGGACATCCGGGTCGCCGCGGTGAATTCGACCCAGCGCGCGTGGCTGAGCTCACCGGGCGGGCGTTCACGTAGCCCGTAGTGCTGCTTGGCGTACACGACGATCGAGCGGCCTTCCGGGGTGTCGTCGGCCAGGCTGGACAGCTGAGCAGCGTCGGCGAGATCTTCGTGCGTCACACCCTCGACGGGGATGAACTCCGACGCCTCGCGGTTGCCGAGGGTGATGGTGCCGGTCTTGTCCAGCAGCAGCGTGTCGACGTCACCGGCGGCCTCGACCGCACGGCCCGACATGGCCAGCACGTTGCGTTGGATCAGCCGGTCCATGCCGGCAATGCCGATCGCGGACAGCAGCGCCCCGATTGTGGTGGGAATCAGGCACACCAGTAGCGCCACCAACACGACGCCGTCGATGCCGTTGCCGGTGAGTGCGTCGGAATCGGGCGTGCCGGGGTTGTCGAACTTCGAGTAGATCGCCAGCGGCTGGATGGTCACCACCGCGAACAGGAAAATCAGCGTCAGCGCCGCCAGCAGGATGTTCAGCGCGATCTCGTTCGGAGTCTTCTGCCGGTTGGCGCCCTCGACGAGCGTGATCATCCGGTCGATGAAGCTCTTTCCGGGCTCTTGGGTGATCTTGACGACGATGCGATCCGAGAGCACTGTAGTGCCGCCCGTGACCGCGGAGCGGTCGCCACCGGACTCGCGGATCACCGGCGCCGACTCACCGGTGATCGCCGATTCGTTCACTGACGCAATGCCTTCGACGACCTCGCCATCGCCCGGGATGGTGTCACCGGTCTCGACGACGACGAGGTCGCCTTTCCGTAATTCGGCCGCGCGGACGTCTTCCTCGGTGCCGGGCTTGTCGGGCGCCCAGCCCTTGAGCCGGCGTGCGATGGTGTCGGCTTTCGATTTACGTAGCGTGTCGGCCTGGGCTTTGCCTCTGCCCTCGGCGACGGCTTCGGCCAGGTTGCCGAAAAGTACTGTCAGCCATAGCCAGAACACGATCAGCCAGCCGAACCAGGACTGGCTGCGGATGGTCAGCACGCTCGACCAGGCCGCACCGAGTTCGACGATCAGCAGTACCGGGTTGCGCCACAACGTGCGTGGGTCGAATTTGCGCAACGCGTCGGGCAGCGCCCGGAACAGCAGTGCGGGGTCGATGAGCCCGCCCTGAACTGATGCCGGGCCCCCGTGCGGGCGTGCGGGCCGGTGCGAGCGTGACCAGGTCGCCGTCGATGGCATTTCAGTGAATTCCTTCGGCGAGGGGCCCGAGCGCCAGGACCGGCAGGAAGGTCAACGCGCACAGCACGATTGTCACCGCGGCGACGAGGCCGACGAACTGCGGCCGGTGAGTGGTCAACGTCCCAGTTGACTCCGGTGTATGACCCTGGCGCGCAAGCGATCCGGCCAGCGCCAGAACGAGGATCATCGGCAGGAACCGGGCGAAGACCATGGTCAGGCCCAGGGCGGTGTTGTACCAGGCGGTGTTCGCCGAAAGCCCCGCGAACGCGGAGCCGTTGTTGTTGGCTGCCGAGGTGAACGCGTAGAGCACTTCGGAAAGGCCGTGTGGACCGGTGTTTTTCATCGCTGTCCGCGGCCCGGGCAGTCCGACGGTGGTGCCGGTGCCGATCAGCACCAGCAATTCGGTGACCGGAAAATAGCTTGCCGCCAGCTTCATTTCGCGCGGCCGGATCTTCTTGCCGAGGAATTCCGGTGTGCGGCCCACCATCAGGCCGGCGATGAACACCGTGAGAACGGCCATGATCAGCATGCCGTAGAGGCCCGAACCGACGCCACCGGGTGCCAGGTCGCCGATCTGCATGTTGAACATCTCGACCAGCCCACCGAGGCTGGTGTAGGAGTCGTGGGCTGAATCGACAGCGCCGGTGGACGTCAGCGTGGTCGCGTCGGCGAACACCGCGGAGTTCGCCACGCCGAAGCGCTGCTCGACCCCCTCCATTGCCGCGCCTGCCGCCGTGGGCACGGTTCCGTGGTGGCTCAGCTGGAACACTTCGATCAACACCAGGCTGATCGCCGCGAGCACGCCCATCACCGCGACGATGGCATAGCCCTGCTTGGTGTTGTTTACCATCCGGCCGAACGTGCGCGGCAACGAGAAGCTGATGGCCGTCATCAGGAAGATCTCGATCCAGTTGCTCAGCCTGTTCGGATTCTCGAAGGGGTGGGCCGAGTCGGCCCTGTAGAAGCCGCCGCCGTTGGTGCCGAGTTGTTTGATGGCTTCCTGGCTGGCGACCGGGCCACCGGTGAGGGTCTGCGGTACGCCGCTCAATGTGGTGACCACTTGGTCGTTCAGGTGGAAGTTCTGGATCGCACCCCCGGCGATCAGCACAATTGCGCCGACGATCGAGATGGGCAGCAGGATACGTACCGTTGCGCGCACCAGGTCGACCCAGAAGTTTCCGATCTCGTGCGTTCTGGTGCGGGCGAATCCACGAACCAGGGCGATCGCCACGGCCATTCCCGCTGCCGCGGAGACGAAATTCTGGACGGCCAGTCCGGCCATCTGCACCAGATGGCCCTGTGTCGACTCGCCTGCGTAGGCTTGCCAGTCGGTGTTGGTGACGAAGCTGACCGCGGTATTCCATGCCAGCGAGGGCGTCATCGTGGTGGCCGGATGTGGCAGGTGCAGCGGCAGCTTGCTCTGTAGTAGCTGGAAGAAAAACAGGAACAGCACGCTCACGGCGGAGAACGCCAGCAGACTTCGCGCGTAGGCGTACCACGGCTGCTCGGCTTTGGGGTCGGCGCCGATGATGCGGTAGACGGCTTCCTCGACTCGCCAGTCCTTCGGCGAGGTATAGACGCGGTACATGTAATCGCCGAGCGGAATGTGCACCGCCACAAGCGCCAGCACCAGCAAAGCGATGCCGACGATGGATGTGCTCACCTAGAACCTCTCCGGAAAGAACAAGGCGGCGACGAGGTAGACGGTCAACACCGCGGTCAGCCCCAGGCCGACGATGTTGTCATAGCTCATGCGCGGCTCATAGTTTTTCGATCAGCTTTTGCGCGTAGCCGAGGACGGTGAACACCGCCACCGTCAGCACGACGTAGGCGATCACGGCCATCGTTTCTCCGTTCGTCGCTAGCCGGTCACGTCGATCGGCGATCGGTCTTGGTTTCGGCAAGCAATTTACCCGCTGTGACGACTCTGAAGAGAAAGCTAAGCGCCTCCGGTGCGCAAAGCCGCGCCGCTGACGCATTCTTTACGGCGGATGCGCCGTCCGCGGTTCGCCCAGATCGCCGGAAACCGCCCCGCTAGGGGTGTGCCGCGCGCTACTGCGACAGCGGCAGACGCACCCGGAACGTGGTGTGCCCGCGTGCGGATTCGGCGGTGACCGATCCGTGGTGAGCCTTCACGATCGAGTCGACAATGGCCAGGCCGAGCCCGTTGCCCCCGCGTTCGTGAGATGCGTCCCTTCCGCGCACGAATCGATCGAAGAGATGCGGCAGCAGGTCCGGGTCGATGTCGGGCCCGTCGTTGGCCACCGTCAATTCGGCGTAGCCGTTGTCGGTGCCGGCCCCATGACAGGTGATCGCCGCGCGCACGGTGACCCCGTCAGCGGTGTGGACCCAGCCGTTCGTCAACAGGTTGCTGACCAGTTGGTGCAGCCGGTCGGGGTCACCGCGCACCCAAACCGGTTCCTCGGGCAGATCCCTGACCCACCGGTGACTGGGCGCGGCCACCGCGGCATCGTTGAACGCGTTGAGTACGACGTCGGCCAGGTCGACGTCCTCGGTGCGCAGATCGTCGCCCTCGCCCAGTCGCGACAGCAGCAGGAGTTCATCGACCAGCGAGGTCATTCGGCGGGCCTCCGACTCGATGCGGGCCAACGCGTACTCGGTGGTCGGGGGTAGCGCGGCGCTGTCCTGTCGGGTGAGCTCGGAGTAGCCCTGCAGCGCCGCCAGCGGCGTCCGCAGTTCGTGGCTGGCGTCGGTGATGAATTGACGCATCCGCCGGTCGGATTCGGCTCGGTGCGCCAGCGCGCTGTCGACGTTGTCCAGCAACCGGTTGAGCGTGTACCCGACGATGCCGACCTCGTTGTCCGGGTCGGTGTCGTCGGTTCGGACCCTGGTGGTGATGCGGTGATCCTCGCCGGTGAGCGGTGTGCCGGCGACCTCGGCGGCGGTGACCGCGACCCGGCGCAGTGGCCGCAGCGCGTATCCGACCATCAGCGCGGTCAGCCCCGACGTCACCAGCAGTGCCGCTATCGAAAGCACTGTCGCACTGATGATTCGGAGCTTGATGGTCCTATTGACCAGGCCCAGGGATACTCCGACCACCATTTCGTCGCCGGCTGGCGTCTGTTGGCCACTGACCCGGTACGGACCCAGCCCGCCCAACTCGACCGTTCGTATCTCGCCGTCGCGCCAGCGCTGTGCTTTGAGGGCCGCGACGACGTCGGGTGTGCCAGGGCGCGGGTCGTCTTGGTGGAAGACTGCCGAGCCGACGACATCGCCGTCGCGGATCACGGCGATGACATTGCCCGGGTTCTGGCCGGTGAACCCCAACAATGCCGGCCCGATGTCCGCCCGGCCGGACTCTCGGTACTTGGCATACGAATGATCCAGCGAGTCAAGTGATTCAAGCACTTCCGCATCGTTCATCGCGTTGACGTAGGCCCGTAGGCTCAGCACCGAGATGGCCCCGACCACGAGCATGACTACCGTCACGACGGCCGAGACACCCAAGACCAACTGGTGGCGCAGTGTGCGCGGTCGCCACCACGGCGCGCGCGGAGCCCCGGTCATTTCACCATTCCCGCAGTGTCATGCCGGCGCGCGAAGCATGTACCCGACACCACGAACGGTGTGGATCATCGGCGCTCTGCCGGCATCGATCTTCTTCCGTAGATACGAGATGTACAGATCGACAATGCTGGTGCGCCCGGCGAAGTCGTAATTCCAGACCCGGTCCAGGATTTCGGCGCGGGTCAGCGCCCGGCGCGGGTTGCGCATCAAGAACCGCAGCAGCTCGAACTCGGTTGAGGACAACGATATCGGTGTGCCCGCCCGGTGGACTTCGTGGCTGGTGCCGTCGAGGACCAGATCGCCGACCGTGAGGGTCTCCGCCGCCGGCGGTGCGAGATGGGTGAAACGGCGCAGCAATCCCCGTAACCTGGCCACCAGCTCCTCGAGGCTGAATGGCTTGGTCATGTAGTCGTCGGCACCCGCGGTCAAGCCGGTCACCCGATCCATCACCGAGTCCCGCGCCGTCAGGAAGAGCGTGGGCGTGTAGGGCCCTGATGCGCGGACCCGATGCAGGATCTCCAGACCATCAATGTCGGGAAGCATGATGTCGAGGACCAGAACATCGGGCCCGAAGTCGTCGAACTTGCCGACGGCTTCCCGGCCGTTGCACGCGACTTCGACCGTCCAGCCTTCGTAGTGCAGGGCCATCTTGACCAGGTTGGTCAGCGCGGGCTCGTCGTCGACCAGCAGAACCCGGATCGGTGATCCGTCATCCCGGCTGATCCGGGGGAGCTGACCGAGGATGGCCTGACGCGGCCGCTGCTCGCGCGTGGACCCCGACATGGCCGCCATGTTTGTCGATTCTTCCTGCCCCACCTGTCATTGTCACGGGTCAACAGGGACGTTGCTTCGCCCAGCGAGAGCCCTTGAGACCAGCTACCGTTCCTGCCGATGACGTGAACGTCGAGATGACCGCCGCGATTCGAGGCCGCCGTCCACAGTCTGGTGACCAGAGCTGATGTCCCCAAGATGATCTTGCAGCGATTCTGATCGGGCGCTTCCGGGCGGAAGCGGAAGACAACCCCGACAATCCGTGCCGGGAGGCCAACGGCCGCCGCATCCAACGACATTGTGGAACACATCGAAATCGTTTCAGCCCCGAGGAGGTTGGGGAATCAACACGATGTCGCCACCGATAGCAGAATGAGTTCCAGACGTGTCTGTGGCCCGCGCACGTCGGTGCGCGGGCCACAGCCGGTGCAGTGGGGTGTCAGGCCCAGCTGGAGCCGACGGCGGAGTCGGTGGACGACATGTTGTTGCCGGCCGACTGCACCTTTTGGCCGTGGCTGTTGGCCTGTTCGTAGATGACCTGGAAGTTGCGGCCCAACTGGGTGATGAACTCCTGGCAGGCCACCGAACCCGAGCCGCCCCAGAAGTCACCGGCAGCCAGCACATCGCGCACGATGGACTGGTGCTCGGCCTCCAACGAAGCGGCCTGGGCGCGGATCAGCGCGCCGTGGGCATCGACATCACCGAACTGGTAACTGATCGACATGAGTGTTCTCCTAAAAGTTTTCCGGTGGTGCTCGGCTAGCTGGACAGGATCTGCTGGGAGGCCTGCTCTTGGGCCTCGTAGTTGTTCGCGTCGCGGATCAACCCGTCGCGCACCCCGTGCAGCATGTTGACGATGTTGCGGAACGCGGTGTTCATCTGACCCATGGTGTCGTGCGAGGTCATCTGGGCGGTGCCGCTCCAGCCCGCACCGGCGATGTTCTGGCTTGACGCCCACATCTTGCGGGCCTCGTCCTCGACGGTCTGGGCGTGGGTGTCGAAACGGCCCGCCATGGAACGCATCTCGTGCGGGTCGGTCATAAAACGAGTAGGCATAGTTCTTTCCTTGCTGTGTTGGATTGGTGGTTCTGTCGGAGGAAGGCGCCGTCGGCTTCCTCCGGATTGCTAGACCACGACCTGCTTGGGCATGACCCTCGGCTTGATGCCGTAGCGTGGCGCGGCAAAGCCGTAGCCGCCGCGGGCCCCGGCGGCGGGCATACCGGTCGGGACGGCATTCACACCGCCGCCGCCCATCTCGGCCTCGCTGGTCCAGCCACTACCGGCGAGGGTAACCGTTTCGTTGACCTCCGGTACGTTGCCGGCCCAGCCGGCGGGCACCGACATACCGCCGACCGCCGAGGATCCGCCGACACTGGCGAGCACTCCGGTCCCGCCCACGGCGCCTATGCCGCCGGCCGGGCCAACGCCGCCGGCCAGTATGCCGGCGCCCAGTGCGGCAGGACTGGTGACACCGGCGACCCCAGCCGTGCCGGCCAGGGAGTGGGCCAGCAACGGGATGACCGAACCCATCATCGGGAAGTACCAGCCCATGCTATAGACGGTTTGGTTGATCACCTGTTCCAGGAACGGGTTAGAACCCAAGAAACTGTCGAACTGCTCAAACAGGCTCAACGCAGAACTGGCACCCGGGGTAGCGGCCGCGGAGGAAGCCATCTGACTCATGGCACCCAGCCCGCTGAGGCCGGACTGCGCGCTATTGCTGGCTGCGCTGGCGGGGGCCGCGACACCCTGCGCGACTGCCCCGGCCGGGTTGGTGGTCTGTGGGGCGGGAGTCATCGGTACCAGCGTCTGGGCGGCGGCTGATGCGGTCGAATAGGCGTACATCACCGCAGAGTTGGTCGCCCACATCGCGGCATAGGCCGCCTCGGTCGCGAGGATTGCCGGGGTGTTGACGCCCAGGAAGTTCGTCGCCACCAACGCGGCCAGCTGTGCCCGGTTGGCCTCGATCACCGGCAGCGGAACGATCGTGTTGCTCGCTGTCTCGTAGGCGGCCGCCGAACTCGTCGCCTGCGTACCCGCCTGCTGAGCTGCAGCGGCGGTTTGCTGCAACCACGCGTTGTACTCGCTGGCGGCGCTGGCCATCTGGCTCGACGAGGGGCCCTGCCAGGTGCTGCCCAGCTCGGTGATCACCGACTGGTAGGACGCCGCCGCCTGCTCGAGTTCGGCGGCCAGGCCATGCCACGATGCCGCTGCGCTCATCATCGGCGCCGATCCGGCCCCGGCTTTGAGGAGCGCAGCAATCAGCTCCGGGGGCCATGTTGCGAAGTCAAAACCCATGTTGTTGCTTCCTGTCCGTTAGTTCCGATAGTTCCGATGTGCTGGTTGCTAGACGATCGCCGGTTTCGGCGTCTTGGGCATGACGGTCGGCTTGACGCCGTAGCGGGGCGCTCCCAGCCCGGCAGAGCGCCCACCTGAGGCGCCGGTGGGTATGCCAGCGGGCACCGTCGACGTCGCCGCGGCAGGCTGGGCGGCCGTCCCGGCCCAACTCGGGCTGGCGCTGACCAACTTGACCGGTTCAGCGCCGGGCGTCGCTCCCGCCCACGTCGGGGGCACCGACAGAGCGCCGACGCTGGAAGCCTGCGACGCGCTGGCCAGCACCGGCACCCCGCCGGACCCGCCCAAGCCCATCGCGGCGGTACCCGCCGGGGCGGTGTCGCCGGCCAGCGCAGCGCCAAGCCCGCCCAGGTCGCCGGCGTCCGCGGCGGAGACGGCCTCGGTGGGAAGCAGGCCGCCGGATGCCAGCCCGAGCAGATCCGAGGAACCCGCCGCGAAGTTTCCGATCCCGGTGTAGCCGACCCCGGAGGTGTTGCTGTTGAGGAGCGTCATGAGCGTCGTGAACGGATTCGAGGCGCTCGAGGCATTTGTGGCTTCAGCGGTCGAGTAGGACGCGCCACTCTGGCTGAGCATGTGCACGAACTGCTGATGAACAGCCTGAGCCTGCGCACTGATCTGCTGGTAGAGACTGCCGTATGCGGAAAAAATCGCGGACTGCAGCGCCGAAACCGGATCGCTACCGGCGGGGACCACGCTGCTGGTCGGTGTGGCGACGGCCGCACTTTGGGTGGATATTCCGGCGCCTATGACCCCGAGCTGGTTGGCCGCAGAATCTATTTCCTCGGTAATTGCATTCACGAACGACATAATTGCCTCCTAGCTCCTGTTCTTTTCTGATGATTCGATTGCGCCGGTTTATTCGACGGACGCCATCGGCCATCGGAGTTCTCAGCTAATCGCCGACGTAGACGATTAGGCGAGTGAATCTAAGGTCTGTGCCGGTGGAAGCGGCCCAGTGAGCAAAATCGCGGCCCCGTCGGACGCCATGAGGACGACGCGGGGGCCTAGCATTCTGCGAATACCGACCATCTTCGAGCGAGACGAGTCGTGGAAGCCCTCGAGTGGGCCGGCGCTACACGACGCGTTTTATAGAACGACAATGATGTCTCCTGGCAAAGTAGGCCGACCTGCTGCGGGTCGATCACAATGATCAACTCGCGAGTGGGCGGGACTGTCTGGGATTCACGGCTTCAGCATTGCCCAACCTGCGCCGAGTGGCCTACCTGGTTGACGGCTTATTAACTCAAGGGGCTGTTTAATTAACATTTCGGTTACGCAGTTTTTGGGGCCTTAACATGCTGCATCCCTCACTCAAGGCCACAGGTATCCGGGCGGGGCCGCCGTCGACACGCTAGATTCCTCGCTGGCCCCCATAGCCCAATTGGCAGAGGCAGCGGACTTAAAATCCGCACAGTGTCGGTTCGAGTCCGACTGGGGGCACTTCAACGGCAGCGCTGTGACGGCAGTCACACCATGCGGCGGCGCGACGGCGTCGCCGCGCGCGTCGCCCGCTCCGGGGATCATCGGCGACCTCTGGCGGACCGGGCAAAGCGGCGGCCCGCAGGCGGGTCAAGGTGTTGTGATGTTGGACTCTTCTGCAAGGAATTCTAAGAGATTCTGTTGAGATGCCATTCTGTACTGAATCAATTTCGATTCTGAAAACCGGGCCGGCCTGGCAAAACCATGCACCGCATTTGTGCTGCGAAACTGCTTGCGGCGCGTGGTGGAAAATTACCTGAGGATAGCCTGAGTTGCCGGAGTGACGTAGGCGACAACTGATGAAATGGCGCTGGGGCTTGGCAATTTCAACTACTACACTCGGCCAGATGTAGCGCGCCACTGCGTGCAAAGAGTCGGATTCTGGGTCGCGATCCGCGGAAGGATCGGCCCGCCCGACGCGTTACCGGCTCAGACGCCGAACCTCCGCCCTTCGCGGACCAACATGTAGAGGCTGGTGCCACTGTGAGCGATGTAGTTGCTGGGTTGGACGGGGCAACGAATTTCACCGCCATCGGCGAGATCGCGGTCGGTCGAGGCGCGATCAGCGGGATCGCGGTCAGTTCCGATGGTGGGCTGCTGACCGCGACCCACCACGGCAACGACAGCGTCTCGCTGATCAAGACCCTCGACGGCGCGGTCAAGCTGGCCGTGACGGACATCGAGGAGCCGTTCGCGGTCGCCATGTCTGGTCGGTTCGCGTACGTCAGCAGCGTGTCCGAGGCGCACGACGAGGTCCTGGCCTTCGACATCGGCTCCGAGCGCATCGTCGCGACCTACCCGGTCGAGTTCGGCGTCACCGACTTGGTGGTCAGCCCCAACGGGCGGTACGTCTACGCCGGCCGGACCGGCGCCGCGTGCGCTGGCGTCGCGATCCTGGACACCATGACCCGCAAGCAGGAGTTCGTCCGCATCGACGCCAGCACCGTCGGCTGTGTGCGGGTCAGCCCCGACGGCCGTCGGCTGTATGTTGCGGCCAACAGCGCGTCGGCTGCACAGCTCGTGACGGTCGACACCGGGCGCAACTGTGTGATCAGGGCCGTCGGCATCGGTTCGCCAATCCGCGATATCGCGCTCAGCCCGAATGGCGCCGTCGCCTGCGTAGGAAGCTGCGATCCCGACTTCGGCGCCGTGCTGGACATCGTCGACACCCGGAACTCGACCGTCAACGCCACCTACAAGGTCGCCGAGGCCACCGGGGCACTGGCTCAGCTGAGGCTGAGCCGCAACGGAGAGCGGGCCTACCTGGTCGGCGATCAGGACGTCACGGTGTGGTCGACCGTGACCCAGGATGTGCTCGGCAGTATCACGGTGGGCGCTCAGCCGTCGTGCGTGGTCGAGAGCCCCGATGGTGTGCGGCTCTACATCGCCGACTACGCCGGTACGGTCACGGTGCTCGACATCGCCGCCGAGGCGCCGGGGGAGGGGTTCACGCCGGGCGACGACTGGACCGCCCTGCCCGGATGGGAGTTCTCCGACCTGTGGGCGCTGGAGCCGACGCTGGCGTAGCGGCCAGATCGCCGACAAGGCGATTGAGCGGGCGTGCGATGATCGCCACGAGGGCGGGCATTTGCCGGGCCGGCCCGGGTAGCACGGCGCAACCTTAGGCGGTCCAGCGATGTACAGCACGATGCACAGCTTTCCTTTGACGGTCACCGCCATCCTGCGGCACGCCACCCGCGTGCACGGAGCCCGCAAAGTCTTCACCGCGACCGGCGACGGTTACCGCGAGTGCACCTACGCCGAGCTCGGTCAGCGGGCGGCGCAATTAGCAAATGCGTTGCGGCGCATCGGTATCGACGGCGACCAGCGGGTCGCCACGTTTATGTGGAACAACGCCGAACACCTGACCGCGTATACGGCGGTGCCGGCGATGGGCGCGGTGCTGCACACGCTGAACATCCGGCTGTTTCCCGAGCAGATCGTCTATGTCGCCAACGAGGCCGAAGACCGGGTGGTGCTGGTCGACGTGTCACTGGCGAACCTGCTCGCACCGATCCTCGGCGAACTGAAGACCGTGCACACCGTGATCGCGGTCGGCTACGGCGACCTCTCGTCACTGCAGGAAACCGGCAAGACGGTGCTGCGCTACGCCGATTTCATCGACGGTGAACTGACCGACTACGACTGGCCCAATCTCGACGAAAACTCCGCTGCCGCAATGTGTTACACCAGTGGGACCACTGGCAACCCGAAGGGCGTGGTCTACAGCCACCGGTCGAGTTATCTGCACACGATGGCGATCTGCACCAGCAACGGGATCGGCATCGGGTCCAGTGACTCGGTGTTGCCGATCGTGCCGATGTTCCACGCCAACGCGTGGGGCCTGCCGTTCGGGGCGCTGATGGCCGGCGCCGACCTGGTGCTACCCGATCGGCACCTGGACGCCGCGTCGCTGGTCGACATGATCGAGACGCTGCGACCTACCGTCGCCGGCGCCGTGCCGACGATCTGGAACGACGTCATGCACTACCTGGAGAAGGACCCCGGCCATGACGTGTCCTCGCTGCGCCTGGTGGCCTGCGGCGGGTCGGCGGTGCCGGTGTCGCTGATGCGCACCTTCGAGGACCGGCACGGCGTCCAGATCCGCCAACTGTGGGGCATGACGGAGACGTCGCCGACGGCCAGCATGGCCTGGCCGCCGCCGGGTACCCCCGACGACCAGCACTGGACCTTTCGCGCGACCCAGGGTCAGCCGCTGTGCGGTGTCGAGGTCCGGATCGTCGACGATGCCGGGCAGGTGCTACCCAACGACAACGAGGCCGTCGGCGAAGTCGAGGTCCGCGGTCCGTGGATCACCAGCTCCTACTACAACGGCCACGACGAGTCCAAGTTCGACAACGGCTGGCTGCGCACCGGTGACGTCGGCCGCCTCGACGAACACAGCTTCATCACCCTGACCGACCGCGCCAAGGACGTGATCAAGTCTGGCGGCGAATGGATTTCGTCGGTCGACCTGGAGAACGCCTTGGTCGCGCACCCGGACGTGGTGGAAGTCGCAGTGGTCGCCGTCCCCGACGAGCGTTGGCAGGAACGCCCGCTGGCCGTCGTCGTCGCCAAGGAAGGATCCGGCGTCAACGCCGATGATCTGCGGAAGTTCCTGGCTGACAAGGTTGTTCGCTGGTGGTTGCCGGAGCGGTGGACGTTCGTCGACCAGATTCCGCGCACCAGCGTCGGCAAATACGACAAGAAGACCATCCGATCCCGATATGCCGAGGATGTCTACGAGGTCAGCGAAGCGCGCGGCTGACGGGGCTCCGGAAGGCCGCGGCCGGTTCCAAGATTGTCGCGGTACCCTGCCCCGCATGAAACGAACCCTCAACCGGGCTTTCGCCGGAAACCGGTCGGTACCGCTCACCACCATGTTCGGCCGCCGGCCGGTGACCTCGCTGTTGTGGCGGGGCTACCCGGGCCAGCCGCTGGGGACACTGCCGGCCGAGTTGGTGCGCTGATGTGCCGGCTTTTCGGGTTGCACGCCGGCGCACACGTTGTCACCGCGACGTTTTGGTTGCTGGACGCCCCGGACAGCCTCGCCGAGCAGAGCAGACGCAACCCCGATGGCAGCGGGCTCGGGGTCTTCGACAGCCAAGGGCATCCGCAGGTGGACAAGCAGCCGATCGCGGCGTGGCAGGACGCCGCGTTCGCCGCCGAGGCACATGATCTGACCGGTACCACGTTCGTCGCACACGTTCGGTACGCGACCACCGGAGCGCACGCGGTCGTCAACACCCATCCGTTCCTCCAGGACGGCCGCATCTTCGCGCACAACGGTGTTCTGGAAGGCCTCGACATTCTCGACCAGCGGCTTCGTCAATTGGGCGCTGCCGACTTGGTTTTGGGACAGACCGACTCCGAGCGGATGTTCGCATTGATCACCGCGTCGATCAGGACGCACGACGGCGACGTCACCGCGGGTCTCGTCGACGCGATGACGTGGCTGGCCGACAACGTCCCGATCTACGCGGCCAACATTCTGCTCAGCACGGCCACCGATCTCTGGGCGCTGCGTTACCCGGAGTCGCACGACCTGTATGTCTCGGACCGTCGTGAGCTTCCCGCAGGGAACCGATTCCAGCTGCGCACCGACCGGATTCGGGCGGAATCGCACCATTTGCGTGACCGCCCGTCGGTTGTCTTCGCGACCAAGCCGATGGACGACCCGTCCCGCTGGCAGCTTCTCGAGCCCGGTGAACTCGTGCACGTCGATGCCGGCCTTGGTATCAGCCGGGATCTGGTGCTACCGGACCCACCGCGACACCTGCTGCGGGCTTCCGACCTCAGCCCCGAGGCGCAGGCTTCGCTGCCCCCGGCGGTTGGATGACCGTCCCCGCATCCACGGTGTCCAGCGCTGCGGCTGCCAGTTCGCGCCCGACTTCGATCAGCTCGGCTGCACGGTGGAATTCGAGGCTGCGGCAAGCCGAGCGGGGCACCTCGATCAGCAGATCGGGCGGGTAGGCGGCCAGCGTGTGGCGGGCCAGCGCCGCCTGGGCGATGTCGATGGTCCGGTTCATCACCTCGAAGCTGCCCAGCTTGGGCACCTCGGGTTCGTCGACGGAGTAGTCCGCAGCCGGATCGTCGCCGGAATCGGCATCCTCGGGGCTCGCCGCGCCGAACCGGCTCAGCACGTTTCGCGCCGTCGGTGAGTCGAACAGCGCGGAGGTGCTGCTCAGGACCCAGTTGAGCCACTCGCCCGACGATTTCGGCTCGGGTTGGGGCTCCTCGCCGGTCGCGCTGCCCGACAAGCTGACCGCGATGGTCAGATCGGCGTTGACAGCCGCGATCGGCGCCATCGGCAGCGGGTCGAGTATTCCGCCGTCGGCCAGCAGCCGCCCGTCGAGAGCGTGCGGGGCGATGACGCCCGGAATCGCGATGGATGCTCGGATGGCCTCGTCGACCGGCCCGCGCTGCAGCCAGACCGACTTACCGGCCAAGAGATCGGTGGCCACCGCGGTGTAGGGGACGGGCAGTTCCTCGATGGTGACGGCGCCCAGGATGTCGCGCACCGCGTCGAGAATCTTCTCGGCCCGCAGCACGCCGGCGGCCGTCAGCGTCGGATCCAGCAACCGCAGAATGGCGCGCTGCGTCAATGACCTTGCCCACGCGTCGAACTCGTCCAATCTGCCGGCCGCCTGCAACCCGCCGACCAGCGCGCCCATCGACGAACCGGCGATTCCGACGATCTCATAGCCGCGAGCGTGCAGTTCGTGGATCACCCCGATGTGGGCGTATCCGCGGGCGCCGCCGCTGCCGAGCGCCAACGCGACCCGCGGCCGCGGGCCGTCGAGGAGCCCCGGTCCCGGCTCGGAAATGATGCCTGAGTCGGTCATGGGCTACATCTTTGCCTGCGCGGAGCGGGTTTTATCCATCGTGATCCGAATTGCGCCCCTCAACGCTCATCCGCATTCCCCGCCGGCTGCCGCTTGGGCCGCGACGATGACCCCGGCCTGCCGGGCCGGCGGCAGGGCAGCCCAGGCGATGTTCCAGGTCCCCGGCCCGACAACGCCGGGTGTCTGCACCGCTGCCAGGTACCGCTCGGTCAGCGTCCGCGGGTCGCCCGGATGGGCCTGCATCCACACCGTTGCCGCATGGCAGGCCTGGAAATACTCCTCTTCGGTCGAGTGTGCGGGCACGTCGATCTTGGTCGTGACACCGGCGGGAGACCTGGAGACGACGTCAGGCGTGGTCGCCGCCGCCCTGGTGGTGCCGGACGGCGTGATCGGTGGGGTCTTCGAGCCGTGGGCTGAGCAGGCGGCCACGGCAAGTGTCAGCGCGGTAACCGTGCCTGCCGTCAGGGCTGCAAATGGGCGACGCCACATCGGGTCAATCTATGCAACACTGGCGGCCATGATGCAGCGAACCCGGATTTGCGAGTGTCGTCGGCCCTGACCTGCCGCCGCCCTTTCACACCCTCGTTCGCCCTGGAGTTCCTGCATGGTTTCCGCAAATCTGGTTGCTGCCCCCGTCCGATCCCGACCTTCGCCGCCGGGCGCCGTGGCCGGCCCGACTCGGCTGCGACTGGCCGACCTGCTGCACATCACCGACCGGACCGCTGACGACGTGCTCAGTGGCCGTTACCAGCACATCGTCCCGCTCGATTGACCGCCGAACAGGTGCCGGCGGCGCTGGACCGGGGCGCACTGCTCGTCGACATTCGGCCGCAGGCCCAACGGGCCCGCGAAGGCGAGCTGCCGGCGGCGTTGAATGCGCTTGTCATCGAGCGAAACGTGCTGGAGTGGCGCTGTGATCCCACCAGCGAGGCCCGTCTGCCGCAAGCGGTCAGCGACGACGTGGAATGGGTGGTGCTGTGCTCGCAGGGCTATACCTCGAGCCTCGCCGCGGTCGCGCTGCAGGACCTGGGACTGCACCGCGCGACCGACGTCATCGGCGTTTACCAGGCGCTGCTGAAAGAGCAAAACCAGCAGCGTCGGCTGACCTGGCGTTAGCCTTCGCTGGCGCGCAGCAGGGGCCGCAGCCTGGCCGTCTTCTGCGGTGTCCACCCCGGTGGTTGCAGCACCGCGGCCCAGCCATCGGCCACGTCGGCGACATACACGTGACCGTGGCCTTGCGGCACCTCGGTGGCGACCGCCATATCCGCCGCCACCTGCAAGAACGTCACGATCGGGATCCACGTCGTCTCGGGAAGCACGTCGTAGCCCCGTTTTTCACGCAACCAGTCCGGCTCGCTGAACAGCAGGCCGGGCCGCCACCACGCGATCGGGTCCGAGGCGTGCTGCAGATAGACCACCCGTGGCGTATTCCATTGCAGCTCTGGCCGATTCAGATCCCCCGGACGCGCCACGAAGCGCACGAAGCGGCCGTGATCGTAGATCGGCAGCCACTCCGGTGAACCGCGGTCTCTCGTCGCGGTCAGATCGGTCCAGATGGTGTTCTGGAATGTCGGCCCGGAAAACAGTGCGCCGTCGGTGCGGGCCAGCAGGTTGTTCAGGCTCATGAACGACGCCTCAGCGCCGAACGAGCCCAGGCTTTCGCCGAAGACGACGAGCTTGGGTCGCTGCCCCTCTGGCAGCTGACGCACCATCCGGTCGACGGCTTCGAACAACGCCTGGCCGGCGTGGCGGGCGTTCTCCTTGTCCACCAGGAACGACAGCCAGCTGGGCAGAAACGAATACTGCATGCTGACGACTGCGGTGTTGCCGTTGTACATGTACTCCAGCGCGTCGGCCTCGGCCTCGTTGATCCAGCCGGTGCCGGTAGTGGTTCCGACGGCGATGACGGCGCGCCGTAATCCACCCTCGCGCCGCAGCTCCCGCGCGGCCAACTCGGCGGCAGCGGTGATGCCGTCAGCGAAATCCAGCCCGGCGTAGGCCCGAATCGGCTCGGTGGCCGGGCTGCCGTTGAACGCGGTGAGTTGCGCGACGCTGGGTCCGGCCGTGACGAAGACGCGTCCTTGATGTCCCAGCGATTGCCACGACACCAGCGAATTCGGCCCGCCGGAGCGCAGCGGCGTTTGCGGCGCGGCGGAGCCGGGGTCCATCGTGTCGTTGACCGACGCAAAGGTGTTGTTCATGGTCCGCATCGCAAACTTCACCACCACGCCGTTGAGCACCGCGGTCGTCAGAACCAACAGCAGCGACACCACAATGACGGCTGAAACTCGGGGCGGCGCAAAGCGATCCAGCCGAAGGTCGAGAAAGCGGACCAGCCGAAGGATGAGTTGCCCGATTTCGACGACGCCGAACAGCACGATCAGCGACAGCGCGGAGGTCAACGGATAGTCCAGCCGGGCCAGGTGTTTGACCCCCATCAGGTTGCGCACCCGGTCTTGCCAGACGTGAAACCAGATCGCCATGGTGACCATGCCCACGGCGCCGGTACCGATCATTACCCACCATGCGACCCGCGGCGCCGGCGGACTGGAATCCGCGGACCGCATGAACCGGACCAGCCACACCGCGAAAACCCCGATGGCGTAGCCGGTCGCGCCGGCGATGCCGCTGACCAGACCCTGGAACAGCGGCCCGCGCGGCAGCAGCGACGGCGTCATCGAGAACCAGATGAACACCAGCCCGACTGCGGTGCCGGTGAAGGTGTAGTGCCGGGCCCACCACGCCTTCCGGCGCTGCGGCTTCGACTCGCTCACCCGATGTGTCTAGCGGTGGGTGAAGTTGGGTGTGCGTTTTTCGACGAACGCGGCCATGCCCTCGGACTGGTCTTCGGTCGCGAAAGCCGAATGGAACAGCCGGCGCTCGTAGAGCAGTCCTTCGGTCAGGGTGGTTTCGTAGGCGCGATCGACCGCTTCCTTGGCCATCCGGGCCGCTGACCGCGACATCTGCGAAATGGTGCCGGCGACGGCCTTGGCCTCGGTGAGCAGGTCGGCGGCGGGCACCACGCGCGCCACCAGGCCGCTGCGTTCGGCTTCTTCGGCGTTCATGGTGCGCCCGGTCAGGATCAGGTCCATCGCCTTGGCTTTGCCGATGGCCCGGGTCAGCCGCTGCGAGCCGCCCATGCCCGGCAACACGCCCAGCTTGATCTCGGGCTGGCCGAATTTCGCGGTGTCGGCGGCGATCAGCACGTCACACATCATCGCGAGCTCGCAGCCACCGCCGAGCGCGTAGCCGGCCACCGCGGCGATCGTCGGGGTGCGCACCGCGGCCAATTTGGCCCACGGGGCGAAGAAGTCGGCGTCGAACATCTCCGAGAACGACAGCGCCGACATCTCCTTGATGTCGGCGCCCGCGGCGAACGCCTTCTCCGAGCCGGTGATGATGATCGCCCCGATGCCCGGGTCGCTGTCGAATTCGGCTGCTGCAGTGGTGACTTCGTCCATCACCTGGCTGTTGAGTGCGTTCAGCGCCGCGGGCCGGTTCAGCGTGATGAGCCCGACGCGGTCGTCGCGCTCGACCAGAATTGTTTGGTAGACCATGGGTGCCTCTTCCTAGAAGGTCAGCTCGTCCTCGACGGGCTGGAAATATGCCTCGACGTCGGCCGCGGTCACCTGCTCCAGTGACGCCGGCGACCACCTCGGGTTGCGGTCCTTGTCGACCAGTTGGGCGCGGATGCCCTCGACCAGGTCGTGCGAGCGCAGCGAGGCTGAGGACACCCGATAGTCCTGGGCCAGAACATCTTCCAACGTGTCCAGGCTTGCGGCGCGGCGCACCGCCGCCAATGTCACCGACAGCGCGATGGGCGAGCGGGTGGCGATCAGGTTCGCGGCGTCCTCGGCCGGCCCGGCCCCCGCTTTCGGGTGGGCGCGCAGACTGGCGACGATGTCGGCGACGGTCTCGCCGGCGTAGCATTCGTCGATCCAGTCCCGTTGCGCGGCAAGCTCGCTGGGTGGCGGTTCGACGGCGTAGGTGGCGATCGCCTGCTCGACACCGACTTCGGCGATCGCTTCGCGCAGTGCGTCCAACTGGTCGTGCGGGACGAGGTGGTCGGCGAAGCCCAGCGCGATCGCGTCGGCCCCGGAGAACGGCGCGCCGGTCAGCGCGGCGTGCAGACCCAGCGACCCGGGCGCGCGCGAAAGCAGGTAGGCCCCACCGACATCGGGGATGAATCCGATACCGACCTCGGGCATCGCCATCTTCGTCGTGTCGGTCACCACGCGGGTGTTGGCGTGCGCGCCCACCCCGACGCCGCCGCCCATCACGATGCCGTCCATCAACGAGACATACGGCTTGGGGAAGCGGCCGATCTGGCCGTTCATCAGGTACTCGTCGTACCAGAACCGCCGCGCTCGCAAACCGTCCGCGCGGGCGCTGTGATAGATCGCCACCACGTCGCCGCCGGCGCACAGGCCGCGCTCGCCGGCCCCGTCGAGCACCACCGCGCCGATCGAAGAGTCCTGCTCCCAGTCCGTCAGCACCGCGCGCAGTCGACAGACCATGCTCTGGTTCAGCGAATTGATCGCCTTGGGCCGATTCAGCGTCACAAAGCCGATGCCGTTGTCGACGCGGCTGAGAATGTCGTCGGACTCGTCCGTCACGCGCGCGCTCTCCCTGGTCGAATGCTGCTCGGGGCCTGACGAGCAATCTAGATCGTTACCGCCGCCGAGGTCCCCGCGGGTAAGGTTTGTCGGGAGTAGCTTCCGCTGGGAACACGGCTGGACTACCGTTCGTTGATCAGTTGTCCGACAGTTCTGCAGTCATAGCTCACGAGAGGAACCGACGGTGCGGGAGACCAGTAACCCCGTATTTCGTTCGCTGCCCAAGCAGCGCGGCGGATACGCGCAGTTCGGTAGTGGCGCCGGGGGCGCCGCTACCCAGTCAGTCCATCAGGCCGACCCCTACGCTCCCTACGTTGACCAGCGGGCGGGCGTCTCCCGGCCGGTCACCATCGACGACGTTGTCACCAAGACCGGCATCACCCTGGCGGTGCTGTCCGCCGTCGCGGTCGTCTCGTACTTCATGGTCGAGGCCAACCAGGCGCTGGCCACCATGTTCACCTTCGTCGGCGCGTTCGGCGGTCTGGCTGTCGTCATGATCGCGACGTTCGCCCGCAAGCAGGACAACCCGGCAGTCGTGCTGACCTACGCGGCGTTGGAGGGCCTGTTCCTCGGGGCGATCTCCTTCCTGTTGGCCAACTTCACGGCCGGCGGCGCGAACGCCGGCGCGATGATCGGGCAGGCGATTCTGGGCACGCTCGGGGTGTTCGTCGGGATGCTCGTGGTCTACAAGACCGGTGCCATCCGGGTGACGCCCAAGTTCACCCGGATGATCGTTGCCGGCATGTTCGGTGTCCTGGCACTGATGCTGGGCAACCTGGTGCTGGGCATGTTCGGCGTCGGCCACGGCGAGGGCATGGGCCTGCGCAGCGGCGGCCCGGTGGCCATCATCTTCTCGCTGGTGTGTATCGGTATCGCGGCGTTCAGCTTCCTGATCGACTTCGACGCCGCCGACCAGATGATCCGCGCCGGCGCCCCCGAGAAGGCTGCCTGGGGTATCGCGTTGGGCCTGACCGTGACCCTGGTCTGGCTCTACCTCGAGATCCTGCGCCTGCTGAGTTACTTTCAGAACGATTAGCGCTTGACCCGAAAAAGCCGGCACGTGCGCAACGTGCCGGCTTTTTCGTGTGCTGAGCTATGCGCCGATCAGGTCAGCCGCTCGATGATCAGCGCCATGCCCTGACCGCCGCCGACACACATGGTCTCCAGACCGAAGGTCTTGTCGTGGGTGGTCAGGTTGTTCAGCAGCGTGGTGGCGATGCGGGCGCCGGTCATACCGAACGGGTGGCCCAGCGCGATCGCGCCGCCCGAGACGTTCAGCTTGTCCTCGTCGATGCCCAGCTCGCGCGCGGAGCCGAGCACCTGCACCGCGAAGGCCTCGTTGATCTCGAACAGGTCGATGTCCTTGACCGACAGGCCGGCCCGCTGCAGGGCCATCTTGCTCGCCTCGATCGGTCCCAGACCCATGATCTCCGGGGACAGGCCGCTGACGCCGGTCGACACGATGCGGGCCAGCGGCTTGAGGCCGAGCTCTTTGGCCTTGGTGTCGCTGGTGATCACCACCGCGGCGGCACCGTCGTTCAGCGGGCAGGCGTTGCCCGCAGTCACCGTGCCGTTGGGTCGGAACACCGGCTTGAGCTGGCTGATCTTCTCGTAGGTGGTTCCCGGTCGCGGCCCGTCGTCGGTGCTGACCGTGCTGCCGTCGGGCAGTGTGACGGGGGCGATCTCACGCTCGAAGAAGCCGGACTTGATGGCTTCCTCGGCGCGGTTCTGGCTGCGCACGCCCCAGTGGTCTTGGTCCTCGCGGCTGATCCCGGTCATGATCGCGACGTTCTCCGCGGTCTGACCCATCGCGATGTAGACGTCGGGGAGCGCGTGGTCCGCGCGGGGATCGTGCCAGTCGGTGGCACCCTCGGCTGCGGTGGCCGTCCGCTGGGCGGCCTCGTCGAACAACGGGTTCTTGGTGTCCGGCAACGAGTCCGAGCTGCCCTTGACGAACCGGGACACCGTCTCGACGCCCGCGGAGATGAACGCATCGCCTTCGCCGGCCTTGATCGCGTGGAAGGCCATCCGGATGGTCTGCAACGACGAGGAACAGTAGCGGTTGACGGTGGTGCCCGGTAGGAAGTCGTAGCCGAGTTCGACGGCGACCACGCGGGCCATGTTGAAGCCCTGCTCGCCACCGGGGAGGCCGCAGCCCAGGATCAGGTCGTCGATCTGGTGGGGGTTGAGCGCCTCCACCTTGTCGAGTGCGGCGCGCACCATCTGTGCGGCCAGGTCGTCGGGCCGGATGCTGACCAGCGACCCTTTCATCGCGCGCCCGATCGGCGAGCGGGCAGTTGAAACGATGACGGCTTCCGGCATGTCGGCTCCATCCATGGGGGGTCTGGGTCTGGCCCCGAATCTAGCCGGGATACCGCGCGGGCTGTCAACGGCCCTAGCCGGAACCGGTCCGGACGATGGGCGCCGGCACGCCCGTGGTGGGTCGCCGCCATAGCCGCGCCAGCAATCGCAGCATGGAATGGCCCGGGCCGGCTTCGGTGGCCGACGACGAGGGCAGGCCGGGCAGCGGCTCGCCGGCCCAGTCGCCGAGCGCGTGGCACAGCGCCGGCAGCAACTGGCTGGCGGCCAGGGCATAACCGGCGGCCGACGGGTGGAACTGGTCGTCGGACAGCATCAGCTCCGGCGCATGCTTGAACTCGTCGTTGACCAGCGAGGCCAGCGGCACTGGCACCCCACCGGCCGACCGCACGGCGCCCGACTGGGCGCGTGCCAGCCGCAGACCCAGGGTGCGCACCGTCCACCGCAGCGGCTGCGGAATCGCCGTGACCACACCGAAATCGGGGCAGGTGGCGACGACCACCTCGGCGCCGCTGGCGCGCAACCGCCGCACCGCCGCGCCGAGCCGACGCGCGGACGCGCTGATGCCGTTCAACCGGGTGACGTCGTTGGCGCCGATCAGGATGACCGCCGCGTCCGGCGGCGGCCCGGCCACGAACATGGCGTCGACCTGCCCGGACAAGCCTTTTGAGGTGGCTCCGACAATTGCCTTGGTGCTCAACCGGACCCGTTTGCCAGTCTGCTCGGCCAGCCCGCGGGCGATCAGCACGCCGGGCACCTCTTCGGCGGTGCGGCAGCCGTAACCGGTCGCCGTCGAGTCACCGAAGATCATCAGGTGCAGGTCGACGTCGGTCCCGCGTTGCCAGCGCTGCACCGGACCGCCGCCGGGGGAGTAGACACCGTCGGCGCGGGGCGGCACGTCCCACGATTTGGGGATGAGGGTGCGCGCCTTGGCGGCCTGCCCGATCAGCAGGTTTCGCGCCCCCACATAGGCGGTGCCGGTCGATGCCAGCGCGCCCGCCGCGGCCAGCGCGACCATCGAACGTGCACGTCGTACCACCCGACCAGTTTATGTTGCGGACTCCTCGTCGGCAGGCAGCCCCGGGCCTGCGCGATTACGGGTCGGGGCAATCTTGATATCGAATCAGGCTCTTTGATTGTTGAAATTCTTTGAGGTGTCAAGCTGGTTTCAGGAAGTTGTTATCCAGGGAACTCTGGAATTGCTTTCGTCGACATGCACTACAAAGGCGTAGGAGTGTTGAGCATGACCGCACCGAGCAAGGTTTCGGGTTCGCCCCGCGCCCCCGTTCGCGCCCGCGACGTGCTGCGGGCCCGCAGGTCTGCGGTCAACGACGGTAAGCCGGTCGAGGTCGTCGAGAGCGGGCCCAGCCTGCCCGCCATGATGGCGGCGCTCGCCTGCAAGCTGACGATTCGCCCGGCTCTCGGTGTGGTCAGCCACATCCCGTTCGTCCCGTTTCCGTTCGGCATCGTGGACTTCGTCTGCCGCGCGTTGCTTCCCGGCCCTGGCACGGTCCGCACGACGGTCGAGTTGCCGCACTGCGAGGCGCAACTGGTCCGTGCCCCCGGCGTGCTGCCGGCCGACGGCAACCGGCGGGTGGTGCTGTATCTGCACGGCGGCGCCTTCTTGACGTGCGGGGTCAACTCGCACAGCCGCATCGTCAACGAGTTGTCGAAGTTTGCCGACGCCCCGGTGCTGGTGGCCAACTACCGGCTCATCCCGAAGCACTCGGTCGGCCAAGCGCTCGACGACTGTCAAGACGCCTACCGGTGGCTGCGGCTGCGCGGGTATCAGCCGGACCAGATTGTGGTGGCCGGCGACTCGGCCGGCGGATACCTCGCTCTTGCGCTGGCGCAACGGCTTCAGCAGTCGGACGAGGAACCGGCGGCTCTGGTCGCGATCTCGCCGCTGCTGCAGCTGTCCAAGGAGCCCAAGCAGTCACACCCGAATATCAAGACCGATGCGATGTTCCCCGCCAAGGCTTTCGACGCGTTGTACACCTTGGTGGACAAAGCGGCCCGCAAGAACGTCGTCGACGGCGAGCCCGAGCAACTCTACGAGCCGCTGGACCACGTCGAGCCGGGGTTGCCCCCGACGTTGATCCACGTGTCGGGCTCGGAGGTCTTGCTCAACGATGCCCGCCTGGCGGCCCGTGCTCTCGCGGCGGCCGGCGTGCCGACCGAGGTGCGGGTCTGGCCCGGCCAGGTCCACGACTTCCAACTCGCAGCGCCGGTCGTCCCCGAGGCCTCGCGGTCGCTGCGCCAGATCGGCGAATACATCCGCGAGGTCACCGGCTAGCTGTACGCGGCGCCGCTGTACCTGAGACGATCTAGTCCATGCGTATCGCGCGGCACATCAGTGAACTGATCGGAAACACTCCACTGGTTCACCTCAGCTCGGTCGTGCCGCCGGGTGCGGGCCGGGTGGTGGCCAAGGTCGAGTACCTGAGTCCGGGCATGAGCAGCAAAGACCGGATCGCGGTCAAGATGATCGACGCCGCCGAGGCCAGCGGCGAGCTCAGGCCGGGCGGCACCATCGTCGAGCCGACGTCCGGGAACACCGGCGTCGGCCTGGCCCTGGTTGCCCAGCGCCGTGGCTACCACTGCGTGTTCGTCTGCCCCGACAAAGTCAGCGAAGACAAACAGAACGTGCTGCGCGCCTACGGCGCCGAGGTGGTGGTGTGCCCGACCGCCGTTCCACCGGAGCACCCCGGCAGCTACTACAGCGTCTCCGACCGGCTGGTCCGCGAGATCGACGGCGCCTGGAAGCCCGACCAATACTCCAACCCGCAGGGCCCGGCCAGCCACTACGAGACCACCGGACCCGAGATCTGGGCCGACACCGACGGCCAGGTCACTCATTTCGTCGCCGGCATCGGCACCGGCGGCACGATCACCGGCGCGGGCCGCTACCTCAAGGATGTCTCCGGCGGAAAGGTCCGCGTGATCGGCGCCGACCCGGAAGGCTCGGTGTACTCCGGTGGCGCCGGCCGGCCCTATCTGGTCGAAGGTGTCGGCGAGGACTTCTGGCCGGCGGCCTACGACCCCAAGGTTGCCGACGAGATCATCGCGGTCTCCGACTCGGACTCGTTCAACATGACCCGAAGGCTGGCCCGCGAGGAGGCCATGCTGGTCGGCGGCTCGTGCGGGATGGCCGTGGTGGCCGCGCTCAGAGTCGCCGAGCAAGCCGGACCCGACGCGCTGATCGTCGTGCTGCTGCCCGACGGCGGCCGCGGCTACCTGTCGAAGATCTTCAACGACGCCTGGATGTCGTCGTATGGTTTCCTTCGGACCAGGCTGGACGGGTCCGTCGAGCAGCCGACCGTCGGCGACGTGCTGCGGGGCAAGTCCGGTCATCTGCCCGACCTGGTGCACACCCATCCGTCGGAGACCGTCCGCGACGCGATCAGCATCCTGCGCGAATACGGGGTATCGCAGATGCCCGTCGTCGGCGCCGAGCCACCGGTGATGGCCGGTGAGGTCGCAGGCAGTGTCTCCGAGCGCGAACTGCTCTCGGCCGTTTTCGAGGGTCGCGCGCACCTGGCCGACGCCGTCGGTCAGCACATGAGCCCGCCGCTGCAGATCATCGGTGCCGGTGAACAGGTCAGTTCGCTGGCCAAGACGCTGCGGGATCTGGACGCCGTGATGGTCGTCGAGGAAGGCAAGCCGGTCGGGGTGATCACCCGGTACGACCTGTTGGGCTTCCTGTCCGACGGCGCGCCACGCAAGTAGCCGTGTCAGGAGAAAGTCACTGATGACCGAACAACCGCCGCCGTCGTCGTTCCCGCCGCCCCCGCCGCCGGGCGGTGGCAATTACCCGCCGCCGCCCCCGCCGTCCGGGGGGTATGTCCCGCCGCCACCCGGACCGGTGCTGCGCGGCCTGACCCACGAGCAGTTCACGCCGTGGATCGTCCGGTTCGCGGCCTCCGTCGTCGATCTTGCGCCACTGGCGTTGATCCTGGGTGTCGGGTGGCTGGTGCTGGAGAACTCGGTCGACAGCGCATGTTTGACCAACATCACCATGAACACCGTCGAGCAGATCTGCTCCGTCGGCTATTCGACGACCGGGCTGACCGTGATGTGGATGTCGGCGCTGGTCGGACTGGGCTACTTCATCTGGAACTTCGGCCACCGCCAGGGCAGCACCGGATCCAGCATCGGCAAGTCGCTGTTGAGGTTTCGGGTTGTCAGTGAAAACACCGGTCAGCCAATCGGATTCGGCATGTCGACGCTGCGGGCGATCGCCCACCTGGTCGATGCGGTCATCTTCTGCGTCGGCTACCTGTTTCCGCTCTGGGACGCCAAACGTCAGACCCTGGCCGACAAGATGATGGCCACGGTGTGCCTGCCGCTGGACAGGCCGGCCGGAGACGGTGACGGGACAGCGGTCCCTCGGTGAACGCAGTCGAACCCGCGGCCGACGCGACGCCGGATTCGGCTTGCGCCGCGTGGATACATGCACCGCGGCCAGAGCCATCGATGGCGGGCTGAACGTCGGCGGCCGTGCGGCCGTCGCGGATTGGCCTGCGTGGTCGGTGCCGCGGCTATCGTGGCAGGGGTGGCCGACAACGAGGTGATGGACTTCGAAGGCGACGTCGCGCGCGGCTCGCGGTTCCCGCGTGGGGTCTATGACGTCGGCCGCGAGCCTGACCCGCTCTACAGCCTGGCAAATGAACGTACCTACCTGGCGTGGTTGCGCTTCGCGGTGACGCTGCTCGCAGGCGCCGTCGCCATCGATCGGCTTCTCGTTCGGTGTTCTGCGTTGATCTCACTCAACGCGGACTGGGCGATGCGGGCGAAGCTTTGGGCGCGGCGGCGCCATTGTTGATACGCGGTGTCGTCGCTTCGTGGATCTGCACGGCGCGCTCCCATTGCGGCAGCATTTCGTTGCACAGCCGCGACAAGTGTGGCGTGGGTGCGGGCAATACTGTTGGGCGCCAACAAGGCTGACCAAACATGGGCGTCTCGGTTGCGTGGGGAGATGTTGGCCAGGACAAGGCGCTCGAACTCGACGTCGTCGATCTGCGCGGCGACACTCGCCTTATCGATCGCCACCGCAGCCCCCTTTCATGGCCTTGGTTGTCGACCGTAGGTGCCGCCTGGAAATATCTGCGGCCCGACACGTGCACAGAGCCGCGTTCTTGGCTTGCACCTGCAGTCAGTGGATGTGTGTGGTGTGCGGATGACCGGCCTCGAGGGCTGCGTCCGCTACAAACCCGGCGAATCCGACATTCTCTACACCCAGGACGAGTATTCAACGATGGTCGCCGCCCTGCGCCCCGCCGATGTCCTCGTGACTCACTGCCCGCCGGCCGGCATCAACGACCACGACGACGCCGCTCACCAAGGCATCACCGCGCTACGGCATTGGGTGGACAGCCACCAGCCCAAGTTCCTCATCCACGGCCACACCTACCCGAGACCGCCGATCACCCGGCACGGCGCCACGCGCGTGGAATACGTCCACGGTGCACGCATCGTCGTGATTGGTGACGAGCCGCCCGGGCGGTGATCGACCGGCAGCCGCCAACCCAAACACCTCTAAAACGAGACGCCCACAGCGGGTTTCGCGACTGAACAGGCACGTTGCCATATCGCTCGGTTGGGCCCGTGCGCGGTCGCGAGAAACAGGCGCGACACGTCGCGGCATCCGGAATGGCAGGCGCAGCACGTGCCAGCATCTGAATCGTCATCGTTGGGGGGAGTAGGCCGGAATGGCGAAGGCACCGGCTCGCGTCATCAGCGCGCGGGAGTACCAGCAACTGGTGGGCCACGACTATGCCGGACCGTCCAGCTCGCTTGAGCGAGAAACTGTCGACGCGTTCACCCGAGGGCATTCCGACAGGGATGGCAAGCACTGGATGATGCACGCCGCCGACAACGGCGGCACCACGCTGAGCCCCGTAAACATCATCGCCGACGGCACCGCGACGCAAGCGCAGCGAGGTTGCTGATGTGCATCGTCCCCAACTGCAGCACCGCCGGTCCCGAACCCACACTGCCGTGCGACGAATGCCGTCGCCTGTTTGGAGATTTTATGCAGCCCAGTAGCTTTCCGCCGATCAGTCTGGAGCAGGCCCAGGCCAACGAAGCTGCGGTGCGCGAGGTGCTGCGGGCCCGGCGTGACTTCGTCGATCTGGACGAGCGATGAGCTTTACCGGGGACGTGCAGACACAGATCGGCGGCTGGCGGGTCAGCGCCCGCCGGGCGTTCTTCGACGAGGCCGGCGACGCCTACGCGTTCTGCACCGACCAGGCGACGGGCCGCAAGGCGTGGCTCGAGGGGATCGGCGCCGGTGCGGGGCTGCGTGTACCGAATCTGGCCGACACTGACCTACCTGTCGACGTCGCGAGCGCTGCGATTGAGCTGTTGACCAGCGTCACAAACGGCGCAACGCAGGAAATTGCGTGCGCAGCTGACAGTGGCCGGATTGCCGGATGAGCTGCGCCGGCACTGTCACCGAAGAACAAGCGAACCGGGTGGCCCAATCCGTCGCCGAACAGTTCGGTGCCGCCGACGAACCTGACCGACCGCAGGTATATCCGGGGGCTCACGAAGGAAGCGCTGCACCCTTCGTCGTGTCTTGGGAGCAAGGCCCATTCCAATGGCCTTACCAGCACCGGTTGCTCTTCGATGTTGGCCAGCGGGCAGGCGTCTATCTTGAGGCAGTGAATCACTTCGCGCTGGCGGTCTACCCGCAATGAACCTGTCCCGCAACGAATATGCAAGGGATGCAACGTAATGGCTGACCAGCACTGCACCGCAGGCCCAGCGCCCGCGCGTTTTGAGTTCTTTCGCACCACCCACGTCGCCTACCAGGTGGCCTACACCCGTGCTGAAGTCATCGACCTACTCGCCGACGCTGGCATCCTCGCCAGGGCGGCCCTCACCGGCCTGCCCGACGAGGAGCTACTTCAGGTGGTGGTGCGCGTCGCCAACGACGACGGCAGCGCCGACACCTACGCCGTGCGCCACGTCCTCGCCAACGACAGCGACGACTCCCACGAGGTCGTAGAAACAGGTTGGTGGGCGGCAAACCTGCTGGCTGACGACGAAGTAACCGCTCGACGATGACCGCCGCCGCTGCCAGCAGGAGCAACGGATGAGAGTCACGGTGATCCCGACCATGTATCGAGACGCGCCAAACTACAAGACACACGGTGAGATCCAACTCAGCGGCGAACTCAGCAGTCACCAGATAGAGCAGCTGCGCGGCGCGCTGAGCGACGGTAAGCGCTACGTGCCGGAACAACTAGGCCTTGATCATTATGGTTCCTGGGCGAGCTCGAATTTCCCCAGTGATGACGACATCGGCTGGCAGGAACTGCTTCTCGACGAACTATATGTCGAAGATCGCGATCCCGACTTTCGTCCGTTATTCGTCTCGCCGGTCACCGAGATCGCCTGGTCTGCTGAGGAATTCGTCGGCAAAGTCGTCGCGGACGCCCAGGCCGGCTGGGATCCGAGCCTGCGTGTGGACTGACACGGTCGCAGCCACCGACGATCGAGGGAGGAAGCCATGTTGATCCCCATTCAGGTCAACGCCGAGCTGTTCAGCGCCCAAGAGCGCACCAACGTGCGGCTTATCGCCGCCATCGTGACCCTCAACAGTGAACTCCGCGAACATTTCTCACGCAGCGGCGAAGTTATCGGCATCCCAGCCGCCGGCGCTGACAACTTGGTCAAAGTCGAGGATCTCACGATTGAATCCGGCGCGGAGGTCGTCGTCGCAACCGTGGTGTTTGCACTACGAAACACGACCTCCCCAGACGCGCTGCAAGCCGTCAACACATTCAGCAGTAACCAATTTCCCAACACCGCGATCAGCGCGGCCAGCGAAGACCAACTAGACCGCCTGCGCGGGCTGAGCGCCTTCGCCGGCGTCGCATCACTCGCGCACGACAATGCGTCCGCGCGGATCAGCGATGTCGCGCAGGACTAACCGGGAGAGCGGCCGATGAGCACGACGAGAACAGGCGCCGCCGTCGCGGCGCTGTGTGCTGTGGCCGGCATCGTCGCGGCCAGCCACGCAGGAGTAGCGGTCGCGCAGTCCGACGTCGCCGGTCGAGTCGTCTTCCTCGACCCCGGGCACAACGGCGCCAACGACTCCACGATCACCCGCCAAGTCCCCACCGGCCGGGGCGGAACCAAGGACTGCCAGACCACTGGGACCTCGAGCGCAGACGGATACCCCGAACACTCCTTCACCTGGGACACCACCTTGCGGATCCGCGCCGGTCTCACCGACCTCGGGGTGCGATCCGCTCTATCGCGCGGCGACGACTCGACAGTCGGACCGTGCGTCGATGCCCGAGCGGCCCAGGCCAACAACCTGCAGCCCGACGCGATCGTCAGCATTCACGCCGACGGCGGACCCGCAGACGGGCACGGATTCCACGTCAACTATTCCGACCCGCCGCTCAACGACGCCCAGAAAGGGCCGGCGCTGCTGCTGGCCAAGCAGATGCGTGATCAACTTGTCGCCGCCGGCCTTCGTCCGGCCAGCTATATCGGCACCAATGGGCTCTACGGCCGCGCCGACCTCGCCGGGCTGAACCTGGCGCAGTACCCAGCGATTCTCGTCGAGCTGGGAAACATGCGAAACACGGGTGATGCCGGCGCAATGGAGACGACCGCCGGGCGGCACCGATACGCCCAGGCCGTCATCAACGGCATCGTCGCCTACCTGCGGGCCAGCCCCGGTGCCGCGAAGTAAATATCGAACTCGATACCTGACCCGGTACCGCGACGCCGGGAAGAAAGTCTGGCCGAAAACGCGTCGGACCGCGCCGCCGCAGTTGGTTATCGACAAGCTGAACCAGCACCCAAAAGCCCTGCTGGAGAAAGCGACTTATGGACACGATCGAAGCAGAAGTCGCCGACCACTGGATCTCCGACTTGCGGGCAGAATTCCCGGAGCTGACGTTGACAGTCACCGCCGGGCAGACGCCGCTGAGACGCCACGGCCGCAACTATCACCGCCGCATCAGCGCCCCGGCCGCCGACATGAAGCTGCTGCAGGGCCGGCTCACCATGTCAGGCCTGACGTGGACCCCCTCGTCGTGATGACACCGGTGAACGAGTTGGTCACAACCCTTGTGGCCCAGTTCTGCCCGAACAGCAACTACGCTGCGGGGATCGCGGCAGCCGGCGCCGCCTCCCATATCGCCGTGCGTAACATTCGGGCGTGCCGGCGGCGAATACTGCGGCCTATTCATCTGTTAGGCAGGGTGATTCGCGGACTGGCGATCTACACGATAATCATCGGTGCCGGCTGGATCGCGCTGAGCGCGGGCGTGCTGCACTTACCGTGATTGGGGCCCCTGCGATCAGCCTTTGCGCGGCTTCGTCTGTTGCCGTGAAGCAGATTTCGTGTGTTTGAGGTCGGTGCGCGCGCCTCGACCGGGGCGCTGCTCGTTCCAGCTATCGATGGTCTCGGGGAACCAGCCGAGGTAGCGGACTTTGTCGCCGTCGGTCAGTACGGCGTCAGGCTGGGGGAGTCGGCCTTCAGCGCGGTAGCGGCGCAACGTACCTGGCTCCACCTCGACGCGCATGGCGAATCCGCGCAGCGACAGCAGCTCGATCATCGCGCAACTTTACAACACCTTTGACCTTACAACGCACGCGTTGTAAGGGCGGCGCTTGACATCGGATCGGGAAGGTGCGGCCAGAACAAATGGACGTGTACGTGATCGTGGACAGCGTTGACCACCCGGCGTTCCGCAAGCCGGGCCGCGTCACCGTGGCGGTCGACAACGCCGACCTCGGGCCTATCCGGACAGTGACGGTGCTCGACAGAGACTCTGGCCTGACATCTACCGCCCGCAACGACGACATCATCAACTGACGCCCACACGAGACATGAGAAGGATAGCCACACCGTGGCCACACCACTACGCAGCGCACCCCGCCAACCCGCCCGCCGGCACGCCCGCAGCGAAATCGACGCTGCAGCAGCCGAATACGGGTGGACACCGACTGCGCACAAAATTCACAAGAATGTGTGGGCGCCCGGCGAACAGCGTCTCATCGTCGGGTTCAGCCCCACTGGCCGCGCTGTCGACACCGGCATCTTCGCCCCACTGGGCATGGGGACCGGTTACATCGACGACCCAACTCCCGTGTTCTCCGTCAGCTTCGGCGCCGACCAGCTCGACGAGATCCTCGGCTGGCTCGCATCACCGCGGCAGTGGGAACCGCTGCCCTCGACCCTGCTGCTGATCCCGTGCGGTGCACGCAAGCAAGCCACCGGAGCGCCGGCGGCCGAGCTTTACATCAGCGATCACTTCCGGCTCGCCCTGCGCGCAGGCCACGCCCGGGCCGCCGTCATCAATGCTCGCGTCATGATCCTGTCGGCCAAATACGGGCTGGTCGGTCTGCAGCGCGTCCTGGCGCCCTACGACGTCACGTTCGGCAGGGACCGTTCTGCTGTCGAGGCAGAGTTCGTTGCCCGACAGCTGGCGGTGCAGCACGTCACCGCCGTGGAAGCACTTCTTCCTAGCCGCTACCTGGCGGTCGTGCGCCGGGCTACGCAGATCCTGCAGCAGCGGGCGATCGACATCGACATCGTCGACTTGTACGCCGACGCCGGCATCGGCTATCAGCGCTCCGTGTTGTCCTCGCTGCTCACCGCCGATAACGACGCCGCCTAGGTGCCTCGCCGCCCTCCACGAGCGCTCGCCCGGCTCTGGAGATTTCTTCGTGATGGGCCCCTGACTGCAGCGCGGCTCGTGGCATAGTGGAGCCCGCCGGCGCCCCGGCCTGCCCTGACTGTTGACCAGCCGGGCTTGCGACCAGAACAGGAGCGGTGACCGATGTCCGATGACGCTGTCCTGGATCTCTTTGGCGGTCAGCCCGTACCGTCGCGTGAGGAATATGTTCTCGCGCAGGGGTTTCGGCGTAAGCCGAGTTACTGCATGAGCATGCTGCCCGATGAGCGGATGTGGCCGGTCGAACTTGATGCCGCGTCGGACTACAGCGCTAACGCGGTGTTCATCGACCGCAATCTGGTATTCGCGGTCGCCCAGCGCGTGGTCGGCGATTTGAATGATCCGTGGGCGGCGCCCCAACTGCACGCGGCGATCACGTTCTGGGGTGCCCCGCCCGGGCAGTCGACCTCGCGCGCTGTCAAGCCTCTGGCCGCTGACCGTGTGTCAGAGCGGCTGACCGCGGCGATCAAGCTGGTGCGCGGTGAAGGTGCGCGGAGTGCCTATAAGGCGTTGGGCCGGCGGCAGCGGCTGTGGGTCTCAGGACTGGGGCCCTCGTACTTCACCAAGCTGCTGTATTTCGCCGGTTACGGAGCGAAACCTTTTATGCCGCAACCGTTGATCATGGATGACAACGTGGTCAACGGACTGACCGCCACAACGGGACGACCCTGGCAGGCGACGGCCGACGACTACCTCGCGTACCTGGATCTCGCCAAGGACTGGGCAGTGGAACTGGAGACCGAGCCCGACGTCATCGAGCGCCGCCTGTTCGCGCTCGGCTCGTGACTCGCGCGGCCACACGCCAACGCCGCCGCGCCCGTTAGAACAAGACGCCGACGGTACCTGCGCAGACGGTAACTAGAATGAAAGATGTTGCGGTGCATTAGCACAACGTTGGCGCACCACCTTGCACGGCAGTTGCGGCGCGTCGGGCAAGTTGACCAACGACCGGGCTTATGGTGCCGGTATGCTCAGCCGCACAGTCCCATTCCAAGCCGGTGATTACCGCTGCGCCGAGGAAGCCTGGCGAGACGCCGGGAACCGGCTCGCGAACTTCGACGACACCGTCAAAATCGTTGCGAAAAACGGCGTCATCGAACTGCTCACCCAGCAAGACGGTGTCATCACCTGCAACCAGGTTGCCGTCATCGCCCGCACCGTCGCCAACGCGCTGCAAGGCGAAACCTACGGCGAGACACTGTCATGACCGCCCAGCCGCCTGTACAGCGCACCACCGTCGACTACTGGCACACCAGCTATAGCGAGCCCTGCGCGGGCGGACCCGCTACCGTCAGCGACGCGCTGTGCCTCGAGCATGGACTCCTCGTAGCCCCGGCCGGCGCGAACGGCTAGCCCAACGACCTCAACGAACTCGGCGATCGCCGCCTGCGCGCCTACACCGCCACGAACTGGTTCGACGTGCTCAAGGTCCTCAACTGGCACCCCGATGAACACCCGCGCATCGGCACCAGGAAGCAGATCGACCCGCTGACACAGCGCTACCAGGTGACCACTGAGCACCGACTCGAGTTGGCGGGCATGCCCGAAGGTGAACTCCCGCAACAGAGTTCCAACCGTCGAGGGCGCATACACCCCATCGAAGAGTGTCTTCATTCCGCCGCTGCGCAGCACGTCGACGTCATCAATACAGTCCGCACCCGCACTCATCCCCGCGATCAGGGTGGCCAATTTCGGGGCCGGGTTCGCCGCCCCGGACTTGATCCGCGACGCTGCGATTTGAACCTTCGCACTGAGCAACCTGCTCAGCCCGGTCTGCTGTGCCAACGTCATCACCGGCACCAGCCCGGCGCACGACACGAGATTGTCATCGTCGAACACCGCTGACTCCGCGGCGAACCTATGCCAAACTTGCACCGGAAGTGCCCTTTCTCAACTGGACCGATTAATGCCTCAGAACATCAATCATCCCAGCTCAGAGGGCACTTTCCTCTTTTCGACACTCGCACAAATCAGGTCAGTCCGTGGATCGAGGCTTAGGGTCTGGCGTCAAATAGTGCGGCTACGCCGGGTTAGGGCTTGATCATGTCCCGGCGTCGTGCTGCTTTCACGCGGCGGCCTCGGGGCGTTCCCAGGATAACGGGCTGGAGGCAAATAAGCGGTAGGCCTGCACGGCGGTCTCGGGGAAATTGGGTTTGGGCTCGGGCAGCGACCAGTCGGCGAATTGGTACAGCCAGTTGAGGAAATCGCGGACCTTGGCCATGTCGATGGCCAAGGGGTTACCTGGCCACTCGATCGGATCGGCTTCGTGCAGCATCATGAGGTCCCGGCCGGAGGGTAGGTGATTGATAACCCAGGTGTCGGCGCACAGGAAAAATTCGCCGCTGTCCTGATCTACTTGAACTGCGGGGTGAATTGCGAAGCGCCCCACTTGGTCTGCGGTCACCTTCACGCCTCTGATGTCAACGGTCGTCAGCATCTATCTCTCCGGTCGGGTTGTCGTCCAGGTCGCTGCGGTTGCGCGTTTCACCGTGGATCTCGCACCATTGGCACGCCGGCTCGTCGCATTCGCATTCGGGTTGACCTCGCAGCGCGTGCCGCAGGTCCGCTGCTAGTTGCGGGTATTGCGCCTAGCAGGACTTTGCGTACGCGGCAAGTGCCACGGCGGCGTGCGGATCCGTGGTGTATCGGAGCGTAAAGAGAGGGGCTGTTACCTCTTCTCGCTGTGCGTGGGGGTAGAGCCCCTGCTTGGCGTCTGGGTCAACAGCAGTCATCGCCGTACTCGCTCGTCTGTAATCGATTGCACGTCAATGCATCTCACTGTGACCCCGGGGCTGGCCAGTCCCCGCCCGCCTCCAGAGAGGTGATGGCCTCACCACCTTGGTTGCGCACCAGCATTGCCGCAATCTCGAAGCAGTTTTTGGGTGTCGCGTCGGCTAGGGAAGCGCTGATTTTTTCGGCTGGCCGGTCGGCCTGGCGGCTGGTTGGGTGGCCGGTGCCGCGAGATGATCGCTGGCATGGACAGCGGGCAGCCCAGTTTCACGGACATCGAGTACGGCAACCGGCGGCGGGTTTCTCGCCGTGAGCTGTTTTTGCAGATGATGGACGCCGCGATCCCGTGGACGATCTGGGTGGGGTTGATTGAGCAGCATTACTACACCGATGCGCCGGGCAAGCGGGGCCGTAAGGCCAAGCCGATCGAGACGATGTTGCGGATGTACCTGCTGCAGGTGTGGTTCTCGCTGTCAGATGAGGGTGTCGAGGAGGCGATCTATGACTCCTATGCGATGCGCCGTTTCATGGGACTGGATTTCGCTGTCGAGCAGGTCCCGGATGCGACCACACTGCTGGGCTTTCGCCACCTTCTCGAGGAGCACAAGCTCGCACAGAAGCTGTTCGAGGCGCAGAACCAGGTTTTCGAGAAGGAAGGCTGGATCATGCGCGGGGGCAGCATCATCGACGCCACGATCATCGCTGCGCCGTCCTCGACCAAGAACGCCACAGGTGAGCGCGATCCGCAGATGCACCAGACCAAGAAGGGCAACCAGTGGTACTTCGGCATGAAGAGCCACATCGGGGTCGACGCCGGCACCGGGTATGTCCACACCGTGACCGCGACACCTGCGAACGTCCACGACCTCGATGAGGCGGTCAATCTGGTGCGTGATGACGACGAGGTGGTCTACACCGATTCGGGCTACCAAGGCGCGCACAAACGTCCCGAGATCGCCCAGGATGGGCACAAGTCCAAGATCGCGTGGCGGGTGGCTGCCCGTAAGAGCGTGCTCAAGACGATGCATCCCCACGATCGGGCGACGGAGACCCGCAAGGCCTCGGTCAGGGCCAAAGTCGAGCATCCGTTCTTAATCGTCAAGCGTGACTTCGGGTTCACCAAGACCCGTTACCGCGGAATCGCGAAGAACCTCAACCACTTACACATGCTGTTCGCCTCAGCGAACTGGCTGATGCGAGCCCGTGCCGTCGCCCTGATGGGGTGATGGCCAGGCGTCAGCCTGCCCGAAACCCGCCCCGGAAGGCATCGAAACGGGGCCACGGGGCCGGCGAGGGCCACCACGACGCCGCACCACCCCCTACCCGGACCGCTCAGGCAGCCACCCACTCATAATCGCGTTTTAATCAGCGCTTCCCTAGTGTCATCCGCCGGAAATTCGTTGAATATATTTGGCGAGTGAGTCGAGGATCTCTTCGGCGGTCTTCTTCCACACGAACGGCTTGGGGTCGCAGTTCCAGCTCTTGATCCAATTCTT
>Ga0080006_1224702_pt1 | contig 138493 bp, 117 predicted proteins | sample RS3BMetagenome_FD_69209 | JGI IMG/M metagenome (GOLD analysis project Ga0080006, IMG submission 69209) | Ferric oxide microbial mat and aquatic microbial communities from Rainbow Spring, Yellowstone National Park, USA - RS3B (SPADES... ...
CGGGCGAGTTCAGACGGATGTTGCCGGTCGATCCGTAGAAGGTGGCATCGCCGAAGGCGAAGATCCCACCGTCCGAGGCCACCAGCCAGTAGCCGTGCCCGGACGGGGTGGCGGCCATGCCGACGATCGGCCGGTTGAGGGCGATGTTGCCGGTCGATCCGTAGAAGGTGGCATCGCCGAAGGCGAAGATCCCGCCGTCCGAGGCCACCAGCCAGTAGCCGTGCCCGGACGGGGTGGCAGCCATGCCGACGATCGGCCGGTTGAGGGCGATGTTGCCGGTCGATCCGTAGAAGGTGGCATCGCCGTAGTCGAAGATCCCGCCGTCCGATGCCACCTCGCGGTAGCCGCCGAAGTCGGTGGGCGAGGTGGCCGCCATCCCGACCACCGGTCTGCTCAACCGGATGTTCCCGGTCGACCCGTAGAACGGCGCACCGCCGAAGGCGAAGATCCCACCGTCGCTGGCCACCAGCCAGTAGGACGAGACCATGGCCGCGGCCACCGTCCTCGGGGCGGCGGTGACCGGTGCCGGTGTCACCGCCGCTCCGGCGGTCGGCATCCCCAGCACGGTGAGGGCGATGACGGCGAGCGACGCCAGTGCGGTGGGAACGGTGCGAGCGGCCCGGGGCCTGCCCGGTGGAGCGGGTGGCGAACTGGGGGTCGTGAGTGCGGACATGCGAATGGTGGCTCCCGGGGTGTGGCGAGGATGGGGCAGGTCGCCCACCGGAATCCCATCGTCAGATTTCGGCTAGGGGTTGAGGACGGGCCCATTGTGGATTCCGGTGCGGACCGGGTCAATGACCCCCCGGTGAACAGGGACTTCCCGGCCGATGAGGCCTCAGAAGCTCCGGGCGGGGTCAGCCGCGCAGTAGGTCGGCGATGCGAAAGGCCAGGTCGAGCGACTGGCGGCCGTTGAGTCTCGGGTCGCACGTCGTGGTGTAGTTCAGGCCCAACTGGCCCTCCAGGATGTCCTCCACCCCGCCGAGGCATTCCGTCACGTCGTCGCCCGTGAGCTCGATGTGGACGCCGCCCGCCCACGTGCCCAGTTCGCGGTGGATCCGGAAGAAGCTCTGGAGCTCACCGATGATGTCGTCGAAGCGCCGGGTCTTCTGGCCACCCTCGGCGGTGAAGGTGTTGCCGTGCATGGGGTCGCACATCCAGACGACCGGGTGGCCCCCGCCCTCGACGGCGCGGACCAGTTCCGGGAGGTGGTCGTCCACGGTGTCCACGCCGAACCGGGTGATGAGCGTGAGCCGGCCGGGGACGCGTCGGGGGTTCAGTCGCTCGCACAGGGCCAGTACGTCCTCCGTGCTGGCGGAAGGTCCGACCTTGGTCCCGATGGGATTGTGGACCCCGGAGAGGAACTCGACGTGCGCACCGTCGATCTGACGGGTGCGCTCACCGACCCACAACATGTGGGCCGAGCAGTCGTACCATTCGTCGGTGAGGGAGTCGCGCCGGGTGAGCGCCTCCTCGTAGTCGAGGATGAGCGCCTCGTGGCTGGTCCAGAAGTCGACCTGGTGGAGGGTGTCCTCGGCGGTGAGGTTGATGCCGCAGGCGTCCATGAACCGCAGGGCGCTGTCGATGCCCTCGGCGATGGCCTCGAACCGGCGACCCTCGGTGGAGCTGGCCACGAACTCCTGGTTCCAGGCATGGATCTGGCTCAGGTCGGCGAAGCCACCCTTGGTGAAGGCGCGCAGGAGGTTGAGGGTGGCCACGGCCTGCTCGTATGCGCTGACCAGGCGGCCGGGATCGGGCACCCGGGCCGACCGCTCCGGCAGGTCGTCGTTGACCATGTGCCCCCGGAACGAGTCGATGACCTGGTCGCCGACCTGCTCGGTGGGGGAACTGCGGGGCTTGGCGAACTGTCCGGCGATCCGGCCGACCTTGACCACCGGCAGTCCGGCTCCGTAGGTGAGGACGACCGCCATCTGGAGGATGACCTTGAGCTTGTCCCGGATGCCGTCGGCGGTGAACTCGGCGAACGATTCGGCGCAGTCCCCGGCCTGGAGGACGAAGGCGCGTCCCTCCGCCGCCTGACCGAGGGACCGTGTCAGGTGGCGGGCCTCACCGGCGAACACCAAGGGAGGGAGGCCGCTGAGCTTGGCATGGACCTGCTTGAGCGCAGCCTCGTCCGGCCACGTGGGCTGCTGGGCGGCCGGCTTCGAGCGCCAGGAGTCGGGGGTCCACAGGTCGCCGACATCGGGGGTGGGGGTCACGGGTGCCACCCCTACAGCGTAAGGCCTCGGGCTCTAGGCTCGGGACATGGCCCCGTTTCGATTCGCCGTCCAGCTCTCCAACGCCTCGTCCGGTGCCGCCTGGCGGGAACTCGCCCGCTCCATCGAGGGCCTCGGCTACTCCACGTTGTTCATCCCGGACCACTTCGGGGACCAGTTCGGGCCGCTGGTGGCCCTGACCGTCGCCGCCGAGGCCACGACCGACCTGCGGGTCGGTTCCCTCGTGTTCGGCAACGACTACCGACACCCGCTCGTGCTGGCCAAGGAGGTCGCCACCCTCGACCTGTTGTCGGAGGGGCGGGTCGAGTTCGGGCTGGGCGCCGGGTGGATGACCACGGACTACGAGCAGTCGGGGATCCCGAACGACCCGCCCGGCATGCGGATCAGCCGCATGGCCGAGAGCCTGGCCATCATGAAGTCGCTCTGGTCCACCGGTGCGGCCACCCTGGCGGGGGAGCACTACGCGATCACCGGTGCGGTCGGCGCCCCGCTGCCCCGCAGTCGACCCCATCCGAAGGTGATCATCGGCGGAGGTGGGAGGCGCGTCCTCGGGATCGCCGCCCGTGAGGCCGACATCGTGGGTGTCAACCCCAGCCTGGCCGCCGGCTACGTCGGACCCGAGGTGCTGGAGACCACGACGGCCGAGTACTACGACCAGAGGATCGCCTGGATCCGCGAGGCGGCGGGTGATCGCTTCGACGACCTCGAACTGCAGGTCCTGACGTTCCTGGTCCAGATCGTGCCGGACCGGGAGGACGCCCTCGAGCGCCTGTCGGCGATGCTGGGTGTCACCTCCGAACAGATCGACGGCTCGCCCATCGCCCTGGTCGGGACGATCGACCAGATCATCGAGCGCCTGGTGGAGCGGCGTGAACGCTTCGGGTTCTCGTACGTGGTCGTGCACGAGTCGGAGATGGAGGCGTTCGCCCCGGTCGTGGCGGCCCTGGCCGGCACCTGAGGTGACGACTGCCGGCCCCCGCATCGGGATCTTCGGGGGCACCTTCGATCCCATCCACCTCGGGCACGTGGAGGTCGCCGACTCCGTGCGTGAGCAGCTGGGGCTCGACCGCATGCTGGTGGTGGTCGCCAATCATCCATGGCAGAAGCAGGACCGGCCGGTGACCCCGGCCGAGGACCGGTTCGCCCTGGTGACGGCGGCACTCGCGGACCGCCCCGGTCTGGAGGCGTCCCGTCTCGAACTCGACCGGGGTGGTCCGTCGTACACCGTCGACACCGTCCGGGAGCTGGCCCGCAGTGCGCCCGACGCAGAGCTGTTCGTCGTCGTCGGGTCCGACGTGGTGTCCAGCCTCGACACCTGGCGGGAGCACGAGTCGCTGCGGGGTCTGGTCACCCTGGCCGTGGTCGATCGACCCGGCACCCCCCACCTCGACCCGCCGCCCGGCTGGCGGGCGGTGCGGGTGGCCGTCGACCCGATCGACGTGTCGAGCACCGATCTGCGTGCCGTCCTGGAGGCGGGCGGCTCGGTGGAGGGACTGGTACCCGAGGCGGTCATCCGTTCGCTGTCCGACCGCGGTCTGTACGCTACGGATAGATGACTGTGCGGCTGACCCCCACCGAGTCCGACAGCACCCCTGCGCACCTGGAACCCGACCCGCCCCGGTCAGCCGACGCGATCGCCCCCGCTCCGGTCGTGGTGACGGACGGTGCGACCATTGCACACGACGCCCCGACCACTGCACCCGAGGTCCCGTCCGACCCCGGGGAGCACGTGGCCAACGACTCGCGGCCCGCACTCCGCGAGGCCCGCCGTCAGCGCCGCCGGACGGCGTGGCTGTGTGCCGCGGTGCTGGCCATCTGTCTGGCCCTCACGATCGTGGTCGTGAGCCTCGCCCGGACGCGTACGGTACCGACCTCCGGCACCGTCTCCGCCGTTTCGGCGATCAGTCACCCCGCATCCGGCAGCCTGCTGTCGGCCGATCCGCATCTGGGCGCCCCGGCGCCAGAAGGAGGCACCCGTTGACCACCACCGACTCCACCCCCGTCTCCGCCGCGTCCGCGCCCTACATCCCGGACGAGTGCTTGGTGGCCGCTCGCGCCGCCGACGCCAAATCGGGTGAGGAGACGGTCATCCTCGCCATGGGCGACCTGCTGGGGGTGACCGACGCGTTCGTCGTGACCAACGGGCGCAACACGCGCCAGGTCAAGACGATCGTCGACGAGGTGGAGCGTCAGGTCAAGCTGTCGAGCGGACGGTCACCCGTGCGCGTCGAGGGCCTGGACGACGCCTTCTGGGTGCTCATGGACTACGGCGACTTCCTGGTGCACGTCTTCCTGGACGAGGCACGTGCGTTCTATGACCTCGAGCACCTCTGGAACGACGCCCCCCGGGTGGCCTGGGCCGTCGCGGCCTGAGGCGCCCGAGGGCCGCCGACATCAGGGCAACGGCGCGAGCGTGAGGTAGTCGGCCCGGGCGACGGGGCCCGGCACCTGGGCACCGGCCGCGGTGGGCACCTCGATGGCCTTGCCGGCAATGGCGAAGTCCACCCCGGTCACGCCCGGCTCCTGGGTGACCGAGTAGACCACCTGGGCGATCGCCAGTATCTGGTCGGGACCCACCACCTGGATCGGGTCGGTGGTGAAGTCGACGGTCGCCACCCCACCGGTGGTGGCGAGGCTCACCTGGACCCCGGTGCGGCTGAGGAACGACTGGACCCCTGCGGCCGACTCGGTGGCCGTCGGGCCGGCGAGCAGGGCGTCGACCACCTGGGTGAGGGAGGCCGGTACGGCGACCTCGCGGGCGGCCGGCACCAGGTGCCCGCTCGGCGCCACCAGGAAGATGCTTGCGGGCACGCCCACGGCCGAGGCCCCGCCGGGCGTCGTGGTCGTCGTGGTCGGGGGGTCGAGCAGGTGGTACGGGACGTCGGACCGGGCGATCGGGGAGGGGGACGAGGCGGTCGGGATCCCGCAGGCCGCCAGGACGACGGCCGTCAAGGCCACCAGCGCAGTGGCGACCACCCGGGTGCAGGTCACGGGACCTCCGGTGTGGTGAACAGCTCCGGTCCCGGTCCACCCGCTTGCGCCGGAACGGGCCGGAGCGGGAGTTCGACGATGAACCGGGTCCCGCCGCCGGGCGCGTCCTCGCTCCACACCCGCCCACCGTGCAGCCGGACGTGCTCGGCCACCAGGGACAGGCCGAGACCCGTCCCGTGCCCCGACGCCCGCTGACCCGCCCGGCCACCCCGGTAGAAGCGCTCGAACAGATGGGGCCGCTCGGACTCGGGAACCCCCGGACCATGGTCCTCCACGACCACCCGGATGGCTGTCGCCGGCACCCGGTCCCCCCGGAGCCCCGGCTGGCGCTCGACCCCCACCCGGGTGACCCCGCCGGCGTAGAACTCGGCGTTGTCCAGGAGGTTGGCCATCACCCGCTCGAAGCGACGCTTGTCGACGGCGAGGCGGAGTCCCTCGACCCCGGTACCGACCTCCACCGGGATGGCCACCGGCCGGCGCACTCCGTCGGGTCCGACCGGGGCCGACGCCGCCACCGCCCGACGCACCAGCTCACCGGGGTCGACCTCGTCGAGGGAGAGTTCGGCCGACCCGGCGTCGAAGCGGGAGATCTCGAGCAGATCGTCCACCATACGGGTGAACCGGCGGAGGTCGCCGTCCAGGAGATCGAGCGCGCGCTGGGCGCGTGGGGCGAGTTCGGAACGGTGGCCCTCCAGCACCGACACGGTGGCGGTGAGCGTCGTGAGCGGTGACCGCAGCTCATGGCTCACGTCCGAGGTGAAGCGGGCCTCGCGTTCGATGCGGTCCTGGAGGTTCGCGGTCATGCGGTTGAACGCCGAGGCGAGCTCCTCCAGGTCGGGATCGTCCCCGGTGCGGACCCGGGTGTCGAGCTGACCGCCGGCGATGGCCACGGCGGCATCGGTCAGCCCGGCCAGGGGACGCAAGGCGCGGGAGCTCGCCCAGCGACCGACGACTGCGCCCGCGATGGTGGTGACCAGGGCTGCACCCGCCAGGGCGAAGGCCAGCGACCGCAACGTGCCGGCCAGTTCGTCCAGCGAGAAGACCTCGAAGTAGGCCGCGTGCACGGCGGGCAGCGGTACCCCGATCACCTGCTCGGACGTTCCGCCCAGATCGAACAGCTGGGTGGCCGGGGTGCCGGACAACACGAGGGCGCGCTCGGCCGCGGGGATGGCGCTCTGGCTCACCGAGATCGACGTGGCATACCACTGTCCACCGGTCCGGAGCACCGAACGCGATCCGGGCAGGGTGTCGACCGACTCGATCAGCTGGGTCACCTGGGTGGTCGGGGAGCGCAGGGCGTTCTGCACCAGGGCGGCGTTGGCGAAGGCCTGGCGCTGGGCGGACGCCTGACGCTCGCTGAGGAAGGTGGCCCGGGCGGTGAAGTACGTGATGCCGGCCATCAGGGCCGACAGCCCGAACGCGGCGATGGCGAACGTCAGGGTGACTCTGGCCCGCAGACCGAGGCGACCCGTACGGTCGACCCCGGACCCCTCGTGCGCGGTGGTGCCCGGTGCGGCGTCGGGCACCGCTCAGACCGCCAGCTTGTAGCCCATGCCCCGGACGGTGAGGATGAACTGCGGCGAGGCGGGATCGGATTCGATCTTGGTGCGCAGGCGGCGGACGTGGACGTCGACGAGACGTCCGTCGCCGAAGTAGTCGTAGCCCCACACCCGCTCGAGCAGCTGCTCGCGACTCAGTACCTTGCCCGGATTGTTGGCCAGCTCGCACAACAGGCGGAACTCGGTCCGGGTGCAGTGGACCTCGACTCCGCTGCGGCGCACGACGCCGGCATCCGGCTCGATCTCCACGTCGCCGAACACGATCACCGGCGAGTCGTCCCCCTCGTGGCGCGAGCGCCGGAGCAGCGCCCGGATGCGCGCCGCCAACTCCCTGGCCACGAACGGCTTGGTGACGTAGTCGTCGGCCCCGGCTTCGAGTCCGGCCACGACGTCGTGGGTGTCCGAACGGGCGGTCACCATGATCACCGGCACCGTCGAGCGACTGCGCAGTCTGCGGCAGGCCTCGAAGCCATCCATGCCGGGCAGCATCAGGTCGATGAGGACCAGTTCGGCGGGCTCGGACTCGAACCGCCCGACCGCCTCCTCGCCACTGCCGACGTCGTCGACGGTGAAACCTTCGTCCTCCAGGGCGAGCCGCATGGAGGATCGGATCCGTTCGTCGTCCTCGACGATCAGGATGCGACTCATGGCCTGATCATGACACGACCGCCCCACCCGGAGCGGGCGGGGCGGTCGTGGGGACGACGGTGCCGGAGCAGGCGTCAGGAGATCCAGATCTGCTGCGGCCAGATGGAGCCGCCGATCTGCCCGAAGGCCTTGGCACCGGCCGGTGTGGTCGGGTTGTTGAAGTTCTGCACCTTGGGCTGGGCACCGAACGCCCAGATCGTCCGGGCGTACCAGACGTAGGGGATGTCCTGGGACAGCAGCTTGTTGACCTGCTGGTACGCGGCCGTCCGTCCGGCCTGGGACGTCGCCGTGCGGCCCTGGAGCAGCGCCGTCTCCATGCCTGGATCGGTGTTGCCCGCCATGTTGATGGCGAACCCCGGAGTGAGGGCGTTGGTCGGCGTCCAGAAGATGTAGTTGAGGTCCGGATCGACCGCTCCGAACTGCCGCCACGTCAAGGCCTGGAACTTGCCGGTCAGGGCGACGTTGATGATCGAGTCCTGGAGGATCGGCTGGAGCGCGACCACGAAGCCGGCCTGCTGGAGCACCTGCTGGAGGTACTGGCCGATCTGGCTCCCCTTGGGGTCCGGGGTGTGCCCGAGCGTGAAGGTGACCGAGCCACCCGAGCTCTTGACCTCGCTCACCAGCTGCTGGGCCTTCGGCAGGTTGAACGCGGGGTAGCCGTTGTTGGCCAGGTAGTAGGGCGAGCCCGGGCTGAACACACCGTTGCTGGTCTCCGTGACGCCCCCGTCGATCACCTTGACGTACTCGGCCGAGCTGGTGGCGTAGGCCACGGCCTGGCGGACCTTGGGGTTGTTGAACGGCGCGGTGCGCAGGTTGAGGATGACGCAGCCCATGTCCGACTCACCTGCCACCTTCTGCGAGTCGTCGATGTAGGCCAGTGAGGTGTTGGCCCGCAGCTGCGAGATGGTGGATGCGGTGTCGGTGTGCAGGATGTCGACGGCCCCGGAGTTGAGGCTGGCCAGGATCTGGTCGGCGTCCGGAATCGGCTTGTAGGTGATGGAGTCGAGGTAGGGCATGCCGGCCCGCCAGTAGTTCGGGTTCCGGGTGGCGGTGAAGTGGCTGTTCGGCACCCACTCGCTGAAGACGAACGGCCCCGTGCCGATCGGGTTGGTCTGGCTGCCGGTCGCCAGCCACGTGGGTTCCGCCATGAAGGCGAACTGGGCCCCGATGCCGCCGCACAGGTAGAAGTTGAAGGGCACCCAGGGCGTCTTCATGGTGATGGTGACCGTGGTCGGATTGGTGACGACCACCGACTGGATCGGTGTCAGGGCCGGCCCGGTGAGCAGCGACTTGATGTGGGCGTTGAAGTTGGCGGCCACGGCGGCGGCGTCACAGGGGGCTCCGTTGTGGAACTTGAGGTTGGGACGCATGACGATGGTCCACACCGTGCCGTCTGTGTTGGAGGTCACCGTCTGGGCCAGGTTGGGCTGGGGTGTGCCGCCGGCGTCGAGGATCATGAGGGTGTCGAAGACGGTGCGGGCGTACATGATCCCCACTTCGTCGAACGTCCCCTGGGTGGGGGAGAAGCCCTTCTCCTCCGCGTCGACGCCGACGTTCAGGGTGCCACCCGTCTTCGGGGTGGCCGTCGAGATCCCGTCGGGGTGGGTGCCGGTCGACCCACCGGAGGTGGACGAGCTCGAGCCGGAACTGGAACTGGAGCTACCACAGGCCGCCAGCACGGTGCCGGCGGCGATGCCCGCTCCGGCTACGGCACTCTTGGCCAGGAACGAACGGCGGTCGATGCGATCGGTCATGATCCCCCTTTGGACGGACCCCGGTCGTTCCGGAGGCCACTCGGCTGCACTGCACGGTCGTGCTGCTGACCGAAGCGTCGGTCGGACTGCGTCGCGACTTCCCCCCGGAGGCCCTTGTCCGTCGATGTCTCGGTCCGTTGATGTCTCGGGCAGACGATAGCCCTCGTCGGCGCGGTGTGGGGGGCGAACCGGAATCCTCCGACGCCCGTGGCTGTCGGGCGGGACCCCGAGCGCCGACCGGGTCCCCCGGGAGTGGCGACGTGCCCCGGTACGATCGTCGTGTGCACTGGGAGATCGAGGCCTACCGTCGCTCGGTCGCCGGACTGTCGCCCGACACCGTTCGGGCCTACGCCTCCGATGTCGAGCGGTTCGCCGAATGGGCGGGGCGCGGCGGAGCCACCGGCCCCTCCGACGTCGACCGGGTCACCCTCCGCCGGTACCTGGCGTTCCTCGCCACCCGCCGCTACGCCAAGGCCACCATCGCCCGGACCGCCGCGTCGTTGCGCTCCTACTTCGGTTGGAGTGCCCGCCGGGGCTTCATCGACTCGGACCCCTCGGTCCGGCTGTCGGCGCCGTCGCCCGACTCGAGGCTCCCCCGCGTGCTCGGACACGCCGAACTCGAGCGCCTGCTGACGTCCCGGCCGGTGGACCGGGCCGCCGCCGGTGCGGCACCGACGGACGATGGCTTACCGGCTGGACCTCCGGGGGACCGGGTGGGGGATGACGACCCCCCCGGCGCCTCGCCCCGTGACGTCCGGGACGACGCGGTGCTCGAACTCCTCTACGGGAGCGGCATGCGGGTGGCGGAGCTCTGCGGGCTGGACGTGGACGACCTCGATCTGGCCCGGGGCGTGGTGACCGTGACCGGCAAGGGGGCCAAGGAGCGCCTGGTCCTCGTGCACGACACCTGTGTCGCCGCCGTCCGCGCGTGGATGGACGGGCCACGGTCCACCATGGCCACGTCGGGGTCACCGGGAGGTGCGCTGTTCTACAACGGGCGGGGGAACCGACTCGGAACGCGTGATGTGCGACGCATCCTCGACCGCCGGTCGCCGGTGCCGACGCACCCGCACGCCCTCCGCCACAGCTTCGCCACCCATCTCCTCGACGGGGGCGCCGACCTCCGGGTGGTGCAGGAATTGCTGGGACATGCCAGCTTGCAGACCACGCAGGTCTACACTCATGTGAGCAAAGAGCGCCTGCGTTCGGTCTACTCGGGGACGCATCCACGGGCCTAAGGGGACAATTGGCGACGCAACTCGATTCTGCAGGGCACGGTATCGACGCCCTGTGGGCCGACTACAAGAAGACGGGCGCGAAGGCACTGCGCGACCAGCTCATCGTGCACTACGCCCCGGTGGTCAAGTACGTGGCCGGCCGGGTGTCGGTCGGACTTCCCCGTCACGTGGACGAGGCCGACCTCGCCAGCTACGGCATCATCGGCCTGATCGACGCCATCGAGCGGTTCGAACCGGCACGGAACATCAAGTTCGAGACGTACGCCGTGCCCCGCATCAAGGGCGCCATCATCGACGAGCTCCGCTCCATCGACTGGGTGCCCCGTTCGGTGCGGGCCAAGGCCCGGGCCGTCGAGCAGTCGTACGCGAAGCTCGAGGCCACGCTCCACCGCACGCCGACCGACGCCGAGGTGGCCGCCGACCTCGAGATGAGCGACGAGGAGTTCCAGACCACCCTGCGCAAGATCTCCTTCGTCGGCGTCGTGGCCCTCGACGAGGTCTTCAGGGGTGGTGACCACTCCGACCGCTCGACGCTCGGCGAGTCCCTCCCCGACGCCACGGCAGGCCCGATGGACACCTTCGAGGTCAAGGAGACCAAAGAGGCCCTGGTGCATGCGGTCGGCGAGATGGCCGACCGCGAGAAGACCGTCCTCACGCTCTACTACTACGAGGGCCTGACCCTGGCCGAGATCGGTGACATCCTCGGTGTGACGGAGTCCCGGGTGTGCCAGATCCACACCAAAGCTGTGCTCCAGCTGCGGGCCAAGCTCGCCGACCGCCCCGAAGGCGCGGGACGCAAATTACGCGACGGCAAGGCCGTGGCCACCCCCGCCGCCACCTGACCGACCGGACCGCGCGCCCGCCGATCGGCGGTCCCTGCCGGAGCCGAGTGGAGGTGGAGGCCTCCCGGCACTAGCATGGTCGGGTCCCACCGTCCGGTGGGCATCCATGCGGTAGCTAGTCGCACCCGGCCGCGTCCACGGTCGCCCCTCCGGGGGTGCTGCAGTCGGGGATCAACCGTCACAAGGAGCACGAATATGGCCGTCATCAGTATGAAGCAGCTGCTGGGCGCGGGCGTCCACTTCGGACACCAGACCCGCCGGTGGAACCCCAAGATGCGCCGGTTCATCATCGGTGAGCGCAACGGGATCTACCTCATCGATCTCGAGCAGACGATGAAGGGCATCGAGGAGTCCTACGCCTACATCCGCGACCTCGTCGCCGGTGGCGGGACCATCCTCTTCGTCGGGACCAAGAAGCAGAGCCAGGGCCCGGTCGCCGTCTACGCCGATGCCTGCGGGATGCCGTACGTGAACGAGCGCTGGCTCGGCGGCATGCTGACCAACTTCCAGACCGTGTCGACGCGGGTCAAGCGCATGAAGGAGTTCGAGGCCATGCAGAAGGCCGGCGACTTCGACGCCATGCCGAAGAAGGAGGCCCTGCGACACTCGCGTGAGCTCGAGAAGCTCCAGCGCAACCTCGGTGGCATCCGCGGGCTCGACAAGCTGCCGGACGCCATCTTCGTGATCGACACCAACAAGGAGCACATCGCCGTCACCGAGGCGAACAAGCTGGGCCTGCCCATCGTCGCCGTCGTGGACACGAACTGCGACCCGGATGTGATCACCCATGTGATCCCGGGCAACGACGATGCCATCCGCTCGGGCGCCCTGCTCTGCCGCGTCGTGGCCGATGCGGTCACCGAAGGCCGGTTCATCGCCCAGAACCGGCCAGCTCCCGTAGCCAAGGCTCCGGTCGCCCCCGCCCCCGCCCCCGCTCCCGCCCCCGCCCCCGCTCCCGCTCCCGCTGCGGCGCCCACACCGACCCCGGCCCCCGTCGCCGAGGCTCCGGCCGCTCCCGCTGCGGCGCCCACACCGACCCCGGCCCCCGTCGCCGAGGCTCCGGCCGCCACCCCGGCACCGGCCGCCACCCCGGCACCGGCCCCCGTCGCCGAGGCCCCTGCCGCCGAGGCCCCTGCCGCCACTTCGACCGAGGAGGTCTGACCGTGCCCGGATTCACCGCCAAAGACGTCCAGAAACTTCGCCAGCTGACCGGTGTCGGCATGCTCGACGCCAAGCGCGCCCTCGACGAGAACGACGGCGACATGGACAAGGCCGTTACGTCGCTCCGTGAGAAGGGCCTGGCCAGCCAAGCCAAGCGCGCCGACCGTGAGGCGTCCGAGGGGGCTGTCGCCATCGGCACGGCCGAGGGTGTGGTGTCCATCGTCCAGCTCCGCTCCGAAACCGACTTCGTGGCCAAGTCCGAGGAGTTCGTCGCGTTCGTGAACGAGCTCGCCGATCTCGTGGCCGCCAAGGGCGTCGATGCCGTCAGCGAGCGCAACGACGACCTGGACTCCATGAAGATCAAGCTGAAGGAGAACATCTCCCTCGGTCAGGTCGTGCGCATCGAGGCCCCGGCCGACGGGGCTGTCGACTCCTACCTCCACCTGCAGGCCGGTCGCGGCGTCAACGCCGTCGCCGTCGCCGTGGCCGGGGGCGGCAAGGAGCTGGCCCACGACATCGCCGCCCACATCGCCTTCGCGCGTCCGCTCTACATCACCCGCGACGCCGTACCCGAGGCCGAGGTGGCCGCCGAACGCGAGATCATCGAGAAGATCGCACTCAACGAGGGTAAGTCCGAGGCGTCCCTGCCGAAGGTCGTCGAGGGCCGGCTGAACGGCTGGTACAAGGACCGGGTGCTCGTGGACCAGCCGTTCGTCAAGGACGAGAAGCAGACCATCGCGAAGCTGCTCGGGTCCGCCACGGTGACGGAGTTCGCCCAGGTCGTCGTCGGCGACTGAGTGACGGTGGGTCAACGACAGCGCATCGTCCTGAAGCTCTCCGGTGAGGCCCTGGCCTCATCGGCCTCCGACGAGACGATCGATGCCGCCGCCGTCGAGCAGCTGGCCCGGGAGATCGCCCAGTCCCACGCCGAGCTGGACCTCGAACTGGCCGTCATGGTCGGAGGGGGCAACATCTGGCGTGGGACGACAGGCGCCGGCGCCGGCATGGACCGGGCCACCTCGGACACGATGGGCATGCTCGGTACGGTCATCAACGCCTTGGCGCTCCAGGACGCCCTCGAGCACCACGGCCAAGCCACCCGCGTGCTCTCGGCCGTCCACATGGCCGAGGTGGCCGAGCCCTACATCCGACGTCGGGCCATCCGACACCTCGAGAAGGGCCGGGTGGTGGTCTTCGCTGCCGGCATGGGCAACCCGTACTTCACCACCGACACCTCGGCCGCCCTGCGCGCAGCCGAGATCGAGGCGTCACTCCTGTGCAAGGGAACCCACGGCGGGGTCGATGGCGTCTACTCCGCCGACCCCCGGCTCGATGCCGGTGCCACCCGTTACGACGAGGTCTCCTTCATGGAGGTCGTGTCGAAGGATCTCCGGGTCATGGACCTGACGGCGATCACCTTCTGCAAGGACAACGGGCTCCCGATCCGGGTGTTCGACCTCATGGAGCCCGGGAACATCCGCAAGGCACTGAGCGGCGAATCCATCGGGACCCTCGTCCGGTGAATCCGCAGGTGGAGGCCGTTCCCGGGTGCACCCGGACGACGATGGCTACGCTGGTCCGCTAATGGATGACGACCTGATCGCACTCGTGGTGTCCGACGCCGGCGAGCACATGACCAAGGCGGTCGAGCACACCCAGGCCGAATTCAGTGCCATCCGCACGGGGCGGGCCACGCCGGCCCTGGTGGAGCACCTGAAGGTGGACTACTACGGGACCGAGACGGAGCTCCGTCAGATGGCCGGATTCAGTGTCCCCGAGGCGCGGCTCCTGGTCGTGTCCCCCTACGACAAGAGTTCGCTGGGTGCCATCGAGAAGGCGCTGCAGAACTCGGACCTCGGTATCAACCCCTCGAACGACGGGACGGTGATCCGGCTCACGTTCCCGATCCCCACGGAGCAGCGCCGCAAGGAGCTGGTCAAGGTGGTGAAGCAGAAGGCGGAAGAGGGTCGCGTCGCCGTGCGCAACATGCGCCGCAACGCCCGTCAGGAGCTCGAGGCGATGCAGAAGGACGGAGACCTGTCCACGGACGAGCTCGACCGGGTGGAGAAGGAACTCGACAGGCTGACGCAGGACAACGTGGCGGCCATCGATCGCCTGCTGGCCCACAAGGAGCAGGAGCTCCTCGAGATCTGACGACGGCCGGACCGAGGTCCGGACACGGCTCCGGACCTCGGTCCGGTAACGACATGGGCGGCTGCGGCCCGTTCCTGGGGAGGAAGCGAACAACGTGGAGAACGGCCCGGAGAGGCACGACGACGAGCAGGACGACGAGGCGGCCGCCTCGCGCCCCGAGCCGTCCGGCCCCTCGACCGGAGGTGTCCGGATCATCGGTGCGGAGACCGCCGCCGACATCACCTCCGAGCTCCCCGTCGTCCCGCCGGCCCACATCACACCCGAGGCCTCGTCACTGTCGTCGGTCCGCATCATCGACGAACCGGCCGAGGAGCACGCCCCGACCGCGGCCGGGGAGGCGGCGACACCGGCCCCCCCGCCCACCGAACTCCCGCACTGGACCGAGCCCGCCACCGGCCAGGTGCCTGCCGTGCTGACCCGTGACGACGGCGAGGGTGCCGGCGCCGGCATCCTGCCCCCCACGTGGCGAGAGGAGGACGCCGACTGGACGGCCCACGAGGAAGAGTTCGAGCCCTCGATGTTCAGCGACGACCGCACGGCCCTCGGTGCCCTCGACGAGAGCCGTTCCACCGACCAGGAGCGCCGTCCCTGGGAGTTCGACCTCGACTCGGTCCGCCCCGGACAGCCTGGACCCGGCGCCGCGGCGCCGACGGTCGCGTCGCTCGACCCGATCACCGAGCCGGTCGAGATCGTCACCGTCTCCGAGACGTTCGAGATCGTCACCGTCTCCGAGACGGTCACGGTCACCGGGGTGGTCGTCGAGCCCGAGTCCCACGTGGCCGCGCCCCCCGCGGAGCAGGTGTCCGGCGGCGACTCGACCTCGGTGCTCTCCGTGGCCGACATCGCCGCCGCCGGCACCGCGGCCGTCGCGGCCCCTCGGGCGGGCGGGTACGACGAACGCGAGGGGACCGACGTCGCCGACGGACAGGTGCGTCCCTCGGGGAGCCCACGGGTCGGACGGGCCCGACGCAGTGGCCTCCTGCCCGCGCGACTGAAGGCGAAGCGGCCCGACGAGGATGTCGCTCCGACCGCCGAGCCCCTGGCTGCGGAGCCCCCGGGTGCCTCGGTCGCCGACGTGCCGGGCGCCGGGCGGCGCAAGCCAGGCCTGGCCGGCCTGGCGGCCGCCGACCGGGCCGCAGAAGAGGACCAGGCCGGTGCACCCGCCCCGACCCCCTCCGCGGCGGCCGCAGCCGCGGTCGAGGAGTTCGCGAGCGAGGACCCGCCCCGGCGCCGTGCACGACGCCAGGCGCCCCCGGAGCGGGCGCCACGGTCGAGCTCCGGCTACCCCGCCCAGGCGACGGGCGGGTCGCCGCCGGCGCCCACCGGTGCCCGTCCCCGCCGGGCCGACGCCGAACAGGTCGGAGGGAGCACGGGACTCCGGATCGGGACCGGTGTCGCCGTCGCCGTCGTGGCGCTGCTGGCGTTCAAGATCGGTTCGGTCACGTCGCTGATCCTGTGCCTCGTCGTGGTCACCTTCGCCGCCGGTGAGACGTTCGCCGTCCTGAAGCGGGCCGGGTGGCGCCCCGCCACGCTGCTCGGTCTCGTGGGAACCATCTCGCTGATGGTCGGCGCCTACGCCAAGGGAGTGGCGGCCCTGCCGCTCGTCCTGGTGCTGGTGACCGCCTTCACCCTGCTCTGGTACCTGTTCGGTGTCGAGCGTGGCTCCGCCGTGGCCGGCACCGCCTCCACCATGCTCGTGATCGGCTGGGTGGCACTGCTCGGCTCCTTCGCCGGCCTCCTGCTCTCCCCGTCCCTGTTCCCCGACCGGCACGGCATCGCCTTCCTGCTCGGGGCCATCATCGCCACCGTGGCCAACGACGTCGGCGCCCTCGTCGTCGGCCGCTGGGTCGGCAGTCGCCAGCTGGCGCCCAACGTGAGTCCCAACAAGACCTGGGAGGGCCTGGCCGGAGGGGCACTGGCTTCCATCCTGGTGTCGACCGTGGTCGTCGGGGCCATCCATCCCTGGTCGGCGTCCAACGCCGCGCTGCTCGGTGTGGTCGTCGCCGTGGTCGCCCCCCTGGGTGATCTCGCAGAATCCCTGCTCAAGCGGGACCTCCGGCTGAAGGACATGGGTACGCTCCTGCCCGGCCACGGTGGGGTGCTCGACCGGGTCGACGCCCTGCTCTTCGTGCTTCCCGCCACCTACTACCTGGTCCGCGCGCTCAATATCGGTTGAGGATCGGGCAGGCTGGTGGGATGAACCCCTCGACCGGAGGACCCGCAGCGGCTCGGCCGGCGCGGGTCGACGACCGGCCGAGGGAGGGTGGAACCGGGGGAGTGACCACGGTTGCCGTCGTGGGATCGACCGGCTCCATCGGCACCCAGACCCTCGACGTCGTGGCGCAGGACCCCGAGCGCTTCGCGGTGGTGGCTCTGGGTGCCCAGCGCTCGGTGGATCTCCTGGTCGACCAGGCCCGTGCCTTCCGTCCGGAGGTCGTGGCCATCGGGGACGCCTCGTTGGCCCGAGACCTGGCCGGGCGCCTGCCGGACGGCACCGACGTGCTGGCCGGTCCCGACGGACTGGCCACCATCGCCACCCTGGCCGACGTGGCGGTCAACGGTGTGGTCGGATTCGCCGGCCTCCCCGTGACCCTCGCCGCCCTGGAGGCCGGTCGCCGGCTGGCGCTGGCCAACAAGGAGTCGATCATCGCCGGAGCGCCGGTGGTGGCCCGGGTGCGCGACACCCCTGGAGCCCAGATCCTGCCCGTCGATTCCGAGCACTGTGCGGTCCACCAGTGCCTGCGGTCGGGGCGCCGCGAGGACGTGGCCCGGTTGCTGCTGACCGCCTCGGGCGGACCCTTCCGGGGGCGGAAGGCCGATGAGCTGGCGTCCGTGGGCGTGGACGAGGCGCTGGCCCATCCGACCTGGTCGATGGGACCGAAGATCTCGGTGGACTCCTCCACGCTCATGAACAAGGGACTCGAGGTCATCGAGGCGCACGAACTGTTCGGTGTCCCCTACGACGCCATCGACGTGGTCGTCCACCCCCAGTCGATCATCCATTCGATGGTCGAGTTCGTCGACGGCGCCGTGGTCGCCCAGCTGTCGCTGCCGGACATGCGCCTGCCCATCGGCTATGCGCTGGCCTACCCCGACCGACTCCCCACGGCGTTCGGCGCGATCCGGTGGGCCGAGCTGTCCGTCCTCGAATTCGAACCGCCCGACCGGGCGACGTTCCCCTGCCTCGACCTGGCCTACCGGGCCGGGACCACCGGCGACCTGGCCCCGGCCTGGCTGAACGCGGCCAACGAGGTGGCGGTGGAGGCGTTCCTGGACGGACGCATCCGCTGGTCGGCCATCGGCGAGGTCGTGTCCGACACCCTCGATGGGTACGGCGCCCCCGGGTCGTCGGCGGTACGCACGGTCGACGACGTGCTCGAGGCCGATGCATCGGCCCGTCGCCTGGCGACCGCCGTGGTCGCCGGGAGGGACGCACCGTGAGCCTCCTCGACACCCCCGTCGACGAAGGTCGCCCGATGCCCGGCGATGCCCCGGACCGCCCGTCCAAGTCGGCCACGCGCTCGCTCGTCGAGCTCGGTCTCGTCGTGGCGACCATCGTGGCGGTGGCCGCCGTCACCGGGCACCTCACCCTGCTGCTGGTGATCGTGTGCCTGGTCGTGATCATCATGGTCCACGAACTGGGCCACTTCCTGGCCGCCCGGCACGGCCGGATGAAGGTCACCGAGTACTTCCTCGGCTTCGGGCCCCGGTTGTGGTCGTTCCGCCGGGGGGAGACCGAGTACGGCGTCAAGGCCTTCCCCCTCGGTGGCTACGTGAAGATCCCGGGCATGACCAACCTGGAGGAGGTCGTCACCGAGGACGAGGCGCGCACCTACCGCCAGCAGCCCTTCCGGGCCCGGCTCCTGGTGGCCGTGGCGGGGTCGGCCATGCACTTCCTGATGGCGTTCATCCTCCTGTGGGTGCTGGTGTCCTTCGTCGGGGTGCCCAGCAACGACAAGCTCAGCGTCGGTCCGTTGGTCCAGGTGGGCGGGCGGCCCGGGCCGGCCCAGGTGGCGGGCCTGCGACCCGGCGACGTCTTCGTGTCAGTGGACGGTCGAGCGGTGCACGGTGACCCCGGCCCGTTGATCTCGGCCATCCACGACCACGCCGGCGAGCCGGTCACCCTCGTCGTGTCGCGCGACGGGGTCGACCACACGGTCGTCGTGACCCCGGTCGACGGGCGCACCGTCCACGAGAAGGGGGCGACCGCCCCGGCGGGCACGGCACCCTACGGGGTGATCGGGGTGAGCTTCGCCTCGCCGACCGAGAAGGCCGGACCGTTGACCGGTGTGACCCGGACGGCGACGGGATTGGTCCACTACTCGTGGGCCTCGGTGGTGGGCGTCGCCCACATCTTCACGCCCCAGGCCACGGTGCAGCGGTTCGAGAACGTGACGAGCGCCAGGGCGGCCAGCCAGTCGGCCGCCAACGGGACCCGGGTCTCGTCGGTGGTGGGTGCCGTCCAGGCGGCCACTGACGCGGCGAACGCCGGGGCGGCCTACTTCCTCGGCATCCTGGTGGCGATCAATCTGTTCCTCGGGATCTTCAACCTCTTCCCGATGCTTCCGTTCGACGGCGGCCACGTGGCCATCGCCGTCTACGAGAGGATCCGCACCGGTCGACGCAAGGTCCAGTACCACGCCGACGTCACCAAGCTGATCCCCTACACCTGGGCCATGCTGGCCGTGCTGGGTGTGCTCTTCATGACCACGTTGCTGACCGACATCCTGCATCCCATGGCCAACCCGTTCGGCTGATCCGGCGGGGCCGGCGCCGCTGCCGGCGCCGGAACGTCGCCCGGGGCTCTTCCGGGCAGGCTCCCCGGTAGGATCGGATGCATGCCGCACCCTCGAGGGAGCCTCACGGAACGACGCATCACCCGGCAGATCAACGTCGGTGGCGTACCCGTGGGCGGCGGCGCGCCGGTCACCGTCCAGTCCATGACCACCACCAAGACGGCCGACGTCGAGGGCACCCTGAGCCAGATCTACGCCCTGGCCGCCGCCGGCGCCGATCTGGTGCGCTGCACGTGCAACGAGGAGGCCGCCGCCGAGGGTCTGGCCCGGATCATCCCGCGGTCACCGGTGCCGATCATCGCCGACATCCACTTCCACGTGGAGATGGCCCTCGCCGCGCTCGAGGCCGGCGTGCAGGGCCTGCGCCTCAACCCCGGCAACCTCCGCAAGCCCCACGAGATCAAGCTGGTGGCCGCCGAGGCCAAGGATCGGGGCGTGCCCATCCGCATCGGGGTCAACGCCGGCTCCCTCCACCCCGACCTCTACAAGAAGTACGGCGGGGCCACGCCCGAGGCCCTCGTCGAGTCGGCCCGGATGGAGTTGGCCTACTTCTCCGAGGTCGGCTTCGAGGACGTGAAGATCTCGGTGAAGGCCTCGTCGGTGCCGCTCATGATCGAGTCGTACCGCCTCGCGTCGGCGACCTTCGACCACCCGCTGCACCTCGGGGTCACCGAGGCCGGGCCGCCCCCGGCCGGGCTGCTCAAGGGGACCGCGGGCATTGCCACGCTGCTGGCCGAGGGCATCGGGGACACCATCCGCTACTCGCTGACCGCCGACCCCGTCGAGGAGGCCCGGGCCGGGCGTCAGCTGCTCGAGGCGCTCGGACTCCGGGAGCGCAAGGGTCTCGATCTCATCGCCTGCCCGAGCTGCGGGCGCTCGGAGATCGACGTGATCGCCGTGGCCCAGGCCGCCCAGGACGCCCTGGAGGTCCGGAACCTGCCGATCCAGGTCGCCGTCATGGGCTGTGTCGTGAACGGTCCCGGGGAGGCCCGGGAGGCCGATCTCGGGATCGCCGCCGGCCGCAAGCGGGGTCACCTGTTCATCAAGGGGAAGATCGTCCGCGTCGTACCCGAGGACGAGATGGTGTCGGCCCTGGTCGAGGAGGCCGAACGCCTCGTGGCCGAAGGGGTGGAGGCCCGCCTGGCGGCGGCCGACGCCGGAGCCGAGGCCGAGGCCGAGGCCGACCGGCGTGAGCTGCTCGCGGCCAAGGGCGACGACGCCAACGCCTCGGAGACGAAGGTGGAGCTCATCCGCAGGCGCTTCGGCGACGAGGACGCCTCCGGCGCCTGATCGGACGCCCTCCCCGGCCGCGGGTGGGCCGATGCCCCGCGGGGCGCTCGCGACCGGGCGGTAGGATCTCCGCCCATGCGCATGTCCCGCCTCCTCGTCCGCACCCTGCGAGAGGCCCCGGCCGACGCCGAGGTGGCCAGCCACCAGCTCCTGGTGCGGGGCGGCTACATCCGGCGTCTCGCCTCGGGCGTGTACACCTTCCTGCCCCTCGGACTGCGGGTGCTGCACCGCATCGAATCGATCATCCGGGAGGAGCTCGACGCCGCCGGCTGCCAGGAACTGCTCCTGCCGGCCCTCCATCCCCTGGAGCTCTGGCAGCAGAGCGGTCGGGCAGAGCTGTTCGGCAGCGACGCCCTCCCGGCCATGCAGGTCGAGGGCCGGGGCGGCTCGTTCGTGCTCGGGCCCACCCACGAGGAGGTGGTGACGGTCACGGTCGGCGCCGAGGTCGACTCCTACCGCCAGCTGCCGTTGACCGTGTACCAGATCCAGGTCAAGTTCCGGGACGAGGCCCGTCCCCGGTTCGGCCTGCTGCGGACCCGAGAGCTGATCATGGCGGATGCCTACTCCTTCGACGTGGACAAGGACGCCATGCAGGCCTCCTACCGCACGGTCTACGAGGCCTACCTGCGGATCTTCGACCGGCTGGGACTGGACGCGTCCCCGGTGGAGGCCGAGTCGGGCGCCATCGGCGGTGACGTCAACCACGAGTTCATGGTGCCCTCGGCGGTAGGTGAGGACCACTTCGTCCGGTGCGTCTCGTGCGGCTACGCGGCCAACGTCGAGGCCGCCGCCCGCGGCGGGCTGGGCGACCCCGTCACCCCCGCGCCCGACGCCCCGGCCCTGGTCGAGTACCACACGCCGGACCGCCCCGGTATCGCCGAGGTGGTGGCCTTCTTCGACGATCCCGCCGTCACCGAGGCCGATCTGCTGAAGAGCCTGGCCGTCGTCGACGGTGCCGGCCGCCCGGTGCTCCTGCTCCTCTCCGGCGACCGCGAGGCCCGGCTGCCGACCGGGTGGCGTCTGTTCGAGGAGGAGGACTTCGCCGCCCATCCCCCCTTGGTCAAGGGCTACATCGGCCCGATGGGTGCCCAGTCCTCCGGCCTGGTCGTCGTGGCCGACCTGGGCGTCGCCCGGCCCGGACCCTGGATCACCGGGGCCAACCGGTCGGACCACCACGTCGCCGGGGCCCTGCTGGGTCGTGACTTCACCGTCGACGAATGGGGCTCCTACGCCCAGGTCGTGACCGGCGACGCCTGCCCGCGCTGTGGCCGGGAGGTCGACCTGGTGCGTTCGGTCGAGGCGGCCCACACGTTCCAGCTGGGTACCAAGTACTCGAGCGTCATGTCGGGCGCCTCGTTCGTGGCCGAGGACGGGGACGAGGCCATCTTCTCGATGGGCTGCTACGGCATGGGCGTCTCCCGCCTCCTCGCCGTCGTGGCCGAGGAGTTCCACGACGACGCCGGGCTGCGCTGGCCGGAGGCCCTGGCCCCCTTCGCCGTCCACCTGCTCTCCCTCGGGGCCGGGCGGTCGGCCGAGGTGGCCGATGCTGCCGACGCCCTCCACGACCGCCTGGTGGCGGGTGGTGTCGAGGTCCTCTACGACGACCGTGACGTGTCCCCGGGGGTCAAGTTCGCCGACGCCGACCTGCTCGGCATGCCCGTACGACTGGTGGTCGGCGGCAAGGGCGTGGCGCGCGGGATCGTCGAGTGGCGGTCCCGGGCGACGGGCGAGGAGCGCGAGGTGGCCCTCGACGGCCCTCTCGAGGGCCTGCTCGGGTCCTGAGTCGGCCCGCTGGGCCGACTCAGGGACTCCCGATGGGACTCCCGGTGGGCTCTCCGGGCTGACGACCGGACTGCCGCAGGGGGCCGGGCGGGGGGGTGAAGACGTCCAGTTCAGGGTCCCACGGCCGAGCCTGGACTGCTATACTTTTCAGTCTGCCGTTCGGTTGGGGTGTAGTGACGCTGACGAGGCGTGGGCGGCCAGCCCACGCTTTTGTTTTGGCCGGAAATGCCTCCACCGGGCGTGCAGCGAAGGTCGGGACCCCCGGGTCCCCGGCCCGGTACCCGTAACGACACGACCGACACCCAGGACCGAGAGGAGACAGCGCAGATGGTCGAAGATCTCTACGCCGCACTCCAGCCCGTGGTGGTGGCCGCCGGCCTCGAACTCGTCGATGTCGAGATGAAGGGTGGCGTGCTCCAGGTGACCGTTGACCGCGAGGGCGGGGTCGACCTCCAGGCCCTCACCGACGCCAACCGGGCCGTGTCGACCGTGCTCGACGACCTCGACCCGTTCCCCGGGAAGTACTCCCTCGAGGTCTCGAGTCCGGGGATCGAACGCCCGCTGCGCACCCCGACCCACTTCGCCAAGGCCATCGGCGCGACGGTCAACATCAAGACCCGCCCGCAGGTCCCCGGTGAACGTCGGCTGCAGGGCACCCTCGTCGACTCGGACGACTCCGGGTTCACCCTGGACGTCGCCGGTGTCGAGGAGGCGGTACGTCTGTCCTACACCGACATCGACCGGGCCCGGACGGTCTTCGTCTGGGGCGGACAGGACGCGCCGGGCAGTGCGCCCGGCCGCAAGTCGGGCGGCACGTCCGGCCAGAAGAAGATCGGCACGTCCGGCCACAAGAAGGGCTCCGGCTCCGGCTCGGCACCCAAGAACTCCGTACCGCCGCAGAAGAGGAAGCAGGTCGTGACCCCATGAGCAAGACGAACTTCGAGTTCCTCGACGCACTCGGACAGATCGCGCGGGACAAGGGGATCTCGGTCGAGACGCTGCTCGACGCCCTGGCCAACGCCCTCGTCGCCGCCTACAAGCGTCGCCCGGACGCGGCAGAGGAGGCCGTCGTCACCATCGACCCCGACTCGGGGGAGATCCGCGTCTACGGCCAGGAGCTGGACGAGGACGGCAACGTCATCCGCGAGTGGGACGACACCCCGAACGACTTCGGCCGGATCGCCGCCCAGACGGCGAAGCAGGTCATCCTGCAGCGCATCCGTGAGGTCGAGCGCGATCTCAAGTACGAGGAGTACGCGGGGCGCGAGGGCGACATCGTGACCGGCATCGTCCAGCAGACCGACAACCGCTACACCTTGCTCGACCTGGGCAAGGTCGAGGCGTTGCTGCCCCAGGCCGAGCAGGTCTCCTACGAGCGCTACGAGCACGGCGCCCGTCTGAAGGCGTACATCGTCGAGGTCCGCAAGACCACCAAGGGACCCCAGATCGTGGTCAGCCGGAGCCATCCGGGCCTGATCAAGCGCCTGTTCGAGCTCGAGGTGCCCGAGATCTCCTCGGGTGCCGTGGAGATCAAGGCGGCCGCCCGGGAGCCGGGCCACCGCACCAAGATCGCCGTGTGGTCGAACGATCCCAACGTGGATCCGGTCGGTGCCTGTGTCGGAGCCCGGGGCTCCCGCGTGCGGATGGTCACCAACGAACTCCGTGGTGAGCGGGTGGACGTCGTGCCCTACTCCGACGATCCGGTCGAGCTCATCCAGTCCGCCCTGGCGCCGGCCCGGGTCCGTGAGGTCCGACTGGATGACGAGACGGGCACCGCCACGGTCATCGTGAGCGACTACCAGCTCTCCCTCGCCATCGGCAAGGAGGGCCAGAACGCCCGGCTGGCCGCACGCCTGACCGGCTGGCGCATCGACATCAAGAGCGAGACCCAGCTGGCCGAGGAGGAGTCCGGTTACGCCGGCGAGGAGTGGGCCGAGGGCGAGTGGATCCAGAACGAGGCCGGTGAGATGGTCTGGCAGCCCGCCGAGGGCGGCTCGGCCGTGTCCGCCTCCGAGTGGGCCGAGGGCGCCGACGGTGCCGAGGGCGACCCCGTGGCCGAACTGGTGGCCGAGGACGTCGCCGAGGCCGACGTCGAGGCGGTCGAGGACGCGGTCGCCGTCGAAGAAGCTGCGGACGTGCTCGAGGCGGCCGGGACCGAGGACGGCGGGACCGCGGTGCCGGAGGTGCCCACGGGCGCCCCTGCCGGGGAGGATCCGGCATAGCCCCTCAGCGGACCTGCATCGGGTGCCGCCGGACCGGTCCGGTGGACACCATGGTGCGGGTGGTGCGACTCGGTGACGGGTCCCTGACCACGGGACGCACGCTCCCGGGTCGAGGGGCCTGGTTGTGCCGGGACTCGGTGGCCTGTGTGGACGTGGCCCGGAAGCGCCGAGCGTTCGAGCGGGCCTTCCGGGCCCCGATCGCCGCTGGGGCGGTCGACGAACTGTGTCGGACGCTCGAAGGAACCGCAGGACCGACGGGCCACCGGGGCTCGGAAAGTCCGGCGCTGTGATGTGCGAGGATGGAGGGTCGTATGTGCGCTTTGACACGTGCGACATCGAAGGAAGGGCAGTAACAGCCGTTGCCGAAGAAGATCCGGGTATACGAGCTCGCTCATGAGCTCGGCCTGACCAACAAGGAGGCCCTTGACCTCTGCCTGTCCCTCGGGATGGGTGTCAAGAGCCATTCGTCGTCCATCGAGGACGCCCAAGCCGACCGCGCCCGCCGCAAGGCCGACCGCGAGGGGCTCCGTCGCCCCGTGCAGCCCGAGGAGCCGGCCGCACCGGCCAAGAAGGCGCCGGCCACCAAGGCTGCGTCCCCCGCAGAGCCGGCCGCACCGAGCACCGGTGGGGAGAGCCCGGTCGCCGATGGCGACGTCGGACCCGCGTCCCCGCCTCCGGTGAAGCGGACCGGAGCCCGCCTGGTGACGAGCCGGCCTGCCTCCGAGCAGCCCGGCGCCGCCCCGGCCGCTCCGCGCCCCACCCCGGTGGCCCCGGCAGCTGCCGCCGCGGCCCCCACCGCCCCGCGTCCCGCTCCGGTGGCCGCCGCCCCGGCCCCCGTGACGACTCCTGCTCCTGCAGCCCCGGCGGCCCCGGCCGCCCCGGTGGCACCCCGGCCCGCCCCGGTGGCCCCGGCAGCCGCCGCTCCGGCCCCGGCCGCCGCGGCAGCACCGACGTCCCCCGCCGCTCCGGCCCCGGCCGCCGCGGCAGCACCGACGTCCCCCGCCGCTCCGGCCCCGGCCGCCGCGGCAGCACCGACGTCCCCCGCCGCTCCGGCCCCGGCGGCACCGGCCGCCAGCGCACCTGCGGCTTCCGCACCCAGTGCTCCGACCCAGCCCGGCTCCGCGCCGGCACGGCCGCCCACCAGCGCGTCGGGACGTCCGATTCCGCCACCGCCGGGTGGCCCGCCCCGTTCGGTCACCGGTAAGCCCATCCCACCGCCCCCGGGGGCCGGTGGACGACGTCCTCCCCCCGGCGCCCCGCGCCCCGGTGGCTTCACCGGCCGCCCCGGTGGACCCGGTGCCGGCCGACCCGGTGCACCCCGCACCGGAGGACCTCCCGGTGCCACGGGCGGCGGCTACGGCGGCCGTCCGGGCGGATCCACGGGTGGCTACGGTGGGGGTCGCCCCGGCGGCGGCCCCGGCGGCCCCGGTGGCGGTCCCGGTGGACGGGGCGGACCCGGAGTCGGCCGAGGCCGGCCGAATCAGCGGCGACCGCGTCGCCGTCGTCGGAATCTGGAAGAGCTCGAGCCGACCACGCTGACCGCCTATGCGCCGTCCACGGCCCCGGTGCCGGACCAGGAGGTCATCATCGAGCGCGGCTCGACGGCCCGCGACCTCGGCCCGAAGCTCAACCGCTCGGCCGGTGACGTGGTCCGCTTCCTGCTCCTGCAGGGCGAGATGGTCACGGCCACCCAGTCACTGAACGACGACATGATTGAGCTGTTCGCCGCCGAACTGGGCGCCAACGTGCGCCTCGTCGATCCGGGCGAGGAGCGCGAGGCGGAGCTGTTCGCCAAGTTCTTCGACGACGACGACGACGAGGTGGACGAGTCCGAACTGCGGCCCCGGCCGCCGATCGTGACCGTCATGGGCCACGTCGACCACGGCAAGACGCTGCTGCTCGACCGCATCCGTTCGGCCAACGTGGTGGCCGGCGAGGCCGGCGGCATCACCCAGCACATCGGTGCATACCAGGTCGAGTGGCAGGGCCATCCGATCACGTTCATCGACACCCCGGGCCACGAGGCGTTCACCGCCATGCGGGCGCGCGGCGCCGAAGTCACCGACATCGTGGTGCTGGTGGTGGCCGCCGACGACGGCGTCATGCCCCAGACCATCGAGGCCATCAGCCACGCCAACGCCGCCGAGGTCCCGATCATCGTGGCCGTCAACAAGATCGACCGCGACGAAGCCGACCCGAACCGGGTGCTGCAGCAGCTGTCCGAGCACGGACTCGTGCCCGAAGCCTGGGGTGGCGACACCATCGCCGTCGAGGTGTCGGCCCTGCAGTCCCTCGGCATCGAGGACCTGCTGGAGCAGATCGTCCTGGTCGCCGAGATCGAGGAGCTCCAGGCGACGCCGGAGGGCCGGGCCCGTGGCGTCGTGATCGAGGCCGAACTCGAGATCGGCCGTGGGCCGGTGGCCTCGGTCATCGTCGAGCAGGGCACGCTGCGGGTCGGCGACCCGATCGTGGCCGGGGCGGCGTGGGGCAAGGTCAAGGCCCTGGTGGACGACCACGGTCATCAGATCAAGGAGGCGTCGCCCTCCACGCCGGTCCAGGTGCTCGGGTTCTCCGAGCCTCCCGAAGCCGGTGACGAGTTCCGGGTCGCGCCCGAACTGGCCCAGGCCCGCACCATCGGCGAAGCCCGAGCCCACCGCTACCGGGTGGCCGGGCACGTGCCCGCCGCCACGTCGGCCCTGGGCGGCGCCAAGCTGGAGGACCTGTTCGAGCAGATCCAGCGGGGTGAGACGGCCACCCTGAACCTGATCCTCAAGGCCGACGTGCGCGGTTCGCTGGAGGCGGTCACCGAGAGCCTCCGCAAGCTGGAGCGCGACGACGTGAAGCTGAGCTTCGTCCTGCGGGGCGTGGGCGGCATCACCGAGTCCGACGTCGAGCTGGCCCAGGCGTCGAACGCCACCATCATCGGCTTCAACGTCCGTCCCGACCGCCGGTCGAGGGAGATGGCGGCCAAGGCCGACGTCGAGATCCGCACCTACGAGATCATCTACAAGCTGTTGGAGGACCTCGAGGCGGCCATGCTCGGCCTCCTCGCCCCGGTCTTCGAGGAGATCGTCACCGGTGAGGCCGAGGTCCGCCAGGTGTTCCGGGTCCCGAAGATCGGCGCCATCGCCGGTTGCTACGTCCGGGAGGGCGTCATCACCCGTGGCTCGAAGGTGCGCTTCCTGCGCGAGGGCGTGGTCATCTGGAAGGGTGCCATCACCTCGCTGCGGCGCTTCAAGGACGACGCCCGCGAGGTCCAGTCCGGGTTCGAGTGCGGTATCGGGCTCTCGGACTACCAGGACCTGAAGGAAGGCGACATCATCGAGACCTTCGACGAGCGGGAGATCCCCCGCACCTGACCGCCGCCGTCGCCCGGTGCCACCGGGTGAGGTGGCCAGGTGGTGGAGGACGGACCGGAGGACACGTGGCACGTCGTCAGGACAACCGGGGTGTGGCCCCCTACTCCCGCTCGCTGCGGGTCAACCAGGTGCTGCGCCAGGTGGTGGCGGACGAGCTCGAGCGACTTGCCGACGCGGACGAGCGCCTGCGCCTGGTCACGGTCACCTCGGTCGAGACCACGGCCGACCTCCGCCAGGCCACGGTGTACCTGAGTTCGCTGTCCGACGATGCCGCGGCCGCCCTCGACGCACGCCGGGTCCAGGTGCAGCGGGCGGTGTCGCGTCAGACCACCTTCAAACGTACGCCGCAGCTCAGCTTCGTCCAGGACCCGGCCGTGGTGACCGGCAACCGGATCGAGGACCTCCTGCGCCAGATCCACGAGTCCGACGATGCCGCCGGACGGGTCGAGACCGACGGACGGGACGACAACTACCGGTGAGCCCCGCGTCGACGGACCAGGTCAACGGCCTGGTGGTGGTGGACAAGCAGGCGGGCTGGACCTCGCACGACGTGGTGGCGCGATGCCGTCGGACCTTCGGCCAGAAGCGGGTCGGCCATGCCGGCACCCTCGATCCCGACGCCACCGGGGTGCTCCTGGTCGGCCTCGGCCGGGCCACCCGGCTGATGCGCTTCCTCACCGCGCTGCCCAAGACGTACGAGGCCGAGGTCGTCCTCGGCACGGCGACCTCCACCCTCGATGCCTCCGGCGACGTGACCGGGACGTGGGACATGGCGGACGTGTCCCTGTCGGATGTGCGTGCGGCCGCCGCATCCCTGACCGGGGCGATCGAGCAGATCCCGCCGATGGTGTCGGCGGTGAAGGTGGACGGTCGCCGCCTCCACGCCCTGGCCCGTGAGGGGATCGAGGTCGAACGGGCGGCCCGTCCGGTCACCGTTCACCGCTACGACGTCCTGCCGGGACTGACACCCGGCGTGTTCCGGATCGAGGTCGTGTGCTCGTCGGGTACCTACATCCGGGTACTGGCCGCCGACCTCGGAGAGGCGCTGGGTGGTGGGGCCCACCTGCGCAATCTCCGGCGCACGAGGATCGGCTCGTTCACCACCGAGGACGCCCGGCCGGTCGACGAACTGACCCCGGCGGTGGTCCTCACCCCGGCTCAGGCCATGCGCGACCTCGATCAGGTGGTGGTACCGATCGACGCCCAGAAGCTGGTGGCCCGGGGCCTGCCGCTCGACCGGGTCCCGCTCGGCGTGTCCGGGGACGGACCCTGGGGTCTGGTCGACGACGCCCACCACCTGCTCGCCGTCTACGAGGCCACCGAGACCGACCGCATCAAGCCGGCGGTGGTCATCGAGTCCGCGGGCTGACGGACCCAGCGCCCGGATGCGGGGAAGGGGGCAGTAACCTTCCCGGATGTGGAGATCGTGACCGACAGCGTGCGGCTGCCCGCACCGGTCGCCGGTTCGGCCGTGACCATCGGCGCCTACGACGGCGTGCACCTCGGACACCGGGCCCTCCTCGCCGAGCTGAAGTCCCGGGCCGACAAGGACGGGCTCGCCACCGTGGTGGTGACGTTCGACCGGCATCCGGCTTCGGTGGTGCGCCCCGAGTCCGCCCCGCTGCTGCTGTGTGACATCGCCCAGAAGCTCGAGCTGCTGGAGTCGGCGGGCGTGGATCGCACCGTGGTCGTCCGGTTCGACGCCGAGCGCGCCGACGAGACGGCCGAGGAGTTCGTGCACCGGGAGCTGGTCGACGGGCTCGACGCCCGGCTGGTGGTGGTGGGGGAGGACTTCCACTTCGGCCACGGACGCAAGGGCAACGTCGCGCTGCTGACCGAGATGGGTCGTGTCTCGGGGTTCGCCGTCGATGGGGTGGCGCTCTCCTCCGAGTCGGCGGTCGACGGGTCGCCGCCGGTGTCCTCGACCCGGATCCGGAACCTCGTCACCCAGGGCGACGTGGCCGGTGCCACCGTGCTGCTCGGACGGCCCCACCAGGTGCGTGGACCCGTCGTGACCGGTGACCGGCGCGGCGGGGCCGAACTGGGCTATCCGACGGCCAACCTCGACATCCCCGCCGACATCTGCCTGCCGGCCCCGGGTATCTACGCCGGCTGGTACGAGCGTCCGGACGGATCGCGTCACCAGGCGGCGGTGTCCGTCGGGCGCCGCCCCACCTTCTACGGGGACGACGGAGAGCTGCTGGTGGAGGCGTTCCTGCTCGACTTCCGCGGCGATCTCTACGGGGAGCCGGCCCGGCTGTCCTTCGTGGACCGGCTCCGCGACGAACTGGCCTTCGACTCGGTGGACGGGCTGGTCACCCAGATGGGCCGGGACGTCGAGCGGACCCGGTCGCTGCTCGGCGGGTCCTCCTGAGCCACCACGGGGTCGGGGTCCGGGTCGCCCACGCAGCTGGCGATGCGTCGAGGCTGGGGCCCGGCAGAGTTGGGCGGGCCGGCGCTTCCGGCGGAGGATCCTCCACCCGCAGGACCGGGCCGGTTCAGGGCTTGGGCTTGCGGCTCAGGACCTTGAGGACCCAGGCGCCGGCCCCGGTGGGCCTTTCGTAGTGGTGGTGGTCCGAGCTGTGCCCCGAACGTCCGAACGAACCTCCGTCGCTGCCCTCGGCCCGGTTCGGGCTCTCGTACTTCGGCACCTTCGGGAGATGCGCCTTCTTCTTGCGTGGCTTGTCGCCGGCCGATCCCATGGGCCCATCTTGGCACCGGCCGATCCGGGAGGCGGTCCACGTCCCGTGCTGCCGTCCGGCCTCCCGACCGCCGTGGTGTCCCAGGCCGACCCGGACGCCGACGCCGCCGACGCCCCGCCCGCCCGCCACCGGCTGGACCACGCACCAGTGACGCGTCCGAGGTGGCGCTTCCCGGGTGACCGCTCTCAGATGACGGGGGCGTCGCCCAACAACTCGGTGCGGAGCTCGCGCTTGAGGATCTTGCCCGCCGGGTTGCGGGGGAGGGGCTCGGCTCGGAACCAGTAACGGGTGGGCACGTTGAACGCGGCCAGACGCTCACGCACGTGCCGGGACAGCTCGTCGGCCGCCACGTCCATGCCCGGACGGAGCACGACGACGGCGCCCACCTCCTCGCCCAGCACCGGGTGGGGCACGCCGATGACGGCGCAGTCGGCCACCGCCGGGTGCTCGTGGAGCGTGGCCTCGATCTCGACGCAGTAGACGTTCTCGCCCCCGCGGATGATCATGTCCTTCGCCCGGTCGACGATGTGGACGAACCCCTCCTCGTCGATCCGGGCCACGTCACCGGTGTGCAGCCACCCGTTGGTGAACGAGGCGGCAGTGGCGTCCGGTCGGTTCCAGTAGCCACGGACCACGTTCGGGCCCTTGATCCACAGCTCCCCGGTGCGGGTCGGATCGGGGAGCTGGTCGCCGGGCGGATCGGCGGCTACCCAGTCCTCCGGAACCACGGTGACGTCGCAGACCGGTGCCGGCGGGCCCACGCTGTCGGGCTTGCGCACGTAGTCGTCCCCGGAGTTCATGGTGGTCATGGCCGAGGTCTCGGTGAGCCCGTAGCCATTGCCCGGGGCACCCGTCGGGAAGTGCTCCTTGATCCGGCGCACCAGATCGGGCGGACAGGGCGCCCCTCCGTAGGAGATGGACTGGACCGACGAGGTATCCCGCTTGGCGAAGTCCGGTGAGTCGATGACCTGCATGACCATGGCCGGCACCCCGCCGAACACGGTGATCCGCTCGCGCTCGATCAGCTCCAGGGCCCGTTCGGGGTCGAAGTGGTGCATCATCACCAACTTCCCGCCGGCCGCCGTGTTGGTGACCAGCAGCGCGTGGCAGCCGGTGGCGTGGAAGAGCGGCACCGACAGCAGGTTGGCGTTCTGGACGCCCGGGGACGCGTCGCGTTGTGCCCGGGTGCGCCGCATCCCGCCCGCAGTCGAGACGAAGAACAGGTTCATCAGGTTGGAGCAGCTGTTGCGATGGGTGCCCACCGCGCCCTTCGGACGCCCGGTGGTACCCGAGGTGTAGAAGATCGTGGCATCGTCGTCGGGGTCGACCGATACGTCGGGGAGGGTGACGCCGGCGTCCGGGATCCCGACGACCTCGACGAAGGGGACGACGGGCAGCGGTCCCGAGCCCGTGCGGTCGAGCTGGCACCCGATGGCCGCCCGGCGCCCGCCGGTGTCGGGGTCGTGCTCCTCGCACGAGACGATCAGGGCCTCGAGGTCCGGGACGTCGGACAGGTGGTGGCTGATCCGCGTCTGGCGCTCCTCGTCCACGAAGGCCACCTTGGCGCCCGAGTCGGCCAACCCGTAGGCGAGCTCCTCACCGGTCCACCAGGCGTTGAGGGGCACGGCCACGGCACCGACGGTGATGGCGGCCCAGAAGGCCATCACCCAGTCGGGCAGATTGCGCATGGCGATGGCCACGCGGTCACCGGGCTGCACGCCGAACCGCTCGATCAGCTGGTGGCCGAGGGCGGCGACCGTGCGGAAGTTCTGGTCGAAGGTGATCCGCTCGTCCTCGTAGACGAGGAAGTCCTTGTCGCCGTGGAGGGCGGAGAGCTCGAAGACGGCGCGCAGGCTGGCCGGAGCGGTCTTCCAGGTGCGGGTGGGGATGCCCCGGATCACCACCTCCTCCATTTCGAAGGCGCCGCCCGGAGCGGTCAGCGTGGCGGTCACCTCCGAACGGGTCGGGACGGTCTCGTCCGCCGTATCGACCGAGGTGGTCCCGGTGTCGTCAGCCATGGTTGCTCCTTTGCGGTCGGGACCCCCGGCGTGCTCCGCCGGACGGGCCTCAGGGAGTGGGGTCGCGGAACACCGCGGTGCGGTAGTACGCGAGCTCGGCCACCGACTCCCGGATGTCGTCGAGGGCCCGGTGCCCTCCGGCCTTCTGCGGGGCCCCGGCCAGTGCCTCGGGGTACCAGCGTCGGGCCAGCTCCTTGACCGTCGACACGTCGACGGAGCGGTAGTGGAGGTACTCCTCGATCTCGGGCAGGTGGGCGGCCAGGAACCGACGGTCGGTGCCGATCGAGTTGCCGGCCAGGGGCACCGTACGGGGCTTCGGCACATGGGCCCGGATGAACTCGAGGGTCTGGCGTCCGGCCTCGGCCAGGGTGAGCTCCGAGGCCACGACCTCGGCGAGGAGCCCGCTGCCGGTGTGCATGTCCCGGACGAAGTCGTCCATGGCCCCCAGCTCCTCGTCGGTGGCGTGGACGACAAGATCGGGCCCTTCGGCCACCACGACGAGGTCGTCGTCGGTCACCAGGGTGGCGATCTCGACGATGACGTGGCGCTCCGCGGCGAGGCCCGTCATCTCCAAGTCCATCCACACCAGCACGCGGTCACGCTACCGGCTGGACGTGCCACGTCAAAGGTGACGGACCGTCAGAAGCCCACGGCACCGCCTGGGTCCCCCGCGTCCCGATCGGGATCGGCGCGCCCGGCGGCGGAGGGGTAGCGTCCAGACGACATGAGCGGATGGATCGGGTGACGGCGGCAGCGGACCAGAACGGGGGCGGGACGGTGGGATCGCTGCCGGTCCCGGTGCTGCGGCTCGACCCCGAGCTCCCCCTGCCGGGCTACGCGCACGCCGGCGATGCCGGTGCCGACCTGGTGGCCCGCATCGAGGTCCTGCTCGAGCCCAACGGGGGTCGGGCCATGGTGCCGACGGGGATCGCCCTCGCCCTGCCCGAGGGGTACGCCGGATTCGTCCAACCCCGCAGTGGACTGGCCCTACGCCACGGGGTGACCTGTCTCAACACGCCCGGCCTGATCGACGCCGGCTACCGGGACGAACTGGCGGTGCTCCTGGTCAACACCGATCCAGAGGTCCCCTACCGCGTGCAACGGGGTGACAGGATCGCCCAACTGGTCATCCAACGGGTCGAATCGGCGGACTTCGTCGAGGTGGACGCGCTCGGGGAGTCGGACCGGGGCCTCGGTGGCTTCGGTTCGACGGGGAGGTGAGCGGATGGCCCGCCTGACCGGTCTCGACGGGGGGTTCCTCGCCCTCGAGTCGCCGAGCACGCACCTCCACGTCATGGGGACCATGGTGTTCGACCCCGCAGACGTCCCCGGCGGCCTGAGTTTCCGGCGCATCCGGTCACTGGTCGACGAGCGGGTGCCGCTGGTCGCCCCGTTCCGCATGCGGTTGCTGGAAGTCCCGTTCGGACTCCAGCACCCCGAACTCGTCGAGGATCCTGACTTCGACCTCGACTACCACGTGCGCCGGACCAGCATCCCGCCACCCGGGGGCCGTGACGAAGTGGCCGAGCTCGTGGCCCAGCTGGCCGCACGGCCGCTCGATCGCACCCGCCCGCTGTGGGAGTTCCACGTGGTCGAAGGTCTGGCGGAGGGGCGCGTCGGCGTGATCGCCAAGATCCACCACGCCATCATCGACGGTGTGTCGGGGGCCGAGGTCCTGGCCGCATTCTTCGATCTCTCTCCTGATCCGACCCCACGGGCACTGTTCGGTGGGGATCCCACCGGGTCGCGCCGGCCCCTCGGCGCACCGCCGGTCGCCCCGTCGAGCCCCCCGTCCTCCGCCCTGTCGCCCGCCGACGCCGAGGCTGAAGACGCCGGGCCAGGTTGGTCACCCGACGCACTCCCCGGGGAGGTCCACCAGCTGCGCCACTCGCTGGCCAACCTGCCGGGCCAGCTCGACGCCGTGGCCCGGTCCATCACCCGCACGGTCCAGACCATCCGGGCGGTCGGCGCCCGGAACCGGGAGTCGTCGACCTCGGGCCTCGCCCCCTCGCCGTTCCAGGCACCGCAGACGTCGATCAACGGGGCGATCTCCCCGCACCGGCGGGTGGCCTTCTGCGACCTCCCCCTCGAGGAGGTCCGCCGGGTGGCCCGAGCCGTGGGGGGCACGGCCAACGATGTCGTGCTGGCCGTCACCGCCGGAGGGCTGCGCGAGCTCTTCGCCCGACGGGACGAGGAGCCGGACTCCTCCCTCGTGGCCCTGGTGCCGGTGTCGGTGCGCACCGAAGCGGAGCAGGGGGCCCTGGGCAACCGGGTGTCCGGTCTGCTGGTCTCGCTCGCCACCGGGGTCGCGGACCCCATGGCCCGGTTGGGGGCCATCCGGGACGGCATGGTGGCGGCCAAGGAGCAGAACCTGGCCGTGCGCCCGGACATGTTCGCCTCGTGGGCCGAGGCGGCGTTCCCCGCCGTGGCGACCCGCTTGTCCCGCCTCGTGACCAACCTGCGCGTGTTCGACCACGTGGCCCCGCCGTTCAACCTGATCGTCTCGAACGTCCCCGGGCCCGGGTTCCCGCTCTATCTGGCCGGGGCCCGGATGGTCTCGATGCATCCGCTCGGACCCATCGTCGAGGGTGTCGGGCTGAACGTCACCGTCTTCTCCTACCTGGACACGGTCCACGTCGGCATCCAGGCGTGCTGGGACCGCGTGCCGGACGTCTCGGTCGTGACCGAGGCGATGGAGGCGACACTGGCGGAATTGGTGGTCGGAGCCGCTCGCCGGGAGCGTCCCGTGCCCTGGTGGCACGCCGAACTGCCCGCCTGAGCCCTATCGGCCGGACGGGTGTCCGGCACCCGGAGCGGATCCGGCGCCGGAGCCAGGCCAGTCGGCCCGGTGCACCGCCCACACGAGCAACCTCCCCGACTGGCCGGGAGCGTCGATGTCCTGGTCGATCTCGCCCTCGAGGACGAATCCGAGCCTCGGAGGCACGGCGGCACTGCGGTGGTTCCGCGGGTCCATCCGGATCTCGACCACGTCGATGTCGGAGAGGTGGGCGAACGCCGCCGTGGTGAGGGCCCGGGCGGCGCGGGTGGCGTAGCCCCGGTGGGTGGCGTCGGTGCGGACCCAGTAGCCGACCTCGATGCGGCCGGGGCCGATCCGGGGGTGCAGTCCCGTCGCGCCGACGACGTGGTCGGACCCCGGTTCGACCAGCACGAACTGCCACTCCTCACCGGTCTCGAACCGGAGATCGCCCTGGGTGAGCAGGGTGGAGTAGTCGGCGACGGTGGGGGCAGCCTGTGCCCACGGCATCCAGGGCCGGAGCTCGGCCAAGCTCGTGGTCACGGCGTCGCGCAGCGATGCGGCGAAGGCGGGGTCCCACCGCCGCAGGTCGATCGGCCCGGCGCCGATCCGGTCGGGAAGCAGGGCCATTCGTGGAGGATGGCACACCGGGCCGGCGAGTGATCGCATTCCGGCCGGGATCGGCCAACTGCTAGAGTGGTGCCCTTACGCGGACGTGGCTCAGCTGGTAGAGCACAACCTTGCCAAGGTTGGGGTCGCGGGTTCGAATCCCGTCGTCCGCTCCAGGTCAGAGGCCCCTTCGGGGGCCTCTGTTCCATTTCCGGGCCCTTCTCTCGCGCGTCCATCGCGCGGGCCGGATCCTTCGTCGGTTGTGAACGTCCGGTTCATGCTTTCCACTGTGACTCCGGCACCTGGTTGACACTCCCCGTATCCGGCTCCGGAACCTGGGCGACAGTGGCTCCGGTACCTGCTCGACACTTCACGCCTGGACGAGGCCCCCCCGGTGCTTCCCGCCACCTTCCTTGCTGTGGAGAGTCATATCAACAGATGCGAAGGAGGCTGCTGATGCCGGTGGACGTGGGACTGGTGGAACAACGGTTGAATGCGGTGCACGAGGTCCTCGACGGAGCCACCGTGACCGACGTGGTGGAGCGCAACGGCGTGACCCGCCGGAGGTGCACACGTGGCTGCGCAGGTATGCGAACCCAGGGGTCGCTGGTCTGACTCTGGCTATTTGAAGTGACGCTGGCTACTTGAAGGATGTGTATTTTGCAGGTGCTGTGATACCGGGGGGGCGCACCCGCCGACGGATCGTCAGACGAGTGACCTCCTCACTTGTTGGAGATGCCGAACACTTGGTGCGGGAGAGCGTTTCACCAAGTAGACTCGATGCATGAGCGCTGTTCAGCAATACCTCGTGTCTGCTTCGGGGCAGATGTCGGTCCCGGCCGCAGTTCGCCATCGGTGGGACCTCGACGATGGAGGGCCTGTCGACGTCATCGATCTCGGATTCGGCGTGCTCACCGTTCCTGTGGGGCAGGCGAAGCGGCTCCTCGGAGACCTCCTCAGCCGCGAGGATCACGCGGCGTTCGTCGCCTCCCTGGCCGACGACCCGGACCTCGCAACGACGTGAGTCTCGTCGTACTCGACGACCATCTTCTGCGCGAGGTTCTCGGTGGGGAACAAGTGGGCCAATTCGGCAGGCTCGTGGAGTCGAACGACCTGGCGACGACGAATCTCTACTACGTGCGGCTCTGCAAGAGCGTCGTGGGTGCCCGAGGTGGAGCGCTCACCGGTGGTTGGTCACAGGAACGCCGGCGAGCACTTGGACGGCGTCTCCTGGAGTTGCCTGATTCGATCCTGATCCCACCGATGCGCCACACCGGCTATCGCTTGGCAGAGCTGGCAGAAGGTGGTCGTATCTCGACCCTGGGGGCAGAAGCGGTGGCGGTCGCCGAGCACCTCGACGCTTCCCTCTGCGTTTGGGAAGGAGATGATGGTCCTGGCATCCGCAGTGCGGCACGGGCCGCACGTGTCAACTATCGGACGATCCCGCTGTAGACGTTCTCGAACCCATTGACCGGAACCAGCGTCCGATCCAAGGACTGCAGACCAGCCCCTCGCATATCCCGAGCGCATCACCGGCAGCGTCGTGGGTCGGCTGATCTTCCGCTGGATCGGTCATCGCCGCGTGAACGTCAGATGGGTAACACCGCTGGGTGACGAAACTGCCTCGACGTTGAAGCGCTCCTCGATGCCTTCGAGGTCGTCCCACAGTCGAACACCGCGGCCGAGCAGAATCGGGACCAACACGACGTGCAGCGAGTCGATGAGGTCGGCGGCGACGAATTCGCGAACGACAGTCGGACCGCCTCCAATGCGCACGTCCAGGTCACCGGCAGCCTCCTGGGCGAGGTGGAGAACCTCCTGCGGAGAAGCGTCCACAAAGTGAAACACGTTCCCGCCCTCCATCTCGATCGAGGGGCGCGGATGATGCGTGAGCACGAAGACCGGCGTGTGGAACGGTGGGTTCGGCCCCCACCAACCACGCCATTCCCCGTCGGTGCCTACATCAGTCCACGGGCCTGAATGCGGGCCGAACTTGCCCCGTCCCATGATCTCGGCGCCGAACCCGGCATTCAGGCGCTCTGCGAACGCGTTGTCGACGCCGGTCGAGCCACCTGGCTGACCCATGATGCTCGAGTGTCCGAACTGGGTAGTGAACACCCACTCGTGCAGACGATGGCCGGCGTGCCCGAACGGGGAGTCGAACGTGAGGTCTTCGCCGGTCCCGAACCCGTCAAGTGAGATCGAGAAGTTGTGGACTCGGACCTGGGACATGGCGACCTCCGAAGCATTGGGTGATTGTGATGCGCGACTGCTCGACGCTAACGCCGAGCCACGCGGGCCGCGCCCGACCCCGAGGTGCTCAATGGAGCGCGGCTGGCTGGCATTCTCCGCTCGTGGTGCGCACCCATCCGACGGTCAGGCATCGGGGTTCAGACCTGGTGCGAACGTGGGAAGCTTGGTTGGATGACGAGTCGACAGGGAAGTCTCCACCGCTTTGCAGTTGCAGGCGCCCTCGTGACTGCACATGCTGGATGTTCTGCAATCGGATCGGCGGGTGGATCACACCCGGGCGGAGACCCTGGGGGGAAGGTAGTCCAATCCCTTGAGGAAGCTACGAAGGTTCTGCCGAGCGGGATCCAGGTAGTTCGAGCGACGAACCTTGAAACTACGTGGTCGGATGCCTGTCCTAGTAACCCGTCAGGAAAGTCCGGATGGGGTCCCGTGCTCTCCGGCTCCTGGTTCAATTCGCAGACAGACCAGGCCTCGCTCGTCAGCGAATTCAACGCCATCCTCCGAGCGCAGGGATGGCGCCAGGTGAGCCCGAAGGACGACAGTGCGTGGCAGTTCAAACCGGTAGCGGAGTGGACCAAAGACGTTCCTGGGGCAAACTCTGCGGTCCTCGGGCTCGAATCCGAACCCGAAGTCGGTGCACCCGGAAATTGGCTATTCCAAGGTGTGGCCCAGGTTCCCGGATACGCGTTGCCAGGTTGCTGACGGGGTGAGTGCGCTTCCTTAGGCGCCCCCCCATGTCCCAGACCCCTCCGCAGCCACCGTGCGGGCATCGGGTTTGCCTTGCCCGTGCAAAAGCACCACGAACAAAACGAGAACACCGCCGCTGACGGTGAGTTGACTGAAACCTGACACGAACACCCCGAGGGGCGCTAACGCGAGCATCGCAACACCCGCTGCTAGATGTAATCGACCTGAACCGATGGTGAGGGTTCTCCTGAAGAGAGCCTGCCCGAGCATGAACAGGGCAACGCCTGTCCCGAACGCGACGGCCCGGCTCCATTGGAGTGGATTAGCCGGGTCACGAAGGATGTCATCAAGCGCGACCGCGATTAGAACAAGACCCGCGACGTGGAGCACATGCCAAAGGGAGTACGCCCGGCTTGCCAAACCAGTCTGAAACTCCGGTGTTGCATCCTCCACCGTCCCAAGGCCTCGCTCGTCATCACCAACCCCGAAATAGGTCCACCACAGCGTGGTGATCAAGACCATTGCGACGAGAAAGGTGGCCAGAACATCGATCTGGAAAAGTCGCCCGTTTCCGGCGACTCCGACCGCAACGACGGTCTCCCCCAGGGCGATGATGATGAGGAGGCGGTGGCGTTCGGCGAAGTGTTCGGCGCGCAGCGTGAAGTAGCTGAAACGCCGCATCCCCGCGATAACGAGAAGGAGGATCGCCGCGAGCCAGGCTATCCAACCCCAGACTGGGCCGAGCGCGGCCGCCACGAACAGCAGGAGCGCGACACTAAAGTTCACGGGCGCAATGCGCCTGATACCGCGCGAGGAACCCCCCAACGACGAGCGGGAGAACTGGAACGAATGAATGGTAACCACGAGCAGGTAGGCAGCGGCGAACACCCAGGCACTGACACCGAACACGGTCGTGACGCTGGAGGCCATCGCAAGGAAGCAGGTCATCGCGATGAGCATCGGCACCCGGGTGGCCGTGGTTGTTGGGGTTACGTTGTTCGAGAGCCACACGAAGCCGTCGTAAATCCACCACGTGACTGCGAGCACCATGCCCGCGTGTGCATAACCGACCCAACTCGACGATGCACCGACAAGGCCGGCCAGTTGGGTCACGACGAAAACAAAAACGAGATCGAAGAACAATTCCAACATCGTCACCGGCGCATCGGCCTCCGGAGCGTCAACCTGCCTTGCAACAATCCTCACGCCGTCATTGTCCCATCGGCGCGACGGTGAGGTCGGGTCTGTACGATTTTCGGGGTTGCCATCCGTCGATTGTCGCCCCCGGTGCCGGTGGCGGGAATGGCGTCGCCCCCGTCGTCAGCTCCCTCTGGACGCCACACGCGGCGCTTCACTCTCCCCAAGAGGACTGGCCCCGAACGTCGGACGATGCGTTGAGCGCATGGCGTCTCAGCCAGGGCACGGTCAGATCGGAGGCGGCGTCAGGGGACGATGGTGAATGCGGTGATCGCCGCCGACCACGGTCCGGCGGTGGGCGTGGTTCCTGCAGTCTGGCTGTAGGCGAGGGCGAGGGGACCGGTGGTGGCATCCACGGCGTACCCCGAGAGTCCCTGGTCCGGTGGGACGCTGGTGAGCGCCACGAAGGGGTCGATGAACCCACTCAACGGGTCCGGGGTGGGATAGGTCACGAACGCGGTGCCGACCACCAGTTCCCCGTCAACCGACGGGTTCGACGTACCGGAGCTGGCGAGGACGCCTGATCCGGTACCGGTGGCGGTCGCACCCGGGCCGGCATCCCATCCGGTGACGTGGGCGTACTCCGCCACGTTGGCGAACTGCACGCGTGCGGGTGCCGCGAGGGTCACCTGGATCGCAGTGTCCGATCCGCCGGCGACCGAGCCGAGGCCGTACCAGATCTCGGCGTCACCGCCCGAGGCGCAGCCGGTCGCTGCCGCCCGTATCCAGGTCAGGGAGTCGCCGCTGACGGACGTGACGTAGGAGTTGACGGGGACTCCCGTCCCGGTGGCACAGTCCTGCGCCAGGGTCAGCACCAGGGCGTCGCCGGGGCCGACACCGCCGGACAGGCGGATCGGGAACGTCTGGTTCGTGCCGGCCGGAGCGGTGGTGACTTGGCCGACGAGCGTCTCGATTACCTGAATCAAGAACGAACTGACAGCGGTTGCGCGGTTGGAATCCATGATCTCGATTGACACAGTCTCGGAGATATCGCCCTCGGTAATGCTCCCCGAAATGGTGCCGGAGTCGTGGTTCAAAGTCAGCCCAGGCGGGAGCACCCCGGCGTTGACGACCCACGAGTGGGCGCCGAACCCACCGGTGGCGGTCAGGTTCTGGGAGTACCCGGTCTCACCCGCCCAGGCGGGAGCCAACGACTGCGTGGTGATCACCAATGGACCGTAGACCGTCAGTTCCGAAGGGTCCGAGGTCGACGGATCGAAGGCGCTGTCCCCGGAATACGCAGCGGTGACGGCGTACGGCGCACCTGATGCCGCCAGGACCGAGGGTGGGACCGAGCACGAGAGGGCCGGAAGCGAGATGGTGCAGAGGGTGGTGCCTCCGGCCGTCACGACGATCGTCCCGGTGGGGAGTGCGGTGCCCTGGGTCGAGACGTTCGCCGTCAGACCCACCAGCTGCTCACTGCCGACGGTGGCCGTCGGGGTCGCAACCTGGAGCGTGGTGGACGTGGTCACCCGTCCGACGACCACGGCTGCACTCATCGCACTCGTGGACGTCCAGGAGCCGTAGACGGATGACACGGCGTAGGTGTAGGTACCGACCGGTGCGGACCCGTCGGAGCACGCGGTGGCCGCCGAGGGGAGCGGTGTCGCGGGTGAACCGCAGGCGGCGACGGCTGGCCCGGCGGGAACGGGGGTTCGGGTCACGATGTAGCCAAGCGTGCCGGAACCCGGTGACGTCACGTCGGTCCACTGCACGTCGACCGAGCTGCCGTTCGCCGTGGCGGTCACGCCACCGGGCACCGGGAGCGAACCGACGGACACGGTGCCCTGCCCGGCGCCCTGCGAGGTGAAGTACGCCCAGGCCGCCGGCGCCAGGACGATCAGGGCCACCGGTACGATCAGGGCGGCGAGGAACCGGCGGCGCCTCATCCGACGGCCTCCCCGGTGAAGTGCAGGGTGAGTGCCACACCGGCGCAGGCATCCTGGTCGGTGCCGGTCTCGAGCATCGATACCGAAGGCCAGTCGGACGGGGCCACGCCGAGCTCCGACAGGGTCGATGAACTGTCCGCCGGGACGGTGACCGGCTGGAGGAGTGCGTGGTCCACGGGGAAGTTGCTGGAGCTGCAGGCACCGTCCACCGGGGTCACCGACGTGCTCACCGAGATCACGGTGATCGGCACCGGGTTGGGATTGGTGATGCGGAGGTCCACCATCTCGGACGTCCCCGGGGTCACCGGGCCGGCGGCGGTCCCGCCCATGGTGAAGGACTTCGGGGTGGGGGTCGTGGCGGCCACCTCCGCCATCCCGACCACCGGGCCCGCGAGCGTCTCGGTGGCGGCGGAACCGAAGAACCGGGCGTCGCCGAAGGCGAACACCCCACCGCTGGAGGAGACCAGCCAGTAGCCGGCACTGTCCGGCGTGCCGACGAGGCCGACGACCGCGCCGCCGCCGGACATGCCCACCGCCGAGCCGTGGAAGCCTGCGTCACCGTAGGCGAACACGCCTCCGTCACCCGCGGACTGCCAGTACCCGCCGGCGTCCGTTGTGGCGTCGATCGAGGTCACCGGGCTGGTGAGGTCCAGGGCGCCGCCGGAGCCACGGAAGCCGGCGTCCCCATAGGCGAAGACGCCCCCGTCGGCGGCGACCAACCAGTACCCGGCCCCGGTCGACGTCGTGGCGAATCCCACGATCGGTCGATGGAGCCGCTCCGCTCCGGCCGATCCGCGGAAGGTCGCATCGCCATAGGCGAAGACGCCCCCGTCGGCGGCGACCAGCCAGTACCCCTGGCCGTCCCGTGTGGCGGCCATGGCGACCACCGGTTGGTTGAGCCGCTCATCCCCGGTCGAGCCGTAGTAGTGGGCATCGCCGAAGGCGAAGATCCCCCCGTCGGCGGCGACCAGCCAGTACCCCTGACCGTCCGGCGTGGCGGCCATGCCCACGATGGGACGATTGAGCGTCATCGCGCCGGTCGATCCATAGAAGTGGGCCTGGCCGTAGGCGAAGATCCCCCCGTCGGCGGCCACGAGCCAGTAGCCGACCGGAGCCGTCGGACCTGCGATGCGGGTGTTCGCCTCGACCCCCGACGGGTGGGTCGACCTCGACGTCGCGGCCGCCATCCCGCCGACGGCTGCGGCGAGGGCGACGACGACGAGGATCGGCGGGACGAACCGTCGGAGGTGGGGGGAACCCGTGGTGGATCCGTGGGAGGACTGCATGTCCGCTTCCTGTGTCATCGAGAGGTCCTGGACGGAACGGGTCCGGTCGGGACGTGGGTCCCCTCGGGACCCGGACGACCATCGGGGGAGGATGGCGTCCGGGCGGTCCCGGGGGAGGAGGTGCGCCTAGGTGCCGAACGGCGTGGTCGACAAGCCGATGCCGATCTCGGCACCCTGGCAGGCGTTCTGGTCGAGGGGCGCGGCGGGCAGGGCGACGGTCGGGGCCGGGGTGCCCGAGGTGGTGGAGGAGAGTGTGGAGAGCCCAGGCACGAGGCGGCCGACATCCCACGACGAGGTCACGACGAACCAGTCGGCGCGGCATCCCGGGATGTCGGCCCCGGCCGACGTCGCCGCGTCACCGGTGCCCGAGAAGGTCATGACCTCGAGGTAGACGGTGCCGAGGTAGAGGGATTGTCCGGTCACGTTGCGGGCATCGATGTCGAACCCCTGTGGCCCGCCACCCGGCAGCACCGAGGTCGCAACCCCGTCGGTGGTCAGGTCGAATCCCCGCACCGCCGCCGATCCGACCTGCGCCGTTCCCGTCCCGGTTCCACCGGAGGTGAAGTAGGCGTAGGCGACCCCGCCGGCCGCCACGGCCGCGGTGGCCGCGGCGGCCACCGTCACCAGGACCGCCACCCGCCCTCGTGTCCGTCGACCCGATCGCATGCTTTGGTCTTCGGGGTGTTGCGGCCTCAACTGGATGTCCCCGGAGTGAATCGGGACCTTCGCCCCTGGGATCCAGGGGAGGATCCCGCGGTGAGCGAGGTGCCATGGGGGTGGTCGTCACGTTCCGTGAGGAGTGCCGTGGCCCTCCGGTCGGGAGTCCCGTGCCGGGATCCGGACGGCATCCTCGGATCGGCACCTGGGCGGGGCCCGGGTTGACTACCCTCGGGGAGCGGTAGTCGTCCGGCGTCCGTCCGTCCGACACCGGCGTCCGTCCGACAGAGGAGTGTGCGATGAGTTTCGAGCCGAGTCCGCGGGGGGTCGACCTCCGCAAGCGAACCGTCGAGTTCATCGAGACGACGGTGATCCCGGCCGAGGAGATCTACGAGCAGCAGATGACGGCGTTGGGCAACCCGCACGCCCATCCCCAGATCATCGAGGACCTGAAGGCCGACGCCAAGGAGCGTGGTCTGTGGAATCTCTTCATGCCCCACAAGACCCCGTGGACCCCGGATCCGGTGCCCAATCTCGACTACGCGTACCTGGCCGAGCTGGCCGGCCGCAGCCACCTCGCGTCGGAGGCCATGAACTGCTCCGCTCCCGACACCGGGAACATGGAGGTATTGGCCCTGTTCGGCACCGACCAGCAGAAGGACGAGTGGCTCGTCCCATTGCTCGAGGGCCGCATCCGGTCCGCCTTCGCCATGACCGAGCCCGACGTCGCCTCCTCGGACGCCACCAACATCCAGTTGTCGATCCGTCGCGACGGCGACGACTACGTCCTCGACGGACGGAAGTGGTGGATCTCGGGCGCCGCATCGGATCGGTGCGCCGTCTTCATCGTGATGGGCAAGACCGACCCCGAGGCCTCCCGTCATCAGCAGCAGTCGATGATCCTGGTGCCCCGCGACACCCCTGGACTGACGATCGTCCGCAACCTCCCCGTCTTCGGGTACACCGACCGCGAAGGCCACTGTGAACTCCGGTTCGAGGACGTGCGGGTCCCGGCGTCCAACCTCATCGCCGAGGAGGGCATGGGCTTCGCCATCGCCCAGGCCCGCCTGGGTCCGGGCCGCATCCACCACTGCATGCGCTGCATCGGCATGGCCGAGCGGGCCCTCGAGCTGATGTGCCGTCGTGTCCTCGGTCGGGTGGCGTTCGGCCAGCCTCTGGCGGCACAGGGCGTCATCCGCGAATGGATCGCAGACTCGAGGATCGAGATCGAGCAGGCGCGTCTGTTGACGCTGAAGGCCGCCTATCTCATGGACACGGTGGGCCACAAGGGTGCCGCCACCGAGATCTCGGCCATCAAGGTCGTGGCACCCACCATGGCGCTGCGGGTGGTGGACCGGGCCATCCAAGCACACGGAGGCGGAGGAGTGTCCGACGACTTCCCGCTCGCCCGGATGTATGCCGGCCTGAGGACACTGCGGTTCGCTGACGGTCCCGACGAGGTGCACCGCCGCCAACTGGCCAAGGCCGAGCTGGGCAAATACGCCTCCTGAGTCGCGCGGGGCGGCCCGTCGGCTGGCGGTCCGTCCGGACGTCGCGTCGGGTGGCGAAGGCCTCTGGCCGCGCGTGCCGCGCGCGGGCACCATGGTCGTGACCCCGCACCGGACACGGGGAGGCACCGACCCCGAGAGCCGCCGCCGAGGGGTGGGTCAGTCGGCCAGTTCGGTGAAGGGCGTGCCCCAGAACGTCGTCGGCCAGAACTGGGCGCCTTCCGACAGCCTGCCGGTGTCGCCGAAGGCGTCCATGTGGACGAAGGTGCACGTCTCGAGGAGATCCACCCCGACGTCGGTGAACACGGGCCCCCGGGCGTGGGCCAGGACCGCGTCGACGGACGCGTAGGCCTCGACCAGGCGGCCGGCGCCCGTCACCTCGTCGAGGTACCAGGCGTAGTGGAGGGTGCCGGGCTCGGCCCTGCTCATCTCGGCGCACCGGGTGGCGATCGCCTTGAACCGCCCGATGTCGTGCACCTGGATCTGGATGAAGAATCGGATGGCGGGGGACGGCTGCATGAAGCTCCAGGCTGGTCGGTGGTGGGTGGTCGCCGTCACGGTCATGGACGGGGCGGACGTCGGGCGGCCCCGGCGGTCGGGCGGTCAGGCCTGGATCGAGTCGGCCAGTCGGTCGATGATCGGGCTGAGCATCAGGGTGTAGGTGTCGGCGAGCGTCGGCTCCCGGTGATCGGCCTGGGCGGCGATCCGCTCCGGGTCGAAGGCCACCGTCTCGAAGGCCGCCCGGGACGGGAAGACGTTGAACCGGACCTCGTCCCACGCCCGACCGTCACCGACGATCGTGCCCTCGACGTCGAACCAGGCCACGACGCGGACGCCGTTGGACAGCGCCACGTCCGCAGTCGCGTCCCGGTAGCGCTCGCTGTCCGTGGGCCGTCGACCGGGGTGGTAGCGGAAGACATGGAGGAGCACCACCGGTCCGTCGTCCGGGGTGGAGGGGTGGGGCACCGCGTCGAGTGGCGGGGCCCCGACGGGCAGCTCGGGACGGGCGACCGGCTGGCCGCCGATGACGAAGGTCGAGGCCATGCCCGCGTCCTTGTGCTCGTGGAGCTCGAGGTACTCGGGCAGCTCCTGCATCTCCAGGAAGGATCGGCGACTCGGATACCGCACGACGGCGACGCGGTCCCACCGCTGGTCGTCACCGACCAGCTGGGCCTCGACGTCGGACAGGAAGACGAGCTCGGCACCGATGGCGCGGAAGGGTCCGAACGGGGCGTACCGGTCGTCCGCCTCGCGCCCCGTCAGGTGGCTGTCGCGGCCGTCGGCGTAGACGGCCCTGTCGCGGTAGCGCATGAGGTTGACCATCCACACCGGGCCGTCGTCCTCGGGCGCCACGGACCGGAGCCGACCGAGGTAGGCGGCGTCGACGGTTCCGTAGGACAGGGAGGGGAGGGCATCGGGATCCATGGTCGTCCTCACGGTCGCAGGATGGACAGGTACTGTCAGTAGCAGTGTCACTATAGTGGGGCCGCGGGCGCCGCACCGGGCGACCGCAGAGGCCCGAGGAGGCACAGCGATGAGTGGACCGGCGACCGGCGTGGTGCGCACACCCGACGACCACTTCGCGGGCATCGGGTGGGGGTTCGAACCCCACTACCTGACCCACCCCGACGGGCTGCGCCAGCACTACGTCGACGGGCGCCCCGAGGGAGCCGAGCGGGGAACGTTCCTGCTGGTGCACGGCGAGCCGTCGTGGTCGTACCTCTACCGCGACATGATCGCCCCCCTGGTCGACCTGGGGTACCGGGTCGTGGCGCCCGACCACCTCGGCTTCGGCCGCTCCGACAAGCCGACCGACGACGGGTGGTACACCATCGCCCGTCACCGCCACGCACTCGACCGCCTCGTCCGGGAGCTCAACCTCCACCGGGTCCACCTGGTCGTCCAGGACTGGGGCGGCCCCATCGGACTGTGCACGGCCATGGCCGATCTCGACCGGTACGAGCGGTTCTTCATCCTCAACACCTGGCTCCACGACGACACCTTCGAGTACTCGGACGGGGTCCGGGCCTGGCGGCAGATGGCCCTCGACCCCTCCCACCTGGGTGGGGACATGCCGACGGGAGTCATCGTGGCCGCCAGCCTGCAGCGGGCGGGTCACGACACGGACGCCATCACCCGGGCCTTCGACGCCCCCTTCACCGGCGAGGCATCCAAGGCCGGGGCACGCCGGTTCCCCCTCTGCATCCCGTTCGGCGAGCCCGAGCTCGGCGACGCCGAGCTGCAGGCGGACACGAGGGCCCGGCTGCGGACCGTGGGCCTGCCCGTGCACGTGGCCTTCGGCGACGCCGACCCCATCTTCACCTGGGAGTGGGCCGAGAAGTGGGCGGCCGAGATCGACGGGGCCACGCTCGACCGCATCCCCGGGGCCGGGCACTTCCTGCAGATCGACGCACCCGACGACGTGCTCGCCGTCATCCGCTCCCGTCTCGGCGGGTGAGCCGGGCCCGATCGGCCGGAACACCCGGTTCCCGCGCCACTAAGGTGCGCACCGGAAAGGGGCTGCCTCCATGGCCACGCCGGTCGAGCTGACATCCACCCGGACGGGGGCAGCGCCACGAGGCACCGGGACACCCCCCAGCACACTGCGGGTGTCGTTCCACGTCCTCGCCAAGCCGACCGGACCGATCTGCAACCTCGACTGCGAGTACTGCTTCTTCCTGTCGAAGGAGTCGCTCTACCCCGGCGACCGGTTCCGGATGCCCGACGAGCTCATGGTCGAGTACCTGCGCCAGTACATCGGGTCCCAGCCCGACGGCGAGGTCACCGTGGCCTGGCAGGGCGGGGAGCCGACGTTGATGGGCGTGGACTTCTTCCGCCGTGCCGTCGAGGTCGCCGAGTCGGTCAGACGTCCCGCCCAGCAGCTCCAGCACACGATCCAGACCAACGGCACCCTGCTGACGGACGAATGGTGCGAGTTGCTGGCCCGTCACCGCTTCCTGGTCGGGATCAGCATCGACGGCCCACCGGACGTCCACGACCGCTACCGGGTGGACAAGCGGGGTGGTCCCACGTCGGACAGGGTGCTGCGGGGGCTCCGGCTCCTCCAGGCCCACGGGGTGGACGTCAACGTCCTCTGCACCGTCCACGCCGCCAACCAGGACCGTCCCCTCGACGTCTACCGCTATCTCCGCGATGAGCTCGGCATCTCCTTCATCCAGTTCATCCCCATCGTGGAACGCGTCAACGACACCGGATTCCAGGAGGGGGACACGGTCACCGACCGATCCGTCGACCCGGACGCCTGGGGCTCCTTCCTCACGGCGGTGTTCGACGAGTGGGTGGTCCACGACGTCGGTACGGTCTTCGTCCAGATGTTCGACGCCGCGCTCGCCTCGTGGTGCGACCTCCCCTCGACGCTCTGCATCTTCCGGAAGACCTGCGGGGATGCCGTGGCGCTCGAACACAACGGTGACCTCTACTCGTGTGACCACTTCGTCGAACCCGACCATCTGCTCGGCAACATCACCACGACGACCATGGTCGAGCTCGTCACCTCACCCCGGCAGCGGGCCTTCGGGCAGGCCAAGCTCGACTCCCTCCCGGCCTACTGCCGCTCGTGCCCCGTGCGCTTCGCCTGCAACGGCGAGTGCCCACGCAACCGGTTCACCCTCACCCCGGACGGCGAGCCGGGTCTCAACTACCTGTGCTCGGGGTACCGGTCGTTCTTCACCCACGTCGACGGGCCGATGCGGCTGATGGCCCAGTTGCTGCGGAGCGGCCGGTACGCCGACGAGATCCGTGACGTGTTCGCCGCCGCCGGGCGCAACGAGCCGTGTCCGTGCGGCAGCGGGCGCAAGGCCAAGGCCTGTCATCGACGCTGAGGCGGGACCTACCTACCTCCGGGAGACCACCGGTGGCCGACCCGGGTCGGCGTGATCGCCGGCGACCCCTGGCTGTCGGGGTGCGGGAACCCCCGATGTCGGCGATGTCACTGCTGATCGGTACCACCGGGGTGTAGGTTGCCTGAGGGGCCTTCGGCGCACGGAGGCTCCGCGAGTGCCGCCCAGCCCCTGCGGACCTCCAGGCCCGAGGTTGGTGCAGGACGCCGTGGCGATCGAGCAGCGACAGGCTCCCGAATCCCTGACCGCCGACCGGCGCGCACCGGTCCGCCGTGCGCCCGCCGTGGTGGTCTCCCCCGCGGAAGTGGTGGTCGTCCCCGCAGGGACCGGGGCCGGCTCCCTCGGTTCGAGGTCCGATGCCGATCTGGTGTCGTGCCTGAGCGAACACGGAAGTGATGCCTACTCCGAGCTCTACCGGCGTCATGCGCGCTCGGTCGCATCCGCCGCCCGGACCATCCTGGTGACGGATGAGCGCTGCGAGGACGTCGTCGCCGAGGTGTTCGTGTCGCTCTGGTTCTTCCCCGAGAAGTTCGACCCCGCTCGTGGGACCCTGCTCGCCTACCTGCGCCTCAACGCCCGTAGCCGGAGCATCGACGTGGTCCGCAGAGAGGAGGCGAGGACCCGCAGGGAGGTGACGACGTGGCCCCGGATTCCTGTCGACGACGCCGACGCCGCCCTGGTCGGCGCAGAATCCGCCGTGGCGGTGCGTTCCGCGCTCGTGCTCCTCCCCGTCGTCGAGCGGGAGCCGATCGTCCTCGCCTTCTTCGCCGGTCTGACCTATCCGGAGGTAGCGGTCCGACTGGGGCTCCCCGAGGGCACGGTGAAGAGCCGCATCCGGGCGGGCCTCCGGCGGCTGCAACGCAATCGCAGACTGCTGTCGCTGCGGGACACCGGTGACCGGGATGCCGGCTGTAGCCCGGCTCGCTGAGGACCGCCCTCGGACGCCGCCCTGACCCGCCGCCGCCCCGCCGAGCCGCCGTCGCCCCGTCGGGATCAGGGCGCCACGTAGCGTCGGGACAGTTCGGCGAGGGTGGACTCGCAGCCCGTGACGCACTCCTGGATGATGTCGGCCACGGCGCGACTCTCCGTGATGCGGCCCGCCACCTCGCCCGACAGCGCGATGCCGGACTCGAGGTCACCACCGAAATAGAGGTCCCGGACGTTGCCGAACGCGCCCATGGCGTTGCGCCCGGTGTCGAACTCGAGGGCCGAGGTGCGCTCGGTGCGGAGCGCCCGTAGGGCTGGAGACGCATGGCGGTTGAGGAAGACGGTGTCCGTCTCGTCGGCGTCGAGGATGGCCTGCTTCCAGTTCGGGTGGATCGGCGACTCCTGCGAGGACACCATGACCGTCCCGAGCTGCACACCTTCGGCCCCGAGGGCCAGGGCGGCGGCCATGGTGGGCCCGTCCAGGAATCCTCCGGCGGCGATGACCGGGACGTCGAACTCGCCGGTCACCGCCGGCAGCAGCACCATGGTGGACACGGGCCGGGGATTCTTGAAGCCGCCCCCCTCGCCCCCCTCGACGATGAGCCCGTCGACCCCGGCCTCGACCGCCTTGGCGGCGGCCCGCAGGGTCGGGACGACGTGGAACACGGTCAGCCCGGCGTCCTTCAACTGTCCCGTGTACTTCGTGGGGCTGCCGGCCGAGGTCGTGACGAACCGCACGCCCTGGGCGATGACGAACTCCACGATCACCGTGGGGTCGGCCACGAAGGCCTGGGCGATGTTCACGCCGAACGGCCGGTCGGTCAGGTCCTTCATCTTGGCGATCTCGTCCCGGACGGCGTCGAGCTCCCCGGACGAGGTCTCGATGATGCCCATGGCGCCTGCATTGGACACGGCCGATGCCAGCGCCGAGCGGGCGATCCAACCCATCGGGGCCTGGACGATCGGTACGTCGACACCGAGGAGTTCGGTGACCCGGTTCTTCAGCATCCGGGCATCTTGGCACGCTGCGACCCGCTGGCGGCGGGGGCGGAACGGCGTCAGTCGGTGTCGGGCAGGGGCGGAATGTCGGTGATCTCGACGGGGATCGCCTGCCGTTCGGCCGTCGAGCGGGTGGCGGCCCCCAGGATGAGGCGGATGACGACGGCGACGACGGCGAGGTCGGCCAGCATCTGGATGGTGGTCACGAGGCGGGCCAGGTCGGTGTGGGGCGTGATGTCCCCGAACCCGACCGTCGAGAAGATCGTGACGGCGAAGTAGAGGGCGGTGGTCCTGGTCATGCCCCCGTTGAACGTCGCCGGATCGGTGTTCGACATGGTCAGATAGGTCCAGGCGAAGAACAGCAGGAACAGCGGGATGACGACGGCCATGGCCACGCCGGCCCGCAACATGGGGTGCCGGGCGCGGGTGATGGCCCGGATCTCGACGAGCAGCACCGCCGTGAAGATGGCGAAGGCCATGCCCAGTCGGGCCAGGGTGCCGATGTCCGCCAGCGTGGGCCGGCGGTGGAGGTGCCCGTGGCTGATCGGCATCAGGTAGAAGGCGGCGAGCAGGACACCGGTGCTGAGGGCCGCACGCACTCCCGCGCCGACCAGCTCACGACGCTCGACCTCGCCGATCCCGGTGATGGAGTGCGTGGCCATCGACCCAGCCTGTCAGGCAGGCGTCCGACGGTGACGGACCCCGGTCACCGTCACCCGGTCACCCTCACCTGGGCACCGTCACCCGAGGAGCGGGTCGGACAGGAACGACACCAGCTTGTCCCGACGCCGGGCGATCAGGCGGAGGGACACCCGTTGTCCGAGGTAGACGACGCCGACGGCGATGGCGCACGCCAACGCGATCCCGAGCCCGACGTCGTTGTCGGGCAGCTGCTTGGACAGGCCGGACTTCGAGGTGATCCCCCAGACCAGAAGGCTGGGGGCGAGGAAGGCGATGGTCAGTGCGGGCACCACGGCGTAGGGGAGCAGCACCAGTGCGCCCCACCGGCCGAGCATCGGCCACCATCTCCGGCGGTTCCGCCACCGGTAGGGGAGCGGCACCGGGTGATAGGGCAGGAGGATCCCGATCCAGGCCGACACGGCCAGGACGCCGAACGGGATGATGCCGATGGCCACGGCGGAGTAGAGGGTGATCAGCAGGTCGTGTCCCCGGAACCCGGTGACGAACGAGATCAGGATGCAGAACGGGGCCACGATGCTCCAGAGCACGATGCGCCGGGAGGCGAGGATGCGACGGAGCGCGGCGGGCTGGTCGACCGAGGCCAGGAACTGCGGGGCGTCGACGGCCACGACGTTGGTCGCCGGCACATCGGAGAACATCCAGCTGGAGAGCACGAAGGCGAAGGCCACGCTGCCGTGGATGTCGAAGACCTGGTTGACCAGGTCGGGGGGCAGGAAGAACCAGGCCGAACTCATCAGGGCGGCATTGACCGCGACGGTGAACAACGCTTCGAAGGGCCAGCGGAAGACCCGTGCGTACTCCGCCCGGACGGCGCCGACCAGGGCCGCCGGAGCGAAGGTCCGGGCGGGGGAGACCGCCGACGTCGACGGGTCGGTCGGGACGTGCACGGTGCGACCCTACACAGGCGCCCGGACCCCGGGTCGTCCTGCAGGACGACGGTGGCGAGTGGGGTGCCGCGACGCGATGATGCGGTGGTGGGTACGCAACCAGGAGCGACGTCGCCGTGACCGTCGTCGTGGGCTCCGTCGGCTCCGGGCTGGATGCCGCCCTGATCCGCCGGGCGCACGCCGGGCGGCGGGGCTGAGCCGGCGGATGGCCCGGGTCGTGCTCGCCCCCGACAAGTTCCGGGGCACGGTCGACGCCGCCGGTGCGGTCGCGGCGATGGCCACGGCGGCCACCGGGCTGGGCTGGCTCACGACACCGCTGCCGATGTCGGACGGCGGGGAGGGATTCCTCGACGCCGCGGCGGTGCGCTGCCCGTCGCTCGTGACCACCCCGGTCACCGGTCCCGACGGCCGGGAGGTCCGTGCACCGTGGCGCCACGGCGAGGGGATCGCGGTGGTCGAGTCCGCCCGGGCGTCAGGCCTGACCCTGGCCGGCGGGGCCGACCGCAACGACCCGTTGACCGCCTCTTCCCGGGGTACCGGTGAGCTGGTGGTGGCCGCCGCCCGCCGGGTGGGCGCCGGAGGCACCGTGGTCGTGGGTCTCGGGGGGTCGGCCACGACCGACGGCGGGCGGGGGGCCGTCGAGGCGGTGGAGGAGGCGGGGGGCCTCGGAGGGGTGACGCTCATCGGCGCCTGTGACGTGGACATCGGGTTCCTCAGCGCCGCCCGCCGGTTCGGACCGCAGAAGGGAGCCGACGCCCGTCAGGTGGACGAGCTCACCGACCGTCTCGCCGACCAGGCCCGCTCCTACCGCGACCGGTACGGCGTCGACGTGGTGTCGGTGGCCCGTACCGGGGCCGCGGGCGGGCTCGGCGGCGGACTCCTGGTACTCGGCGGTCGCCTGGTCTCGGGTTTCGACGTGGTGTCCGAGCTCGTGGGTCTCGCCGCGGCCATGCAGGGTGCCGACCGCGTGGTCACCGGCGAAGGGACCCTCGACGCCACCTCGTTCGCCGGGAAGCTGGTCGCCGGGGTGATCGCCGCGGCCCGTGCCGGGGGGATCGCCACGCTGGTGGTCGCCGGTCGGAGCACGGTGGAGGGCGAGGAGCAGGCCCGGGCCGCCGGTTGCGAGGTCACCTCGCTGGTCGACCGGTTCGGCGAGCGGTCGGCGCTCGACCGGACGGCTGCGTGCATCGCTGACGTGACGGCGGAGTGGCTGGGCCCTGCCGGGGCCTGATCGCGGACCGTTGGGGGCGACGGCGGGGCGATCCCGGGCGGCACCCGGGGGTGCGCTCCGGCCCGTGGACGCCGGGGGCGGGCTGCTACTATCGGCCCTGTTGCATGCAGTCCCCGAGCGGGGAAGCCGGTCAGAGTCCGGCGCTGGTCCGCAACCGTGGGCAGCCCAGCAGTTCCCCTCGGGGACGGGCTGCGAGCCGGGATGCCGCTCGGGTGCTTGAGGAGTCCCGCCCGTCGAGAACAGCGGCACGGACTCGGTCATCGCTGAGCGAATTGAGGCTCTCGGTGCTTCCGGGTCGCGGCCCGGAAGTGAGAACGTCCCATGTCCGTCACGAGGCGCCGGTCCACGGCAGCCGTCGATGGAGACGTGACCCGCGTACCGTCGTCGATGCGCCCGGTGAGCCCGACCGCCCCGTGAGTCCGGTCGCCCGCACCACCGCCGGTCGGCGGGGACTGCATCCGGGTGCCTGGTGGCTGTGGGCCGCCTGCATGGCCGCGGCGGCGTCGCGGACGACCAATCCGATCCTGCTGCTCCTCATCGGAGCGGTGGCCGTCTACGTCGTGGCCGCCCGGCGGACGGCGGCTCCGTGGTCACGGTCCCTCGTGCTCTTCCTGCGCCTGGGGCTGTTCGTGATCGTGCTGCGGGTGGTGCTGGTCATGGTGTTCGGCAACCGCGTGGGCGGGCACGTCCTGTTCACACTGCCCCAGGTCCCGTTGCCGGCGTGGGCGGCGGGGGTCAGCATCGGTGGACCGGTGACGGCCGAGGCCGTCATCGGCGCCGCCGTCGAGGGGCTGCGACTGGCGGTGGTCCTCGTCTGCTTCGGCGCCGCCAACTCACTGGCCAGCCCCTACCGCTTGCTGCGCTGCCTGCCGGCCGTGCTCTACGAGGCCGGAGTGGCCATCACGGTGTCGCTCGCCTTCGCCCCCGAACTGGTCATGGCCGTCGGTGACGTGCGCGAGGCCCGGCGCCTGCGGGGTCGGCCCACCCGGGGCCTGTCGGGTCTTCGGGGCACCGCCGTACCCGTCCTCGAACGGGCCCTGGACCGGTCGCTGCAACTGGCCGCGTCCATGGACGCCCGGGGCTACGGGCGCCGGGTCGCCGTGGGCCGGGGCATCCGGCGGTGGGCCGGTGCCACGACGGCGGGGGGCATCCTGCTGCTGTTGGCCGGCATCTACGGAGTGCTCGCCGCCGGCTCCCTCCCCTGGGGCGGGATCCCCTTCGTCGCCGTCGGCGCCGTGCTGCTCGGTGCGGGACTGGCCACGAGTGGACGACGTACCAACCGGACTCGCTACCGGGCCGATGTGTGGCGTACACCGGAGTGGCTGGTGACAGCGTCCGGAGGGGTGGCGCTGGCGACCATGGTGATCGCCGGGATCCTCGGTGTGCCGGGACTCGAGTTCAGCGCGTACCCACTGGCGGCGCCGACCCTGCCGCTGCTGGCCACCGTGGGTGTCCTCGTCGGTCTCGTGCCGGCGTGGGTCGCGCCCGTCGAGCGCACGTCCCGCCGGGTGCCGGCGCCGGCCGCTGCGGCGGCGGACCCATCGACCGCCCGACCCGACGTCGGCACCGATGCCGGACCGGACACCGTGGCCACGGCACTGGTGTCGGCGCGGATCGAGGGGACCGTTCCGTGATCCGGTTCGACGGCGTGACCTTCACCTACGACGGTGCCGCGGCGCCGACCCTGGACCGCATCGACGTGCACGTGGGGGAGGGGGAGCTGTGCGTCGTCGTCGGGCCGACCGGTTCCGGCAAGACCACGCTGCTCCGTGCGGTGAACGGACTGGTCCCGCACTTCACCGGGGGCCGCCTGTCGGGCGAGGTCCTGGTCGACGGGCGGTCCACCCGCGAGTTCGCGCCACGGGAGTTGGCCGACGTGGTCGGCATGGTGGGGCAGAACCCCGCCGCCAGCTTCGTCACCGACACGGTGGAGGACGAGCTGGCCTACACCATGGAGAACCTGGGTCTCGCCCCCGACGTCATGCGTCGCCGGGTGGAGGACGCGCTCGACCTGCTCGGCCTCCACGACCTGCGCGACCGGCCGCTCGCCACCCTGTCCGGCGGCCAGCAGCAGCGGGTGGCCATCGGCGCGGTGCTGACGGCGTCGCCCCGGGTGCTGGTCCTCGACGAACCCACCTCCGCCCTCGATCCGGCCGCCGCCGAGGAGGTACTCGCCTCGCTGACCCGGCTGGTCCACGACCTCGGGCTCACGGTGCTGCTGGCGGAGCACCGACTCGAGCGGGTCCTCCCCTTCGCCGACTCGGTGGTGCTGGTGCCCGGCGGGGGGAGCCCCCTGGTCGTCGGGGGGGCGGCCGAGGTGATGACGCAGTCGCCGGTGGCCCCGCCGCTCGTCGATCTCGGACGCCTGGTGGGGTGGAGTCCCCTGCCCCTGTCTGTGCGCGACGCGCGTCGCCGGGCGGGTCCACTCCGGGTGAACCTGCGGGGCAGCACACCGCCGGCCGCGCCCCCGGCCGACCCCACGGCACCTGTCGCTGCACGGCTGCGCCGGGTCACCGTGGCGTACGACGGGGTGCCGGCCCTCGACGCCGTGGACTTCGAGGTCCGCACGGGTGAGGTGGTGGCGGTCATGGGCCGCAACGGTTCGGGCAAGTCGACGCTACTGGGCCAGTTGGCCGGCGTGCGCCCGCCCACGTCGGGCTCGGTCGACGTGGGCGGAGCCGACCCCGCCCGCCTCGCGCCCCGGGCCCTCGTCGCCCGGGTCGGCCTCGTGCCCCAGGACGCCGGGATCCTGCTGTACGGCGAGTCGGTGGCGGCGGAGTGCTTGGCGGCGGACCGCGACACGGGCCTGGCGTCGGGGACCACGCACGCGGTGCTCGAGCGGGTACTGCCCGGACTGGCGCCCGACCGCCATCCCCGTGATCTCTCCGAGGGTCAACGGCTGGCCCTGGCCCTCTCGGTCGTACTGGCCCCGGCTCCGCCACTGCTGCTGCTGGACGAGCCGACCCGGGGCCTGGACTACCCGGGTAAGGCGCGCCTGGTGCTGCTCCTCGCCGAACTGGCTGCGGCCGGACATGCGGTCGTCATGGCCACCCACGACGTGGAGCTGGTCGCCCAGGTGGCCACCCGGGCCGTGGTCCTGGCCGAGGGCGAGGTGGTGGCCGACGGACCGGCCCGCGACGTGGTCTGCCACTCGCCGGTGTTCGCCCCCCAGGTGGCCAAGGTGCTGGCCCCGGAACCGTGGCTGACGGTCGACGAGGTCCGGGGGGCTCTCGAGGTGGAGGCCGTCCGTGGCTGATCCGGGCGACGACCCCGTGGTCACGTCCTCGGCGTGGCCGACACCGCCGCCCGTCCGCCGGGGCCGGGTCACGGTCGTGCGCCTGCGGCCACGCGCTTCGGTCCTGCTGGCCGTCACCACCCTGGTGGGCGTGGTCGGGTTCACCTGGCCCCTGTTCCTCCACGGGACCTCCGCCACCGCACAGGCCCACGCGGCGGACGCTCCGTGGATCTTCATCGCCGTACTGCCGCTGCTGCTGGCCGCGGTGCTCAGCGCGCTCGCCGAGGGATCACTCGACGCCAAGGCGATCGCGTTGCTCGGCATCCTGGCCGCGTGCGGGGCGGCCCTGCGCGTGCCGAGCCCCGGGGTCGCCGGCTTCGAACCGGTGTTCTTCCTGCTGATCCCCGCCGGGCGGGTCCTCGGCCGCGGGTTCGGATTCGTGTTGGGGGTGCTCACCATCGTGGTGTCGGCCCTCATCACCGGCGGGGTGGGTCCATGGCTGCCCTTCCAGATGTTCGGGGCCGCGTGGCTCGGGTTCGGCGCCGGCTGTCTCCCCCCGGCCCGGGGACGGGCCGAGGTCGGATTGCTCGCCGGCTACGCCGCCGTCGCCTGCCTCCTCTACGGCACCCTGCTCAACCTGTGGTTCTGGCCCTTCGGGGCGGGGACCAGCACCAGCTTCTCGTTCGTCCCGGGAGCCGGCGTGCTCCACAACCTGCACAGCTTCCTCTTCTTCGACCTGACCACGTCGCTCGGCTTCGACATCCCCCGCGCCCTCACCAACGCGCTGCTGGTGCTGGTCCTCGGTCGGCCGGTGCTGGCCGCGCTGCGGCGGGCCAGTCGCCGGGCCGCCTTCGACGCACTCGTGGTCCTCGAACCGGCGATCGTCGGCACACCCGTCGGTGTCCGGCCCCCGGCCCCCTAGGACCCGTCGGTGTCCGGCCCCCTAGGACCCGTCGCCGACCCGTCCGTCGCCGACCCGTCCAGGGTCTCCACCCGATGGCGGTGGGCGCCGGTCGGACGGAAGCCCCCCGGCGTGGGGTCGGTGGGTCCGAGGCTCCGTGGGGTCGGAGGGTCGTCGGGGCCGAAGGGCCCTACACTCTGGTTCCTCGCCGGTCCCGTGGGCCGGCACGACCGTGGTGGAGGAGGAGGCGACGGTGTCGTTGACATACGAGGAGGCCCTGGCCCAGGTCACGGGGCCCGGTCAGGTGTTCGAGGTCGTCGAGGAGATCGTGGACGGGCGCCCGCTGCGGGTGTTCAAGCACGCTCCGCCCAACCTCGGCCAGCTGCTGGGAGGTGCCCGCGGCGACGAGTCGGAGTTCCTGGTCTACGAGGACGAGCGCTGGACCTTCGAACGCACCATGAGCAACGCCGATGCCCTGGCCCACGCGTTGGTCCACCGGTACGGCATCCAGAAGGGTGACCGTGTGGGGATCGCCATGCGCAACCTCCCCGAGTGGATCATCTCCTTCGCCGCCATCCTGTCCATCGGTGCCGTGTCGGTCTCCCTCAACGCCTGGTGGACCGAGGCGGAGCTCGACTACGCCATCGAGGACTCGGGCCTGTCGTTGCTCATCGCCGACCCCGAGCGGATCGAGCGGGCCCACGCCCCGGCCCACTCCCGGGGCGTCCCCATGATCATGGTGCGCGGCGACCGACTCGAGCCCAACCCCACGGGTGTCGTGCGCTACGACGAGGTGGTGGAGCTGGGCAGTCCGCTGCCCGAGGTCGAGGTCGGGCCGGACGACGACGCCACCATCCTCTACACCTCCGGGACCACCGGGTTCCCCAAGGGTGCGGTCTCGACCCATCGGGCCGTGGTCAACGGACTCATGGGGTTCTGGTGCAACACCACGGTCCAGACCGCCCGCAAGGGGGACGACGCGCTGGGCACCGGCGGGGCGTTCGCCCCGTGCTTCATCCTGATCGTCCCGCTCTTCCACGTGACCGGTTGCGTCCCCGTGATGCTCTCGTGCTTCGGCATGAAGCTCAAGCTCGTGATGATGCACCGCTGGGATCCCGAGACGGCGCTGCGCCTGATCGAGTCCGAGCGCGTGACCACGTTCGTGGGCGTGCCCACGCAGAGCTGGGACATGCTCGAGAGCCCGGCCTTCAGCAAGTACGACACCTCGTCGCTGGCCAGTGTCGGCGGTGGCGGCGCCCCGGCCCCGGCCAAGCTGGTCGACCGGGTGGAGAAGGGGTTCACGCGGGGTCGCCCGAACATCGGCTACGGCATGACCGAGACCAACGGCTTCGGTCCGGGCAACACCGGCGACGACTACGTCAACCACCCGAACTCCACGGGCCGGGCCCGCATCTCCATCATGGACATCGAGATCCGCGACGAGGACGGTGTCCCGGTGCCGGTCGGGACCCGGGGCCAGATCTGGATGTCCGGGCCCAACATCATCCGCGGCTACTGGAACAAGCCGGAGGCCACCGCCGAGACCATCGTCGACGGGTGGCTGGCCTCGGGCGACCTGGGCCGCATCGACGAGGAGGGGTTCCTCTACATCGAGGACCGGGCCAAGGACATGGTCCTCCGGGCGGGCGAGAACGTCTACTGCGCCGAGGTCGAGAGCGCCATCTACGAACACGGCGACGTCTACGAGGCCGCCGTGTTCGGCGTCCCCCACGAGCGCCTCGGCGAGGAGGTCGCCTGCGTGATCCTGCGCCAGCCCGGCACCGACCTCGACGCCGACGAGTTGAAGGACTTCCTGGCCGAGTCCCTGGCCCCCTTCAAGATCCCGAGCCGCATCGCCTTCGCCGACGAGCAGCTGCCCCGCAACGCCTCGGGGAAGATCCTGAAGCGCGCCCTGCGCGACACCTACTTCGTCCAACCGGGCTGAGCCCACCGCCGGGCCGCCGGTGCCGGACCGGCCTCCTCCCCGGTCGGACCGACCGGGTCAGGGTCGTCGCGGTGGGACGGGCACGACCAGGAGGTCCTCGGCCGCCACGACGTCGTCGAACACGGCAGACGCCTCGTCGAGGAGCACGCGGACATCGGGGTAGCGCTGCGAGAAGTGGGTGATGACGAGTCGGCGGGCACCGGCGTCCCGGGCCACCCGGGCGGCGTCGGCCGCCGTGAGATGGCGGTAGCGACGGGCCAGGGCCACATCGTGTGAGGCGAAGGTCGCCTCGCACACCACGAGGTCGGAGCCGCCGGCCAGTGCCACCGCGGCGTCGCACATCCCGGTGTCCATGACGAAGGCCATCCGCTGACCCGGCCGGGGCACGCTGACCTCGTCGAGGGCGATCCGTCGGCCGTCGTGCGCGAGGGCACCGTCAGTGGCGAGTCGACCGACGTCGGGACCCTCGAGCCCGAGCTCGACCAGGCGGTCAGGGAGGAATCGGATCCCATCGGGCTCCACCACCCGCCAGCCGAACGTCTCGGGATCGTGGTCGAGGCGCACCGCCTCGATGGTGAACGGTCCAGTCGCCGACACGGGGCCGTCTGCCGCGACCGGGACCGGACGAACGTCGAGGTGGTCCTGGTACGCCGAGGCATGGCGGAGCCGGTCGAAGTACACGGACCCGCTGGCCGGGAAGAGCACTTCGACCGGGTGGACGACCTGGTCGAGCGACAGGCGCTGGAGCATGCCGGGGAGTCCGAGGCAGTGGTCACCGTGGAAGTGGGTGATGCAGATGTGGCCGATGCCGGAAGGTGACGCGCCGGACAGCAGCAACTGTCGCTGGGTCCCTTCGCCGGGATCGAAGAGGACCGAGTGCCCGTCCCACCGGAGGAGGTAGCCGTTGTGGTTGCGGTGGCGGGTCGGGGTCTGGCTGGCCGAACCGAGGACCACCAGCTCGCGTGCGGGCATGGCCCCGTTCTACTGCGCCCCGCCCGACCGGTCGTCAGTCGGGGTTCGGTCCCCCCTCGGCCAGCTGGCGGATGCCGGCGAGTGTCGCCCCCATGTTCGCTGTCCACATGGCGAGCCGACCGTCGACGATCCGCTCCTCGGCGTCGGGCTGCTCGGCGATGAACGCCGTGACGCCGGACGGACCGGGCCCCATGCGGGCCCGATAGCGGAGCCTGGTCCCGCCGTCGTCGGGCGTGAGGGTGAAGTGCCAGGTGGCGGCAGGTGCGTCGAGGTCCCCGACACTCCAGGCGAAGTCGTGCTCCGGCTCCCAGTGCGTCACGGTGCAGGTGACGTCCCATGCCGCACGATCGTTCCGGTTCCGACCCTCGAACCGGGCACCGACGTCGGGAGCGACGGTCGGCTCCAGCCACTCGCCGCCCTGGAACTCGTCCGAGAACTGGGCGAGCACGTCGAGGTCGGTGACGAAGGGCCAGACCGCTCCGGGTGGCGCGGCGATGTGGAGCTCCACCTCGGCGGTGGGGGAGTCGGCGAAGCGCACGTCTGGTCCTCCTCGGGGTCGGGACGACGGGTGGGTGTCGTACGGGGTCATCCGGTCGGGACGACCCCCGCCCGGCGAGGCTAGGCCACAGCGAACCGGGCCGACGCCGGGGCGGGATCCGGCGTCACAGACGGGAGAAGCGGCCGGCCTCGTCGGCGAACTGCTCGGCCGAGGCCGGGCTCACCGACGGCCGGGTGCGGTCCACTGCGGCCAGGACGTCGGCGCTGGTCACCTGGGCCTGTTCGTCGTCGAGGGCCCGGTCGAAGGCCAGTTGGGCCGCCCGCTGGGCCACCAGCGCGAAGTCGGCCGGAGTGAAGCCGGGCGTACGGGTGGCCACGGTGGTCGGATCGGCGGCGGGCAGGAACTCGGCGGCCAGCTCGGCCCGCTCGGCCTCGTCGGGGGCCCCGACGGGAATGATGAGGTCGAAACGGCCGGGCCGCAGCAGGGCCGGGTCGATGGCGGCGATCGAGTTGGTGGCCATCACCACCAGCCGGTCGGGTCGGGACTTGAACATCGGTACGGCCTTCAACAGTTCGTTGACCAGAGGTTGGCTGTCCGGACGCTCGGCCCGGTCCGAGGCGATCTCGTCGGCCTCGTCGATGAAGGTGACCAGCCGGTCCACCCTGCCGAGTTCGGAGAGCGCGTCGCGCAGGGCGCGGGCGCCTTCGACGCCCTGACCGAGCAGCGAGGGGTGCAGCTCGACGAAGGCCCACGACAGACGCGAGGCGATGGCCCGGGCGAACGAGGTCTTGCCCGTCCCCGGCGGCCCGAACAGCAACACGGCCGACGGCGGCTGGAGTCCCAGCCGATCGGCCAGTTCGGCATGGGCCAGGGGGGCGACGACCCGGCGGTCGAGCAGTTCCTTGGCGTCGGAGAACCCTTTCAACGACTGCCACAGACCCTCGGGGGACACGGTACCCCCGAAGCGCTCGACGATGGCCAACTCCTCGGGGATCATCGACACGTCGCGGGCGTACAGGTGGAGACCCTCGAGGTGGGTGAACCCCTGGTTGAGGAAGGCGTCCTCGCCGACCTGCCCGGCCTGGACCACGGCCAGGAGCCGCGAGCACCCCCGGTGGATGACCTCCTCGTCGAGTTGGCGCAGGAGCGCGGAACCGATGCCGCGGTGGCGCCAGTCGGGATGGAGGGCGAAGGCGAGCACGTGGGCGTCGGGGCCGGCCACCCGGGCCACCGCGGCACCCACCAGGTCGCCACCGGACGACAGGGCGACCACCGCGGGCTGGTGCTCGTGGAGGGCCTCGACGACGTCACTGCGGCTGTAGGCGGCACCGGTGGCGGTGGCGGCCATCTCCCCGCCGGCGCCGCCGGCGATGTCGAGGAGGCGCACGACGTCCTCGAAGGGGGCGGCCGGGTCGCGGTCGCCCAACGTGAGGACTCGCCAGGTTGTGGTCATGGGGCGTCGGCCTTCCGTTCGGAGCGTGTGCATCCTAGGACCTCCGTGATCGTTGACCGGGATCCGTCCGGGGCGCATGCTGTGGGCGTGGCCCACCGGGCCGGTCAGGAGGCAACGTGGGCGAGTGGACCAGGGAAGAGATCGAAGTTGCGTTCGCCGAGTACCAGCGTCGGGCGGCCGAGTCGGGGGCGAGCGGTGACTGGCGGCCCTGGGCCGACCTGTTCACCGAGGACGCCGAGTACATCGAGCACCTCTACGGGCGGATGCAGGGCCGCGAGGCCATCTACGAGTGGATCCAGAAGACCATGTCGGACTACCCGGGGAGCGAGATGCCCGAGTTCCCCATCGAGTGGTACACGATCGACGAGGAGAAGGGCTGGGTGATCTGCAAGGTGTGGAACCGCATGCGCGACCCCGGCGACGGCACGATCCACCAGGAGTACAACATCACCATCCTCGTGTACGCCGGTGACGGCCTCTGGTCCTCGGAGGAGGATGTCTACAACCCGATGCACTTCGGCACCATGCTCCAGGCCTGGGAGGCGGCCCGGGACGCCGTCGCCTCCTGAGGACCGGTTCGGAGGCGGACGCCGCACTACGGTGGGCCGGGTGGAGCGGCGCAGACTCGGACGCACAGGACACGACTCGTCGGTGGCCATCCTCGGGGGTGCCGCCTTCGGCCGTTCCGATCCCGAGACGACCGCCGCCTCGTTCGCCGAGGCCCTGGCCGCCGGGGTCAACCACCTCGACGTGGCCCCTCAGTACGGCCGGGCCCAGGAGCTGCTCGGACCGCTGATCCCCGCCGTGCGGGACCGGCTCTTCGTCGCCTGCAAGACACTCCGCCACCATCCCGACGGGGTGCGCGCCCAGCTCGAGGAGTCGCTCCGCCTCCTGCACTGCGACTCCTTCGACCTCTACCAGCTCCATGCCGTGACCGACCTGGCGGAGCTCGACGCCCGGGACGGCGCCGTCCGGGCCATCCTGGCGGCACGGGAGGAAGGCCTCACGCGTTGGGTGGGGATCACCGGGCACGAGCACACGACGCCGGCCGCCCAGCTCGAGGCGCTGAAGCGCTACGACCTCGACACGGTGATGTTCCCGGTGTACCCCCGGCTGTGGGCCGATCCGGACTACCGCCGCGACGCCGAGGCGCTCCTCGCCCACGCCGGGGAGCACGATGTCGGGGTGATGGCCATCAAGGCCGCCGCCGCCCGTCCGTGGGGGACCCGCACGCCGACGGCGGACACCTGGTACGAGCCGCAGTTCGGCTACGACCCGGTGGCCCGTGGGGTCCGGTTCGCCCTGTCGACACCGGGTGTCCACGCCTTCTGCACGCCCGGCGACACGGCGGTGCTGTCCACGGCGCTCGCCGCGGCGCAGGCCTACGAGCCCCTGTCGCGGGCCGAGCGCGACCAGGCGACGGCCGCCATGGCCGACGAGGCGTCGATCTACCCGATGCCAGCTGCGTGAGCGGAGGGGACAGGGCCGGATGACCGAGGTAGAGGACGGCGGTGAGCCTGCGTCGGTGACTCCCGGTGAGCCTGCGTCGGTGACTCCCGGTGAAGAGGTGCGCCTGTCCGCCCCCCTGCAGGGGACCGTCGTCCTGCTGCCCGTGGCGGTGGGTGCCGTGGTGGCGACCGGGACGGTCGTGGTCGTCATCGAGTCCATGAAGATGGAGCACGTCGTCCGCAGCCCGGTCGACGGCACGCTGGCCTACCTCGACGTCGACGTGGGCGCCCTCGTGGCCGACGGCACGCCGTTGGCCGTGGTGGAGGCGGGGGACATCGGCGACACCGCCGAGGTCGACGACGACGCGCTCGATCTCGACCACATCCGGCCCGACCTGGCCGAGCTGTTGGCCCGGCGCGCCCTGCTGGCCGACGACGCCCGACCGGACGTGGTGCAGCGGCGCCACGAGGGGGGTCGGCGGACGGCGCGCGAGAACATCGCCGCGCTGTGCGATCCGGGGTCGTTCACCGAGTACGGCGGGTTCGCCATCGCCGCCCAGCGTCGTCGACGCGACACCGACGAGCTCATCGCCCGGACGCCGGCCGACGGACTGGTCGGAGGCACGGCCCGGGTCAACGGTGACCGCTTCGACGACGAGCGTGCGCGCTGTGCGGTCGTGTCCTACGACTACACGGTGCTGGCCGGCACCCAGGGCCAGCAGAACCACCGCAAGAAGGACCGCCTCTTCGAACTGGTCGAACGCCTGCGCCTGCCCGTCGTGCTGTTCGCCGAGGGCGGTGGAGGCCGTCCCGGGGACACCGACTACGCCGTCATCACCGGGCTCGACACCCAGGCGTTCGCCCTCTTCGCGAAGCTCAGCGGCCTGGTGCCCCTGGTCGGTATCGCCTCGGGATGGTGCTTCGCCGGGAACGCCGCCCTACTGGGCTGCTGCGACGTGGTGATCGCGACCGAGGGCTCGTCGATCGGCATGGGCGGCCCGGCCATGATCGAAGGCGGTGGCCTCGGCACCTACCGCCCCGAGGAGGTGGGGCCGCTCGACGTGCAGGTCCCGAACGGGGTGGTCGACCTGGTGGCGGCCGACGACGTCGAGGCGGTCGACCTGGCCCGGCGGTACCTCTCGTACTTCCAGGGTCCGGTCGACGACTGGTCGTGCGCCGACCAACGACTGCTGCGATCCTCGGTGCCCGAGCAGCGCCTGCGGGCCTACGACGTGCGGGCCCTCCTCGACGTCCTGGCCGACACCGAGTCGGTGCTCGAGCTCCGTCGGGGCTTCGGACCCGGCATGGTCACGGCGCTGGCGCGGATCGAGGGCCGTCCCGTCGGGGTGGTGGCCAACGTCCCCACGCACCTCGGAGGGGCCATAGACGCCGACGGGGCGGACAAGGCGGCGCGGTTCCTGCAGCTGTGCGACGCCCACGATCTGCCGGTCCTGTTCCTGTGCGACACACCGGGATTCATGGTCGGCCCCGAGGCCGAGCGCACGGGCCTGGTCCGACACGTCAGCCGGCTGTTCGTGACCGGGGCCAGCCTCACCGTCCCCTTCGCCACCATCGTGCTCCGCAAGGGCTACGGGCTGGGGGCGCAGGCGATGGCCGGGGGCAGCTTCCGGTCCCCGCTGTTCATCGTGGCCTGGCCCAGTGGGGAGTTCGGGGGCATGGGCCTCGAGGGAGCCGTCCGGCTCGGGTTCCGACGGGAGTTGGAGGCCGTGGACGACCCCGAGGAGCGGGAGGCGCTCTTCGCGTCCATGGTCGATCTGGCCTACGAGCACGGCAAGGCGCTCAACGTGGCCACGGCCTTCGAGATCGACGACGTCATCGACCCGGCCGAGTCCCGCGCCCGGATCGTCGAGGCGCTCCGCGCCGCGCCACCCCCGCCCGCCCGCACGGGCAAGAAGCGCAGCTGCATCGACACCTGGTGACCACCCGCCGGCGACCGCCGGTCGGCGGACTCCCGACGGATCAGTCGTCGGTCGCGAGGCGGTGGACCAGGACCGGACACCGGGCGTGGGTCACGCAGTGCTGGCTGACGGATCCGAGGACCAGTCCCGACAACGAGCCGTGGCCGCGGCTCGCCACCACGAGCAGGGCGGCGTGCCGTGACGCCTCGACCAGTACCTCGCCGGGGCGCCCTTCCACCACGTGGGTGCCGACGTGCAGGCCGGGGTGCGCGGTGGCCAGCCGGGCGACCACCTTGTCGAGCATCGCCTGGGCGTCAGCCGCGGGGTCGTAGTCGCTGGGCAGCGGGATGATGTTGCCCCAGCTGGTCGGGTACTCCCAGGCGCTCACGAGTTCGAGTCGACCACCGGTCAGCTCGGACTGGGCGGCGGCCCAGTCGACCGCCCCGTCGGCGGCGTCCGAGCCGTCGAAGCCCACGACGACGGCGTTGCTCGGATGGTCCTGGTCATTGCTCACGGTGTCCTCCCGACGGCATCGCCCGCGGTCGGCGGGCTACCGGTCGAGCGTAGTGCTCGGGGACCGGGGGGCCCGGCGGACCGGTCCGCGGGTGTGAGGGCCCGGTCCCCGGGGACGTGGGGGCCCGCCGTCGAGGGGTCCGCGCCGCTGTCACGACGAGCCGCGGTGGGTGTCCCCCCACATGGCCGCATGTCGGGCGGCGATGGTGTCGGTGAGCTGTTCGGTGCCCGGTCCCCCCGACGTGGGACGCTCGTCGGACCCGGGTCCGGCCGCCCCCACCAGGCGACCGAGGGAGGCGGCCACCGAGGCCCGCACGGCACCTTCGTCGTACCCGCCCTCGAGGAAGACGATCAACCGCCCGGGCGCCGGTGCGTACTCCGCCACGGTCCCGGCCAGCTCGGCGAAGTCACCGGCCGACAGGGCGAGCTCGGCCAGCGGATCGTCCCGGTGGGCGTCGAATCCGGCCGACACCAGGACCCAGGTGGGGGAGAACGCCTCGACGGCGGGAGTCACGATGCGGTCGAAGGCATGACGGACGATGTCGCCGGTCGCACCGGGCGACAGGGGTACGTTGAGCGTGGTGCCGCGTGCGGCCGGCCCGCCGACCTCGGACGCCGCCCCGGTACCCGGATAGAAGGGCCACTGGTGGGTGGACACGTAGAGCACGGAGGCATCGTCCCAGAACAGGTCCTGGGTGCCGTTTCCGTGGTGCACGTCCCAGTCCACGATGAGCACCCGCTCGCCGGCGTCGGTCAGGGCCCGGGCGGCGACGGCGACGTTGTTGAGGAGGCAGAAGCCCATGGCCCGGTCGGCCGGGGCGTGGTGCCCCGGGGGTCGCGCCGGCACGAAGACGGGGGAGTGGTGGAGCCGGGCGGCCTCGATGGCCACCAGGCCGGCCCCCGCGGCCATGCGGGCGTCCTGCCAGGAGGAGGGACCGGCGTAGGTATCGGGGTCGAGCTTGCCCCCGCCGGCGGCGCTGAACTGCTCGAGGCGCTGGAGGTGGGCAGGCGTGTGCACCCGCACGAGACGGTCCGCCGGGGCCGGGCTCGCCGCCACGTAGAGCAGGTCGGAGCCGAGATCGAGGTCCTCGACCCCGCGCATGGCGGCACTCACGCGCGCCGGCCGCTCCGGGTGCCCGGGGTAGCTGTGGTCGCCGGCCTCGAGCGGCTCGACGACGATCAGCACGAGGACACCGGTGACCGGGTCACGGGGTCGGGTTCTGGACCGAGAACCAGTCCCGGGCCTCGAGGTACGACGAGAACGCCGTGGCGATGGCCTCGACGTCGGTCGTCGACTTCGGCCGCTGGATCTCGTAGACGTGCGGGAACTCCAACCAGCCGGTGGTCAGGTCCCACAGACGCAGGGCCTCGGTGCCGTCGGGCGGGTAGACGAGGACGGGCCCGAAGAGCATCTGGTCGTCGTCGAAGACGAGGGTCGGCACACCGAATCCGCCCCGGCCGGTCACCGTCTCGTGCTCGGCCCTCACCTCGTCGGCCGTGGTCGGGTCGGCGATCGCCTCGGCCACCAGGCTCGGGTCCAGTCCCATCTCCGCCAGGATGGCCTCGGCCACCTCGGGCCGATGGGGCTTGCGGCCGTCCTCGTGCAGCGCCTTGCCCGCCTCGGCGTACCAACGGTCGAGCAGGGTCATGTCCTGGCGGCGCAGGAGTGCGCCGATGCGCATCATCGACCAGCCGTAGGACCAGTCCCGTTCCCACGGGTGCTTCTTGCCCTCGGCCCGGTTGACCTCCTCCAGGCTGAAGAACTTCCAGCGGATGTCGAGTCCGGTCAGGTCGCGCACGTGACGGATCCAGAGCGAGGTCTGGTACGCGTAGGGACACATGATGTCGAAGTGGAAGTCGACCCCCGAGGGCCGGACCGGGTCGGCGCTCGTCACGGCGTCCTCCCTCTGCTCGTCTGCTGGTCTGGTCGTCTGCTGGTGCGGGCGCTCCTGCGCCACGGGATCCGTGGCCCGGCCCGACATGGGAACCGTACACTCGCCCCCATCATGGAGCGTGGGCGCATGGAGGCGTTCAGCGACGGGGTGTTCGCCGTGGCGATCACGCTGCTGGCCCTGAACCTGGCGGTCGGCGGTCCCGGGTCCGGTCGGGGCACGCTCCTCCACCACCTGGTCCACCAGTGGCCGGTGTTCGCCGCCTACGGCGTCAGCTTCTTCACCATCGAGATCATCTGGGTCGACCACCATGCACTGTTCGACCTGATGTCCGGGGAGACCGGCCGCTTCACTACCTGAGCCTGTTACGACTGTCCCTCGTGGTGGCCGTCCCCTCCGCCGCCGCCACGCTCGCCGACTACCTGCGGGTGCCGGGGCGTCGGGCACCACGGCCGGTGTGCTGTACGCCGGGGTGATGGAGGGGATGTCGCTCTCGCTCACCTTCATCTTCGTCTACGCCCTCCGTCACGAGCGGTTCCCCGTCATGCCCCGCCGGAGGAGCGGCGGCCCGCCGTCCTGCGGTTCGGCCTCGGCAGCGTGGCGTGCCTGGTGGTGCTGATCATGTCGCTGGTGAGCCCGATCGCCACGCTCGCGGCCGCCGGCCTGTTGGCCGGGTACTACGTGTTCCAGCGCACGCCGGAGGGGCCGGGCGACGAACCGGGGATCCGACGGATCCCGTGCCCGGGTCCCGTCGGGGGCCCCGTGCTAGACGTGGCCCAGCACGGGGTGGGGTACGTAGGGCTCCTCGAGCCGGGCGATCTCGTCGGCCTCCAGGACGAGGTCCTCGGCCGCCAGGGCGTCCTCCAGGTGTCCGGGCTTGGTCGCCCCCACGATGGGTGCGGTCACCCCTGGCTTGTGGAGCAGCCAGGCCAGCGCCACCTGGGCGGCCGGCACGTCCCGTTCGGCGGCGACCTCGGCCACGCGTTCCACCACATCGAAGTCGGTCGGCTGGTCGTAGAGGTAGTTGGTGAAGTCGTCGGTACCGGACCGCGTGGTCAGCCGGTCACCGGAGCGGGTGCGGTTGCCGGCCAGCACCCCGCGGGCCAGCGGGCTCCACGGGATCACGCCGACCCCCTGGTCGAGGCAGAGCGGGATCATCTCGCGCTCCTCCTCCCGGTAGATCAGGTTGTAGTGGTTCTGCATCGAGACGAAGGGCGTCCATCCGTGGGACTCGGCCACGCGTTGGGCCTTGGCGAACTGCCAGGCGTACATGCTGGAGGCACCGATGTAGCGGGCCTTGCCCGATCGGACCACGTCGTGGAGTGCCTCCATGGTCTCCTCGATCGGCGTGCGGTCGTCCCACCGGTGGATCTGGTACAGGTCGACGTAGTCCATGCCCAGCCGACCGAGTGATGCGTCGATGCCCGACAGGATGTGCTTGCGGGACAGCCCGCCACCGTTCTCACCAGGGGAGACGGGCATGCGCACCTTGGTCGCCACCACCAGCTCGTCCCGGGTCAGGTACTTCGGGAGCAGTCGTCCCGTGGCCACCTCGCTCGCACCGCCCGAGTAGACGTCGGCCGTGTCGAAGAAGGTGACCCCGCCCTCTACCGCGGCGCGCACGATCGGCTCGGCCGCGTCCTCGTCCAGCACCCAGGGCCGGTCCGAGTCGTTCCCGTAACTCATCATCCCGAGGCACACTCGGGAGACGCGGACTCCTGTACGACCGAGATTCACGAACTGCATGGGGACCTCCGGAGGACGGATCGTGGGGCAGGGACGCTGCCCGGCGGGCAGGGCCACCCTAAGACAGTCCCCGCCGGTGGCGCGCCGGGCCCTCCGGCCCCCTCCAGCCCCCTCCGGGGTCTCGTCAGCCGCGGTCCGTCCTGATCCGGGCGATTCTTACAGCCTCCTCAGCGCCTCCACAGCTGGTCCTTAGGTATCGATGCTGGGATTGGCCAGTGCAGTCCCCTGGTCAGCGGCAAGATCCGACCCGGTGGGGGTAGGTAGATGTGGCCGCGGCCACCGAGAGTCCACGAGGTCCAGGTGGTGACAACTTCAGGTGCACGTCGGTCCCAGCGGACCTGGTGGATCGTGGCCGTCGTGGTCGTGGTCCTCGCCGGCGCCGGCGCCGCCACCTGGTTCGCCACCCGCTCGAGTTCGAGTGCGGCGGCGGGCATCGTCACCACCACCACCGTGCAGACGGTGGCGACGGGGACCATCTCCCAGACCGTGGCATCCACCGGCACCATCGAGCCGGCCACCACTGCGGACCTGAACTTCGCCGTGTCCGGCACGGTCACCGCGGTCGATGTGGTCACCGGACAGACCGTGGCGGTCGGCCAGGCGCTGGCCGCCGTGGACCCGACGTCCCTCGACGCCTCGCTCGCCCAGGCCCAGGCCACCCTGGCCAACGACCAGGCCCAGTTGGCCACCGACACGGCAGCCGGTGCATCGTCCACCCAGATCGCCCTGGACAACGCCGACATCGCGTCGGCGCAGCACCAGGTCACGGCGGCGCAGACGGCGGTGACCGACGCCACCCTGGTGTCGACCACGGCCGGTACGGTCTCCTCGGTCGACCTCACCGTCGGCCAGCAGGTCTCGGGTTCGTCGGGCGGCTCGACAGCGTCCGCCGGCACGGGAGCGTCGGCCACGTCGGGTTCGGGGACGGGCTCGACGGCGTTCGCCGGTGCGGCGGGCGGCTCGGGGACGGCGAGCGCCTCGTCGGGAGCGAGCACCTCCGGCTCGTCGTCCACCGCCCAGGTCGTGGTGGTGTCCACGGGCTCGTACATCGTCGACGCCACCGTCTCCAGCGGCGGTGTCTCCCAGATCCAGGTGGGTGACCAGGCCACGATCACGCCGTCGGGTGCCACCACGCCCGTCTACGGCACGGTCGGGTCGGTCGGCCTTGTGGCCACGTCCACCTCGGGCGTGGCGTCGTTCCCGGTGGTCATCGACGTCACCGGCAGCCCGTCGGGCCTCTTCGGCGGGACGACCGCCAACGTGTCGATCATCGTGAAGGAGCTCCAGGGTGTGGTCGTGGTGCCGACCGGCGCCATCACCTACACGGGCGGGAACACCGCCGTCACCCTCGACGACGCCGGAACGAAGGTGGTGCAGCCGGTGACCATCGGCATCGCCGCCGCCGGCCAGACCCAGATCGTCAGCGGACTGGCCGCCGGCCAGAAGATCTACGTGACCAGCGTGTCGTTCCGTGGGCCGTTGGGTGCTCGTACCGGTGCGGGTGGGTTCGGCGGAGCCCGGACGGGCGGCTTCGGAGGAGGAGCGGGCGGTGGTGGGTTCGGCGGCGGTGCGGGCGGCGGCGGCTTCGGTGGCGGCGCCGGGATCGGCGGATGACCCGGCCGGACGGGACCGGCTCCCCGGAGGAGGCGGGTCACCCGTCGGGGTTCGAGGACACGGGGCCCGTGCGCATCGAGCCCACGGCGGTCCACCCCGTACTGGACCCGGCACTCCGTCCCGTCGGGCGCCGACCGGTGATCGAGGTCCGCGATGTGTGGAAGACCTATCGCAACGGAACCCTCGAGGTCGATGCACTGCGCGGCGTCTCGTTCGCCATCGACCCGGGTGAGTACGTCGCCATCATGGGACCCTCGGGATCGGGCAAGTCCACGCTCATGCACATCCTGGGCTGTCTCGACATCCCCACGTCAGGCGAGTTCCGGCTCGCCGGTGACGATGTCAGCACCATGACCGAGGAGGAACTGGCCCATGTCCGCAACAAGCGGATCGGCTTCGTCTTCCAGCAGTTCAACCTGCTGTCGTCCCTGTCGGCGTGGCGCAATGTCGAGCTCCCGCTCCTCTACGCGGGGGTGGAGCGCACGGCGCGCAAGCGGCGCGCCCTCGAGGCCCTCGAGCGGGTGGGGCTGGCCGATCGCGTGGACCACAGACCCGGTGAACTGTCCGGAGGCCAGCAGCAGCGCGTCGCCGTGGCCCGCGCCCTGGTCACCGATCCCGCACTGATCCTGGCTGACGAGCCGACCGGCAACCTCGACTCGGTGTCGGCCCGTGACGTGATGGACCTGCTCGACGAGTTGCACCGGAGCGGTCGGACGATCGTCCTGATCACCCACGACGCCGAGGTGTCCGAAGCGGCAGGCCGCTCCATCCGGATCCGCGACGGGCAGATCAGCTCCCCGGTGACGAGTGGGTCGGGTCCGGCATGAATGTCGTGGAGACGTTCCGGACGGGTCTGGACGCCGTGCTGTCGCACCGGCTCCGGTCCGCGCTGACCGTGCTCGGGATCATGATCGGCATCAGCGCCGTCATCCTCACGGTCGGACTGGGCGAGGGCGCCCAGGCCCAGGTGGGCTCGGAGATCAGTGCCCTCGGGTCCAACCTGTTGACCGTCACGCCGGGCAGCACCACGTCGTCCTCGGGCGTCCGGGGCGGATTCGGGACCGCGTCGACCCTGACCGTCGGCGACGCCGCCGCCCTGGCGTCCAGAGTGGTGGCTCCCGACATCCACTCGGTGGCTCCGGCCACCTCGACCACGGCCAACCTCGTGGCGGGTACCTCCAACTGGACCACCAGCGTGGTGGGCACCGACCCGTCGTGGCTGACGGTGCGGGGACGCACCATGACCGAGGGCCGGTTCATCGTCGCCAGCGACCTCGCCAGCCGGGCCGAGGTCGTCGTGCTCGGGGCCACCACCGCCCAGGAGCTGTTCGGCTTCCGTGACCCGGTGGGCCAGACGGTCGACATCGCCGGACAGCCGATGTCGGTCATCGGCGTGCTCAACACCGTCGGCTCGTCCTCGAGTTCGTCCACGGTCGCCAATCCCGACGATCAGGCCGTCGTGCCGCTCACCACGGCGTCGGCGCTGCTGACCGGGGGGGCCAATCGGAACTCGGTGAGCCAGATCCTGATCCAGGCCACGTCGGCCTCGACCCTGTCCGCCGCCTATCAGGAGACCGACGCCGAGCTGCTGAGCCTCCACGGGATCACCACCACCACCGGCGCCGACTTCACCATCACCAGTGAGGCCCAGGTGCTGTCGACGGCCACGTCGGTGGACCGGACCCTGACGGTCCTGCTCGGCGGGATCGCCGGCATCTCGCTGCTCGTGGGCGGCATCGGCGTCATGAACATCATGCTGGTGTCGGTCACGGAGCGGATCCGGGAGATCGGCCTGCGCAAGGCGCTCGGGGCCACCCCCCGGGTCATCCGTCGTCAGTTCCTGGTGGAGGCCTCCGTGCTCGGCACCGTGGGCGGCGTGCTCGGTGCGCTGCTCGGCATCATCGGTGCCGTGGCGTTGCCCCATCTCATCTCGGACCCGATCACCGTGTCACCGGTGGCGGCGGCCGGTGCCATCGCCGTCGCCATCGCCATCGGCATCGTCTTCGGCGTGTACCCGGCGAGCCGCGCCGCCAAGCTCCCGCCGATCGACGCCCTGCGCAGCGAATGAACCGGCCGACCACCCGGATGCGCCAGCACCCGGACTCCCCACGAATCCAGTACGAATCGACGTCAACCAAGGAAGAGACCATGCACACCGATCACCCCCAGCAGGCCGACCGCCTGCGTCCCCTGTCCACCGGATCCCCGGCGCGCCGCCCGAGGACCCTGCGCATGAGGCACCTCACCACACTCGGCGTCGTCGCCACGGCCGGCATCGCCTTCGCCGCCTGCGGAGGTTCCTCGGGCGCGTCCAGTACGTCCACCACGGCGCCCACCGCCAACGCGTCGACCACGCCGAGGACCGTTCCCGGAGCCAACGGCACCATCGCCGCCGTGACCGGCACGTCCCTCGAGGTCCAGAACACGCAGACGGGGCAGACCACGGTCAACTACACACCGACCACCACCATCCGTCAGATCTCACCCACGACCCTCTCGGCCGTGACGGTCGGGACGTGCATCAACGCCGTCGGCAAGCCGACCACGGCGTCGACGTCGACGACGTCGCCCTTCGGACGCCCGGTGACCGCCACCACGGTGTCGATCAGCCAACCGGTGTCCGGGGCCTGCACCCGGGGGGGCACGGCCGGCCGGCCCGGAGGGTTCGGCGGTGGGAACGGAGGCACGAGCGGCACCCGACCGGGTGGAGGCACGTTCCGGCCGCCAGCGGGACGCAACTTCGCCGGCGGGGCGTTCGCCACGGCCTTCGGCTCGGTGACGTCCGTGACCCCGACGACCGTCACGGTCTCGGAGACGAATCCCCGCACGTCCCAGACGTCGAGCGTCGTGGTGACCGTGACGCCGACGACGACCTACTCGACCACCCAGACGGCCACTGCGGCCGCCATCGTGGTGGGTCAGTGCGCCCGGGCCGTCGGTCCGGCGGACAGCACCGGTGCGGTGACGGCCTCGTCGCTGACCGTCTCCACGCCGACCAACGGCGTCTGTGGCTCGGGCTTCGGGTTCCGGGGTGCCTTCGGTGGCGGCCAGGGTGCGAACCCGGGAGCGGCCCCGGGTGCCTGATCTGCCGCTTCCACTGGTGATGGACGTCCCCCCGTCGGCGGACGGTCCCGTCCCGGACGCGCCCGTCGACGACCGGGCGCAGCAGGGTCGTCGGACCGGATGGTTCGCGCCGGTGCGGGTGGTCGTCGTCGCCGTGGTCGTGGCAGCTCTCGTCGTCGCCTGGCTGGCCACCCGCTCGACCGGTCCCGCCTACCGGACCGCTCCGGTGGCCATCGGGACGGCGGTGGCCACGCTGTCCACCGTCGGCACCATCACCCCGTTGCACCAGGCCGATCTCACCTTCGCCGCAGCCGGGACGGTCGGTACGGTCGACGTGACGGTGGGCCAGGAGGTCACCGCCGGCCAGGTCGTGGCCACGCTCGACCCCACCTCGCTGCAGGCCGCGGTGACCAGTGCCGAGGTCGCCGTGGCCTCGGCCCAGGCGACCCTCGCCGCCGACGAGACGGCCCAGGCCAACGCCACCTCGTCGACCTCCTCGACCGGGGGCACGGGCGGATCCGGTGGGGCCGGCGGAACCGGTACGTCGAGCGGATCCGGTACGGCGGGCGGATCCGTCGGCTCGGGCAGTGGGCGGACGACGGCGACCACCGTCCCGTCTTCGGGCGGATCGGGGAGCGGTGCCAGCGGCACCGGGGTCACCAAGCTCCAGGGGACGCTCGTGGCCGATCAGCACGGTGAGGACGGAGCGGCGTCCGCCGCCGGCACCGCGCTGCAGGCGGCCACGACAGCGTGTGCCCCCGGTACCTCCACGCCGGTGCCGGTTGCGCCGGGTTCGGGCTCCCCGGCAGGGTCCGGTCTGCCGGGCGGCAGCGGCAGCGGTGGAGGCAGCGGCAGCGGCAGCAGTGGCAGTGGCGTCAGCGGCAGCAGCGGTGTGGGTGCAGGCCCAGCGCTGACCTGCACGCAAGCGCTGGCCGCGGCGACGACGGCGCATCAGGCTCTGGTGACGGCGATCGACCAGGTCACCAGGGACGAAACCGCCCTGTCGGCAGCGCTGGGACTGGGGAGCACCGGCCAGAGCGGAGGCACGGGCACGGGCACGGGCACGGTCACGGGTACGGGTGCCGGCACCGGCGCAGGGGGCGGAGGGAGCTCCGGACCTCCTGGTCCGACCACCACCACGCCGACGACCCGGCCCTCCACGACCTCGACCACCGGCCCGACCACCTCCGGCGGTTCGTCGACCGGCGGTTCGTCGACCATCACCGGTGGATCGTCGACCGCAACGGGTGGGTCGTCGGGTTCGGGCAGCCGGTCGCGCACCGTGACCCCGGAGCTGATCGCCCTCGACCAGGCGAACGTCGATGTGGTCCAGGCCGCCCTGGCCGTGGCGCAGCGGAACGTCGGGCAGTCCAATCTGACCAGCACCATCGCCGGCACCGTCGGTTCCGTCACGCTGAAGCCGGGCCAGACCGTCGCCAGCGGCTCGCCGTCGTCGACCCCGCAGGTGGTGATCATCGGCTCGGGGAGCGACTACCTGGTCAACAGCACCGTGCCGGTCGCCGCCATCCCGAGCGTCGCCCTGGGCCAGCAGGCACTGGTGACCCCGGACTCGAGTTCGACGGTCCTGTCCGGAACGGTGTCGAGCATCGGGGTCCTCGGGACCTCCACCTCCACGACCACGACCTACCCCGTGACCATCGCCTTCCAGTCTCCCGACCTCGGCCCCTACTCCGGATCCGAGTCCTCGGTGCAGATCGTCACCGGGCGGGCTGCCGGCGTGACCACGGTGCCCACGTCGGCCGTGAGGACCGTGGGTGCCGTGCACCGGGTCACCGTGGTGGACAACGGGACGATCTCCTCGGTACGGGTGACCCTCGGCACCGTGGGGGCCGAACGGACGCAGATCACCTCGGGTCTCCACGTGGGGGAGACCGTCTCGCTGGCGACCATGGGTGCCCCGGTCCCGTCGTCCTCCACCACCAGTCCACGCACCGGACTGAACGGACTGGCCGGCGCAGGGGGCCTGGGCGGTGGCAGCCGCTTGGGCGGAGCAGGTGCCGGCGGCTTCGGGGCCGGCGGTGGGGGCGGTGGTGGAGGCGGTGGCTTCGCCCGGGCCGCAGCGGGCTGACCGTCGCATCGTCGCGGTCGGTAGCCCCCACGGAGACGACGGCGAGGGGTAGCGTGCCCGGGGTGAACGAGGAACGGCTGACCGCCGAGGCTGTGCACGACGGCGCGATCCGTCGGGTCCAGTACGCCTACGCCGACGTGGTCAACCGGCGGGCATGGTCCGAGTTGGAGGAGTTGTTCCGACCGGACGCCGAGGTGGTCGTCGACCGTCGGGCCGGCGAGCCCCTGCGGCTGGTGGGCGGCGGTGAGGTGGGAGCCTTCATCGACTCGGCCATCGCCCACTTCACGTTCTTCGAGTTCGTGGTCCTCAATGCCCACATCGTCTTTCCCGAGGGGCCCGGGGCCCCCACCGCGGTCTGCCGGCTCTTCATGTGCGAACTCCGCCAGGACGACGCCGGACGGTTCAGCACCGCTTTCGGGCTCTACCACGACCGGTACGTGCGGGAGGACGACCGGTGGTGGTTCGCCGAGCGCCGCTACCACTCGCTTGCCCGCCACGGTGACGTGCTCGACGTGTTCGCGTTGCCCGCGGAGCCCGGTATCGGTGTCCCCGGTGCGGGGGTCTGAGCCGTCTCGCGCGCCACGGGCCCATCAGCCACGCGATCGCGTAGTCGTGGGAGCATCGGGGGCATGCCGCTCCTCGTGGTCCGCCACGCCCGTGCTGGTCGCCGGAGTGCCTGGGTGGGCGACGACGCCGCCCGACCGCTGTCCCCCCGCGGCCGGGCCCAGGCGGCCGCACTCGTACCCCTGCTGGCCGGGTACCGACCTCGCCGTATCCTCTCCAGTCCGGCCGTGCGGTGCTTCCAGACCGTCCAGCCCCTCGCCGAATCCCTCGGTCTCCACATCGAGTCGGTGGAGGAGCTGGCGGAGGGCAACGGTCCGGCCGCCCTGCGGCTGCTGCAGCGCATGGCGGGCGAGACCGCCGTCCTGAGCACCCACGGGGACATCGCCGAGGAGGTGCTCGACGCCCTCACCCCGGGACTCACGAAGAAGACCCGCTACCGGCTCCGTCTGCTCAAGGGCGAGGTCTGGGTGGTCCAGTCGACCGCCGACTCCCTCGAGATCGTCGACCACCTCCGTCAGGAGCCACGTCGGTGACCGGGCGTCCGAAGGTGGTGGGCCGCCGACGGACGCCGTGTGGTCGCCCACTACGCTGACCGCCCGATGAGTCCCGCCTCCCGATTCGACCCGGAGTCGTTCCGCTCCTTCCGGGTCACGGATCGGAGGTTCGACCCGCGGTCGCGCACGGTCACGCTCCGCTATGCGCTCGACGACCGGGTGACGTTCACCGAGACGATCACCTTCGAGGGCACACCCGGGTCCCGGGGCCCGGCCCCGTCAGCCCCCTCGGACCCGGACCCCGCCGCGGACCCCGGGATCGCCGACCCCGGGCCCGCCGACCCCGGGCCCGAGGACCACCTCCCACCGGGACTCGCACGTGCCCTGCTCCACCTGCACGTGGCCGCAGGCACCAGCTACTACAAGACGGCCGCCCCGCCGGAGGTGGTCATCGAAGGCGAGTCGATGGGTGCGGCCGAGCTCGATCTCCACCACCACCTCTACGACGACGGTCTGCGCGAGTTCGCCGTGGCCAACGGTCTGCCGGTGCCGCGACCCGTGGCCGTCGTGGCCGACCACGGGGTCGCCGACCCCCCGGTGCCGACGGCCGGCGCGCTCCGTCCGGGCCTGATCGTCCCGATCGGTGGCGGCAAGGACTCGATGGTGCTCATCGACGCGGTGCGCCACCTACGGCCGCGCCTCTTCGCCGTGAACCCCCATCCCCTGGTGCACCTGCTCGCCGCCGAGGCCGGCCTCGAGCTCCTGGTGGTCCGCCGGAAGCTCGACCCGGGACTGGCGGCGCTGCACGAGGCGGGGGCGCGCAACGGTCACGTCCCCATCACCGCCATCGTGTCCCTGATCGCAGTCGTGGGCGCCTTCCTCGACGGCTACGACACGGTGGCCATGGCGGTCGAGCGATCGGCCAGCGAGGAGACCGTGCTCGTGGACGGGGTGCCGGTCAACCACCAGTACTCCAAGAGCCGGGACTTCGAACTGCTCCTCGCCGACGTGATCCGTTCGTCGGTGGCCCCGGAGTTGACCTACGGGTCGGCGCTGCGTCCCTATTCGGAGCTCGCCATCTCGCGTGCCTTCGCCCGTCTCGGCCGTTACCGGGGGACGTTCTGCAGCTGCAACTCGGCGTTCCGTCAGCGGGCGGGGACGGAGGACCGCTGGTGCGGGCACTGCCCGAAGTGCCGGTTCGTCGGCCTGATGCTGGCCCCGTTCCTCGAGCCGGACGAGCTGACGGCGGTCATCGGTACCGACATGTTCGCCGACCCGGCCCAGATCGACGGGTTCGCCGCCCTCATGAGCGACGTGGACAAGCCGTTCGAGTGCGTGGGCGAGAAGCGCGAGTCGGCGGCCGCCCTCCTCCTCTTGGCCGGTCGTCCTGCGTGGCGTTCTACGCCGGTGGTGTCCGCCCTGGCCCCGTTGGCCGCGACGTTGGTGGACGACGACGAGGTGGTGCGGCTGCTCGGTCCCGACGACGAACTGACCTTCGGCGACCCGGAGGTGGCGGCCGCCGTGGCCGCCCTCCTGGCCGGGGGCCGGTGACACCGCGCCCTCTGACCCTGGAGGGCGTCCTCGCCCGACGGGTCGCCGTGTGGGGCATGGGGGCCGAAGGCGTGGCGTTCGTCACGCTCGCCGCCCGGCATGGCGTCGAGCCGGTCCTGATCGACGACGCTCCGGACGACGGGGCCCGGCGTGTGGCCGGGGCGCTGGGCGACGGCTGGTCCGTGCGGGCACCCGGCGACGTGGACTGGTCGACGGTGGACGTGGTCGTGCGGGCACCGGGCGTGAGCCGGTACCGCACGGAGCTGGTGGCGGCCGAGGCGTCGGGCGCACAGGTGACGACGGCCATGGCCGTGTGGTTGGAGGACCACGCCGAGGCACCGGTGCTCGCCGTGACCGGGACCAAGGGCAAGAGCACGACGGCGGCGCTGGCTGCGGCGATCCTGGAGGCCGAGGGACGTCGGGTCGAGCTCATCGGCAACATCGGGGTGCCGGTCCTCGAGACCTACGCCCGACCCCGACCCGATGTCTACGTCGTCGAGATCTCCTCGTACCAGGCCGCCGATGTGACCCGCACGCCGGGGGTGGTGGTGCTCACGAGCCTCGCCCCCGACCATCTCGACTGGCACGGTGGAGTCGAGGCCTACTACCGGGACAAGCTCCGCCTGATCGACGCCGGGCCACCGGGCCACCTGGCCGTGAGCGCCGGCAACGAGGAGGCGCTGGCCCGGACCGCCGACCATCCTGAACGCCTGTTGTTCGGCCCGGACGGCAGGGTGCGGGTGGGCGCTGACGGCTGGCTGGCGGTCGACGGACGACGCCTGGTGGACACGGGTCGCCTGCGGGTACCGGGTCGCCACAACGTTTGGAACCTGTGCGGCGCCGTGGCCGGGATCCTGCTCCTGACCGGAACCGCGCCCTCGGCCGCCGCCGTCGGGACGGCGGTGGACGGGTTCACGGGGCTGGCGTCGCGCTGTCAGGTCCTCGGCACCCGCCACGGTGTCACGTTCGTGGACGATGCCCTGGCCTCCAACCCGTTCGCCTCGGCGACGTCGATCGAGTCCTTCGCCGGTCGGCCCCTCACCGTCATCGTCGGCGGGGCGGACCGCGGGGTGGACCCCGGACCACTCCACGGCGCGCTGGCCGCGCACGCGCCTGCGGTCGCCGTGGTGGTGCTCCCCCCCGAGCCTCGACGCCTGGGGACGGCGCTCGCCGGAGTGGCGTCGGTGGTCCGTCACGCGGCGGACCTCCGCGACGCCGTGGCCGCGGCCCGGGAGGTGACCCCGCCGGGTGGCGTGATCCTGTTCTCGCCGGGTGCACCCACGCCGGAGGGCGGTGGAGGCTACCGGGTCCGCAGTCGCGAGTTCGCGGCGGCCGCCGGTTTCGACCGGGACTAGGTTGTGGGCCGACCGGTCACCGCCCCGTCGCCCGGGGACCGACAGCCGGCCGGTGCCGGAGGAACGTGGTCACCGGCCGCGTGGCCACCGACAAGGGGGACGAATTGAGGGCCATCACCATCATCACCGACCGGGTGGTCACCGTGGACGGTGTGGTCGATGCGGACCGCGGGACCTTCCTCGTGGACCCCTCGGTGCTGTCCGAGGCGGTGGGATGGGACCTCAAGCCGTCGGGACTGTGCCAGGGCGACATCTGCGTGCCGGTTCGGGACATGGACGCCCTGCGGTCGGGGGAGCTGCTCGACGTGACGGCGGTGGCCGACGCCGTTCGCCAACCGTCGGTCGTCGACACCGACGCCGGCATCATGGCCATCGCCCTGTCGGCCGAACTCCGACGTCGGGCGCTGCGGGACCTGGATGCGCCGGACGTGACCCTGCCGGACCTCGACGACGCGCCCCACTCGCTGTCGGACTGGTCGGGCCGCAAGCGCCTGCTCGTCACCTTCTCGAGTTGGTGCGGCTGTCGCTACGACCTGCCGGGCTGGCAGGCCCTCGACGACGAACTGTCCGAGGACCGGTTCTCGGTGATCGCCGTGGCCATCGACCAGTACGCCGAGGACGTCCGGCCGTTCACCGACGGTCTCACGATGCCGGTGCTCTACGACCCCCAGCACCTCCTCACCGAGCTCTACGCCATCTCCAACGTGCCGACGGTGGTGTGGATCGACGAGGACGACCGGATCGTGCGGCCCAACGCCGAGGCCTTCGGCACCGACACGTTCGCCGACTTCACCGGGGCCGAGTCGGGTCCCCACCTGGACCTGGTGCGCCGGTGGGTCCGGGACGGCGACCTGCCCATGGACCCCGACGAGGTCCGTCAGGCGGTCGCCGACCTGACCGACGACGAGGTACGTGCCCGCCTGCACTTCCGCATCGCCGGCGAGGCCCATCGCCGCGGCGATGCCGAGACCACGCGGCGCCACGTGCTGCGGGCCGGGGAGCTGGCCCCCGACGACCTCACGGTGTGGCGGGCCGGGATGCCGCTGATCGGCGAGGACCCGTTCGGCCAGGACTTCCTCGACCGCTACGACGAGTGGAAGCGGCGGGGTAGCCCGGCCCACTCGTTGCCGTCGCTGGGCCGCGCCGACACCGGGACCTGAGCGACGGCACCAGAGCGACTCCTCGCTGACCGGGCTGGCTCAGGACCGAGCTCGCTGACCGGGCTCGCTCGGGACCGAGCTCGAGGACGGGGCTCGCTCGGGACCGACGATGGGTGGTGCCGTACCGTGTACCAATTCGTACGCTGCACGGCGTCATCGTGACCGTCCGCCCCGACGGCTCTCCAGCCGCCCGACCGGACGGTGCACCCGGCGGCAGCCGGCGATTCAGCGCAGGCGCCACTCCAGCCGGTTGCCCGACGCGAACCGCTCCTGGCCCTCGGCCAGGGCCTCGTCGCTGTTGCCGAGACCTACGAAGGCGTAGCCCAGCGCCAGGGCCTGTCCCCGGCTCAGGTCGCGGCCGGCCCACAGCGCCCGGAGCGAACCCTGGACGGCCAGCGGTGGGGAGTCGGCGATGGCGCGTGCCGCCCACCCGGCCTTGGTCCGCAGGTCGTCGACGTCGCTCGCCAACTCCGACACCAGACCGATCTGATGGGCGCGCTGGGCGCTGAGGCGCTCGCTGGCCCCGAGGAGGGTGAGCCGGGCCAGCTCGCCGAAGGGCATGCGGCCGGTCATCTGCAGGGGCTCGAAGGCGGCCGCCATGCCGTAGGTGACGTGGGGGTCGAAGAACGTGGCCTGCTCGGTGGCGATGAGGAAGTCGACCTCGCCGAGGAGGTAGAAGGCGCCGCCGCACGCCATGCCGTTCACGGCCCCGATCACGGGCTTCCACAGGTCGCACGTCTTCGGGCCCAGGTCCTCACCCGGATCGTCGAACATGAACGGGGTGGCACCGGCGCCGACGTGGACCGCCTCGCCGTCCTCGCCCACCGTGGCGTCACCGGTGGCGTCACCGAGGGCCTCGTTGCGATCGATCCCGGTGCAGAACGCCTTGTCGCCGCTTCCCGTCAGCACCACCACCCGGACGTCGTCGTGGCGCCGCAGCGCCCGCCACAGGGTGCGCAGCTCCCGCTGCATCACGGCGTTGAAGGCGTTGTGCACCTCGGGCCGGTCCAGGGTGACCCAGGCGATGCCGTCGTCCTCCTCGTAGCCGAGGGTGTCGAAGGAGGGGATGGCGGCCATGGGTGGGGCTCCGTTCTCACTCGGCGGGCACCCGGTCACACCCCGGGCTTGCGCGGTAGCGTGCGCAGCGGGCACCCTAGCGCCCACCCGGTGGGGCACGCGAGTGCCGGCTGGCCGGGCGACGACCACAGGACACGACCACAGGACAAAGGGGATCCCCAGGTGGCAGACGACATCCTCAGCACCATCATCGGAACGCCGACCGGAACCACGGTGGTCACGGTGGAGCGGGGCCAGGTGGCGCTGTTCGCCGGGGCGGTCAAGGACGGAAGTGCGGTCTACCGGGACCCGCGTGCGGCGTCGGCGGCCGGACTGCCGGGGATCCCCGCCCCGCCGACCTACCCGTTCGTGATGGGTAACTTCGGCGTCTATCCCGAGCTCCAGGGCGAGGACGCCCCGAAGGGCAACCCGATGGGTGCCGTGCTCGGCCCCCTCATGGCCAAGGGCGGACTCATCCTCCACGGGGAGCAGGAGTTCACCTACCACCGGCCGGTCTTCGCCGGCGACGTGCTCGAGGGCAAGGGGCTGGTGGTCGACGCGTACCAGAAGGAGTCGAAGGGCAAGACGATGACCTTCGTGGTCGTGGAGACGGCGTGGAGCGACACCGTGACGGGCGAGCCCGTGTGCACGTCGCGCATGAACATCATCCACCGCATCTGATGGCCGTCACCGAGCAGGCCCCTCCAGGGGACGCCGTCCTGCGGCGCGTCGAGGACGGGGTGGCCTGGATCACCCTCAACCGCCCCGAGGCGGGCAACGCCGTCACCGCCGCCATGCGCGACCAGGTGGTGGCCTGGTTGGAGGAGGCCTCGGCCGACCTCGCCGTCCGGGTCGTCGTCCTGACGGGAAGCGGGGAGAAGGGCTTCTGCACCGGGGCCGACCTCCGGTCGCAGGGACCGGCCCCGGCCCGGCCCGAGGGCGCACCGGACCGGGCCGTGGGCGACGCCGCCCGGCTCATCCGCACCGGCTGGCAGCGCCTGGTGAGCGCCGTCCTCGACTGCGAGAAGCCCGTGATCGCCGCCGTCAACGCCACCGCCGCCGGCGGGGGGATGCACCTGGCCCTGGCGTGCGACCTCGTGCTGGCCGCCGAGGAGGCCAAGTTCATCGAGGTCTTCATCCGGCGGGGGATCGCCCCCGATGCGGGTGGCGCCTACCTGCTCGCCCGGCTCATCGGACCGCAGAAGGCGAAGGAGCTCTTCTTCTTCGGCGACGACGTCCCGGCCCGGGAGGCCGAGCGCCTCGGCCTGGTGAACAAGGTGGTCCCCCGGACCGAGCTCGCCGCCGAGGTCGCCGCCTGGGCGGCCCGGCTGGCTGCGGCACCGACCAAGGCCATCGGCGTGGCCAAGTACCTGACCAACCGGGCGCTCGACACGGACCGGGCCACCGCGCTGTGGGACGAGGCCGTGGGCCAGGAGCTGGTGACCGGCACCGAGGACTGCCGCGAGGGTCTCACGGCGTTCGCCGAGCGCCGTCCGCCGGTGTTCCGGGGCTGGTAGTGGCGGTCGGACCGCCGGGTCGTGGACCGTGTCCGGGACGGTCGTCCCGACCTAGAACGGGTTCTCGTTTGGCGGTCCGAGATGGTAGAACGTGCCCGTGACCTTGCATCATGACCGGACCGATCGGGAACGCGACCTGCCGGGGGTCCCCGCCGTGGTCGCGGCCCCGCCCGCCGATCCCTGGACCGTGCCGTCGACCGGTCACCTCCCCCGACGGACCGGGGTCTGATCCGGTGGCCATCGGCATCCAGGACGAGCATGAGGAACTGCGCAGCGCGGTGCAGGGCTGGGCGGAGGCCCGGGGCGTGGCCGGGGTGGTGCGGACCGCACTCGACGCGGACGGCGACTCGCTCCCGCCCTACTGGGGCGACCTCGCCGCCCAGGGCCTGCTGGCCATCCACCTCGACGAGGAGTGGGGCGGCCAGGGGGCCGGCGTGGTCGAACTGGCCGTCGTGGCCGAGGAACTGGGGCGCGCCGCAGCTGTCGGGCCGTGGGACACCACGGCGATCGTGGCCGGTGTGGTGGCGGCGTCCGGGTCCTCCGGCCTGGCCAAGTCGCTGCTGCCCGGCCTGGCCGACGGCAGCCTCACCGCGTCGCTGTCCGTGCCGACCGCGGCGCCCGACGGATCGCCCGTGGCGTTCGACGGCCTGGTGGCCGAGCCCGGTCCCGACGGTTCGCTGATCGTCACCGGCGAGCTCCGCCCCCTGGTCCACGGCGCCGTCGTGACCCACGTGCTCGCCCCGGCGGCGGTCGGCGACGGGACCCGGTGGATCGTGCTCGAGCGGTCGGACGCCTCCGAGGTGCACGAACTCCCGAGCTTCGACCTGAGTCGACCGGCGGCGTCGTGGACGCTCGACGGGGCGGCGGTGGACGGGGAACGGGTGCTCGACACGTCGACCGGCGCCGTGCGCGACCTGGCCCTCGTGGTGCTCTCGGCCGAAGCGGTGGGTGGGGCGCGCTGGTGCCTCGACGTCGCCGCGGAGCACGCCCGTACCCGCGAGCAGTTCGGGCGGCCGATCGGGCAGTTCCAGGGGGTCAAGCACCGGCTCGCCAACATGTTGTGCACCGTCGAGCAGGGCGTGGCCGCCACGTGGGACGCCGCCACCGTGCTCGAGGCCGAGGGCGGTTCGACCTCGGGCCAGGAGACCGACCAGGGGAGCCTGGCCGTCCAGTTGGCCGCCGCCCTGGCGCTCGACGGCTACGTGGAGTCGGCGAAGGGGGCCATCCAGGTCCTCGGCGGAATGGGGTTCACGTGGGAGCACGATGCCCACCTGCACCTGCGCCGGGCGACGACGATACGTCAGCTGGCGGGCGGCACCGCGCCCCTGCGGGCCGAGGCGGCCCGTCTGGCGCTGGCCGGGTGGCGCCGACGTCTCTCCGTCGACCTGCCACCGGAGGCCGAGGCCCTGCGCGCCGAGATCGACGCCCTGGTCGGGTCGATCCGGGCGATCGAGGATCCCGTCGAGCAGCAGCGGGCGCTGGCCGACCACGGGCTCCTCGCTCCGCACTGGCCGACCCCCTGGGGGCGTGACGCCGGTGCCGTCGAGCAGCTGGTGATCGACCAGGCGTGCGCCGAGGTCGGGCTCAAGCGGCCCAACCTGGCCGTGGCCGCCTGGGCCCTGCCCACGATCATGGCCCACGGCACCACCGAGCAGACCGAGCGGTTCGTCGGCCCGACGCTGCGGGGCGAGCTGATCTGGTGTCAGCTCTTCAGCGAGCCCGGTGCGGGATCGGACCTGGCGGGACTGACCACCCGGGCGACCCGGGTCGACGGCGGTTGGTCGCTCACGGGCCAGAAGGTCTGGACGTCGGTGGCGGCCCGGGCGCACTGGGGGATCTGCCTGGCCCGGACGGACCCCGACGTCCCCAAGCACCAGGGGATCACCTACTTCCTGGTCGACATGCACTCGCCCGGCATCGAAATCCGGCCCCTGCGGGAGATCACCGGTGCCGCTCTGTTCAACGAGGTCTTCTTCGACGACTGCTTCGTCCCCGACGAGTGTGTCGTCGGGGAGATCGACGGCGGGTGGAAGCTGGCCCGTACGACCCTGGCCAACGAACGGGTGTCGCTCTCCTCGGACTCCGCCTTCGGGGGTGCCCTCGAGAGCGTGCTGGACCGGATCGCCGCCCGGCCCGATCTGCAGGACCCCGTGACCCTCGACCGCCTCGGTCACCTGCTCACCGAGGCCCAGTCGCTGGCCCAGCTCGGGATGCGGGCCACCCTGCGGTCGGTCGGTGGCCTGCAGCCCGGTTCCGAGTCGAGCGTGCGCAAGCTCCTGGGTGCCGAGTTCGACCAGCGCGTCCACGAGTTCGCACTCGACATCTGCGGACCCGAGGGGGCCGTGACCGAGGGCGACGCCGCCCTGCCGGCCTACATGGTGCTCCAGTCCAAGTGCATGACCATCGCCGGCGGGACGAGTGAGGTCCAGCGCAACGTCATCGGTGAGCGGCTGCTCGGCCTGCCCCGCGATCCGGAGCCCGGTCGTTGACCGAACACGCGTCCGGGCCGGAGGCGGCGGCGGGGGCGGGGGCCGACGGCACGGCACCCGGAGCGGGCCCCGTGTCCGGTCGCCACCGGGCCACCGCCCGTGGCGTGTGCAGCCCGGTCTGTCGGGCGACGGCCCTCCGTGGTGGTGGGAGACTGACGCTTGGTCGCCGGGGTGTTCGCCGGTCGCCGTACGAGTCGCCGCACGAGGCCGGATGGCGGCCCCTGGAGGAAGGACCTGGACATGGCTGACACTGCGCTGTACTTCGAGGACGTCGCCGAGGGCGATGCGGCCCCGGAGCTGACCCATGTGCTGACCCGCACCGATCTCGTGGCCTACGCCGGGGCGTCGGGGGACTTCAACCCCATGCACCACGACGAGGTCAAGGCGACGGCCGCCGGGCAGCCGAGCGTGTTCGGGCACGGCATGTTCTCGATGGGCCTGCTGGGCACGGCCATCACCGACTGGGTCGGGCCCGGCAACGTGAAGCGGTTCACCGTCCGCTTCGCCCGCCAGACTTGGCCCGACGAGGAGCTGCACTCCGCCATCGTGGTCACCGGCAAGCGCACCGAGGGCGGTTCCCACCTCCTCGACCTCGACGTGCGGCTGCGCAACGCGGCCGGCGAGGAGAAGGTGGTCGGAGAGGCCACCGCCGAGGTGCCCAGCCGGGAGTGACGTAGCCGGGAGTGACACGGTCGGCAGCGACAGTAACCGGCCGGCCGGGCCGGGTGCGCGGCCCGGCCCGGTGCCCGCCGTGTCACCGACCGCGGGGCGCCGCCGGGTAGGGTCGTCCGTGGTCGTGTCGTCGCGCCGCACGCCGCCTGATCAGGCGGCCCGGTCGGGTGGCGAGCTGAGTGCCAGGGGAGGTCTGTGCCGCGACATCGCCGGAACCACCGGGTACCTCGGGTGTCCGCGGTGCGCAGCCAGGGCGCGGGGCGGCGCCACGGGGCGGGCCGGCGCGGCGCCGTGTCCCTCGCCCTGCTGGTGCTCGTCGGCCCCACCCTTCTCGCCGCGTGCGCCAACGTCACCGTGCTGACGGTCTCCCATGCCGGGGACACCGACGGTGTCACCCCGACGACGATCCGGGTCGGGGCCCTCGGATCCTTCAGCGGGTTCGCCGCGTCGTCCTTCGCCCCGGTCACCACGGGGGCCGCCGTCTACTTCGACCAGCTCAACGCGTCGGGCGGGGTCCACGGGCGGAAGATCATCTACTCGCCGATCGTCGACGACGGGACCTCGCCGTCGGGCAACACGGCCGGGGCGCAGCGTCTGGTCCAGAGCAAGGTCTTCGCCGTGGTCGGGGTGGGGACCCCCTTCTTCACCGGTTCGTCCATCCTGCGCTCCCAGGCGGTCCCGACCTTCGGCATCCAGGAGAACACCAACGAACAGTGGTCGGGCCAGACCATGTTCGGCGCCGGTGGCTCCTACATGGCGCCGAACCTCCCGATGCCCCAGGTGGCCTACGTCGCCCAGCAGACCCACTCCCACACGGCGGCCGTGCTGGCCTACAACGTGGCCCAGTCCTCCGGCGGCTGCGTGAGCGTGGTGAAGGCGCTCGCCCGCTACCACGTGCACACCCCGGTGATCGACTTCTCGATCCCCTACGGCGCCGCCACCCTCGATGCCGACGTGACCCGCATGCAGCAGAACCACGTCGACTTCGTGGCGACGTGCATGGACTCGACGGGCAACATCAAGCTCTCCCAGACGCTCCAGCAGCACGGGATGGGCAACGCCGTGCAGTACTGGCTGGACGGCTACGACGAGCGGATCCTCCGTAACAACACGTCCGCCTACGCAGGTGTCTACTTCCTGTTGCAGCAGACACCCTTCGAGGTCACCAAGCTCTACCCCCACGTCTACCCCGGGATCGACGACTTCAACGCCGCTATGGCCCGGTTCGCGCCCGGCACGCCGGAGTCGGGCACGGCGTTGGCCGGCTGGGTGAGTGCCGACCTGTTCACCCAGGGCCTGCGCGCCATCGGCAACGACGTCACCCGCACCGCCCTCGTGCAGGCCATCAACCGGCTCACGGCCTACACGGCGAACGGGGCCTACCCGCCGGTCAATTGGAAGGTCGCCCACACCGGGGTCAACAACCTGGACTGCACGACCTACGTGCGGGCCCGTGGCGACCGCTTCGTGCCCGAGTTCACCACGCCGGCGAGCGTCTACTCCTGCTACGACCAGACCGGGTCGGCCCAGCTGTCCACCCGGACGGTCACCACGCTGCCCCTCCAGCCGGGGGTGCCGGGCAGATGACCCAGTTCCTCAACTACGCCGTGCCGGGCGTCCCGTTCGGCTGCGTCTTCGCCCTGATGTCGGTGGGCCTGGTCCTCACGTACAAGGCGTCGGGCGTGTTCAACCTGGCCTTCGGGGCCCAGGCCTTCGTGTCGGCGTTGGCCTACGTGTCCCTCGTGCAAGGCGGCTGGCCCCGCTGGGCGGCCACCCTGATCGCCGTCGCCCTGATCGGACCGTTCGTGGGCATGGTGCTCGACCGGCTGCTGTTCCGCCGGATCCGGACGGCCTCGCCACTGGTCAAACTGGTCCCGTCGCTCGGGCTGCTGGTGGCCCTGCCCCAGTTGGCCCTGATCATCGCCGGGTCGACGCCGACCATCCCACCGCCGGCCATCGTGGGCGACGCCCAGCGGGTCTACCTCCACCTGGGGTCGGTGCCGCTCAGCGGGCTCGAACTGTCCATCACCGGGGCCACGGTCGTCGTGGTGGGCGCCCTGGTGATCCTGTTCCAGTTCACCCCGGTGGGCCTGGAGATGCGGGCGGTCGTCGAGAGCCCGAGGATGACCGAACTCGCCGGCGTGAACGCCGGACGGGTGAGCGCCTTCGCCTGGATCCTCTCGAGCATGATGGCTGCCCTGGCCGGCGTGCTGCTCGCCCCGCTCTACTCGCAGCTGGATCCCCAGAATTTCACCGTGCTCCTGGTGTGGGGTGTGGCCGGCGCCGTCATCGGACGCTTCTCCAGCCTGCCCCTGGCCCTGCTCGGCGGTCTGGCCCTCGGAATGGCCCAGCAGGTGATCGCCGGGTACCTGCCCGCCGGGGTGATCGCCAACGGCCTGCGCCCCTCGTTGCCGTTCGTCGTGCTCCTGCTCTTGCTGCCCTTCACCCGTCAGCGTCAGCTCGACGATCCCCTGTCGGGGTGCGACCCGCCGTCCTCGGCCGTCGAGCGCGGCACCACCGGGTACCGGTCGGCGGGCACCGTGGCGGCCGCCGAGGGAACGGTCCGCTCCGTGGGCATCTGGCACCAGCGGCTCGACGCCGGATCGGGTGGGCGTATGACCGACGTACTGACCCGACGGCCGACGGCGACCTTCTCCTGGTTGGTGGCGCTGGCTGCGGTCGTGTCGGCCCTCACCTGGGTGCCGCCCGACTGGCTCCTCACGATGAACCAGGGCATCGCCTTCGCCATCATCTTCCTGTCGCTGACCCTGCTGACCGGGATGACGGGCCAGATCTCGCTGTGCCAGGCCACCTTCGCCGGCCTCGGGGGATTCATGGCCGGGCAGCTGGCCAACCAGTTCGGCCTGCCCGTGGTCCTCGGCATGGTGGCCGGCGCCCTGCTCGCCGGAGGACTCGGGGTGCTGGTGGCGATCCCGACCCTGCGCCTCGCTGGTCTTCCCCTGGCCCTGGCCACCCTGGCGTTCGCGCTGTTGGCCGACAACATCCTGTTCCCCAACTCCTGGATCGGGAACGGGGCGAGCGGCGTGACCGTGCCGCGACCCTCGGCGGGGCCGGTCAGCTTCGCCGCCGCCAAGCCGTTCTTCCTCCTCTCCCTCGTCGTGCTGGCCGTGGCGGCGGGCATCGTCAAACTGGTGGGCGACGGGACCATGGGGCGCTATCTCTCCGCCGTCCGGGGCAGTGAACTGGCGGCCAATGCGGTGGGCATCGACGTCTACCGGCTGCGCATCCTGGTCTTCGCGCTGTCCGCCGCACTGGCCGGCGTGGGGGGGGCCCTGTTCGGCTCGCTCGAAGGCTCGCTGTCGGCCAACGACTTCGGCTACCAGATCTCGGCCGTGCTGCTGGTGGTCGTGGCCATCGTCGGCCTCGGGTCGATCAGCGGGGCCGTCGTGGCCGGCGTCGTCTACACCACCCTCCAGGTGGCGGTCACCTCACTGCCCACGCGCTACGCGGGCCTGGTGGCGGTGCTGTTCGGTCTGGCCACCCTCAGCTACACCCGCCACCCCGAGGGGTTCCTCGACGTGCTGAGCGGACGGGCCCAGGTGCTCATCGCCGACCGGCGATCGCGCCGGGTGCGTCCGGGGCCGTCGGATTCGGGGCCGGCGCCGACACCCACCGGCGGACGCGCTCCCCGGGGGCCGGGCCTCGGTCCCGCCGGCGTCGACGCGGGACCGGTGCTGGGCGGACCGATCCCGGAGGGAGCCGGGTGAGCCCGGTCGAGGACACGCCGTCGGCGCCGGCGTCGGGCGGGGCAGCGGCGCGGGCGCCGTCGACGTCCGGCGGTCCACTGCTCGCCGCCCGCGGAATCACCAAGCAGTTCGGCGGCATCGTCGCGCTCGATCACGTCGACATGGAGGTCGCCGCCGGCGAGGCGGTCGGCCTGGTGGGCCCCAACGGTGCCGGCAAGACCACACTGTTCAACTGCCTGTTCGGACTGGAGGTCCCCGACGCGGGAACCGTCGTCTTCGACGGCCGGCGCATCGACCGGCTCCCGGTGTGGAGGCGCAGTCGGATGGGCATCGGGCGTACGTTCCAGCGCGTGGAGCTGTTCGAGGGCATGACCGTCGCCGACCATCTGCTGGTCGCCGAGCAGGCGGCCAGCGGCACCGTCCGGATCTGGCAGGACTTCCTCCACCGGGGGGGTCCGAGCCCGGCCGAGCTCGACCACGTCAAGGAGGTCCTCGACCTCCTCGGCATCGCCGAACTGGCCGGCCGACCGGTCGATACGCTCGACCTCGGCCACGCGCGCCTGGTCGAGCTCGGACGGGCCATGATGGGCGCGCCGCGCCTGCTCATGCTGGACGAGCCGTCGTCGGGCCTGGACGCCGACGACACCGCACGACTGTCCCGCATCCTCGGCGAGACGCGGCGCTCGACCGGGGTGGCGGTGCTGCTGGTCGAGCACGACCTGGCGCTGGTGGAGTCCGCCGTCGACCGGCTGGTGGTGCTCAACTTCGGCAAGGTCCTGGCCACGGGTGCGGTGGACGACGTGCTGGCCGAGCCGGAGGTCCGCCTCGCGTATCTGGGGACCACGGCGTGACGGCCGACGACGGGCGCGAGGGTCGGCCCCCGGCCGACGACGGGCGCGAGGGTCGGCCCCCGGCCGACGACGGGCGCGAGGGTCGGCCCCCGACCGTCGACGAGGAGCCGCCGGAACCCCTCCTCGTGCTGGACGGGGTCGGCGCGGCCTACGGCCCCTACGAGGCGCTCTTCGACGTGTCGCTGACCGTGCGGACAGGTCGGGCGCTGGCCCTCGTGGGCGCCAACGGTGCCGGCAAGTCGACGGTGGCCCGCGTGGTCTCCGGCCTCGTGCCGACGACGTCGGGGACGATCCGCTTCGACGGAGCGGACATCACCGGGCACCCGGCCTACGAGATCGCCCGGAGGGGACTCTCGCAGCTGACCGAGGGACGCTCGGTCTTCGCGTCGCTGACCGTCGACGAGAACCTGACCCTCTCGTTCCGCCGGGCGCTGGGCCGCAGGGGCGTGCCCGACGCCCTGGCCGCTGCCTACGAGTCCTTCCCGCGGCTGAAGGAACGGCACACGCAGTCGGCGGGCACCCTGTCGGGCGGCGAGCAGCGGATGCTGGCCCTGGCCCGCGTGCTGGTCCTGCACCAGAAGCTCCTGGTCGTCGACGAGCTGTCCTTCGGTCTCGCCCCGGTCGTCGTCGACGAGGTCTACGCCGCGCTGGAGCGGGTGGTCGCCGCGGGGACGTCCCTGCTGCTGATCGAACAGCACGTCGACCGAGCCCTCGTGCTGGCCGACGACGTCGTCGTGCTCAGCAAGGGGAGGGTCGTCTACGACGGCGCCGTGGCCGAGGTGGAGGGCCGTCTGGGTGACCTCGTGCTCGGTCGGCCCGGGCCCGGGGAGGACCGAGCCCTCACCCGGTTCCCGGTCGGACCAGGTTGACGGGCGGTCAGGCCAGGTTGAAGGGCGGGACGTCGGAGGAGATGCCCTTGAACAGCTCACCCTTGGCCGCCGCCAACTCGTCCAGGGTCCACTCCGAGTCACGGTGGATCTCGCCGATCGGATGGAAGCCACCCGTGGCCCAGATGTCCCCGCCGAAGACGATGAAGTTCTGGCCGTTGATGTCGGAGGCGTCGTCGGTGGCGAGGAAGGTGACGAGCTTGGCCACGTTGCGGGGGTCGAACTTGTCGAACCCGTTGTCGGACTTGGCCATGTCCCCGAAGATGTTTTCGGTCATGCGGGTGCGGGCCCGGGGACTGATCGAGTTCACGGTGATGCCGTAGCGACCGAGTTCGCGGGCGAGCACCCACGTCAGCGAGGCGATGCCGGCCTTGGCCGCCGAGTAGTTGGCCTGGCCCGCGTTGCCGAACAGACCGGCCTCTGACGACGTGTTGATGATGCGCCCGGTCACGTCCTCGCCGGCCTTGGCCCGACCCCGCCAGTAGACGGCGGCGTGGTGGGCCGGCGCGAAGTGGCCCTTCAGGTGCACGCGGATGACGTCGTCCCAGTCGGACTCCTCGATGTTGAACGACATCTTGTCGCGCAGGATCCCGGCGTTGTTCACGAGGATGTCGAGACTCCCGAAGGTGTCGACCGCCTGCTCGACCAGTGCCTTGGCCCCTTCCCAGGAGCTGACGTCCGAGGAGTTCACGGCGGCGTCGCTGCCGGCGGCCTTGATCAGCTCGACCACTTCCTCGGCGGGGTGCTTGTCGCCGCCCTCGCCCTGGAGGGACGCGCCGACGTCGTTGACGATGACCTTGGCACCCTCGGAGGCCAGCAGCAGTGCCTCCTCACGTCCGATTCCCCGACCTGCGCCGGTGACGATGGCGACCTTGCCGTCGAGCTTTCCCATGGTGTCCTCCTGAGTGGATCCGTAGCTGTGGTTGATCTTCGAGCGATCAGCGGGCCGCACGCGTTGACGATGCGGCGGAACCGGGGAAGCATGGCCGAAACCCACCCCCTCCGCAAGACAGGACGGCACCGTGACCCCTGGCCCGACCCACACCTCCGACGACGACCGCGACGGGGTCGCCGGTCGACCCCTGGCGGGGCGGACGGCCCTCGTCACCGGCGGCGGACGGGGGATCGGCCGGGCGATCGCCCTGGCCCTCGCCGCCGACGGCTGCGACGTCGCCGTCAACTACCGCCGTGACGGCGGGTCAGCGGCGGCCACCGTGACCGACATCGAGGCGCTCGGGGTCCGGGGGGTGGCGCTGCCGGCATCGGTGGACGACCCCGGGGCCGCCACCGCGCTGGGCGAGGCTGCGGTCGCCGTGCTCGGGCCGGTGGATCTCCTGGTCTGCAACGCCGGGATCGCCAGCCGGGGCGGCACCGTCGCGGAGACGTCGATCGACGAGGTGGACCGCCTGATGCGGACCCACGTCTACAGCGCCTTCCAGCTGTGCCAGGTGCTGCTCCCCGGCATGCGCGAGCGCCCGCGGGGTGACCTGATCGTGATCTCCTCGGTGGCCGCCCGCCTGATGGCCGCCCGCTCGGCGCCCTACACGATGGCCAAGGTAGCCCTCGAGGCGCTGGCCCTGACGGTGGCCAGGGAGGAGCGGGTCAACGGCATCCACGCCAACGTGGTCGCCCCCGGACTGGTCGACACGGAGATGGGTCGCCGACTCGTCCGCGGGGCCATGGGGATCGAGGACATCTCCTCACTGGACGCCACCTCCCCGTTCGGGCGGGTGTGCCGGCCGGAGGACATCGCCGACGTGGTCCGCTTCCTCGTGTCGCCGTCCGCCGGCTACGTCACCGGTCAGATCGTGTCGGTCGACGGCGGTGGCTGAGGCGGACCCCACGGGGCCGTCACCCCGGGTCACCGGAGAACCCGGGTGCCGGGAGCGCCGATGGTAGGTTGCCCGACCGGGCACCCGAATCGGTCCGGAGGACCCTCCGCACCGACGAACGTGCCGATCGCCGACCGGGCCCACCGACGAACGGAGCAGGCATGAGCGGAGCGGACGGGCCGGACGGCAAGGGGGCCATCGCCGGTCTGCCGGCCCGGATCATCCCCCAGTACGACCGCATCGACCGCAAGGTCCGACGGGAAGCCACGCGGTTGGCCGGGCTCTCGTTCACCCAGCTGCCGCCCCGCGAGGCCACCCGGATGGCCTACAACGTCCTGCTCCGCCGCGACCCGGACCCGGCGGCCTGGGACCAGCTCACCGGCGCGCTCGCCGCCCACCTGCTGACCCACGACGAGATGGTCGACCGCATCCGCACCTCCAACGAGTTCCGGGTGCAGGCCCGACCCTCGGCGACCGGCCTGCACGGCTCGCTCCACGCGAGCCGGTGCGAGTTCATCATCGGTCTGCCCCGGGCCGCCCGGATCATCGACGTGGGAGGGGGCCATACGTCGGACGCCCGGGGTGCCCTGGTGGCCCTCGGCTATCCCTACGACTTCGAGGAGCTGGTCATCGTCGACCTGCCCCCCGACGACCGCCACGACCTCTACAAGTCGGACCGCTTCGGTGACGGCACCACCGACCGGGGCCGGGTCCGCTACGAGTACCGGTCCATGGTCGACCTCTCGTTCGCCGAGGACGAGTCGGTGGACCTGGTCTACAGCGGGCAGTCCATCGAACACGTGCCCGAGGCGGCGGGCGACGAGGTGCTGGAGGGGGCATTCCGTGTCCTGCGGCCCGGTGGGTACATGGCCATCGACACTCCGAACGGCCGCCTCTGCCGGATGCAGCAGGACGACTTCATCGACCCCGACCACGATGTCGAGTACACGTTGGAGCAGCTGCGGGACAAGGTACTGCGGGCCGGGTTCGAGATCGAGACGGTCCGGGGCCTCAACTGGGGCGGACCGGGCGTGGCCCGCGGCGACTTCGACCTCGCCGCCCTCTCCGCCAACTACGGCGTCTACCACGCAGCCGACGAGTGCTACCTGCTGGCCTTCCTCATCCGGAAGCCGGCCTGACCCGGACGTCCCGCCCCACCGAACGGCACGCGGGTCCTCTGGGAGCGCCCCTCAGTCGGACGGGGACTCGAGCACCAGGACGGGGATGACCCGCTCCGTCGCCTCCTGGTAGTCGGCGTACGGCGGATAGGCCGCCACCGCCCGTTCCCACCACCGTGCCCGTTCGTCGCCGTCCACCTCGCGGGCCACCAGGTCCCACTTCTGCGACCCGTCCTGGAGCTCGACGTGGGGATCGGCCACCAGGTTGGCGTACCAGTGTGGATGGGTGGGCGCCCCGCCCTGGGACGCCACGAGGGCGTAGGTGCCGTCGTGCTCGACGCGCATGAGCGGGGTCTTGCGCAGCTTGCCGGTCGATGCGCCCCGGTTGGTCACGATCACCACGGGCAGTCCGGTGTCGAGCAGCGTCGTGCCCTGGGTGCCCCCCGAGGACTCGTACAGCTCCACCTGGTCGCGCACCCACTGCTGGGGGCTCGGCTCGTACTCTCCGGTCAGCGGCATGCCCCCAGTAGACACGGTCGCGCAACGTCTCGCCAGCGCGGAGACACGGTGTTGCATCGTCGCATCTGCCCGGCGAGCTCCCGGGGCCGGCCGGTACCACGTGGTGCGGGCGAGAGTGGTGCGGGCGAGAGTGGTGCGGGCGAGAGTGGTGCGGGCGAGAGGATTCGAACCTCCACCCCCGAAGGGACCGGGACCTAAACCCGGCGCGTCTGCCGATTCCGCCACGCCCGCGTGGTCGTCAGACTACCGAGCGGTGCGCCCGTGCACGGGAGTGGCTCCCGGGAGTCCCGGGGGGCGCTGGCTATAGTCGGCGTGTGCCGACCTCGTCCCCCTCCCCGTCGCCCGTGACCTCTGACGCCCCGACCCCGGCCGGGGATCCGGGTTCCGACACCGCCGCCGACGTGGCCGAGCGGATCCGCTACCTCGACGAGGTGATGGCCGAGATCGACGCGGAGGTGCGCCGCCGGCGGGCGTCGGGGGACCTACCGGCCGGACTCGAGCGCGAACTCGACGAGCTCTTCCTCGAGTTCTCACCGGTCGGGATGCAGGGCCGCGCCCGGCTGCGCGAGACGCTCTCGCTGGTCGACGGCTCGGCCTACGTGGACATCGCCGTGCCGACCGCCTCCAACAAGGCCGTCGGCAGCTACGTCAAGCGGGCGATCCGCAAGGGCCTCGGCTGGTACATGAACTTCGTCGTCGCCCAGATCGTGAAGTTCGCCTGGTCCGTGTCCCGCATGTTCCACGTGGTGGTGGACCACATCGAGGAGCTCGAGGCGACGGTCGAGGCCCACCGGTCGCCGGACCTGCCGATGGCGGTGGTGCCGGAGGCCCACACGGGCGCCACCTGGTGGGCCTCCCCGGCTGCGGAGGCCCTGGCCGGGGTGTCGGACCGGGTCGTGGTGGGGGACTGCGGCGACGGGTCACTTGTCGAGGCGCTCATCGCCGCCGGGGTCGACGCCTACGGCGTGGACCCGTCCGACCGGGCGCTCGAGCCCGCGCTCGACCGCGGTACCGACGTGCGGGCCGAATGGGTGCTCGACCATCTCGAGGTGGTGGCCGGTGAGGCACTCGGGGGCATCGTGCTGACGGGTTCGGTCCAGTGGCTGCGCCCGAACGAGCGCGAGCACCTGCTCGAGCTCATCTCGACGCGGGTCACGATCGGAGGTGTCGTGGTCCTCCACTCGGCGACGCCGGAGTCGTGGTCGACCTCGGTGTCGCCCCTGGTTCGGGACCTCGCCCCGGGTCGTCCCCTCCACGCCGAGACCTGGAGCCACCTCCTCGCCAGCCGGGGATTCGCCGTGGCGGCCACCGTGGCCGGCGGCGACGACCGCAGCATCGCCCACGTGAGCGAGGGCCCGACCGACGCGGCCACCGTCAACGCGGCCATCGACGCCATCAACCATCTGCTCCTCGGACCGGCGGAGTACCTCGTGGTCGCCACGCGGGAGCGGTGACCGCCGTCCACCAGTTCGTGCCGGCCCTGCTTCCCCGGGACGCGACGGGAGACCACACCCGCGCCCTGCGGGACGCCCTGCGGGACGCCGGCTGGTCCTCCGACATCTACGTCGAGGCCGCCCACGACGAGCTCCAGCACGAGGCCCGCTACTTCGAGGAGTACCCCGCACGGGCGCAGCCGGGCGATGTCCTGGTGTACCAGCTGGGCACGTCCTCACCGGTGGCCGAGTTCCTGCTCGGACGGGACGAGCCGCTCGTGCTCGACTACCACAACGTCACGCCGGAGCCCTTCTACCAGGGGTGGGAGGAGCACACCGCGACCAAGGTGGCGCTGGCCCGCGCCCAGGTGGTGGCCCTCGCCCCGCACGCCGTCCTCGGCATCGCCGACTCGGCCTTCAACGCACGCGAGCTCGACGCCCTCGGTTGCCCGGCGACCGAGGTCATCCCCATCCTGGTCGACCTGCACGGCGACGCCGGGGTCGACGCAGCCGAGCGGGCCCGCCTGGCCGCCGACCACGGAACGGCGACCGTCCTGCTGTTCGTGGGGCGGATCTCGCCCAACAAGGGACACCAGCGCCTCGTCGAGGCGCTCTTCGTGTACCGCCGCCTCTACGACCGGGACGCCCGACTCCATCTCGTCGGTCCGTCGGTGACCCCCGCCTACGTCGAGGCCGTGCTGGCCTTCGCCGACGAGCTCGGGCTGGCCGGTGCCGTCCGCCACGGCGAGGACCTGACCGACGCCGAACTGGCCGCCTGGTACGAGGACGCCGACGTGTTCGTCTGCCTCTCCGAACACGAGGGGTTCTGCATCCCGCTGCTCGAGGCCATGCGGGCCGGCACCCCGATCGTGGCCCTGGACGCGGGAGCGGTGGGGGAGACCCTCGCCGGGGCCGGGATCCTGCTGCCCAACTCCCGACCGGCCAGGGTGGCCGCCGCGGTGGCGCGGGTCCACCACGACGGAGAGCTGGCGGCGCGCCTGGTGGCGGCCGGACGCCGTCGACTCGACGAGTTCGCCGCGTCACGCACGCAGCGGCGCTTCGTCGAGGTGCTGGCCTCGGTCGCCGACGCCGCCCGGGTCGTGGCGTGAAGCTCACCTTCGTCACCCCGCGCTTCGGCACCGAGGTGATCGGTGGCGCCGAGACGGCGGCCCGCATGCTGGCCGAACGGCTCGCCCAGCGGCCGGGGTGGGAGGTCGAGGTGCTGACCAGCTGTGCGCTCGACCACCTCACGTGGGAGAACACCGAAGCTCCGGGGACGAGCGTGATCAACGGCGTGACCGTCCGCCGGTTCCCGACGGCCACACCCCGTACGCTCGACTACTTCGCCCTCGACGGCCAGCTCCGGGTGTCCCCCGGCACGGCGACGCTGGCCCAGACCCGGCAATGGGTGGCGCTCAACGGGCCGATGTGCCCGGGGCTGGTCGACGCAGTGGCCGTATCCGACGCCGACGTCATCGCCTGCTACCCCTACCTGTTCGCCACGACGGTGGACGCCATCGCCGTCGCCCGGGCACCGGTCGTGCTCCATCCCGCCGCCCACGACGAACCGGCCCTGTACTTCTCGGCCTTCCGTCGGAGCTTCGGCTCCATCGACGGGCTCGTGTACCACACCCGTGCCGAACGGGACCTGATGGAGGACGTCTTCCACGTCGGGGCCAAGCCCCAGGTCGTCCTCGGTCTCGGGGTCAACGATCCGGCGGGCGGTGGGCGACGCGGCGGCGAGATCCTCGGGATCGGCGACCGCCCCTACCTCTGCTACCTCGGCCGGGTCGACGAGCACAAGGGCTGCGGCATGCTCGCCGACTACTTCGCCGAGTACAAGCGGCGGAACCCGTCCGACCTGGCGCTCGCCTTCGTGGGCCCGGTCTCGGCCAAGGCGCCGGACCACCCGGACATCGTGGTCACCGGGACGGTGTCCGAGGCGGACAAGTGGGACGTCCTGGCCGACGCCCAGGTGATGGTGACCCCGTCGGCCTACGAGTCGTTCTCACTGGTGGTGCTGGAGGCCTGGACGCTCGGTGTCCCGGTGCTGGTGAACGGCGGGTGCGCGGCCACGATGGAACACTGCCGGCGGTCGGGGGGCGGCCTGTGGTTCGACTCGTACCGCAGCTTCGAGGCGACGGTCGACCGGCTCTCCGGCGACGCCGACCTACGGGTGGCGCTGGGCCGGGCGGGACGCCGGTACACGGCCCACCACTACCTCTGGCCGTCGATCATCGACCGCTACACGGCGTTCCTCGAGGGTGTGGTGGCCCGCGGTCGCGGTGGGGTCCTGCGGACGGCTCGCCTCGAGCTGCCGACCGGTGGGACGGCCTACGTGCGGGAGGGCGGCGGCGGTGACGACTGAGGGCGACGCGACACCGGTCGACCCGCGGGACGCCCTGCCCGACGACGAACGGGCCCTCCTCGAGGCCTTCGACCGGCTGCGGCCACAGGGCTCGATCCGGTGGAGCTTCGACGACGCCATCCGACGCCTGTCCGAACCCGACGAGGTCCCGGGCCGACCGGCGGGTTGGGGTGGGCTCCCCGCCGACCTGTGGGAGCGTGGGCGCGGCGCCAGGGCCTCCGAACGGGTGCTGGGCGACGTCATCAGGTACGTGGCCCAGAACCTCACCGAGCACACCGACCGGGCCGTCGCCGAGAGTCAGGCCATGGCGGCCCAGGAGGTGGACGACCTGCGCCGGGACGTCCTCGACGGCCTCCGCTTCCTGTCCGCCCGGGTCGACCGGCTCGAGTCGGCCGCCGATCCACTCGGGCTGCAGGCCGGCGAACTCGTCCTGCCCGACGTCGGGGTCGCCGACTGGCTCGGAGCCGCCGGCGGGTGGGTCACCGGTCGCACCGATCTACCGGTCGTGGTAGGTGAACTGGGAGACCCCGGACTCCTGGAGGCGGTCGCCGGGTCCGGGGCCACCGTGGAAGGCGTCGATCCGCGGGGTGCGGTCGTATGGGCCGTCGATCCGGCCGTCCCGGGTCGGACCGGAAGGGTCGACGTCGTCCTGGCCGAGGTGGTCGACCATCTCGGCGAGTTGCCCCACGCCAGCCGGGGGGGTGCCGTCCTGGTGGGCTGTGTCGACCGGGCCTCGCTGGCGGACAAGGTGCGCCTGGTCGACGAGGCCCGTCGCGTGGTGGCGCCCGGCGGCACCGTGGCCCTGCTGGTCACCGACCAGGCCGCCTGGGACGCCTGCCTGGAGCCGGTGGAGCGGGACCTGCTGGCGGGACGGCCCCTACACCCCGAGTCGTGGACGGCGCTGCTCACCCGGCGCGGGCTGTCCGGAGCGAAGTGGATGCGCCCGACCGTCGGAACCGTGCACGCAGTCGTCGTCGAGGTGCGACCATGAGCGGGATCCACCTCTTCGTGCCGATGCTGCACCGCTGGGATGCGGTCGGTGAGCACACCCGGAGCCTGCGCGACCTCCTGCTGGCGGCCGGCGTGGAGAGCAGGATCTACACGGAGAAGCCGGATCCCTACACGCTCGACGAAACCCGTGACTACCTCGGGTACGAACAGGACGCCGCCCCCGGTGACGTGCTCGTCTACCAGATGGCCACCCGGTCGCGTATGGCCGGGTGGCTGGCCGGGCGCCCCGAGCAGGTGGTCGTGAACTACCACAACATCACACCGTCCGGGTACTTCGCCCCGTGGAACAACTGGATCGCCCGCCACCAGGTGGGTGCCCTCCGGGAGCTGGAGGTGCTGGCACCCGCGGCGGCCCTCGGCATCGGGGTGTCCGAGTTCGACGCCGCCGAACTCCGGGCGGCCGGGTGCGCCGACGTGGTGGTGATCCCCGTGGCCAACGTCGAGCTGCCCCCCGTCGAGCCGGACCCGGTGGCGGTGGAGGCGCTGCGCAGTGGTTCCGTAGGCGGGGCGGGACGGGGGGAGGGCCCGAGGTGGCTGTCCGTCGGGCGGCTCGCGCCGAACAAGTGCCACGAGGACACCATCGCCGCCCTCTTCGTCGCCCGGGCGACCACGTCGCCGGATGCCCGGCTGACCATCGTGGGCTCCCCGTCGGAGCCGCACTACGCCCGGGCCCTTCGGCAGTACGCGTCGGCGTTGGGGGTCGTCGGGGCGGTCGACTTCGTGACCCGGCTCACCCCCGGTGAGCTGGCCGCCCGCTACGTGACCGCCGACGTCCTCGTCATGCTCTCCGAGCACGAGGGGTTCGGCGTCCCGCTGGTCGAGGCCATGTCCTACGGGCTCCCGGTGGTGGCCTACGCCGCCGGGGCCGTCGCCGAGGTGGTGGGCGAGGCCGGTGTCCTCCTCGGGGAGAAGGGCCCGCGTCGGGTGGCCGACGAGGTGGCGGCCCTGCTGGCCGATCCGGGGCGCCGGGAGGCCCTGGTGGCGGCGGGCCGCCGCCGCCCCGCCGCCCTCGGCCTCGACCGGGCCGGATCCGACCTGGTCGCCGCCCTGCAGGGTGTCGCCGACCGCCGCACGGGTTGCGCAGGTGGCCCGGTGCCGGGGGCGCCCCTGCATCCCGGGGGACCCCCGAGCCACTAGGCTCAACGCTCATGGATTCCCCTCTCCTCACGCCCCCGTTCCCCCTGTCCTCGGGCACACCCGCCACCCCCGACCTGAAGTCCGGTGCCGATGTCGGCCCGGGCTCGGACATCTTCCAGCGCCTGCTGAAGGAGCGGATCGTCTTCATCGGCTCGGCCATCGACCAGAACACCGCCAACCTGGTCTGTTCGCAGCTGATCCTGCTCGAGGCCGAGAACCAGGAGCGGGACATCTCGGTGTACATCAACTCGCCCGGCGGCTCGGTCACCGACGGTCTGGCCATCTACGACACCATGCAGTACGTCAACTGTGACGTGCGCACCATCTGCGTCGGCATGGCCGCCTCCATGGGGCAGTTCCTGCTGTGCGCCGGTACCCCGGGCAAGCGCTACGCCCTGCCGCACAGTCGGATCCTCATGCACCAGCCGTCGGGCGGCATGCAGGGCCAGGCCTCGGACATCGCCATCCAGGCCGAGCAGATCATCTACATGAAGCGGATGCTGGCCGAGCGGATCGCCTTCCACACAGGTCAGCCCGTGGAGCGCATCGAGGCCGATTCGGACCGCGACCGCTGGTTCACGGCCGACGAGGCGCGCGAGTACGGGTTCATCGACGAGGTGATCCAGAAGGACGCCGTGGTTCCGGCGGCGGACTCGGGGTCCGCCACCTGATGAGCCTCGGCATCGACGAGCCGGCATCGGCCGGCTCCGACTCCGAGCGGCCCACGGTCATCGGGGGCAGCACCCGGTTCGTGCCCGGGCAGAGCAACGACCGGATCACGGTCGTCAACGGCAAGGTCCAGCTGGGTCAGCGCCTGAAGGACCTCTGGCGGAACCGTGACCTGCTCATCCTGCTGACGCGGACCGAGCTCAAGGTCAAGTACAAGGAGTCGGTCCTCGGCTACGCGTGGTCGATGCTGAACCCCGCGCTGGTGCTCGGGATCTACTACATGATCTTCAAGGTCATCTCGCGCACCCAGCAGCCGCACTTCGCCATCTGGCTGTTCTGCGGTCTCCTCGTCTGGAACCTGTTCAACAATTCAGCCCAGGCCTCGACCACGGTCGTGGTGGGCAAGGCCGGGATCATCAAGAAGGTGGCGTTCCCCCGCGAGCTGCTGGCCATGTCGACGGTCGGCGTGGCCGTCGTGCTGTTCGCCATCCAGGTCGGCGTGCTGGTCATCTTCCTGGCCGGATTCCAGCTCGCACCGGACTGGGGGTCGCTGTGGCTGCTCCCGCTCGCCGTCGTGGCCCTGCTCGTGTTCACCAGCGCGGTGTCGATCTTCCTGTCGGCGGTCAACGTCTACCTGCGGGACACCCAGCACCTCACCGAGGTGGCGCTGATGGCCTGGTTCTGGCTGACCCCGATCGTGTACCCCTTCGGCCAGGTCGGCTCCCACCTGGCCAAATACCATCTCACCTGGCTCTACCTGGCCAACCCGGTCGCCCCCATCGCCATGACCTTCCAGCGGGTGATCTACAACCAGACGTCGTACACCCCCTCCAAGGGCAATCCGGGCCATGCGGTGGTTCCGCTCCTCCCGACGTACGGGGACGGCTGGTACCTGATGATGATCGGCATCGTCTTCGCGGTGAGCGTGGGGCTCTTCCTGCTCGCACTGATCGTGTTCGGTCGGCTCGAGGGCAACTTCGCCGAGGAGCTCTAGACCGTGGCCACCGCCATCGAGGTACGGGACATCTCCAAGCAGTTCCGTCTCTACACCGAGAAGCAGACGTCGCTGAAGGAACGGATCATCAAGGGCGGCAAGATGCCCTACACCCCGTTCTGGGCCCTCAAGGACATCAACGTCGACATCAACCAGGGGGAGACCTTCGGCATCCTGGGCCGGAACGGATGCGGCAAGTCGACCCTGCTCAAGTGCATCGCCGGGATCCTCAAGCCCACGTCGGGGGAGATCCGCGTACGGGGCAGCCTGGCCGCCATGCTCGAGCTCGGCGCCGGTTTCCAGCCCGACCTGTCGGGCCGCGACAACATCTTCCTCAACGGGTCGCTCCTCGGGCTCTCCCACGCCGAGATCGCCAAGCGCTACGACGACATCGTGGCCTTCGCCGAGCTCGAGGACTTCATCGACAACCAGGTGAAGTTCTACTCGTCGGGCATGTACGTCCGCCTCGGCTTCGCCGTGGCAGTGAACGTGGAGCCGGACGTGCTGCTGGTCGACGAGGTCCTCGCCGTCGGGGATGCCTCGTTCCAGCGCAAGTGCATGGACCACGTGAAGCGGTTCCAGCGCGAGGGCCGCACGATCCTCGTGGTGAGCCACGCCACGGACGTCATGCGCCAGAACTGCCAGCGGGTCATGGTCATGAACCACGGTCAGGTCATCACCATCGACGAGCCCGGCGAGGGGATCCGGGTGTTCCTCGCCGATCTCCTCGGCGTCGGCACGCTCGAGCACTCCGAGTCCGGCGGGGTCGAGGGGAACGTCCTCGCCATCGGGGCCGTGCACGCCGACCACGGTGGCAGTGGCGAGCGGATGCACCTCTACCCAGGCGAGTCCCTCACCGTCAGCGCCGACCTCGACAGCCTGGCCCCGGTGCCCAACGCCATGGCCACCATCGCCATCCACGACGACAACAACGAGCTGGTGTTCGCCTCGGACCCCGACGACCCCATGTGCGCGATCGAGGTCCCCGAAGGCGGAGGCATCGTGCGCTTCCACTTCCCCGAGGTACCCCTGCTCGACGGGACCTACTCGGTCAGCATCGGCGTGCGCAGCGCCACCGAGACGGCCATCTTCGACTGGAAGGACCAGGTCACCAAGTTCGAGGTGGCCAACCCGGGCCGGGCGACCGGTCGGGTGCGCCTGCTGCCCGACATCAGCTTCCGGCTGCGCGGTCTCGGCTACACGGGCGAGGTGCCCGCCGTGGGCCCGTCGGGGGCCGAATTCGCCCCGTCGGCCCTTCCCGGCTGGGAGGAGTCGACGGCGTGAGCGCCGTCACCCGCATCGACCAGGTCATCCCCACGTTGGCCAGTCGGGACGCCATCGGCGGGCACGTGATGCAGCTGCGGGACCTGCTGCGCTCGCGGGGCTACTCCTCGGACATCTACTACGGCAACGCCAGCCCCGACCGCTTCGACGAGGGGTTCCCCATCACCCGCATCGGCGACCAGTCGCCGGCCGCCCGGGTCCTGCTCTACCAGCTGTCGATCGGGAGCGGGGCGGCCGACATCTTCCGCGACCGGCCCGAGCGGAAGTTCGTGAACTACCACAACATCACCCCGGCCGGACTGATCGAGGCCTGGATCCCCGCCGTGGGCGAGGAGGTCCGGTGGGGGAGGGCCCAACTGCGGGACCTGGCCAAGGTCACCGAGTTCGCCATCGCCGACTCGGTGTTCAACGAGGGCGAGCTGCGCGACGCCGGCTACCCGTCGACCACCACCGTGCCGCTGCTGATCGACCCCCAGGACTTCACCGGCTCACCGGATCCCGCCCTGGCGGCGCGCCTCGCCCGTCAGCGGGTCGCCGGGGGGGCCGACCTCCTCTTCGTGGGCAAGATCTCGCCCCACAAGGGCCAGCACGATCTCGTCAAGGCCCTGGCCGCCTACCGCCGGCTCTACGATCCGCAGGCCCGGCTGCACATCGTCGGGAGCGCCATCTCCGAGGAGTACGAACGGGCCGTCGCCGACTTCGCCGAGGAGCTGGGCCTGGCGGACGCCATCGACTGGGCCGGGTCGGTGACCCACGAGGAGCTCATCGCCTACTACGACGGGTGCGACGTGTTCCTCTGCCTCTCGAACCACGAGGGCTTCTGCGTCCCGCTGCTCGAGTCGATGTACCACCGGCTCCCGATCGTCGGCTGGCAGAGCACCGCGGTGCCGGAGACGGTGGCCCAGGCCGGACTGATCCTGCCCGACAAGGACCCGGCGCGTGTGGCCGCAGCCATCCACCGCGTGGTGGACGATTCCGCGCTGCGGACCAGTTTGGCCGAGGCAGCCGGTGAGCGGGTCGACTGGTTCGCCCTCCCGAGGGTCCAGGACGGATTCGCCGCCGCCCTCGAGGCCGCCTGCGCGGCGTGAGCCGGCGGACGCCGGGAGGAGTCCTGCAACGGGGGTCCTGGCAACGGGGAGTCCCGCGTTGAGGATCGCCTTCGTCGTGCCTCGGTACGGTCCGGCCATCATCGGTGGTGCCGAGACCGCCGCCCGCCTCCTCGCCGAGCACCTGGTGGCGGTGAAGGGCTGGGACGTCGACGTGCTGACCACCTGCGCCGAGGACTTCGTCACGTGGGACGACGTCTACCGACCGGGCGAGGAGACCATCCATGGGGTCCGCGTCGAGCGCCACCGCTCGGCGGCCGGACGTCAGCCGTCGTTCCACCCGCTGTCGGCCACCCTGCTGGCCGATCCGCACCACGCCTCGTTGGCCGACGCCGAGCGTTGGCTCGACCTGCAGGGTCCCGTCGTCCCCGACCTGGCCAGGGCCGCGGCCGAGTGGGACGGCGACGCCATGGTCTTCTACCCCTACCTCTACTGGCCGACGGTGCGGGTCATCGACCACGTGGCGGTGCCGACGGTGCTGCACCCGGCGGCCCACGACGAGCCGGCCCTCCACCTGCCCATCTTCCCCGCCGTCTTCGCCGCCGCCGACGCGCTGGTGTTCCAGACCGAGGCCGAGCGGCACCTGGTCGAGGGCACCTTCCCGGTGGCCAGCCACCACCAGCTCCTGCTCGGACTGGGCGTCGACGACCCCGACCGGGACGGGCCGCTCCCCGACGAGTCCGGGGCCGGGCACGCGCCGGTGCCGGAGGCGCCCTTCCTCGTCTGCCTCGGCCGCGTCGACGCCCACAAGGGGACCCACGTCCTGGCCGCCTACTTCGCCCGGTACAAGGAGCGCCACCCCGGTCCGCTCCGGCTGGTGCTGGCCGGCCCGGTGGTCGATCCACCCCCGGCCCACCCGGACATCGACGTGCCCGGTGCGGTCTCGGAGGAGGCCAAGTGGGCCCTCCTGGCCCGGGCCGACGCCCTGGTCAGCCCGTCACCCTGGGAGGCCTTCTCGCTGGTGGTCGCGGAGTCGTGGAGCGCCCGCACCCCGGTGTTGGTGAACGCCGGTTGCGCGGCGACGGTCGAGCACTGCCGACGGTCGGGTGGCGGGCTGACGTTCGGCGGCTTCGGCGAGTTCGAGGTGGCGGTCGATCGGCTCACCGCCGACGACGACCTGGGTGCCACCCTCGGACGACGCGGACGGGCGTACGTCGACGCCCGGTTCCGCTGGCCGGTGGTGATCGACCGCTACGCCGCCTTCCTCGGGTCGGTGGTCGCCCGGACGGGGCAGCGCACCGGACGGAGCTGACGGGTCGGTCGGGGACTCCCGGGAGTGGTCAGCCGACGAGGCCCGTGCCGAGCGGACGGGGCCCGTGGACGACCGTCACGTGCACCCCGAGGAGCGAGGCACCGGGGCTGATGCGCCACACCAGGTAGCCCCCGAGGTGGCCCGCCGCACGGACCAGGGCGACCTTGCCGGTGCCGGCCAGCGCCCGGAGACCCGGCATCCGGGGCGAGGCGATGAGGTAGACGTAGCCGCCGGGGCCCACCGGCACCGTCGGGGTCGAGGTGTAGAAGAGTGATCCGCCCTGTTCGTTGTAGACGGCGGCCCCGGGCACGATCAGGGTCACACGCTGGCGGGGCAGGGCCCAGCCGGCGTTCCGGTAGAAGACCGTCCCGCCGTCCGCCGAGTCGATGGCCACGACGTCGCGGGTGGGATCGACCGACGGATCGAGCCGGGCCAGGTCGGAGTTCATGGCGTCGGCCGAGCGGATGGCCTCCCGCGTGTCGGCGTAGGGGGCCTGGTACCGGGCCTGGGCGATCCACACCCCGTGCTGACCCTGCTGCACCCGGCCCGGGAGGACGCCGTCCGCCGTCAGGAACCGGTCGGCGCCCACGACGGCGACGGCCACCACCACCGTCGTGGCGACCACACCCCACACCACGGCACCGGTCGACCGGGCCTGCCGGCCGGTCGCTCCGGACGGGGACGGGACACCCGAGGACCGGGATCCGGCCCGTCGGCCGCCCGGGACGGATCCGAGGAGGACGGCCGGGACGAGCAGCAGGGCGATGACCGCACCCGGCAGATAGGCCAGGAGGTAGCCACCCTTGGCGAACTGGACCAGAGCGACCATGGCCACCGTCGGCAACGTGGCGCCCACCAGGATCGCCGTCCGGGACTGGTACCAGGGCCGGATCCAGTCGGCCCAGCGGCGTCGGCGGTGGGCCGGCACGCCCGGCACCGGTCGCGGGGACCCGGTCGGAGGCGGCAGCGACGGGGCGGGCGTGTGCGGCGGGAGCGAGCCGCCAGGGGGATGCCGGTCCCTGTGGGCGCGCCGGACGAGGGCCCGCGCACCCAGTCCGGCCGCGGACACGAGGGCCAGGGCGGCCAGCGGGGCCAGGGCCAGCGTGGTGTAGGCGGCGAAGGTCCCGAGGTTGAGCCGTGCTCCGGCGGCGCCGTCGAGGATCGACGTGGTGCGCAGGGCGCCGCGGGTCTCGGTGCGGCTGGCGGCCGACCACAGGGCGAAGCCCCCCGGTTGGGCCAGGACCATCGGCACGAACCAGGCGGTCACCGCCACCACGCCGGCCACCACGGCCACGACGGCGTGACGGACCCGTCGCACCGATCCCGCCACGGCGATGAGGGCGAGGGGGGCGAACATCACCAGCACCGACTGGCGGAATCCGGTGACCAGGCCGAGTGCGGCCAGGGCGGCCGGACCGTGCCACGAGCCGGGACGGGCCCGCCAGGCCAGGATGATCAGCAGGGGGGCGACGGCGAGGTCGAACGAGTACGTGGAGACGATCGATCCGCTGAACCAGGCGAACGGCGATGTGGCGACGACCGCACCGGCGGCCAGGCCGACCCACCGTCCACCCAGATCGCGGCCGGCCACCACGACCAGACCGGCGGCCAGGGCCGACGCGAGGGCGGACACCAGCACCAGAGACTCCACGGTCCCGAGCCCGGAGGCGTGAACCAGGCGCCCCGTCACGACGTACAGCCAGTAGCCGGGCGGCTGGGGCCGGCCGTGGTTCACGTCGAAACGGGACACCGCGGCGACGTACTGCGCCGAGTCCCAGTCGGTGGGTCCTGTGGCCCGGGTGGCGAGTCGGGCCACCAGGGTGGCCGCACCAACGACCCAGGGAGCGAGCAGGTCGAATACCTGGAGGCGGAACCGGCTGGCGCGGTCCGACGCCACCCGACCGGGGCGACGCCCCCGGGGAACACGCCGGTCGGGCCACCGATCGGGTGCCGTATCCGCGATCGACGGACCTCCGGTCACCGGCAAGGTGCCCGCGGTCGTGGCGATCCGTTCGAAACGCATGCCTCAGGCTACCGAGTCACCGCGTCGATTCCGGGTACTGTCGCCGTGGTCCGTTCGCCCGCAGCCGTCGTTCCCGTCCGGGGTGGTCGTCGCACTCCGTCCGGGGTCGCCCCCGGGTGTTCCAGGTTCAGTTACGGTGGCGGCGCGCCGATAGGACCCCCAGCAGTGGGAGCAACCGGGAGCGGACACGCACACACACCGGCGCGGGACCGGTTCCCGGGACCACGCACCCACCGACGAAGTGAGGAACGCAGATGCAGCACGGATCAGAAGCAGGGTTCAGCGGTTCGCTCTCTGGCGGGGAGCGCCGGACGCGCCGGGCCGGGGCCACCCGCGCCCTGGCGGTGGCCGCCCTGGTCACGGCGCTCGCCCCGGTGCTCGTCGCCACCGGCGCCGTCCCGGCCGGCGCCTCCTCCTCGCCCCACTCCCTCGGCTTCTCGCTCGCCTGGCAGCAGAACCTGCCCGACAACGGCAACCCGATCGCCGAGAGCTCGCCGACGGCGGCCACGCTCGACGGGGGCGGTACCTCCGTCGTCATCGGGGACCGCGCCGGGGGCGTCTACGCCTTCCACCTGTCCAACGGGTCCGCGGTACCGGGATGGCCCGTCAACGTGGGCGCACCGGTGGACTCCACCCCGTCGGCCAGCCCCGACGGTTCGGGTACCGACTACATCTACGTCGGCACCGGCAACGCCTCCCAACCGTCCCTCGGCGGCTATGTCGGCATCACCAACACCGGCCAGGAGATCTGGTCGCGCCCGGCGGCCGACCCCAACGGCAACCACGGCGTGCAGGCCTCGCTGGCCGTGGGTCCGATCCAGGGCATCCAGTCCGTGGTGGCCCCCTCCCTCGGGCAGGATGCGTACGCACTCAACGCCGGGAACGGCGCCACCCTGCCGGGGTGGCCGTTCTTCACGGCGGACAGCGGCTTCTCCACGCCGTCGCTGGCCGACCTCTACGGCAACGGCGGCACCGAGATCGTCCAGGGAGGTGACTCGACCTTCGGGAACGCCTACAACACGCAGTACTACAACGGCGGCCATCTCCGGGTCCTCGGTACCGGCGGCAACCTGATCTGCTCGCACGACACCAACCAGACGGTCGACTCGTCACCGGCCGTCGGGAATTTCCTCGGCGGGGGCGCGATGGGGATCGCCTTCGGCACCGGCACCTTCTATCCCGGTGCCTCCGACACCAACAAGCTGTTCGCCGTCGATGCGAACTGCAACGTCGTCTGGCGCGTCGACCTCGGCGGGAGCACGCAGTCCAGCCCGGCGCTCGGTGACGTCCTCGGCAACAGCTCGGACCAGGTCATCGAAGGCGTGGACACCGGCTCCAGCGGACTGGTGTGGGCCCTCAACGGCTCGAGCGGTGCAGCCCTGCCGGGCTGGCCGGTGGCCACTCCCGGCCGGGTCATCGGCAGCGTGGTGACGGCCGACCTCACCGGGGGCGGCTACAACGACGTCCTGGTCCCGACCACGCAGGGCCTGGTGATCATCGACGGCAAGTCCGCGCAGGTCGTGGCCACGCTGGGTGCGGGTGCCGTGGCGATGCAGAGCTCACCGCTCGTCACCATCGATCCCGGTGGCGCCATCGGGATCACCATCGCCGGGTACAACGCCTCCAATCAGGGGACGATCCTCCACTACACCGTCAACGGCTCGAACGGTCGCTCGCTCGGTCTGCGTTCGTGGCCCCAGTTCCACCAGAACGCCCAGCTCACGGGCTGGCTGGCCTCGGGGGCACCGGGCCACCTCAACTCGCCGATCGTGGGTATGGCCTCCACGCCCGGGGGCCAGGGCTACTGGAACGTGGCCGCCGACGGGGGGATGTTCTCCTTCGGCAACGCCGGTTTCCACGGATCCATGGGCGGACGTCCACTGGCCCGTCCGGTGGTCGGCATGGCCGCCACACCGGACGGCCAGGGCTACTGGGAGGTGGCCTCGGACGGCGGACTGTTCGCCTTCGGCGACGCCGGCTTCTACGGGTCCATGGGAGGTAGACCCCTGACCCTCCCGGTCGTCGGGCTCGCCGCCACCCCGGACGGCCACGGCTACTGGGAGGTGGCCTCGGACGGCGGACTGTTCGCCTTCGGCGACGCCCAATTCTACGGCTCGACGGGTGCACTGCACCTCAACCAGCCCGTGGTGGCCATGGCCCCGACGGCTGACGGCAGGGGCTACTGGCTGGTCGCCGCCGACGGCGGGATCTTCGCCTTCGGCGACGCCCAGTTCCACGGCTCGATGGGTGGCCAGCACCTCAACCGACCCATCGTGGCCATGGCGGCCAACGGGAACCAGGGCTACTGGCTGGTCGCCTCCGACGGCGGCGTGTTCAGCTTCGGCACCGCCCCGTTCTTCGGCTCGACCGGCAGCCTGAACCTGGTACAGCCGATCGTGGGCATGGCGACCTCGAACAACAACGGTGGCTACTGGATGGTGGCGGCCGACGGTGGCATCTTCGCCTTCGGGAACGCCCCCTTCCTCGGCTCGATGCCTCAGGTGCTGGCGGCACCGACCGGAGTGGATTGACCCCGTGCCGGGCGGGCCGTCCGGCGGGTGACCGGTACGGGTGCGGTCGGGATCGGGGAGCCGACGTCACCCCGGACGGGGCCGAGCCCGGGGACGTGGGGTCGTCTCCCCTGGTCCCCGGGGGTGTCCCCCCGGTCGGGACGTGGCGGTCGTAGCGTTGTACGACGTGTCGGAACCACGAGGTAGGCCCGCGCGAACCGGGTCGGGTCCGGTGGACGGGAGGAGCCGTGGACGCACGTCGGCCCGCGACGTGAGGTCGCGGTGGTCGCCGCCGCCGGCCCTCGCGTCGGTGGTGATGATCCTCCTGGCGTGGGCGGGCGTGGTCGTCACCTCACCGCCCGCCGCCGCCTACCCGGCATCGTCGGTCACGCTGACCGGCCACGGCTACGGGCACGGGCGGGGGATGGGGCAGTGGGGTGCCTTCGGCTACGCCTACACCGGGACCCCCTGGCAGGACATCGTCACCCACTACTACTCGGGGGCGACGCCGACGCTCACCACCCCGGCCCAGGAGGGGACGTTCGTGCGGGTGGCCCTGACGGAGAACAACGACAGCGACGTCGTGGTCACCTCGGACAGCGGCTTCACCGTCGACGGGTTCCAACTCTCCGGGGGTCAGGCCGTGCGGATGCACCCGAACGGTGGCACCTGGGACCTGTCGACCGCAACCTCGTGCTCGCCGGGCACGTGGACACCGCTGGTCAACGGGGTCACCGATCCGGAGGCCCGGCCCGACAACAACTCGGACATCGGTGCGGCCGACGCGGCGGCCCTCGCCCTCCAGCTCTGCCAGGTGGGAGGCGTTCCGGGGAGCGCCAACCTGTCCGTCCGGGGATTCCTCGAGGCCACCTACAACTCCCTCGGCCAGGCCCGAACCGTCAACGTCCTGCCGCTGGAGGACTACATCGTGGGCGTGGTGCCGAACGAGTCACCGGCCTACTGGGGGAGCCTCGGTATCCCGGGGCCGCAGGGCCAGCCCGGGGGCTTCCAGGAACTCGAGGCCCAGGCGGTGGCCTCGCGTTCCTACGTGATGGCCGCCCTCGGCTCCTACGGCGGCTACGCCGACACGTGCGACCTGGCCTGTCAGACCTACCGGGGCCTGCAGAACGAAAGCGGGCTGACCGACTCCGCCACCCTCGACACGCTCGGGTACGTGATGGAGGAGGGTGGCACCATCATGACGACGGAGTACTCCGCGTCGACGGGTGGGTACACGGCCCCGGGCACCTTCCCGGCGGTGCCCGACGCGGGGGACGCCATCTGTCCGCCCGGGGTCAACGGCGCCTGCAACCCGAACCACGACTGGAAGGTCTCGATCCCGGTGTCCTCGATCGAGGCGACGTGGCCGCAACTGGGCGCACTCCAGTCGATCGCCTTCACCGCCCGCAACGGCTACGGCGACTGGGGAGGACGGGTCGAGTCCATGACGCTGGTCGGCTCGTCGCAGGACGTGGTGGTGACCGGTGACCAGTTCGCCGCGGACTTCAATCTGCTCTCCGACTGGTTCACGACCACCAATTCGCTCCCGTCCCCGGCGACGGCGGTGGTGGGCACGCACGACGGCCGGGGCTACTGGATCAACGGAACCGATGGATCGGTGGTGGCCTTCGGGGACGCCACCTTCTACGGGTCGGCCGGCACCCTGGCGCTGGCCCAGCCGGTGGTCGGTCTGGCCGACACCGCAGACGACCGGGGCTACTGGGAGGTGGCGACGGACGGCGGCATCTTCAGCTACGGCGACGCGACCTACTTCGGTTCGACGGGGAACATCCGCCTGAACCGGCCGATCGTCGGCATGACCGCCACGCCGGACGGCCGGGGCTACTGGCTGGTCGCCTCCGACGGCGGCATCTTCGCCTTCGGTGACGCCGGGTTCTACGGTTCGACGGGCGCGATGACCCTCAACCGGCCGATCGTCGGCATGACGGCCACGCCGGACGGCCGGGGCTACTGGCTGGTCGCCTCCGACGGCGGCATCTTCGCCTTCGGCGACGCGGCGTTCGCCGGGTCGATGGGCGGGCACCCGCTCAACCGTCCGGTCGTGGGGATGTCGGCCTCCCCGGACGGCCGGGGCTACTGGATGGTCGCCTCCGACGGCGGGATCTTCGCCTTCGGCGACGCAGGCTTCTTCGGCTCGTCGGGCGATCTCCCCCTGGTCGCGCCCATCGTGGGGATGGCCACCGGCCCGGGTGGCCTCGGCTACTGGCTGGTCGCCGCCGACGGCGGCATCTTCGCCTACGGGGACGCGCCGTTCCTCGGTTCGGCCGCCGGCTGAGGGGCCCGGCGCGGACGTGGACGCGGGCCCGGGTCCTCCGGCCGCCGGGGTGTGGGCGGGAATCAGTAGGCGGCGGGCGCGGAGGGCCTAGTGTCGGCGCGGATGAGGGACGGACCGGCAGTGGCACAGGCGGACACCGACAGCGCCACCCCGATCGCGGACGCGCCCGTGGCGGCGGACCCCGGGGGAGGGCGCAACCAGCGGCCCCGACGGCGGCGGGCCCGGAATTCGTGGCGGGCCGTCCTGTTCGCCCCGGTGGGGGACGGCCAGACCCGGAGGCGGGGGAGCGACGGATTCCGCGTGGGCCTGTCGATCCTGACCATCCTGCTGTGCTGGCTGGCCATCCAGGTCAACCCGTCGAGCGAGCGGGCCGTGGTCAACGCGGTCACGCCCGTCCCGAACGGGCTGTCCTGGCTGGTGACCACCGTCGGTTTTGCGGGCTCGATCGGTCTCATCGTCGTCGTGGTGCTCCTGGCCGTCGTCTCGCGGCGGATGACCGTCATCCGGGACGCGATCGTGTCGGGGGCCGGAGCGTGGCTGCTCTGCTTCGTGTTGAGCGAGGTCTTCGGGGTCAACGGCGGACGGCCGCCGGGCGGAGCGCCCCACGGGTACGACCTGGGGTTTCCGGTGGCGCGGGTGGCCGCCACCGTGGCCGTGGCCAGCGCCGCGCTCCCATACCTGAGCCGGTGGCTGCAGCGATCGATCCAGGTGACGGTGGTGCTGCTCGCCGTGGCGACGGTGGCGTCGGGCAAGGGACTCCCCCTGGCCGTCCTCGCCAGCCTGGCCGTGGGGATCCTGGCCACGGCCGTCGTGCATCTCGTCTTCGGCTCGCCCCTCGGGCTGCCGTCGGCCGCCGAGGTCGCCGTCCTCCTGGAGGACCTCGGCATCCGTGCCCGCGACGTGGTCCCGGCCAGCGACCAGGAGTGGGGGGTCGGCAGGTTCACCGCCCGTCTGGACGGCGAGCACCTCGACGTCTCGGTCTACGGACGCGACGCGTCCGATGCGCAGTTGCTGGCCAAGACCTCCCGGTTCCTGCTCTACCGGGACTCGGGTCCGACCCTGACCTTCACCCGTCGCCAGCAGGTCGAGCACGAGGCGTACGTGACGCTGATGGCCGACCGGGCCGGGGTACGCGTCCCTCGGGTGCTGGCCGCGGGCCCGGCGGGCCCGGCCAAGGACGCCCTCCTGGTCAGCCGACCCCCACCTGGCCGTGTGCTGTCCTCGATGACGCCGTTCGTGTTGCCTCCGGCGGCGGCGGCGGCGGCGGCGGCGGATGCGGAGTCGGAGCCCGGGGCCGATGCTGCGGTCGGGGCGGATGCTGCGGTCCGGGCGGAGCCCGTGACCGAGCCCGTGGCCGTGGCCGAGACGCCGAGCACCGAGGCGGAGCCGACCGACCCGGCGCTGACCGACGCAGCACTCGACGACGTCTTCCGCCAGGTGGCGACCCTGCGCTCGGCCGGAATCACCCACGGCTCGCTCTCCACCGAGACGATCGTGCTGGACGACGAAGGCCGGTCCGGCTTCCTCGACATGCGTGCCTCGGCCACGGTGGCCACCGCCGACCAGCTCGACCGGGACCTGGCCGCAACCCTGGCCGCCACCGCCCTGGTGGCCGGTCCGGAGCGGGCGACGGCCGCGGCGATGCGCACCACGCGCCCCGAGGACATCGTGTCGGCGCTGCCGTTCCTCCAGCGGGCCGCGCTCGACCCACGGGCCGCCCGCACGCTGCGCGGCAAGAAGCAGGTCCTGGCCGCCCTGCGGGAGACGGGGGCCGAGCGTGCGGGCGTCGCGGTCCCCAAGCTGATCGAGCCGCGCCGGATCAGTTGGGTCAATCTCGCCCTGGTGTTCGGGACACTCATCGGGGGCTGGGCGCTGATCGGCGTCCTGGTCAACGTGACCAAGTCGTGGGGCACCATCACCGGCGCCGACTGGGCCTGGGTGGCCATTGTGTTCGTGCTGGCCCAGGCCGCCTATCCGGCGCTGGCCCTGGCGACGATCGGCTCGGTCACCGACACCATGCCCTACGGCCGCACGGTCGCCCTCGAGGTGGCCAACACCTTCGTCTCGCTGGCCGGTGGATCGATGGGCGCGCTGGCCACCCGGGTGCGGTTCTTCCAGCAGCAGGGCTACGACGCCACCCTGGCCGTGAGTTCGGGGGTACTCATCTCCACGGCGAGTTGGATCACCAAGGGCGGGATCTTCCTCGTCGCCCTCCCCATCGCCATCTCGCAGTTCGACTTCGCCGCCCAACCGACGAGCACGGGTGGCGGATCGGGGGGCAGTACGGCACGCCTGGTGTGGATCATCGTCATCGCCGTCGTCGCGGTCGGCGTCCTCCTGGGCCTGATCTTCGCCATCCCCCGGTGGCGCCGCCTGGCCGCCGCCAAGCTGCGCCCCAAGGCCTCGGAGGTCTGGGGCCACCTCAAGGTGCTCGCCACCCATCCACGCAACCTGGTCGAGATCTTCGGCGGGGAGATCCTCGCCCAGCTACTGGTGGCGTTCGCCCTGGGCGCCGCCCTGCACGCCTTCGGTCAGCACCTGAGCCTCGCGTCACTCATCATCGTGCTCACGCTGGGGTCGATGATCGGGGGAGTCTCGCCGGTGCCGGGAGGTATGGGCGTGGTGGAGGCGGGGATGATCCTGGCCCTGACGGCCGCCGGCATCCCCGAGAGCGACGCCGTGGCCGCCGTGTTCGTCCAGCGGCTGTTCACCGCCTACCTGCCGCCGATCTGGGGGTGGTTCTGCCTCATCTGGATGCGCAAGCGCGAGTACCTGTAGGCCTGGTGGCTGCCCGGCTGCCCGGCTGCCCGGCTGCCCGGCTGCCCGGCTGCCCGGCTGCCCGGCTGCCCGGCTGGCTGCCCGATCGCCCGCATGCCGGGCTGCCCGCAGTACGACGGCCCCGCAGTACGACGGCCCCGGTGGAGCCGACCGGTACGGCGACCGGCTCACCGGTCCAGACGGCGCGGTCCCGTCTCGTCGAGTCCCTTGAACTCCCGCAGCCGACCGAAGCGACCGAGTCGACCCACGTCGACCCCGGTGTCGGCCGCCCGCAGCATGCGCAGGTCGCCGCGGCTGTTGCCGTAGGCCCAGAGCCGGGCGTCCTCGAGGCCGGCATCGGCCATCCACAGGCGCAGGCGTCGGATCTTCTCCTCGCCCCGGCAGTTGGCGCCGTCGTAGTGACCGGTCAGCCGACCGTCGACGACAGCCAGACGGGTGGCCACGGCCCCGTCCGCGGCCAGCCGCTCGGCGGCGACCGTGACGTAGGCGTCCAGCGACGCGGAGACGACCACCACCCGGTCACCTCGCCCGCGGTGCCAGTCGAGACGGCGGCGCACCTCCGGCCGGACGTGGGCGGCGAGGTGACTCACGGCGAACTCGCCGCCGACCTGCTCGACGAAGCGGGCCTCCACCCCGGCGAGGACGCGTACGAAGAGCTCCTCCTTGGTGTCGTCGGCCACCGTCCCGCCGACCAGCGCCGCGTGGGCCATGCGGGGGGCCAGGGCGACGACGGCCCGCATGACGGTCCGGTGTCCCGACACGGCGGCGAGGAAATCGAAGACGCTCCCCCCGTTGGTGAGGGTGCCGTCGAAGTCGAAGGCTGCGACATCAACCATCGTGGACCCGTCCCGCTCAGGCGTCGGGTGCGGACACGGAGGTGCCGCCCCGACCGGCGCCGCCGGCGAACCGGGCGGCTCCTTGCCGTGCCTCGCCCGAGGACAGGCTGGCCAGGCCGTACCGGGTCTCGACCAGGAGCGCCACGTCCACGGCCAGGTCCCACTGGGCCTTGGCCGACAGCCGGTCGTTGCGCAGGCACACCTGGGGGAATGCCGCCAACTCGGCCGCCCAGGTGATGGCCGCCGCGAGCGCGGTTCCGGGCGGCACCACGCGGTTGGTCAACCCGATGGCCAGTGCCTCCTCGGCTCCGACCGGTCGCCCCGACAGGATCAGGTCCATCGCCCGCCCCTCGCCCACGAGGCGGGGCAGGCGCACCGTGCCGCCGTCGACCAGGGGTACGCCGAACCTCCGGCAGAACACCCCGAACACCGCGTCCTCGGCGGCCACGCGCAGATCGCACCACACCGCGAGCTCGAGGCCACCCGCCACTGCGTGACCCTCGACGGCGGCGATCACCGGCTTGGACAGGGCCAGCCGCGTGGGCCCCATGGGACCGGGACCGTCCTCGGTCACCCGGTTGCCGGTCCCCGAGGCGATGGCCTGCAGGTCGGCCCCGGCGCAGAACGTCCCCTCGGCCCCCGTCAGCACGGCGACCGAGGCGGTCTCGTCCCGGTCGAAGTCGGTGAACGCCCTCTCGAGGGCGTCGGCCGCCACCCGGTCGACGGCATTGCGCCGCTGCGGTCGGTCGATGGTGACGACGGTCACCGGCCCGACGTGTTCCACTCTGATCGGTCCGGACATGCCCTCAGCATGGCGGAGGCCGGCCGTCGGGGCCAGTACCGGTCGACGATGGACGGGCGACGGCCGCCGGGCGACGGCGCATCGGCGGGTGCCCGAATACCCGACGAATCCGGTCGACAATCACGGCGGACCCGAGTACGCTGACGCATTGTCGGATGCCGGGCTGGTCCCGGGGTACGACACGACGGAGGCTCAGGTGCAGCGGAAGGAAGGGGTGCAGCCGGAAGGATCCGGCAGGGTCCCCCACCTCCGACCACCCGATCCCCGACCACCCGAAGCTCGGATGACACCCGTCGATCGAGCACCCACCAGTACCCGACATCCCACGGGTACCCGATACCGAGAACCAGTACCCCAAACTCAAAGGAGCAGGACATGGCGATCCGCCTGGGCGACGAGGCCCCCGATTTCACCGCTGAGACCACCGAAGGCATCATCAGCTTCCACGACTACCTCGGAGACAGCTGGGGCGTGCTCTTCTCCCACCCGAAGGACTTCACCCCGGTCTGCACCACCGAGTTGGGTGCCTTCAGCGCCGCCAAGGCCGAGTTCGACAAGCGCGATACCAAGCTCATCGGGCTGTCGGTGGACGACGTGACGTCGCACGGCAAATGGGCCGGCGACATCGAGGAGACACAGGGCACCGCCCTCAACTTCCCCTTGATCGGCGACGAGGACCGTAAGGTCGCCGACCTCTACGACATGATCCACCCGAACGCCAACGACACCCTCACCGTGCGCTCGGTCTTCATCGTGGGTCCGGACAAGAAGGTGAAGCTCACCCTCACCTACCCGGCGTCGACGGGCCGCAACGTGGATGAGGTCCTCCGGGTCCTGGACTCGCTGCAGCTGACGGCCGACTACAAGGTCGCCACCCCCGTCAACTGGACGGACGGCGAGGACGTCATCGTCGTCCCGGCCCTGTCGGACGAGGAGGCCAAGGAGCGGTTCCCCAAGGGGTTCACGACCGTGAAGCCCTACCTGCGGGTCACCCCTCAGCCGAACAAGTAGTCCCGTCTGGTCCCGTCGGCCCCGCAGGGCCTGACCGGACGCCACCGGATCCGGCCTCCGAGCCGGATCCGGTGGCGTCCGGTCACGAGGGGTCGGGTCGGACGTCCCGGGGAACCGGGGGCCCCGGAGGCCGGAGTCGTCGGGTGGGACGGCCGCCCGGCGCTGGGAACCTGGGGTGGGACGGGGGTCCGGGGACGGGGACGGGCGGCGTCCCGGTGATGTCCACCGGGGAACGGTCGGCCGGGTGCCACCGGTACGGCGGTCGTGGTGGCGACTGTGTCGGCGCCGTCCGAGTCTGGGTCGCACATGACGGGGCCCCACCAGTCGGAGTCCGACCAGTAGGGGCCCCACCAGTAGGGGCCCCACCAGTCGGGACCCCACCAGTCGGGGCCCCACCAGTCGGGACCGCACCCGTCGGGGCCGACGTCCGTGAGGCGGCCCCCGGGCGAGGAACCGGTGCCCAGAACCCGCCTTGGCCGCTCTCACCTGCTAACATCTCCAGGTCGGTGTGTTCCTTCCGCCGGCCGTCACCACGATTCCAGAGGTCTACTTCCCACATGCCAGACAAGCAGGCAACCATCGCCGAGTACCGTCTCCACGAGACGGACACCGGCTCCCCTGAGGTGCAGATCGCCATCCTGAGCGAGCGCATCGTCCACCTGACCGAGCACCTCAAGGTGCACAAGGGCGACCATCACACGCGCCGGGGGCTCCTGAAGCTCATCGGCCGCCGCCGTCGGCTGCTCGACTACGTCCGCAACAACGACGTCGAGCGCTACCGCGAGATCATCGGCCGCCTCGGCCTCCGTCGCTAGACGGACCTCAGACGCTCCGCCCGGCTCCGGCCGGGCGGTCGCAATTTCTCCACCGGCCGCGTGTCGGCGGAATGCAGATCGGCAACCGGCCGAACTGCTGCAGTACCGGCCCCGCACCGCGGTCCGCCGGAGACACACCACAAACCACGGTCTCCCATCGAGGTCAGTCACCAGTTGCCGATCACCGGGCCCGGACGGGCGGGGAGGTCGACAACTGGGAACTGGCTCGGAGAGTCCCCGAACCACAAGGAGCGTCATGTCCGACGCCATTTCCGTTTCGGCGCCCATCAGCGGCACCGACAAGACCCTCAGCTTCGAAGCAGGCAAGCTGGCCCAACTCGCCGACGGCGCCGTCGTCGGCCGCATCGGTGACACCGTCCTGCTGGCCACGGCCACCGCATCGCGGTCGGTGCGCGAAGGAGCGGACTTCTTCCCGCTCACCGTCGACATCGAGGAGCGCACCTACGCGGCGGGCAAGATCCCCGGCTCGTTCTTCCGTCGGGAGGGCAAGTCCTCGGACCAGGCCATCCTGACCTGTCGACTGATCGACCGTCCGCTGCGCCCCTCGTTCCCGAAGGGCTTCCGCAACGAGGTCCACATCGTCGGTACCATCTTCGGCGCCGACCAGATCAACCCGCACGACGTGCTGGCCATCAACTCGGCCTCCGCCGCGCTCATGCTGTCGGGCATCCCGTTCGAGGGCCCGATCGGCGCCGTCCGGGTGGCCTACTCCACCGACGGTACCTGGATCCCGCACCCCACCTTCGAAGAGGGTGAGGAGTCGACGTTCGAGCTGGTCGTGGCCGGCCGTGCGCTGGACGACACCGCTGACACCGACATCGCCATCATGATGGTCGAGGCCGGCGGCTCGGAGCGCTCCTTCCAGTACTACGAGGAGGGCGCGCCCAAGGTCGACGAGGAGGTCCTGGCCGGTGGGCTCGAGGCCGCCAAGACGTGGATCCGCGAGTCGATCGTGCTCCAGCGCGAGCTGGTCGCGGCGTTCGTGGCCGCCCGCGGCCCGATCGTGACGATCGAGTTCTCCACCTTCGCCGACTACGGCGACGACGTGTGGCAGCGCGTCGAGGCCGTCGGCACCGCCGGACTGGCCGCCGCCAACGTGCTGAGCCCCAAGGCCGAGCGCAACGCCGGACTCGCCGAGGTCACCGCCACGATCCTGGCCGACCTGGCCGACGAGTTCCCGGACCGGTCGGGCGAGATCAAGGCGGCCGTGCGCAGCCTCACCAAGAAGCTGGTCCGCAAGCGGATCGTCGAGGAGGGCCTCCGCATCGACGGGCGCACCACCACCGACATCCGCCCGCTGTCGGCCGAGGTGGACCTGTTCCCGACGGCCCACGGCTCGGGCCTCTTCCAGCGGGGTGAGACCCAGGTGCTGAACGTGACGACGCTCGGCATGCCGCGCATGAACCAGCTGCTCGACACCATCACCCCGGTCGAGTCCAAGCGGTACATGCACCACTACAACTTCCCCCCGTTCTCGACGGGTGAGACCGGCTTCATGCGGGGCCCGAAGCGCCGGGAGATCGGCCACGGCCTGCTGGCCGAGCGGGCGCTCCTGCCGGTCATCCCCTACGAGGAGGACTTCCCCTACACGTTCCGTCTGGTCTCTGACGTCCTGTCGTCCAACGGCTCGACCTCCATGGCCTCGGTCTGCGGCTCGACCCTGTCGCTGATGGCCGCAGGTGTGCCCCTCAAGGCCCCCGTCGCCGGTATCGCCATGGGCCTCGTCTACGACGGCGGCACCTACGTGACCCTCACCGACATCCTCGGTGCGGAGGACGCCTTCGGCGACATGGACTTCAAGGTGGCCGGCACCCGTGACGTCGTCACCGCGCTGCAGCTCGACACGAAGATCGACGGCCTGCCGCTCGACGTGCTCACCAAGGCGCTCCTGCAGGCCAAGGACGCCCGTCTGACCATCCTCGACGTGATGGCCGGCGCCATCGCCGAGCCCCGTTCCGACGTGGCCGCCTCGGCGCCGAAGATCATCTCCTTCGAGATCCCGATGGACAAGATCGGCGAGGTCATCGGCCCGAAGGGCAAGGTCATCAACGCCCTGCAGCAGGAGACGGGTGCCGACATCGCCGTCGACGACGACGGCATGGTCGGGACCGTGACCATCGGCGCCAAGGACGGCAACGCGGTGGAGGAGGCTCGTCGACGTATCTCGACGATCCTCGACCCGCCGCTGGCCGAGGTGGGCGCCACCTACCAGGGGAAGGTCGTCAACATCACCAAGTTCGGCGCCTTCGTGAACATCCTCCCCGGTCGTGACGGGCTCCTGCACATCTCCAAGATGGGCCAGGGCAAGCGCATCGAGCGGGTCGAGGACGTGTTCGAGCTCGGCCAGCCGGTCGAGGTCAGGGTCGACGACATCGACCCGCAGGGCAAGGTGTCCCTGTCACTCGCCGGCGAGGCTCCCGCCCCGTCCGGTGGCGGCGGAGGACGCGGTGGCCGAGACGGCGGTTCGTCCCGCTCCGAGGGTTCGTCCCGCTCCGAGGGTTCGTCCCGCGGGGATCATGCCGACCCCGAGGGCGGCGAGGACCGTGCCCCCCGGCGTCAGTCGGGTGCACCCGCCGGTGCCGCCTCGTTCGAGGACGCTTTCCAGGAGGAGCTGGTCCAGGAGTTCGGTGACCTCGGTCCCGCCGTGGCCGAGACGTCCGACCGCCCGAGCGGTGGTGGCCGGGGCGGTCGCCGTCGCCGTTGAGTACGAGCGCCCGTCGTGGGCCGGCCCCGGAGGTCGGCCCACGACGTCGGCGCACGTCTGCGGCAACCCGCGGCACGCCCGGCAGCTCCTGGTGCACAGCCGCACCCGCAGCGTCCCCCGACCCCGCACCGTCCCCCGACCCCAGGTCGCGACGTCGGGCGCAGGATCGGCAGCGACGTCGGCGGTCCGTGGCCGGTGCCTCCCCCCTCCCGTGAACCGAGCTGAGTCATGATCCGCACCGACCGCCTGTCCTCGGGGCTCACCGTGGTGACCGAGGACATGTCCGAGGCCCGCTCGGTCTGCATCGGATTCTGGGTCGGGACCGGGTCCCGGGACGAGTCGAGTGAGCTGGCGGGGTCCAGTCACTTCCTCGAGCACCTCCTGTTCAAGGGGACCGACGACCGTTCCGCCTCCGCCATCGCCGAGTCGGTGGACGAGGTGGGCGGTGACTTCAACGCCTTCACCACCAAGGAGTACACCTCCTTCTACATCCGCCTGTTGGCCGAGCACGTCGAACTGGGTCTCGACATCCTGTCGGACATCATGTGGCGCCCGTCGCTGCGGCCGGCTGACCTCGACGCCGAGCGTCAGGTCATCCTCGACGAGATCCTGATGCACGCCGACGAGCCGGCCGACGAGGCGGCGGAGCAGAGCTCGGCCACCCTCTTCCCGGACCACCCGCTCGGCCGGGAGGTCCTCGGTACGGAAGGGTCGGTCTCGGACATGACCGCGGACCGCATCCGCTCCTTCTTCGACGAGCACTACCTGCCAGGCAACATGGTCGTCGCCGTGGCCGGTGACCTGGACCACGACGCCGTCGTGGCGGGGCTCGACCAGCGGGCGGACCGGAGTGGGGGAGGGGTGACCCCGACCCGGACGGCCCCCGGCACGGAAGTGACACCGCTGGCCGTGACCCGACGGGCCACCGAGCAGGCCCACGTGGTCCTGGCCGCCCGGTCCGTCGACCGCAACGACCCCAGCCGCTACGCCCTCGCCGTGCTCAACCACGTCCTCGGCGGCGGCCTGTCGAGCCGACTGTTCCAGGAGATCCGTGAGCGTCGGGGGCTGGCGTACTCGGTGTGGTCCGAACGGGTCGCCTACGCCGACGCCGGCTTCCTCAGCGTCGGGCTCGGGACCGGCCCCGAGCACGTGGCCGAGGTACTCGAGATCGTGACCGACGAGCTGGCCCGGCTGGGTGCGGACGGGATCACCGAGCGGGAGCTGGCCATCGCCAAGGGCAACCTCCGTGCCGAGACGCTCCTCGCCTGCGAGGACTCCGGCGCCCGGATGAGCCGGATCGGGGCCGGCATGCTCCTGCACGGTGAGGTCCTGACCGTCGACGAGGTGCTCGCCCGGGTCGAGGCGCTCGACCGGGACGACGTGCACGAGGCGGCCCGGGCCGTCGACGCCGCCCCGCGCACACTGTCGGTCGTCGGTCCGTTCGACGCGTCGGACTTCGACGCCGGGGACCTGGGTCTCGGATGACGCCGGGTCCCCCGGGGCTGGTGACCCGGGGGCCACGGGGGACGTTGGCTAGGGTGACCGGCATGCGAGTCGGCGTGGTGGGAGCGGGTGGCCGGATGGGCCGCGAGGTCTGCCGCACCGTGCTGGAGCGCCCGGGCCTCGATCTCGTGGCCGCGGTCGACCCGGGCTATTCGGGTTCACCGGTGGCTGACCTGCTCGGCAACTCGGGTCACGGTGTCGGGGACGTCACGGTGACCGACGACGTGACCGCCCTGTCCGGGGTCGACATCGACGTGGTGGTCGACTTCACCCACCTCGAGATCAGTCGACGGACACTGTCCCACTGCGCCTCGGCGGGTATCCATGCCGTCGTGGGAACCACCGGATTCACCGAGGACGACCTCGACGACGTGGCCGAGCTGTTCGTCCCTGGCTCCGTCAACGGTGCCAACTGCGTCATCGCCGCCAATTTCGCCATCGGTGCCGTCCTCATGATGCGCTTCGCGTCGATCGCCGCCCCCTGGTTCGAGAGTGCCGAGATCATCGAACTGCACCACGAGGCCAAGCGCGACGCCCCCTCGGGCACCTCCCTGCGCACCGCCGAAGGCATGGCCGAGGCGCGTGCCGATGCGGGCAAGGACGCCTTCCCCCCCGACGCCACCACGACCGTGGTCCTGGAGGGCGCCCGCGGCGGGGCGGGTCCCGGAGGCATCCGGATGCACTCCGTACGACTCCCCGGCCTCGTGGCCCATCAGGAAGTCCTCTTCGGCGCCCCGGGCCAGGGACTGACGATCCGCCACGACTCCTACGACCGCAGCTCGTTCATGGACGGGGTCGTCCTCGCCATCGAGGCGGTGCCCACCCGTCCGGGCGTCACCCTCGGCATCGAGCCCCTGCTCGGGATCTGACCCCCCACCGTGCCGGACGCCCGCCAGCGCATCGTCGAGGCGACCTACGCGTGCGTCGCCCGTCGGGGCATGGCCAAGACGACGGTGGAGGACGTGGCGCGGGAGGCCGGACTGTCCCGGGCCACCGTCTACCGGGCGTTCCCGGGGGGCCGTGACGAACTGATCGACGCCACCGTCTCCTGGGCCGTCTCCGACTTCTTCACACGGCTCTACGACCGGATCCAGGGTGCGGCGTGCCTGGAGGAGGTGATGGAGCGGGGGATCGTGTTCGCCTACCGGTCGATCATCGAGCACGAGGTGCTCCAACGCGTCATGCAGACCGAGCCGGACAAGCTCCTGCCCGCACTCACCGTCGAGAGCAACCGGATCCGTGGGGGCATCGCCCACGTGCTGGCCCCCTACCTGGTCGACCGTGGCCTGTCCGACGGGGTCGACCTCGGCGACGCCGCCGACTTCCTCGCCCGCATGGTCCTCTCCTACATCTCGGCGCCGGGCAGGTGGGACCTCGAGGACCCCGAGCAGGTGAGCCGGCTGGTCCGCTCCGAGCTCCTCGCCGGCGTGGTGGTACCGGCCGCCACCCGTTGACGCCGACCCGGACCGGGGTCGCGCGCCGCCCCAGGTCCGGGGCGTGGGGGTGGGGGTGGGGGAGATCCGGTTCGCGGGGGTGGAGTCGGGGGGTCGTGGGGTCGTGGGGAGATCCGGGTCGTGGATGATTGACGGTGAAACAAATCGTGACCTACTGTTCCACCTGTGGCACGCTCGCAGCCAGGACTCCGGGTCATCGATGTGGAAACGGTCGTGCCCTTCGCGGCCACGGATGCCACCGGTGACCCGTCCCTGGGCGCGGCGGGGGGGACCGGGGGCGATCAGTCGCCCCAACGCGTCCGCATCATCGACGGCACCCTGGCCTGCCTGGCCCGCCACGGGACGGCCAAGACCACCGTGGACGACATCGCCCGGGAGTCCGGCGTGTCCCGGGCGACCGTCTACCGTGCATTCCCCGGTGGCCGTGACGAGATCCTGGGTGCGGTCGTCGACACCGAGATGGCCCGCCTCTTCAGCGCGCTGGGCGTGCGGTTGGGCAACGCCGGTGACCTCGGTTCCGCGCTGGTCGCCGGCATCGTCGAGGCGTCGACCCGGCTACGTGACCACGCCGCGCTGCACTTCCTGGTCGAACACGAACCCGGGATCATCCTCGGACATCTCGCCTTCGACGAGTCCGACCGCCTCCTCGTGACCGCCTCCCGGTTCACCGCTCCGTTCCTGGCGCGTTGGATGAGTCCGGGTGAAGCCGAGCGCGTGGCCGAGTGGGCCGCCCGGATCGTGCTCTCGTACGCCATCTCGCCGTCGACCCGTCTCGATCCCTGCGACGAGGTCGACGCCACGCGACTCGTCACCACCTTCATGCTCCCCGGCATCGAGGCGCTCCGGGCGGCCGGATCGGGCCCGATCGACATCACCCCGTATCCGACCTCCGACAGCCCGACGGTCCCGGGGGAGGAGCCGGTGTCTGCGTCCTGACCGCCAACCGGACCACTGAACGCGACCACCGGCTACCGCTCCGACCGCACCACCGACCGCCGCACCACCTGCCCATGACCAAGCCGCACCACCAGTCCGCAAGTACGCCGCACCACGAGTCCGTAAGGGGGACACCGACATGACCACCGAGATGAGCAGCAACGATCAGATCATCGGCCGCCAGGAGCTGGACGACCTCGAGGCCATCCTGGCCGTGGTGGGCACCGAGGACCCCGACGGTCGCCACGTGGTGGGATCGAACTACGACTCGATCTTCACGTGGGACTACGAGAAGGGAGCCCGGCCGAGGCTCAACAAGCTCTACGAGAAGGCGAAGGACGCCCAGTGGAACGGGGAGACCGACCTCCCGTGGAACACCGACGTCGACCAGGAGAAGCTGGTGGTCGAGGCGGCCGCCGAGATGGGTGGACACGCCGTCGGGTTCGACGTCGCCGGTACTCCGCTCGAGAAGTGGGGCGACAAGGAGTGGATCGAGTTCGGCGTGGAGGGCCAGAACTGGACGCTGTCCCAGTTCCTGCACGGTGAGCAGGGTGCCCTGATCTGCACGGCGAAGATCGTGGAGTCGGTGCCGTGGATCGACGCCAAGTACTACGCCTCGACCCAGGTCATGGACGAGGCCCGCCACGTGGAGGTATTCGCCAAGTACCTGGACGACAAGCTGTCGGGTCACTACCCGGTCAACGCCCACCTTCGGATGCTCCTCGACGACATCATCTCGGATGCGCGCTGGGATATGACGTACCTGGGCATGCAGATCATGATCGAGGGACTGGCGCTGGCGGCGTTCGGCCTGCTGCACTCGACCACCAAGGAGCCGCTCCTGAAGCAGCTCCTCCGCTACGTCATGGCCGACGAGGCGCGGCACGTGGCCTTCGGCGTCCTCAGCCTCCAGGAGTTCTACCAGGGGCTCACGGCCGCCGAGCTGCGGGAGCGCCAGGAGTTCGCCTTCGAGGCTGCGGTCCGCATGCGCGACCGGTTCCTCCAGCAGGAGGTCTGGGTCAAGATGGGCGTCGACCCGAAGGAGATCCTCCCGGTCGTGCTGCAGGCCCCGGATCGCAACGAGTTCCAGGCCCTGCTGTTCTCCAAGATCGTCCCGAACTGCAAGAAGCTCGGCCTCCTGGACGCCGCCGACGGCTGGCTGCGCACCAAGTTCACCGAGCTGGGCGTCATCGAGTTCGAGTCCGCGGTCGACACCTCGGAGGAGTACGACGCCATGGCGGCACTGCCTCCCTCGCAGCGCGACCTGGTCTGAGCGGGCGCCGGGACCAGGTGGTCCCCCAGGTGGGGACCGCTCGTTCCGGGCCGCGGCGGGGCGCAGCGGGAGGTGGCGGGCGGTGGCGGGCGGTGCTGCTGGTAGCCTGCGTTCCCGTGAGCCCCCTCCGCACAGCCGCAGCTCGGCCCGGACGATGACAGGCCCCCGCTTCGGGCGGGTGGTGACCGCCATGGTCACCCCGTTCGGTCCCGACGGGGAGCTGGACCTCGACGTCGCCGCCACCCTCGCCCGCCGTCTGGCCGACACCGGCAGCGACGCGCTGGTGGTCGCCGGTACCACCGGTGAGGGCCCGGTCCTGTCCGACCCCGAGCGGATCGCCCTGTTCCGGACGGTCATCGAGTCCGTCACCATCCCGGTGATCGCCACCTCGGGCACCAACGACACGGCGCACTCGATCGAGATGACCGAGGAGGCCGCGGCCGCCGGTGCGGCCGGCGTGCTGGTCGTCACTCCGTACTACAACCGCCCCTCGGTGGCCGGACTGTCGGCCCATTTCCGTGCCGTGGCCGGAGCGGCCGACCTCCCGGTGGTGCTCTACGACATCCCGGTCCGGTCCGGGCGCCGCATCGGTCCCGACCTGACCGTGCAGCTCGCCCGCGAGGTCCCGAACATCGTGGCCGTCAAGGACGCCACCGGCGACGTACCGTCAGCCGCCCGCGTGGTCGCCGAGGCGCCGCCCGGATTCGAGGTCTACTGCGGCGACGACAGCCTCACGCTCCCCTTCGCTTCCGTCGGCGCCGTGGGCGTCATCAGTGTGGCCTCCCACTGGGCCGCTCCGCTGTTCGCCGAGATGCTCTCCGCCCACTCCGCCGGTGACGTGGCCCGGGCCGCCGGGGTCAACCGCGAACTCATCGAGTCCTACCGGTTCGAGTCGTCCGAGGAGTATCCGAACCCGGTGCCGGCCAAGGCCGCCTGTCGGGCCCTCGGTCTCGCCGTGGGCCAGTGCCGACTCCCCAACGCCCCGGCTCCGCATTCGCTCGACGACCAGGCCCGGTCGGTCGTGGCCGGAGCGGCCTCGCTCCTCCAGGCTCGGCAGTCGGTTGCCTGAGTCCTCGGGGTCTCCTGGGTCCCCGTCGGGGTCCCGCCGTGGATCGGCGGGCTCGTCGGGATCGGGCTCGTCGGGATCGGGTTCGTCGGGATCGGGTTCGTCGGGATCGGGTTCGTCCGGGCGGCGACGCAAGGCCAAATCGACCGGCGCCGTGGAGGACGCGGCACCCCGGACCAGCGCGGCCAAGGACGCCAGCACGGCCAAGGACGCCAGCACGGCCAAGGCCACCAAGGCGGCGGCCAAGGCCCGAGGCGCGAGCAAGGCCAGTGCCAAGACGTCGAAGCGGGCGGCCACGGGTCCCGACTCGTCGGTACGGGTCGTGTTCCTCGGAGGACTGGGCGAGATCGGCCGCAACTGCGCCTGCATCGAGGTGGACGGGCGGATCCTGGTGCTCGATGTCGGCATCATGTTCCCGGACCCGGACATGCCCGGCGTCGACCTGGTGCTCCCGGATTTCACCTACCTGCGGGAGAACGCCGACCGGGTGGACGGGGTCATCCTGACCCACGGTCACGAGGACCACACCGGCGGACTGGCCTACCTGCTCCGCGACTTCCCGGTCGACGTCTACGGATCGGAACTGACGCTGTCGCTGGCCCGCAGCCGGGTCGACGAGGCCGGGATGGCCAGCCGGGCGAACTTCATCCCGGTGCGGGACAACGAGCGCCGCCGTATCGGACCGTGTGACGTCGAATTCATCCCGGTCACCCACTCGGTGCCCCACGCCTTCGCCACGGCCTTCCACACGCCGCAGGGCGTCATCCTGCACTCGGGTGACTTCAAGATCGACCTCCACCCGGTGGACGGACGGCGCACCGACCTGGCCCGTATGGGCGCCCTCGCTTCGGACCCGGGCATCCGGCTCCTCCTCGTCGACTCGACGAACGCCGAGGAGCCGGGGTTCACGGCCTCGGAGTCGACCGTCGGCGCCACCCTGGAAAAGGTCTTCCTGGCCCGCCCCGACCGTCGCTTCATCGTCACCTCGTTCGCCAGCCACATCCACCGGATACAGCAGGTGGCCGACGCCGCCATCGCCGGTGGCCGGGTCCTGGCCACGCTCGGGCGCTCGATGCAGAAGAACGTGGCGCTGGCCCGCAAGCTCGACATCCTCCACATCCCGGACAACGCCCTGGTGGACATCGAGAAGGTGGACGACTACCCGCCGGGCCGGGTCTGTGTCATCAGCACCGGGTCCCAGGGGGAGCCGATGTCGGCGCTCTCCCGCCTGGCCATCGGTGAGAACCGGTTCTTCAAGCTCCACGAGGACGACGTCGTGGTCATCAGCGCCCACCCGATCCCGGGTAACGAATGGTCGGTCGGGCGCGTCATCGACAGCCTCCACCGCCTGGGTGTCGAGGTCATCCACTCCGGCGTCGAGAACGTCCACGTCAGTGGTCACGCCAAACAGGGTGAACTGGCCATGCTGATGTCGGTGACCCAGCCCGAGTTCCTGATCCCGGTCCACGGCGAGTACCGCCACATGGCCAACCAGGTCCGCCTGGCCCACTCCATGGGCATCGAGGGCGACCGCGTCCTCCTGTGCGTGGACGGTGACACCGTCCGCCTCGACGACCAGGGCCTGCACCGCGACGGAGGCGTGCCGGGCGGCTACCTGTTCGTCGACGGCAGCTCGGTGGGCGACATCGGCCACGGCGTCCTGCGGGACCGCATGGTCCTGGCCGAGGAGGGCGTGGTCATGGCCGTCGCCACCGTCGACCTGAAGCAGGGTGAGGTGGTCGGGGTCCCCCAGATCGTGACCCGGGGCTGGGCCTACGACCAGGACACGGACGCCCTGCTCGACGAGGCCCGCACGCAGGTGACACGCGCGCTCGAGCAGGCGCTGTCGTCGGGGAACTCGGACCACGAGACCCTCAACCGGGTCGCCCGCAAGGCGCTGGGCAAGCTCGTCGGGGAGCGCACCCGCCAGCGCCCGATGATCGTCCCGGTCATCGTCACCGTCTGAACCCCGGGTCTCCCGGGCGACCGCGTCCGGGGAGGTGTCCCACTGGGCGGGACCACGCGGCAGTAGCCTGGTCTGCACTGTGACGACCGCCACCAAGCGTCAGGCGGGTCGATCCGGGGCATCGCGCCCGAAGGGCAAGGCGTCACCCCCGTCTCGATCGAGCCGGGGCGCCCACGCGAAGAAGAACCAGGCAGGCAAGGGCGGCCGCTCGGGTCGGGGAGCCGTGCACGGCCAGGAGTCCGGCGGACTGCTCTCCTCCATGGGAGCCGTGGCGGCCGGACACGCCAGCGATCTGTGGGGTGTCGGCCTCGTGACCGTCGGCGTGCTGTGCGCCGTCGCCTTCTACGGCGGCTCGTTGGGTCCGGGCGGCCACGCCGCCCGCGTCGGGATGGGCGACCTCCTCGGCTGGGGACGCTTCCTGCTGCCGCCCGTGCTGGTCGCCGTCGGCGTGCGGATCCTGATGGGCCGGGGTGACGAGGCCACGGAGGTGTCGACCGCGGCGTCGAGCTCGGCGTCGTCGAGGCGTCGGGCCGACGCCGGCCCGGAACGCGTCCGCCGCGAGCCGGCCCGTGCCGTCATCGGTGGGACCCTGGTGCTGCTGTCGGTGTCCGGACTGGCCGCGCTGGCCGGGGGATCACCCGCCCTGCGGTCCTCGACGAGGGAGCTGTCCGCCGCGGGTGGATGGGTGGGGGCCGCCGTGGCCAACCCGATCGGGCACGGCCTGGGTGGGTTCGGAGCCGCCGTGGTCCTCACCGTGATCGCCGCGGTCGGTGTGCTGGTGTTCACCGGGGTGTCGGTGCGCGCGGCCGCGGCCGGAGCCGGTCGGGCTCTGCGCTGGCTCGTGGGTGCCGCCCGTGGCGACCGTTCCGGAGTCGCTCCCGAAGACGTCGTCGACGAGCCCACCGACCCGTTCGGTCGGGCCCTGGCCGAGGGTCGCCAGCCGTCGATGGCGGCGGTGGCGGCGGTGGCGTCCGAGGTGCCGGACGACCTGGACGTCGGCGTCCCGGGCGTGGCCGTGGACCCGTCCGGGGAGGACGGTGTCGACGACATCGGCCCCGAGCCGGTCGTGCTGCCGTTGGCGGCGACCAAGCCGGGCAAGGGCGAACAGCTCGAGATGCGCATGGGCCCACCGGTCGGCGACTGGCGGCTGCCACCGGCCAACCTGTTGAAGCGGGCCAAGGTCCAGGTCATCGACGAGACCGAGGTGGACGCCGCTGGCGTCGCCCTGGTCAGTGCCCTGGCGGCCCACGGGGTCGACACCCGTCTGGTGGGGCGCACCGTCGGCCCGACGGTCACCCGCTACGAACTGGAGCTCGGCGCCGGTGTCAAGGTGGCCCGGGTCACCTCGCTGTCGAAGGACATCGCCTACGCCATGGCGTCGCCGGACGTGCGGATCCTCGCCCCGATCCCGGGGAAGTCGGCGATCGGCGTGGAGGTCCCGAACCGCCGCCGTCAGCTGGTGGCGCTGGGCGACATCCTGGCCTCGCCCGAGGCGGCCAGGGCCACCCACCCACTCGAGGTCGCCCTCGGTCGGGACATCGCCGGACGGGCGGTGATCGCCAACCTCGCCGAGATGCCCCACGTGCTGGTGTCGGGCTCGACCGGCTCCGGCAAGTCGTCGTGCATCAACTCGGTGCTCACCTCGATCCTGACCCGGGCCACCCCGGACCAGGTCCGCCTCATCCTCATCGACCCGAAGCGGGTGGAACTCGGCCAGTACAACGACCTGCCCCACCTGCTGACCCAGGTGGTGGTCGATCCGAAGAAGGCGGCCAACGCCCTGTCCTGGGCCGTCACGGAGATGGAGCGGCGCTACGACCTGTTGGCCGAGGTGGGCCAACGGGACGTCACCGGGTACAACGCCGCCTTCGACTCGGGAGATCTGGCCGAGTACGAGGAGGCCTACCGCCTCCGCATGCAGGGCACCGACGACGAGGTGGACGAGGACGACGACGCAGGAGTCCGCTTCCCCCGGCTCCCCTTCATCCTGATCGTGGTGGACGAGCTCAACGACCTGATGATGGTGGCGGCCCGGGACGTCGAGGAGTCGGTCTGCCGCATCGCCCAGATGGCGCGGGCCGTGGGGATCCACCTGGTGCTGGCCACCCAGCGCCCCTCGGTGGACGTGATCACCGGCGTGATCAAGGCCAACGTGCCCTCACGGATGGCGTTCTCGGTCTCCTCGCTGGCCGACAGCCGGGTCATCCTCGACCAGCCCGGTGCCGAGCGCCTCATCGGCAAGGGCGACATGCTGCTGCTCACCGCCTCTTCCTCAAATCCGCAGCGGATCCAGGGTCCCTGGGTCAGCGAGGAGGAGGTGCGGGCCGTCGCCGCCCACTGGAAGCGTCAGCGCCCGATGGAGATCGTGGCCGGCATCGAGGAGGTGGTCGGTGCCGAGGGCCCGCGGGCCGGAGGCGGCGACGACGGGGACGACGACGACCTGTTCGACCAGGCCGTGGAGCTCGTCGTCCGGTCCCAGCTGGGTTCGACGTCGATGCTGCAGCGCAAGCTGCGCGTCGGGTTCGCCCGGGCCGGACGGCTGATGGACCTGATGGAACGTCGTGGCATCGTGGGCCCGTCCGAGGGGTCCAAGGCCCGCGCCGTGCTCATGACCCCCGAAGAGCTGGACGCCCGCTGACCCTGACGCCCCCGAGCGGAACGACCGGCGCACATCACCCCCCGACCCCCCCCGACCAGACACCACCTCCCGACCAGAACGACCAGAGCGACTGATGGCTACGACCGACGAGGGACCGGGATTGGTGGACGCTTCCGCACCGCCGGTGGACGCCGGACCGCAGATCCGCCTGGCTGAGGGGACCGGTCGCCACCGACACCGTAGGGGAGCCGGTGGCGGCAGCCACTCGAAGGGGAGGCGGCACCGCCGGTGGCCCTGGGTCGTGGCGGGCATCGCGACCCTGGTGATCGGAGGCTCGACCTGGGTGGGCGTGCAGAGGATCAACGCGCCGTTGGCTGCCGCCGTCCCGCACGCCACGACGACGGCCGCCACGGTGGTGCCCGGGGGTCCGCCCGCACTCCCCTGGCCGGTGAAGGGCCAAGGCGCCGTCATCGTTCCCTCGCTCGGGTTCAGGGCCCAGTCAGGGCCCGAGTACCCGGCGTCGATCGCGTCGCTGACCAAGATCACCACGGCCGTGGTGGTACTGCAGGACCATCCGATCCCACCCGGGGCCCAGGGTCCGGTGATCACGGTCACCGCGGACGACATGGCCGAGTACGACGCCGAGCTCCATCTCGACGAGTCGAGCATCGCCATCCAGCAGGGGGAGACGCTGACCGAGCGCCAGATGCTCGAGGCCATGCTGACGCGATCGGCCAATGACATCGCCTACAGCCTCGCCGTGTGGGACGCCGGATCGATCGGCGCCTTCGTGGCGAAGATGAACGCACTGGCCGCCTCGCTCGGGGCGACGGACACCCACTACGTCGACGCCAGCGGATTCGACTCGGCGTCGGTGTCCTCGGCGGCCGACGTGCTGAAGGTGGCCACGGTCGGCATGGCGATCCCCACCTTCGCCGAGGTGGTGGCCCTTCCGCAGGTGACGCTGCCGCTGGTGGGCACGCTGCCCAACATCGTCCCCGAGATCGGCACCGGTGGCGTCATCGGCATCAAGTCGGGCTACACCTCCGATGCGGGTGGATGCATGGTGCTGGCGGCGAACCGGGTCATCGAGGGCCGGTCCGTGCTCGTGATCGTCGCCGTCCTCGGCCAGCCAACCCCTCCGCCCACCCTGCCCAAGCCCACTCCGACCACGACCACGACCACGACGACCACCGCGCCTCCCGCCCCCGGTGCACCCCCGCCGCCCCCGACCACCACCACGCAGCCGCCGCCGACCACCACGACGACCTCGATACCCCTGAAGGACCTACCCATCGCCGACCCGTTCAAGTACACCCGCCCGGTCGTCGAGCCACTGTTGGCGGCGACCCGGGGGGCCATCGTCCCCGTGACCTTGGCGACGAAGGGCGCACCGGCCGGCACGGTGACCGCCACCTGGGGTGGACAGGTCCACACGGCCACCTACGTACACGCCGCCGAAGCCTGGCTCCCCGGCTGGCCGGGCCAGGCGATCCGGTCGCTCACCCACTTCACCAAGGTGCCTCCCGGTGCGACGGCGGGGACATCGGTCGGCTCGACGGTCTTCGCCATCGGCAGCCAGTTCGAGGTCGTGCCGCTCCGGCTCGTCCAGACCGTGCCGGAGCCCTCGGTGTGGTGGCGCCTCCAGCACACCGCCGTCTCCGGTCGGGGCTAGTCGAGACCGGTCCGGCGGTCCCGGTACGCCGGGTGCGGTGGGGGTACGTTGAGACGATGCGAGCTCGAGTGCCGGCGTCGACGGCGAACCTCGGTCCGGGGTTCGACACCCTCGGACTGGCCCTCAACCGGTATGTGACGGTGGACGTGGAGCCTGCGTCGAAATTGATCGTGCGCTCGGTGGGCGAGGGCGAGGGCCTGGCCGAGGACTCCTCCCACCTGGCCGCCCGGGTGGCCATCGACGTGGCGGGCACCGACCGGCTCTCCATCGCCGTCCGCTCCGAGATCCCCATCGCCCGGGGCCTCGGCTCCTCGGCCGCCCTCGCCGTGGCCGCTGCGGCCGCCGCCGGTGCCGCCGACCCGCTGTCCGTGGCGACGGCCATGGACGGCCATCCGGACAACGCCGCGGCGTCGATGGTCGGAGGCTTCGTGGCCGCCGCCGTAGTGCGCGGTGGCGTCCACGTCGTCCGCCTCCCATTGGACGTCAGTCTGGCGTTCGTCGTCGTCGTGCCCGACATCACGCTGTCCACCTCGCGGGCCCGCCAGGCGCTGCCCGACCAGGTCAGCCGGGAGAGCGCCTCGTTCAACCTGGCGCGCATGGCCCTGTTGCTGGCGGGCATGGCCGACAGCCGGCTCCTGATGCCCGAGGCCGCCGAGGACCGACTGCACCAGGACTACCGCAGCCCTCTCTTCCCGGCCGCGCCGAAGCTCCTGGCGGCCATGGTGGCCGGTGGTGCTCTCGCCTCGTGCTGGTCCGGAGCGGGACCTTCGTTGCTCGGGATCTGCCGGGGCGTGGACGCCCCCAAGGTGCAGACCGCCAGTGAGCAGGCCCTGGCCGAGGCCGGGGTTCCGGGTCAGGTGCTCCTGCTCCACGCCGACATGGACGGCCTGATGGTCGACCGGGACGGGAGCGGCGGTCTGTACGACACCGAGCTGTAGCGCTCACCCCTCCACGGAGGTGCAGCGAACCCCCGTGGAGGGGCGGTACCGCTCATCCCCCCGGCGGGACGGAGGTAGCCTCGCCGCCGTATGCCTTCCGAACCCAGCAAGGACCTCCTGGCCGTGCCCAACCCGCATCCCGGTCGGGACTACCTCGTCACCTGCGACACCCCGGAGTTCACCTGCCTCTGCCCGCTGACCGGGCAGCCCGACTTCGCCACCGTGCGCATCTCGTACGTGCCCGACGAGTCGCTGGTGGAACTCAAGTCGCTCAAGCTCTACCTGTGGAGCTACCGCAACGAAGGGGGCTTCCACGAGGACATGACGAACCGGATCCTGGACGACCTGGTGACCGCCATCGCCCCCCGCCGGATGACCGTGGTCACCGACTGGCTGGTCCGTGGCGGCATCCACACCGTGGTGGAGGCGTCACACCCGGTTGCGGTCTGAACCAAGGTGCGCGCTGACCACGCTGGCCGGATCACTCACTCCTCCGGTGGTGCCTCCGGTTGCCGGTCGAGACCCAGGTCGGGTTCCTGACCGAAGGGCGGCATCGGGGTGAACGACCACTGCGGGTCGGCATCACTGGGTCCGTGGCGTTGGAGGACCCAGCCCTCGTAGGTCTTCAGCCGATGGTGGTGGGTGCAGAGCAGGGCCAGGTTGCCGAGCTCGGTCGCACCCCCGAGGGCCCAGGGGTCGAGGTGGTCGATCTCCAGTCCGTAGGGCATGGCGCAGCCCGGCACCACACAGGTCCGGTCCCGGAAGCACAGGGCGG